>Ga0181570_10000011_pt1 | contig 196882 bp, 137 predicted proteins | sample 101ome_18_FD_148667 | JGI IMG/M metagenome (GOLD analysis project Ga0181570, IMG submission 148667) | Coastal salt marsh microbial communities from the Groves Creek Marsh, Skidaway Island, Georgia - 101406AT metaG (spades assembly) | ecosystem: Environmental > Aquatic > Marine > Intertidal...
GCCTCAGCTTCCTTCTTGGCCTTGGCAGCCGCATCAGCTGCAGCCTTCGCCTTAGCAGATTCTTCTGCCTTACGCTTAGCTAATTGAGCCTCCTTCTTCTTGGCTTCTTCAGCAGCCTTTTTCGCTCGCTCAGCGTCGGCCTTTGCCTTCTCTTCAGCCTTGCGTCGATCTTCTGCTTCACGTTCTGCGCGACGCTTTGCTTCAGCGGCATCCTTTTCAGCCTGCTTTCTGGCTGCTTCCTTCTCCTTATCGGATCGCTGCTTTTCCTCTTGAGCACGCTTTGCAGCCGCCTTAGCTTCCTCATCAGCCTTCTGCTTGGCTCGTCGGGCTTCTTCTTCTGCTTGCTTGGCCTTTGCTTGAGCTTCCTTTTCCGCTTGTTCTTTTGCTCGGCGCTTCTCCTCAGCTTGACGGCGTGCCTCTTCCTCTTGCTTCTTGGCATTCTCCTTGCGTGCGAGTTCTGCCTTGCGAAGGCTGTCTTCCTCTTCCTCTGCTAACCGTTTCCGACGCTCAGCAAGCGCTTGACGTTCAGCCTCAGCCGCCTCCGTAGCCGCGCGCAGCTCCTCAGCACGCTTAGCGGCTTCAACAGCTGCTGCTTGTCTCGCCTCTTCAAAGCTTGAGGTGGATTTTTCCGCGAAGAGAGCCTCACGCTCTTCAGAGTTCGCAAAGAAGCGACGCTGATCCTCATTTGAACGGAGAGAAGCTTCAGCGTCGTTCCGGTTGAGAGTTTCAGCGTTCCAAGCGAGACGGCGGGCATCAATTTCTGCGATAATCGCAGCAAGTTCAGCTTCGAGTTGCTTGATTCTCATCTCAGCCACCTTTCTGCGAGCATCCTCTTCTTCGCGAAGAGCTCTTTCAGCCTTGACGGCTGCATCGGCTTCAGCGCAAATAGATGCATGTTTCTCATCTTCAGCATGCATGCGCTGCTTCTCCTCGGTAACAGTTCGCTTAATTGACATTTGAGAATCAGCACGGCGACGCTTGAAGTCATCGTAGCTCTGGGCAGCCGCCTTTTCAAGGTTTTTAAGATCAGTGATGAGAGAGGCAAGTTGAGCCTCCATTTCTGAAATCGATGCGTTGAGATTTTGTGCGAGATCATCAATGGCTCGAGGTTCAGCCGCCGCAAGACGACGGGCATCTTCCTTGCCTTGCCGTTCTTCCATCATGAGTCTGAAGCCTGCGCGACGTTCCTCTTCAGCATCCTGAAGTTCTTTAATTTTGCGCGCAAACTCTTCGATTTCTTTCTCCTTAGCATCCATTCGGCGATCAAAGTCATCACGACGCTGCCTTTCTTCAGCTTCCTTGGCGGCAAGCATTTCAGCTGCTTGCTTGCGTCGCATCTCCTCTTGGGTTTGCAGGAACTCCTCTTCAGCTTGAAGCTTTTCTCTGAAATCCTCCAAAATATCCGGTAGTTCTTGGCGGAATCGAGCTCGTCGAGCATCTTCCTTCGTGATAATGTCTTCGTCGATCACCTTTTGATCGGCAATCTTCTTGTCGACAGCCTTTCTACGAGCGTCCTCTTCTGCGCGTCGAACAGCTTCATCACGAACCATCTTCTTGAGGTCTTCACGCATCTTCTGGAGCTTGGCATCTTCACTCATTCGGAGAGAGGCATCTTCCGCACGGAGACGTTCATCTTCAGAAAGAGCAGCTTCTCGTGCGCGGCGGAACTCAGCAACTCGTTGAGCTTCAGCTTCAAGCGCCGACCTGGCGGCGGCTTCGGCTTCACGACGGCGTCTTTCCATATCTCGCACGAAATCATCAATTTCTTGACGCTTGCTGTTCATTTCGTTGATGTGATCCTCTCGTCTGCGCTCTTCCTGAGATAGAAGATCATCTTCAGCTCGTTGTCGCACAACCATGTCCGCCTTGAAGGCTTCGCGTCTTGCGAGCTCGTCGGCCCAGCGAGCATCTTCTTTGGTGATGAGCTTCGCGATACGCTCTTCTTCAGCGAGTCTGCGAGCATCCTCTTCAGCGATCTTCTTTCTCTCCGCTTCAGCCGCGACGCGCGTTGCGTCTTCAGCAGCCTTTGCTCGTGCATCTTCGGCGCGGCGGCGTTGTTGCTCTTCGGCTTCACGACGTTGGGCTTCGGTTTCCCAATCCTTACGACGTTGATCCTCGCGAGCTCTCGTGCGAACTTCTTCTTCTTGGCGACGACGAAGTTCTTCCTTTGAACGCGCTTGGCGATCCTTTTCAGCAAGGAAGGCTCTTTCGAGAGCATCCTTACGCATACGAGATTCTGCATCTTGTTGGCGGCGCTTGGTATCGGCTTCTTGTCGCAAGCGTTGCTCCGTCTGCTCAAGCTCGCGCAAAGCAATATCAGCCTTCTCACGACGACGGTTTTCAGCCTCGATACGCGCTGCTTCTTGTCGTGCAGCCTCTGCAGCTGCGGCATCAGCCTCGCGTCGTCGACGTTCTTCCTCTTCACGTCTTCTGCGCTCAGCTTCAGCCGCGTCAGCCAGATTCTTTCGCGCTTGCATTCTGCGTTCCTCCTCTTCCTCTCGTTGACGCTGCTCTTGGATCTTCAGCTGCTCTTTGTTGATCATGTAATCGACATGGCGAGAATCTTCGGTCGTACGGCGCAGAACTTCTTGCGAGTTGAAGATGAGGTTCGCCTTTTCTTGCTCAGTTTGGCGACGCGCCTCTTCTTCCTGCTTCGCCTTTTCGGCTCGAGCAAGCTCTTCCTCCTTGCGCTGCTGCGCAACTCGGCGATCGTCCTCCTTAGCTCGTCGTTGGTCTTCCTCTTCTCTCGCAACACGAGTGGCTTCATCGTACTGTCTTCGGCGAGCCTCTTCAGCTTCTCTTTTTCTGCGTTCATTTTCGGCGGCAGCTTGAGCTTCAGCTTCGATACGCTTGCGACGTTCATTCTCTTCGGCAATTTTGCGCTTTTCGCCCTCTTCAATCATCTTGATCTCTTCGAGCTTCGCACGACGGCGGACATCGGCATCAGCAATTTTACGTGCTTCCTCAGCATTTAAGCGAGCGATTTCTTGCGAATGCTTTTGTCGACGCGTTTCTTCGCCATCCTTAAGACGGATTCCGAGTTGCTTGAACTCTTCGAGTTCGCGACGCTTTGCTGCAAGATCTGTATCCTCAGACTTGCGTCTATCAGCTTCAGCTTCCGCCGCCGCGCGCATGTCTGCCTGCGCGTTGGCAGCACGAATTTCCTCTGCTCTGAGAGCAGATTCCATTTCTTGCTTGCGACGAGCGGCATCATTTTCGGCGGCGATTCGCCTGTCCTTCGCTTCATTCTCAAAGCGAAGAATATCGTCCTTGAGAGCCTTGATGGCAGCCTCAGCCTCAGATCGACGTCGGTCTTCGTCTTCACGCTTTCGGCGCTCCTCATCCTCTTGGTCTCTAAGCTTGCGAGCAGCTTCTTCACGGCGGCGTTCCTCAACAGTTTGACGATCCGCTTCCTCGCGCTCCAGGCGAGCACGCTCATCATCAACCTTTTGGCGAATCTCTTCGAGAGCGTTCGCTCGGCGCGCATCTTCTTCATCTTGAAGACGACGCTCGGCGTCCAACTCGCGAGCGTGCTCGTCATCCCAAGCCCGGCGACGAGCTTCCTCCGCAGAGCGATCGGCGGCGAGAGCATCACGCATGCGTTGGAGTTTCGACTCGGCTTCGGATCGACGACGGTTTTCTTCGTCTTGTCGACGAGCTTCAGCATCCATTAAAGCGCGCATCTCAGCTTCAAACCGCGCTCTGAGCTCACCCTCCTGGCTCCTCGCCGTCTCAAAGGCGTTTTTCGCGTTCGCGAGATCGTTCTCACCCTTTTTACGGCGAGCCATGATGGCTTGCTGAAGACTGGTGATATCAGACTTGCGCTTGCTGATTTCGTCCTTCAATTTTGCAACGGTGACTTCTCCTTGATCTTCAATATCCTTCAGAGCACCCTTCTGCGTTTCAGTGATGGTCTTGATCGTGATGACTTCTTCTTCGTACAGCGCCTCACATTCGTCATAGAGCTTGTTGATTCGATCTTGTTCCTTTGCACGGCGTCTATTCTCTTTAAGTCGCATCTCATTTTCATCTTCAACCGCCTTGCGGAGAGCCTCTTCTGCCGCTTTGCGACGTGCATCTTCTTCCTTGCGTCGGCGCCTCTCTTCCGCGTCGATGCCTTCATGATACGCAGCATCTGGTAGTTGTTCTCTTTGACTCTTCATACGAGTGCTGACCTTTTCTCGCGTGACGATTTTCGTCGTCTTTGTGCGGCCGTCTACGCTGTACATGACAGACGTCGACACCGTTCCCGCGGCTTCACCGATAGAAGACGCAACTTGGCGTATCTTTACCGGCTTCATTTCAAGCAAGTGAATGAACATGTAGACGATGAATGCAATAAAAGCGCCGATGATACTCGCGTATTCCATATTCACGACGTAGGTGTAAAGAGCAGCGTTGCCGGAGAAGGAACCAGCCTCAATCAGGTAAGAGATACCAGAGATGAGAGAGAGCAAGTTTGGAGCGGCGGCGACAAGAATCGCGATCATCGCGCGCGGGTTCACCCCCTTAAAAAACCAGTACGGCCCTTTCGGGTCACGTGTTTGCATCATCTTGCGAGAAAGCTTACCCGCTCGCATGAGCCAGAAATCACACAAGATGACACCGAGAACTGGAGAGACCAACAGAGAACCGACGCCGATGATCCACGAAGCCGCCGCAACAACTTGTTGCCACATCAGTTGCATCGGGGCAAAAAGACCGACAGCGCAAGTGATGATGAGAGCAGCTTGCTTAGAAGAGATAGTACCACCGAGATAGTTCTTTGTCTTGGCCCACGGAAGCGAGAACTCTTGCATGTACTCTTGAGGGCCAACGACATTGGCAGCGCTATTCGTCACAAGAGACGCGATAGCAATCGATGCGAAGAGGATAGGCTTCGGAGCTTGAGCCATGGCAGCAGCAACGACTGCAAACATACCGGAAAGCAATGGAAGCCAGAAAAACTGGCCAATGGGCGCAGTTTTTGAGCCCTTAATGTGAGCGGTGTAATCCGGGTAAACACTCGCCAGCGTGACCCAGACCCCAACCATGAGCCAGGCATGCTTCCAAAACTCTGCTGGAATAGCTCCTGGCAAACCTTCGGCGACGAGCGAAGCAACAGCCGTTTGCGGAATACCCTGTCGCAGAGACCAAGCGATGAAACCAGCGACGAGAGCCAACACGGTTTTGCCGGAAGTTAACAGCCTCGACGACGGAACCGTGCGCAGCGAGATTGCGAGCTGCACCAACCAGAACATGGAGTAAGCAATAGCGCGTGCTGGCACGGTGGTGAGACCGACATTCACAAATGTCTCCTGGAGTAAACCAAACACGGCTTCACCACCAACTAGAGTCTGCACCGCGTACAAGAGAAATCCGAGAGTTGCTCTGCACGCGTCGGCGAATTCAGCCCCCCAGATACCAAAGCTCGAACGAGCGAGAATGGGCATGTTGAGCTCGTACTTGGCTGCTGGATAACCGATCGCGGAAACGAACGGCATGGCCATGAACGTACCCACGGCTGTCGCGGCGGCCAACAGGTACCATGGCAATGGAGCCAGCGTGTGCAAATCCCACCGAACAAATCCAAACGGAACAGAGTAAACCACCGCGCACGTCGCGAGCGCCGCCCAAAGCGACAACTCTTTCCCGCGTTCAATCGCATTCTCATCTGTTGTCGGGGGAATAATCAAATCCTCGTCTCCCGGCGCGACCTCAAAACCTTCGTCGTCTTTATCGTCATCACCCGTTTGATCAGCATATCCCAAACCCACCGCTCGAGTCGACATCGCGCCGCGTCCACGCCTTCCTTTCGCGCCTTCAACGACACATCGTCCCTCTCTTTCCGCATCCACAATCACCGCGCGTCTTCTTCGCACCCGCGCCGCGACTCGGCTTCCATCCCTCACGCCCTCTGCGTGGAGTGATCGTCGATTCGTTGTTCTCAAAGAATTCCTCTTCGTTTCCAACCCCCGTTGATTCCACGACACCGACGACGATGATCCGGTCACCACCGATGAGCGCATCGTCGTCGCGGGCATCGCGCGTGCGGTTCACGTACGATTCGCCGTCGTCGTCGTCTTCTCCGACGACGTCGCACGTCTCACGCTCCGCGCACTGCCGCAAACGTTCGCCAATCCATCGGGTTCAACATTCGCAATTTCGCATTTCGAATTCCCGCTCGCGCGCCCAGATCCCCGTCGGACCACCGGGTTCGGCCGCCGTTCGGACGACGAAACCGAAACCGTACCGATCGAACCATTTGATCGGCATTTTGCATCGATCGATTGATTGATCGATTGATTTTTAGACCGATCGACGAAGCCGTCGGGATCGATGGATCGATGTCGATCGAGGATACGATTGGTGGACTGGACGAAGTTCACGAATCACGAACTGTCGATCGACGTAAGGGTCGTGGGAATGGAACCGATCCGCGAATCTTCTTTCGGTCGAGACCGCCCGACACGGTGAGTATGGATCCAAAGGTGGAAATCGCGGTCGAACGCGACGAGGACGAAGCGAAAAAGTACCGATCGATTCGATCCACACCGATCAATCAATCACGACGAGGGTTCGCGGCGAACGGGTCGGCGCGTCGACGACCGGAAAAGATGGCGCGCGGAACGCTCATGACGACGACGACGGCGGCGACGATGGGGACGCGAGGAGGCGTCGCGACAACCTCCCGGACGCAGCGATGTTCCGTCGTCACGCGCGCGGCTGGCGCCGCCGCGGCGAAGAAGAAGAACGGCTCTACGGACGGACCCTACAAGGCGCGAAACGAGTTTACCATTCCGTCCGCCGATGCCGGGGTTCGCGCGAGGTTTGAGAGCGAGATGCGCGATCGAGAGACGCTCGCGCGCGAACTCGGCGCGGTTGACGCCAAACTCGTCGTGCTGTCGAACAAGGAGTTTGCGTTTGAACAAACGTGGACGAGTAAAGAGGCGTACGAGGCGTACATGAACCACCCAAAGAGACGCCGCAGCCACCTGGCGGTGGGGGTGTACCAGCGCCTGCCGGCGGACAAGTGGAGCGTTCCGGATAACTTCACCCCGGTGACGCGGGATTGAGAACACACACTTGGATTAGGGTGATGACGGCGACGGCGACGATGAATGCTCGAATGTAATATGATTTTCCGCAGTCTTGTGAACACCGCCTCGATTCCACTCGGTGCATGCCCAGTCAAGACTCTTGACTGAAGAGGCCCTCTTGAGAAGCCCACAACACCATGATGAATTTTAACTGAATTTCGAATCGCCACGACGCCTCAGACCCCATCGCGTCGAGACTCGTCGTCTGTACCACGGGCATTCAAAGAGACTCGAAGCACCGTTCGTGTGCGCGTCACCGTTCGTTTGAACGCGACAAAGATGGCGTCCCTAGCGCGCGCGAGGCTGTTCAAGCCGCGCAACGTGGATGAGAGTGAGCCTCTGCTCGCGAGCGCGGCTCGGAAGCGGCTCGGCCGAGGTAAACCTTGGGCGCGCGCGTCGTTCGGCGCGTTGATAGTGGCGCTCGGTTGCACATTGGGATGGATCGGTGCGACGGATCCGCGTGGATTGTACGTCGGCGTCGTCGCTCGTATGAATCAAGCGCTCGGGACTCACACGAGGTCCATCACTTTTCGAGTCTTTACGTGCGGGATCCCCGAGGCTATTTACAACGCGCACATTCCGTGGCCAATCTGTCGCGTTAAACTCGTCGGTTGTCCTGGTGGCGGCGCGAGCTGTTATCATTGGAGGTACGCCAAGGGTCTTGAGATGACGCCGCTGTCGGACAAAAGAGACGTGTGGGAGTTGACGACGGATAAGTTTGGCACGGGCGATGTTTTTGGATTTGCTGTCATCGAGGCGGGATGTAATGTTGCAGACGAGGCGGCATGTACCGCCGGCCGCGATGGAAAGTGTAAGGATAACAATATGTGTGACCACCGCTACGACTCTGGTATGCAGCGCGCGACGACCCACAAGCACGCAAACATTACGTGTTGGGCGGAAAATGCGCCGAAAGATCGAGGCTACAGATGCGCGTCCCATTCGCCTTTTTTCAACTTGCAACACGGTCAAGATAAATGTTTTCGCAAGATGGGCGAATGGTACAACCGAATCGTTCCACCAAAAACGAGCGTGGTGTCTTTTGTTTGGGGTACGTGCCTACACGAACCGACGGGTGCTGACGGGCTATGCGCCGCAGACGCGCCGGGCTTGTGTACTCTTCTGGATACCGTCGATCCCAGTGGAGGCATCATACAAGCCCCGTTGGGACAGTGCTCTCTCCCAGACGGTTCAGACGCGGACGGCATAGCGTGTAAAATTACGCACGCCGCTCCAAACAGCAAGGAGTACTCAGTCGAAGGCAGCTGCTGTCGAGGCTCGTGCTGCGCCGATGGCAACGTCTGTTCCACGACAAACAAGCAATGTCGTCCAATCGCAAGCATGTTGACGGAAAATACCGCGATGTGTAGCGATCCGTGGTATCCGCAAACGTACGGTGTCTGTACGCAAAGTTGTGGCACGGGAAACGGTGACTGCGATGACACCTGTCTCGCCGCTCAAGCTTCTGGTCTTCAGCTCGATTGCACTCCAGGAACGACAGGGCCCACCGCCTGCAGATGCTCGAACGTCGGAGGACACACCGCGAATGAATGCCAAAACTCAGCCAATCCGGGCTACAAATGCTGTACGTGCAAGTCGATTCGTAGGCCAAAAAATCAAGGAAATGGTTGGGGAAAAGGCGGTAAAAATATACTAGCGCAAACCGCAATAAGCTGAAGAAAAACCGCAATTAGTTTTGTACATGTCATGTCATGTTGCTGTTGTGATATATCTACTAAAATCTAAGCGCCAATCTTGGATTTGTACAGATCGAGAAAGATTTGCGCCCCCCAAAGAGGAGAACCGTTCGCTCCTGTCGCCGGTGTAGCGACTGACATTGCTGCATCCAAGGACTCAGGATCCGTCGCCTGCTCGGGCGAGAGCAACAACATCGTGAGACCGACACAGATGAAGATCGGGGCGAGAATCGCGCTCGCTAGAACGGCATAGATGACAGACACATATTCCTGGCGCGTCAAAACGCCGGACGTATCTCCCATCTGTCTGTTGAAACTTTGCCACTCGAGCTCGATGAGCACGTCGAGGAACCACGACGTCTCGTTTTTATCGGGCGGGCACAGGGTGTTGTAAAACATGTTCGCCGCGGTTTCCTCCGCCAGACGCTCCCATTCTTCTTCCATCTCTTCAACTGTCTCGTAAAACTCATCCATGGATTGGTTTCCCGGCTCTGGATCGGTGCGAAAGTCGAGCCTATCTTGACGACTCACGACCAATCCACTTTGGTCCACCTTGTATGTCGTCCTACCAAAGACTCGACACTTTTTATCCCGAGCTTTTTCCTCATCCTTTAAAGGATAACCAGGAGCGAGCTTCTCGCCAAATTCACCCTCCACAAGACGTCTGACTGCGCCATCGTGCATAGAATCCAACATCATATTACTCATCTTCCTGCCAAACTTTGCGCCCTCCCACTCTGCAGTCCACTGTATGAGCAAGACTCCTGGCTCAACGCAAGACGCGCGCCGACTCGTCATCTTAAATTCCGTCAACGAAGTCTTCATCATGTTTCCAAAGTGTTTCATCAGCGTCGAGTACTCCTCCGCTCCTCGAACCGCGTGCACGTCGTTATCGTACTCGCACTTGGCCGTCAACGTCTCGCGCTCCGGCGCGCCAAACGGGTCCCTCTCAAACCTCTCCCTCAGCATCGTCGTCGTCGCGATCTGTCTCTCCAACGCCGAACCCAGCGTATTGTTTCGTTTCGATTCCGTCCCGCGTCCCTCATCGCCTTCAAACGCTGAAGAAGACGCCGCCGACCCGTCGTCTCTCGGATTCCCAGACGAGGGTGACGATGCCGATGACGACGAGCCAAACTCACCCGCGGACGACGACGACGCTCGACGAAGCATCGTCCCACGCGTCGTCCTTCGGTTCACCCATCCCACGCCGCCCTTCGTTCCCGCTCGACGCGTCGTCGTCGTCGTCGTCGTCGCGGGTATCGGACGCGTCGTGCACGCCAGCATCCTTCCAACCGAGAGCGGCACCAATTGTCGTTTGCTCGATCGAAACACGTCGAGCGTCCGTGCTCGAACGAGGCGAGGCGCGTGGATCGGACAAATGGGAATTGATCCATCGATTGACTCGTCAAATGGAGGAGGGTCGCGGGACTTTTGATGCGTGATCAAATTCTTGAGTTTGCACTCGCCGTCGATGTCGTCGTTGTCATTTTTTGTGTTTTGCTCTCTCTGCGTGTGGTAATCATCGCTAGGGCTTTGAACGCGAGGGAAAGTCCTCGTCTTGTAGGGATCCGCGAGCGCGGCGATCCGCCTCTTTGCGACGCGACAGCGACCGCACGCACGAGTACGGAGAAGACAGAATAAAAATGTCCCCGCAAATGTCCCAAAAGGAAGCCGACATCGCCATGATGCTCGCGGCTGGCTGCCACCTCGGTACCAAGAACGTGGACTTCCAGATGGAACGCTACGTGTGGAAGCGCCGCGCGGACGGCATTCACATCATCAACCTCGGCCGCACGTGGGACAAGCTCATGCTCGCGGCTCGCGTCATTGTTGCGACTGAAAACCCGCAAGACGTTGTCGTACAGTCTGCGCGCCCGTACGGTCAACGTGCGGTGTTGAAGTTTGCGCAATACACCGGTGCCAAGGCTATCGCTGGCCGCCACACCCCGGGTACCTACACGAACCAAAAGGATGCCATGTTCCAAGAACCGCGCGTCTTGATCGTCACGGACCCGCGCACGGATGCTCAACCGATCTCCGAAACTGCTTACGTCAACGTGCCGACGATCGCGTTCTGCGACACCGACTCTCCGTTGAAGAACGTCGACATTGCCATCCCGGCGAACAACAAGGCCAAGCACTCCATCGGTTGCTTGTACTACTTGCTCGCTCGCATGGTGCTCCAAATGCGTGGCACCGTGTCCGCGGCTAACCCTTGGGACGTCATGGTCGATTTGTTCTTCTACCGCGACCCGGAGGAGCTCGAAGCGAAGGAAGAGGAAGCCGCCGCTGCCGCCGCTGCTGCAGCCGCCCCAGCGGAGTCTGCCGGCTACAACGCCGTCGCGGATGCCGCCTACGGTGCCGAGTCCTGGGACGAGCAAAAGCCGGCTGAAGCCTTCCCGGCGGGTGGCTTCGCACCGGCCGCTGGTAACTGGTCCGAGGCTCCGGCCCCGACCGGCTGGGATGCTCAACAAGGTGGTGACTTTGGCTCTGGCTTCGGCACTATGCCGCAAGGCTACTAAGCGCCGACATATCGTCGACGCGACGCGGTGCGCAACGTCTCTGACGTCGTGCAGCCGCGAATGCTCGTTTGTACTGGTGATACACGCGCCATCTATAATCTAGGGAGCGGAATAGCCAGCGCGAGCCTCATACATTCACACTTAGGAGGAGAGTTTGTAGTGAAATTCGAAGAGAGACATTTTCGAAACTGTCGAGTCGCGAATACTTTCTTGTACACGTGGCGACCAACTAATACTACAACGCTAAGCGAAACTAATTATCTACGCGCGCTCATTCACGGCCCGCACTACGTTTGCCAATTCGACATCGAACAACTCGCATCTCACCGGCATCTCCAACTCATAAAACGGATTCTTCAACGCGTAGTCGCAAAACGCCGAGTGCACGCGTCGCAGCGTTCCCGTCGCGTCCACGTTCCCTTTACTCGTCGTCACGAAAATCTTCGTCCCAGTCTCCGTCTGATAACAATACAAATCAAACGTATCGCACTCCAAGCTCTCAATCCCCGCGCATCCACTCACCGGCGCCACTTTTCGCGAGATGGAGTGCAACGAGTGCCACACGCTCGCCAATCGCAGCAACGCATTCGTATCCAAGCGCGCCGCGTTTTCGTCGAACCGCCGGTGATAAATCAACCCACCCGATTTATTCACAATCCACGTCGAGACGATCCGTCCCGGCGCGCCCCCGATGCTCGGCATCCCGTCCCGTCCCGTCCCGAGAGGTTCGAGAGGTTCGACGCTCACGCAGTCGGTCCACGCGCGCGCGCTCTGTCGACTCCAGTCCCCCCGCCCGCGCTGGGCGTGCGCGTGTTTTTAAAAGAACTCATACTTTACAGTTGAAAATACCCATCACTACTCTTACTCGTAGTTATTTACTAAGTATTTTATGTGCACACACCACCTCGTACATCCACGCGACGGCTCCTAAGAAGATTCGCGACCGGGGCGGAGGACGGAGGACGGAGGACGCCCGCCCCCAGAGACGTGATTGTGTGCGATTGTGTGCGATTGTGTGCGATTGTGTGCGTGTGTGAAAATATCTCGCGAGCGTTGGCGATTCGTGAACCAATGAAAACGCCCAGAGGGTGGTCGTCCACCAGTCGTTTTTTCGTTGCGGCGCTCCCGGTTGCGGCGGGCGAGATTCGTCGCGTTCGCTTTTGACCGCGTCGGCGGCGTTCGTTCTTTTGAAGCGCGAAGAGGGAAACGCGGGGCCGGGGTCGGGGCGTCAGACGCGGACGCGAACGACGCATCGTGGGGTGTTTGCTCATCTCGGCGTCGAACCGATCGATCGACCGATTCCAGAGCGTTGATTCGTCCTCTAAAACGAAAACCAAACCCAATCCACCGCACTGAACCGCGACGCGGAAAGGATGATGCACGCGATGATGAACAAGACGACGCCGGCCGTGACACCGACGGCGACGCGAACGAACGCGAAGACGACGCGTGCGAGCGTGCGAATGCATGCGGCGAAGCCGGCGCCGGGGAACCGGTTGTATAACTTCTCTGCCGGTCCGGCGACGCTTCCATTGGACGTCCTGGAAGAGGTGCAGAGAGACCTGGTTGATTACAAGGGCAGCGGAATGTCCGTGTTGGAGATGTCGCACCGCGGTAAGGATTTCATGGGCATCGCGGAGAAGGCGGAGTCTGATCTTCGTCAGTTGGTTGGAATTCCGGATAACTACAAGGTGCTCTTCGTTCAAGGCGGGGCGTCGACAATGTTTGCGTCCAACTGCTACAACTTGGCTGGGGCGAGTGACTCGGCGGATTTCGTCGTCACTGGAGCGTGGAGTTCCAAGGCGCAAAAGGAGGGCGAAAAGCTCCTTGCCAAGGCGAACATCATTGCGAGCTCCAAGGAACAAAGCTTCACCACCATTCCGGACGTGAACGAATGGAAGTTTACCGAAGGTTCCAAGTTTGTGCACATTTGCTCCAACGAAACCATCGGCGGCGTCGAGTTCAAGGAGGTGCCGAACGTGGGCGACCGCGTGCTCGTCGCAGACATGTCCTCCAACTACCTCTCCAAGCCAATCGATGTTGAAAAATACGGCATCATCTACGGCGGTGTGCAAAAGAACATCGGTCCGGCTGGTATGGGCATCTGCATCGTCCGCGAAGACCTCATCGGTAACGCTCGCCCGGGCACTCCGTCGATGCTCGACTACAAGATTCACGCCGACAATGACTCCATGTACAACACCCCGCCGTGCTTTACGTGGTACGTCTCTGGTCTCGTTTTCGCCAAGCTTCTCAAGGATGGTGGTCTCGCCGCTGTCGAACAACGCAACATCGAAAAGGCGAACGTCTTGTACGGCGCCATCGATGGCTCTTCTGGCTACTACAACTCTCCGGTCGACAAGAAGTACCGCTCCATGATGAACGTTCCGTTCACCTTGGCTGGTGGTGAAGAGTTGGAAAAGAAGTTCCTCGCGGAAGCCAAGGCGGAAGGCTTCGAAGCCCTCAAGGGTCACCGATCCGTCGGTGGCGCTCGCGCTTCCATCTACAACGCCATGCCGAAGGAAGGCGTCGAAGCTCTCGCAGCGTTCATGAAGGACTTCCAAGCTCGTAACGCTTAAATTAGTTACCGTAGCGTTGAATGAAAACATAATAATTTAGTATTGCATTTATTTAGTCGCTATTCTCCATCCACCACGGTTCGAACGCGCGAAATACGGTCCCGACACTTCCTAGTTTACAGTCCTCCTTGACATGGAGCTCAGACGCCGCCAAGCCCAAACGCTCGTCCGGATGCAGCACTCTGACCTCACTAGTCGCATCATCGGGCGCGCGATACAGCGTTTCTCCGACCAAGGGTGCGCCGAGAGCGGCGAACTGGGCCCGTATCTGATGCGTGCGTCCTGTGAGCAGTTCGACGCGCGTCTCGTACTTGCCTGGCGACACCTTGTTGCACGCGAGAACGCGCAATATGCATCTCTTTGGTCCGCTTTCTCCGCCTCTTTCCCCGCTCCCTCGCTCTGCGATTCTCGCTATTTCTAAATCTACATCATCGGCGTCCACATCTGTCAGCAGCATCCTTCTCGGTCCTTCAGCCGCCGGCACGGCGTCGTGAATATGCACGCCAAGCGGCAGAGGCGCCGTCGTCAAGACGCGATAAATTTTGACCACTTGACGCTTCGCCAGCATATCGCAAAACTCTTTCGCGAACGCAGACGTTTTTCCTAAAACTAACACACCCTCTGTGCCGACATCCAAGCGGTGTAACGGTTTCAGAGTTCCCGTCTGTAATCCTGTTGCTTGCTCTAGCATGGCTAGACACGACTCGCGAACGTTATCCACCGTCGGTACGACGCTCACCTGAGCGGGCTTGTGCGCCACTATGTAATCATCTTTGTGTTCGAGCACGCATGCTTCCCAATCCACGGAAAACGCCGCAGGAAACCGCTTCGGCTGCACGTGAATCCTGAGGTAGTTGCCCAAGGACAATGCCAGCTGCGCGTCTTCTCCAGACAACCGTCTCGTTCTCTCCGTTCTAGGCACCCCTCGAAGCGTTCTCGGCGGCTGCACGTCCGCGAACCACACCGCGCCGACGTCCAAGAGCTCAGAGGCGTACGTTTCATCCACGTCGGCACCGAGTCGCGACGCGAGGAAGGACTTTAAACTCGTACCGGCGTCTCCAGGTTCCACGACGACGTGCACCACTCGCGCCGGCAGCGGAGGATCTGGGATAGGAAACAGCCTCAACGCCGCGCGAACGATGGTGGACGACGACGCCGAGCGATTCGTGCCGACTCGAGCGAGCGTTTGCATCGCCGAAGCCGCAGGGGCCATCGGGCGTCTCGCAATAAAGTGCACGCGAACGAACCAACAAACACACAGCCGAAACTACGGCGGCACACCATGGCGCTCCTTCGATCGACGTTCGCACCGCGAGCGCCGCCGCGGCTCCGAACAATCGATCGACGAGTTCGCGCACGCAATAGAATCTTGTTTGACCCGAAAGAGATCGATCAGAGCTCTCGAAGGGTCACGCTGCATAGCGCAGACTCGAGAGCGGTGCACCTCACAGAGGTGCTGGGAGTGCGAGTCGGATCGTCGCTGCGGGTGGGAACCATCGGTGTCGGGCGCTGCGATGCGACGGTGAAAAGGATAGATGAGGATGGATCGATAGAGATTGCGCTCGGCGCTAAGGATGAGGGCATCGAGACGCCTGAGATTGATTTGTTGCTCGCGATGCCGCGACCGAAGGTGCTGCGCCGGCTGTGGGCGCCGTTGGCCTCCCTCGGTATAGGTCGGATAGTGCTTACGAACGCGAACAAGGTGGAGAGATACTATTTCGATAGTAAAGCGCTAGAAATCGAGACGATACGGGAGGAATTGCTCCGCGGGCTGGAGCAGGCGGGTGACTACAGGATACCACAAGTCGGTGTGGCGAAGCGTCTTCCTCCGATTGTGGACAGGCTATCGGGAGTTTTAGATGAAGATGACCCAGACACGAATGGTTTTGGTTGGCTTTTAGAAGGAGATAGCTCTTGGAATCTCTCTGCCGATGTGTTGCTCTTGGCGCATCCAGGGCAAGCTGCGACGAGCGTGGCGGAGGCTCTGGACGACGTCAAGCCGAACCAACGAGTTTTGCTCGCCGTTGGACCGGAAGGTGGATGGACGGATTACGAATTATATTTACTTGAAAAAGCCGGTTTCAGAAAGGTTGGGCTCGGATCGAGGACGTTTACGACGGATGTCGCGTGCATCTCGCTCGTCAGTGCGGTTCGCGAGCGTCTACAAACGTGGCGATGAAAGAAAAATTTATTTGTTTGTTGTAAAATTACACGCGGGAGCGTCTAGATTTAGGACATTGAAAACACAATGTAAAGGCAGTAAAGCATCATGCAAGGGTACGTGACAATCATGCGCTTTCCTTCAGACTGCGGCATGGCTTGAATCAGACCCATGGATGCCTTCCGCGAACTCCACATCACACTCAGAGCCGCAAACGCGACGCTGAGCGTCCCCGTTTTTGAAGGAAGGAAGAGCACAATCCCGCTGTATGCCACGACTGGCAAAAGCGCGTACCCAAGGATACTCCCACACCTATTCAACCCGATCCCTTCGCCTCCTCCCGTGATCTGGTTGAGCAACCAATACATCGACAGCGACGCGAGCGTACTCCAACCGAGGATGTATCCAAAGTGCAACTTGCCGGCGAGCAAGTTGAACGCCCCCATGATGAGACAAAACAACAGCGGACCCGCTAAATCTTCGTCCGAACTATCTTCTAATCTGAAAGGATGAATCACGCCCATCGTTCTCCGATAAATCTGCTTCGGGTCCACGCCGAGTTCCTCCAACAGAGGCGGCTCGTCCTCTACGCTGCTAAACGAGGGCACGCTCGAGTGCCCGGAACTGAACCCGAATCCACCACCGCTCGCGCCTCCACCACCGCTCACACCCGCGGACCCGCCTCCGTACCCACCTCCATACGCTCCAGATCCACCCTGCGCCCCGCCCGCGCCCTGCGGCGACGAATACGCCGCGTAGTTTGGGTATGCCTGCGCGTTGAAATCCATAAACTGCATGTTGTTCCCACCGCCTTGCGGCGCCGGACGCGGGACATTCGCCGCCATATTTTCAACCACTTATTATCCACCGAACTCGGCGCTCAAAGACCACCGCTATTCGCTCGCCCGCGATTCCTCGGCGCTCGCGCGTTGTCGAGCCGCGACGTCGTCGACTGCGGACCGTCTCAACGGGAACGAACGAGCGAACGAACCAACGCGCCGAAAACGCCTCTCAATCTTTGCATTTCGCGATTCACGACTCAAGACGAGGATGCCCACTCTCTCCACACACTATACTCAAAGCCGAAAAAACCTATCAAAGAGGTTTGAGGAAAGAGTAGGAAGAGAGGAAAAGAGGAACGCCAGCGACGCCGCGGAAGCCTTCTCTTTGCGACGCGAAACGTGGAACGAAATGGTGCGTGCTCGACGACGACGACCCGAACCTCGACCGCGATGCACGACGAACGAGCGCAGAGAAACCCCTTGATGACGGTCGTTTGGCTTCAAAGCCGCGGTGTCGTCGAACGACAACGACGGCGGCGACGACGGCGTCGCCGGCGAAGGATGACGGACGATCTCTGCGTGCGCGCGCGGGGGTCTTCGCGAGGGTGGACGCCGGGGGTGCGACGCGCGATGCGGCGCGTGCGGTGGAGACGCGCACGTGCGTTTGAGTTAACGCGCGTTCGTGTGGTTTGTGCCGCCGAGTGCGATGGATGTCGTCGGTGTAGGGTGTGCACGTGCGTGGGTCAGCATCGGTGCAAGACCCTAAAAGCTCTGTTGCTCTGTCTGAGAGGGTGATTTTGAGCCACAGACTTGACTGACGGCGAATTCTCGTTTCCTTCTCGACGTAGCCGTCCAACAAGACTTTCAAGGTTAAGAAGATTTTGGGGAAGAAGCAAAAGCAAAACCGCCCGCTTCCCCAATGGATCCGCATGCGCACGGGTAACACCATTCGGTACGTTTGCGTTTAGGTTTTTTTTGCGAGGCGCTTCTGGCGCGCACATTTGACGACTGTTTGACCGTAGACGCGTCGAGAGAGGTGAATTGAGAAACTGACGAATCCTTCACCGTTCGTATACGCAGCTACAATGCGAAGCGCCGCCACTGGAGACGCACCAAGCTCAACTTGTAAGTGAGCTTCGTGGGATTTGGTTTAGGCGAGAAGGCGTCGCCGTCGACGCGTGTCCGCCGGCGCGTATTAGCGTTTGATATCGCAGCGGTTATCGAGCAACGCGCCCGTTGACGACGTCGTCGCGAGGTGACGAACGTAACTTAGCGGATTTCATGTCATGTGAAGTAGTTCCTTTGAAAATTTTCGGGTACCTGTTTTATTACAACGGGTGCACGCGCGCTCTCGAGTCAACGTCGGACCCTCCATCTCGTATTATCTCGTATTATTCCTACACTACGCACCGGTGCGCTGATTGTTTTCAAACATTCTTCTGTTTTACATCTTGAAATCCCGTGCTTCGTCGTCATCCGTCATTAAAGACGACGAGTATCGGGCTGCGCACCTCTGCGCCCTGCTCGGCGACTCAGCCCGTGGTGGACGCGTCGCTCTTCTCTCTCGCCCCAGTTCCCATCCTCCCTCCCGCATCTCGCGCGGAATCGCTGGGCATCCCAGCTTCCGCTCCTCTTATCGCCGTCGTCGCCGTCGTCGCCGTCGCTGTCACGTCACCACCACCGTCCATCGACGCCCGTCTTTGCCCTTCATCCAAGCTCTTGCGCATCGCCCAGTCAGCGGAATCAAAGTGCTTGACATCCTTGGCGATCAGTCTCGGTTTCGGTCTCAACCCGTCGCCGTATTTCGCCCGGAACGCTTCTTCCGCCGCGTCGTCTGAAGACGTCGCCGCCGCCGACATGGTTTCGTATCCGCGTCTTCGGTATTACTCGTCCGTCGACGCGACGCGGCCAACTGTCGTCGGCCGTCGTCGTCGGACGTCCATTCTCGTTAACAACAATGGCCATCCTCGACGAGTCAAAACCCAAAAAATATGCCCGTACCCCCCTTCGGGGCCGGGCACCAACGTACTGAAGCGGATGGAGCGCGATCGAGGAACGATTGATACACCCCTCATCAGGGTTTAAATAGATGTTTAAAGCTTACAGTAGTACTCAAAAAACCACTCCGGACCAGAGTCCCGAGTTACGAATCGTCAGGACGTGCGACAGCGCTGGAGGTCGTGGTGACGTCCTTTCGTTGGATTGAGGTTGGACGACGACGACGACGACGACGATGACGTACGTCGTGCGCGCCGCGTCTTCACAGTGCGGCCGATCGATCGATCGAAAGGACGCACAGCAGAACGTTTGAGTCGACGCGAGCGCGCGAGCGAAGGGTCCGCGAGGGGTTGGACGGACAAAGAAACGTGACGACGCGAGAAGGGTGCGAGCGATTAGATTACTCCAAGCCAGTCGAACTCATCGGCCGTGGTTTGTTTCATAAAGAAGGATGACAACGGCGACGGCGATGATGATGACGAGTATGCGTGCGCCTGGGATGATGACGAGTGTACCGGTGGGTGATGCGGGACGACGCGGAGGACGGACGACGACGCGAACGGGTCTAGCCCGTCGGGCCGCTGTCGTCGGGACGGTACGACGCGAGCGAGCGCGAACCGCGGGGGCTTTGCCCCCGGATGGAGGGGACGATGACGCCAGGCAGACGGATTTGCGGGACATGTTAGAGCAGGCTGGTGACGCGATGAACTTGGAGAACGCTCAAGGCGAGGAGATCTCGGAGGAGACGATGTTGTACAAAAAGTCTGTCAGCCGGGAGTTGACGTCGTACGAGGAGGCTTCTGAGGCGGATCTCGTCGGCGATTTGATGGATAAGGTGAGAGATCCGGAAGTTGCGTTGAGAGGAGTGGCGGCGATCGTTGCTGCTGGAGCGTTTGCGACGTTGATCTCTGAACCGGCCGCGGCGGCGACAGGTGCCGGTCTCGGTTTCGTGCTCATCAAGGCGCTGGAGGCGATCGGCAGGAACAGAGAGACGGACGCGACGGAGTTTGCCGAAAAGTTGCAAAAGGATATCAACTTGAACGAAATGGTGAAAAAGATTCCGATGCCATCGGCAGTTGACAGAGAAAAGTTTGCAAAGCAGGCGGCGGAGTCTATGAAATCAACCTTTGAAAAAGCGAGATCCATTGCGGACTCCTTTGACGAAGTCTTTGGCGAGGAGGAACAGCCGAAAGAAATTATCAAGCCCATCAAGCCTGCCGCGGCTGCGGCTCCCAAGCCAGTGGCACCGCCGGCTCCCACACCGGCGCCGACGCCCGTAGCGGCAAAGCCTGAATCGGAGCTCGCGGCAACGACGACGGCATCAGCGCCTGCAGCTCCGATGACAACGAAGAAGTCGATTGAAGATCAAGAGTGGGAGAATACGCTCTTGAAACTGCAATATAGCGAGCAAGTTATCGAAGACATTAGAGTTGCGGATGCGAATGCGGTTGGACGCGCACACGCGCGCCGTCTGAGCTTAGATTTTACGCCTCAAGTGGCCAAGCAAATGCCGGCTACCGAGTACAGCTTTGCGACGGCAACAGCGACCGCTTCAACCAATACGAGTGGTATAGGGGCCAAGCCGGGTCAAGTTGTCGAAGCGCTCAACACGGCTGATGCGGGTTACTCGTCCACATCAAACCGCACGCGCAACGCCCTCGGAATGTCGCCTAAGTCTAAGCTGGAACAAAAGGAGGCGATTTCCAAGGATTCGTGGTGGTCGGTTTTCGTCAGCACGTTTGTGAATTCGCTGATTTTCGCCGCCTTGGCCGCTTTCATCGTCTCCGTCGTGCGTTTCGTGATGTGATTTGTACAATGTGAGAAGAAAGACATCGTCGCGCGCGCAGCCATGAGTATTCTGACGGTTCCTTGGAATAAGAAGATTCACTTCGTATACACTCTTTTTTAAAAAATATTACACATTCCTGCTAATGAGACTTGAGCAAAATTTCGAGGACGCTATCAGGAGTGATGCGAGTCACATCATCGTCATCCGCAATCAACGTGTCTGGCACCTTGAAGATTTGAAGCACTTGGACCGGTTTGACTCGGAACTTGAGCGCAATCTCTTCTCGCAATTCGAGATATGTTTGGCGTCCAAACGGAATCTCACGGTAGTATCGCTCGTTTGGCACCTTCACCTTGAGGCAAACAGCTTGCTCTTCGACAACCTCCGTCCCAACCTTCGCGCGCATGCGGCGTGTGTTATCGATGACTGTCGCGGCGTCTTCAGGCGTGAGTACGGCGGCCTCCTGCAACTCGGTGAAGAATCTAATCTTCAGTGTCTCTGGGCGGAGTTTTGCAGGCGCCGACGCGCGTCGAGTAATGGTTAAGTGCACATCAAGCAAGAAACCGTGCTTGACGTCGTAAACCATCTCCATGATGGGAAGATAACCCTCCCATCTGGTTATGTCTTCTTCTTGCCATCTCACGCGTTGGATATTGATAGCTTCGTCCGCGACGCCATCCTCACCAATGATTGATTTCATCGCGAGGTATTCATCCAACGCTTCCAAGTTGAGCGGCTTGTTCACCTTGATTCGGTACGAAATCGCACCTGCTGATCTGTCATCAATCTCTCTAGTGAGGTAATACACACCAAACGCGACACCGACCCAGACGCACATGCTCAAAATGAACCATACTAATGGCTTGTTCATAAAGGGATCGACAATGTACGCGCGGGCCCATTCTGTGTGGACGACGCTCCATTCGCCCGTGAGTCTATCCAGTAGCTCGAATGCCAACATACCAGCAAAGATGAATTGCATTGTGTACAAGCTCGTCCCTTGCTTGCTATTGTCTTTGAGCTGCATAAGCATCTCTCCGCTGCTCCCTCTAATATCTTCTTGCACGCGCAGTGCCTGGGACTCAGCCACTGTGTCCACCATAATCCTCAGACCGTTAATCTCTTCTCTAGCAGCCATGAGAATTTTGTGCATGTCTTGCACACGAACTTCGAGGTCGTCAAGCATGGCCTTCATACCGAGAATCTCGTACAGACGACGTCCAGACGCCGTATCGGGAACAGTCTTTAAAAATGAGTCTTGGTCGAGCGACTCCTTGAGATAGACGAGGAGTTCCTCCAACAGTATGATATCCCTCGACGTCTCTGCGAGAGTGTGACGAATATTTGCCACACTATTTGGATCTTCTTCTTGATGCTTGATCATTTGTCTCACCATCTTCAAAATGTCGTCTGTCATAAAGATGCGATTGAACACGTTGTGAACAAAGAGGTCTCTCGACATGAGAGAGAGGTACATCAGCATGACTGGTTCCTGAGCTTTAGCGTTCGGTCCAATTAGTAAAATACCATGAGAGCCGGTAATGACGACGTCACGATCGCTCAAATCGTGAGCTTCGTGCGTGTCGCCGAGAACTTGTCTGAGTTCGTTCTCAAACGCATCCTTGTCCATGTACATGTCCGCTGATTGTTGTGGAGAGACGCGTTCAGCGATGATGACGTTGATTTTATCGCGTCGAGACGAGTTGCCGAGGAAAACCGTTTGTAACAAGTCCTTCTGGTGATCGCTCAACAACGAATCCAAGATGGTGCTCGAGTCCATGTGAACGTCCACTAGCAAACGCGCCAGGTTATCGAGAGAGATGTTCTCCAAGATGCGGTCCATGACGGATTCAATCATCAGGCCGTGTACGACTGTGCCATCTTTGCTCAGATGTATGCCGAAATGCTCAATCTGAACGATGCCATCGTCCTCGGGAAAGTGCACCTGGGCTTCTATGTTTGTGAACGACGTCATGTCGTGATCGAGGATGCTCACATTCGTCAATCCCGCAGGAATCTCGCAGGTGGCGTTGGTAGACTCTGAGTCAACCTCTGGGGTGAAAAATCCACCTTGGCAACGATCGTTGGAGCCGAGCTTAAGGTTCAGCTTCACAATCTGGTTCACTCCAAAGGGAATCCACTCACCGACGAGAATCGTCACGTTCGATATGGTGATGACTTCGTCCAAATCATCTCGAATCGTGCTGTCCTGCGCTGCGCTCTCAGACGCGCGGTGCGAGTTGGAGGACGTCACTGGACCTCCCACTTTGCGAAGAGACAGTGGAAGATACGGCGAGACGACGTACGAGACGTCTTCAACGTCCGTGATGGTCGATTCAAACGAAATGGTTTCGTTACGAAGATGGAAAGTCTCATCCTCCCAGACGACTTGTAACAACTTGCCGTCAGCCACGCACAGCTCGTCGACAAGTTGCCTATCCTCTTCACTCATCCGTTTCGACACCAACGCCAAACCAGCGGCGGTGATTTGAAACGCCAACACGCTCTGATGTTCAATGCTGCTCAATCTCAAACCGCGAATGAGCTCTCCTTCGATCAAGTCATCCAAATCGTCCACGCCCTCCTGCGACACGTTGAGATACACGCGCGTATTCTTCACCATAGTTGACTCTGGCGCGTAATCATACTCGAAAACCTTTTGCACGATGCCCTCATAAATCAAAACCATCAACGGAAGCTTTCTCACCCACCGCTCCTTCTCGTACACCGTCTGCGCGCAGTTCGAATACCTGCTCACCAGGTACAACAACTTCAAGTGACTCGTCGTCCAATAGTCGTCGTGAAACTCTCGCCGCACCTTGGGCGTCAACTGGCTCGTTCCCGCCCTCGGATCCGCCAACGGTTTATCCTCATACCTCATCAATCGCGCCGTCACCTCCGTTTCTCGCCGACCCGTCGTCCTCACGCGTCCATCGCCGGTGATTCCCTCGACCGTTCCCCCCGCGGCCCTTCGAGTCGTCTCGACCAACGATGCCATTCCCGACGCATCATCAGCGTCATCCACCGTCGCCGTCGCCCCGACATCGTCCCATCGCGTCGCCGCGCGTCTCGCCAGCGCCTCCCGCGCCTCCCTCTCGCCCGCCAACGCCGCGAATCCAATATCCCGCGCCGACATTCCCGGGTCCGCGTCCGTTCGCGTTCGCGTCCGTTCGTGACGCCCAACGGTTCCGACGCGCCAGATGTTGTTTTCACCTTTGAAAATCGTGCACGCTCGATGCGTAAAAAATACCGATCGAGATGCTCGAACGGGCGTTTTTATCGATCGAATTGAACGGAATGGGAACCCACCAGGCGTCGTTTCCGCGTCGCGTCCAGTCGCGTCGTTTTCGCGTCGTTTTCGCGGGCGACGTCGAGCGACGCCACAGCGCACGTCTCGAACCGCGACCTAAACGGGCGGAGAGGCGATCGGAAGGACGGAGAGGAGAGAGGGAGGCGATGCCGGCGGTGGACGAACCGGTGTGGGGACCGGATGAAACGCTCGGCGCGCCGACGGTGACGCTGCACACGACGCACGGAGACGTGACGCTCGAGTTGTATTACAAACACGCGCCCAAGACGTGCCAAAACTTTTTCGAGCTGGCGAGGCGGGGGTACTACGACGGCGTCGTGTTTCATCGCGTCATTGCGGATTTCATGATTCAAGGCGGAGACCCGACGGGGACGGGACGAGGCGGGGAGAGCGTGTTTGGGGGAAAGTTTGAAGATGAAATCAGTAAAGGTTTGAGACACTGCGGCGCGGGCATCTTGGTGATGGCGAACAGTGGACCGAACACGAATAAAAGTCAGTTTTTTATCACTCTCGCGGCGACGCCGTGGTTGGATGGGAAGCACGCGATTTTTGGACGGGTGGAGAGCGGTATGAGCGTGGTCAGAGCCATTGGCGCTGTCAAGGTTGATAAAAATGACAGGCCGCTCAAAGAGGTTAAGATTATCAATGCAACGGTCGATTCCAAAGGCTTCGAGTGGTTTTAAGGAGGGAAACTGCTGCCAATTATATAAAATTGTTGCTATAGCATCTAGATCAAGTCAAATCGTCGTCTTCCTCCGTATCATCCCCTGGTACGGTAGCGCCCATTCGAGCCGCCATGGCGCCCAACTCGTGTTGAGGATTCGGTAGCTTTCGCGCGAGTTTGGCGTACGGAACGTCCAGGAATCGCACGCAAGAGCTGCTTTCGACGGCGTATTTAATCGAATCACCGTTCGCGTCTCGATAGGCGTTGAGTATCTTGTACGCCGTGGCGTGTTCGTCGCTATTCTCAAATCCTGGAACTTCGTGCACGTCAGAAAACGCCGACTGCGCCCCGACGCCGTCGCCGTCGTAGAGGAGAGCAATGACGGCACTGAGATACGCTTTCGCGAGAGAATGCGATTGTCCAGCTCTCGAGCACGACTCGGCAAACTTCATGCACGCGGTCGAGGCTTCCTGATAGTTTTCCATCCTGAGCAACTGCGAGCACAGATGTCTGTGGTAATCCGTTGCATAGACATCCTTACCCTCCTCGCTGAGTAATTCCACGCACCGATTCATCAACGCGACTGACGTCGACGGATCACTGTCTTCGACGACTCTCGCCGCTCGTCCGAACGATTCAGCAGCGACTTGGCTTCGGTTCGCCTGTGCGTACGCTTCGCTCGCGCGTTCTGCCATCGCGAGTACATTTGCTCCAACGACCGGTTTCACCTTTGCCAACATTTCTGTCGCCCTCTCCAACGCCTTTCCGGCGTGCCAAAAGTCATTCGTAATCATGTACGCCTCACCACATTTCTCTTCCGCCAACGCCGCGCCTTCAAACGCGTTCGAAGCGCGATAGGCACGCGCGGCTGACTCGTACAGTTCAACCGCTTTTTCGTAGTCTGGTTTCCAGCGCGTCAGCGTCGGCTTCATGTAGCCGTCCGCCTTTTTCAGTTGGTTCTTGGCGTTGATTTCATTCGTGCTCGGCATTTTGCGCGGCGGACACCCGGTGTTTGCGTCGATTGCGCGCGCGAGACTGGCTTCGGGTGGGAAGCACAATCTGTTAAAAAGGGTGGGCACGCTAGCGCGACGCGCCGTTTGGTCTTTCTGAGTCTTGAATTTTAAGTGGTTCTCTTCTCTACAAAGTATGTGTCTAATCGGAATTCTTGAAGGAAGAATCGTATGACGCGGCAGGTTCTAACTTCTTCGCCTCGACGAGCTTGCGAACTGCCTTCATGAAATCATCTTGAACGCAGTAGTCTCTGTCATCGCGAATGGCAAACATTCCCGCCTCTGTGCACACGTTGCGCATATCCGCGGCGTTGAACTCTTCGGCAATCTTGGCGATGGATTCGTAATCGATCTCTCCCTCCTTGTTGAGCTTTTGCGCGTGGATTTTAAGCACCTCGACTCGGCCTTGCTCGTTGGGCAACGGGATCTCAATCTTGCGATCGAGACGACCAGGACGCATGAGCGCCGGATCCAACACATCCGGTCTATTTGTCGCCATGATCATCTTTACCTTGCCCAAAACGTCGAAACCATCGAGCTGGTTGAGCAACTCCATCAACGTACGTTGGATTTCACGATCAGCGGACGTGCCCTCGGAGAACCGCTTACCACCAATGGCATCAATCTCATCCATGAAGATGATACACGGCTCGTGGTCTCGAGCGTAACCAAACATTTCTCGAATCAAACGAGCCGATTCCCCAATGTACTTATCAACTATAGCGCTAGAAACAATCTTCAAGAAGTTTGCATCAATGTTACTCGCGATCGCTTTCGCCAAGAGCGTTTTGCCCGTGCCTGGCGGGCCGTAGAGCAACACTCCCTTTGGTGGCGCGATGCCAACGCGAACAAAGAGCTCTGGGTTCATCAAGGGCAGTTCGATCGACTCTCTAAGAGCGCGAATCTGCTCACCAAGACCACCGATCGAGCTATAGTCGACGTGACCCGTGGATTCGCTCAACATGTTGAAAACCAAGGGATCAACCTCTCGAGGAAGCGCTCTCATGATTGTCAACGTCGTCATGTCCAGCGTCACACGTGTTCCGTTTATCAGCTTGCTCTTGTCGAGCTTCGTTCTGCACCCAACGACGTAACGAGGCCCCGAGCTCGCCTTGACGATAAATCTATCCTCATCCAACTGTCTCAACACCTCACCGATAATCTGACCCATCGACTGTAACGCCTTCAAGTCATCCTCCGTCTTGTCAAAGGTTTTTCGAATCTCCACCAGCTCGTGTCTCGACGCCCGCACGCGCGCCTCCAACTCCTACAAACCCATTCAAAAGCGTCGTACCGTCAGTCAAAACCGTTTACATTACAGCGTCGTCGTCATCGATTCGCCCGCGCACTCTTCACGCTCCGATCATCGTCCCTCGTTGTACGTCGAGTCGGCTCTCGCTCCTCGCGTCAACAGAAAAAAGAACCGATCTCACCTTATGTTGCAACAACAATCCCGCGTGTTTCCTCAACGCTTCCTTCCTCGGATCCGGCGGCGGCGCGCTCGGCGTTTCCGCGGTTCCGTCCCCGTTCGCCCCGTTTGGCGCCGGCGTCGTCGGTTCCTCGTCCGTCGTCGTCATCCTCGTTCGACTATCGGTCAAACGATCCAACCCCTCCTTCAACTAATCTGTCCGTCCGTCGCGTTCGACGCTCGCCGTCCGCGTTGATCGGTCGTTCGCGTTCGTTCGTTCACGTCTTCGTTCGCGTCTCCGCTCGTTCGCGTCCACGTTTGTTCGTCCGAGGTCGGTGTCGTGCGTTCGCGAACGCGCGTCGCGGATTGACGAACCCAACCTCTTCGCGTCGCGCGACGAGTTGATTAAATCCAAAACCAAACCGCGTCACAAACGCGCCCGCGCGTGAGGCGACGGGAACCGGCAGACAGGATGACGCGCGATGCCTCGTCGCCGTCGTCGAGTCCGGACGCCGACGCGCGAGACACGTGCGGTTCGCGTCGCGTTTTTCGCATTCGCGCGTGCGGTCGCGTATGCCTTCTCGGCGAGCACGCGGACTGGGCGGCGCCTCTCGCCGCGGTGATGAACAGCGACGACGACCGATCGGAGGCTGTGGAGGCGTTCGGTGAAGGCGTGTGCGTCGTCGTCGGTACTTCTGAGGGTCTCGACGCCGTCGCGTGGCGGCTGGATGGGATGGATGGGGTGGACGGGGCAAGTGAGATAACTACCGAAGCGTCGAGCGGACGTGGCTTTCGTTTCGTCGCGACGAGCGTTTCGTCGACGGAAAAGTTGGATTGCGACGTATCGAACAATGATGCGCTCGAGTGCGTCGCTGCGGAGGGTGGGTTCTGGTCGTACGTCGCGGGGACGGCGTTGGAGGTGTTTCGAGAGCACCCAGAGTGTCGAGCGGGTGGCTTGCACATAGACATCCACTCGTGTTGTCTACCGACGAAGAAAGGATTGAGTTCGTCCGCGGCGGTGTGCGTTCTCATCGTGCGCGCATTCGCCGAGGTGTACGGGTTGAAAGATCTCGCGCGGACGGAGAGAGAGATGGAATTGGCGTACAGAGGCGAGGCGTTGCGCACACCGAGCAAATGCGGGGCGATGGATCAGGCGTGCGCGTACGGCGAACGCGTCGTATTGCTCAGATTTCCACCCAATGGTAGAATGACGGTCGAAGAAGTCGCGGTCGGGGCAGACATTCACATTCTCGTCGCCGATCTCGGCGCGTCGAAGAACACGGTGAGAATATTGGACGATTTACAACGCGCTTTCCGCAGTAGTCATGTCGGTTTGCGCGAAGTGCTCGGCAAACGCAATCGCGATCACGTCGAGGCGGCGTTAAATGCGATAAAACTCGGAGATGCCGCTGAATTAGGCCGCATCTACGATTCCGCACAGGCTGTCTTCGATGCTGTCGGTCCAGAACTGTGTCCGACGGAGCTCGTTGCTCCCGCACTTCACGACGCTTTGACATCCGTCAAGCGCGACATTCCACACACCATCCACGGCGGTAAAGGCGTCGGATCCCAGGGTGACGGCGCCGTGCAATTCGTCTGTACCTCAGAATTCGCCGTGCACGAGCTTCGCCAGTACCTCAACCGGCAATCCGCCGGTCGCATTCATTCATTCGTAGTCGTTCGCTTGGCTAAAAATCTAGTAGCGGCGTAGTCTCTTTTTATCACAGCAAATAGGTAGCCAGCCAGCTCTTCCCGTCACTTTCCTCCCCGTTGCGACGATTCAACGTCGGCTCGATCGCGCTCGATGGCGACAGACGCACGAACGCTCGAAGCTTCGTTCACGCTCCGCGGTGACACTGCGCTCGTCACCGGCGGAACGCAGGGGCTCGGTAAAGCCATCGTTGAAGCGCTGGCGCACGCAGGCGCGAGCGTGTACACGTGCGCTCGCACCGCCGCTGACGTTGATGTGTGCCTGAAGGAGTGGCGCGCGCGTGGTTTCGATGTCGACGGATGCGTCTGCGACGTCAGCGATCCGAGATCGAGGGAAGGGCTCGCGAGAAGGGTGTCGGAAAAGTACGGAGGAGTGTTGAATATTTTAGTGAGCAACGTCGGCTTTAACATTCGCAAGCCGACGACAGAGTTTACGTCGGACGAATACGGTAGATTGATGCGGACGAATTTAGAAGCGAGTTTTGAGCTCGCCAAGGCGTTTCATCCAATGCTCAAGCGCAGCGGACGAGGCTCGGTGGTATTCAATTCATCCGTCGCCGGACTGGTTTCGATTCAGACGGGCGCATTGTACGCCATGTCCAAGGGCGCGATGAACCAACTCACGCGAAGCCTCGCGTGTGAGTGGGCCCCGGACGGCATTCGCGTCAACGCTGTCGCTCCGTGGTACACAAACACCCCTCTGGCAAAGCAAGTACTAAAGAATCAAGTCTACAATAAAGCCGTCGTCGATCGCTCGCCGATGGGCCGAGTCGGCGAGCCTCACGAGGTTGGTTCCGTCGTCGCTTTCCTCGCCATGCCCGCCAGTTCATACGTCAACGGCGTGATAGTTCCCATAGACGGTGGGTTCACCGTGCACAGTTTCATCCCGCCCAAGCTGTAACAACACATCTGATTCGTTTCGTTGAGTCTCGCCACGCGCTTTGGCTGCATTTTAGTCACTCCCTCGGCTCGTGACGTCACAGTTCCACCCGCACGCGCCATGTCCACGACGTACACTTCCGCCCGCGCGTCGCGCGTCGACGCCGACGCGAAACCATTCGACCGCCATCGACACCGCGGCGTCGGGGCGCGCGCGCAGCGTCGTCCGGCGTCCCGCGCTGCCGTCGTTTGCGCGACGAAAAAGACGGATAAAGATGGCTTTTTCAACTGGTTGAGTAGAGAGATTGAAATCACGTTCAACCCGCGCACGCCCGGGGCGAAAATCGCGGGAAGGTGCCCAGACACGCAGACACAACCGACGGAGGTGTCGCCGGATCGATTGAGCGCGATCGGTGGGGACGATGGCGAGGAAGAAGGGATAGTTGGAACGTCGCTCGGAAGGGGTGATTTTGATTTGAAGGCGTTCACTGCGGAGTTGGAAGCGGCGATGCTCTCTGGAAACGACGATGAAGCGACGGTCGAGGGGCCGATGTTGGCAACGAAAACAGTGGTGACGACGGAGATTGTTGAAGACGGATCGGTGATGATGCATGAGGATGAGGATGGAGAGGGTGACTTCGCGTACGAGACAGATAGCGCGAGTGAGGGACCGCTGAGCGGACGCGAGTTGGCGCTGCTGTGCATTAAAAAGTACGGCAAGGCGCACGATATGGCTATCAAACACGTCAAAATGGGAAGTGGGATGAAGAGGTGGGTGTCGTTGAACCTGTACGTCGGACATTTAGGACAGAGATCGTATCCGCAGACGGAGAGTGAATATTTAGAGCAATTGGACGTCATCTCGTACCTGATCAATTCGTGGGGTCAGGCGGATTATTGCCGCGCTTTTTTCAGGGAAAAACCGATCGCGAGACGGGGGTTGCCATCCAGACCGAGAGTCGATACGTGTGTGACGCTTCAGTTTAGTCGTAGTCCAACTTGGGACGACGAACTTGGTGATGAGTTCTTCCCGTATTGATACTATTTTGTGTAATTGTCAACGCTACAACCAGCTAAAACTCTGGAAGCGGGAGTTTACCCGCACCACCTATCACTCTACCCCATAACAACTTATCTGGCAACCCGCTCACGTCCAGCACAATCCTACCAACCCTCAGACGCCACTCTAATTTCAGCTCCTTCACCGCTCGACGCAACTCATCCACCGTCTCCTCGCTCGCATGTGCCACCCAGAGCAACGACACGTGCGGATCCGGATCGTCGTAATACCTCGGAAATCCCAAAGACTCGAGCGCTAAGTTTATCCTTTCGATCGCATCCACGAATGCGCGCTTCGATGCGCTTTGCGAACCCTCCTCGAATCCCGCCGCGACGAATGCTCGCGTCCCGTCGTCGTTTACAAAGACTTTGAACGCATCAAAAACAACCTCAAACGGATCCATTGTCACCAGCGCTCGACGGACCGCGCCCTCCACCTTTTTAATCTCCTCCCAACGCACCGGAAAGACCCTCGATAGCGACGCGTGCGCCCCATGCGCTGCCAACCGGTCCCTCGCCGAGCTCGCCGCTGCGCGTCCACTCCCCTCGTCCTCCACGCACGCCCTCAACAACCCCGGAAACGCCCGCTCCATCGCCTCGACGCCGTCCAAAACCTTCTCACACAAACTCTCCCGTCCCACTGGCGTCCGCACGTACGTCGCAAAGTTCCCATCGACGTGCGCGAACGACCGCACGCGGCCTTCTCCTCCTCCTCCTTCGGCATCATCACCAGCGGCATCAACACCGCCCCGACGTCCTTCCATCCTCCGACCCGTCGACGCGTCGGGCTCTGGCGCGCGCGTCAAACCAAAACGCTGCGTGAATTTTCTCCGGTGACGTGTCGTCGCTTCGTTCGCCGCGTCCACCGTCGCGTCGGCGAGTGTCGGCGGCGACCGTCGGGTTGGTTTTTCCTAACGACTTCGGATGCGTCCCTCTTCCATGTCTTGAGTCATGAACCGTCAAAAACAAGTGACACAACGTGAAAAAGTGCAGAGAGAGAAACCTCTCACTCGTCATTCCCGCGACGCCGAAGCCGACGACGCGACGCACTCGAGGTACGAACGACCGATCGATGGACGCGTTGCCCCCTTTCTCTCTCTGTTCCCGTCTCGACGGACGGGCGAACGGGCGAACCCGCGGTGGAACGACTCGACCCGACCCGCGCCGACACGCGCACCCTCGTCTTCAGGGGAACGTGTCGTTTCGTTGATTCCTTTCGTGTGCATCGCGCGCGCCGCGCCGGGTCGCGAGCGATACCGCGAGAGAGACGATAGATGCGTAGACTGACAGTTCGTCGCTGTTTCTTCATTCCCGACGCGCGACGCGGTCGGGGACGCGCGGAACGCGTAGAGACTGATTGATTGCATCAAAAACCATCATGGGAAAACTCTTGGTGAATGCGCTCCGAGTGCTTCCGCTGGCGCTCTACTTGCGAAGCGCGGCGTGTAAATTCGGCATTCCGGTGCTCGGATGCGATGGACCGCTGTGTCCGGTCGCGATCGGTAAGGCGGGCGATTGCGTGCCGACGGCGAACACGGCCGAACAGTTGGCGTGGTGCGAGTACGCTTGGGCCCCGTGGGCAAACGGGTTGTTGTCGGCGTTGAAAATTCCGTACGCGGTGCGATGCTCGGCGGCGGATGGTTACGAGTTCGCCAAGGTTATCGGTGCGCTTGAAGTCATCGGTTACGCGGCGTTGTGGACCAAGCCGGCGCAAGGTGCGTTTATGCTCACCGTGATCATGGCGGGCGCTATTCACTTCCACATGACCTTTCTCAAGGACCCGGTGGGTAACCTCACGATGCAGTTTGCGTTGCTCTTTGCGTCCATCGCCGTCATGTTCTTGACCAAGGAGAAGAAGGCGGCGCTCAAGCCGAGCAAGTCGACCCGACGCACGTCGAGCCGTAAGACGAAGACGAGGTAAATGTACTTGCTTATAAGACACGACAGGAACGAGGAACGACGTGCACGCGTGCGTGCGTGATATTTAAAGAAGAGTCGGGGACGCTTTTTGTAACGAATGAAGAAGGTTTCCAAAAAGTACAACACGTGTATCTTTACAATTTTTCCTCTCTTGAATGCTAGTCGAACGCTCTCGAAAAGAAATCGTCGATGGCGGGTGTGGAATCGCACAAAACGCTTGATAAACATCCACACACGTCTAATAGTCCCTGCAAGTCTTCGCAGTCTTGCGCCTCGTCGAGCCATTCGAGCGTCTCCTTGGCACCGGAAATCATGGATGGAATGTCGCGAAGGCTCGCAACTATTTCCGTGATTTCCTTTGACTCTGTTGCATTGGAGACACCGACTGAGGCGTCTGAGGTCGGAGCGATGTTGATACTCACGTCGGATCGTGGGCGTCGTCGAGGTTTGAGCCATTCGTATAACCTGTTGATGAGACCAAAGTAAACGAGCGCTGGTTTCAATCGAAGGAGCTTGTCCTCTTCGCTCAATCGCGTCCATTTCATCTCGACGGATTCATCGTCGTTCGATGCGCACGCGGAAAAGTGTGCGTTTGAATGAGTTTTGACGTGTTTGAGCATGGCGATGAAGGCGTTGCGTCGATGCTCACACCACTTTTCGCTTGACCAAAAGGCAATGGATAAAACCAACGCGCAAGGAACGAGCGGAGAGCGGCAGTGCTCTTCCGCCGCCCAAACTTCTTCGCTCGCGCCCACAGCCGAAAGCACGGAATGAAGCTCTTCCAAGCCCTTGCGCGGAGAAAGGGAAACTTGATGAATCATGAGCCTCACGAGGTTCGGGAGGAGATTCATGTTGCTATCCTTCCCACCTCCTCGAGAATCGATACTAAACGATTCATTCATCGCAAAACGACCGAGAAGCAATGTCACGTCCCAAGCGACCTGTCGTGCTCGCGAAGGAGGAGAGATGAACGCACCGATCGCAAAGCAGTTTTGCCACCAAGTGTCAACAGCAGATGCGTACGCGCTACCCGACGTCATCGGTCCCATGATTGGCAACAAATTGTTGCAGAGAGTCTCGCTGTTTCTCAAGGCGGCACCTTCCCATTCTCGCTTTGGAACCCGCAACGCAATGTCAGCGCGCTTGGCAGATTGGTGACACGAAAAGTGGATGCCATTGAAATGAGACACCGTACACACCGTCTGAGTGACGTCTCCGTTCAAAGATGGAGTGGCTATAAGCTTGTTGAAACAGTACAGTCCGAGAATCTCATTCGGTTTTAGGCAGTATCCTTCAAAGCACACTCGGCAGACGATGGAATCTTGCTCATTCTCCATCGCCATCGATTCGTAACCTTGAAGAGAACGTGGAGAGTGCGAAAGTCCTATCAACGTCGGTGCCCCAGGGCTAGAAGGACTTTCGACAACCTTCATGCCCATTTCCTCGAGCATTTGCTGACGTCGCGCGAGCGCTTTGCGGCGATTTTCTTCTCGCGTCGCTGCGCGCAGCTCGTCCAAATGCTTGTCGACGAGATCGGAGCAATCTGCCAGGGTTTCCAAACAATTTTCAGCGAGTGTACCGATTTCATGCTCTGTGACCGATTCTAACTTATGAAGAAGTGCGATCAGATCGGGATGATCAGCGATGTTCAGTGCGTAGCCTCGCGATATGCCTTCCAGGAGCAAGAGAGCTAGCGGCAGACTCTCTCGATTGATAGCTTCGTTCCAAGCGTCGGTTCCGCGATTTTGCGCATTCGCATCACCGAAGGCTTCTCTCACAAGATAGTCTGCGATGAGCGAAACGGTTCCTTCAGCCCATATCGCTTCAAGGACGCGTTGACCGGATGAATCTCTGGGAATGGCTTCTGCGAGTCTCGCTGAACACTCGAGTTCGAGCTGCAATCCAATTTTCGCCGCTTGATCGCTCACAATCGTATCAAACTGAACAATTTTCTTTACCGACGCGTAGAAATTCTTAGCCATCAAGGTTGTAGACTCTGACGTCGATCCCGCCAGTCTAGGGATCACACGTGCAATAATGTCCGCCTCGTGTCTGTCTCTCGCTTTAATGCACTGTTTGAGCTGAGCAAGGAAGATTTCCACATGATTTTTCTGTGATGCAGTCGATATAGCTATCGAAGTAAGAGACGAAGTGCTCTTCTTCAAACGCGGTGAACCCGGGCGAGTCATCGAAGCATGGCTTTCTTCGAGCTCGCGAGCGAGCATACTACTCGATGATACCGACGTCGTGAGCTTGTCTTGCCGGCTCTCGGATACTTCTTGTTCTTCTTGTAAAAGAATCTCAATCAGAAGTAGCAGCTCCTTGCCTAGATTGCTCCCGTCAGAAAACGCTTCAGCAGCTTCATCTAGCAAATCCGCCAGTGCACCAATTCTCATCAAGTGTTGTCGATTCTGCTTTACATAGCAAGAAGATCGAAGGATGTCGAGCAGAGCCCGTGAAGAATCCTCACTGGGGAATAACTTGTAAGAGTCACGACGAACCGTGGGAAGAAGTTGCATCAGCGTACGAAACCCCTTGTCTTCACGGAACAGGTTGGTGCCCGCGAATTTTGCCTCGATATCTTCCTCTTCTTCCTGGGCCGGTTCAAGCTCGTCCACCCGCTCCTCGGTGGCTTCTCCGTCCAAGCCACTCAATCGGAATGTCACAGCCATCGGAGGACCTATCGGAACATCCGGCGCGCTGATTCGCCTTTGCGTGCCGCTCAAGAGCGAAGGTATCCAAACGCGCTCAAAAACATCCTCGACCGTCAGGTCAAGACTGATTATCTGGTTGGAGACCAGCAGTTCCATTCCAAAGTCGTCTTGAATCAAACCTTCCATGTCGAGTTCATGGCATATCAGATTCTTCACATCGCGCATGAGCGGTTGAGATTCTAGTTGGGCTGTCGAATACGGGTTCCGAGCCATCGTCCCAGGTATGAATTCTTCTTGCGTCGCGCTTTTCAGAAGACGGAGCAAGTATACCTTCGATGGTGGCACCTGCGGCAGAATTAAAGATGAAATTTCTTCCAAGATGATACGAAGAGGCAACTGTAAGCCTGTCTCGGGTCGTGGGTCCACGTGTGCGCGCGCAAACTTGATGCAGATCCGTGCAATTGAAGATTGCATGCGTTCATTAGCTCGCACATACATTTCCAGTAGCTCATCGAAGGTTTCTGATGCCTCCAAGACATCAGGCCCTTGGCAAACTCTCAATGCTCGATTGCACAACACGATGAGAACGAATTTCTCCAAACCCACCTCCATGAGTCGGTCCATCACCGTAGTTGATTCTAAGCAAACATCCTTAAAAAACCTAGACACAGGTTGGAGACCTTTTCCAATATCTTTTGAAATAGTTTGTAGTATTCCGGAAGTAGATGTCAAGTACTTTGCGTTTTTGGCGAGTTCTTGCTCAATCATTGCAATCAGGGTGTCAACCAGTTCGTCTGACCTGTTCAATCCCTCGAGAACTTCTTGACCTTGGAAGATCGCGTTCAGAGCAGATAAAAACGTAGGGTACAAGTCGTCAGGAAACTTTTCCGGGGCGACGCTCAAAAGAAAACGGCCAATCTCCAATCTCATATCCATGCTTTCTTGAGCGCAAATGGTGAGCAGCTGTACAGCTTCTTGTCGGACGAATCTGGACGCGCAAGAAAGCGCCAAAATCAGCCACGGAACCAAGTGAATACGCCCACCCGTGCCTTCGATGTGTTTCAAATGCTCCATGAAACCATCCCCGAAATGTTCGAACGTCTTCATCGTGAGCGCTTTTTGTGACACGGCGACTATGTCATGCAAGGCTTCGGGATTTGTCATATCCTTCTTGATTAGATCCATAGCAGCCATGACAGTATTTTCCATGATGATAGGATTAGATACCAAGTACTGATTACTCAGCGCGCTGCAAGCGAGGGTCATCAACGCCGAACGCTCCTGGCTCTTCGTTTTGTTCATCCCCAATTCGGCACGAAAGGTGTTTGTCTGCACCATTTCCTTCAGAAGTAACACGTCTTGATTGTTCTGTGATACCATCGGGCCATTCCAGGCGCTTCCCGGCGCGAGTGCTCGCTCAGCGCGATTGTACGCCGCTTCACACAGAGTATTAGCGATGTCTTCGTTCCCAGCAGCCATGTTCGACAAGATCGTCCGGGCCAGAGTGCAAACAGCACGTCCGGAAATGTGTGGGTTGAGCATGCGATTGAACAGGTGCGTGTGCATGTCGCTTTTCTGCAAAGCGATGACTCCCGCAGGAGAGCGTGCAAGACTCGTACATACTCTTAAAGCACACGGCAGATACTCGCGCAAGATGCCGTAGTGATTCGACTCCGCAATGACACTTTCCATCTCTGGTTTCTCACCGCCAAAAAAATGAAGCATGGCTTCTTGGATGGCGTCTCTCTTTGAATGCGCCACGATGAACTCCATTCTCCGACTTCTGGCGACAACCTTGAATATATGTTCAATGTCTGATAAAGGTTCGCCATTTCCAAATAGTTCGCGTCTCACGGACGCTTCGACCGCCTCGATATTTTGTACAGCAGTCTTTAGAGCGTCAGCGTAGTGCTTGAGTTCAACGGAAGCTGCGGATACGTCTTCGGTATCCAAAATCTCGGGATGACGGTCGCATAGCGCTGAATGTGCATTCAACATCGTAGATATCTTTGCGTATCTACAGTGTCCACACTCACTACATATAAATGCGTCCAACTTCTCGTAATTGATATTCCGACAGTATCTGCACTGATATGCGTTTTCACGGCAGTTTGAGCAGATACCGTGCTTCGTATCGGTAACATGTCTCGCGCAGCGTGGACAGTGAAGCATTGTCATCGTCCTTACCTGCAAATTCTCATGGAAAGATGTGAAGACAAAGTTCAATGCAGCTACATCGACAGGAATTTCAAGCTTGATCTCCGCTATCTGTGCCGAGGCGGAGAAGTTCAAAGTACCAACATGCTGCCATCGAGAGCGATCAAAGCTTCTCAGAGAATTCATGTCTTTGCACGATAAAGTGCGCCAAATTTCGACCGCTCTAACGTGCGTGTAGGACTTGAGCTCTGTTACGTTCATACGTATAGACTGAACAGTCATCACCTCGCGTAGCTTGGTCATTACGCTGTCTTTTGTAAAGCTTTGATTCTTCTTAAGATCTTCGAGTTGATGATCAGTGAACTGATGGCACGTGCGATATGCACACACGTCTCGCATGCTCGAATCTGTCTCCAACCAGTATCTGTCCGACTCATCCTCGCTCAAAAGCTGCCTTTGCTTAAGGGCAAAATACAAATCCGCACGCGGATGGTTGCTTATTTGCACGACAGTCTCGGCTACTCCGCCGCAAAAAGCTTCAATTTCTTGTTGATATTGAGTAATGAAACCAGCATCAGTCACGACGATGCTTTTCACAAATTCCAACAGTTGATGGGCTCGATGTCCTTTGTATCTCCATGAATGAATGGAGTCCATCAGTGTGCGCATCAAGTCTTCGCGGTATTCACTATGCGCGTACCATAGTGCCTTTAAAATACTCGTCGCTGCGACACGCGTCTCTGCGTGATCTGCTGACAGTGCACAGACATTTGTGATTGTTGCCAACCTTGTAACTATCGCTCGAATTAATCCAAGACGTGTCGTATCGCCATCTCTTTCGTCACCTTCTTTGGTGAGAGCTTCAACGATGTATGAAATCAACTCACACGTGCGGGTAGACATCGGGTGAGGCACATTTACTGCTGCATCCAACAGGGTGGAAATGAAGTCATCAGCAAAGTCGATGTGTTCGAGAAAATACCGAAGACTGCTTCGACAAGATGCAGTCACCTCGACGAATTTCAACAGTGTTTGATTCAAAGCGAGGATTTCTTGATACGGAACGACATCGATATACCACGGAGATTCAAGTTGAGTAGTCGTCATTCTCTGAGCGGCGGACGCCATATTCAGTAGCACACCCGCGCGTCGTAGAATATCCACATCCACTTGATCACCTTTAGTAATGAGCCGCATCATAGACTGAGCATTACTACGGATACTGTTTGGCGATTCAAATGCCGACACTCGTGCAAGAACTTCAACCCATGCCTCTTTTTCTCGAGTCGGTAACGTCTCAACATCCAGGGCTCCGACGTGTGCTGAGGCATACACGATGACCGAGTTCAAGGCGTAAAGTGTCATATCCTGTTTACTGCACGTAGAAGGTCCTTCGCGCGGCAATGGTGCTCCATAACCTTCTTCATTCGCATCATCAGACGCCTCTTCAACACCAAGACAGCGCAGGAGCTCGCAAGTGATTGCGTATGCGTGCAACAAAGTTTCTCGTGATTCAGCTGATACAACTCCTCGCAGTTGACAACTCTCCGCAGCGATTGCGAGTCTCCAGGAGAGCGCGTCGCGTTCGATAATGTTTCCTCGCAAGGACGGTAGTTTGCACAAATTTGCATTCAGGCACGTCACGTAGCCCGGAGACAGCGTGCGTATGACAGAAGCCTGGGATTCATGCAGCCTTTCATCATTGACGTGCATGAATGCAGATATTAAATCACGAATACCGCTCGAATCGGTGAGATTTTCAGGTATAAGCTGCAAATTTTCGACCACAGAACGTCGCGGCTCGTCCAACGTAAAGTTGTCGACGGCATTTATCACGACCAAATTTGATAGAAGCGTGTCAGCAGTAGCCGTGCGTACATCATTCCTCTCTGATGTGAGGAGGGAGAATATGCATTTCACTAAGCCTTCATCGCGTTCACGAGTGAGCAAGGCAATGATCGCATGTACTAAATCTGGAACAATCTCTTCCGCGTCCCAAGACCCAGCGCCAACTTTCAACACATGAGGTATACTCTGAGCGATAGTTTCAAGATACGGTGAAGAATCGAGGAGTGCCGTCGGCCGTCTAACTGCCAGACGACCCAATTTGCGTACAGCACAGAAATAGTCGAATAAATCAGTGCTCAAAACACTGAATGGATTGCCTCTCAACTTTGGGCAGACTCTCTCTGCGATCCGGTGACCACAGAGAAGGGTCGAGTTGTCCTTAATGTTCATGGCAGTGAGAACGTTGTCATGCGTGTTAGCCATGAGAACTTTCCATGTGATCAACTTGACAGTCCTATGCGCTGAAGTCTCCTGAATGATAAATTGACGTTTTCTCAGCATAGACTCGTAGCAAACGCGAAGTTGACTGGATTTCAGATCGAGTTCGCAGTGCTGAAGCGCGTTCACAATCGCAATGGTGCCACGCAACCACGCAGGGATGGGTTCCTCTACCTTGCGGATCAAGTGTCGTTTTGATCGACTGGTGGTCGATTTGAGCGCATCATCTATAGTCCGCGTGTCGCGTTCATTCTCTAATTGCATGTCCGATTCCAGAGTATCCTTATCGCACGCATAGACTTCCATTCGATCGACACGGATACTAACTTGATTCGGTGAATCTGCCAGAAACGTAAGCTTGAGCGACCCAGAGTTATCAATAATCGAAAGTGATTCAGAGCAAGTGAAAGGGACATCGTACCAGCGCCTCGATTCTCGTTCAAACTTGATAGTTCTACCCCCAGGAAGAACAAGTTTTGAAGGGGCGTAAGATTGTATCGTCACACCACCAACGTGAAGGCGTATGCCTCGAATGACACGCTGATGTCCACTTGTCAGCTCTAACGAGAGATGTGCGTTGCCAGAGTTTGGTGCTTCGATGTATCCATCATCTGCTTGTAAAGTACTTCGAAGTGCATTCGGAAGAGACCCACGGTTGAAAGATCCACCAAAATCTACGATCGGAGTCACCTTCGTGAGTTTCTCAAAGAAATCACGTGGAAAAGGCGGTTGGAAATTGACGGTATCCTCATCTTTCTTGTTCATGTATAGACTCTTTGACGTGACCCTGGATCTCACCTCATCGAAAGAATTGACTTGCATAGAGCCATCACTTCTGAGAATTATCAGAGCAGAAGGAAAGCCAGAATTTCCCGTCGTTTGATACCCAGCGTGGCCAATGACGCTGGCGGGTAACGGCGCCAATGGGACGTTGCTCACGCCAGTACCATCAAAGGTAAGTAACGATAAGGATTCTCCTGAAGAATCAGTTCGCACGAATATCCTTTCGGGAACGTCAAGAGTAGCATCAGGCCCAGGTGTATTCGGTAGACAAAAGTCTGTCAAGCGACACGGACCGCCGTTTAAAGTGCGAATCTGCATGATGGGCCGCAGTCTCGGTGTGGCGTCTTCGTTCGTCTGAATTTGCATCAAGACGACTTCACCTGATGAAGTGCACGCCATTAAAACATCGTGCGTTTGAGAGTAAGACAAAGTAACGATATCTTCGCTCGTCGCAGTATCAACTTTTGTACATGCAGCCAATGAAATAATCGAGATGGACGCGGTAATCTTCTCTTCGTGGAGAAAAACGGCCCCATCACTTGTTGACGTCACATTGTAGATCCTGTCTTCACATTTTGGTCGTATCCATGAGGATGATGTGATATGACCCGAACATGCGTTAATCAAAGAAACAACTCTTGGTGGACTGTAGCTTAAGTCGAACACTGCTGTTGATCGCCTTCCGGTGATTGCAAACAGTGAGACAGAATTCGGAACCCAATGTGCGTCCACGATGAGGTCGTGATACTCGCTGCCAGAGGGAGTTGGAACCCGAAGGCGATCCGTGATGCTACCTCTACTATTTATCGTGCATATGTGTACTTCATGTAACCCGATGACTGCTAGATACTCGCCTTGCATCTGATTGAAAGCGACGTTTACAATGTCAAACCCAATCAGATTACGAGAGAGTGGTCTTATGCCCACCTTGTCACCAAGCTTGATCGCCTTGTCATTCACATTCTGAGCACCGACGACGACATCGGCGTCTAAAATTGAAAGTTGTTCTCCTTCCGCGATGGCGAGAAGACTACACTTGGAGCAAGCGATAGCATTGTGGACGATGACGTCGCTCAAGTACAGTTCTTGAACTTCCGACCCATGTGTGACGGTTGACAGCTCAAAAGACCCCGCTTTGAAGTTTCGAGAAACGTGCACTGAGTGCAGGCTATTCTGCACATCCACTATACCGCTGGACATGGCCAAGTGTTGTTCAGATGCAGTCGCAGTGTCTTCGTACAATGGTTCGAACCAAGATACCAAAACGCTCTCCAGGCTCTCCGCGACTTGAGACTGCTTCAGGGCACCTCTAAGTCGTTCGCGAGCCGACGTAGAGCTCAGTCGCCGTGCAAGATTCGGTTCGTATGTAATTTCCGTTTCCTCTTCAGTCTCGCTGTCACTTTCTTCATCAATGCCCAGCCTATCCTTAACTTTGCCATTCCTAGAATGTCTCGTTTTAACATCTTCAAGGTCTCGCTTGTTCAAACAGTAACACTTATGCTGTGGCGTCGGACTTGCCCCATCCGCTCCACAATCGCAGAAAAACCTCGATTTTCGGGAATAAACGACGCGATGTCCATTGTGGCAAACTTTAGCGCAATTACTGCAGCAACCTCGGCTCGCAACTAAATTGCAGTCGTAGCAAAAATACCAGTGTTGCTCCTGGAATGACTCTCCGCTTGTGATGAAGGTACACAACCCGGATGATACATCCAAGTCAGATCCAGCTTCACGAAGCGGTTCGACTTCACTGGGTGATGGGATTTGTCGCTGACCGTCAGAACGTCGCTCTTCGGCGTTTATGAGACGCCCCCAAAGCTCTGGCAAAGTGTTTCTCCCTCTATCGGTGTTCGATGGCTCGTCAACGGCAAGTGTCGACACCGCCGCATCAAGTACTGCGTCTAAGCGTGCAAGTCTGCGTTCAAGTAGATCTTCAGAAGGATTGTCGTCCATGAGATTTTCAGGCATTGCGAAAAGAGTACCAAGTTCATCGTGCAAGTTGATTACGTTCACTTCGTGTTCATGCTCTTCCGCGTCTTGCTGCGCCGCCTCTGAATGTTCCACGGGTTCTGCACCGAAACGATCAGCTAGGCTACCACTAGGTGCATTTTCTTTGACTTGGGCGTTTTCGCTGAGTATAAAGCTCACCATTTGAACTGCGGGGATGAAACGCAGTATGTCTGATCCAGACGCAAGTTTCGCCCTCTGCAATGCAGAGATTAAGCACTTGGCAATGACCTGCGCACCATCGCTGGAACAAGCCAGACCAAGCCTAATCAAAGTCAAGGGAGCAGAGTCCAAAATTAGTTTTCCAGCATTTTCAGGAATAAATCTTTGATCTTGTAAGAAGGATTCGGGAAAATCTTCCAGGACCGCACGCAGCAAACTGGGCACGCAACCGTGCATGTCGTCATTGACATCATCATTACTTGTCGTGGCCTCAAGAAACTTAACCGTCGAGTCGCGAACATCCAAGTCCGTACTACAGATTCTCGACATGACGCACTTGCTCACTACACTGCGTGGATGCATTTCGAAAGAAACATGAATTTTTTGTAAATTTTCAGAACTTGAGACCGCCACAGAGTACAAAGCGCTCGTCAAGGCACAAGACGTTTCACTCGATAACTCCTTCCATTCACTAGACTTGACGCAAATATTGACGAGACTAGCAATCAGTTTGTGTTCGTCGTGCGTCAAAGCAGGACCCAGCAGAGAGCACGCACGTTCGGCCTCGAGAGCGACATGTTCGACTGTGTGCCGGTCGGTGCTTTGTTCCAAGCCATCCAAACACACCTGTGCCAGTAGTCTAGGCAAGTCGCTCAGGCGCATCATCGGTTTACTCATCTTCTCGTGCAAAACGGTCGAACATTTTGCCAGAGTCTTCGAGTACAACTCACAAACGAGCCTGCTGCTGAAAATTGATGGAATCGTCTCGCCGATGTTCACGTCTTGAATTGACTCTGAAAGCGCGCTCATCAATGCCACCTCTTCACTCGCTGCGAATTCGTGACTTTCATTTCCATGCAAACTCATCGGTTCTTCCGCCCGCATCCTTTCCATAACCTTGACGGCCCATCTCTCGGCGTAGGAATGACACGCGCACGCGCGTAATACGTCTGTCCACCTGGCAACGGCGTCGAAATCTTGAGGATCGAGTCCCTCCAGCATGAAAACGGCAAAGTCCACGCAGACACGATAAGTATCGCAAACTATTTGCTCATCGTCCCTCAAAGACGCCCGAAGCGTCTCATCGTGCGTGGTAAACATGGCCAAGACGGCTTCGCACGCTCCGAGCGCCTCGGCGCAGCTCCTTCTCGACCGCGCTGCTGTGGATGTCCCCAGTGTCTTCCCACAATCAATCAACGCCTTCAAGCTATGTGGCGCCAACGCATGCACAGCCATCTTATTCGCAACCTCCCCTCGCGCACGGCTCGCCCGTCTCAACCCGCGGTTCAACTCGGCGACCTCTTCCCACACCGAATTCGCAACCGACTCCGCCTCGCCTCGCGTCTCACCCATCACCCCTGTCGTCTGCGTCCCTTCTCCGACATCTCTCAGCACCTTGACCACCTCCGCCGCGACTGTAGAGCCTGACATTGTTTCTCGATCACCGTCGCGGTCCATCGTCGTCGTCGTCACCGTCAATCCCGAGGCGTCCTCACCCTCTGGCTCGTCTCGTCTCGTCGTCAACCTCTCGACAGGCGTCTTGTGCTCTCCCTTTGACCAGTTCGCGCGCTCAGACGCGCGCGCGCGATCCACTGGATGCGTTCGACGCAGAAAAGTTCTCGTCGTCGGTTCACGTCGCGTTCGCACTCCGTCGTCCGACGCCCGTGTGTCTGCGCGTCGTCGACTTCCGTCGGCACAACAAACAATGCGGGGTCTTTTTAACCGTCTCGCCGACGCGCGATACCTTGAAACTGAACCACGAAATATAAATCAATCGGATGTTTTTGAGGTTTATCACGGAGCTCTGATCGTTGAATTTACCCACAAGAAAACACTTGATCGACTGCGTGGTTCGCCACCCGGCGCGCTGTGCACGCCGGGCGTCCAGACGCCGACGCGCGCGCACGCGGGGGACGAGTGTCGTCGTCTGGCGGCGGAACGAACGTGGGGAAATCTTCATCGTCGCGCGACGGCGAGATTCGAGTCCGGGGACGCGACAAGGACGGGGTCGACGGGTAGATTCATCGTTGTCGTCGAGGTGCGCTAGCGATTTCGCGCGGTCAACCGGGACGTCGCGAAAGGCCAGGCGTCGTTTGTGGTGGCGCTGACGACGATGGAGGAAACAAAGATGGATTCAGTAAAGGCGGTGGCGGTGGCGGTGGCGAGTGCGGATGGCGACGCGCGGGGTGGGTCTCCGTCGACGCCGCCGAAGAGGAGCGAGGAATGGGAAAAGGCGAGGACAAAAGAGACGAATGGTGCAAAGAAGCGACGTGGACCGCGAGGGGCAGTCGAATACGTGTACGAGATGGATGAGCGTGGGGACGCGATGTTCGGGTGCGAGAAGTGTGAGTACGATCCGGAGGGTTGCGAGTCATGTCTCGGTGGTCCGCCGGTGCGGAGCGAGTGCGAATGGCACAAGGCGCATTTTCACGACGTTCCGCCGGTGAAGACGTATAGACCGACGGAAGAGGAGTGGAACGGAGATCCATTGGAGTACATCGCGTCCATCAGAGAGGAGGCGGAAAAGTACGGCGTGTGTAACATTATTCCGCCGGAGAGTTGGCAGCCAGATTTTTGTTTGCCTGGTAAGGAGAAGCTTCGCTTTAGAACGCGGATCCAAGCCTTGAATGAACTACAAAACCGCCCCGCTGGACCGAGCGCTCGCGCCCGCGAAAAGATGCGTGAGGAAGAGAATTCTGGAGTCAAGTTGACGGCGAGCACTGCCACTGGTGGTCGTATGGGAAGCGTTGGTCGCATGGGAGGTGCGTCGCAAGCGGACGCCAATGTCATTGCAGAAAAGTATGGATTCCAGCAGGGTCAGCGACATAACCTCGCGACTCTCGAGCGTTATTCCGATTATTTCAAGAAGAAGTACTTTAGCAGAGACGGTAAGACGGTGGACGTGTCGATCAAAGACATGGAGGGAGAGTTTTGGCGTCTTATCGAAGACAACAAAGGCAGAAGCGTGGAGGTCATCTACGGTGCTGACATCGCCACGATGGAGGTTGGGAGCGGTTTTGCTAAGAAAGGGAGCGTAAACTGCCCTGAAAAGCAAGAGCGCTACGCGACGAGTCCATGGAATGTGTGCAACATGCCCTACAACTCTGAAAGTTGCTTGAGTCACGTCGAGGCCACTACGGGAATCACAGTGCCTTGGTTATACTTTGGCATGACCATGTCCGCCTTTTGTTGGCACGTTGAAGATCACAACTTTTACAGTGTCAATTACCATCATTTTGGCGCACCGAAAGTTTGGTATTCGATCCCAGCGACGCACTCGAAACAGTTTGAAGAAGTTATGAGACGAAGACTGCCGCATCTCTTCCAAAGTCAACCAGACTTGTTGCACAGTCTCGTCACTATCCTTTCACCGAAAGTCTTGCAAGACGAAGGGATCCCTGTGTATCGCGCCGAGCAGCACCCGAGAAGTTACATTATTACTTTCCCGTTCGCGTATCACGCGGGATTCAACACAGGCTTCAACTGTGCTGAGGCCGTGAACTTTGCGCCGATTGACTGGTTGCCCTTTGGCGTGGGCGCGACTGAGCGGTACATGCACGACAAACGGTATCAGTCTGTCGCGCACGATCAGCTATTGTCTACGCTGACAGAAAGCGTGCACAAACACCCCAAGTTCTCTCCCGTGCTCGCGGAAGTGGTGGGTCGTCGCGTCAAGGAGGAAGAAGAGCGCCGAGCGGATGCATCTTCGTTTGTCGCCAACACGGTTCGCATGGAGAACACTCCCGAAGCGCCAGATTTCAATGAGCGCGACTGTACGACGTGTCTTGGCGACCTTAACTGGGCGTGCGTGACTTGTTCGTGCACTTTTGCAAAGGGACGAGGGTACGCGTATTGTCTACGCTGCGTCAAGGCGTGCGACTGCAGTCGAGACAGTCGCACCCTCTTCTACCGGAACACTATAGAGGAGCTCCAAGCCAAGGTGACGATGCTGCAAGAACTGCGAGATTCGAACAAGTAAATAAGTTAGACGAAAACAACTCATGAAATGTTACAATTAAGATTAGCTGCAAAATCACCATCCATCAGAGAAGCGGTCTCCGGCGATGGTCGCCTGCACTTGCGCGAGCGTGCCATTATCGTACGGAATCATATCGTGACGCGATTGAACGCTGAGTAACATCAATGGTCGCTGCGAGAGCACGTCTTGAACCTTGTCGTCATTTAAATCGAGCTTCTCCTTGAGAGCCTCGATGGAGCCGCGCTTGTCGCGGATATCGAAGAGCTGCGGAAAGTCTGTGAGTATGGCGTCCCAACGAAGCCTCGGGCACGCTTCTCGTAGCTCTCCAAGCTGTAACTTGACCTTATCTGCGTCTTCCAAAAGCAACGAAGGCCGAGAAGCGATCATCTTCCCCAAATTTGCCTCCGGCATGATGTCCCTGAGGCGAACCAGAGCTAAAGCGACATCCGGGACGTTGGCCACCAACCGCACCAAGTCCGCAATCTTCACATCCCCCATACGAGCATCCAACCCAGGTATCAACGTGAAGAGTTGCACAAACTTCTTCCCAACTTCCTCCTCATCCATACCGAGTTCATCCGCCACGCTCATCACGCAAAACCTCAATTTCCCTGCCGAATCCCAGCCCGGCTGCTCGCTAATATTCTCCGCTGCCTCAGCCTCGCCGAGGATATCCCCCAAGTCATTCGTCAAGTGTTTCTTCCGCTTCGATCGATACTCCCCGATGTTCCAACTTCCCGCGCTCATGTTTTGCAGCTCCGCGATCGCATCCTGCGTCGTTCGGTCCTGCGCCGAGCGCACCACGCCTCGTGGTCGTCTTCTTCCAGCACCATCACTAGCGCCACCGTCACCACCACCGTTGCGGTGTCGTCGTCGACGTCGATAACACCGACCAGCGGTGGCGGTGTTCGCCCCGAACGTCTTCACTCGCGCGAACGCGCGATGCATCGCTTCTCCGTTCGTCGCGCGCGTCGTTCTGTCCATGTGGCTTGCGACCGCTCGCGTTTTGGGCGGTTCCGCTTGGGAGAATTAGTACAACTACGTGGAGCGCTAAAGGCCCACCCGAAATTGAAATTCTCCACGAATTGTGTCCGATCACATTCATTGCTTACCGACGACACAGTCGCGTGCGCGAGCGAAACGCCGAGCGATACTGACAACCATCCCACGTTGCCATGGGAATCTGTTCATCCACGGCGAACGGATCGCCGATTCCGGTGCGTGTTTGTGAAGCGAGTGACCGATTAGAAATTGGTTCGGCGTGACGAACTGTTACGATTCGGATTGTTGGAACGCTCGTTGGATAGGTCGCGGGACTTGACGCGCAGGAAGAAGATTGAGCGAGAAGGAAACTGGGGGGTAGCGATGACGATGACGACTGACGATTGTGATTACTCGCGCGCGCGTGTGTGTTTTTTCTCGCGACGCAGTACGAAGAAACGAATGAGCGAACCGGCAAGCCCAATCCGCTCGGAAAGAAGCGACGTCCGTCTAGCGTTCTCGGTCGCGAGACGCCGGACGTGAACGACTTGTTCGAGTTCCACGAAGAACTCGGTCGTGGTCAGTTCGGTACGACTTTCCTCGTGACTGAGAAGGCGACTGGACGTAAGTGTGCGTGCAAGGCCATTTCCAAGCGTCAGCTTCAAAACGAAGACGACATTGAGGAGGTGAGAAACGAAGTGAGAATTTTGCACCACCTCTCCGGCCACGACCACGTTGTCGAACTCGTCGGCGCGTATGAAGGTTCCAAGCACGTGTACATCGTCATGGAACTCCTTGCCGGTGGCGAGCTCTTCGACCGTATCGTCGAAAAGGGCAAGTACAGCGAAAAGGATGCGTCCGAGACGCTTCGCACAATTGTTCAAACTGTTGAATACTGCCACCAGTTGAGCGTCATGCACCGCGATTTGAAGCCGGAAAACTTTGTGTTGAAGGACAAGTCTTCTGAATCGCCGATCTGCGCCATTGACTTTGGTTTATCCACCTTTTTCCGTGACTCTCAAATCTTTACGGATCTTGTTGGAAGCCCGTACTATGTCGCCCCGGAAGTTTTGCGCCGTCGCTACGGTCCGGAGGCTGACATCTGGTCTTGCGGTATCATCCTCTACATTCTCCTCTCTGGTGTGCCGCCGTTCTGGGCGCAAACCGAACAAGGAATCTTCGATGCCATTCTCGCGGGCTCCCTCGATCTCGAGAGTGATCCGTGGCCGAAGGTTTCCACCGAAGCAAAGGAGCTCATCTCTGGCATGCTCAGACCGGATCCGAAGAAGCGCATGACGGCTTCTCAAGTTCTCAAACACCCGTGGGTCGCTGATCCGAACGTTGCTCCGGCGAGAAAGCTCGACAACGTCGTGTTCAAGCGCTTCAAGAACTTTGCTGGCATCACCAAGTTTAAGAAGATGGGCTTGATGGCGATGGCCCGTACCATGACTTCTGATGAAGTTGCCGGCTTGAAGGAGCTCTTCAAGAGCTTTGACACCGACAACTCTGGTACCATTTCTATTGATGAACTTCGTCAAGGCTTGAAGGTCAAGTCTGCTGGTCCGGCCATGGAGGAATTGAGAGCCATCATGAAGACGATTGATATCGATGGCAGCGGCGAGCTCGATTACGAAGAGTTCATCGCCGCGACTCTCGCGCAATCTAAGCAACAAAGTGACGAAGCCGTTCGCCGTGCGTTCGACTACTTTGACAAGGATGGCGACGGATCCATCACTGTGGAAGAGTTTGAGGAAGCTTTCGCCAAGATGTCTCAAATCGAGCGCGCAAACTTGGGTGACATAGGTGAGTTGATTGCAAGTGCTGATACGGATGGCGACGGATGCATCGACTACAAGGAGTTCATGGCCATGATGAAGCAACGCTAATGGCGTCGCTGTTTGTTTTATTAGCGCGTCAACAGGTTCATATCACGTTTGAGTGTGTGTGTGTCACTTTAATAACAAAACTTAAAATATTCTGAAAATGTCCATCGAGTTAGACGCCCACCTTGATGAGCTCCATCTCGAAGACCAACACGCTGTCCGGGACAATCAAGTTGTTAATGCGCGACTTACCGTACGCCAGTTCGCTCGGAATGACGAGTTCCCACTTATCGCCCTCCTTCATCAACTGCATCGCTTCCGTCCATCCCTTGATGACTTGGTTGGGCGCAAACGTCGTCGGTTGTCCTCGCTTGTACGAAGAATCAAACTCCTCACCCGAGATCGTCTTCCCAGAGTAATGACATGAGCACCTCGTCGACTTGGACGGACTCGGCGCCCCATCCTCACCAGACTTTAACACTCGATACTGCAATCCAGACGGCAACACCGTCACGCCCGGCTTGAGCGCGTTCGCTTCGAGATAGGCCAATCCGTCCTCCTTCGCCCCTGCAGACGCAATCGTGAACGTTCCAGCGAGACTCATCATCGCGACGAGCGCCGCGAGGATCCATTTTCGCATCGACCACTTTTCGCTTCGCATCCTTTTCTCTTTTCTTTGCGTTTCGTTTCGCGCGCGTCGTTCGTTCACTGACGCATGAAAGCCATCGTGACTGACTGATCTTTCCGATCAGATTTTCATCAAGACGCAAGCTTTCCTCCCTCTTGGAAAGAGGGGTCCATGGCTATTTCTTGAGAAACGACTCGTCAATCGGCGTTTCCGAGACGAAACGAGAAACGAACCGACGCATCGAGCGCGTCTTTGCCGGCGTTGACTGACTGGACCGTACACTACGACGCGGACGGAGTGACGGACGAGATGCCGGCGATAACGCGCAGACGTGGACGCGCGGTGGAGGAGACGACGGCGACGACGGCGAATGCGCGCGCGTGTGGATCGTGTGGAACGACGGTACGAAGGGTGATGCTTGCTTGCTTGCTAGCTCGCTTGCGCGTTGAAAGAAATCGAATCGAATCTCGATATTTTCTTGTTTTCGTTCGAAAGACTGACTGTACGACGACGACGACGATGATGACGCAGAAGACACAGACGGGGAAATGGCGAGACGGATGGGAGGACGTGGTGTTGTGTGATGCGTGCGGGGATGCATTTGACAAGGGCTGGTTTTGCAACGCATGTCAGACGGCGCATCGTACAAGCGACGCGTCGTCGAAACGGTGGATTGCGTGTGATTACTGCGAGAACTTTACGCATTTCGAGTGTGAGAGCGGGGATTGCTTGCGAGGGGAGTTGTACGCGTGTCCGGTGTGTAGGGAATTACACGATTTGCCCGAGCCAATCGCACCACGCGCCGAGGCGCCGAGGCTGGCTCGTGAAGAGCGAATCGGCGAGCGGTTCGTGGTGATCAAACCTTACGAGAGGGAAATCAGTGAGCCCACCGTCGCGGCGACTCTCGGAGCCCTCTCCAACGCGGCCACAATGCCGACAAGAGTGATGCCTCTGCGCACCGTTCGCACGATGGCGTACAAGGAGCAAAAAAATGAAGAGGAGGAAAAGAGCGAAGGCTTCTGGAAGGGCCGTCCAACCGGTCCTCGACCGCGCGCGCCTAAAGAAGTCTCCCGTCCACACGCTCCTAAAAAAGTCTTCCGTCCACACGCGGGAGCCAAACCTCCACACATCACACTCAAAGCGAGCACGCGCAAAAAAATACAAGCACTGAGCGATTTCTTCGGTCCAAATTTCGAGCCAGTCACTGAGATGACGCCAGTTGTGCCGATGCGCCGCGTCAACTGTTTGTACCCAGGAGCCACGGGTCCAATGCGGGGACCTCTCGCTATGATGGGACAACTTCCAAAATTGCAACAAGAGGAAATGGGACGCTACAAGTACAAGACGTTTGGGGCACATGCGACGCCCACCGTTCGAAAGGTTTCGACATCTTGGAAACGAACGAGAGAGGTGATTGAGGAGCCCGTCAGAACGGCTTTGAAACGAACAAAAAGAGTGATTGAAAAGTCCGATGTACCGCGGATACAAGCGACGTCCAGACGAATGAGATTGGAAGAAGAAGAAACGCCACGAATGGAAGATTCGGATCAATTCCAACAGATTGCTGCACAAATGGTCGAGGCAGTCAATCCTGTTTTCGATACGCATACAATTTACTTGAACGTCGTGCGTCTTCTTCACCGTTTAAAAAACCTGACGAGGCCGGTCACATACGATGAGATACAGAAATCAAATTTAAAAAACATCATTGAAGCGCTTTTATCGAGCGATGACGTTCGCATCAGGATCGAGGCGGATTCGATATTGAAAATTCCAGAATGGCGAGAGATCATCTGCGGCAGCGCGACACCCCAGTACGTGACGCAACCTTACGTCATTCCGTCACCGGCGTCACAGCACAAAGCTCTCGCGTTACCAGCACTGGAACCTCCTAAATCAGCTGAGCCATCTTCTAGGCCGCTAACCAGGGGATACGTCAAAGAATCTCAATCATCTCCATCGGTTACCTTGACTCCTCCGCAGACAAACTTCTTGACCTTGTTCGACGTGCAAGATGGAACCCCTTTGCTCGCTTCACGGGACAAAAGGATGGTTAGACTCAACTCTTAAACGTTAGAATTAGCGGCAAAACGATATAAAAATTACACGGAGTTACTGTATGCAAAAGAATCACAACTCATCGTGGGCACGCGATCCGTCCTCCGCAAAAGAATCGTCGTCTCGCGGCTCGGGCGTAGACTCTATAGAATCGAAACCCCAGTCGACCGGTTTCGCTTTGGGTAAACGTTTCGTACCACTAGTTGACTTCGGTGCGTTCGAGTCACACTGTGCGAGCTCGCGCTCAAGCATCGCATTACGCTGTCTAAGTCCGTAATTTTCTTTACGAAGCGTTTCGAGCTCATCTAAAGCCGCCGTCGCCTCGGCATATTCATTCGCGATTTCTCGATGCGCGGCGGTGAGTCCAGCGAGCCCACACAGCCACTGTTGAGGCCCCAACGTCTTGTCACCCTTCCCATGTCCGTCTAAGAGAGTCAACAAATCGCTCTTCAGAGTCCGCCAAGCCTGAGTTGGAGATATCGTCGCGCCTTCGTCGCCTTGCGTCGCCTCGTTGAATTCAGGATGGATTGAGTTGGACACGAAACTCCAGATGGCATTCGCACAATCAACATCGATCGTAGCCTCTATTAGGTTGTCGTAACCGAGTTGTTTCATCGCATTCTGCATGGTATCTGTCGCATCGTAGAAATCAAACGTTTCATTCCTCCTCGTGACGAGCTTCACCTCGACTCTCTGACTTCTATCTTCATTTTCCAACTGTTCCAGCTTTGGGATAAATAAAAGCCCGCTGATCCCTGGCTGATCAAACATTACACTTCGCAAGTAGTTGAAACCCACGAGAGAAGAGGCGCGAGCGAAGGCGACCCGTCCTCGAAACGTCCTGCTCAACATGGTGAGCCAGTTCGTTTTCTCCAGCAGTATCATCCGCACTGTCGTCTCATTCCTCTCTACAAACTCGACAGCTTCGTGTCTCGATTGGACCTCTTCAAATTCATCGCCAATAAGTTTCGAGAGCTTGGCGTCTAACCACTGCGCGAGCGTGTTTCCTGCGCTCAAATCTCCATCATAAATTGACATCATGTTGTTTGTCGTAACAGCAATGAAACCACAAGAAACAGCTTTCGCCCGACGTCTAACGTTCGGATCACCCGCGTAGGCTTTTACTTCGGCTATTTTTGAGACATCTCTACCTTCGTGCGTCACCTCTACGCACTTGACATCGTCTCCAAGAGACTGCAATCCATCGATAGCTCTGACGAAACGACGCCAGTTCGCCTTGACGCCTCTCTGTTCGCAGTACGTACTTGTTTCCGACGGGAAAATCCCGAGCAGATGCACATGCGACGAACTCATCAGCGAGAGCTCAATGTCGACAAACTTGACGCTCTCCACAGAGCGCGGAAGCTCGAGCACGCCGCTCTCGACGTCGCCACCCAGAGCGAAACCGTGCTGTCCATTCGATTCCGTTCGCTGTTCGCGATCTTCAGACGACGTCTGCACCTCGTCCGCGGACGCGACGACTGAGAGCGCGAGTAACGCTATCCCACACGCGCGCGTGAAACGATGCGCGCGACCTGCGCGCATGCTGGTTTCCAACGCTATGCGCGCTCAAAAGTAAGGCACAACACGTTTGGATTACTGTCGTCTCGTTTCACTCGTTGAGCGCAACTAACACATATATGGTTGGATTTTAATCGTAAGAAGCGGATGCGTTTCATTTCATCGACGCGGCGGATACGTGGCTATATACTACAGTTTGCGACGACGACGCGTCTCGCGACTTGACGAAGGACTTTCTTTCGTGTCGTCGTTCAGTTTGTTTTCAACTTTTTCACTCGCTCGCGCGCCTCGCTCAATTCGTTTCGCATGCCGAGGTAGTACACCAACGCACCGACCAATGCGACGTTCTTAAAGAACATGATCATCTCTACACCTAAAACAGCATCATTTCCAAGTGACGCATCGTCTAAATGACGCCAAAACGGATGCATGACGGGCGTAACCGCGCACGTAAACAGAATGAGCAGTTTCGCGCCAAACGCGAACCCACAAGCGAAGAGCGCCGCACCCAAAGCTTCGATGAGCGTCGCGCATTTCACGAGGAGTTCATCGTTCGGAAGCATCGCGCATAGATTGAATCCGACGTTTTCCGCCACGGTGGCTTTGGCGATGCGCATCGCAGGCGACACTGCTCGTAACACCTCGGCGTCAGCACCCGCACGAAGATCGTTCCACTTTTCCATCGCCGACGCGAGAAAAACGAACGCGAACATGACTCGCCCGATGGTGGGCGTCGCCGACATGATTACACCGTTTAACGTTCGCGCGGAGTTTTGGTCGTCGTTCGGCGGCGGTGGATTGTGTCGTCGCACGAGGAGAAACTTAGATTTAGGAGCTAGTCAACGGTATTGAGTCAAATCAGTTCAATCAGTCAAGCACGCATTGCGCACGAAATGTAAAGATTTTACGAGCGACTCAAATGTGAACAATCAACCGGGCGTGTGAAGAAGACGTGAAAAATTGAATGGAAATGTACGCTGTCTCGGGATTAAAATCTGTCGGGCGTCTCTCGTACTATGTGGTGGGTGACCAATCAAAGATTTATTTAAGAAACACGGCGAACGCGTCTCTTGCTCGGCGTCTTCTTTTCTTCAACAGGAGGTTCGTTCTCGTCACCCTCTTGTTCCTCCTCCTTGTCATCTTCTTCAACGATGTTGTCATCCTTTTTCTTCTTGGCATCCTTTTTCTTTTGTTCCTTCTTCGCCTTTTGTTCGGCGCTCGGTCGGCCGAACTTGAGGAAAAGAATGATGACGATGACTCCCATCGGGAAGGTGAAGAAAGCCATGTAGTAGTGCATCGGGTTCGTCGCGAAGTGTTGCATGAGATCTTGAGCGAGTTCGCCCGCCTTGCCCGGGATCTTGTAGGCGAGGTCGGTGAAGAGGTCGAGACCCGGCGGGCTACCAGGGTTCGCTCTCTTTTCCGCTTCCTTTGCAGCCTTCTCGGCGCGAGCTTCAACAGCGGTGTTGACGACTTCAGCCTTGGCTTCAAACGCCGCCTTACCGAAAGCCTCGACGGCTTCGGCGCTGTTATCGACGGCGATGTTGTCGAGAACCAAGCCAGAGGACATTGTCCAAATCTCGAGACCGACGGCGCCAATCTTACCGACGTTCGCCATCGGAGTCTCATCGAGGTAGTACTTCGGGTTTGGGATTTGCTTCGGCTTCCATTCGCCCTTGTACTTGGGGTTGTCAATCATCGGCGCGTACCACTTGCCCTTGTACTCTGGGTTCGGCTTTTCCGGGCGAGTCCACTCGCCGCAACCAGAAACTTCGGCGCACGCCGGGTTCGGGATCATGGGAGCTTCCCAGTCACCGTCTTCTTCGACATCCCATTCTTCCGGAATGACAGCTTCGTCGTCTTCGATTTCCGCCGGTTCGTCGTCGAGCCAGTCATCCGGCTTGACGGCTTCTTCGTCGGGAATCATCGCCGGGGCGTCTTCGTCCCAGTCGGAGGGCTTCTTCGCCTTCGGATCCGGAATCTGCGCTTCATCGACCCAGTCTTCCGGCTTCTTGTCCTCGGGATCATCGATTTCCTTCGGCGGATTGAACGGCGGTTCAAAATCTTCAAACAAAGAGCCGCTCTTTTCCTCCTTGCCATCGATGGAGACGGCGTAGGTGTTGTCTTCGTTGACGACGACGGAGTAAAGGTGCACCTTTTCATCCGTCGGCATGCGCGGCGGGTTAATCAAGTGCTTCTCTTCAATCTCACCATCGAGCGGAGACTTGTGACGGAAGATGAGGTGCACCTTGTTGGTACCACCGCACTTATCCGGACCAAACATGACGGTATACGGCGTATCGCCGTCGAAAGATTCGGGAGAAAAGCTCGAATCCGCCGTAATGTACTTCAGGTACGCACCGCCGCATTCCAAACCCTTCTCTTGGCGCGCTTCAAACTGAAGCGCCAACCCCTTTGACGGGTCCAACGGTTCACTCAACTCCTTGGAGATGCCGTAGTGCTTGGCTTCCTTCGGGATGTACAAACCAAAATCATCCGTATCCTTCGCCTTGCGAGCGACCGCCGAACCTGCTCGATCGAATCGAATCAATAATCGCATCCAGTCAGTCAGTCGTCCATGTTCATCACACCGCGTCGTCTTCGCTGCACGACGAATAAAATCCACCTCGTTCCTTCCCGATACACGCGCATCCTTCAAGACGTTCGATCGATCCACGCGAAGAAAGAAAAGAACGCCTGACCCGACCCGCTTCTTCGCGGATCAGATCCGAGCGATCGTTCCGTCGCGCGGTTCCGCGATTCCCCCGACCCGTCGCGTCGTCGTCGAACCAATCTCCCATCATTCCCCAATCATTCACGCGTTCCCCGTCTCCCCCCTCCCCTCGACTCCACCCGTGTCCTCACGCGTCGCGCTCCAGAGATTTCTCGGTCGGGTCAATCCAACCGATCGAAGCGTGTCGAAACGCCATCCATCGCCATCCAGTCGTGCGCACCTTCATACTTTGCATCCGCGGACGCCGTCCATCCACCGAGCGTGCCGTCATCGAACGTTTCCGAGAAGGCCAATCCATGCGCCGTCGTCGCCGCCACGCACGCCGTCGCCGCCGCCGCGGCGATCGCCGCGCGCGTCGTCGTCGTCAATCCTCTTCGAACCCGGGGCATCTTGTGAGGACCTCCTTCCATCCACCCACCCGGCGGTCGACGTCGATCCCGAGGTTCGATCGACCGGTCGCGACCCGTCGATCGTGGATCGGATGCGACACGAAGTGTGTTTCGATTGGTTCACGCGCGTTTTTAAAGTGTTTTGATTGGATGTTTACGATAAAATTGAGTCATGAATCGTCGATTTAGGTCCCAGGGTCGGTCGTCTCGTCGTGCGTTCGTGCGTTCGTTCGTTCGTCTCGTCCGTCTCGTCGTGCGTTCGTCCGTCTCGTCGAATTCGTCCGGCGAGTCCGCGCGAGTCCGCGGCGATACAGAGCGATGACGACGGCGATGACGACGGTGCGTCGACGATGCGATGGATCGTCGAGTGGTGCGACCGCACCGCGGGAGCACGCGCGAAGGACGAGGAGGAGGACGAAGTGTCGTCGACGGTTCGATGGACGGTTGAACGGTGCGAGGACGACGACGCGGGCGACGCGAGACGGCGGGGACGAGCCGACGACGTGGAGCCGACGAGAGGCGTTGCTTTTGGGAAAGACGGCGTTCGTGTTCGGTGAACTCGTGGCGTTTCCGTGGTTGACGGAATCGGCGACGCGGCCGAGGGCGGACGGCGACGAAGCGCTGCGTCCGGGATCGCGGGCGTGGTTGGAATCGCTTCTACCGGCGGAGCGAGACGAGGAGAGGATGCGCGAGGCGAAGCGGGCGTTGGAAACGGGCGAGCAGGCGCTGCGGACGGGGGATGCCGAAGCTGCGATCGCGGAATTGCGACGAGTGGAGGTTTTAGCGCCGAGAGAGTACAAGATGAATCAACGCGCCGGTTTGACTCTATCAGAGGCGTACAAGCTCGCCGGCGATAACGCGATGTATTTGGAGTACAAAAATAGAGTGTGGTGGTGGGGTCGTGGGTTGCGTTGGCCCGGTTGGTACATCATCGGCTATCTCAGCGCGAGGAGTCTGTATTTCGACGCCAAGGAAGACTCAGACGCCGAGTTTACGACGGGCGAGGCGGGGATTTTGGTTCCGATTTGGCTCGGGTTGTTGTTTTTGCTCGTGCAGTACGGATTACCGGATTATTAATTCTCCTTTTAGGTAGCGTACTTAGTATACCGTAGCGTAGTTTTCTATCGGAGCGTATCGCAACAGTTTCGCCGCAACAAACAACAGTGTCGCCGCAGTTCTTTACCAGCTTCATTCCAGCGCTCCACGACCGATGACGACGATCTCGCGTTAACGTATCGGAACGACCTACGGTATGCCCTGGCGCGGTCGCGCGCGCGATGCGGTCGTCCCGAGGCATTTTGACGCGCGGGTTCGGACGCGTAAGCGCGAGACTGAGCTCGAAGTCGACCAATCCGGGCACTCGAAGAAACGTCGCGAAGAAACGTCGTCGTGCGTCGCGTCGGCGCTGCCGGCGTCGCAGCGCGAGAGTGGATTGTTTGAAAACCTTACATTTCACTTCGATGGATGGTTTCCCGAGGGCGTCGACGCGTTGCGTGGCCTCGTCGAGCGACACGGAGGTTCGGTGGCGCTAGCGTACGGAAAGAGTGCGGGTGTGACACATTACGTCGTCGAAGATTACGGGACGATGGAGGAAGCGGCGCGCGAACGGGCGTGGAACAGAGGAGAGCTATCCATGCGATGCGTTCGAGGCGCATGGATCATGGACTCAATCGCGCGGGGTGAGTTGGTGGAGAACCTGGAGGCGTACGCTCCCAGAGGAACGCCGAAGACGAGCCCGAGAGGCAAAGGAAGGATTCGAAAAGATCCACGCGAGACCGAGATGGATCTCGTCGACCTTGTCGTCGATACGGCATGGAACGGTACCGGTGGGGTGTCGACGCAGGAGCGCTTACGGGAGACGTGGACTGTGCGGGTGATTTTTGAGCAGGCAAAGCGTGCGATGTCGGATGGAAGGTTGCGAGACGCCGAGGTTCGTAAAATTTCAACGAAAGCGTACAACGCACTGAAAAAAGTTGTCGATGAGAAATGGATAGTTCCAGTGAGCGCGTGCGAAGCGTTGGTGGATATTTCAGGTACGAGAAATCTACAAAAGCGGAATCGTTACGAAACTTCGCAGACGTCACCCGCCGACGTCGCTCAGGCTTTGGAGTGGATCATGGTCGATAAACAGGGTGTAAACGTTCGAGCTTCGATGCACGACATGCGTAACGATGGTTGGGATCCTTCGTGGTTGCGTGAACGCGTTTCCATGGATACCGGTGTCGTGACACGTAGAGCCAGTCGCGCCGCTGAGGAAGCAGTCGTCTCCGCCGCGTCGCAGGACGATCGCAGTACGTCGGGCATGAAGACGTTGAGTCAGCTCTCGGAGATTGAGCCAGAGATATTCGAAGCCTTGGATCAACAGACTCGGTACGAGTGGTCGAAAGCGCGCGCGGATGCGGAGAAGAAGAGATTGAACCACCGTCGCGCTGAACAGAGCGCCGTGTTTCAGCTTTTGAAGGCTGGCGGAACTGGAAAAGTATCTAAAGCGAACAAGGTGCGCTCGCCGAATGTAACGCCCACCAAACGAACGAATGTACAGCGTCAAACGGGAACGAGTGCGTTTGGCGCGAATGGCAGTCATCGGCCGCAGCGGAAGACTGGAGCTCAAATGTCCATCACGGCGTACACGAGCCCGCTCAAGCAAGAGCGAGGGCCCGGATTAGAGCGCTCGAACGCCGGCGGACCAATCATGGCGAGCACGACAGTACACACAGCGACGCTGTTGCACGCGCTGGATAGAGTGCTGACGGTTGACGCGCAAGGCGTGGTCGACGGGCGTCTCGACGTCGCCGCCGACGTCGTCTGTCTGCACATAATAGAACTCGCGCGCGACCGCCGGCGTCAGGAAGTCAAGGGCGTGCGCAGCGGTTTAGAAAACTTACATAGCGACCATCCTAGATGGGTAGAAGTTCGTGGGCGCATCCTCGCCCTGACGGCGGAATTAGTTGTTGATTGAAGAATTTTACAGTTGTATGAAATCATATATCGTGTACACAAGAATGGATCAAACGTTCGCCGTCTAGACGCCTAGTAAAAAGCTCACGTCGCCGCGGCCTCGACGACTGGCGCAGACTGAATCTCAATCATCACTTCGTTCGTTCGCAACGGCCCCGGAGTCCATGGTGGATTATATCCCGCATACTGAGTCTTGGCGCCCTCGACTGCGATGACGCCATCCGCCGCTAAAGCCTCCCTCAGCGCCGCGCTCTCGCTCGCGATCCTATCGTCACACATCCGTCCTGAAAACCGTCGAACCGCCATCAATCTTGCCGGTAAATCCTTCACGACGACAACCTTTGATCCGTATTTCGGTTCCGGAGCGTCTGCGGCGCCTCTCGCAAACTTACTCTTAGGCAAGACAAATTGCATCACGTATTCCTCCGCCACGGTCCCCGACGGCGCCATGAACACCGGCGCCGTCATCGCGATTTTCTCCCGTCGCGCATTTTCCGGTTTGCTCATCACCCCGATGTACCGCGCGAGCGCCATGAACGATCCCCCTTGGTCGCCTCCAACCATTTTTTTCGCGGCATAACTCGTTTCGATGACGCAGCACGGTTCGTACGCCCGCACCTCGTACGACGACCCATCGGTTGATCGCCCGCGAACTTCGTACCGTGGTTGTTCCTCCGTTACTTTCCCCAGCGCCGAACCCATGGGTGCGTTCGTTCGCGCGCGTCGCCGAGTGATGGTTGAGTTGATGGATGACGTGTTCGTTCTTCAGTTTCTTCGTTTTCACCAACCTCACTTTTTGACACCGAGATGTCTCACTGCGTTTCGTCCGTCTCGCTCGCCCCGCGCGTTCGACGCGCCCCGTCGTATACGTCGTCTTTGAGATCCCGATCGCGCGTCGTCGTATTCGTCGGTGCTGTCGCTGATGGTCACAACGAGTCTGCCGCTGTGTCTTCGTTTGAATCAACTGACAGAGGAAAAGTCACACCGCCGCTGACGCGTGCGACGACGACGACGACGCGTCGAGCCGCGGTGACGCTCCCGGCGCTTCTTCTCGCCACCGCGCACCTCGCCGCGAACCCCGACGTCGCGTGCGCGCAGGGTCAAGACCGTGGGTGCGACTCGTGTTCTGACTCGAACTCTGCGCTCGCCGACGGCGATAAAAAGTTTGTCTCTTCGCCGAGCGGTTTGAGGTACCTCGATTTAAAGGTTGGCGACGGTGCCGAGTGCGTCGAAGGTAAACGCGCCGTGGTTGATTGGGTCGGTTACACCGCGGGGTACCAGGCGAAGAAGATTGAGAGCACGCGGGAGACGGATGAACCTTTTGTTTTCGTCGTTGGCGGCGGGCAAGCGATTCCGGGATTTGAAGAGGCGGTGCGCGGGATGCGCGTGGGAGGCGTAAGAAGGATTGAAATTCCGGGTGAACTTGAGGAGAAACTCGGGTATTCTCGGGATAAATCGATGAGGTATAGCGTTGGCCCGAAACCGACGACGTTTGGTGGTCAGCGTGCGTTGGATTTTGTGCTGGATAACGAGACGCTTCGTGATTTCAATCGAACGCTGTTGTTTGACATTCGGTTGAGCGCGTTGCGATGAAACGTTTTGCTTGCCATGTATTTTCATCTTCATGCGTAAATCATCAGATACTACAGTAACTAATATAACTAAAATAATCTCGCGAGTGCCATTTTAACCAACGTGATCGCGCTGTTGGCGAACAAGACGCCGAGACCGGCGAGGAGGAAAAGAAACGCGCCCACGTAGCGTCGATGCGGCTTTTCGACGAGCTCTCTCACATCCGCAGCGACGGGTTCCCACATTGTGGGATTTCTATAATCCGTCCCCTCGCGCACGGCTGGATCTTGTTCCACAGTTTCCCAGTGCATCCCACGCGCCGGATCCCACGTCAGTTGCGTCCGCACGCCCCCAGTCGGCGCGGCGGCGCCCGCCACGCTCAGCGTTGCGTTTTCGCATTCAGACCGGCAAAGAGATTCGACGATGGCATCTGCCACGTCTGCTCTCGAAACCTTGCCTGCGTGCACGTGCGCGTCGCCGCTTCCGAGGAGCACGCGTCGTTTACCACCGTTAGCTACGTCCTCGGCGCACGGGACGTCGTCGCTCAGGCTCCCCGGTCGAACGACGGTGTACTTCATCCTCGACGAAGATGAGCAAATTTTCCGAATCGCCATCTCCCCCGCCAACTGCCACTGAATCGTCATCGACAGCACCACGTTCAACAACACCGCGATCCAATCGAACGCGGGATACCCAACGCTCATACCCGTCACGCGCACGAACCGTTCCACGCCCGCCTCCTCGGCGCACCGCGCCAATCGCTCGACGCCTAGGTAGTTGACTGAATACGGATGTCGCGCATCCGTCTCCTCTGGCGCGCTCACCAAATCCGAGAGTTTCCCAATCCTCTGCGCCCCGAAGCACGCCACGCACTGTTTCACCCCTTCCGTTGCTCTTCGACAGTCCTCCTCGCTCCCGACGTCCCCGACGATGACTTCCACGTCACCCTTTGTCCGTAACAACGAGCGCGCCGGTTCGGAATTCGCGTCTCTCGTCATCACCCGCACAGAGCGTCCGTCCGCCACCAACCGCTCGACGACGAGTCTTCCGACGCGTCCCGCGCCTCCGACGACGAGTACGCGATCATCGGATTTCGTCGTCGACGCCGCATGCGTCCTTACCCTCCTTGGCGTCGTCGCGCGTCGTCGTCGTCGACGTGCGTCACGCGTCACCTTCATCTGTCCCCACCGACCGACGAATCTATCCATCGTCGCCACCGACGCCGCCCTCGCGCGGGACATCGGTGAAACCCAAAGCGGTGACGCGACCGTCATCGACATCGACATCGACGCTCGCTCGCTCGCGCTCTCTCTCGCGGCGCGTTCTCCCGGTCGTTCGACACATCCAACCATCTTGAAGTGAAACAAAAAAGTGAATCAAAAAAGTATACATATACTTAAAACTACGTCAAATAGTATCAAATGTCCGACTATTAAAAGTATGCGATTTATTACATACCAGTACAATCTGCTGAATCAACTTTTTCAACCACGCACGCGTCAGACGACGACGGGACGAGGACTAGGACGACGACGACGACGACGACGACGATACGGTGGACATGTCGGGAGGTCTTCCATACGGACTGCAGTCCATGCTCAAGGTGCGCACGACGACGACGACGACGACGAGGAGGAACGCGCTGGTTGGATGCGTGCGGGGTTTGTGTGCACACACACGTTTGACCCGACGGTGTGTCGACGCCGACGACGCGCGGGACCGACCGATCGACCGATCGATGCGATGCGATCGAACGCGCGCGCGTGCGCGCTCGGAACGCGGATTCGACGGCGCGTGTGGAGGCGATGGGTGTAAAAACGACGACACGAGTCAAAGAAGATCCACTTGGTGGTGGTGATGATGATGGTGATGATGATGATGATGATTTTTTGATTTTCCAGAGCGCTCGACTGACTGGCCGGGTTGACTTTGTCGTTACGACGATGCCCGTTTTAAATGCGCAGGAGGGACACAAACACCTGAGTGGCTTGGATGAAGCGGTGATTAGAAACATTGAGGCGTGTAAACAATTATCGCAAATCACGCGAACGTCGCTTGGGCCGAATGGGATGAATAAGATGGTGATCAATCATCTGGAACGGTTGTTTGTCACGAGCGACGCGGCGGTCATCGTTAGAGAATTGGAGGTTGCGCACCCGGCGGCGCGGTTGATTGTGATGGCGGCGCAGTCGCAAGAACGCGAAATGGGTGATGGGACAAACTTTGTGGTGAGTTTTGGTGGTGAATTGTTGGGATTGGCTGAGGAGTTGGTGCGCGAGGGGTTGCACCCGAGCGAAATCATCGAGGGATACGAAAAGGCGGCGGCCAAGGCACTGGAGTGGATGGAAGAGCTCGTGGTTGAAGGTAGCGATGTATTAGATGTGCGGGATGTCAAGGCGACGGCGGGGCGTATTAAAGGTACGCTCAGCTCGAAGCAGCACGGGTTTGAAGATAAGTTGTCGAAGATCGTAGCCGAGGCGTGCATCGATGTCTTGCCAAAGAACCCGCTCAACTTTAACGTCGACAACGTTCGCACGACAAAGATTCCGGGTAGCTCTCTCTCCGATTGCTCCGTTGTTCAAGGTATGGTGATTCGTCGCGGGGTCGAGGGCACCATTCGCACCGTGAAGGATGCGAAGATTGCCGTTTTCGGTTGCGCCGTGGATACGTCTTCGACAGAGACCAAGGGTACCGTTTTGATTTCTTCCGCCAAAGAGCTCGAGGCGTATAGTAAAGGCGAAGAGGCCAAAATGGAGGAGTACATCAAGAACATTGCCGAAGCCGGAGCCAAGGTGGTTGTTTCCGGTCAATCATTTGGCGAGATGGCGCTTCACTTCATCGAGCGTTACGGTTTGATGGCAATCAAGGTGCCGTCCAAGTTTGAGCTTAGACGATTGTGCAGAGCGACCAACGCCAGAGGACTGGTCAAGCTCGGACGCCCCGAGGCGGATGAGCTCGGTTACGCTTCTAGCATTGAGGTTCGCGAGATTGGCGGCACGCAGTGCATCGTCGTTCAGCAAGATGACCACACCTCGCGCGTCGCCACGGTTGTCTTGCGCGGTTCAACGGAGAGCGCGCTCGACGACATGGAGCGCGCCGTCGACGACGGTGTCAACGCCTTCAAGGCGTTGACCAAGGACTCTCGCACACTTCCCGCCGGTGGGGCGACCGAAATCGAACTCGCGCATAGACTCGCAGCCTTTGGCCGCAAGCAAACCGGCTTGGACCAATACGCCATTCAAAAGTTTGCGCAAGCGCTCGAAGTCGTTCCGCGCACGCTTGCCGAGAACGCCGGCGGCAATGCCACCGATTGCATCTACAAACTCTACGCCGCCCACGCCAACGGCGACGTCAACGCCGGCGTCGACATCACCGGAGACGCGTCTCACATCAACCTCGGCGCCAGTGAGGGCATATTTGACGTCTTTCTCGTCAAGTATTGGGCGCTCAAGTACGCCGTGGACGCTGTGTGCACCGTCCTTCGAGTCGACACCATCATCATGAGTAAATTTGCCGGCGGCGGCAAGGCCCCAGGCCCGCAGGGTGCCGGGGACGATTAGACGACGATGACGACCACCATCATAACGAACTAAAAATTCACCCGCTTTCCTTCCATAAAATCACAGTAGTCAACATCATCATCAATGCGACGGAAGCGATGCCAAAAAAGTAACAAAGTAACTAACTCACTCACTCACTCCTCGACTCGTTCTCAACACGACGTCAGACGTCGCCGCCATGCGCACCCTTCCGCGCTTCGTCATCCTCACCGCCTCGTCGTCGTCGTCCCACGACTCGACCGAACCTGCCCTCCCGCGACTCGACCACGAGCCCGACAGCGCGTTCGGTGCTCACGGACTCGGACAGTCCCGCACGCACCGAGGTCGACGCATTCTCGCCTTTGGACCGGCGAGAAAGTTTGTCTCCCACTTGAGCCTGCGCACGGAGGAAGACTTTCACGATTGGGCCATCAACGCCCGACGCGGGGCGGTGTTCATCCCGCGAGACCCGGTGGAGGCGTACGGGGAGGAGTGGCAGGGGTGGGATGATTTTTTAGGCACGCCGGTTGATTTTGAAACTGCCAGGAGGTACGCGAGAGCGCTGCGGTTGACGTCGCAACAGGAGTGGTGGACGCTCGCGAGAGACGGGGCGCTGCCACATCGAGTGCCGGAGAGACCGGGGCAGTATTATAAGAATCGTGGGTGGATGGGATATGATGATTTTTTGGGGTTGAGAGAAGAAACTGTCGACGTCAAAGAGGCGTGATGGGTGCGTTGGTTGTTGGTATGTGTAAAATAACTTTTTCTTTGTACAAACTACTACCGCTATGTGCTGCTGCTAACTGAGATTGCTGATGAGTGTTAACGAGAAACATCGCCAGAGATAGGCGACGAAACTCGCGTCGCCGTTGTACTCGTCAGACGTGGCGCCAAATGCGCGCGTGAGTCTGGCTCGCGAATCGACGAGCGCGGCTCGGCAAAATTCATACTCGGGTCTCACGACGTCAAAGGATAATAAAACCACACCGGCGTCCCGTGATACGTTCCAGAACGCGCTCGAGTGGTAATCGTTGACAATGTGCACGGAACCGAGCTGTAACTCTCGGGTTTCATCCGCGGCGCGTACTCCGGCGGCTTTACCGTGAAGTCCGGAGTCGCGCGCGAGGACGACGTGCGCACGCCAATAACCATCCGCCAACCCCGTCGTCATCCGTCCTGCGGCGCTCGAGGACCCTCCTGCGCCCGGCCCGAGCACCCAAATCTTCCCGTTGAATCCACCGATCGAACTCACGACGGCGGACGTGCTCGGAAAGCACTTGGCGGCCAACTTGTTTGGCGCGTCCAGCGTCGCGTCGTGTAACGGTATCGCCGACCAACCCGCGTCCCGCATCTTCTCGCTCGGCTGTCTCGAATCAGATGCCGCATTCATCGTCATCGCGTCATCGTTCCCACACGTCGCCTGCACGAACGCGACGAGCTCTCTCGTAAATGCCGGCGCGTGCTCCGCCAACACTTCGGCAAACGTCGCCGTGCCGTCCTCCTCTCTCTCGAAAGCCCCCAAACCTTGTTTTTTCCTATACCGCCGCAAAAGTAACCCGTAGAACGCAAACACCGGTCGTCCACAAAACGCTCTCCAAAACGGCAGCGCGCACGTCGCCACGCACGCGGCGTACACCGCTCCGGCGTATCCACTCGCTTGAAATCCATGACTCACGAGCGCGATGCAAAACGCACCGTACGGCGCGATAAACCCGATCCATCGCGCGTGATCGCCCAACGATCGTCGCGTGTGACGTCGCGACGGCGCACCGGGCGACATCGCCGTCGGTATCGATCGCAGCGCGTCGGTATCTGACGAACGATTTGTAAGTCGAGCAATTTTGGGAAATTAAATTTTAATCCAAAATGAAATCACCATTCCGTGACGCGCGTCGTGTCGATCTCCCGACGGAGACGGCGACGACGCACGAGCAAAGTTATCGGCGTCGTTATTGGTGTCATAACCGCCGCCGTCTTCTGTGAACCCGGAACGACGAGTCATAATGAGCGCGGATGAAATCGTCCGAGCGTTCAGCCGCAAATGCTCAATGGTGCCGCTATTTCTCGAATCATCGGACGACGAGGACGGAGCACGACGAGCGTCGGAACGGATCGACGAAAACACGAGCGCGGAGTCGGCTTCGGATAGCGATTGGTCGGACGCAGAGCTGAGGGAGTCGGATGGGGCGTCGTTCGAGGATAAACCGCCGACGGCGGCGCAGGGAGGCGGTAGACCCTGGGCGCACGCGGCGAGAGCGAGACGAATGGCGAAGAGAATGGCGAAACAAGCGGCGAAAGACGCGCGAGTAGGGGATGTGGACCGTTGGGACGACACTGGGAGTGGGATCTTTCTGGGGGATTTGGATCAGGACATTGCGTTGGAGGTTTTGAAGCATTTGACGCCGCATGACGTGGCTCGCGTGGCGGCTACGAGACGCAAGGAGAGAGACATGTTGGTCGGAAAGAGCAGCGAAATTGCCGAGGCGGCGTGGGGCCGGGTTAAATTGCGGCGTGGGGAAGACGCAACAAAGGCGCTGTCGACGCTGAGGCACGTTGCGAAAGAGACTTTGAAGGAATTGGATGTGAGCGGGGTCAGCGGATTGAAGCGCGCGGAACTCTTTGCCACAATCGATGAATGTAAAAATCTACGAGAGTTTAGAGCGGTCGATCTCGGAGACATGGGTAAATTTACCACGAAAGATGTCAGAACATGTGTGGACAGCATCGGGGATAGATTGAGAAAGTTGACGTGCGACATGGGTCACAAGATTGTCTACGATCCAATCAGACGCGATCCGACTGCAAAGTACGTCGACGTGTATGACGACAATGTGCGAGACCTCGTCGACACTCTAGCGATCCCGCAGCTGTACGTGCGGCGCTTGAAGTTGCACAGTGGTGATCCGGGGAGCGTGCGTGCGGCAGCCGTGGCTGCCGTTGCAAACGGCGCGAAAAAGGTGGAATCTTTCGATGCGAGCTGGAGCTTGCGGATATCAAACGACGGCGCGCGAGCCGTCGCAGAAGCTCTCGCCATGGGCTGGGATTTAAGAAGACTCGCCATGCGCAAAGTCAATATCTCCGACGACGGAGCCGTGAGCTTGGCAGAGGCTATCAAAAAAGCTGGCGAAGAAGGAAAGAGTAAGCTGCGCTGGCTTGACTTGGGTTCAAACGACGTCAGAGAGAGAGGAGCGGTGGCGATTGGTGAAGCCATCGAGTGTCCTGGCGTGCGTATATCTCGACTCACTTTACGAGGAAACGGTATTTTATCAGAGGGAATGGATAGATTGGGTCAAGGCGTCGCTATGTCACAAACATTGCGCAGGATAGATCTCGCGCACAACGGCTTTGGTGATAGAGGAGCGATTGCGTTTGCGGATGGATTGAGCCGCGGAACGGCATCGCAACTGCGCGTTTTGCTCCTCGCATTCAATTCCATCGGGCCGGACGGTACGGCTGCGTTGATGCGTTCGTTAGCCAACAGTGGGGTTGAACACTTGGATCTGGGATGTAATGTCGTGGGACCCGACGGAACCAAGGCTATCGCAGAAACAATTAATTCTACGCGACTGAAGTCCTTGAACTTGGCGTGTAACAACATCGGTATCCGCGGCGATCGTTCGGGGATGACGGCACTGGCGAAAGCGTTGGAAATCAACGAAACGCTCGAAATATTAAACCTTCGAGGCAACGCGCTGCATACCAACTGCGCCCAAGACCTTGCCGATATACTGCTCGAAGACACGGCGCTCATTCAGCTGAATGTCGGTTACAACGAGCTTTATGACAACGGCGCGTGGGAAATCGCAGAGGCTCTGGAGGACAACACCCGCCTTCTCGGTCTTGATATTCAGCGTAACGAAATTACCGACGAAGGCGCGGCGTGCATCGCCAAGACGTTGGGCGTAAACGCTATTATCCAGGAAATCGACCTTCGGAGCAACATGATTGGCCCCGACGGTGTGAAGCGATTGGAGCCATATGGAGTAAAGACAAACTTCCGGTGGCAGCTTGAACCTCCTAAATATAAGCAAAAGACGGCGACGCGAAGGAGAGGTACAAAGAGGTGAGCGCGCGTGCTGGTAGTGAATACTTTCATGTATTAATACAATGTGATTCATTCAGTTTTAAACATCTCCCTCAATCTCGTTTTCTCTGTGTGAATTGTCTCTCAACCACTCCCGAAGCGTGTCGAACTCACCCTTGAATGAAATTTGAGGATGCCGCGACAGAGTTTGCAAAATGAGGTATGGAAGCGCGAGATCGGCTATGGCGCGCTGTGTTTGCACAGAGTTGAGCGCGAGAGAAAGGATGCAACCAATGCACGCCTTTGCGGCGCCTTCAGACTCTTGGCCAAACTGTACGAGAGAGTTCTTCAACACCTTGAGAGCAGAGACCCCTTCCTCAGTTCTTGCTCGCACAAAGGCAGATTTGCCTCTCGAGTTGTTCTTCACCAGAGCCCAAACCGCCGTCGCTCCCCACTGTTGCAATGCGACATTTCGAGGATGCTTGGTCATGACGTTGACAATCGTAGTGAAGAGAGGTCCTTCGAGAACGGTGTTGTCAGACTGCATTCGTTTTGACGTCAAATCGCTCGTCGTCAGCATGTAAAGCAACGCACAAGCCCCGGCCGCAAAAGCTGCGTCACCGACGCTCATCGCGTGGTCGATGGCGGCAACACCACCGTTGAGGACGATGGCGATGCCGAGGGTTGGTTCGTTCGCGAACATGTCCGCGAGTGCTTCTGACGCCTCGGTGTGTCGAATGCGGTTGCGCGCCTTCAACACTGAAATGGCTTCGTTCACAGTCCACACGTGTCCGGTGGGCTGCACGAGATGGGCCTCAGTAGACGGTGCCTTGTCGGTGGATTCTAATTTCGGCTTTGCCTTTTCCTCGGCGGGTGCGGCACTTCTCGCACGAGTATCCTCTTTCGGCTGATCAGCTTTCGGAGGGTTTTGCTTCGAAGCCTGTCCGGCTTGACGCTGCGATGCCGGACCATCGTCGCTCAGTGAGTTTGTTCGATTTCGCTGATGCGCCGGCGGGCGTGATTTCGCTCTGTCCTCCTCTCTCTCTCCAACGTCTGCAGTGTTTTTGCGCCGAGGCATCTCGGCTTCTTGTTCAAACAACCGTTGGGCCTTGATATGTTCTACCGGACTGTTTGAATCTTCATCCGCACCGTCATCGAGTGCGCGCTCTGCGGCGTTGCGCTCCTGTTTTGTGGGTTGGCTCTTCATGCTTCTTGACATCGACTTGGCGCCGCCTCGATCACCACGGATCCAGTCGCGAAGAGAAGCGAATTCTCCATGGAAAGAGATGCCATTGTTTGCGCTGAGCGCCTTGCGGACTTCCCTTCTCATGCCTTCTTCCACAAGTTTATCTTGTATTTCTTTGTCATCCTTGGCGAGTGAAAGGATGCAACCGACGAACTTGCGAATGGTGATCAAGTACTGGTTGGATCCGACATCCTCCAGAGATTCCTGCAAGCCATCCTTGAGGAACTCTAAAACTGCCGGACCGCAGTCCATGACGGTCTGCCGCGCAGGCCCGGCACCAACTCCCGTGTAAGCCCACAGCGCGTGCGCAGCTTCCGCCTTCATTTCCAAGTCATCGGGATGACGCATGATTGCGTCCATGATGGCAGACGGCAGAATCTTGAAACGCACTTGTTTCAAGAGCCGAATCATCGTAGTAGGAGACGAAAGTAGCGCGCGTAAAACGCGCATTGACGCGTACATGATGTCCGGGTTGTGCAAGTAGTGACGCATACAATCAACTGCGGTGCGAGGTCCGCCGCACGTGAGAACGATGTACGCTCCGCCTCGTTCTGATATACGCGCGAGAGCGAGCATACATCGGTACGCCGTTTCTTCGCTGCCTTGGGCACTGACTCCAGCGATAGATCCCGGTGGATTGAGCGCGATCTTGCATAGCATGCCAATCGCTCTCTTTTTCGCGAAGTATAGATTTTCGGCGGTGTAACCTCTACTCGCCATGGCTTTTCGCTTCTCCTCAGCTTGTCGTTGCTTCTCAGCGGCGCTGGCTTGCTGCGGAGTCATCGGAGGCTTCTTCTCTCGCTCAGCCTTGCTAGCCTTTGGTGCTTCTTCATCGGGCGCGAACGACGGGTTCTCGTACTCTTCCCGAATCCATTCGCGGAGAGAACTGAATTCTCCATCAAAGGACATTTCCGGATAGCGAGCGAAAACGCCGCGAAGCAAGGCTCTGTAGCCTTCATTGACCAAGTACTTCTGCATGGTCATGTTGTCGACCGCCAACGAGAGGATAAATCCAACCATTTTCCTCTGATGTTTACCTTTCGGATCTTTCTCATCAATGTCTTCACGATTGAGCGTCGACTTGACGTAGCGCAGGAACCCAGACGCCTTTGAGCGTTCTTGCACAATTTTACCACCGAGGACATTTGCAGCCCAAAGAACGTGCGCGCCTTCGGCGATCACATCAGTTTCCTTTTGATGTAAACCAGTAGCTTGAGAGACGGCATTTGGAAGTAGCTTAAATCTTTGCTGCTTCTTCACGTGCATCATCGTGGATGGGTTACTTACCAGCGCGTGCAGGAGCTTGAAGCTCGCGAGACAAATGTCGGGATTTTTCTGGTAGAGTTTCAAGCAGTCGAAAGCGCAGCGGTTGCCTCCGAGTGATAGAATCATGAAGGCACTCGATTTCTGAGACAAACGTGCCAAACCCTGGATGCATCGTCTCGCGATCTCCTCAGATTGCTCTGGCGTGAGAGGGTGGCCCGGAGGCCTGACGGCGATGCATATCATGGAAGAGACGGCGCGCTTGCGGGCGTCATACATGTTGAGTTGCCCGCGAGAGGTCTTATTCGGCTTTGAGCCACCTCTTCGAGCCACCTCCCGAACTGTGATTTCGGTGTGCGATTCATGAGGTGGCAGCGCTCTCTGCTTGTGTTCTGCGTGAGGCGCGCGGCGAGTGGTGCGATCGACTCGCTCTTCATCAGTCGTAGTGACGCGACGAGACTGTTCCAGCATAGCTTCTCGCCTGCGGTTGATTGAAAACTGTGTCTTCGGCGCGTGTCTACCCTCGAGCCATTCGAGCGCGAGGTGCAAATCGTTGACTCGAACGGCGTCCAGAGCCATCTCCCCGTCCTCGTAAGAGTAACCGAGCATGACCAACTGAGCAATCACTGTCACTCTACTCGCAAGTTCCGGCGCAATCTTCACCGGAAGCGACATTGCCACTGGCATATCGAATCCTTCTTGCTCGTATCGCACCCGCGCCACCTCTCCTTGCAGCTGTCTGAACGCCGCGCTCAAGTCGGCGACGCGTTGTTGCGCCTGTCTCAACTCTTCTCGCTCCCGTTCGATAATCTCATTCGTCCCTTCCGCCGGTCGTTCTTGCAGCTCCTTCACCGTCGCCTTCAAATTCGCCACCTCTTGTTCGCTCAAACTTAGCGCCGTGAGCGCGTTTCGCATCGCAGAGCTCGCTTGGGCTAACATTTGTTGCGACGAAGCCGTCTTGGCTCGCAATGCCTGTTGCGCCGCTTCGATCGCTCGGTCAAACTCCACCTTTGGCACCATCCCGTCCACCACCTGCACATCCATGCTCAACCCATTCGCCGGCGCGTTCGCCGTTTCCGTCGCCATGATCACTCCACCGCGCGTCTATCTCCCTTTATCGTCGTCGACAAGAAACGCGTCGGTCGTCGTCGTCGTCGTCGTTGTTGATTCGCGAATTCACAATCGCCAATCCAAGCGACTGATTGATTTGATTGATTGATCACCACCCACGCGCGTTTCGTCCGTCCGTCCGTCCGTCCGTCCGTCCGTCCGTCTTCGATTTTAAGATGAGATGCGCCGAGCCACGTTTCGTGCGCGTCCACTCTTCCGCGCGCACGTGTGCCGACGGCCCGAGGCTCGGGCGTGCGTGTAACACCTCTTTGAGTCGTACCCTCTACCCAAATCGAGGAGTCATGAACGGTCAACATGGATACTATAAGCAAAAATCCACACGACTGGTGTGGATGAAAGATGGAAAGCGTGATCCAGACGTCAGAGACCGACGTCGACCGAGCGCTTGACCGACGATTCGGGAAAACGATGACGAATCCCGAGGCGCGAAAAGTGCTCCACGCGCTGTCGCAGTTGGAGAGCAACCGAACGTGCGCGGATTGCTCGACGACGAATCCCGATTGGGCATCGGTCAACCACGGCATCTTTCTCTGTCTCAACTGCTCTGGTGTTCATCGGTCTCTGGGCGTGCACGTGAGCTTCGTGCGGAGCGCGACGATGGATTCGTGGTCGGCGGAACAACTTGCGTGCATGGAGCGATCGGGTGGGAACGAAAAGATGAATGAGTTTTTGGAAAAGTACGGAGTGGGGAGAGGGACGCCGGCGAGGGCAAAGTACGACGGGGTGGTTGCTGCGGCGTGGAGGGATAAATTGAAGTGTGCGGTGAATGGGACCGAGTGGAAACGACCAAAAGGGTTGAAGAGTGGTGGTGGTGGTCCGTCGGTGTCGTCTTCGTCGAGGAGAGGAAGCGTGAGTGGATCGGATTCGTTGTTTCAATTCGAGGAGCGACCGAGCGCAGCATCGGCGTCGGGGAGAAAGGCGGTGAGCGGCGGTTCGTCGTCATCGTCGAAAAAAGGGGGGTACGATTTGTCCACGGGGCAAGGGTCACTCGTGAGTAAGCGGTACGAAGAGGCGGACGATGGTTGGGTGCCGCCGCCGCCTCCTTTGCCGAAGGGTGCCAAGGCTGGGGAATTTTTGAGCGGTCTCACGCCGCATCAGTGGGTGGATTTTCTCAAGAAGTGTAGTCGTCAAGAAGATCGCACGTATTATCTCAAGAATATGACGGAAGAAGAGCGATCGCAAGTCGTCGCCGCGATGTCGGGACAGCCCATTCCGCCGAGATCTGGAAAGCCGCACGTGCCGATGCCGACGACGCAAGCGGGTTCGTCGACGAGCGATTTGAAGACACTCAATCCTTTCGACGACTTTAGTAGCAGCGATGACTTCTTCGCGGATAATAATAACGACGCCAAGAAAGAGAAGAAGTCGAAAAAGGATAAAAAAGAAAAGAAGGAGAAGAAAGAAAAGGCTCCTCGCGATGACGAGACCGACTTGGAGCGCCGCATGCGCGAAGCTGGCGAGGCGGCCAAGGCTTTGGCGAGAGAACGCTTGTCTGCTCGAGGTAGCGAAGATGCATCTTCCTCCGTCTATGCGGTACCAGAGAAAAAGAAACCGTCGTACTCTCCTCAGCAGCGATACTTCCACGGTAATTCGATGAGTAACACCACGTCCAAGTATGCCGGTTTTGGCAACACGACCGCGAAGCAGCAACCGCAGGATTGGCAGGACAAGATGAAGGTTGGTTTAGAATCGGCCAAGGGTTGGTTGAGCGGTACTCTCAAGGGAATTGCGGCGAAGCTCGACGGTGGAGCCCCTCCTACGCGCCCCCCGCCGTCCACGTCTGGTTATTCCCAAGACAACAACTGTTCGTACTCGCAGCCAAACAAGTCGGCGTTCGTGTCGAGGCCGCCCGAGGTGGCGACTTTCCAACCTGCCGCGCCCTCGCGCGGTCTACCCCCGCGTCCATCTCCCAAAGGCAAACCCGACAGCTTTTACAGCGATTCGAGCGATTCGGATAGTGATTCCGACGATAGAGACCGACCGGCAGTGCGCGGCAACGCGGATGACGAAGATTTAGCTTCCAACTTTCGCGGCAAAGTGAACGTGTGATAGAAACTTACCTCAACTATACCATGAATCGCTAAAAATATCTACTACCTTCTGATTCGGATTCCACTCCATCCCCCTCTGACTATGCTACGCAAGAGCGCGCGACTGGGCGCGTGCGCCATGTAATAATGCGGTAAACCGCCTCTCAGGGCGACTTCGCCCGTCGCTTCCTCGACCAACTTTTGCGGAATTTTGGCGACGGGCCACCACCACGAGGTGTCGAATTCGCCGTAATGCGCCGGGAAATTGTCCAAGAGAAACTGATCTGGGATACCACCGAGTAATAACATGTCTTCCACAATGTATATGAGCACTTCCCCCGCCAAGTTGAGCGCGATCCAAACGCCCAAACCGATGACAACTCGTCTCGCCCATTTCCATCTCCATCCGTCGCCTTGCTTGAGGTACGCCTCAACCTTGTTCATGACCCGGAAATGAATCACCATATCCCCTCGTTGATTCGTCCCCGCGGTGTAAAAACCTTCGCCTTTGATGACCTTTTTCTCCCCCTTGCGAATCGTGTGCGAGTTGGGTTTCACCGCGAGTTTGACGTCGCGACCGCTGATGCTCTTCACGGTGATGACACACCCGTTCACCGCTTGTCTCGGCTCGAGCGCCACCCAAGTCGCGATATCCTTGCCCTCATTCACGCGATCAAACCTATCGTGCGCGCGCTCTCTAATAACAAACATGACGCTCTGCAACTCACTCCCAGTCGGGGCGAATTTAATTTCAAACCCGTCGCGCCATCCTCGATGCACGCGAACCGTAAACACTCGACTGCGCTGCGTCACGCTCCTCGTCTTGTCGTCCACCATCAACACCACAACCCCTTCCCGACGAACGCACCCGGTGAACAACTCTTCCAAATCGCACCACAACTCACGCACGACGCACTCTCGAATCCCCAGCGCCTCGCAATACATCATCCGAGCCTGTTCCGCTTCAAAATGGTCGTACGCCCCCGGCGTCTCAAACATCTCCATCCCAACCTCGTCGTACTCTCTTCTCTGCTCTGGATCCGACAACACGCTGTACGCGTGTCCAATCTCCTGAAACGTCCGATTCGCCTCTTTTTTCGCCTCCTCATCACCCTTCACCTTATCCGGGTGGTGTTTCCTCGCCAACGCGTGATACGCCCTTCGAATATCCGCTCCGGACACCGACGCCGCGTTCGCCCTCGACAGTCCCAACACTTCGTACAGTTCCCGCTTCTTCACCTTCTCCTTCTCGGGTCCCGTCGTACCCGCGGCATCGCCGCCACCACCGCGAGACGACGAACCCATTCGCCCTATTCACACCCGTTCGTTTACCGACGCCCGCGCGCGTCCGTCCGTCGCGTACCGAAACGAATCAAAACAAGATGACTGACTGTTTCGGTTGATTGATTTGATTTGATTTGATTGATTTGATTGATTGATTGATGGTTGGGATTGCTCGCGCCGAGCGGTGAGTCGCACGCGAGCCCGACCGAGGGACCGACGGACGCGCGGACCGACGTCGATCGTCGTCGACTCGCGTTTGGCTGCGCGCGTCGTAATCCAGCAGCAAGCCGAGAACATCAAAACCACTTCGAAGCAAACTTTGCTTGGCGAAACGAGCGAGTGCGTCGACGCTGATGACGACGATGAATGATTTTTTCAATGAAATGGATGGATTTTATTATGCATCCATCCATCGATGAAATGGATGGATGGTGGATTTCATCCCAGAGAAGAGAGAGACGAACGAGTCTCTCGGAATGGAAAAGTCGTCGTCGTCGGATCGCTCGATCAGTCGGTCGTCGACCCGTCGTGATCGCCCGTCGAGACCCGCGCACACGCTGACGCGTCGGCGGCGTGAGAGACTGTCGCGACAGAGACTCTCACGGGAAACGACGGGACGGGGACGATGGCGACGAGCGGTGATCCCACGGGCGGGGGTCCGACGAGCGGTGGGGGTCCGACGAACTCGGTGCGCGGTGGAAGAAGATCCTTTGCGTTTCGACGACGCGCGTCGAGGTTCGTGCTGTCCGAGTTGTACTCGGATGACGAAAATGATTCGGACGACGACGCGTTCCCGGACGGGGTGGTTCCGGCGTCGGCGACGGCGGCGGCGCACTGTGGGTTGGATCACGTGCGAATGTCGTTTTTAGAGGCGCGGGCGTTCGGGGACCGGGCGAAAGGGGCGATGGGGGAAGGGGAGTACTTGGGGATGCGAAACGCGATTTTGGAACGGTGGGCGGTGGAGAAGAAGTGCGAGGAGATGATTGACGAGACGGAGACGTTGAGGAGGCTCGGGGTCGGGAATGATGCGGATGCGGCGTACGTGTCGAGGTGTTTTCGGTGGTTGGAGACGAACGGGGGGATCAATTACGGGGTGACGAAATCGGTGGAGGAGACGCCGAAACCGACTGCGTCTGCGCGCGCGAGCGACGCAAACGGAGAAGCGACGAACGATGTCGTGGTGGCAACCGTAGCGGAAGGAGAAACGATGACGGAAGAGATTGTCGTGCGTGGATTGCTGGCGGTACTCAAGAACGCGGATCTGACGGTGGATACCGAGAAGGCTATTCGACACCGTTTGGAGGAGCGACTGGGGACGTCTCTCAAAGATTTCAAGCCCGTGATTCGAGATACGATTGAAAAGTTCCTCGCCGATCCCGCCGCGGTTCAAGGCGATGAATCGGCGAGCGCATCCATCGTGGCGCCACCGCGACCGTCGTTCGTGGATTCACGACCAGTTGTGGTGATTGGCGCCGGTCCCGCTGGCCTCGCCGCGGCGACGATGATTAAGCGTCAAGGCGGTCAGGTGATCGTGCTCGAAGCACGCGAACGCGTCGGTGGTCGAGTTTATACCGACCGCGACACCTTCAGCGCGCCAGTTGATCTCGGAGCGTCCATCGTGACTGGTATCAGCGAAGACGCGAAGCGCCGCACCGGTATGCCTTGGCTCGGCGTTCGAGCCGATCCGAGCGGCATCGTTGCAAAGCAGTTGGGCTTGAACCTTGTCGAACTTCGCGAAGGGTGCCCGCTGTACGATACGAAAACGGGTGAAAAAGTTACGAAAGAACTCGACGAAAAGGTTGAGCGCATTCGAGACTTGGTGATGGACGAAGCGCGAGCCAAGGTTGATAACGCTGGCGAGAGCGCGACTGTCGACATGTCGTTTGGTGACGCCGTCAAGGAGGCGACCAACAACTATTTCCTCAAGTTGGTGCAAAACGATGGCAACGACAGCGATGATAGCGAAACACACGCAGCCGTACGCGAAGAGCAAGCGGCGCGCATGGGCAAGACAGAACGTCGACTTCTCGACTGGCACTGGGCAAACCTCGAGTACGGATGCAGCGCCTCGTTGAACGACATTTCCCTGCCACACTGGAACCAGGACGAAACGTACGGCGGTTTCGGTGGCGCTCACTGCATGGTGAGCGGCGGCTACGGCACCATCATGTCCCAACTCGCTGAAAGTGTTGATATTCGTCTCAACTCGCCGGTCTCTCACGTTCTTCATGACGCGAACGGCGTCGTCGTGGTGACAAAGAATGACGAACGAATCGAAGGCTCATCCGTAATCTGCACCATCCCGTTGGGATGCCTCAAGGCGGGCGACGTCACGTTCGATCCACCTCTTGGAGCGATGAAGGCGAGCGCGGTGGAACGCCTCGGATTTGGTAATTTGAACAAAGTTGTCCTCGAATTCGAAGAAGCCTTCTGGGATCAGTCTGTCGACTATTTCGGTTCCGCGATTGATAGCAGCGAGAACCGCGGTCGAAGCTTTATGTTCTGGAACTTGGTTCCGGTGAGCGGCAAGCCGATGCTAATCTCTTTGATTGCCGGCGATGCCGCTAAGATGGCGGAGACGGAAGGCTCTGAGTCCATCGTCAAGTCTGTGTTGGCGACGCTTTCAAGCATTTGTTTCCCAGGTGATCCATCCAAGATGCCACCGCTCAAGCAATCTCTCGTCACTCGCTGGCAGTCTGACCCGTACGCGCGAGGATCGTATTCATTCGTCGCCGTCGGTTCAAAGGGTGCTGTTGACTATGACGATCTCGGCAAGCCCGAAGGACGACTTCTCTTTGCCGGCGAGCACACGTGCAAGGAACATCCGGACACGGTCGGTGGTGCGATGCTGACTGGCTGGCGCGCCGCTCGTCAAGCGCTCGCCATTGCGCTCGGTGAAGAGGTCTTTGACGAAGTCTTCAATTTGGATGAAATGCGCGCCGCCATCGCAAAGCGCAGCGCCGATGATGATGAATATGAATTCGAACAAGACGACGCCGTGGAAAGAATTATTGACCCCGGTGAATTGAGACGTCGACGCATGCAAGAAGATTTGCTCGCGGACGCCGGGAAGGAAGAAGCCAAAATCATATATCGTATAATGGCTGCGGTCGAGGCTGGAGAAACTGTAGACGTTCCAGTGGAATTGGCAACCATTATGCTCAAGTTGCGCACCGTTCCGGGGCGTCGCGCCATGGTGAATGCCCTAGTGGATGAAGTGTCCACCGCCGATCGCCGCGACTGGGCCATCAAACACGAGGGCCTCGCCTTGTTGAACGAATGGATGCAAGAAGTCAAGTCGCACATCAAGTCGTCTGAATCTCTCTTGTTTGCCATGCGAATGCTAGAGTTGTTGCTCGTCATCCCTGTGGATCTTCCGGCGCTCAGAAGTAGTGGGATTCCGCGCACGTTGAAGAATCGCTTCCAAACGCACGAGAACCCGCGTCTTCGGTTGTTAGCACGGCAGTGCGGACACAAGTGGATGCGCGCCATCAGCCGCAAATCGGCTGGCTTGCCTCCCATCGATGACGTCGAAGAGCAACAAAAGAAGCAACCCGTCGTGCAGCAGCGCAAGAATACTAGTCTCGGGGCCGCCGTGTTGCTCGGCCGTGCGCCGATTCAAGCAGAGACGGACACTGCGAATGATAGCGCTGAAGAAGTCATCGTCGCAAAGGATGTCGAGATTGACACGGCAAAGAATGAAGAAGAACGTCGGGCCAAGCGAGACGCCATCATTTCGGCTGCGCAAGATCTTCCGGAAGGACAAGCTGCGTTCGCGGCGAGACAAGCTGCCGAGCGCGCTGCCGAGCAGGTGAAGGAGGCTATGCGACTCGCCGAAGAGGCGCAGCGTGCCGCGCGAGAAGCGGAGACCGCGGCGACGGCGGGAGTCAGAATGCCAAAGAAGGATATCATTAGCTCCTTCGACGCGTTCAACGACGCCGCTGCGAAGAAACGCGAGAGATCCAAGGCGAAAAAGCGCAAGCACGCCGAAAATGACGACGACGAGGACGACGAAGAAGACAAGCCACAAATTTCGCTTGACCAATACCAAGAGCGCGTCAGAAAACAAGTGCACAAATATGTCCACGAGCAGTTGCAAGACAAGCGTGATCGAGACATTGTCACCAAGGCGGAATGCAAAAAGATGGAGGGCAAAATTGTCGACAAAATCCTTGAAAATTCTGGTGGCGTCACCGATACCGCGTCCGCTTTTCTCACGAGCAAACGCAAGGAAAAGATAAAGTCGCTAATCGGTGCGTACGTTCAAAGCGCCGTCAACGCCCGCTCAAAAAAGATTAAGCACTGAGACGAAGATGCCGAACGAACCACGCGCACCATTCAAAAACCATTGTAATTGTTACCAACCACAAAATGAAACTGAAACGCGGACTGTTGTTTGCTTTGTTGAGATTCACCCGCGCACCTCAAACGACGACGCCACCGCCCCTCTGCGTCATTCACCCGACCGCGAGCGCCCATGTCAGGGTTTTCTGGTGCGGTTAAAATCGCCCCGGACGCCCTCGATGATTTCATCGCCCCGTCGCAAGACTGCGTCGTCGCGCTCGACGGCGGTGGTAAACTTCGACTCCAGGATGTTGATTCCGCCGCCGCCGCCGCCGTCACGGGTGAGGTTGCGCTCAACAGAAGACGTAAAACGACAGAAACGCCGATGACGGAAACCCCAACGACGTTTACGCCCATGTCGAGCGGTGGACGCGACGGAGAAGCGCTCAAGGTGTCGCTGAGTGACTGCTTGGCGTGCAGCGGTTGTGTGACGAGCGCTGAAACGGTGCTGCTGGAGCAACAGTCGGTGGATGAATTCGTGGCGACGACGTCGAGAGCGCGCGCGGATGGGCTCACAATTATCGCGAGCGTGAGCCCGCAGTCGGTGATGAGTCTAGGTGCGGCGTACGGTATGTCGATGGAGGAAGCGCGTGGGCGTCTGAGCGGGTTGTTCAAGTCCGCGTTTGGCGCAGCGCGTGTGTTCGATACGTCATTCAGTCGGGATTTGGCGTTGGTGGAGACGTACGCAGAGTTTAGCGAGCGACATAGGAACGTGGAAACAACGGAGGCGCCCATGGTGGCGAGCGCGTGTCCGGGTTGGGTGTGTTACGCGGAGAAGACGCACGGGGAGCTCGTCGTGCCGTTGATGGCGAGGACAAAGAGTCCGCAGCAAATCATGGGTACGTTTGTCAAGACGGCTGTCGCGCGCGACTTGGAGGTGCAGCCGGGACAGGTTTATCACGTGAGCGTCATGCCTTGCTACGATAAAAAACTCGAGGCGAGTCGAGACGATTTCGTGCGAGAAGGCGTCAAAGATGTCGACGTCGTTCTCACCACGGGTGAAGTGACGGCGTTGCTCGAAAAAGCTGGTTTGTGTCATCTGCGCGACGCGCCGGCGAACGCTCTGGACACTTTTAAAACCGTTAACGAGTGTGCGCCGGAGAGCGCGCATGCCGCCCCGGCAGTTTCGAGCTCAGGGGGATATGCGGAGTACGTTTTCCGCCGCGCCGCCGCTGAGGCGTTCAATGTGCCCGTCGTCGGCGAGATTGAGTGGGTCAAGTTACGAAACGCAGATATGAGAGAGGCGATGCTTTCCGTCAACGGTGAAGTCGTGCTTAGAGTTGCGGTGGCATACGGGTTTAGGAACATTCAAAATCTCATCAGAAGTGTAAAGTTGAAGAAGTGCAAGTATCACTTCGTCGAGGTGATGGCTTGTCCTTCAGGTTGCTTGAACGGCGGCGGTCAAATTCCAGCTCGAAACGACATGTCAAACAAAGAGTTGATCGATGCGCTTGATGAGCAGTACAGAATCGATTCAAAGACGCGGCCGATGACGGACGTCGCCGCTTTGTATCAAGATTGGATAGGAGGAGCGCCCGGCTCGCAAAACGCTCGCGACGCTTTGAGAACAAATTATCACATCCGCGCAAAGACGGTCGGTGCGGTACAATTGAACAATTGGTAGTCTACTAGAGTTAGTTAGCTGTTTCATTAGAATCTATCACTAAAGTTGCTAGTTCCTTCTCGGTCGCGGTCCGACTACAAGCTTAATTTCATCCGGTCGCAAGGTGATCAACGCCTTGGGCCGAGGCGAGCTCATCATGGGCGGCAAACGCATTTCGCAAGATTCGCAAATAAGTCCCAAGAGCAAGACACTCTCCATCATGGCGAAACCGGTCCCGATACACACGCGCGGCCCACCACCGAACGGAAAGTACGCGTCGTTCGGTCCTAAATTCTTCAACGCGTCGCGAGCGAGCGTGCCGGCTGAAAACGGACTCGGCACGAGCCATCTTTCCGGCTTAAACTGCGTTGGCTCGTTCCAATACTTTGGATCGCGCTGAATGATGTACGGAGCAATCAAAACAGTGGTGCCCTTTCGAATCGTCAAGTCGTCTCGCAACTGCACGTCTTTCGAAGCGCATCGACCAACCATGTACGCCGGAGGACGAATGCGAAGCGTCTCTAAAATCACGGCCTCTGTGTACTGCAATTTCGAAAAGTCGCTGGCTTCGAGAGACGAGTGCGGAGGCTTCGCGCTGAGAACCTCTCGCACTTCCGCTGCAATTTTGTTGCTCACATCTGGATGCTCGGCGATGAGAGCGCACGCCCATGAGAGTAAAATGGCGCTTGTCTCTTGACCGGCGACCATGAGTGTCATCAATTCGTCTCGCAGCGCCTTATCAGTCATCCCAGAGGGCGTGGAAGCGTCATCTTCCTCATCCGTCGCGCGCAAGAGTCGATCGAGAAGATCCGCATCGCCGCTACTCTGTCCATCTTTGATGGCTTGTCGCCTCTTTGCGATGATTGCGTACACCTCATCATCGAGTCTCTTCACCGCTTCATTGTACCGCACGTTATCAAACGTCGGAAGCCACTCCGGAATCACCATCCCCGTCGCCGCGCGTCGACCAAAAAACTCAAACGCATCCTTAATCGCCGCGTTAATCCGGTTCGCCCTCGAACCGACGACATCGGTTCCGAAGAGCGCCCGAGCGACGATTTCCAACGTAGCGTCGTTAAAATCGGCGTACGCGTCTCGCTCCCCTCTCCTTGACCATTCCGTCTTCACCAACTTCTCCCCAACCTCAATCATGCACCGCGCGTACGTCGCCACCGCGGCTCTTCTAAACGCCGGATTGCTCAACCGTCTCTGTCTCGCCCACGTCTCTCCATCGCTCACCAACAATCCGTTACCCGCCAGGGATGAACCCGGAAAAAAAGCTGTACCTTCCTTTTGAAAACAATCGCTCTCATCCGCCAACACCGCCCTCGCGAGCTCGGGTGAGGACACCAGCACCACCTTTTCCCTCGCCAGCGTCAACCCGACCGCGTCACCGTGCTCTCTCGTCACGCGTTCGATGAACGCCAGAGGGTCGTACGCCAACTCCAACGCCACGTCCTCTTTGGGTCCGCGCGGAAACGGAAACGCATCCGTCGTCATCGTCGACGTGGCCGCCGTCGCCGCCACCCCGCCCCCGAACGTATCGGTTGCGATGCCACCAATCGCCCGAAGCGTCGACGCGACGACGTCATCCACCACGCGTCGCGCCGCGTCTTCCGCATCCGTCATCATCGGTCGCAAAAAAGCGTTCAACATATCGTCATTCTGTCCGTCTCTTCTTCTTCCTCCTACTCCTCTCGACGATTTCGCGACGACATCCACACCGCGCGATGACGATTTACGACGCGCACGCGCGTTCGACGCCACCGCATTGACCGACGACGACGACTTTGACATGCCAAAGTGTGACGCCGTAACCATTGCTATCCTCATTCGTTCACACGCCCGCGTCACTGCGCGGCGAAAAAAATAAACCACACCGCATCGTAAACGCGCCGTCGAGCGCACACACATGGGATTCCTCGGTGGACTCTTCGGCGGCGGTGCCAAAAGCGGCGGCGGATCCGCTTCGTCGAACGCGAAGAAGAGCACGACTTCTTCAACTTGTGGGTCGAAATCCACCGGTGGATCGTCGTGCGGAAGCGCGGGTGCGGCGTGCCCGTGGAAGGATTGCCGGTGCGGACCGGGGTGTAAGTGCGGTGCGAATTGTCGGTGTGGATCGGTGCGTCGTTGATTGAACGACACGACGACTGACCAGGACGACCGGCGTCTGCGAGGGTGGGATCGTCGACGGGGGAACAACCCTATCCGTACATACGGCGTCGCAGTGCGTGTGTGTCGAGGGGCGAACGGGCGGAGTGCGGTGTGATTCGTCATGGTCGTCGGAACGGTCGAAACTGGTGCGTCGTCGCACGCGGGTGGGAGACGCACGTCGCGCGCGAGGGCGATCGCGAGGCGTTGTTTCGGTAAGCTCAATCTTCCGGTGGTGCTCGTGCTTGGCGTCTACGCGTACTGTTACGAGACGACCAAGGCTTTTGCGTTTCAGACTGGGTTTCACGGGCGTGTGAGTGAGCTCGTATTTGGATTGACGTCGGCGTTGGGGGTGGTGATGTACGCGTGCACGGTTTTTAGAGACCCCGGGCGGGTTCCCGGGGATTACTCGCCGTGCGTGGAAACCGGGGGAGACGGATTGGTTGAGGCGAAGCGCAAGGGTGGGGGTCATAGGTTTTGTCAGAAGTGTGAGAGGCACAAACCGCCCCGTACGCATCACTGTCGGGTGTGTAAGCGATGCGTGCTCCGCATGGATCATCACTGCGTGTGGGTGAACAATTGCATCGGACACTTCAATTACAAGAGCTTCTTTTTGTTCTTGTTCTACGCCACAGTGTCGCTCGCGCAGGCGGTGTATTACCTCGGAACATTTGCACGAGATGAAATATTTAGCGCACACGGGCATCAACTAGACGACGGGAAGACGGTCGGTCTCGTGGTGGGATGTTTGGTTGTCACGACGGCGCTCGCGCTCGCCATTGGCGGTTTATTCGCCTGGCACGTGCGTCTCGTCATCAACAACAAGACGACGATTGAGCACTACGAAGGCGTTCGATCCAAGTTTAATAACATTCCCACCGTCGTTGAGCACCCGTACTCGCTCGGTTTGCTCGCAAACCTGCGGGAGATATTAGGTAGAAACGTCTTGCTTTGGCTGTGGCCCGGATGTAAAATTTCCGGCGACGGCACTAGGTTCGCCAACATCATGGAGATGTCGCGTCAGCGGTGGGAAAACACCGTTCGTCGCAAAGAGGGTGAGCTCACAGTCATTTAATAAACAAACATGAACTATGAACCATGCCCACGCACTCGACCGACAAAGTCCTCCCTCACCGTCGAGTTGTCGACGTCAGTTCAAGCCTGCCGACAACAGAATGTTACATCGCGCGCAAGCCTTGATTGTCGCCTGCCTCGCGTTGGCGTTCGCGCACGCGACTCTGCGCGTCGCGGCGACACCGCCAAACCTCCCGGGACTCACCCCGACGCTCTACGCGGTGCGTCGTTGTTGAAGATCGTCGATCTCGTTCACATAACAAACTCGATTCGTCAACATCATCTTGTTTACCCGACTAACGGAAACTCGATCGACGCGCAGGCGCTCGCGACGGTAAATATCTCGATGTGTCCAGAGGTAAAGGCTGGACACCGCCGGGCGAACAGCGCGGCGGACGCGTACCTGAAACGAGGAAAGGATGAGCTCGCGTTGGCGTGTTACGTAGCGGCGCTGAGTTCGAAAGCCAACTTTCCGCCGGCGCTGTATGGCATTGGAGAAACCTTCGCGAAGAAGACTCCGAGTGGTTTTGAATTGGCGAGAGAGAGTTATGAGCTCGCGCTGAAACATTGGCCCGAGTACGTGGACGCAAGGATTGCGTTGGGGGATTTGTGGGCGACTTCGCGCGGGGACCGAAGCCGAGCTGAGTCGTATTATCGTGGTGCCGTCAAGACGAGACCGGGCGATGCGCTCGCGTGGGAATCGCTGGCGCAGAATCAAGTCGAAGATGGTCGATTGGATGAAGCGTTAAAGACGTACGACGAGGCGCTCGAAAAGGTGAGAGATGCGCCGGGGTTGTATTACAGCCGAGCGAGAGTGCAAGAGAAGAGGAAGCAGTACGACGCGTGCGTGGACGACGCGTCGGCTGCGTTGAAGCGTGCGACCGAGTTTGGCCAGGCGTATCATGTCTTGGCCAAGTGTTCGGCCAAGCTGGAAGGGCCAGATGCGCCGACGGAATCGGATTTGGAGCTCTACTTTAGACAGGCGGTGAAGCTCGAACCCGAGTACGCAGAGCATCATCTCGATTTGGCTCGCTTTCTGTACGAGATGGGCGGCTCTTCGAAATTGCGAGAAGCGCGAGCCGTTTTAGATGACGCGCTCAATGGATCGCTCGATGAGAAGGAACAATCGATATTCGAAGTCGGGGCGCGTGAGTTTGAGGATTTTGTTGCGTCGCGAACGCGCGAGCTCTAAGTAAGTTTTGCATATGCGTAGTTACAACAGTTTGTCACATTTGTTCGCTAATGGTATACCTCAAATCCATCGTTTCTGGCTTGGCTCGGTTTGCACCAGCGCCCCACTTTTCGCTCGGGCGAGCGTAAGGCTTCGCTTCGCGTCCACCTCGTCGGTTACGTCTATCTGGGCCCCCACCTCCTCTGTCCGGTCCGCCGCCGCGTTGATTGCCATCCGGAACGACGTGCGCCCATCTGCAACGATCCCCTCGCGTGCATCGACCCACACTAAAGTCGTAGCATCTTTGCTTTTGTCCTCCGCCTCCTTTGTTACCACCACGATCACCGCGCTTGCCATTGTTGTTGTTCTGTTGCCTGTCTTCCGGGAAAGGGAGCCCATGGACGAGAACGTTTTCCACTGCTCTCTTGGCTCTGTCACGAGCGTCGGCGTCGTGGCTGTAAATGCACAACAATTCGGATCCTGGGGTCTCTGGGTCCGGCATGTTGAAGACACACGTGGCGGTCCGTTTCTCAATCTCGCGCAAGGTGTCTCCATTCTTGCCGTACACTCGGCTGATGCCTCCGTGTCCAGACTTTACGTGCATGACGGTGACGTCGGATCGGTCCTTGTACGCGAGGTGCTCGTGAAGTGTTCCTTTCATTTGCTTCATGATCCATTTGATATAGTCCCAACATCGCATGCGAGCTTCTTGAATGCCAGCCATGACGCCCAACATCCCAACGTATTCAAAGCTGCATCCAGAAGCTGCGGCAACCTTCTTTCTAGTGTTTCCCTGCAAGTACCGAAAGTACGATGAGAAAAGGTTAGCGACAGTCGCTCACGTGAAGAGCGTATAAAGGCAAGTCGGAAATAAATAGAGACGAAGAATGTACGGGTAGACATGAAAGCGTTCACTCACTGGACGGCATACTGGCCCACAGTGGCGAGACAGAAAACACCCGCATATTTCCATAAAGTTTTACTTTTCGCATGAGAGAGAGCTCGAGTGATCTAACGTTCGACATGGTTGTGCCCCGAACGGATCTACTCGTCATGCGTACGAGGAAAAAAGACAAAACTATAAATCGAAGAAAGACGCGGAAAAGGCTAGAAAACCTACCTGAGCGCCCACGGCGAATTTCACTTCCTCGTCGTTTGCAAACGGAAAGACATCGAAACCCCAACCGTCATTCAGACCATCCCCAGGCTGGTCAAACTTAACCTTGAGCTTCCCATCTTCACCGACGTACGTGCCCGGATCCCTCCTCTCCACAGAGCTCATAACCGAGAGTTCAGATCCTCTACGAGCCTTTCGCGATCCACAGATGATGAGCTTCTCTGGCGCGTCCTCCGGGTCCGTCGTCGGTTTACCGAAAAACATCAACGAAGAATTGTTCTCTTCAATCCGACGCAAACCGCTTCCAGCGTGTCCTGTGATATACGCCGTGCACGAAGCCGGTACATCCATAATGGTCACATCATCACTTTGCGTCGAAGTGTCCACCACGATGGTACCGACTCTCTGTCTGAGCACCCACTCGCAGTACCTCTTGGCTTTCGCTCGCGCAGCAGCTGAACCCTTGATATCCAACCGCTGGTTCCCATTCTCTGCGTTCGGATCCACGGCTGAAACCTCCAATCTCGCCCCGCTCACCTTGGCTAACTTTGCCTTTGTCGATCCCCTGGACCCGATCAAAAATCTCGCGTCATCGTGAGAGATGATGATCGAATCGACGACTTCTCCTCCCACATCCTCCAACGCCACCGGCGTCGCGTCCCTCATCCCGGTGTCCTCGCTCGCGACCGTGGCTGCCATCGGTTCCGGTTCCGGTGATCGCTGTCGGAACCCCGCGTCATCGAACGTCGCGCCACCGTCCATTTCCACTCGTATCGCTGCGTTTAAAACTTTTTAGGTTTTCCCCAACCGCCGCGTCGTCGTTCTTCGTCGTCAACGTTGTCGAGCGGTTTTTCGCGCGGGCTCGCGTCGACGCCTCTCGCGATTGACGTCTCGCGACTGACTCTCTCTCCTGTGGTCTGTGCCGTCGCACGCACTCGCCCGCGCGTCGACGTCTGAGGCGCGAGTCACGTCACAGTCAGACCCACTACTTTGTTCTCAGTTGGTTCTGCTCAAAGAATTGGCGCTAGTGTTACAACAACTGAAAAGAATTCTACCTACACCGACGAGTGATTACGGGATGGAAGACGCGAATGTATGACGCCACGCGTTACCCAGTGACGTAAAAGTCCATCTCATCGACACCTTTATTGATTTCGTGAGAGTTGACCTCGTCCCACGGGACAAAGACAAGCGTGGACATGCCGCGGTTGGCGATGCGAACTTCTGCGGTACCGTCGAATTTGTGCGCTGAAATCCCGAGACCGCGTCGGTAAAGGTGTTCTTCATCGTCTATGGAGGCCCATTCGTCCTCGTCTGGGCTAGGTGGTTCGTTATCGCCGTCAACCATGGCGATTTTGACCATGTCGATGCGATTGGAAGCGCCCGGTTTCGTTTGTCGAAGTCTCGTCCAAAAATGCGTCGTGGACATTGATCCAGACGACGTGGTGCGTATGACTTGACAGTGCACCCTATCCTCGCGATCTATCGTGAACCCGCCGTGAGAAACCTCCGTCGACCGCGCACACGCGGCGGAATCCCTCAGAACCTTTGCCTCCACTCTGAGCTTTTGGGGAGAAGTCTTTGAGTAAAACGCTCCGTTTGCGAAGAACCGAAAGTAACGGAACCAGACGACGAGGTGTACGGGATCGACGTTTCGATCCATGGTCTTCGTCCCGGGCTTGATGTATGTGTTTCTCGAGACGTACAACCCATCCGTGCGTAGCCTCAACCGTTTCATGAACATGCCACGCCAACAACCTCCGTAGAGTTTGGCACAGAGCTCCCTAGTCTTCTTACCCAACTCTCTGTGCGCGAACGCCTCGAGACAAAAGTGTCTCCACACGTCCTCGCGGGCGTGAACAAATTGTCGCATCGCGTAGCACGTGCACGCGAGCCTGGCGAGCGCGCGCGGGCCAATGCGCTTGGCGATTTCAACGAGAGAGTTTTCATCGAGCGCGAGTAAAATGTCGGGCACTTCGATGACCCTCTGCGGCGCCCGTCGACCGTACAGAGCGAGCCATGGGCGGGAAAAGTTGGAAAAAGCGGCGACGCTGTATGATGTTGTCGGGCGTTGCACCGCGTGTACCGCTTCTCCGAGCGCCATGGCGGCTCGAAGCCGCCGTGACGAGACGAAGAGTGTGGCACACTCTTGCGGAGAGGCACGTACAAACCATGAAAGTGAATCGTCCAGAAGTCGACGATTCGCGGTGAGGGTGATTGCTAACGAATAAGTCTTCAATTCCAAGTAATCGAGCTAAAGGGACTGTTGGTTTGATTCGTGGAATCAATCGTCGTCATCATTCCTGTTTTGTCGGATCGAAAGCCGCAAAGGCATCGGCAAACGCGGTGGTACGCGCCGTTTCCTTTTCTTCATCCTCCATGCACGACTGCCAATTCGCTCGCTCTGGCGCCTTGATGAGATGGGAAATAACCTCACGACCGAGTTGCATCCAGTGCTTCTCACCCTTGGCAATCGCCCGAACAAGGATGGAGCCATCTGGTAGGTGCACCGCATAGTATTCACCTTCATCCACTGCCGCGGTGATGGCCGCTTGAGCGTCGAGCGCCGAAGCGGGCGCGTCGAGCTTAGTCCACGCAAAATCCAACCTTTTGGCAGCTTGATTGAAAATCTTCTCCGCGAGTTTGGCTCTGTCGTTGTTCACCAAAACACAGTTCATGTGGCAGTGGTTACCTCCCTTGTTACGCAGTTCGAGATGTCGCTCAAAGATGACGAGCTGTTGATCCTTCGTCGCAGCGTACCGACGCAGGGCGTCAAAGTAAGACCACATTTCAGACGCGGTGGATTCTGGCAAACACGCAAAGGACGGCAAGTGCTCGACGGGGATGACTTGGCAGTGTTCAGCGGTGAGACCTCCCTTGTCCATGCTCAAGAAGCACTCGTTGGCGATGCTTGCGACGAGGTGCACATCCTTTTCATTGGAAAGACAAAACCAACAGCCACCCGGAGGAGCCGCGGGCGGCCGCGCCTCTCGCCTCATTGGCTTACCCGTCGTCATTTCAACGACGATGTCGCGCCCGAAGAAGGACGCCGAGTTACGTTCGAGCGCGGCTTGAGCACCCTCAAGAGTAGCAAAGGAAATGTGACAAAATCCTCGGCTTTGACCGTCGGGTTTTCTCGCTAGTCTCACGTCGACGAGCTCCCCGCATTCGCCAAAGTACTCAGAAATTGCACCCTCGTCCGCTTTCCAGTTGAGGTTACGGACGTAAATCGTCTTATCGACGTCTCCCTTGATTTCCCTGGTCGTCGTCTCACGCTTTGGCTTTTTAGTCGCACCGGCAGCGCCATCTCTCCAATCCGGTTTTAAATCCTGCGCACGGCGCTTTTGCCCCGGCGCCTGCGTGTACGGATTTGGTCCTGCGTCGGGCGGAATTCGACACAACGCCGCTCGATCGATGACGGATCCAGGCTCAACTTTCAGGGCGTGCATCCACTTTTGGCCGTCTTCGTTAGCGCAAGTTGCAAGATTGATAAACCTCGTCACCCACGACGACGCGCTCGGATCGTTCTTCGCGTTGATGTAGGGTTCTCGATCAAAGAAAAATGGGTGCGATCCGGCAAAGTGATACCGCGGAGCGAGCGTCAGCGCCAACGCCCGACACGCTGGGCTGCCTGTGGAACTTGCGCTTTTCGCCTCGCGTCCAACCTCGCGTCCGTGCACGTCTAAAGTCCCCGCCGGCCAATCTCTCGTGAGGAAAATATCCACAACATCCTTCTTTTTCATATCCTCGAAGCTCTCTCGCATCGACGCCACGTCGTCCTCTGTGGTTTCGCCGTTGCGTTTCGCAGAAGACTTACCCAACGCACTCGCGTCTTCGTACGACAATGCATCAAACCTCCCCGGCATCGCCGCCACCTTTAACCCATCGCATAAGTCATAAACCCGAGATTCACTCAGCATGTATACGTTCGGCGCAATCTCGAGCACTGGCGACGCCCCACTGGCGTTCGCGTTTGCAGCGGCTCTCTCTCTCGCATACTCCAATCCTTTCTCTCCATCCGCATCGATGAAATACACCGGAATCGGCGCCCGTTTCTCCCCAGACGCGTACGCTTCCATCGCTTTTTCCGCGTCGTCCCCTGGGTACACCCGTCCGGCTACGAACACCGCGTCGAACGGACCTGCTTTCGGGTTGGCGTGCACAGTCTCCACCCGAGCGATGAGTGCGTCGAATGAGTCTCTCGCGTCACCCGCGATGATGACGCGCTTCGTCGACGACGCATCCGATGCCGCCATGATGATGCACCTTTGGGTTCTCTTGTGCTTTTTGCCGCGTCGCGGTCCGGTCTTCTTCGCGGCGTGAACTGGCGGTTGACTGCTTGTTTCATTCGTTCGCGGTGGCGGCTGAAATTTGGAATGTAAAGAAAAGTATGTTGTTACAACGTGTACACGGCTTGGTTGTGAAACTACCGACCGAACGGCGTCGCGACGAAATCACGCAATCATTTTCGGAGCGAGCCAGTTGAGCGCGGCGTCTATCCAGTCGCCCTCGCGACCGATGTCTTCGTTTTCGAAACCAGAGACGACGTCGTGTTGAACACCGGCGTCGTCGAGAAGCCTTGTGAAATCACCGAGCTCGTTCACCGTCTTCTTACCCGGGATTATGGCGATGCGTGGGGCTTCATAATTGAGTTGATCGCGCACCCACGGATCGTTGACGAGATTGGCGACGTCGTAGGCGTCGAAATCTTCATCCTTTGGAAAGGCGATGTTCCAGGAGCCCCAATTCGCGCCGCGATTGAGGTCTTCGGCGCCCCACTCGTGCACGGCGCTCTTAAAACCTCCCAGCACCGGGGCGTCGGCGGCGACGACGCTATCGAAAGTCGTCGGCATCCTCGCGAGCAAACTAAGCGCGCCCTGCGCCCCAGAACCGTATCCCAATAGGGACATTCTACCAATGTTGTGCGCCGCCAAAAAGTGCGGGAGGACAACCTTCAACAAATAACTCTCGTGGTTCACCGATGAAGAATCGTTCAACCACGTCGGGGTGTTGAAACCCAACTCTACGATCACGACATCGTGGTCATCGTTCCATCTCTTCTTCGAAACGCTCGTCATCAACGACGTCTTTCCGTCCCTCGGTCCAAAGCCCGCCTCGCCCGGAACACAAATCAATGCTGAGTACGGCTTTTCCCGTTTCGAATCGTACCCTCTCGGAAGCTTCACCCTATACCTCGCCGGTGCCGCCACCTTGGTCTTCACATCGTACGCGTACGCATTCGTAAACTTTTCTCTATGCGCATCCAAACTATCAAATCTACTCGAAAGGTGAAAAGCGCAAAAAGCGTCAGTGGTCTCTCTCATTCGACTCTCTCTCTCTCTCGCGCGCGATCGACAGTCGTTCCACGCACACCCGCAGACGTACCTCGAGTATTCCTCCTTGGCCTCGTAGCGATGAATCTCTCCCGCGAGCACGGACCGATGGCCCGGGATGTACGACGAAGTCGAGTCTTCCTCGGTCGCAGCCGCCAGCGTCGTTCGCCTCTTCGGGTTTGCGCGCGAACCGACGACGCGATGGGCCCGCGCGGGGTGTGATGACGCAGTAGAACGCGAGAACACGCGCGTCGTCGTCGTCGTCGTCGTCGTCATCGTCGTCGCGGCACAGAGGGAGGCTGTCGCCATCGGTGTCGGCAAGTGAGGCGGCGAGTGGTGAGGGTTTGGCGCTTTGGCAAACGAACACTGCGACGACGACGTTACAATTGGATGCTAATGACTCGACTAACTAACGCGCACGGGAACGCTACCAACGATGGTTAACTACATGAATCTGCGACGCTTCGATGCAGCCGCGACGACGGCGTCGTCGGCGCTGGCGATGACGGCACTCGTACCGTTGACGAGCGATACCAGGAATTTGCCGTCTGGAGAAGCCGACACTTTGTTCACGCCGGCAAGCGCGGGCGAACGGAGCGTATCCGCGACCGTCGGACGGGATGGTTCGGAGAGATCAACGATAGCGATGGCACCGAGTGTGCTCGCCGCGACGTACGCGCGGTTTCCGTGGACGCTAACGTCGGTGGCGCCCTTGAGATTGACGTGGGCAACGGGGGACCATTCGGATTCCGAATCGGCGTTCGGGGCTCCGCCAGCATGCACGCCGACGAGATACTGCGGGGCGCCAAACTCGGAGCTGTTCAAGATGGAGAGCGTTCCGCCGAGTTTTTTCGGCGACACGACGTAGGTATACAACCTATCACTGCTGTCTCCGACGCCTACGCACGTCCCGCTCGCGCTTTCTAATCGACTATCCTTTGTGCTACCGACGAGTTGCAACGTCCCCGCGGGCGTGTACTTGAGCGTCGTGACTCTACGCGCCGCACCGCTCATCACTCGCAGCGTCTCCCGTTCCAAAGGCCCTAAAGTCAATGTATCAACCCCGGAAAGCTTGAAAGACTCCCCAATCACAGGCGGGTCTTCTTCGTTCGAATCCAAGCGAACCGCCACCACACGCGAGTGCGCCGCCGAAGCGATGAACGCGAGCGTATCGTTCACCACCACCAAATCCCGAGGGTTCTGTATCCGAGCCTCATTTTTAATCTCCACAATCCTCCTCGCCCCGCTCCCATCCGCATTGACAGCGTACACGAGAAACGAAGACGTCTCCGCGCACGTAACAGCGAGCCTAGTCCGCGAGACTCCTCTCGGCAGAGACTTCCGCCGGCTTTCAAACACAAACAACCCCTCACACGGCCCGACATCCGCGACGCTCGCGATGACTGCGCTCGTCGGCGTCGACGACACCGAGATTGCCGTCATATCCTTCGCGCCGACAGCGTACGCGGTCGAATACGACGACGCGCGAGCCGCGGATGTAAATTCAACCGTCAACGCATCGACGGGCGTCAACGGCGCGCCTATCGCCGTCAACGGCGCGGCAATCGTTGCTGTCGGCAAAACGAAAACGATCGCGAAGATGCGCGCGGCGATCGCCATCGAACCGGCGCGCATCGCCGTTCGAGTCGCGCGTTCGGTTGTGAAGATGGATGGACTGTTTGAGATTTATTTACAACTGTTTGAACAAATAATCCGACTCTGGAATGTAGCCTTTTCGATCGCTTCTCAGCGATGCGACCGGGCTGTCGAAGTCGAAATTGAGAAACAAATAGCACAGAGCATCAGGCTCGGCGCATTTTGCGCACGAGATCGGGCTCGGTGTAATCTACGCCGACGGATGCCGTTCGGCGCGGTTTGGACGCATAGCGGACGGATGATGCCGCCGATTCGGGCGCCAATTGCGGGATCTCTGCGAAGATTTCTGCGGGTGATTTCGGCCGAGAACTATCGGGACGGGTTGGAACGGTGATATTCGGGATGTCTTGGCGTCGCATTTTCACCTTGAGGCTCGGTTCGGTGTAATTTACCGCTCGCATGGCGTGTCGAGCACGGAGCGTTCGTCTCGCCGTCTCGCCCGCGAATGGTTGTCTCTTCACCACGCTCGATGACTGAGGGGTCGACGTAGGCGTGCGATTCACGTTTTGCAACGCCTTTCGCTCACTCGCAGCATCGCACAGAGTGATGGACAACGCTCTCAGCGCCTCGGCGGCTTCGCGAAGAGTCGCCGAGTCTTGATCCTCCATCGATGCGTCGTCCTCGCGGGACGTCGACGACGCGTCATCCGCAAACACATAAATCGAATCTGTCGATACGCTCCGCGACTCAGCATCATTTGTCCGCACGCGCGCGAGCTCCACGCGCAACCGCGCCGTCTCGTTCCTCGCTTCTCGCAGTTCCTCGAGCCACATTCTCTTCTCCTCATCCACCGTTCGCCGAACGGCTTTCAACGCCGACGTCAACATCCGTTCCGCCGCCATCGCAGACTCTGCCCGCGCGCACGCCTCGAGCGCCGACGCTTTCAACTATATTTCCATCCGTGCGTAATCACCGCGAAACCACGCGGTATCGCGGCGATTAGATTGAACGACAACCGTCAGTCTCGCGCGTCCCAGACAAACGCGCAAATCCGACGAACGCGAACCGTCATCCATCACCCGTACCTTTGTGTTCGCCCGTGCCAACTCGGCGTTCGCCGACGCAAACTTTGCGCACATTACGCGCGGGTCCGTTCCCGGCTTTTTGGCCGTCCCCGTCCCCGTTGCCGTCGTTTTTCGGCGCATCGCGTCGACGTGTGACAGAAAGACGAATGTGTGTCGAGCGCGCCCTGTGTCATCACGTATAAAACTATTTACGCATACGCACATAGTCTCGTCTCGTCTCGTCTCGGAAGCATAAAAAACTCACGACGTCGTCAGAGATTTCCACGCCGACGTCCATACGTCCGCGCGTCACCGATCGGTCCGTCGCATTCGTCGCGCGCGAGAACGGTTGACTGGTTTTCACACTCTTTCCTTTTTCTTCTTCTCCTTGTTACGCGCGCGCGCGCGCGTTTTTGTGAAGCAAACGCGCAAAACAAAATGTTGTGCTCGGCGAAGCATCTACGATTCGCGCGCGCGAACGTCGCGACGACGACGACGTCGACGTCCCGCGTCGACGTTGCGGTGGCGCGAAAGGCTGTGATTCGTTCGCGCGGACGAACGGGACGCGTTTCGACGCGCGCGTCAGGGGACGACGGGGACGGGCGGGGACAAGATGTACAAAACGACTGGGACGGGGCCTGGAGGGCGTTCAAGCGAGACTTTGTCGGCGAAGACGCGAAAATGCCCGGGGATTACGTCGAGACCAAATTTAAGAGCAAGAGGTGCGTTTGGAATTTTTCGTCTCCTTTCTTTTCGCGCGTGGGATGGATGATCGCGCGTGTTCGCGCGCGTCGACGAGAGAAGACTGACTGACGCTCGCTCGCCCGGGTTCCTTTGGCTCGCGCGCAGACGGTCTCCGGACGCCGACGCCAAGCAACAGATTTACGACGACGAGGATCGCGTATTAAATTTCGCCACATCCAACTCCTTTTCCGTCGCCGGCGTCATCGGTGTCGTCGTTTTACTCTTTCTCTTCGTCGTCGTCATCGGTCCGCCGCCCAGCGACGGTCGGTGTTCGCTCCCGTGGTGCGGCTGACCCGGGTCGGTCGCGTCCAGTCCGGTCCGGTCGTTTCTTTCGTCCCTCACCGATTGATTCCTTCCTCGCGTTGTAAAACCAATCACTAAAGCTCTAGGCTCACCCGGTTCCTCCCGGCGAGAGCGGCGCTCGGTCGGGACTCGGCGCTCGTTCGGGACTCGACGCTCGTTCGGGACTCGGTTCGGGACATCATCGGTTCGGCTCGGCTCGTTCGACGCGACCCGGCGCTCGCGAGACTGAGACTGAGACTGAGACTTGCGAGATATTTCGAGCGATCTGTGTGCGTGCGCGCTCGTGTACTAGTAGTGTGGGGTTTTTAACACCATCAGTACACCACACGTACGCATTTCCGTAGGACGTTCGTGGGCGGTGTGTGTGTGTGTGTTTCTGTTTCTGTCTGTGTTTCTGTCTGTGTGTGTGGGTATACACTCACACTGAGATCTCTCTCGAAATCAACGCGAGTGCTGACGTGGACAAGGACGAGTCGCGACGCGAACGCGAGTCAGACTCAGATTCACGCATTCATTCCTCTCGACGGGAATCAATCGATCAATCATCACGTCGGGGCGTCGCGTCGACGGGGACCGACGGACCGGCGACACACCGCGTCGTTCGTCGGTGCGTTCGCGTTCGTCGTTCGTCGCGTTCGCGTCGACGCGTTCCGGTTCCGGGTAAACGTTTAAAGTCGACCGACGCGTTGAATTCTCGAGGAGAAAGATTGGGAGGCGCGACGTCGAAAAAGCGCTCGAGTCGGTTGTTCGTTCGGGGAACGCGCGCTTTTGGTGTTCGACGAATCGGTCGCGATTCCGGTTCCGGGTTCGGGTCCGCGGGCGATGCGAGACCGGTCGCGACGCTCGGGTGAACCGACGGCGATGGGAGACGAACGGATGACGCGGGGCGGGGCGAAGGAGACGCGAGACGGGAAAGGACCGGCGGTCGGGATGACTGGGACGACTGGGACGATTGGCGGAGAGGCGAAAGCGGAGGAACAAGGTTCGGGGGGAAGCGGACGGTCGTCTGCGTCTGCGTTGGCGTCGTTCGCGCCGGTGAGTCCGGTGAGTAAACACCCGGTGTGTCCGCCGTTGACCGTGGCGGCGGTCGCGGCGCGGTCGAGTCCGAGCGAGAGCGAGGTTGGGACGACGCCCGGGGCGAACAACGGGACGAACGCGTTTGCGTGGAACAAGGCGGCTCGGGAGAAATCTCCACCGAGTGAGACGGATTCCGAGCAGAGTAACACCAAGGAGCAGCGAAGAAGGCAGAGTAAGCTGGTGCACAAGGAGATCGTCACCAATCTCAAGGCTCAGGCGCGTAAACACGATTCTCGGACGTCGTTGTATCGAGGCGTCTCGCTGCTCAGGCAGACGGGAAAGTTTCACGCGCAAATCAACGTGCAACGCAAGCAGCTTCACCTCGGTTTTTTCTTCAGCGAGGAGGAAGCGGCGAGGGCTTACGATCGAGCCGCAATTTTCAAGGCGTCCGTCGAGGGCGGTGCCATCTGTACCAACATGGATATCAACGATTATCGGGATGAAATTCCGACGTTGCAAAGCATGACTCAGCCAGAGCTTTTACAAATGCTGCACGAGATGAAGGTGAAGAGCAACGAGAGCTCGGCGCCTTCTTCGCCGAGAAAAGGCATCAAACCGCGCACTAGCACGAATGCGACCAAAATGGCAATGGATGGCGGACACAAGACGTCCAACAAACCGCCGTCGTCCCCTGGTGTCGGTGGCGCCAACGTCGTGACGGGGCACAAGACTGCCGCGCTCGCTCAAATTAAGACGACGGAGAAGCGTTCTCCCGCAAAGCGAGAAGCACCGTCGAGCCCAAGATTTGACGCCCTGAGTAGCGCCGCGGGCGCTTTCGAAAACAGCGTCGCCAGAATTGCGTCGTCAGCCGTCGTCGTCCCAGCTCGAACCATCGAGGTGGTGGACATGCATATTAGCAAACGACGTCGAACGCACATGTGGCCTCGTCGCGCGGCGACGCCCGCCGCGTGAGAGGCGTGTAACTGTAGATTTTTGTTTCTTTTTTTGCTGTATTAGTCCTGAATGGTGCGTCAGTGGAACGACTCCGATTGCGATGCGAGAGATTGCATCGAGCTACGCGAGCGTTTCGGCGACGGAACATGTTGTAACAGTACATGAACTAAAAGTATATTCAATTCAACGCCGTCGCGAACAAAAACTCTACCGGTACACATCAATTGTTTTTACACACCGACTACAAGACTCGGATTTTACGAACAGCATCGTCGCACCTACTACTTCTTCGACTTTTTCGACGACGGCGACGGCGCCTTCTTCTTCCCCGCCGTTCCGCGCTTCTTCGTCCTGGTGTCCAGTTCCGCGTCCGAGTTGGCGGCTCGTTTGCTCGCCTCCACTAAACTCGCCTTGAGCAACTCCTCCGCCGACCCCACGCCCCGCCGTATCTTTTCCGCCGCCTCCTCCAACGAAACCATCTCCCGCTTCCCCACGACGCTCGCCCCGACGTCCCCGTCCCCGACTCTCGCTCGCGTCGCTCGTATCTTTTCCTCGAACGCGTCCAACCTCTTCAGCTCCTTCGCGCACGCGTGTCTCCCCGGGTCCACCCCGAGCGTCTTCAGGTACATCCCGAACAGCGTCGTCGTCGCCCGCGCCGCCATCAAGTGCACCTCCGCGCGTTCCAATGGCCGAAGCTTGCGTTCCATCGCTCGCCGTTCGACGTTCGCGAACGCGTCCAGCGCCGTCTCGAGTTTCGCGACGCACCTCGTGAAATTTTCCAGCGCAGCTTCCGTCTCCTTTGGCAGCGTCGTCGTCCCGTCGTCCTTCGATGCCGACGACATGACGTCGCGCGGTGGTATCACGACCGTTCCGTTCCGTTCCGTTCCGTTCTCGTCGCGCGACGCACCACCCTCGCGTCGGCGTCTGACTGCGCGCGCGCATCCGCCTGGCGGCGGCTTTCACGACAACACTCATGTGTATGTGTTAACAGTACGGTATGTATATGTTTGATGTTTTCCATCGAGGAGGGCGCCTTTGCACCGTCACTCATCGACGCGACCGGGCGGACCCCGACGCGACCGGGCGGCGACGACGGAGGAGGGGATTTCCCGCCGACGCTTTGACGCGCGCGCGCGTCCCCCCGACGCGGTGATTCCGTTTAAAACAAACGAACAGAGGGTTTGAAAGTGCCGTCATCGAAGTGATAAAGATAGCGTTCGATGACGTCGTCGGCGTTGAAACTGGTTGGATGTAAAAACTTTGTCCGCGTCAACCCGATGAGCGATGCGTTCGAGTGCGTCAAGTTTCACCACGTCGAGTTTTGGAGCGGAGACGCGACGATTGCGGCGTCGCGGTTCGGGGTTGGGTTGGGGATGAGCCTGCGGTGTAAGAGCGACGCGAGCACGGGGAACGGACGGTTTGCGTCGTACGTGATGAAATCGAACGATTTGGTCTTCGCGTTTACCGCGCCGTATAACGTTGAGAGCGATGTGGATGTTGCGGGGGCGGCAAATGTGGAGGATGTGGGGCACCCTGGACACGATGCGGAAACGATGGTGACATTTTTCAAAAGGCACGGTTTCGCGGCGCGCGCCGTCGGTTTGGAAGTCGCAGACGCGAGGGTGGCGTACGAGGCGGCAGTGCGACGGGGTGGACGGGGCGTACTCGAACCCGTGGAGCTTAAACACGAAAAGGATGATGGGTGCGTCCGGGGCAGACAGATCATTTCAGAGGTTGAGTTGTACGGCGATGTCGTGTTGCGGTTTGTGAGCACGCACGACGGTTTCAATGGCGATTATTTGTGTAATTACGTCGCCACGCCCGAAGTGCCGCAAGTGTCGTACGGGTTGCAGCGACTCGATCACGCCGTTGGTAACGTGCATAATTTACTCGAGACGGTGGAGTACATTATGAATTTCACCGGTTTTCACGAGTTTGCCGAGTTTACCGCCGAGGACATTGGCACCATTGATAGCGGCTTGAACAGCATGGTGTTGGCGAACAACAACGAGTTTGTCTTGCTGCCGGTGAACGAGCCAACCTTTGGTACGAAGCGTAAAAGCCAGATTCAAACCTACCTCGAGAAGAATAACGGACCCGGTTTGCAGCATTTGGCGCTCAAGACGGATGACATCTTTACGACGGTTCGCGAGATGCGAAAGTACTCGTTTATGCGCGGCGGCTTTGACTTTCAAGCGCCGGCGAGTGATGATTACTATCGAAAGCTCAAAGATAAGATTGGCGACGCTCTCACTGAAGAGCAGTACGCCCTCGTTGAAGAACTCGGTCTACTCGTTGATAAGGATGACCAAGGCGTGTTGATTCAAGTGTTCACCAAGCCAGTGGGCGATCGCCCGACGCTCTTTTTAGAAATTATTCAGCGCGTGGGATGCATGCGTAAGAAACCAGAAACTAACGAACTCGAGCAGGCGGCGGGATGCGGCGGGTTCGGAAAGGGTAACTTTTCCGAGCTATTCAAATCCATCGAGGCTTACGAGAAGACGTTGAAAATTTAGTGGGCGCGGACTAAAACATAGCCAGTAGCTAGCTGCCGCACGTGAGAATTCCATTTATCTATTTGCGTTGACATCGAATCGTTATTTCTAATTAGTGCTAAGTGCGGGTCGCGCCTCGACCGATTTTCTAGAAGAATGCAAAAGGATTATCTGCACTGTATTGCGTCGCTGCCGCAGTCGCTTGAGCGGCGACAGGTTGCGCGGCGGCAACAGGAGGTTGAACCGGCTTGTCTACTACGCTGTGCGGCGGTGAATCTACCGGCGCAAACGAAAAGGAATCTCCCGCCGTATGATTCTTCATGTCTTCAAACATCATCGCCTGGTGCGCATCGGTCGCCGGCTCTGGTGGGCGAGAAGCGGGCAACGGGAATCCCATCGATCCCAGATTCGCTGGCTTCTCAGTCGGCACGGGCATCGGCATAGGCATCGGCATTGCGTTCACAGGAACAGCTGCGGGTTGCGCGACGGGTGGCTCCATGGACATCCCATTCGATGGTGCGTTCACAGGAGTCGTGGTAGGAATCTCCGCGAGTGGTTGTGCAGGCGGCTCTTGAATCGAAACGTTACTCACGAAATCGACCGGCGGCGGCGCGGTAGACGCTCCGTTCGTTTCAGGTTTCTTTGTTACTTTTGAAGGAATCCCGGTCAACGCGCCAAACGACGCGAAAGGATCCGGTTCTTCTGGTTCTTCCTCAACTTGTGCCGATGGCTGCGCAGGCTGTGGAGCTTGTGCGGGCGCGTGCATTTGAGGTGGAGCTCCTGACATCTGCATCCCCGGTATCTGCACGTGTTGCTGCGGCATTTGCATTCCTGGCATTTGCATTCCTGGCATTTGCATTCCTGGCATCTGCATGTGTTGCTGCGGCATTTGCATTCCTGGCATCTGCATGTGTTGCTGCGGCATTTGCATCCCTGGCATCTGCATGTGTTGCTGCGGCATTTGCATTCCAGGCATCTGCATGTGTTGCTGCGGCATTTGCATTCCAGGCATCTGCATATGTTGCTGAGGCATCTGCATCCCTGGCATTCCAGGCATTTGCAACTGTGCCTGAGGGGGTACCCGTGGAGCCTGCGGCATACTCCAAAAATCCTCTTCGAGCGCGGCGCGCGACGGCGCAGAAGTACTGACTTCAACAGGAGCGAGCTGGGCAGCAGGCTGAGCGGCAGGGGTCTCTATAGTCAACCCACCAAACAAGTCTGGCTGAGCCGACGCCGGAGCTGGTTGCTGTTGGGTGGCAGGTCTAGGTGCCGCGGGTGGCGGTGCGAACGCTGGTACTGCACTTAGTTGTTCCGCTGGTGGCGCTGGTGGCGCCGGCGCGTCAAACGCGTTCCAAATGTCTGCAGTTGGCGCCGGGGCCGGGGCTGGCGCCGGGGCCGAAGCCGAAGTTGGCATGGGTGCCTGAGCCAGCGGCGCCGTCTGTTGTACGGGTTGCGGTGCATCGAACAAGCCACCAAAGAGATCGGGCGCTGAGGTTTGAGCTGCCGGTTGAGGAGCCACTGGTGCAGCCGTCGCCTGCTGCACAGGCGCAGCCGTCGCCTGCTGCACAGGCGCAGCCGCACTCGCCGTGCCGTCGTCGTAGTAACGTCTGTCGACGCAAGCCTCCTTGATGAACGTCTTCCCGCGAACCGTGTCACCGCAGGTGGGCAGCCGATCCTGATACCGCGCTAAGAACGTCCTTCTCGCTAGATCGTTTCCTTTGCTCTTCAACATGGCCACTTCATCGTTCGTGAACGTGGACGCGCTGATGCTCTTGATTCTAAAGTTGAAATCTCGACTGTTGAAAGAAAAGAAAACAAAATGTCTGGTTAGATCTCTACCCGCCTCACGCGAACAGGGCGAACGAGACGCGTTCGACGCACGGGCGAATACTCACAATATCCCAGAACATCTCGTGCACACGAAAACGCCGAGTTGCATGCACACCGATCGCGGCGCCTGTCATTCGTTAAAAATAATCTCAAATTAGTCAAAGCGTTTGCGCCCAAGTGTATCGTTTCGCCTTCCGAAGTTCGACCGAGTCGCGCGAGACGGCACGCGCGCCGATCGTTCGCGCCGCGTCATCATCGGTAGCATCCGACGTCACCACCACGCGCGAAATCGCGCATCAACGCACCAACGATCCCGGTCCTGTGCACGAAAAGCACGTCTTATTTCCAGGTTCACGCGCGAGCGCTGTCAGCTCGAGCTCGTTCCTGTCGCGCTGCATCGCTCAGAACCTCCACGAGTGGTCGCGCGCGACGCAAAGTTTCTTCTTCCGTGCTCTCGCGCGCTCTTCGAGTCGTTCACTGCGCCCTCGATGCGAGCGGTTGTGACGTACGTAGCACCTGGAACTTGTTCTTTTAATTTTAATGCTGAATTTCTTCGACGAGGTGCAACTCGAACAAATGCTGAATGTTTGGCTAATAATTCTGTCACAACTCGGCGCTAATCCTCGTCAAAGTATCTATCCTCGGCATCCTGCCTCGCCTCTTTACCCCAAAACTCGTCCAGACTCGCGTCGTCATCGACGACCGAGTAGTCAAAGTCTCGCTCTTCGCCCGCCAAGAACCGCTCTCGCATCGCGCGTTCAAACTCCATCAACCGGCTCGCGTATTCATCCTGCGATATGAACGAGGTCGAGCGCCCAGCGGATGCGCGATAATCTTCTAAATCCAAGATTCGCGTCACCGAACGAGCCGCATCCGTCGCGTCGTCGTCTCTCTCCGATTCATCGTCGCGAGACGCGCGTCGGCCGCCCGCGGCGTCCAAATGCGGCGCTCCCCAACCCTCAAACATCGCTTTCCGCCAAGACGCGTGGCTCACTTTACCCTCGCTCCCACGCATGTCCCGTCCCAATTCCCTTGCCCCGACCGAACCCGCGAACGCGTCCCCGAACCGCGTCTCACCGCCGCCCCGTTCCTCGTCCTCCGTCCCTCCTCGTCGGTAACCGCCGCTCGCCCCGTACGTCTCCTCATCCATCTCCCGCCTCTTCCGCTCCTCCCATTCAAACGTCCTCTGCGACGCCGCGTGCGCCAATCGTTCACCTACCGAAATCATTCGCGCCGTCGTCGTCGCCTCCAGATCGTCGTCGCCGTCGTCGTCGTCCTCACCAGCCGCCGTCATTCGAATGCCCACAATCGCATCGAACACTTCTGGTGCGCGTCTTCGCATCTCCCCGACGCTAAAATAATCGCCAACCGACGCCGAAGACATCGTCATGTACGCGTACCGTCTGTTCCTTCGTCTCTTCCTCCGTTCCCCGCCATCGTCGGCAGGATCCATCGTCCTTCCTTTGTCGTCAGTCGCGTCGCAACCAACTGTCGCGCTGCACCGACACAAAAGTGGCCACGTTGTCGATACACAACTGTTTACGCATACAGAAAAACACATAGGGTCCGAGTTTGAATTTGTATCCCTTTTTGTTCGTTTTTTTGAATCGAGCGACAGACGGATGACGTTAAAGAAGGACGCGGTAAAACGACGGTCGAGCGGCCGAGGCACGGATCGATCGACTGGACGTTTGATTCCGAAACGCGTGATACGTTCATTTCGTCGGGGGAGGCGCGGTTCGTGCGTGCGTGGGGGCGGCCGCAGCGTTTGAGGTCGTGTCTGTTTTTTTTGAAATTTCTGCAGTTTTAAAAAGAGGGCGGCATGACGGGCGACCTGGCTGTCGTCGCGCCGGCGACGCCGATGAGCGTGACGGCGCCCGTTGCGGCGCGAGGACGGATAGATAGGATTGAGGTGGAGAATTTCAAATCGTATAAAGGACGACACGTGATTGGACCATTTAAGGAGTTTACGAGCGTCATTGGACCGAACGGAAGCGGCAAGTCGAATCTCATGGACGCAATCTCATTCGTGCTCGGTGTGAGAAGCGCGCAGTTAAGAGGGACGACGTTTAAGGATTTGATTTACACGAGTGATTTGTCCGAGGTGGGTGACGTGCGGAGAAGCGCGCGGGTGACGCTGGCGTATGTGCCGGAGGGTGAACAGGAGGTGCAGTTTCGTAGAGTCATCGAGGGGAGTGGGGCGACGCACTACGAGATTGACGGGAAGCGGTTGACGTCGGAGGAGTACAACGAGCGTCTAAAGTCATACGGTATCTTGGTCAAGGCTCGAAACTTTTTGGTGTACCAAGGAGATATCGAAGCTGTTGCTTCCAAGTCGCCCAAGGAACTCACGACGCTCATCGAACAGATTTCCGGTTCCGAGGAGTACGCCGAGAGCTTTAAGGAGAGTCAACGCGCCAAGCAACGCGCCGAGGAGGAGGCCCACACGAGTTTCACCAAGAAAAAGGCTTTGATGACGCAGAAGAAGCAGATGCGCGAGCAAAAGGAGGAGGCTGAGAAGCACTTGGCTATGCAGGAACGTGTCAAGGAGATGAAGGTGGAAAGCGCCCTCTTTAAGTTGCACTACATTGACAAGGAAATTGAACGCACACACAGTGATATGAAAAACACGCAGGCTGTGAAGGATGAATTTGTCGCCGGAAATGAAAAGCACGCCAAGGAATACGACGAGAAACGACAAGAAAAGGCGACGATGCAAAAGACGATGCTCAAGCTTGAACAAAAGATGAAAAAGCTTCAAAACAAGATAGATAGTCACGCGCCGCACACCATGCAAATCAAGGAAGAAAAGTCTCGCGTGCAGAAAAAGCTCGAGCTCGGTAGAACGCAGTTGACCAAGCTCAAGAAGGATGCCGAGTCGCAATCTGTTGAGATCGCCAAGATGGAACAGCACATCGTGGGCATCGATCAAGCAGAGGCGCTCTTCGACGCGGAGCAAAAGCGTCGCGCGGCGGAGCACTCTAAGTTTGATTTGAGCGCTGAGCAGCTCGCCGAGTACAATGCAAAGAAGATTGAGTCCGGTACCGCGACTTTCAAGCTCAAGACGGAGCGTGATCAACTCATGTCCCAACTTGGCACCGACGAGGAGTCTGCGGCTCGTCTTTCTGGCAAGGTGTCTGAGCTTGAATCGCGCCTCTCTTTCCTTCAAGAACAAGAAGATCGAGAAGCAGATCGTTTAGCAACCATGAAAGAGACGGCCAAGACCAACGCGACCACTCTCAAGGAGCTTGAGAAGAAGATTAAGGAGCTCAACGAAGAACGCCGCACCGTTCGTAGCCGCCAAGATTTGTTCAAGCAAAAGATTGAGGCGCTCAACACCAAGCTTCGCGATGCGAAGGCTGACAGAAAGCAGAATGAACGTGAGACGCGCGCACTCGAGGCGATCGCCGCCATGAAGCGATTGTTCACGGGCGTCCATGGGCGTCTCACCGAGTTGATCAAGGTGAGCCAAAAGAAGTATGAACTCGCCGTCATCACGGTGCTCGGCAGAGAAGCCGATGCCGTCATCGTTGAAGACGCAAAGACTGCGAAAGACTGCATCCAGTACCTCAAAGAGCAGCGCATCCAGTCCATGCAGTTCATTCCGTTGAAGGAGATCAAGGTTCAGGGTATTAATGAGCGACTTCGCCATCTCGGAGGGAGCGCTCGACTCGTCGTCGACGTTCTTCAGTTTGACAAGGCGTACGAGCGTGCCATCCTGTTTGCTTGTGGTGATACCGTTGTCTGCGACACTCACAACGAGGCCAAGAAGTTGGCTTTCGGTGGAGCTCAGCGTATCAAGTCTGTCTCCCTTGATGGAACGCTCGTCGATAAGAGCGGCCGCTTGACGGGTGGCTCGTCTTCTGGCTTGGCTGAAAAGGCGAACCGCTTCAGCTTGCAAGACGTCGAAAAGACTCGTCAAGAGAAGTTCAAACTTGAAGAAGAACTGAGCGGAATGAAGAGTCTGACGACTCTCATGTTGGAAGAGCAGCAGTGCATCTCAGAGAAGTCTAGCATTGAGAAGGATGTGCAGTTCTTGCAAGCCGACGAGAAGGTTCTTAAGGATAAGCTCGCCAAGCTCGGTCGAGACAAGGATGTGATTATCAAGTCGCTCAATCAGTTCAAACCAGAACTCACAACGGCGAAGAAAGCTATGAAAGAAGGCCAGGCCAAGGTTGCCGAGCTCGACGAGAAGATTCACGCGATTGTCGACAAGATTTACGCCTCCTTTACAAAATCTCTCAACATTGCAAACATCCGCGTTTATGAGAATGAGCACTTGTTGCGTAAGCAGAAAGAAGCGGAAGAGAAGAGCAAGTTTGCATCGCAGCGATCTAAATGGAGAGAGCAGCTCAACTACGAGAAGAGCCGAGACACTCAAAGCCCGATCAAAACGTGTGAAAGTATGATTCGCAGATACGAAACCGAGCTCACTGAACTTGAAACATCTGCATCTGACGCCAATCAGGAGCTCGAAGAGGCCAAAGCGGCACTCGCTGAAATGGAGAGTGAGCAAAACGTAGCTAGAAGCTCCATCAAGGCGATCATGGGGCGAATCTCGTTGTTGCAAGAAGAAGTCGGCGGCGCCGCCGCAGAGTGCGCTCGTCTCGACAAGATCATCTCCTCGAGTCAAAATGCGATGGATGCCTTGCGCGAAGTTCGTGGAGGAATCATCTCGAGTGCTTTTATGGAACAAATAGATCTCCCGCGTGTACTCGCATTAGGTGGTGGCGAGGCGGACGCAATGGAGGTGGATGGCGATGGCAAAGACGATACCGCCAACACGGACATTGTCATTGATTACTCGAACCTTAGAAGTGAATTGAAGCATGTTGAAAAGAGCGACCGCGACGGCACCGAGAACAGACTGCGCATCGCAATCGATGAGTTGACTCTCGAACTCTCTCGCTTGGAGCCGAACATGAAGGCGTTGGAGCAGTACGAGACCGTCAAGGAGAAGGAGCGGTTGCAGACGATCGAATTGGAGGCGGCGAGAGACAAAGTGAAGGAGGCTTCTGAAGCTTTCGAAAACGTTAGGAACCGCCGCCGCTCTACCTTTATGGATGCTTTCCAGCACATTGCCGAATCCATCGATGTCTTGTACAAGGAGCTGACTCGCAGCGCCAGCCATCCTCTTGGCGGCCAAGCGTACCTCAGCCTCGAGAATGTGGAGGACCCGTTTTTGCACGGAGTCAACTTCACCGCCATGCCACCTTCGAAACGATTCCGTGAAATGGACCAGCTCTCTGGGGGTGAAAAGACCATAGCCGCCGTCGCGCTTCTCTTCTCGATCCACTCGTACAGAAGTTCTCCCTTCTTCGTGTTGGATGAAGTCGACGCGGCGCTCGACAAGGTGAACGTCGAAAAGTTGGCCCAATTCATGGCTGAGCGCTCTCATGGCAAGAATGGCAAGCACGGCGTTCAATCCATCGTCATTTCACTCAAGGATTACTTTTATGACAAGGCTGACGCGCTCGTCGGCGTCACTCGCGACGTCGCGCAGGCATGCTCAAAGGTGCTCACCTTTGACTTGAACGCGTATGACTAGACGTGCGACGTCGCGAAATAACGAAACGACAAAACTTCGAGGGTGATCGATACGCGCATCACCAATCTTCATAGAATGAAACCCTCACTGTAATACAAAACGCTAGTACGAAGAACAATCTATCACATCCCCTTTACCTCGTGGGCTCAACGAGGTGCACCATCGTCGGCTCTTCAACTAGCTCATCATCCGTGGTTAACTTATACATCAAATACGCAAATCCCAAACCGAGACCCATGACCACGGCGCCTTGCAGCGCAAGCGGGATCCCTCGTCGTCGTCGCTCGCTGTTCAAAAGACCTGTTTAAACCACACGCATCGACGCAAACGTCAGTCTTTCGCCAAAAGTAGAAGATGAATTTCGCATCTAAAATCACACGCATTCGATTCCGCGTCGCGCGCGTAAACCACTGCATCTCGGGTCGACGTCGACGTCAAAACGCGCGGGCGCACCTTGATCTTCCGTCGGTCTCGCACCGTAGTTCGACATGTGTGGTTTCCTTTCCGTCGAGCGCGCGCGAAACACTGGCGAATGTCGCCACACGATTTAGTGTTGAAAGCTCTGAGTGTGCCTGGCTTCGCGAGCGCTGTTGGTATCAACGTGAAAACATCAAAATGGGAGAATTTGAAGACGACGGGTTGATGAGGATGCGACGATGACGACTAAGATTAGGAGAAGAACATGTATTACTTGTTATCATTATTCATGAGCCCGCGTAAAAACCCGCTCGCCTTGCCGACGGCGTCGTTCACGGGACTCTTTGCTGCGATGGAGTTGTACAACGCCGCCTCTAAATCCGTCTGTTGCGGTCTGCGCTGCATCGCCCCGACTTGTTCGTACGCGCCGTTCTCCTTGACTAAAATTCTCCACGGCGTCCCCGCCGGAGCGCCGCCGCGGACGCACTTGAAAACCGCGCCCTCGGTCGTCGATCCAAACATGGTCGTCTGAATGCTCAGCGGAAGAAACGAGTAGACAACGGTGAACGAGTTTGCAAACGCCTCCACCGGATCCGGCGTCTGGTTGTCGATCCCGGCCTGTTGTCTGTTCATCCCCCACGTTAAGCCACCGTCACCGTCGTGCTCCCACTCGACGTTGACGCACACCACCGGCCTTCCCGCGCCCGCTTCGCACTTTTTCGCCGCCGCCGCGACGCGCTCTGCCGGAATCCCCACCAACGCAATCAACCCGCTCCTCACGCTCGCATCCGCGGGTGACCACGCGTCATCGATCGATACGCACTCATACATTACCCCAGGCGTGTTCTTCGCCGCCGCACACGCGCTCGCGCTTCCAAAAACTGCCGTACACTCTTCGCTCGCCGATGCCCCACCCAGCACCCCAGTGGTCATCTCCACCAAAGCCTCGTCTGAATCATCCGCCACCGGCAACTCCACCGCTAACCTCGCCGACGACGACGACGACTTCCCACTCGACCGTCTCGACCGCGTCCCTTTCGCCTTGCCCGCTTTTTTCGCCGTTTTATCCAGCGCTCGTTTGGTCGCTTCGTTGGCTTGTCGAAGCGCTTCACCCTTACCTACCGGTGGGTCCACCTGCGACGCATCCATCGCGTGTACCGATACACCGCGCGCGCGACGAAGACGACGACGCGGCATGTTACGTCTATTCGTCGTCATCGGCGTCGTCATGACCGCCTCAACGCGCGACATCGCGATTCGGCACCAAGTGTCTCGTTTCTATCCAAAAAGCAAGCACCGAGGCAAAGTGTGACGACGCAGAAATCTAATGATCGACGCCCGACGTCGCGCAGAAACCGCGACGAGGGATTGGACCGCGGAAAAGTGGATTTTTTTTCATCCGAATTTCACCATCCATCCGCCCGATGCGCGACGCAAACGCGTCTTAACGCGTCAAATGTTTCGACATGTGAACAGTTTGTTTGCTTCGGTTTTGAACGATCGTTGACTGATTGGAGTGCGTGATCCTCAGACGTCGACGACGACGACGACGACGGGTGTTTACGCGCACGATCGAGGCATCATGAAGACGATGCATATGATCAAGGCGATCACGACGACAACCGCGACGACGCGATTCGAAGGACGCCGCGGGGTAGGGACGCGTCAGACGGTTATCAGACGTGGATTGTTTGACAAGATGAGTGACGCTGACGAGTCATCGTCGTCGTCGTCGTCATCGACGACGACGAGCGCGATGGAACGGGAACGAACGCAAAATGAAAGATTGCGAGAAATGGCGCGAAAGGAAACGTCGATGCGCGGGAACAGGTACGTGGAACGGGAGAGCGGGGCGAAGAGAGGGGAGCGGGCGGTGCTCGGGTTCTGGCAAACCTTTGCAAACGTGGCGAGCGAGGCGAGGAGGAAACACTGGTCCACGGGACGGAAGACGGTGGATGGGTCGTCGAAGAGGGAAGGGAAGTGAAGATGAAGCGGTGGGCTCTGTGCGCGTGGGGGATGGGTGAGGCGATCGAACCGAGTGTATGAGTGCGCGTTTGTATTTCAATACGACCATTGCGCCGCGTCGCGTAGAGACGAGACAAGGGATGGTTGGCAAGTTTTTAATATTAATGTTACGACTATTACTTTTGTTGGTTGGCTGGGTTTTGCGGCGATCGCGCCCAGAGCTTACTGAGCAAATCGTCGTACTGTTGCTTGCGTAATCCCGGCTTTTCCGCCTTGAGTTCAGCAAGCTTTTCCGCTTCAAAGGCGGCGTACGCCGCTCTACCCGTGAGTGGCGCCGGCGACGCAGATCTCTCCCCAACTGCGAGCGCGTCGAGCGCGGCATCGATCCCACTCGCCGCGACGACGTCCACCTTTCTATTATCGTTCGCCGCGTCCACCGTCTTGGCGTATTCATCCTCGGCGACTTCCTTCTTTTCCGCCTTCTTCGCCGCGAATTTCGCGCGCAGCCTCGCCTTGGCGTCCATCTCCTTCCCTTGCGCCAAATCGTACGCCGTCACCTTCTTTTTCGCTCCCGACGACCCTTTACCACCCGCAAATTCCGCTTCCTCGAGTTCCGCTTGTCTTCTCGCCTCGGCACGCGCCGCAGCCTTGGCGTCCGCCTTGGCTGCGTCTTCGTCCGCTCGCGCCGCCGCTTTGGATTTTTTCCCATCCCCCGCCGCGCTCCAATACGCATCCGCCTCAGCCTTCGCCTTGTTCGCGCTCTGTTCTGCAGCCTTTGTCGCTTCCCTTTCCGCCTTTTGTGCACGTCGCACGTTCGCCTGCGTTCATCGCGTTCAACGCAAAGTTGCGTTAGTCTTTCACTTCTTTTTCAGCCGTTCACGCTTTCAATAAGCATCGCGCGCGCGCGCGCGTCGATCGACGACTTAGACGTACCGTGGACGGCATGAGTATCACTGCCTCTGTGTATTCTCCCCGCGCAGCGAACGAAACCCACGTCTCTCGCGCGACGCAAAGTGTCGAATACTAAAATCATATCAAAAACAGAGAGGTTTGCGAGGCGCCTTCGCGTCTTTGCGTCGCAGAGATTTCGCGGAGAAAAGTGGTATCGATAATTACAATGCGGTACATGCTACTAAAATTTACGTGTTGGTCCGATTCAGAACCGGAAAGGACCCCTCAAACGCCCACGGTGTCTTCAAACTCGATGCCCGCCGCGGCTAATTCGGCGTCGGCCAACTCCATGGTACCGGGCAACCCGACGCCTCGACAACAATCGCGAACGATCACCGCCCTGTATCCCAATCTCTTTGCATCCAACGCCGTGTACTTGACACAAAAATCATACGCCAATCCGGCGACGTACACCGTGTCCACATTCTCGGCATCGAGGTATTCCCGCAGACCCGTGCCGGACGACTTGTCGTTTTCGTAAAATGCGCTGTACGAATCGACGGCGGGATTGTACCCTTTTCTAACCACCATTACCTTGTCTGTGACGACGAGACCCGGAGAAAACGCGCATCCTTTCGTCCCTTGCACGCAGTGATCGGGCCATAGCGTTTGTTCGCCGTACGAAACCGTCGTGACGTCGTATGGCGCCGCGTTTGGGTGCGAGCTCGCAAAGCTCGAGTGCCCCGCCGGGTGGTAGTCCTGCGAGTACACCACCCGTTCAAACTGCTCCACGAGGTCTGAACACGCCGAGACGATCTCATTCCCGCCCGGGACCGCCAACGCGCCGTCCGGTGGGAGGAAATCGTTCTGAACGTCGATGACGAGGAGCGCCGACCGCAAACGGGACTCGCTCGAACGCGCGCTCGCAAGCTCCCTTCTTCTTCGTGTCGCAAGGACGCCATCATCATCGACGTCGTCGCGCGCGCGCATGGCGACGCCGAGTTCAGACGCGGGGAATACCCCACGCATTGCTTCGGTGTTTAACCCACGGACCCTCACGTTCGGGGTTTTCCGTACGCACGTCCGCGCGCGTCGCGCTGCCGAGGCTGTGAACGATTGGGAACTCGTGAGTTCACCCATCCTAAGTCCGATGTGATAAATTCATAGATCGGACATTAGTTACATATACTGTTTCTTTTAAGTCGATAGAAGAAAATATGCCAGTGTAAACAGAAACGGATACTGTTTCGAAATTCGAGTCCGATCGCGCGCGTCGGCGTCGCGCCGACACTCCACGACGCCGGCACGCGACCGATAGCTCTCGCACTCGCGCGCCGGGGAAACACACGGATAGTGTTTCATTCGCACGCACTTTTGTAATCGTAGTAATACCCGGTCGGCGGTATGGCGAGCAAAGCAAAAGGCGTGTCCCAGATCGGGCTCCTCGGTGGGAAGATCGCGAGAGACGAAACCGAAAAGGCGACAACGGATTACGAGGATTACTTTAAGACTGAGGATGACTCGAAGCGTAAGGGAAACTACACGGATGTCGTGAATAAGTATTACGATCTCGCGACGTCGTTTTACGAGTTCGGTTGGGGGGAGTCGTTTCACTTTGCGCACCGGTACAAGTGGGAAACACTGCGGGAATCGATCGTGAGACACGAACATTACCTGGCGAGTAAGCTTCAGGTGAAGAAAGGAGACTCGGTGCTCGATGTTGGATGTGGGGTTGGTGGACCGCTTCGCGAGATTGCCGCGTTCACCGGGGCGAGCGTGACTGGATTGAACAATAATGCGTTTCAGATTTCTAGAGGGGAAGTCATGAACAAGCGCACGGGACGACACGATAACTGCGGCTTTATCAAGGCTGACTTTATGAACATCCCGAAGCCCGATAACAGCTTTGATGGTGTTTACCAAATCGAAGCCACGTGCCACGCGCCGGATGCAGTCGGTTGCTACTCTGAAATTTTCCGCGTGTTGAAACCGGGTGGCATTTTCGCCTCGTATGAGTGGTGCCTCACCGACGACTACGACGAAAACAACCCCGAACATCGAGCCATCCGCCAAGACATTTTGCTTGGTAACGGTTTGCCGACCGCGAGAACCACGCACGAGGTTCTCGCTGCGCTCAAGGAGGCTGGTTTCGAAATTTTGGAGGAGGAAGATCTCGTCAAGACGGCGGATATCCCGTGGTACGAACCGATTGATCCATACCGCCGTTGGTCGCCCTTCCGGGATTTCTGGTCCTTCAAAACCACGTCCTGGGGTCGAAACATCACTCACTACTTTGTCCTTGGCCTCGAAAAGCTCGGCATCGCGCCCAAAGGAAGCGTGAACGTCAGCGGCTTCCTCAAGAAGGGCGCCGACGCCCTCGTCGCTGGTGGCAAGACGAACACGTACACCGTGATGTATTTGACGGTTGCGAGAAAGCCGCTCACGCCTTTGAAGAAGCAAGGCAGCCGGATGAAGTCCATGAGGAAGTAATTGAGCGATTGGTACCGCGATTATGCATTATAATTTATAGGCACTGTCATTTTGATTACAGTTAGAGTGTGTGAACAAATTGCCCCGTATTTATTCCGCGATGGTCGAAGCGCGTCGTTCGAGATGGCTTTGTACACTCACAGTATTATTTGCGAGTGAAGCTTGACGCGTGAGCTGAATCGTCTTGTGTTGATGCTCTGCGTTTGAAGCTTCGAGTTCAGCAACCTTTTCAGCCATTGCAACCTGTTCCTCGAGCTCAGCCTTGGCCTTTTCGCTAGCTTCTTCCGCAGCCTTTTCCTTCTCCAATGCAGCCTTCGCCGCCGCAGCCTCCTTCGCTTCAGCCTCTTCCTTAGCCTTGCGCTCGGCTTCCGCCTTTTCTGCCTCTTGTGCAGCCTTTTTGAGTTTTTGACGTTTCTTCTCCTCGTTCGCTTCATCTTCTGCAGCAGCGGCAGCCTTCTCAGCGGCTTCCGCGGCGGCGGCAGCCTTCTTCTCCGCCTCCTCCTTGTCAGCCTTTGCCTTTTCAGCTTGAGCTTGAGCTTCGGCAGCCTCTTTGAGACTTTCTTCAGCGACTTCGAGGCTTTCAATCTGCTGCACCTCGATGACTTCTTCCTCATCGGGCTCTTCAGCCGCATCCTTGATCGCTCTCGGCTTGACGGCTGATACGATGGAGTTGGCGTCGGTGATGGATCTGCACGCGTTTTCAATCTTCACGATGATGAAATCGTTGAACGTGCAGCCAGAGACGAGGAAGAGAGCGGCAAAAGCTTCTTCATGGTTATTTAAGGTGCTCTCCGCGCGCTCACGAGAAATGATGATGTTATTCTTAGCGTCTTCGAGCGCCTTGTTCCAAGCATCCTTGGCGGCGTTAAACTTTTTAAGTTTTTCCTTGCCAATCGGTGGCATGATGAACTTCTCCGCGTTTGAGGCGTGCACCTTCTCAGCGTGCACGAGCGCGTTCTCAGCGTGAGTAATTTGGGCAATCGCAACCGTGTAGTCGGTTGCGAGCTGAGCGACGCGACCAAACTCCATGGTGATGATTTGATCAAGCTCGTCGGTGATGGTTTTGTATTCGTCGACGTCAATGTCGTTCGTCAAGGCGGCAATCTTATCGTTAAAGTTGACCACCGTCTTCTTCAGAGCTTTGAATCCGTCAATCTTTTTGCAAAGATTATCGGCGAACGAATTCATGCGGTCTGGGCCGAAGATGATGCGAATGTACGGGATGAACTCGCGCAAAGTGAGCACCAAGGCTGCGCCGTGGCGTCTCATCTCTGCCAACTGAGCGTTGATTTCGTTGTACTTCTCTGGCAAATGGCTCGTGTTACCGCCTCCAACCAGGTGCATCGCGGCGGACGCTGCGTCGCCAGCCGTCATGGTGCGCTTCTTAATCTTGGTGTACGCCACAGAGTTGGCCCGATCAAAGGCAGCCGCAGCGAATTCGTCAGCTTCATTCTTGTTGACGGCGCCGACTTCCTTGACTGATGCGCACTTCTTCACGAAGTCTTGCAAGGCTTGGTTCGCCTTGTCGTACCACGGCACGAGAATCTTTTGCTCCACATCGCGAGCAGTATCGTCGAGCGATTTTTTCGCGTCTTGGAGCGCGATTTCAGCCTCGCCCTTGAGGATTGCAATCTTTTGCTCCTCCTTCTTGCTCGTTTTTTCGGCGAGCTTGAGCTTGTATTCAGCCTTTTCGTACTTTTCGTACATGTTCCACGCATCGTCGAGCTTATCGATCGCTTCGTCCAAAGCATCGATAAACGGTCCGTGCATGAATCCGACGTACTCCTTGTGCGCGGCCGACGCGTTCTGCACACTCATGGCAACCTTTTTCAAACGCGCGGTGCACTCGTCGTTTGCGTGACAGTGCCTGGACCAGTGCGCTAGCACGCTAAAGTCCATCGCCACCGTTGCAGACTTCCAAGCGTTCCACAGAGCGATTTGATCGTAAAGCATCTCTTTGATCGCTTCCAATCTCTTCGCCTTGGCTGAAGCGTCTGCGTCAAACGTACATTTCACCAACGCGTACTTGGTCAAAGTCGCCTTGCGCGCCGCCTTGGCCGCCGCCGTGCTCGACAGCTCCAACCCATGCGACCACGTCTGCGTCGTCACAGCCGCCGCTGCTTTCACCACATCCGTCGCTGTATCCGGCAGCGAGTACACGCACCCCATGATCAATCCTGCGCGATGTCCGTGGTTTCAGCGCCTTCGTTCGCTACAACTGTAGTCGATCCAATTCGAGATGGATTATTCGATTCGTATCAAATCAAACCAACGTCGCGGTTTATCGATTCTCGGACTTTTCGCGGTTTTTTCGCCGGTGCGTTCCCACGTCTCGAAATTCCTCCCCCGTCGATCCTCGGTCGGGATGGCGTCCTATTCTCCGAGCGCGCGCGCGCGTTGAACAGTGACGCATTCTTTGATAATCGTTGCGCAACTGTGGATTTTCATATGTACGGTACATAATGTACCGGTATACTGTTTGTACATACACGTAACGGTCAATTGCTGGCACACTAGCGACACACCGCGACGCACGGACGACGACCACGACGACCACGACGACGACGAAGCGCGCATGTGGACGACAAAAGGTCGTCCGCGGTGCGTCCCGTCGTCGACGCGCGCGATCGGTGACGACGGAACGTCGGTCGTGACGGTGCGATGCGTCGTCTGTGCGGTGCCGAGGACGCGCACGTCTGCGGCACTGCGCGCGCTGAAAGACGCTGGGTCGTCCGTGCCGGACGGGTTGGGACACGTGAAACGGGCGAGAGGAAGCGAAGATGGGTCAAGGAGCGTTTTGATTGTGGGCGCGGCGAGGGAGAGCGGGGGTGAAGGGGCGGAGGGTGGCGACGGCGACGACGCGAGGGCGGAGGCGAGGGCGGCGTTCGGAGAGGCGACGAGGGCGTTAGCCGAGGCGGTCGGGGGTGAAGATGCGTGCGAGTACACCTACGCGTACGCGCCGGTGGAGGCGCCGACGGATAAGGAGGAGTGGGCGAGGGCGAATGCGGTTTGGCCGTGCGCGATCGTGGCGAAGGATCCGAGACGGTTGGCGGAGGAGGAGCCGCCGAGCGAGGAAACCGTCGAGTACATGAGGAAATGGACGGCGAGCGCGTGCGCGCGGGCGTTCGACGCTAAGAGAGGGGAGTGTGGAAATTGCGTCATCATTGTCGACCCGGTGGGAGATCGAGAGGTGGCGCAGGCGATGGATGAGTCGGATGAGCACCCGCTGAGACACGCCGCTGTGGCCGCCGTCGATTACGCAGCGAGGGTTGACTTGGAAACATTTCCCGAGGAGGAGCGCGTGCAGGCGCTCATCGATGCGCGCCGAGAGGAGAAAATCGCAGAGGAAAACGCTTCTGGGGATGATAAGAAGAGAAAGAGAGACGCGCAAGTGAAGGGATCGACGTTGACAGAGATCATGGGAAGGCCGTATCTGTGCACTGGATACGATGCGTTCATGGTTCGAGAGCCGTGCATCATGTGCGCCATGGCGCTCGTGCACTCAAGACTGAAGCGCGTTATTTTCGCGTGTCCAAACGCGAAGACTGGCGCTCTCACGGGCCCATCGGGCGTTCGACGATTACACGGCGTCAAAAGTCTCAACCATCACTACTTTGTGTACACGTTTGACATAGACGAGAACAGCCTACTCGCCGCGTGTCGCGAGGCGTCATAGGTACGTAGCCATTAATTTCAATTAGCTTTTTATGTATTGCATGTGTAGTCTATAAGTTAGTCGGCAAAATCAACAAAATGCATCATCCTCATCTGATGTTTAGTTGTCCAAGTCCGGGTTCATGTCGGTGACGCAACCTTGGGACGCGGAGGACACGCATTGGATGTACTTGTAGAGAGTACCGCGCGTCGCTTCCAACGCCGGCGGCTTCCAGCCCGCGCGGCGCTTCTCCCACTCGGCGTCAACCACATCCGGCGCGTTGATGGTGCGCTTCTCGGCATCAATTTCGATGATATCACCATCCTTGAGCAAACCGATGTTACCGCCGACTTGCGCCTCCGGGGTGACGTGGCCGATAACAAAGCCGTGAGAACCACCGGAGAAGCGACCATCTGTGATTAGGGCGCAGTCGTTACCGAGACCCGCACCCATGATGGCGGACGTCGGGGTGAGCATTTCCGGCATACCCGGACCACCCTTCGGACCTTCGTAGCGAATGACGATGACGCTACCCTTGAAGGATTCAGGGTCCTTAGCGAGCGCTTCAAGCATGTCTTCCTCGCTGTCGTAGCACTTGGCGAAGCCCTTGAAGTACAAGCCTTCCTTACCAGTGATCTTCGCGACCGAGCCTTCGGTGGCAATGTTACCGTACAAGCACTGCAAGTGACCAGTCGGCTTGATCGGAGTGCTCAACGGAAGGATGACATCTTGGCCCTCCTTCAAGCCCGGGCAAATCTCGAGGTTCTCGGCGAGAGTCTTGCCGGTGACGGTCATGCACGAGCCATCAATCAAACCTTCGCTCATGAGGTACTTCAACACAGCCGGAGTGCCACCAACCTTGTGAACATCCTCCATGACGTACTTACCAGACGGCTTCAGGTCAGCGATGAACGGCGTCTTGTTGGACACGGCTTGGAAGTCTTCGAGGGTGAGCTTGATACCGACGGAGTGGGCCATCGCGATCAAGTGAAGAACCGCGTTCGTGGAACCCCCGAGCGCGATGACGGTGACCATGGCGTTCTCAAAGGCGGCACGCGTCATGATGTCGCGCGGCTTGAGGTCGATTTCAAGCATGTGCTTCATCGCTGCGCCCGCCATGAAGCATTCATCCATCTTGAGCGGATCTTCCGCCGGGATGGAGGAAGAGTACGGAAGCGTCATACCGAGCGCTTCGATGCAGCTCGCCATGGTGTTGGCGGTGTACATGCCACCGCAGGCACCAGAGCCCGGGCAAGAGTTGCGCACGATGTCCTTGCGTTGATCTTCGGTAATCTTACCAGTGACAAACTGTCCGTAAGACTGGAACGCAGAAACAATGTCGAGCGTGGAGCCGTCCATGGCGGAGACACCCGGGCGAATGGTACCACCGTAAATCATGAGACCCGGGCGGTTGAGGCGACCCATGGCCATGATGGTACCCGGCATGTTCTTGTCGCAGCCCGGAAGGGAAATGTTACCATCGTACCACTGACCGCCCATGACAGTTTCGATGCTGTCTGCAATCAAATCGCGAGACTGTAAAGAGAAAGACATGCCCGGCGTACCCATGGAGATACCATCGGAAACACCGACGGTGTTAAACTGGAAGCCAACCATGTCAGCGGCCCGAACACCTTCGTTCACTTTAGCAGCGAGGTCCAACAAGTGCTTGTTGCACGGGTTACCCTGCCACCACACGGACGAGATGCCGACTTGCGGCTTGTTCATGTCCTCCTCCTTCAAACCAGTGGCGTAAAGCATAGCCTATAAAATGGTTTAATAGCGTCATCGGTCAGTCTCTCTCACACACGTGCACCCGGAGAACCTTTATCCTCAAACGAAAAAGTGCGTCGTTTGCGCGGGGCACCCGAAATCAATCAACGAGACAATCAATCCTGCCCTCGCATCGCTCTCCCCTCGTACCTGCGAAGCCCCTTGGCTCTTCGGTTGCGTAATCTTTCTACTCCACTTGTTCAACGCGTTCGCGTCGCCCTCCGGCATAACAACGCCCGGGACGTGCGCGGCGGCGACTCGCAGAGAGCCCCGTCGAGTGTTGTTGGACGCACCGCCGGCGCGCTTCACGCAGCCGAAATCGGCGCGAAGCGACGACGACGACGCCGGCGCGACGCATTGCGACGCGAATGGCATGGTGTCTTTCGGGTGTGCGCGTTCGCGAGGGTGAAGCGTGCGTCGATGGGCCGAGTCGGGGGACCGAGTCGGTTTGTGCCGCTTGGAAACCCTGGGCTCGAGAAGGAAGGGAGGTGCACTTTATGGAAGAGTCGAGCGTCGAGCCAATCCGATGAATAGATAACAATTACAAGCTCGCGGCTGCGAGACGACCGGTCAAGTGATCGACGGCGGCGTCGGTATCGCTCTCGCCGGTGAAAGGGAAAACGGCTGGGGAGGTTGGAAGACGAGCGGTGAGGACGTCGACGCCGTCGGCGGTGCACACCATGGTGTGCTCGTATTGAGCGCTGCGAGAGCCATCCTTGGTCACGGCGGTCCAACCGTCGGGCCAGGTGGCGTCGCGCCAGTCGCCAAGGTTAATCATGGGTTCAATGGTGAAAGAATGGCCTTGTTTCATCAAGCCAACGGCTTTGTTATTGGCGTAGTGGGGGACGTTGGGGGCGCAGTGAAAGAGCGTGTTGATGCCGTGGCCGCAATACGTCTTGACGACAGAGCAGTCATTCTTGACGGCGTGAGAGGTGACAACGTCGCCAATGTCGCGGTATCTCGTGCCGGGTTTGACGGCATCAATGCCTCTCCACAAACACTCGAGGGCAACCTTGAGGAGGTGCTTGGACTTATCGTCCACGTCCTCGGGCTTGCCGACGAGCACCGTCTCGTTGAGATCGCCGTGGTAGCCATAAATGTACGCAGTGACGTCAATGTTCACAATGTCACCCTTGACGAGCGGACGCGCGTCGGGAATACCGTGACAGATGACTTCATTGACAGAGATGCAGCACGACTTGGGAAAGCCGTAGTAGTTGAGCGGAGACGGGTAACCTCCGTGTTGGGTAATGTAGTTGTGGCAAATTCTGTCCAACTCATCCGGAACGACGCCCGGTCGGATCGCTCGAACGACGGCGTCGAGCGCTCCGCGCGAGACGACACAACACTTGCGGAGTTGTTCCGTTTCGCGTTCGTTCAACTCGTACATTTCCCTCTGCAATCGCGATTCAGCCTCCGATCTTGGGTACGAAGTCTCGGCGTAATCCGTTCGCACGACGTTCTCCGGCACCGCCAACATGCCCCTAAAGTACCGTTCATCGTGAGAAATCTTCGCCGGACGCAAATCCCCGGTCCACTTAAAGTTAGGCATTTTCTCCGCCCGTCCCATCCCGCGATCGGTGCAGTACAACCACTGCGTCTCCTTTGTCGGCGCCTCGGGCGTGCTCTTCGGCTTCATCGCCCAAACCGACGGCGCCGCGGGATCCGTCACCCGCTCCAAAACCTCCAACTTACCATTCACCACTCGTCCATACCTGACCACGTTTGTCGAGCACGGCAATCCAACGCTCACGATGATTCCATACGTCTTCTCATCGACAGACGTCTCGCACGTCTTCTCGTACGCCTCGACGTCGGCGCGCGGCGTTCCGCACCCGATCGCCTCCTCCACTTCCTTCACACCAACCAACCGCGTTCTTCCCGCGATCGCCCCGACGCGTTTCTCCACCGGCGCGCCCGCTTTTTTAGACACATCCATAACCTTGACCAAGGTTTCCACCGCCGTCGCTGGCGCTTCAAAGAACACCGCTCGACTCTTCAGCGACAAACCAGAAGCGGAAGAAGACCCATCTTCTTCATCGGCGACATCTTTCGCGCGTTTCAACGCCGCCACCGCGAACCCTTCCGCGCTCGCTTCATCCTCACACAACGCTCGAAGTAACGCCTCCGCCGTCTCCCTCGCCTTCACCGCCGCCTCGCGCATCTTTTCCGCCGGCGTCGTCGACATGATTCGTCGGTGCGTCTCTCAGTGGCGGCTCGACCCTGTTTTCTCGTTGAACCTGAACGTCTGTTTTTGATGCGTATTTTCATCGATCGAGGTTCATGACGAATGCGTATAAATGACCGATGGATTTATTTGATCCAAAAACGCGATTTTGAACGAACAAAAAACCAAGACGCGCGCGTCAGACGACGACGGCGACGACGACGCGATCGGCGACGATGCGATCGGTGACGACGACGCCGTCGGTTCTCTTCGCGAACTCGTCGGTTTCACCGCGTCGGCGTTCATCGCGATGGAACGCGCCGAAGAGAGCGCGGGTGAAGCTGACTCGGAAAGATGAAGACGTCAGCGCTGGGAAGGAACATTACGACGAGGACGGGCCGACGTCGGCGTCGGCGTTGAAGGATGGAAGAAACGGCGCGCGGAGGAAGAAGAGCTCGCGGACGAGGGATGGTGTCGGCGTTCAGGGACGCCGGCGATCGTTGGCCCGGGCGAGGGCTGATGGAGCGGACAGCGCGACATTCACGGTTGACGAAGAACAACAACCGACGGGCGGCGCGGATGTGTTCATCGCGTGCACCCCGCTCGAAGGATTTGAACGCGCGAGCGCGTTGGTTTTCGGCGAGCAAGGCACGAGTCCGAGATTTGAACATTGGATGGTGTTGGTGAGACACGCCGGGGATGAACACGCGAGCGTGTACGATTACCTGCCGGCGAAACCAAAGTCTCCGGTGACTGCGGCGAGTTTGCTCGCGGGCGGAAGCGTGCAAGGAGAGATTCGGTCGAGGCGGTTGGTGGGGATTCCGGGGAGGAAGTGTGCGTACGTTGGGTCGACGAGGAATGGTTTAGGGGGGAGGATCGCGATTGAGAGCGCGATTCGGGCGTTTCATGAGCGTTGGGACGTCGACGCGTTAAAGTTGGGAAGCAACGATTGTCAACAACACGCGAAAGAGTTGGCCAAGTGGCTGACCTGTGAGTACGGCGTCGGGCTAGAGGTGGTCGGTGGTTCTAATGGACAGCCATTGGAGTGCCGTCAGGTGGTCGCCCTTCCCGGGGCAGAGTTGGAGGAGGAGGAGGAAGAAGAAGAAGTAGAAGAAGAGACATCTGAAGACATGGACGACGAAGATGGTAAATCGAAAAAGAAGAAGAGCAAAAAGGGCAAGAAGAAGAAGAGCTCATCTTAGATCTGACCTTTTCGTTGCCACACATTGCAAAGTTGACAAAGTTTCGTGTTTCATCGAGTTGCTTTCGCTGTACAGTAATACACTCAAAAAGTTGAACCAAAAAGTGAACTAAACTCAGTCCTCACAGCGCGGGACCCCGACACCGCGCCCACGCGGCGACTCGCGATGGAGATACACCCCTACGGCGTTCTGCCGTCCGGTAACGTGTTCACGTTGCCGGCCGAGCGCGTGCGCGCGGCGCGTACGCGTCGAGACCGAGGCTTGGGCGCGTTGGCGCCGCTGGAAGACGCCATCATTCTGAACGTCCTCGACCACCTGACGCGCGATATCGAGGGCGCGCGAACGCTCGCGTCGCTGGCGAAAACATCGAAGGCGATGCGAGCCTTTGCGTCGCACGAGGATTTGTGGAAAGCGGCGACACTGGTGACGTACAAAGGACGTTTCTCGTTCCGAGAAAGTTGGTTTCAGACGTACGCGACGGCTGCCGCCGTGCGTCGAGGGAAGGATTCCGACGACGACGCGTCGAGGGCGTCGGGTAAGCGTAAACGCGTCGACGACAAAAAGAACGGGGTCAGTGGTATTGATGATTCGTCAGATGGTGATCTTGACTCGGTTGCGAACGTGCGCACGGAGATACTGAGCGACGCCTTGCACCAGAGGTACATGTGCGCCGAGATGGAACTCGAGCCAGAGTGGCTTGAAACCTCCACCGTGCCCGAGGCGACGCGCGAGATGAGTTTGGAGGAGTTTAGGGAGCAGTTCGAAAAGTTGAATCTTCCAGTGGTTATACGTGGCGCGGCGAAAGAGTGGCCGGCTTTGAAAAAGTGGAGTCGCGATTCTTTGATGCACAAGTTTGGCGACGTAGATTTCGTCGTGGGAGGCTACGACATGTCGCTGCGAGACTTCTTCGCCTTGAGCGATCAAGGCAAAGACGACGTTCCGTTGTATCTGTTTGATCCGAAATTCGGCGAGAAGGCTCCCGAATTGGCGGAAGATTACGTGGTGCCGGATTACTTTGACGCCGACGATTTATTCAAGCTCTTGGGAGACGAACGCCCGCACCATCGCTGGCTCATCGTCGGACCCGCGCGAAGCGGTTCGAGTTTCCACAAGGATCCCAACGCCACGAGCGCGTGGAATGCCGTGATCACGGGTAGAAAGAAGTGGGTCATGTTTCCTCCGAATGTCGATCCGCCAGGCGTCCACCCATCCGCCGACGGAGCCGACGTGGCGCAGCCACTGTCGCTCGTGGAGTGGTTCTCCAACTTTTATCAGTACGCGTACGATGGTAAACCGTCTGACCACCCGCTCGAGTGCACGTGCGAACCCGGCGACATACTCTTCGTCCCGAGCGGTTGGTGGCACATGGCGTTCAATTTAGAAGAATGCGTCGCCGTCACGCAAAACTTTGTCTCTCGAGCCAACCTCCGCAAAGTCCTCGCTTTCCTCGACACCAAGTGCGAAGTATTAGTCAGCGGTCTATCCAAATCCCGCCGCGGCGGTCTCGGCGACGCCTTCAAATCAGCCATACGAGAGTCAAATGATGCCGAGCTCGCGTCCATCCTGGCTGCGCACGAACGCTCCGAAGAAAAGCGTTCACAACCCAGCGCTCTCGGCGACGCCTTCACCACCGCCGCGAGCGCATCCTTTTCATTTTCCTTCAGCCGTGATTAACCCCATTTAGTCGATTAGCCGTGTAAAATTTAGTGCATGTCACGCAATTGTTCGCCAGCCAAACTTTCGGTGTCGGTCCAAATGTTTGCGCTGTAGACTTTCCGCTGCATATGGATGACGTCGACGCGCATCTTGTCCGCGTCTCGTCCGCACACGCCGACGCGGTCGGGAACCCACAGTCACGGCAACGAACATGTCGAACGTCTCCGTCATTTCCCGCGTCACGGTCGGTAGCGCCGGCGACCGCGCGCCGGCGAGAAACGGACGCGACGCGGCGACCAAGCGCGCAGCCGTCACCGGTGCGAGACGCGCGAAAACAACGATGACCGTGGCGCGAGCGAGCGCGACGACGTCGGAGACGAAACCCGGGCCGGCGGATACGTGGGATCTTCCTCGACCGCCGTATGAGGCTGGGAACGCGCCGGATAACGGGACGTGGTCGCCGACGAACCAAACGATTAAAGATTGGCGTTCGCTGTACAAGAACACTACGTTGAGCGTCAAGGGAGACGGTGCCGGAAGAACGATTCCGGCGTCGGCGATCGAAGGGGAGATTCCGAAGGAACTCGTCGGGACGTTGTTCCGTAACGGTCCGGGTTTGTTGGAGATTTACGGTAAGAAGCTTAATCAGTTTTTCGACGGCGACGGGTTGGTGTACACGGTGTCGTTCCCGGGCGACGGGCAAGTCAAGTTGAGACATAATTTCGTCGGAACGAAGGGGTTTACCGAGGAACAAGCGGCGCAAAAGATGATTTACAAGGGCGCGTTCGCGATCGGTAACCCAAAGGGTGATTCGTTCTACAACCCGTTTGATTTTGATGTGAAGAATGTCGCCAATACCGGTGTCGTCAACTGGGGCGGGGAGACGTATGCGCTCTGGGAAGGCGGCAAGCCGCACAAGATGAAGGCGGACAATCTCGCGACTATCGGTGAAGTGGAAGAAGTTTTGGGTACGAAACTTCGCGTTCCCCAAATGGCTGCGCACTACAGAATCTGGGAGGGCGAAACTGAGGCGGATAAGAGACTCATTGGATTTAGCATTGAAAGCCAAGCGTCCTTTCCGCAAAACGTCAACCGAGCGGCGTTTTACGAATGGGATTCCCAAGGCAAGGCAGCCGCAGTGAACAACTTTGATGTGCCGAATGCCACGTTTGGGTTCTTCCACGACTGCCTCGTCACTGAAAACTGGTACTTTCTCTTCCAAAACCCGACGAGCTTGAACCCACAAAAGCTTCTCACCGAGTACATGTTTGCCAAGTGCGCCTTGGCTGAAACCATTTGCATGGTTGACGGTAAGAATGCCATCCTTCACTGCCTTCCGAGGACTGAAAAGGCGCGTAAAATTGGTCAAAAGGCGATTGAACTCAAGCCGCAGTTCTTCTTCCATCACGTGAACGCTTTCGAACGCGAGAATGGCGAAGTCGTCCTCGATTCCTTACCGTGGGTCTTTATGGATTTCTCCATGAACTTGGACTCGGTGAGCCCGGCGTTCTTCAACGGTGGATCTCGCGTCGAGTACACCCGCTTCGTCGTAGATCCGGTAAGAGAGAGGTGCACGCAAACCGTGTTGAACAACCGTGTCGGAGAATTCCCGACGATGAACAACAAGTATGTCGGTAGAGAATATACCCACGCGTACTCGGCGGGAACCGTCGTCAAGGATGACGTCAAGTGGGGACCGAACCAGTGCTTGGTGAAGCACACCAGCGAACCTGGGAACGAATCCCCAGTTAAGGAGCAAGTGTGGTACTACGGGGAACGTTGCTTCGTTCAAGAGCCCATCTTTGCGCCGCGACCGGGCGGCACGGCGGAAGACGACGGCTGGGTGTTGCAAGTCGTCAACGACGCCGGTGAGGAGACGTCCAAATTGCACATCTTTGACGCCAAGGACATCTCCAAGGGGCCGGTCGCGAGCGTGCTCTTCGAAGGCGAACACTTGCCGCCGGGTTTGCACGGCATGTGGTCTAAGGATGCTGTATACTAAAAGCTTACTTGTGAATATTTAAATTGCGTGCGCGCACGTACTCAAAACAACAATTTCGCGAGCGGATAATTTACGTCTCCTCAAACTTCTCGGGAGATGGTCTCGGCGCGTTCGGCGGCGGCAAAAGACTGTGGTTTACGTCTGGCCCGAGCTGAAGCGCTCGACTCCAGCACTCTTCCGGCAAAATCATCGTACACATGTCCTCCGTGCAACCCGATAATGCGTCCATCGACTCTTGCGTCAACACGTAGCACTCCTTTGTGTGCATGGACGATTCAATATCTATGAGCTCGCGCCTTTCGAGGATGATTGGTTGCGAGTTGGACGGGTTCGCAATGCGTTCGTATTCCGCCACCGTCCAATGAAACCAGCGCATGAGGAAGAGACGCAGTGTGAGCCCGTGCGTACACAGGATCATGGTGCAATCCTCTGGAAATCGACCGGCGTCGATATCTCTCACCATGTGATCCGAGAACATTGTGATCCGATCGTACACGTCCGCCCCGCTCTCGCCGTTGGGAAACCTATAGAAGAACCGTCCGAACCGGTGTCTTTCTTGCTTTTCCGCCTGTTTCTTCTCGAAATCCTGAAAGTTGCCAAAGTCTTGCTCCCGCAACTGCGGTTCTTCGCGCACACCCAAAATCCGGTCTCCTTCAAAGGCTTTTGCAATCCCAATCGCCGTCTCTTTGGATCGGCGATACGGCGAAATGTAAAAGAAGAGCTTGTATTTGCTGTTGTCTTCATCCATCATGTTCCTCAAGGCTAAACCCGTCGACTCTGCCTGATCGTGTCCTCTCTGCGTCAGCCTCACTTGCGAATCCGGCGTTCTCGTGTACTCCTCCTCGTCCACGTTACCCTCCGACTCTCCGTGTCTCACGAGCACGATTCGCGCCGGAAGCTTCCGCGTCGAACTCCCATAGCTGTATGTCGGCTCTCCGACCAAAAAGTGCGTCGGAGATCCCGCATTCATCGTCTCGGACGCCACTCGTTCGTCCCCCGTCGCTTCGCGCATGAACGCCTCGCCCGAAGACGAAGACGCTCCTCCGTCTCGCGCCACCGACTCGCACAACACCCCACGCGAGCCCCGCCGTCCGCGTCGTCCACACCCACTTTTAAACTTCCCATAACCGTTCCCACACGCCGTCGGCGCTCGACGCGTCGTCGTCACCGCACGCATATCCAACACTTGACTCGTTCGGACCCGTCGTGAAAGGCGTTCAGTTGAATGAATGCCCACCGACGACGAATCACTCTCACAAAGACAACGAGAACGACGATGACAACGACGACGAAAATCCAACCACCGAACCGATCGAGATGGGTTCCAAACAAATTCGCCTTCGCCTTCGCCTTCGCCTTCGCGCTCCCGCGAGCGCGTCTCTGTCGCCCCGACAATCGGAATAAACGAAAAAAATGAAAATAAACCACGCCTCGTGAACGAACCCGACGAAACACCGATCGTCGCGCGTGGACGTGCCTCGAAAATCATCGATTTGTGAAATCGAAAGGGATGGTGCGGTGCCTTTCCGAAAAGATTCTCGAGCGAAGGGGTCCTTATGTTGTTTTCGAATCATGAACCCTCAATAATTCGGGGGCGATCGCGGGCGACAACGAGATGCCGGATGAAAAACACAGTTGAGTTGGACGCGATCTTTTCGTTGATCGGGGACGCGACCGACGGCATTAAACGCCTCGAGAAGCGACGTGACGACGAGAGACGCAACACACCCGTTCGTTTGATTTGTATACACGCACATACCCCGGAAAACCGAGATTGATACGATGACGCTGACGACGTTGACGCGAACGCAACCAACCAAGATGATGACTCGGATTGCGTCTTCGGTTGACCGACGACGTGGGAACGCGCGAGGGATGGTGCGATACGCGATGAAGAGCGCGAAGAACGATGCAGTTGGTGCGGTGCAAGCGGATGAAGACGATGACGTGACGCTCGGGATCGAACCGTGCCTCGTCGGTTGGAACGATAAGGATGAACACGGGCAAGACGTCTACTGTTGCGAACAACCAGGCGGAGGGTACCAGTGCGTGACGACGCACACCAGCGAGCACGTGGAGTGCGAGGTGAAGACGGATGCGGATGGAAACATGACTGTGGATTGTCCGAGCAACTAAAAAGCGATGCCGTCGCGAGAATCGGGCCGCAGAGTCGCTTGTGTATGTAAAGTGAGTTAAGGAAAACGTGTTCAATAAACCACTCAGGCGTTGTAAAAACATGTTTGATGTCTATTATAATTTTTGATCTCTTCTAGTATTCACGCGTGCTAACCCTCACTTCTTCGCCTTTCTTAAATCGCGGCGGATGATGCTGATCATCACCGGACGCAACACGAAGACTTGGAACAAGAAGACTGGAACCATCCAAATCTTGTGCTTGTTGTTCGGATCGCGCTTCTTACCCGCCTTGGAGTGGTCGTACTCGTACGAATCCTTGGAGCAAGCCATGTCAACCATCGTGCTCACCATATCCGTCAACCAAGGCCTATCGTTAACAACCTTCTCCCCATCACCGTTCGTCTTGCATCGAGACCCGTTCTCGATAAGGGTGAAAGGAAGCTCCAAATTGGGCATACCGAGAGTCGATCGAATCGCCTTACGGTACTGCTCGACGCGCGAGTTGACGAACTCATCGTACGGCTTGCCATCCGGAGCCGTTGTCTGCGCGTGAGAAAAGCCGAGAATTGTTCGCTCCCAAAGCTCGGTCCCAAAGTTTTCAGCCAATGACGTGAAAATCGCCTTGTCCGCGTTGTCCACTCTCCACGTGTCAAGACGGTCGGTGAAGATGAAAGCGTCCACCTTGCGACCGTTCAACGCGGCACGAAGCGCCATCAAACCGCGAGCGCTGACGGAATCACCCTCGAGCAAGCCCGGAGTATCCAACACATTGAGCGTGAAGCCGGCGGCGACGCGACCGGCGAGGAGCGGTCTCACAGTCTCAGGTTGGAACGGCGAGCTCGGCGCGACGCGCTCGTTCAAGAGCGTGTTCACCGTGGACGACTTACCAACACCTTGCTTACCGATGAAAATCACCGTCATCTCGTTCACACTACGATCACGAAGCTTACTCAAAGCCTCGAGCAACGAGTTTTGCGTCGCCGTCGGCATGGAGCTGAGCCCGACCCACTCCTTCGGCCCAAGCACCGGCGCACTCTGTTGCGGCGCCGGCGCACCGGCCTGCGATTCCTCTTCATCGTGATCTGCGTCGCGCGAAAAGTCATACATCCGCCGTCAGTCTCCGTGTTCGCCTCACGAGTCGACGGCAAAGGTTGCAGAGGAACCCTAAACCTGAACACGGCGATCCCCTCCCTCGAATCGACCATTCGCGCGCGTTACATCGAGTCAGAGGCGCGAAACGCACCTTCGTCCGAGTAAGGGACGTCATCCTCGTCGGTGATGTACTCCTCGTCGCTCATGTCGTCGGTGTTTGCGGCGTCGGGATGTGCGGTGCGCTGGCGCGCGCGTCTCGCACCGTTCGTTTTCTGTAACGTTTCGTTCAATCTATTAGATGGGTCTAGTTTTTCTAAACTATAGTACTATGTGGCTCGGGAACTAGCCCGACGATGGAAACGCCTCGCGAACGCGTCGACGCGCCCCGCCTAGGGTCGCGTGCTCGAGCGGACGCGTCGACGTTAACCTTCTCTCCACTGATGCGCGCAGCCAACGCACTTGTAAAAGACGCTCATCGGCTCATCGGCGCTTCGAATCTGTATCTGCATAAAGTACGCCTCTTCGTGTTCACACTTTGGACACGTCGCCGCCGTCTTATCGACGTTTTTCCACGCCTCATCGCCGCCGAGGACGTCATCCACCACCTTTTTCGTGTTCTGCACCCGCTGTTTCACCCCGTGGACGACCTCGTAGGCGTACGGGCACGCCGCGCAACGCAGCCTGACGAGCCCAGAGCCGCCAGCGAGCGAGCTCGCATCCACGTCGCCCGCGCCGCACTCGCGCTCGAGCATGAGCAGGTTACCGCACGTCGGGCAAAAGGTGAGCATGTCCCAATCGTCTTCGTCCTCTTCGCGATCGCCGTCCACGCGTCGGCTGCGTTTCGGTGACGCGCGCGCGAAACTGGCGACCGACGGCCACGCTGCGAGCGCTGCGTCACAGTTGAACGCGCGCATTTCGACGGAATGCGGGGCGTTCCTCCGTCGGCGTCGTGGTACGGCGACGGTCTGTCGGCGAGGACGAGCGATGGGTGCGTTGTCTACGCGTCGGATCGATCCGTCGTCGCGCTGGATGGAGAAAACGGCGCCGTGCGAGGGATCGCGTCGACAAAGGCGAGAATCAGCGCCATTTGCATCGTCGAGAGAAACGACGGAGACGAGGGCGAGACGGCGGTGTGCGGATGCGTGGATAAGACGCTGAGAGTGCTGGATTTGCGTGAGATGCGTTTTCGCGGACGCGGGCTGGTTGGAGGGCATAAGCACGAGGTGACGGCGGTGTGCGCGCTCGGAGGGAAACGAGTCGCGAGCGGTTGCCGGTCGGGCGCGGTGTCAGTGTGGCAGATGTCCGATGGAGGCGCGCTCGTGTCGACGCATAAGAGCGTGGAGGGGCCCATCACGACCATGGCTGCGTCTACGTCGGGTGTGATTGCGGTGGGAGGTGCAAACGGTATGGTTTGCACGTTGGACGCTTCGACGGGCGTGTCGCACAGAGTTGCGGCGAGCGGACTGGGAGAGATTACGTCGCTGTCGTGGACATCGGCGAGGACGGAGGATGGAGAGACGCTCGAAATGTTAGCTGTAGGTAGTCGAGAGAAGAGGGTGAGCGTCTGGGCTTTTGAAGATGGTAAATTGATTGCAACGCACGCGTTGCATTTGCCCAAGCCGAATGCGACGCTCAGCGAAGCGCAGCGTGGACGAGTCTGGGTCGCCGTTTCTTGGGCTGAACCGTTTGAGGACGAGAGCGCGTGTCGATTGATCTCATCTGGACAAGGTGGTGAGTTACTTTCGTGGAAAGTACCTCTCAATTTTGGCGAGGGAGTGGTAGACGTGAATGAGGCAAAGGCGTTTGGACCTCGGTCCGTCGCGCACGCAAGAACGGTGTTCACCGTGATAACGGCAGAGGATAAATGCTGGAGCACGAGTTTAGATCGAAAGGTGGCGTGCTGGGATTTGGATACTCACGAACAGATTTGGTCGTTCACGGCTCTCGGTGGCTACGTTTACGATTTGGCGATAGACAAACAAGACCCGTTCGCAGTCGCTATGGCGTGCGGGGATGGCACGGTGCACGGCTGGGATCTCTCACCAACGCTCTCTGGAGATATGGGAGAATCTCTGCTATGGAAAGGACTTCCGAACACGAAAGTCACTAGTGTTTCGCGCAAGCCACAGAGCGATATAGTCGCTTTCGGACTTGAAGATGGAAGAGTAGGCTGCTTCGACTCTACGACGGGCAGATTTGCGTGCTACCCAGAATGCCACGCCGCCGCCGTTCAATCGCTTCAGTGGCTGGTGATTCGCGCCGAGGATGACGACGAAGACGAAGGTATGGTGACATTGACGAGTATCGGTGCGGACGGCTCCCTCTGGCGCTGGTTGGCAACTCTCGATCCTTCAAGTTCCGACGTGAAGAAGTCGGGAGTCGTGGACGCGCGAAAGTTTGGGAAATACCTCAATTTGTCCAAACTTTGCGCCGGTGAACACCCGAGCTCAACAATCAAGATGAGTGCGTTCGAATATTCGCCACATTCGGGTCGATTGGCGTGTGGTTGGTCGAGCGGCGAGCTCAGCGTACACGATTTTGGCGAAGAGAAATGGAAAACTCAAGAGCACAGTAAGAGTGTCTCTAGGATTCGTTGGCATCCAGAGTGCGACGATGAGAACGGTGATTACTTCTCTTGGATCATGACTGCATCCACGAGTGGAACTGTGCTTGTACATGGAAGCGATGGAGTGGTGCTATGCGGTCTACCTAGGGCGAGCGTATACGACATAGCGTGGTCTTTCAAGAGCGGCGTTGCGATTTTGGCGTGCGCTCAACACAGCTGCGTCAAATTGTGGGAAATACAGAAAATGACGAACGGACACGTGCCGATAGTCATCGCCAATCTGCACGGACACACTGGTAAAGTGATGTGCGTAAAGTTCTGCGCGCATGACGACAACTTCGTCATTAGCGGTGGCGACGACAAAACGTTCAGGGTCTGGGACTACACCGAGTCGAAGTACGCCCCGAGCGAATCAAAGGACGAATCATCGCAATGCGCATCGCCCGCATCGGTGGATGAAAAAGCACCCAAGCCTAACGAAATGGCGCCTTCTCACAAAAAGTCAGCGAAGGCGAAAAAGACGCGCGCCACTGGTATTAGTGGCGCGCTTTTCAAGCCTTCTACAGTCGAGAGTACGCCGGATGGCATACTCGCTGGCCAACGCGCCGTCGTCGATCTGGCCAATCTTGTGTACAAGGATGCCGCAGCTTCTCTCACGCCTGAGGCGTTACGATATGGACCATCCGGCATTGCCTTGTACATGGACACGCAGTCGGCGATGGATTGTTTGTCGTCCGAGGCACAGACTGTATCTGACACAGCGTCAATGGCTGAAATTGAGCGCTCTGCCGCTCTGCACATATACAAGGGCGACTACGCTGAAGCCGCATCCGTCCTTCTAAAAGCGAGCGATGCACCCATATCGAACGATTTCATGGCACTTTTTGTCGGTGGAGGCTATGCCGTGTGGTCTACCGTGGCTGAAGCGCAGTGTGAGCGACTCGTCGCGGCGAGCGAGTTCCAACGCGCCGCCATGCTGAAATTGTCCATGCAAGACGTTCGAGGAGCGATCGACATCCTCAGAATGGGTGGGCTCATTCGTGACGCCAGCGCTTTGGCTGCGGCTCGGCTTTTACCCACCGACGACCTTCTCTCAGAGATTCGACGCGAACTCGCCGCGGCGGAAGAAACGAGAGGCGGCATGGAAGCTGCCGCGAAGGCTCACCTGTCAACCGGCGCCTCTTCAGCAGCCGTGCGCGCACTCACTCGAGTCGAACACGGCGGTGCGCTCGCTGCCGCGCGAGTTTCCTTAGCTTGCGAATTGACTGGTCCGTCTGAACGCCAAGTGATTCTTCGAGCCGCTAAAGAGCTCGCTGAGACGGGCGACGCGACTGAGGCGCTCAACATTCTCTTGTCTCTCGACGCACTCCTGCGTCGCCATGACGACATCGTTGACGTTGCCAAATCCCTACGAGAGCTCTCGATGAGCGGTTCTGTATTAGATTTAGTGGATAGATTCAAAGCCACGAGAGATTCGTTGTAAATTGACAATCAATTGAAACGTGCAATGCGCTCCACGACTAAGCTGCGGCTTCCGCGTCGGAAACAGTTAAAAGGTTTGACCTCAACCTCAAAACGTCGCGTACGTCGACTCGCGCACCTCTCGGGTTTTAGGAGCACTGTGAAAACGGCGTAACCGAGACGTCAAAGGCCAAACCGGGGGTTGCGGCACGCTAGATAACGCACGCGCGCGTCGAAACACCGCGTCCGTCTCGATGAGGATCGACTCTCTGACGTTGAGCCGACTCGCCGTCACCGAGTGTCTGGACGACGAACTGCGGGCGAGAGTGACAGAGAACGATAGCGTCAAGTTTACGTCGCTCATCGAGCGTCTCGAGGCGTTGCACAACGAAACGTCGACGTCGCGTAGATGGTCGGACACGAGAGACGCAGCACGGTGCCTAAAAGTCGCCTGTTCGGCGCACTCCACGCTTCGAGTCGTTGACATTGAGCGTGCGCTAGGTCTGGGCGAGTCTTTCGCGCGTCATTGCTTGGGAATTGATGATGGCTGCGCGCAGGATTGGTGTGTGGCGACTTTATCGGTGATCGACAGGTATAGAAACGATATAGAAGGCGCGCGATGCGACTGGGTGCCGATGTTTGACTGCGTCGAAACATTCATACGAGGAGATGCCACGACGTATTCTGGATATGGATCGAGCTCTTCGTCGAGGCTGAGATACATGAAATTAGTTTGGAAATGTAGGCGGTTTTTCCCCGACGGCTCGGCTCGATTGATTTGGGAGAGATTGGCTGACGCGTGTTCGACGGTAAAAGAAAATAGCAGTTTTGAGGCTCTCGGCATGTTGCACCTCTTCACGCCGTGTATGAACATTGCCAAAGGTGGCGACGACGCCGCGTTTTTCGCGCACATGCTTGGTGGTGAGTGGCTTTCGCTTTCGAGGGCGATGGGAACGAATAACTTTTGGATGAGTGCGTGGGTTTCAATGTTTTCGCAACTCTCGAAACACGACGTCGGCAGAGTTGTTTCTTGGAGAGACGTGTACGGCGACGTGATGTCCGTCGCGGTGCGCTTCTTAGAACTTCCGATGGGAGGGATGGAAGGACGGTGTTCTTTTGGGCGTAAGATGACGATGAGGGCAGCCATGATGTTTGATTCTCTTAGAGAGCCGCAGCGTCGCGTGCGAGTGGCGGCAAAGTTTTTGATCTATCGCGCGATGGAGGATGAAATCATGGTGAAACACGTGTCAAACATTGTCGATTACATTGAACACTTTTACCATCCGAGCAACAGTGGTTCTTTTAGCGGTAACTTGGCTGCGTTTTTGCGTTTCCTCATCAAATATGTTAGTAAATTCATGGGATACGGTGATCGAACTACCGATGAGGCGACACTGCGGAACCTCGTCACGACGCTCAAGCGCATGACGGATCGCGCTGTGTTTTCAAAGGGGAGCGAGTTGAGGAGAGTGGCCATGGTTGGGATCTCACGATTAGCGTACATATGCCCGGAAATGATACTTCCGGGGGTGATGAACCGCTTCGAAGAAGCCTTGACGCACGAAACTGCAACCCGCCAACTCGTTCCCGCGCTCAACTGCCTCACCGTTTGCGTTCGCCCGATGCTCATGCTTCCGCTGAATACAGTCTTTGAAGAACATGATGGAGAATCCTACGCGAATGTGAATGATTTCTTAGCTGCTGCGATGGACGCCGCGCTGCCTGGAATTGATGTGAATGATTCTTCAAAGACGTGCGCGACTTTGAGATTTTTTTGCTTGGTAATTTCCAACTTGCCGCGATTGGTTGACATCGGCGAGAGCGGAGCGGTGTCAAAGGTACCAATCATGTGGTCAGAGTGGACGGTGCAATTTCTTACCAAGTTGTTCTCAGTCTTTGAGCATTTACAACCCGACGCACACGGGAGCAAGTCTGAAGCAGCGGATGCTTTCAAGGGTGGGAATCGAGACGCTTCAGGATTTTTACTCTCTTCATCGTCCATGTTCCCGCCACTCATTCATCTTTTGTTTGCGAGATTGGACCCGCCTGTTCGAAAGATGGCTGTGTCCCGAGTTTGCGCTTTTTTGAGAGAAAACACGCTCCCTGAGATCGTCGATGAAGTCAGCGTTCTACTCGAAGCGGTTCTCGTCTCGGAACCTGAGCAGGCGATCCGAGAGATTATTCATCCTTCGATTACCGCCTTGGAGGAAGACCTTACAAGCAGTTCGCTTTCCACAACTGCTGACGCGCGCATTCGTTGGTTTAGCGGTCTTCTAGGTACAGGAATACGATACGCTCGACGGGAAATTGCGGTTGAAGTCTGTGAAGACGTGAAACGTCTCGTTAGAAGGATATTCACTCTCGGTGAACAGTCTGGGAATCTTGATCTTCTCTGCGTCGGCGAGCATCTGCTCACCGAACTCATCACGGGCATGTTGTCATTTTACATCGTAGACGAGGACACAGACGACGTCGAGGGTGATTCGATCACAAATTGGGTCAATTCGAAGTGGATCGTCGATGTGAACGGTGATGTAGTGGGCGATCAAGTCTTACCGGGCACGTTCACGTGGACTGCTCCAAATGAATCAAGCATCTCCGCTACGCACGCAATCATCGATGAGTTCCTCGTCTCTCCTGCGAATGAGATTATCGAGAGCGCCTCGGAAGATCGCATGGAGTGTGACGATGAAGTATCAAAAGGACACGTAAGGAGAATCGTTTCGTCGATTACTGGCGTTGTTGTAGGTCTTCGAGAACGATTGAAGGACTTTTCAGACTCAGATGCAACCTTGTTCACTGGTCACACCGCGTGCTTCAACGACAGTGGACCACGCGGGTTGGCGGCTGAAGCTCTCGCCGCTTGCATCCGTAAAACAAGCTCGGATGATACGGAGACGTTGAGCTTAATATGTGTTGCGACAGAATCAGTGCTGAATTGCGCCTTGAGAGGATACCAGTACTCGAGATCTTCATTGATGTCCTTGAATTCCATCGCAAGTTACGTGACACAACCACCGTGTGCTGGGACAAAGGCTCGTTACCCGCGATGGTTCATCGCGTCGAAGATCCGACTCGGTGCTTACTGGCGAAATGCACAATCAGTGTACTACTCAGGCTCTACTTCGAGCTTCTATTCGATTGGTCCGTCCAGCGACTCGAGGCGAGGAAATTTACTGCGTGCTCTGCAGGACATGGCGCTGAGTAAATACGCTTCAGTTCGGCAGTGCGCGCTACCCGTAGCCGAGGCTCTCTTTGATCGATTCTCTGGCGACGCTATACCGTTTATAGACCGCTCAATCGAAGCTATCGTGCAGGAATATGAGGATGAAGACAGGTGTATTGCGTCTTGCGCCGTATTACGCACTCCATCGTGCTTGCACCTGGCCCTCAGTGACGAAAGACTTTTTGTCTCTCTTGTTCAAGCAATTTTAGGCAGTTCGCACCATGGCACTGAACGGGCTCAAAATGCCATAGGCTCTGTGTTTTTGACGTTCGCGCTGATGTTCACTCGGGGCGTTTTTGAACCTGCGCCGTCGCAGTCTGTCGTCGACTTGAAGGACTCTCTGCTCGCATCTTTACAATCGCGGACGGCCATGCACTGGAGCTATGCAATGATGACGAACGCGATGACGATCTTTTTCATCGACACGCGTGATGACGCAAACTTTCTCTCTCGGGCTACTGAAGAGTTCATGGCGCGAATTCTAGGAGACTTGAAGGTGGTGCGCTTCCCGGCGATGTGCGCCCTCTTGATGATGAATCGCCACGAGTGCTTTGAATCATCATGCGCTCCTGTCGTGGCTCGGGTCATATCAGAAACTCCCTCGTTATGTCAAACAATTGTTCAGAGTTTTGCCGTCGCTCATTCCGCTCAAGATGCAGGCGAACAGCGCGGGAGGGCAAATGGTAAAGCTGATGCGTTAATGCACGCTGCCGAGGCTCTCTACGGTTACGCCAACGAGATGTCCGGGCCGGAATGGCCCAGCTCGCGAGCATTTGAAGGTTTACCGCTTACTGGCGCGTTTATCATCGCAGTGGCTAGATTTTGGATGTTGATTGCAAAGATTTCACCTCAGAAGATCGCACTTGGCCTTCGAAACATTTGTGCGAATGCGTCAGAAGAGAGCGACAGGAGTACTCGCTGCGCCATAGCCGAGGCGCTTGCTGGCGCAATCGCGTCGAGAGCCTTGAACGAGGACGACAAGGTTTGCTTGGAAGATGCATTTCTAAAGTTTGCGATCGATGCTTCCGCAGATCAACGCGAAGAGTGGCTTCGAGGAGCGGCATTTTGTACGAACAGTGGTGGCGGCAACGTTTCCGATTCGTTGCTCAGACGACTGGGCGCTTTGCACTTCAGCACAGTGTCTCATTTGTCTAGGAGTATTGAGCTTACGCGAATCTGCATCGCCCAAATTGGATTCGGAAAGAGCGACATCAAGTCATTGTTGATTCAAAATCTTGCAGATCCAGTTAAGTCATTTCTCGTGCACGAGAGCCGTCTGGTTCGCGAAAATGGCGCTCAACTTGCGGCAACACTTCTCGCCATGGATGAAGATGACATGCGGGTTCAATACGAAACATTGCTCAACATGTTTGCACAAGATGTCCATGGCCTCACGGATAAAGCTCTGATGTCCGACCCCGCGTTTCCGGACGCTGTGAACACACCAGCCAAGAATGCTCTCGAGGGCATTTTTTACTCGCTCCATGCCATAGTTCGTCATGGCGACGCCAACGTGGTTTCCAATCGCGCTTCCACAATCTTACGCTCTGCTCTTCGAACGGCAGAGTCAAAAGACAAGGACTTTGCAATGTTGGCAAAGTTGACTAGCGCGTATCTCAAGTACGTGCAGTTCGGAGACGATGAACTTCGCATGCTCACTGAAATGCTCGCGCTCACCAGCGAAGACGAAAACTGGCACACGCGCGCCGCCGCATTGCGTTTTACTCAGGCGTTCACGTACCACCACGCCTTTACACTGTCGCCAGAATGCTTTGCGACGCTTCGGGAAGTTGTGAAGCGTCGTTTGTGTGACAAGCAACTCGAAGTGGCGCAATTAGCCTCGGGTACGCTAATGATTTTCCTCAAAGGTATCGGTTCGACGGATGAACCTATGTTGCGCTCAGAGTTTCTCAAAATTGCTTCTGTGCGCTTACCACGGGGTGCTTCAGCCAATGAAATATCGCAGAAGCATGCAGCTGTGTTGGGTTTATCGGCATGCGTCTTGTCAAATCCTTACGAAGTTCCGAGCTGGATGCCAAGTGTCATGGAAGCTCTCGGCTTCGCGTCGCTCGAGCCGGCGCCCATCAAAGAGACGACGCAGCGAACTTTTGCAGAATTCAAAAAGACCCATCAGGACACGTGGACGCAAACCAGAGCCGCGTTCACGCACGAACAGTGGGAAAACGTGACTTTAGGATTAGATCTCGCACCTAGTTACATCATTTGAAAACCTTGAAGTATTAGACAAATCGGATGACAAAACGCTCTCAGCACGTACGCCTCGCCTCCTCATATTCTCGCATGCATATTGATGGCGATCACTCAAGGTTCAGACGCCTCACAGGACGCGCATGCGTTTTCGATGAGCGCCACCGCAACGCATTCTCAACACGATCACGGACACTTCTCGCGTGCCATCTCGCAGACGCACGGTTTGCAAGTCTGCTCCAGGTGCAATCATTTCTATTCGAGTAACGCGCCGGGTACCCAGCCGGGAATGCTGTGCCAACAGTGCACCGGCACGGCTCTGCACACGGACCAGACGTTAATTTTGTGTCCAGCGTGGTGCGTTTCTTTTCGCGCGTCGCGTTTCCGCGTTTCCGCGTTTCCGCGTTTCCGCGTTTCAATGACATCGTCGTCGGTATCGTCAACATCGTGAATTAAAGTTGACATCGTAACAAACTAACGTTGAACATTGTCGACCGATTCGCACGAATCTAGCCGCGCGGTACTCATTCGTCCACCGTCACCGCACGCAATTGCGATTTGCGGTCAGTGTCAGCGTGTGTTGAGACTTCCAGATCCACCGAGAGAAGACACGTTCGCGTCGTCGCGGTCACACGCGGGATTGGCCGCCGGCGCGATGCCATCGACTCGACCACTTCAACCGCCTCCGGGTTTCAACGTGATCGCGTGCGTGTGTCCAAACTGTCAAGTGTGTGTGCAAGCGCCCATGTCTGCGCCCGTGTGTCGGTGTGGTAACTGTGGTGGATACATGCGCACGCCCTCGGCGGTGTGACGCGTGATACTTCGATTTAATGATCATGTAAAACGGTTTCATGCGCAATTTTGATTCGGTTCAGTTTGTTTAAAAAGAGTGGTTCATGATGATGATGATGGTTTCACAAGGCGGTTAGACGGTAAGAGAGAGTAAACTGTAAGGCTTTGCAATATCAGATATGCGTACATTTTCCTTTTGCGAGCGAGTGAATCGATGATAATAAGACATCAAAAATTTGGTTATTAAAACACTTACGCACCGAGCGCGAGGGTGAGCTCGGCCTCGCAAGCGAGCTCTTCACCAACAAAGCACTGACCCTTCATCTTCGCGATACCAAATCTCTTGTTGAGCTTGGTCAAGACAACCTTCATCACGAGCGTATCGCCCGGAACAACCGGTCGGCGAAACTTGACTCCGTCGATACCCGCAAAGAAGAACTCCTTTTGCGTACCGCCTTGTCCCTTTTCACCGGGTTCCAACATCACCAAACCACCGACTTGGGCCATGGCTTCAACCATGAGCACACCCGGCATGATGGGGCGCTGCGGGAAGTGTCCAGGGAAAAAGTTGTCGTTGATTGTGACATTCTTCACACCAATGGCGTACGACCCGGTTTCGATCTCAACCACGCGGTCGACGAGAAGGAACGGGTACCGGTGCGGCAACAAGTCCATGATGGCGTCGATATCCATTGCAGCCGGGAGGTTCTTACCCATACCTTTGGCGGCCGAACCCGGTTCTTCGGTATCCGCCGCGGCGGCGACGATCGAGCGACGGAGCGGCGCAACCGGGCGAGCGATCTTCGCAGAGGATTTGCGAAGCGGCGCGCGCGCGTTGGTCGGCGCGACGACGCGAGCGGCGGCGGTGTGTTGAACGACAGAGTGCATGACGGGCGTGTTTCGTGTGACGGCGACGACGGTGAGTGCGGCGACGCGGGCGGAGAGTGACGCCGGGAAAGATGATTACCCTGAAAAAGTGGATAAGCGCTGAGTCAGTCTGTCCGACGGAGCGACGGAGCGACGGAGCGAGCATCCAAATTTGCCGAACGAAGAGACGAGGGCGTCGAAAGAGAACACCGTGTTTCAGAGCATCATGATTGAATTAATCCACGAGTATGTACAAGCTATGAGTGTGCGAAAGAACGCACGTTTCGCCGTGCGTTGGCTAGTAAACAAACGGGATGAGACGATAGCGAACGACGGCGCAGTATCGCTTCCAATCGTCGCCGTACTTTTCAGCGCACGCTTCACCGTCGCGAGCGTCGCGATGGACGAGGAGAATACCGAAATATATAACGTAAAAGTACGGGACGACGTGGGAAAAGCCGCAGGGGAGACACCACGCCCACGCCATGATCCAGTCGCCGAGGTAGTTGATGTGGCGGCAGACGCCCCACCAACCACTGATGATCAACTTTGTACCTCTCGCTGTTTGCAACGTCTTCAAGTGTGCGACTCGTTTATCCGTTGGATCGGTGCGGAACAAGTTCTTCTGCGAGTTTGAGCCTCGGAAGATGACGTAACCTAGGCATTGGACGAGGAGAATGCCGACAATGTGCGCGTTGGACAGTCGCACCGAGTGCTCGAGGATGTATCGGCACTGCAACGAGTACGTAAACGGCACCCAGACCAAATCACCAAAGGCGAGCATGAAACCGAAACCGTCAGTCGTGATATCCATCGTCGTCAAAATGGCTGGTTCGTTCCAAAGCGCATCGATGACGTACGCGCCTTGAAAGGCGCACACCATCATCATCGCCGCAGAAACCGAGCCGGTCACGGCGTATTGCTTCGCTGCAAAACCCAAATCTAAGAGCAGCCACCCAATCAATCCCGGCGTGAGCTCACAAAAAACCTTCAAGTCAAAGGTTCCCGCCATGAGACGCGGGTTGAGTTCACGGCCGATGAAAAAATCATAAATAAAGTTGCCGCTGTTGCCACCCTTGGCCAGCATTTTGTCCTTTCCGAACGAGCTCAGGTACAGATACGCCGAAAGCGCGTACGAAAAGATCACCATGGTTGAAAGCATGGAAAGCAAGTTGTCGTGCACCGCGGCGAGATCGATCCACCCAGCCTTCATGCCGGTGACACCGACGACGCACGTGGCGACAAAGACTCGAAAGCCGTTGAGCTTGTACACGAGTCTCGTCCCATCCGGCAACATGACGCCCTCTTTCATCGTTCCCGGCAAAACGACGTGCGCGATAATCGTAAACGTCATCCATCCCAACGTCGCAACGGCACCTTTGGCGTCGAACAACGCCATGCGCTTCGGAAAGCCCGGGAAGATTTTACCCCCGGCGCCAAACGCCTTTGAAACCTCAACGCAACCATCCTCGTTGCACGCGTACACGAGAAAGTAGCACACCAACGGCAAGATGAAGGTGATGCCGAGCGCTCCGATCGGACCTCCAAACTCAAAGTGCGTCGTGCGCGCCGGCGCAGGGGCGGTACGCGCGGAAGATTTCTTTGCAGAAGTTGACCGCGACGCCGCTCGTGAAGACGAACGCTTCGGTGTCGCTCTGCTCGAGGGCGACTTGGCGGCGGCGCTCGCACGTTTGGTGGGCGTGCGACGGGTGTTTGCCGCCATCGTAAACTGGTTTTACCGTCGATGGACTGCGCGCGCGCGTCGCAGACTGGCGCTGGATTAGTTACTGTGGTGTGTGGTTTCGCTGCTTTCGCGGAAAAAATCATTTGCATCTTTACAAATCTACCATTACTCGCTCGCTAAAACATCGTTTCGTCTAAATATGGTTGGCATTACGCCGAGTTTATCTACCGGTTTGGACAGTTGGTTGCCCAGTGACCCTCTTGGCCGCAGTGGAAACACGTGTTGTTGCCGCCGCCGCCGCCCGCATCTCGTTCGGCGCGCGTTCGGCGACGACCAGTTGTCGTGTTTCGAGCCCCAGTGGTTCTCGCACCTCGCCCGCGCCCTGGTCGGTCATTTTGCCGCAGTTCATGTGCTTGAGAACGCGCGGGAGAACGCCGAGCAGAGACACTTTCTTCGGCGCGACTGGCGCGAAGGAGTTGTTGAAACTGCACAGAGCAAAACGTGCAGCCAGTCCAATGTTGCATGTCCTGATAGCCATTAGGAAGCGCGATGAGCGAAAACTTGAAATGGAGAAGTCTGCCGCGACACTGACTGCAGTGTTCTTCTTCTATGCTTATGCCTCTGGTACAGGACGGCATGGACATTCGGTGCGAACAGTGCGCCGCGTCGCAAGACAACGAAAATTTCTTTATTCCTCTCTCGCCCGACTCAAAGCGGAGGCTGGCAGTACCGTTGCAACCTGGACACGGATTTCGAACGACACCTTGGATTTCACCTACGTCGGTACTCTCGTGTAGTTGCGTGCGACCGTTGCCATTCGCTACCGCTCCCGCCGCCGAGCCGGTTTGCATGAAAGCGCCGACTGTGTTCGTCAACAGATTTTCATCCGCCGCGACGCGATCGTACGCTTGCAGCATTGCCCTCAAATGAGTCTGTAAACCGATTTTAGGGTCCATACGCGCGTGTGCGACCGCATCGACGTCAGCCTCCATCTTAGCGCGCTTCGTTGGTAGCCACATGTCGGCGACTCCCATACGATCGTACGCCAATACAAGAGCCTCTCCGAGTTCCGTCGGCATCAATCTATTATCCCCAACTTTACGAGCGTAACCGCGTTCGCCGACGACTTTCTCGATGTGTTGCGCTTGCGTCGCATCTGTACCAATCATATGTGACTCCATGAGGGAAAGCAAATCGACTTCACTGAGATAGTCTGGTGGTCGCGTCGTGCCTTGATGCAAATCCAACACTGGCTGAAATTGCTCGCCGGCTGTATAAAGAGGTAACGTGCTGTTACCCCAGTTGTCGTACGTCGGTGTTAACCGCGGTCCCTCTGGAGGTCCTGGACCGTAGATATCCAAATAGTTTCTCTCGCGAATCATCACACCCGTTGCTCTGAACGTTTCATTCGCGACTTCGATGTCTACGTACGTCTTGAGCGCGATGGCTGGATGCGAACACGTAGCCAAGAAGTGTCGACACACAAACTCGTAAACTTTCGGAGCGTTGTGATTCTTCGCTCGCATAGCTTCATATTGCTGCTGTGTGGCCAGTTTTGTAGGATATATCGGAGGGTGAGCCTTATCATCCTTCTGCCCTCCCGGAGGTCGTCTGAATCGCCCGCCGTTTATCAATCGATCCGTGTAGAATCCAAACTCTGGGTGCTGATGGAGTTCACGGAGCGTACCGTCGTAATCGAAGTCATTCGGAAAATTGTCCGTTTCGGTACGAGGATACGATATGAAACCGTCGTTATACAGATCCTCCGCGATTTTCATGATTTGCTCTGGTGAAATTCGCAGCGCTCTGTTCAGCCGTTTCTGCATCTCAATCGTATTCAGCGGATGAGGCGGCCACTTTTTACTCTCTTGACCGTCGACGCTCACTACCGTTGCCACGTTTGCTCGAGTACACAAGTCGTAGAGCGACTCGGCAAAGTTTTGATCAAACAGTCTCCCTCGACTCCATTCAAACTGCGTCGTACATCCTTCGCGCGTGTGAGAACATTTGACGGCCCAAAAGTCTTCAGAAACGTGCGCGTCTATGTCCCACTTTCTCTGTACGATGAATCCGAGCGTTGGAAACTGACACGGTCCATACGATACGATGGACTTGCCCTTGTCATCCACCGGCAAGCCCACGCCCGCTCTCTGCAACGCCAACGTATTGAATCGCGTAAACGCGGCACCCAACCTCAAATCCAACTCCATCCTCATATCCACCGCCTTGGCCTCGTGTTCGTTCGGTTCCATGAGCGCCGCCAACGCGCGATCCGCGTCCCCTCTGCTCAACGCCGAAAACCGCGCTCGAAGCGCCACGATGCCTCTGTTCGCCTCTCGGCACGCTCGCAGCACCTCAAACGCAATATTCTCACCCTCTCTGTCGCAATCCAACCACAATATCACCGAATCACACCTCCTCGCCTCCCGCTTCACATTCTCCGCGCACTGTTTCTTATCCCTCGGCACGCTCTTCACCACCGCCGCGTCCAACAACAGCTCTCTCGGGTCCACCCCGTTCCATCTTTTATGTCTGTCTTCGGCGAATTCAAAATTACTCAAGTGCCCCGTCACCGACGTGAACACCATGTCCACCTGTCGCCCTTGCACCGAGTACCGAAACTCCCAAACTTTATTCCACGGCGTCAACCCATCGCGACATCGCGCTCTTCCGTTCGAGAGCACTCGCGAGATTTCCTTGGCGACGGATGGTTTCTCAGCCACGTTGAGCACGCGGTTTTGCACGCGTCCTCTCGCGCGTTGTTGCTGCATCCCTCGCGAGACTCGCTAGTCTTTGCTTCGCGCAGATCACCGCAATCTTTCGCGCATCGAACCCGCGGGCGTTTCGTCGTCGTCACGCGTCGTCGTTCCAAAACCGACGCGCTCTGACGTGCAAAAGTTGTTGTTTGTTTCAACAAACCGGTGCCCACAGTTGGTGACGCAATGGTGGATTGCCCGACGTCGCGACGCCGGTACGAATCCTGGCGCGCCGCCCTGCTCGGGGAAAACGAAACCCCGCACGCGCGATTGACCCGAAGACTCTCGTACGAGCGATTGCGACGACAGAGCCTCGGGCGGAACTGGAGACGGAGCGAGATAATCTCGGAAGAGTCTGCGGATGACACGAGACGATGCGTGGCGTTGGACATCGAGAGGTTACCGAGCGATGACCCGAGACGGACGTCGCCGGAGTGCGTGGCGGCGTTGAAGAGGATATTGGTGGCGTACGCGTCGATGACCAAGTCGAGGAAGGGATACCGGCAGGGTATGCACGAGTTGGCGTCGATGCTGTTTGACGCGAGAGCGAGAGCGGCGGATTACTCGAAAGCGCCGGAAGGACGGGGGAAGTGGGGGGAGACGAACGATCACACCGCGTTTGCGATTTGTGCGGATGACGAGAGGGAGATATCGGAGGCGAATGAACGGGACTATAGGTTCGTGGAACACGATACGTTTGCGATGTTTGAGGCGTTTATGGGAGAGACGACGCGTACGGTCGACGGTCGGTTGCGGTTGGGAGTGTACTACGAGGACACGACGACGCCGATGTCGCCGATCAACGCGGCGTTTCGACGGATTGAAAATGCTCTCGTATCGATAGATGAGGCTGTGGCCCGCAAACTCGCCGCCTTGGAGGTGGAGCCGCAGTTGTATTTGTTGCGTTGGTTGCGGTTGGGATACGGGCGCGAGTTTCATCGCGAAGACGTGTGCGTGCTCTGGGACGCGTTCATGGAGTGTGTGGTGGGTAAAAAGGAGGGCGAAGAGGTCATTAGGAGCAGAGATATATATGAAGGCGTCGCCGTGAGCTTGCTGTTGTCGATGCGGGAAGATATCCTTTGCGCTCAAGATTTCGGCACGGCGATGAGTCGCTTGCAAAAGGTTCCGCCGGGACTCGAAATGGAGCACATCATAGCAAGAGCGAAAGCGATGGCGATGACGGGTTTGCTCGACGAGCACGGATTTCGAGTGAATCCACCCACGTTGCCTTCGAGGAAATCATCGCATCGACGCGTCATTTCGTCGAAGAATAGACTCATTGTACCGAGCATTCGCAACGGCAAGTCGCCGAGCATCACTTCCGAGACGGAGAGCCTGAGAAGTCTCAACGATGAAGAGCTCAATGCATCTTTGGACGTTCCTCCTACGACGTCTGACGTAGAAGCAGAGGAGACCAACTTGTCTTCCGACGCGGAACGCGTCGAAGAAGTGTCACCCGTGAAAACAGCAACTCGACAAGTGGAATCGATGACGCTTCGCGTTCCAAAGCTGGTAACCTCGGGACGATACACAAAGCCAACCGTCGCGAAAACTGACGGCGCCGCCGTCGATCGCGAAGAAAACCCATTCACCGGCTCCATGTTCGCCCCCGACCCTCCGAGATCGTTTCGACGCAACGTCGGCGCCTCGGATCCAGTCGTCAAGCCCGACGACGAGCCCGACCACAACCTCGAAACCTCTCGAGAGAACGCCCGCCGTAGCCTCAACGCCGCCATCAACACCCTCAATCACGCCTTGGAACACGGCAACGCCGCATCAGAGCGCGCCGCGAGACAAATAGACACAGTTTTTGGTCAATCTTAGCCGCTCGGCTTTTCAATACGACGCAGACGGAAATATCGCTGAGCTGGCAGTTTTCGCCGACGCGCGCGTCGACACCCTTCCCATCAACTTCCTTTGACGACGATCGCGAAACCCGACGAAAACGTAAAAGCGCATCGTTCGCCCGTCGTTTCCCGTCCCTCGTCGCGTCGTCGTCGGCCGTCTCGACGCGTCGTCGTCCTTGCGCCTCTTATCCCAAATTCGACGGTTCACGACTCGAAAACACGTCGAGGGGTACATAAAAGTGTACCCGCGGCTCGGAGCATTCCGGGGACGATAACTGTCGAGAATCGGTTCGTCGTCATCGTCGTCGTCACTCGCGGACGCATCCCCCCGCGTCGACGATACGCGTCGTCGAGCTCGAAACGAACGCTCGACGCACACCGTTCTTCGACGAGTCAAACGCGACGCGACAGAGCGATCGATTCAACGAACGCAAAGGGGGCTGTCCGCCCGACCAAGGAATTTCTTCGGTAGCGGTCTCGAGCATCCTTTTTGCCGCGCGAGATGGCGGACGTCGAGAAAGCGACGACCCCCGAGGTCGTCGTCGCGTCCGATGAGAGCGTGTATCAAGCCGGTAGGCGCACGCAAAAGGTTCTCGCGGCGATTTCGTTGTGCATGGTTGCGTTTTGCACAGCCATGCTCGGATATTTTGCTAGCGAGCTGACCAACGTCGTCGGCGGCGAGTGTCCAGGTTACACCCCCGCAGGTGACTGCATGACGCTCAAGGAAAACTGGTGTAAAGTTATGCAATGCGATCAACAAGGTGGCGTACTTGCCGGCGCGACTGTGTACACGGCAGACTCGTACACGTCAACTACGCAGTGTCCACAAGGTTGCAGTGGCGCGTGCGTCGCCGATGGACAAAGCCCAGAGGAAGCCGTCTCCGCGTGGTTGGCACTCCTTGCTCGTTTTGATGCATGCGCGGCTCGTACCAGTCGCGTTCGCGAATGCTTACCGACGAAAGACACGGACGGAAGTTTGGCAAACTACCGCGGTTACAAGGTTGCTCACAGCGCCCTTGGCATGGGCGGTACCGAAGCTTTCATTCAGCGCGAATCCTTTCTTGATGCGTGTGATGCCCAAGAAGTTTATGCTGACCGCCGTGAACGTGGCGGCAACGCTGTTCTTGGATGCATGTGCGTCGCACTTGTCGCCTGGCTTGCCATGACGTGGTATGTTTTGCGGAAGCCGAACTACACGAAGAAGCCGAGAGAGACGAGAGTGAAACCGTTGGAGAAGTTCGGTGATAAGAAGGACTTTAACCATCGATTCCACCCAGACTCTATTTGGTTATGGTTCGCAACTTTCAACGCCCTCTTTGGTTTTGCGATTCAGCTGTACTCGTTCTACACTCCATCAACCACAGACATCCGAATCCCTCAAGCTCAGGGCGCTTGGATGACTATTGAAGTCATCACTAGAGGCATCCTCGTTCTCTTCGACAAGTTTACCGTGATGGAAGCGTCTGCGCTTCTTTTCGACATTGGTTACACCATTGTCGGTTTCACGGCGCTTCTCGAACCCTTCTTTGAACCAAAGATAACAACACAACTCCCGGAAGTTGACGAGAGCATCACGGACTACGCTCTGGCCATTCGTGTGCTCTCGTTTATCTGGCCGCTCGTATCCTCTACAAAAGTTATCAAGGCTTTGTACATCGACAACTTCTGGCCGTCTCCGTCCACCGCGCGCGCGGTGACGACGAAGCAACGCAACCCGAAGCGCTTGATCCTCAAGATTGTTCTCCTCGTCTTGCAACTGGGTGCTGCTTTCTCTGTGTACGGTATCATGGGCAGCGAAACTCTCTGTCATCAATTCCGCACATGTGCGAGAGGCAAGTGTACGCCGAACATTCCAGCAGGAGTAAATCTCGATGTTGCACTCCTTGGCGATAACGGCTCGAATAAAATGCAACGTCAAGAGCTGATTTCTGACGACGGTTCAATGAAGTGGAGATGGCAAATCAACACGCAAAGCAAACTCAAGTTCGTCAAGGTTGACGGTACCTTGTATGCCGATATGGAGTTTGCAGTTCCAAACGGCTCGATCGAAAACAAAGTCACCGAGCCAGGCGGATCGGGTTCACCCACCTCGAACGTTGCCGGAAGCACACCAAGCTCTGCCTGCGCCACTCGATTTGAAGTGCAGTGCCAAGAGGTCAACCCCAGACACGCATTCAGGCACTTGACAAATGATAACGAATGGGTAGATTACAACCAATCCATGTATAAGTTTGTCGCAAAACACAACGCAGGCCAAACGACTGGCGAACCAGACTGCTTTGGTGCAAACACGGAGTGGTGGACGAGCGACGCCATGTTTACCGCTGGTCCAGATCTCGCCGTCGGAGGCTCCAAAGATGATCCAGACGTTGGCTTTATCTTTATGGAACAAAAGAACTGCTGCTGGCAAACGAACAGCGATGGAACCTGCAACGTTGCCACTGACTACTGCATCATCGAACCACCGTTCGTCGGTGTGTACTCACCGTACGGTCGGTCGAACGTCGATGCGACTGGCTTGTCCTGGAGTGGCAGCATCAGCGGTAGTATGCCAACGACGTGGGGAGCATCCCAACACATTTTCGAATTCCCTATGGATCCGTCGGCAGCCGCTCCGGCAGATTCTATCTGCAGCCCATCGAATCCGAGCGCCTGCGGTGGCGTCCCTGTGTGAGCGAGCCCGACGCGAGCGAGCGAGCGATGAGAAAAATATAACCAATCCGGTGTCCTTTTTAATCATAAACGCAACTTGAAGTATACCCACTCGTCTTCGCCAGACCCCGTCGCGCGCCATGCCTCGCCGCAAACCCGACGCGCAAACGCTCCTGGAGACGCGGCAGGACGCATCGCGCGCCGTCGCGACGCTCCTCGCGTCCGCGGCTCGTCGACACCGCGGCTCGAGCATTAAAGCGTTAACGCTGGCGGCTCAGGTTCGACACAAGCGCGCGACGCACGCGGTGACGTGCGAGACGATTCGACACGTCCGAGCGATAAAAACGCTCTTTGTTGACGTCGGAGACCCGCTCGAGGCGCTGACGCGGGACCCGGAGGAGTCTTCTGGACGAGAAGGTGACCAGGCGTGGCGCGCGCGAGCAGAGGCGTACGCGTACGCGTACGACTTGTTGTTCGGTAGCGCTCGACACTTGGAGAAGTGGGAGGGTGAGGCTGGCGGGTGTGAGACGGTACGCGCGAACGCGCGGGCGCTGACGGAGGCGCTCGAACGGGCGATGCGTCGGGAGAAGGTTTCAAAGGCGAGCGAGTATGCGGCAAAGGTTTCGGGCGCGAGCTTTGCCGGCGTGCAATACTCGCGAACGGCGAGAGTGAACACGCTCAAGATGCGCGTCGAAGACGCGATGCGCGTGTTTCGTGACGGTGGATTTAAATGCGCCGTCGATGGGTTGATCGATACGCTCTTGGTGTTTCCGGCGGGGACGGATTTACACGCGCACGAGTTGGTTAAGAATGGCGCGGTGGTTTTGCAAGGGCGCGCGAGTTGTCTTCCGGCGGCGGCGCTCGCGCCGGAACGCGGGTGGGCGTGCATCGACGGGTGTGCCGCTCCTGGTAACAAGACGACGCAGCTCGCCGCGATGGTTGGTCGAGAGGGTGGGGTGTTTGCGTTCGACGCCGACGCTCGGCGGCTCAAGCGGCTCAAGGAAAACGCGGCGACGACGGGGAGCAACAACATCATTCGAGCCAAGTGTCAAGACTTTCTCACCGTGGACCCTGAAGATAAAATGTACGCGAGCGTTCGAGCGCTTTTGCTCGACCCATCGTGTTCGGGGTCCGGAACTGAGGTGAACAGAGGAGACATTTTACTGCGCGACGCTCTCGGCGCAGACGAAGACGAAAACGACGTCGCCGAAGAGGACGAGGCGCGTATCGATAAACTCGCCGCGTTTCAAAAGTCAGTGCTCATGCACGCGTTTGAGTTTCCAGAAGTCGAGCGTGTGTCCTACAGCACGTGCAGCGTGCACGAAAAGGAGAATGAAGAGGTTGTTCGCGACGTCATGGAGGCGGCTCGCGCCAAAGGATTCAAGCTCTTTCATGCGCTTCCAAAATGGCATCGTCGAGGCGTGCGCATCGAGGGCTTATCAGAGTCCGACGCCCAGTGCATCATTCGAGCGGATCCGATGGAGGACGACATGGAGGGTTTCTTCGTCGCGATATTCGAACGAGACGTAAGTCTCACTCGAAGCAAAGGTCAGAATTTAATCCCATCCAATCCAAACGCTGCCGTGTCGGCCGCCGCGATGAAGAAGAGACCAAAAGTTGATCCTGACAGCGTGAAACCCGTGTACGGGGGTGGTACAAAGAAGAAATCAAAGGGTGGAGGACGCGCGCCGCTGTTTAGGTAAAAGATGAACGCGTCGTACGGTGAGACGACGAACAGGAAGAAGGTGTAAAAACAGTTGTTGTTAATTTTTTAGTGGAAATGTGACATAATAGCAAACGCGAAAACATTTAAGCATCCTCTTCCCACGTCAATGCCTCTTTGACGTACTTGACGCCGAGCGCGACCGAAGTCAACGCGATCGGCGCCGCACCGGCTTGCCACGGCATGTCCGGCGCGTACGCGACGCCGCGCGCCATGAGCGCCGCCGCGAGCGGAATGGAACCGATGGCCAACAACTCCCCGTTGACCACCTTGGTAATGCGCGCCGCGAGCTTTTCAGACATCGGTTCAACCTCACCCTTCGCCTTGGCTGCCGCCCTCTGAATAATCTTAATCGTCGGGAACAAGCTCGACGACCCCATGACGGTGAAGAGCCACATCTTCACCCAAAAGATGGGTTCGTGGCTGTAAAACTCCCAACCCTTGCCGTACTCCGTCGCCCGAAGGTATCCCGTGTACAACACGAGCACACCCGCGATGCCGTACACCGAATCCGCGATGACGAGTCTTTGCTCTTCCTCCTCGCTCATGTTCGCCTTGACGGTCAACCGTTCCGTCGTCAGCGCGCCGACGACAAGCACGAGTCCCAAGTAGTGTCCGTACGCCGCAAACGCGCTCGCCACCGGGTCCACCGCCGCCTGCGCCGCCCCAGCGTAGCACGTCGCCAACACCGCCGGCGTCATCATCATCGCCGCGTTGTTCTCGCGCTTCTCCTCCTTCTTCGCAGCCACGACGACGTCATCCACACGTTCCGCGCGAGCGACGACGACACGCATCGATCCTCTTTGATGAGCTAGTTGCATCTTGTTCTTCGTCGTCATCGAAACCCCCGCGCGCGGCGTCGTCGTCGTCATCACGGTCGTCATCATCGCGACCATCTTTAATTAATTGAATGTATACCCCGTCGTCGTTCTCGTCGTCGTCGAGCGGTACGTGCGTCGGCGTCTGTTGTTAATCAGTTTCATTCGTTGATGACGTCGTCGCTTTTTGTTATCCAAAACAAAAGTGCACTTTTTGTGAAAGCATTCTTCATTCCACGACCACGACGACGACGACGACAACGACGAGGTGTGCGCGCGGTCCACGCGAGACGTCGTTTTGTGGTGTTTCCCAACGTGGGCACCGACGGGTATCGACGAAGAAGGTGATGATGCGTGCGGCGTCGAATCAACAGTCGGATTATATAATCGATAAAACATTCAAGTACAACGACGCGTATGAAACGCGCGTGCGAGGACGATCGGGAAGTGAGACGTGCGTTTTGATCGTTCCCGGGCTCACGGATGGACCGGGGAGTTTAGCGTACGCGAACGACGGTGGGGCGCTCGTGGAAAGGGTGTCGGACGACGCGAAGAATGGTAACTCGCTCTTGGCGACGTTTGAGTTGTCGACTTCGTTTGAGCGCTACGGAACGAAGACGCTGGATGACGACGCGAGAGAAATCGGGGAAGTGATGCGGAAGATTTCAGAGGCGATACCGGGGGTGAAGGAATTTACGATTGTCGGGCACTCGACTGGGTGTCAGAGCGCGTGTCGATTTTTAGAGACGGCGAGCGAGGACGACGCGCGAATGGTGTCGCGCATCGTTTTGCAAGCCGGTGTGAGCGACCGGGATTGGTACGACGCCGATAACGGGAAAGAGATGATGCGGTCGTGGGTTGCGCGCGCGGAGGCGATGGAACCAGAGGAGATGATGCCGAGCGATACGCCGGGGACGTACGGCGTGCCGACCAACGCACGTAGATTTTTAGCGCTGGCGAAACCAGGCGGCGACGACGATTGGTTTAGTTTGGATCTCTTTGACGGGACGACGACGCCCGCGACGGAGAGTAAGATAACGACGGCGTTGAGCGGCAAGTGCTCTCACGTGGATGTTCGAATCGTCGTTTCGACGGCGGATGAATACGTGCCGTATTCAGCCGAAGTTGTCGTAAAGCACAACGAACGCGTGCGAGCGGCGTTTGCGGGTGTCGCCAAGAGCGCGGAGACGCTCTACGTCAACGGGAACCACGATTTGAGTGAGGTTGATGAAAAAGATTTAAAAAAGTTTGTCGACTTTGTGTTGACTTGACGATTGTTTGTAACAGTGGTAGTACAATTGGAATGAATTCTTTACATAAATCAAACAAATCAGTCATCGTTTCTTCTTTGCTGGCGCGCGTCGTTTCGGTGCCGCCTTGCCCAAGCCGGGCAAACCCATGCTGAACAACGCATCCGCTTCTTCCTCGTTCGCCTCTTCGCGCTCTCGCGCATTTCTATCCTCCGCAGTCTCTTCTCGTTCGTACACACTCGATTCCGACGCAAAGTGCGTCGATCGAGTCGCATTCAACCCAACCACTCGTTGCTTTTTAAACTTCTTAAAGTTTGCCCGCCCGGAACCCGCGTCGTCGACGTTCGCACCCGCGGTCGTCGCGTCAACATCATCGGTGTTTTTCACATACAAATCCCCGAACACAACCTCAGCCTCACCCATCGTTGGTTCCGCGGCGTCTCGCTTTTCGGCGCAGCTACGACGCTCGGCGCCCGCCACCGCGGCATCTTCGACACCCGCAGGTTCCGTATCACTCCCGTCATCCTCCGGTTCCGTCTCGCTTCCATCATCGTCATCGTCTCCGCCGTCACCACACCCCTTGGCGATCTTCTTCACGACGACGCGCGTCGATCCTTTACCGAGAACCAACGCCGCTTCGTCCGTGGCGTCGTCTGCGGCTTTTAAAATCTCAGTCCACGTCTCCCCGCACGCCCCCGCACGCCCGTCGATCCGCGTTCCGTGTGTCGACCCGCAATCGCGAACCTCCAGCGCGCCCTTCGCCGTTACCCGAAGCTCGGCGTGTCGCCTAGAAACGCTCGCGTCGCCGTCCCCGACTCGAACCGTTGCGTCTTTGTGACGTCCGAGCGTCGCAAAGCGTGTCTCCGAAACGTCGAGCGTCGTCACATCCCGCGGGGATTCGTACACGTCGTAACGCATCGTCGGCGGCGCGCTTTTCTCGCGCGAATCGCACGCGCACGCGTCGACAAATGACGACAGATTATCCAACGCGCGCTCAGTTTCGCTTCGACCGTTTCTCCTCGCTCGACCTCGTGATGTGCGCCCCACCGCTGAGGGCGCGAAAGAGTTCGACCGCCCCGCTCAAAACCCCACCAGACTTCCTTCGCAACGACTCGGTGCTCATGCGACCGGCGCGCGAGAGCGCTTCGACGTCGTTTTCGCCATCGGCGTTGGCGTCGTCCCCCCACAGCGACGTGTCCACGAGGTCCGCGTACGCCGCCTCAGCCTGTTCCTCGGGCGTGAGTCCGAGACCAGCGCCCGGTGAGAACCCAGCGGCGGCGCTCGCGCGCGCGTCCGAGAGCGCGCGGGTGAGATCGGCGTCGGTGTCGGCGCTCGTGTTCGTTATCTCTTCCATGACACCCGCGTCGTCGTCGTCGTTCATCAACGCGCGCAGTCGTCCAACGACCGATCGGCGCGCGAGAGAGGGACGAACACGACGGTGTTTTTCATTTCTGCGCGCGAGCGACCCGGCGGCGGCGACGCGCGGTCCAGGCGCGCTGCGCGACGAGGCGGCAGTCGTCATACTTTGGCGTTCGCACGAAAATGGTCGTTTCAATGGATGCCGACGACGCGGATCTCGTCGCGCGCGCCGTCGCGATGGACCGCGCGAGGAACCGGAACCGCGCGTCGTCGACGTCGGCGCGCGGACACAAGGGACCGAACGGGCGAAACGCGTCGTCGGCGACGTCTCGGAAACGAGTGGTGGTTGGGCGCAGGAAAAGTTCGTTTGATGACCTCTCGCGGAACGGCGGCGGCTTGAACGGCGCATCGCGCGCGAGGGCGATGCGGACGTTTGCGTCGGACGATGAGGATGAGAGGAGTCGGGTCGGGGAGTTGTTGCCGAAACGACGCCCGGTGGATGGGGAGGATGGGGAGGAGGATAGCGCGGGCGGAGGTTGCGAGAAGGACGACGCGAGACGCAAGTATGCGTTGGAACAGAGGTTGAAGAAGATGCGTGCGTTGCCGAGGACGTCGAGGTACGCGAGACAACAGTGTGAATTGATCGTGAAGGCTTTGGATATATTGAATCGGGCGAAGAGATACGGGACGAGGAGCGTCGAGGAGGAGGACGAGCTCGCTGGGTTGCTCAAGGCGGTGAAGTTGTAAGGCATCACGCGCGTAGTTAGAGCTCGGAGAATAGGTCGCGAATGGAATAATACTATTAGCTGAAACCTCCGCGTGCTCCTACGCTCCCGGTCTCATCGATGCGCGACGCGAACAGTGAGATGTCTGTCATTTTAAAAAAATGGATAATGTTACAATTTGTGGACGCTCACGTCGTCTTGTAGAGGCGACTGGCGTCGCGCAGGATGCGTTTCTTACGAATGCGAAATGCGATGGCAGTACGCGCGTTACCATTCACTGGAGCGTTTTTGAACTCCTCTTCGTCCTCTTCGAGAGTCGTGGGACATTCAGCCAACCTCGCCTCAACGGCAGCGTGAATCGCATCCGCGGCGCGCTTTTCTGGCGCACCGCCACCCAGTTGGAAACCCTCGACGCCGTTCGCGTTAGCGAACTCTTCCGGCGTGGCGAGCACAGCTCTGAGCGCCCATAAAAGCTTGGGCTCGGCGGTGCCATCGGAAATGAAATTGCCGTTCCAAAGCGCCTCATCGAGCTCGGGATGCGTTCGCTTGAGCGTGGCGAGACGTTTCGAGTCCGCACCGAGAGCTCGCTTCATCGGATCGTGGTTGGCTTGCAAATACGGCAACAATCCTTCGAAGCGGTAGAGGTCAGCCACGTTGTCGGAATCGACGAAACCGTAACGCGTAATCAATTCGTCGTTGTTCAACACGCCGTAAGAAATAAATACCTCTTCACCCGCCTTGTATTCTTGAGGCGCGCGCAACACGAAGGATCCACTGTCAAACTCAAACTCAGTCTTGAGCATGGTTTTATGGTTAACGGCGTCGATGAGCGGCATAAGCACGTACGCCGTCGCGCTATCCCTATCGCTGTTGCTCGAGCTGTCAAAGACGACGAGCGCGAGAACGGCAAACACAGCCAACCATCTACCTTCAGCCGACGGCGCTGTCAAAAACGTCGCAAACGCCGTACCGACCGCGAGCGAACGCGGCAACAGCTTGGCTCTCAGCTTGGCTTCATCCGCCAATCGTCCACTGAAGACGCGCGAACGCACGCAATCCAACGCCCAAACGATGCGCTCGTCCGACAACCCAGCCAGCGTACCAGAGGCGTGCTTTCTCACCAATCGAATCGCTTCCGCGTTCTCATCGCGCTGATCGCGCGCCATCTTTTCCGCTAGCGGGTACTGCATCAATCTGATTTCCTCGTCCGAGTACGAACCAATCAGATTGAAAACCTCTGGAAGCTGCTTTACGTACGCCGAAAACGCGCTCTCCTCACCCAAGGCATACTCTCGCAACAACACCAATGCGACGCGCAGCGCCCACTTTGCCTCCCCCGCGGCTTCCCAGAGCGCATCAGATATGAACTCTGCGTGCGGGTTCTCCTGCCCCTCCAACACGACGAGCGCAGAGTCTCGCGGCAGCGTCACCAGCGGCTCGTCTGTTTTGATATTCTTCTTCGCCACCGTACCCCGCGCCGTCTCCGCCGCGTCCGCGCCACCGCTGACGTACGCAATCTCGATGGAATCCCCACGGACGTTCCGCTCGCCGAGCCACGCGACGTAGGCGTCGGCGTCCCCGCGCGAGGCTGCGGGTGCGACGCGCGCTCTGCGTGTCTGCGTACCCAAGACGGCGCGTCTGTTCGCCGCCGCCGTAGCGCGCGGACACGACGACGTCGGTCCGAATCGCGCGACTGTCGCTCGAGTCGTCATCGCGGCTCTCATCTCTGGCGTACGCGCGTCTCTCGTCGACCGCGCGCGTCGGTTTGACGCGTGGTTGCGCTTTGGGCTTTGGTTGTGTTTTGTTCAGATGAGCGAACGCGCGCGTCGTCGACCATTCCATTCTAATGACACATTTGATGGAATTACAATGTTTACAGAGCGAATTCATTTCCAAACCTTGACGCTCATGTCGCGACTACCGGATATTAACATCTTGCCGGACGATGCAGAAACGGTGGCGAGGGAGACGACGGCTTCTCGATGGCAATCGTGGCGTTCGTGCGCCGTACCGTGAACGCCGGAACGACGAACGCCATCCGGAACTGCGGTTGGATACTCTTGATGGATCACCACGCCGCTGACTGACTGCTCGGCGTATTTCGGTCTCGGGCCGGATATTTTACCGGAGAGAACGCGAGATTTCGAGGCGTCGCCGGGTTGCCACACGCGAATGCAAGAGTCTGTACTACCGGAAATGAGAGAACCGTTGGGGAGCGCTAACAGGGCCCTTGCGCCTGGTGAGCGAGACGACGTGGACAATAACTCGTCCGCGCGTAAATCTTGCGAAAAGTTACCGTAGGCCGAGCTCATGAGCGTTGACGAGTGGGTGTACGTGCTCTGTGATCTCGGGACGATTCTTAATCTACCGTTTGCCTCCATTGCTCCCGGCGGCGCTTTCGCCGCGGCGTCGAGCGCAGCGCCTTGGCCACGAAGTACGCGAAGTATACGTCTACAACCACCGTCTGCGACGTCCCAAAGCGCCACTTCATCGTGTCCAGCGGCGCACCACACGAGTGGTCTCGATGACGTGCCAGATGAACCATGGGATGAGGTGGACACCGCCATGGCGTCGATTCCGCTTCCGCGGCACGGATGATTCCACTCTTGGACGCACGTTTGGAATCTTAAATCGAGGAGGTTGATGGTTCCACTCGCAGTACCGATGATGAGCCATGACGCGACGCCGCTCGGGTCTAGCGCGAGAGACGACGCAACCCCGTGCTTCGCGTTGAGCGTGAGTCTGAAGGCGTCACGCGGAGCGCGGTAATCCCATCCATATACGGCACGCTGCGTGATGTAGCACGCGACGTGCTCGCCCAAGGCTGTCACCGCATTGACGGCGCCTTCAGACTTGGCGACGTGACGCACATCAGTGGCATTCTTATACTGCTTGGGCACTCGTTTGCCTCCGGGCGTTTTGGTCGAATCGCTCGTGGTGTACTCAACGCGCCATGCGTGCACGGTGCCATTATCGCTTCCGCTCACGATGTGAGAATCCGACGTGCTCACGACCGAAGTTATCTTACCACCCTGGGATTCATACGTGAGACGGGATTGGAACGACACGTCGTGCTCGAGACGACGTGTGTCCCAAATCTTGCAGCTACCGTCTTCGCTTCCCGTGACGAAGAAAGCTTCTTTGCGATCTACAGCAATCGACGTCACCGTACCACGATGTTCGAGAAGATGAGCGGCGAGAACACCGCGCGGCGTCCAATCGTCGTGTGAACGTTTCGATAAAGTTTCCACTTCTGGTGGACCGTTTGACATGAACCTGTTCGTGCCAATGTCGAACCGACGCACTGCGGCAGATAGAGTATCTACGACGCTCGATTCCACCGTGTTTACCATCAAACCGTCGTCTTCCGCGTCTTCATTCAATGAGATTGGTTGAGAGTCGTGCAAAGATATCACGGGCGTTTTAGTCCCAAAGATGCTTGTCCAGGCATCGTTTACTCCTGCACCTTCGTAATCCATATCCTCGACGATGCTCGGTGGATTCGCGTTGAAACGTTGAGGCTCATTCGATTCAGCGGAACGCATCTGTCTGGTATTCGCTACAGATTTGATGTACGCAGACATGGCTGTGATGCTCGGAAAGTCCACCTCGTTATTGATGACTACGGACTCATCCAACCGTGACGCTTCTCGATCCACCGGTCGATCCATTCTCGCGCTAACTGCAGCGTACACCGCGGCTTTTCTGGCACCCGTTGCTTGAGAAACCGCAAATTCAAACGCTGCCCTGGTTGGTGGAGGATACAAACACATCGCCAACACGTCTGGATTACTCAAAAACTCGGGTGTCAAACTCAAAAGTTTACAGCGACTCGGATCTGACTTATCCAAGTAAGGCTTGACGATTGGTACGAGCGACATGAAGGTGTCAACCGCACCGAGACTCTTTGACGCCGAGGAGAAGAATGCTTGCGTCGCGGAACGAATCATAGCCGACGGATGGCACAGCAACGGGCTCGCCGACTTGGCAATCTTTAGAGTTGCGTGTTTACCCACCGGTGATGCGGCGCTTTGTTTCGGATCTGCGCTCGGCGCGATGAGTGCCGTCATACAACGCATCGCGGCAGAGATGACTGAATCGTGAACGTCGATGAGACACCTCTCGATGCAGGGAATAAGGACGCTCTCTGATGACGATCTGCCCACGACGTTGGCCACTCCTGAAATGTGCTCAAAGAATGCCACCCGCAGTTGCGGAGATGGAGAGTTCAAGCACGTGATCATCAAAGGAATGAGAAAATCATTCGTTTCGTCTCTTCCGAAAAAGCTCGCGAGATGCGCGCTGTTGATCAATAACGCTATCCAGACGGCTTCATCGTCTTCACTCGATTTACTCCCGAGCAACGCAAACATTACGCTTTGAACGGTGTTTCTAATCAACTCAATCTCGGCATCAAAGCTCACGGGATTGCCACTGTTCGCTTCCATGGCTACCGCATACTGCAGAAATTCGACACTAGACCTCGCGAGCTGGGCTATGACGTTCGCCACAGCCACGCGCACGAGTCGCTCCGAGTCTGTAGCGGCGTTACTCACGGCTGGCCAAATGTACTCTGGAAACAACCCAAAGTCGCTCTGCGGGATTTCTTGCACCGCCGTCAAAATATCTGCGACCGCTCGCAACGCCTCAGCTCGCACAAACGCAACGGGATCTTGCAATGCGGTGACGCAGTAAGGCAAGATGACTTGTAGTATTGTCTGGTCAGTGGCGAATCTTTTAATGTGCCGCAGCAGCTTTAAAGCGCACATGCGCCTGTTCACGTCGGTCGCTCCGCGTAACGAGGAGCAGATGTGAGTCGCCACCAATACGAGACCGGGACATTGTACGCGTGCGTGATTTGTCCCTAAACTGTCATCAATTCCTCTGTTATTCGCATGCGACGCTCCGCTCGAGTCACCCTCGTATGCCACAATCTCTGCAAGAAGCTCGTCTAGTTGGCTCTCCATCATCGCCAATCTCCCATTTGCATCCAAATCAAGAAATTTCGCGCTAAACGCGTGCATTCTCTCAAAATAAGGCGGGAAGAGCCCCGTTTCATGGCACTTTTCGAGATACGCCGCCGCGCTCTGACGCCTGTTCGGTTCTGTGGCAATCATGGAAGAGATTACGCTGCGCACTCTATCATCCTTGACACCCGACAAGAGCGTCTCCAGCGGGTTGTGCTCCCCTTTCCAATACGCCAACGCCTCAGACAAGTCGAACAACGCTTTCCCGTCCATGTACAACTCAGCAATTGTGCAACCGAGCGCGTAAATATCCACGCTCGGGTCTAACGTCGTCGGAGTCTCATCCATCATTGCCTCTGCCATCGAACGCTTCTCCCGTGAAAATCGCTCTGGCGCCAAATAACATCTTCTCCTCCCATCGCTATCGAAAAAGTACGTAAACTCGGCCGGGTTATCAATCGGAATCTGACTGGGTTTAAACGACGCGAAATCACAGAGAAAGCACCACCCCCACGACGTGACGCACACATTTTCACACTTGATATCCCCGTGCGTCACCCCTCTAAGATGCGCGTCATTCACCGCATGCAACAACTGATACGCAATCCACGCCCTCTGCACATCGCTCAAAAACGGTCTTGCACTCAAACGTTCGTGTAACGACATGTGACAAAACTGTCGCATCATGTAAACCGCTCTCTCCGTTTCCAACACTTGCGTGAACGGCCAGCAGTGCGGTCTCTCCGGTTCCGGCGTCGTCAACGCTTCCATCGTCTTGTGTATCGCCTTCTCGTGTTCACGCAAATCTGGAAACGCCCCGGGTCGTTTCACGTGTACTTTCACCAGCGCGATCCCTTCCCGCGTCGATTTCGTCGACGCGTCATCGACTCGACACGTGATGGATTTTAAAAATCTACCCGTGCCCGCGAGCGTTTCCTTGTAGACGAGATTCGGAACGTCCGCGGCGAGGATATCGCTCATTTGCACCTTGGGTTGCGCCGAGTGTTGGTTCCCCATGGTATGTTTTCACCGCGTGTGCGAATTCGAGCTTCTTGGCTTCGTCTCACGCGCGCATGCTCGAGCGAGCGAGTCGCGTTGTGTGGCACAGACTGACTACCTTTGTAACTGTCGCGTTGAAAAATTGAATTGAAATTTACACGTCAATGTTTAAAGAGATGTCTAAAGCGGTGACGCTGTGCGTAAGCGCGCCCGAAGAAATAAAAGTGACGCCGGTCTGACCGATTTCACCCACGGTGTCGAGGGTGACGTTACCGCTGGCTTCAGTATCCAACCGACCGTCGACGAGCCCGACGGCTGTCTTCATGTCGGCGATTGACATATTGTCGAGCATGAGACGCGTGACGCTCTTCGTGACGACGTTTGGATCATCCAAGAGGGCGATGACAGTCTTGACTTCATCCATGGTGCGTGCTTCAACCTCAATCTTGACGTTGTCGAGCCCGTTTTCGGCGAGGTAGGCTTCGCACGCGGAAACCGCGGCGGCGATGCCGCCCGCAGCGGCGATGTGATTATCCTTAATCATCACCATGTCAAACAACCCGATGCGATGATTCTTCCCACCACCAATCAACACCGCCCATTTATCAATCACCCGAAGCCCTGGGACGGTTTTCCGCGTCTCCAACATTGTCGCCGGCGCCGCTTTTTCCGCATACGCTCGCGTCATGGTCGCGATCCCGCTCATCCTCTGCATAAAGTTCAACACCACCCGTTCCGCTCTCAGAATACTCCTCGCGCTTCCCTCCACTCGCATAAACACGTCTCCTCGTTCTATCGCGTCTCCGTCTCGTTTCATCCACTCCACTCTCAGTTCTGGGTCCACTTCCGCCAACACTGCGTTGCTCAGGTGTTCACCCGCCAGGATCCCGCTCGCTTTCGCCAACAACGTCGCCGTCGATCGCGTCGTCGCCGGAATCGTGCTCAGCGAGCTCACGTCACCGACATCACCGACGTCTTCTTCCAATGCCGCGCGGATGACCGCCGGGATGGAGTAAGTAGGGTGCGGAGGCGGGGCGACGCGCGCAGGTTTCGAAGCGAGGTCAGCGCAGCGTTCCATCGCGGCGGCGTTCGTTCGCGTCTTTGGCGTCGCGCAGGAGAGGTATTGCGGTCGACGAAGACGATCAGTAACGGTTCGGGACGGTTCGCGTCGGTGCGACCGGGGACCGGCGAGATTGGGTCCGATGGATGACGAAGATGCGCGCATGTTTATGAAGGTTTGGAGCGCGCGCGAAGAAGAGAGAAGGAGAGGTTGGTTTCGCGCAAAGGCGTTGAAATACAAGAATGTCATCGTGTTTTACATCATCTTCGTCGTCGCGCGCGTTGTGGTGGGGCGACAGCTGTATATTCATCATTCATCACCCGTTCGTTTCCTCGTTCACGCCGTCTTTGGACAGACACCAATCTTGACGCAAACGTCGCGTAAACTCGCGGCGAGCGACGACAAGAGCATCGGCACGTACGGCTCCAACACGGCATCGCATTGATGCGCGAGCTCCGGACCGAGCTGCGCGCACAGCGCGTCCACCTCACCGACGACGAAATTAATCGTCGAGTTAGCTCTGAGTTGATCGGCGACGAGAGAGGTGGCCATGACGCAATCGGAACAGGCTTCGTTGTCGCCGAGCCGAGCGGCTTTACGAATCGCCGAAATCGTTTCGGCGTCGCGCGCGAAATCGAAACGTACATCATCATCACCGCCGTGCCTCACTTCCCCCGCCGTCATCGCCGTCCCACTTCTTTTCGGACACATTTCTAACGCTTCACACGCCTCATCCCCGAGTTCCGGGTGGTTTTCCACGTACCTCGTCGCGAACCGAAGCCCCGCTTCGCCCGCCGCGACGCACACGCCGAATTCATTCGACCCCCCGTCCCTCGTCGCTCGTCGGCACGTTTCCGCGATCAACGCCGCCATTTCCCCTTGAAACTTTCCTTCCGCGACCCGTCGTTCGATCGCGCGCATGAACGTCTCGCACGCGTCGCAATCATCGGCGTCCGACCCGGCGCGCGGCGTCAACGGTACGGCACCTCTTTCGCGTCCGAGCGTCACCATCGGTTTGCGCGTCGTCATCGTTCGGGCTTCACACGTCGAGGCGCGCGACGCGGCCAACGCGATCGCGAACGCCGCCGACACCGCGGCGGCGCATCGCGCGCGCGAGTCGCGACGGTGACGACGAGGACGCGTCGGCATCGAGAGCTGACGGAAACGTGGAACGATCTGAGGGCAGTGGAGGAAGAGTCGAGTTGAGGTGAAAATTGGTTCAACTTTTGAAACTCTTCACGACGTCAGTCGACGACGCAGAGATGACGCGGACGTCCTCGGCGTCGACGTCGTCGTCGAGCGATGATTCACTCGCGGACGCGCTCGAGGCGGAACTCTTCGCGACGGATGAAGGAACGTCGAAGGAAGACGTAGCGTTAAAGGATGCCGTTGCTGACGACGACGACGACGACAAAAAGGGTGCTGACGACGCGAACGGTGAGGATGACGACGACGGCGACGCACCGGAACGACGAAGAAGGGTGGTTCGGAGACGTTTGAACCCACCGGGACGGTCGAGGGTGGACGAAGAGGGGAAGGAAGGGATGAGAGGCGCGGGTGGTTCGACGAACGCGACGGCGACGACGACGACGACGTGCGCGCACCCGGCGTTCATGTTTGATATTTGCGTCGTGTGTGGGAAGAGGAAGGAGGATGTCGGCGGTGAGAGGGTGACAGGAGATGATGCCGGGGCGAGCGGCGGAGGCGAACGGGGTGGGGGTGGTGATGCCTCGGGGGGAGTGAGAGGTCACTTTACGACTTCGATGAAGTACATTCACGAAGGCTTGACTTTGTCCAACGAAGAGTTGGAAAAGGCGAAGAGAGAGGAGCGGGCCAAGGTTTTAGAGCGGGGGAAGCTGACGCTCATCTTGGATTTGGATCATACGCTGTTGAACTCGGCGCAGTTTAAAGAGTTGTCGCAAGAACAACACGACATGTTGCACGAGTGCATCGCGCACGAGCAAACGGCATTGCCAAGCGGTAAGCGACCGCTCTTGTATTGTTTGCGGCATATGGGGTTCTTCACAAAGCTTCGACCGCACGTATTTGAGTTTCTGGAAGCCGTGTCGAGAATTTGTCAACCCTACGTGTACACCATGGGGGACAAGGCTTACGCGAAGGAAATGGTGAAGCTGATTGATCCTGACGGTAAGATTTTCCACGGACGAGTGATATCTAACAATGACTCGACGAGCTCGCACGTCAAGGATCTAGACATTGTTCTTGGAGGTGAAACGAGCGCCATCATCGTGGACGATACCGAACGCGTTTGGCCGTCTAATCAGGGCAATCTCATACGTCTCGATAGGTATCACTTCTTCCCGTCGAGCGCGTCTTCGTTTCAGCAAAAGGGACAATCCGTCATGGATCGTAGCATGGTGGACGAAGGAGAGCCCGGAGGTCCAGGTCGCGCCGTTCTTTTAGACGTACTAGCGGTGATTGAGAGCGCGCATCGGAGCTTCTTCAAGCACGTAGGGGAGACCGAGCCAGACGTTCGAGACTTGCTCGTCTCACCGACGCGCCTGGATTTGCCTCTCAGCGGGGTCACTTTCGTTATGAGTGGCATCACCGCCCTCGGCGATAGAAACCCAGCGCGTCATCCTTTACGTCTGCTCGCATCGACGCTCGGCGCAACGTTCGCGCAGTCCATCGAAGCTGGCGGTGACTCCATCACGCACGTCATCGCCAAGTCGGCTGGCACCGAAAAAGTCAAATGGGCCAAAAAGACAAACGGCCGCGTCAAAGTCGTCAGTCCCGACTGGCTCGTCGCGTGCGCGCAAGCCAACATTCACGCCGACGAGGAGCGTTTCGCGCTCGAGACTTAAATCTTAGAAGACTAGTGCATTATTGCTTCCAGAGTTTTATCCAACTGTACCAGTAGAAATAATAGAACAAACACGACGCCAACTGTCACCTTTTTGCGCGCGCAAATTGGATTAATCCATACAACTTGCCGCGTCACTCACCTCGTGAGGTGAAACCCGCGCGCGCATGGCGCGACACGCGGTGATAGCCTTCATCGCCGGTGTGCTCGTCACCTCTGTCGTGTTGACGCGCGATGCTTCGTTCGGCGAGGATGCGGTCGCGGCGCTTCTGTCACCTGCAGATGCTCACGAGATTCTACACCGCGAAGGCGCGCGCTCGAGCGCGCATGAAAGGAAGATTGACGACGCGAATGACGACATGGAGTGCTTGACGCTGTGTTCCATCGTTCGAGCCGGCGCGGACTCACGCGTGAGGATCGGAGAGATTAGACTCAAGCCCGCGTTTCGAGCGGCGGTGGCCGCGACGCAGTTGTCTGCGGCGCTTTGGGCTCGAGTGGCTTCGCCGGTAACTGACGCCGTGCGATTCGGCGTCACCTCAGGGTTGAGTGTGGCGTTGGAGAGAGTTGAGGAGACGGTCCGAACGACGGAACCGAGAGTGATGGTGCAGTGGGCGTTCGCGCTCGTCGGGGTACTGTACGTGTACCACTTGTTCCGACGGTTGGTGAAACATCTCAAACGTGCACGGTACAGGAATAAGCTGAAATTCTTCATCTTTCGCATCAAACTGAGAGTGCAACGCAAGTGTAAGGCGGTGTTTGAACCCTTTGCAAAGGTTTTGCGAGCGTTGAGAGGAGTGGGCACCGCCGTGAGACGCAAGTATTCGATGTTCCAGTCTGGCGTGAGGAATAAGAGTCGTCTCGCTGCGATCGCGTTGCCGCACATCTTGTTCGTGGCGATTGCTCTCATGATGTTTAGATTTATGCCGGTATTCATTAGAAAAATGCTCAGACGACGAGAGGTGTTGGCTACGGTGGTTTTACTGCTGCCAATGGGACGTACCATGCTTGCGATGGAGAATGGGAGCATGGACAAAGTCGAGCAATGGCTTCGGTTTTGGTCGTCGTGCGCTCCGATTATGATGATTGTCGATTTCCCATTGATTTCCTTTAGCTTGCGTTGGTTCTTTCCCTGGTGGCCAGAAGTCCTCGTACTCTTCACCCTGTGGCTCAATTCTGGATTAGCTCGTGGAAGCCACTTGATTTTAGAAGTCACGACGCCGCTCGTCACCAAAGGGATGGCGTACCTCAATCAGTCGCAAGGAAGAGCTTCGTTGCTGCTCCGACAGTCTTTTAGACGGACGTTACAGATTGGTGTCGTCGTCATTCGCTTCCGTTCAGCTCGCGCCGCGGAAGCTTTACAGCAAGTTTTAGATAACATGAGCATTCCGCTCGTCATGTGCACGGTCTTCTTCTTTACTCCCGGCCTCATCACGATATACGGGTGCGATGTGGCGGGCTTGATTGTCCCGTTTGCGTTCACCGTCGATAGGCTCAATAAGTACCACCACTTGACGGCGCAACCTCAAATTCCCTCCCGTGCGCAAGTGCGAAAGGAGGCTGAGATGCGACACGAAGCTAAACTCAAGAGCATGCTGACTTATTGGTTGGCGCACGCCATGATTTGGTCAATTGCACAAGAGCTGTCGCAAAGCGGACTCAGTTGGTTTCCACTTTGGCGGCACACGCAGCTCGCAGGCATTTACTGGCTTCAAGTCTTCGGTGGTGCGCAACGCATAACGGAGCGCATGCAAAGCATAAAGGCGTCAATCGTCGAAGACCATCAGCAAGCGCTCAAAGCGGCTATCGCCGCCGATCTCGAGGTATCGAAAGCCAAGGAGACTGAGAAATCACCAAAGGATGATAAATCTGAGAGCGTCACCGACGTCGCGGCGTCGGGCGAAACAGAATCATCAGCAAACGGTACCAAGGTGAAAACAATGCCATCCGACTTAGATAAAGTAGACGTAGGAATAACGGCGGATGGAGTTAGGAAACGAGTCAACACGAGCGATGCCCAAGGGTAACTGCTAGCGACTACGTATTGCACAATACAATTTCTACACACAATTTAACTAACGATGCGAGCAGTGAACGGGATTCTGTCGTCGAGAACGGTAACGTTCGTCTGACCCCACGTCTCGTGATGCACAGGATACGTCTCGGTTATATCATCCACGAGATTCATCGACGCCGTCACGACTTCCCCGAACACCGTGTGCGCCTTTCCCCACTCTCGATGCGACCGGCTCGCGATGAAAAAGTCTGGCCCGGTACCAATCAAACATACGTATCCCCGTAACGCCTCGGGCCCTTCCTCCTTTGCGTGATCCGAACCAAGACCTTCGAACGATCCCTGCAACAGCGCGTACGGTGGACCCGGTCCTCCGTAGTTGTCGATCGCCCCCGGTTCTGGCGCCGCCTCTGACCGATAAAACGCACACGAACGAGACGTCAAGCTTAAGCACGCCCCACCCACTCCCACCGCCGTTTCGATCGCCTTCGTGAGCTCGGGTGCCCAATCTCGTCGAAGTCGAATCTCAATCTCCCCCGCGCTCGTACTCAGCACGAGTCTCGTCGGTCTTCCAAACGCATTTGCATCGAGGACATCTTCTGAACTCGGTCTCCTCTCACCGTACTGACCTCGCGACGCCGGAATCGTGCGCTCTGAGTACCCGACAAAGGCATCCTCGCGGCGTATCGGTGCACGAGCGCTCGCGCCCGATCCAAGCGCGAGCAAGAGACTCAGCGCCGCGGCGACTATGCCGCGCGGCATGCTGTGCGGACGAAACTTTTGTTGAAAATCTTTTGGATTAATTCCGGAGTGCGTCAGTCCGCGAAGCGACGTGCACGCGATAAAGACTATGAAAGACGCAAGTTTGACGTTTGGGGAGATTTCTTCGGTGTCTACGTTCATCGAGACCGCGGTGTGGTCTCGCGTGGAGGCGGTGAAGCGTTCAAAAGAGGTTGCGGTTGGAACACCCGTGGGCTCGAGCGCGGTTGAATTCGACGACGTCCGCCTGCATGTAAACTCCGTAAACGGCTCGAGCGCGCTCGAGGTATCCATCGGAGCACCGAGCGGGGCGTTTGACGCGAAGAGCGCGCGAGAGGACGCGCAGAAGCTTCTGGACGGAGAGTTGGTCAAGGTGAACGAGCGCGCCAATTCTGGTTACGACTTGACAGCGAGTGTTGACGTCGACGCTCTGGCTGCGATCGAGGACGAAGCGAAACGAGCCGAGGCGGTGCGACAGATTGCGAGATTAAGATGCGTCATATACGGCTCCAAGCTGCGCAAACACTTGCGGACGCTCGCGGAGACGGGAGGCGAGGAGGGACCTTTGGACTGGACGACGCACCGACCAAGAGAGACAATGTTCATCAAGCCTCAGAATGAACAGGTCACGGTGGTCTTCCCGATGCGATTCGAAGATGCACGAGACGCAGCCATCGCAAACACCTTCTTAGCTCAGTTTGCGGAGGTCCGTCGCGGGCAGAAGGACCTTTCCACGGCGCCGGCTGTGTCATATCACAAAACGCCGCCGTTGGAGTTGAACGACGCCCCGGCCGGGGAGACGAACGCGCTGGACGCGAACGGCGGTTACGTTTCATTCGTGCTGTTCAAACGTCATTGCACCGCGGAGCGATTGGAATCCACAGTTTGGAACATCATGACGTTCTACGCCTTTGTGTCTTACCACATCAAGTACAGTAAGGCGTATTGGCACAGTCGTATGCGTGCCAAGGTTGACTCTTGGTTGAGCATATTGAAGAGGGCGAGAAAGATTGACCCGAACGCCGAGAAGAAGATGGTCACAGCTAGCGGGAGAACCTTTGTACGCAAGTAAATAGTAAATGTAGTTTCTAAATTTCAAGCAAATCAGCGTTGAATTACACCCAGTCTAAAAGCGTCAAGTTAGAAGAACGGAGGAAGGAGGATGAACGGACGACGGAATTTCGGCTTGCCATCCTTGCCGTCGAACAACTTTCTCAATCTCTTGTGCTTCGCGATGGCCCACTGCATCATCTGCGCCGCGCCGCAGCACATGAAAGTGTATCCCATGGCGCTTTGCGTGGCAATGTTGAAACCGAGCCATTGGTAAATCTCAGTCGCGTAGTTTGCGCACGTGACGTAGTTGAACAAGAATCCAGTCGGAATAACGTAGCCCTTACTACCGTCCTTGCGCAAGTTGGCGAGGATGAGATGGCAGCGCAAGTTGCTCACTTGCATGACTGCGCTGAACGCAAAACCAATCAGCATCTGCGTTCTGCCAACCGGCGTGTACTGCGGGTGGTTGATAAAGTAAGACATGAACGCTCCAAACGTCCAGTAGTAACCACAGTTTCTCACTAGATTGAAAATCGGCATCGTTGCGTGCGAAAACGAGTGCACGAAGAACGTCTCGAGGATGCGCTTGATGTAGTGCGCAGAGTGGAAGTACATGGCCAGCGTTTGCGCTTCCAACATCGGCTTGTTCGCACCCTTGAGTCCGAAAATACCTCCATAGATTTGTTGCCGCATGAAGTAAAACGGCAGGTACACCACGAGCGGGCCGAGGTACTCAAAGAAGAAGACGGCTTTGTAACTCACTTGCGGACCGAGGTCCTTGAACACGATCGTGTCACCGTCGCCGAGACCGTATTCGCTCAGCGACTTGCCGTCGTCGAGAGGGGTACCCTTCGCCGCACCGGCCACCGGGACGGTGGTGAAGCGCTGTCTAGACGGGTAGTAGCGCTTCTTGAGCGCATGGAAGCTTCGCTTCAGGTCGGAAACTTTCGCATCCGCCGGAAGGGCGAGGCCGTCGGCGAGCACCGGGCGGCCGCTGCGCGACACAATCTTGAGCTTCATTGGAAACGATGCGTTCTCTTCTCTTGAGCAGATGCGAGCGCACGCGTGGAGTTCGAAGGCAGGTGGAAGCTGCGAACTGAGGACAATGCGCGATCGGTTAATCCAACTTGTCTCCCTGGCTTGTTAAATTTCGTTGAGCCGCGCGCCAGGAAACTGGGACAGATTAGATGGTGGGTGTGTAAGACAATACAATTAGATGACTAGCGAACCTTTAGCAGTTTTTGCACTGCGCAAAGATAAAGTTGAGATTTTGGACCGTCTCGTGGAAGAGATCGCCGAGCACTTCTGTCAAATCCGGCTGACCGTCATCCGGATTTTCGAGCTGCGGGGCCTCGCCCGCAACACCTCTAGCCTTCGTCATCACGAAGTCATTCTTACCAATCGGGATGATGCGCTTGTTCCCAATATTCTTGTCAGAGTCTGAGCTGTAGAGAGCCTTGAGTCGACGGATGATGAGCTCTTTGAAGGCATCTGCCACCGGACTGTTTTCAGGTGCGTTCGAACGCTTGGCAAAAATGAAGAGCAACGCCTCCCAAACGCGGCGCATTTGCGGCTTGCATATCTTGAAAGTCGTCGCAGCCATGTCGTAGACGTCTTTGGTGCACGCTAGAGCGCTGCATCGAGCGGCATCCGAGGGAGCCCGCGCGGCGTTCACTGCCGCCGCTTGAACTTTCGCCCACATCTCCGGCATATTCAAGCATGCCTTCACGTCGTGAACGTCACGCAGACGCTGAAGCTGGTCCGTTGGGTCTTCAATGGTCAAGTCGCGCATTTTACGATCGATGGCTAGCTTGCGCACCGCCTCCAAGAGCTTGCCTCCCAAGCCTTGACGTTGATACGGCGGCAAAACTAAAATTTGACTCAAACGCGCGCGCTCCGAATCCGGATAGGAATAGAAACGGTAAACTGTGGTGAAGCCGGCGGTCTCCCAGCGTCCATGGGGATGATGTTTGGTCGCCACGACCAAAGTCCATCGATTATCCTCGTTGTCAATCTTGCTAAAGGCGTCGATGAAAAAGACGGCGTACGCCTCCATTGCCGCGTGCCACTTCTTTACCTCGTCACTCGTCGCCAACTCGTACGCCGTGATGCGCGTGACGACGCCGTCGCTTTCATACTCAGCCAGCGTCGTCCCACCGGCACACGGAGCCGCCATCTCAGCCTCGGCGCGAAATTTCGCCTCATCAGTGTACAGCTCTGTCAGCCCCTCGCAATCGAACCACTCCCTCAACTGTTCCTCCACCGGATCTGGCGGATTCATCGCGCTCGAGATTTTACCCTCGTAGTTCACCTTGACCATCGCCTTGAGCGAGCTCGCGCACACGTGCACGTTCAATTTCAATCCGGCGTATCCAAAAATCGTCTCATCCTCACGAAACACTTGGTGCGTAAACTCTGGCTCAAACGCCTCGTCCTCCTTCGCCTCGACCGCGCCGCCACCGCTCCATGGGTAAAACCTCAACGCATCTCCAGCCTCACACACGTACGACGTCGCCGTGGGTGTTTTTCTCTTCCCATTCGCGTCACCCGACGTCGGCACCATCGGCACCGTCGTCGTCGTCGTTCCAGCAGACGCAGGTGCAGCGGCAGACGATTTCAAAAATCCAGCATCCTTACCACCGTGCACCGTCGTCGTCGTCGCCGTCGCCGTCGTCGACCCGAACCCGAACCCGGCGTCCCCATCGTCGTCCCCGAACCTCGCCGCGAGTTTCGCGCGCTTCGCCGCCGCCGCGTCGCCGTCCGCGCCCATTCTTCACGCGTCGAGTCGAGTCGAGTCTCTCTCTGCGGTCGCGTTTCGCTCGTTTTGAACGCGCCAAAACTTTTAATCGATGAAATTTCCGCGATCGGTTAAAAACACGCATCGATGGGTGTCGTCCAATCGGTACGTGCATCGATCAAAGTTTGATTGATGCGCGCGTTAGAAAGACGAGCGAAAAGAGGGCGAGCGACCGACGGGAAACGCCGACGCTGGAAACAGCGTTCGACGCGTCGGAAGGGGTAGAGACGCGCGGAGGATGGGGGCGAAGAGACGCGGGCGGAGTCCGTCGGTGGCGGACGCTGAGGGTGAGGCTGGGACTGGGAAGAGTGCGAAGACTGCGAGCGGGAAATCGCTGAGATTCACGCTGAAGAAGACGCCCGGGACGGCGACGAAAGAGACGACAGGGGACGGGGGAGAAGACGTGACGGCGACGGGGATTGATGCGCGGGATGTATCTGGGGCGGAGACGACGACGGGGGTCGGGAAGCTCAAGCTGAGCGTGAAGATGAAGTTGAAGAATGAGGGAGCGCCCAAGGTGAGCTTTCTGGAGGACGAAGAGCTCAACGACGACGGACCGAGCGAATCGGACAGCGAGTTGGAGGATGCGCTGTGGGCTGGTGGAGATGGATTCGGGGATAACGATTTTAGCAACCTGGAGCTCAAAGTGGATCACGCTAATCGCCCGCTTTGGGTGTGCGACGATGGGAGGATTTTCCTCGAGTCGTTTTCACCCGTGTACAAGGCGGCATACGATTTTCTGATTTCGGTGGCGGAACCGGTGTGTAGACCGGCAAACATGCACGAATACGTGTTGACACCGCATTCGCTCTACGCTGCCGTGTCCGTCGGTCTGGAAACGTCGACGATTTTGTCTGTTTTGGACAGGTTGAGCAAGACGCACTTGAGCGACGAGATTCACGACTTTGTGCACGAGTGTACAGAAAACTATGGCAAGGTGAAACTCGTCTTGCAGAGGAACAAGTTTTACCTCGAATCGAACGATCCCAAGGTGTTACAGGAGTTGTTGCAAGACGACGTGATCCGAGCCGCGCGAGTTGCCGGATCGGCGAATGCGTCTTTCCGAGTGTCTCACGCCCTCAAGGAGAAGGGAGCGCAGAAGTTGGTGGACATCACAGAGCAAGATGCGGAAGAAGGAGGGGTGGATGTACCGGCTGAGGGCATGGATGCGCAATACCAAGAAGATTTCTTACCAGAGTATGATCCGGACAGACAGATGCACAGCTTTGAGATTGAAGCCAGACAGGTGGAACACGTCAAGCAGAGATGTCTTCCGGGCAACCTCGGTTACCCTACTCTCGAGGAGTACGACTTTAGGAATGACACTCGGAACCCGGATCTACACATAGAGCTCAAGCCGATGACGCGTATTCGACCTTACCAAGAGAAGTCTTTGTCAAAAATGTTCGGCAACGGCCGTGCGCGAAGCGGCATCATCGTGCTTCCGTGCGGTGCTGGCAAGAGTTTAACCGGCATCGCCGCGGCGGCTCGCATTCGCAAGTCAACCCTGTGTCTGTGCACGTCGAGCGTGAGCGTCGATCAGTGGTCTGCGCAGTTCAAGCTTTGGACGAACCTTTCTGATGAGAACATTGTGCGTTTCACATCTCAGAACAAAGAGGAATTCCCTCCGCCCAACGAGGCGTGCGTTTGCGTCACGACGTATAATATGGTGAGCGCTGGAGGTAAACGGAGTGAGGGGAGCGAGCGCATTTTGGAAGCGATCAGGTCGCGCGAATGGGGTTGTATGTTGTTAGACGAAGTACACGTCGTACCGGCGGCCATGTTCCGCAAGGTTATCGGTATTACAAAGGCTCACTGTAAGCTTGGTCTCACAGCGACGTTGGTACGCGAAGACGACAAAGTAGACCACTTGAACTTTTTAATCGGCCCAAAGCTCTACGAAGCAAACTGGCTCGATTTACAACGCGATGGGCACATTGCAAACGTCCAATGCGTGGAAGTCTGGTGTCCAATGACTGCGGAATTCTTCCGGAAATACTGCGATCCGAATTATGCCAACAAGAAGCAAGTTTTGTACTGCATGAATCCAAACAAGTTCATGGCTTGCCAATTTTTGATGCAGTTCCATGAACAGCAGCGCAAGGACAAGGTGATTGTGTTTAGCGATAACATTTTCGCTCTTAGAGAGTACGCCACGGCTTTGAGAAGGCCGTTGATCTACGGTGATACGTCGCACGCCGAAAGAACGCGAGTGCTACACGCCTTCAAGTACAGCAACGAGATCAACACAATTTTCTTATCAAAGGTTGGCGACAACTCCATCGATATTCCAGAGGCGAACGTGATTATCCAAATTTCGTCTCACGCGGGTAGTCGCCGCCAGGAAGCGCAGCGATTGGGTCGCATTCTTCGACCGAAAGCGGCACAGCTCAGCGGTAAGAAGACAAACGCTGACGAACACAACGCCTTCTTCTACTCTCTCGTCTCTACGGATACCGCCGAAATGTATTACAGTACGAAGCGCCAGCAGTTCCTCATCCAGCAAGGTTACGCTTTCAAAGTTGTCACTGATCTCATCGGACCTCAGGACAAACCACAGCTCATGTACTCGACTCAAGAAAAGCAACTCGATCTACTCGCGAAGGTCTTGAGCGCCGGCGAAGCAGAAGCTGGAGAAGAGGTTCTACCAGAAGACGAAGACGCGATTCGTCGCGCGCACAAACCGGTTGGTGCTGCACGAAGAACCGCAGGCTCCATGGCGGCGCTGTCTGGTGCTGATGGCGCATATCTCGAATTTGACGCACAACGAGGCAAAACGACGAAGAGCAAGCCGAGCTTCCAGCGAGCGTCTGGCGCTCCGAGAGCAGTTAAACCGAAGAACTCAATCCTCAGAGAGCGAGATAAGCTCCTTCGAGGGAAGAAGTAACACATTTAGCATGATAGTAGCACAGCTTTAATTACAAACCTAGAAAGTGAAGAAATAATGGATATCTTCCCTCTTGCGTCGCAGCCACAGCTTAAAACGCATGCCTTTGGTGAGCATTGGCTTGCGGTACACGTACTGAGCGTCCTTTTCTGTTTCAAGACCGGCAACTGGGCCAGAAATCAGTCCAAACTCGCGTAAACGACTGAAGAATTGACGTTTCACGTCAGATGGGGTACATTTGCTTCGTCTTGTCGCCACCTGGACAAAGGCGCTCAGCAAAAATCCATTCTTCATATCAACAATCAGCTCAATCTTTGGCGGTTGTCCTTTCCATCGAACATTGTCGGTTTCGTCCCAAGTGAACTTTTTCAACTCAATCCTAGCGTCGCTTTCGCCATCTTCCATTTCCGGGGATATGGTGCGTAAGAAAGTCTTCAATGCCGATTGCTTGAAGGCACAATTCATCGTATAACGAATAGTCAGCACGCCGGCGGATTTCGACCCCGCATACTTGATGAGACGATTGAAGAGCATCCCAAGAGTGAGCCACCAGAGCATGTTCACGATGAACATCACCATCGGGGTTTGCACGTACCAGTCGAACGCTTGCACGGCCCAGTCGATATCAGCCGCAACGCCAAGATACAGACCGTGGAGACGATCAAGAATTGCAAAGGCGAGAGAACCCGCCAACACGACTTGCATGATCTCCAAAGACGTGGATGCGCGCTCGTTCGCGCGGAACACCTCTTCAAGGTTTTGTGTGTTGTTTGACACCGCCTCACTCACTCTAAACTCTTTGTTTTCTTGAATGACGTCGGCGGCACTTCGCAAGGCTCTCAACTCACCCATGGCGCCGTCGAGATTCTTTTTTATATCTCTGATTCGTCGCTCCAATCGAGAGTTTGTGTCTTCGAGCTGCAGGATTTTCGAAAGCCTGGACAAGACCTTGTCGTTTTCATCCAAATTAGTCGCGTTCATTGCAGTGAGAGACTCTAGTAGGTAACTTTGGATCTCGTACATCAGCGTAATCTCTGCCGATACGTCTGCCAATTTGTTCCGAATTCTGAAAATGTTATTCGGATCGGTATCGTAATTGGCGATGAGATTCTTGATCTCTTGCAAGGTATCGACCGTTACGAACGTTCGACGATAGAGGCACTGTATGAAGAGGTTTCTCGACATCATCGACATGTACTGCAACACGAGAGGCTCCAGTCTGGCGCTGTCTTTGGAGCAAATGATCATCCCCGTCGTGCCGATGATAATGAGCTCATCATCTCGTGAAAGCTGAAAGCCGCACTCCACTTCCCCGATGATTTGTCTCAACTCATTTTCCATATCCTCGCGATCGAGTAATTCATGAGCCATCGGCATATCTTCGAATCCCTTACGATTGATTCTGCTGGTGATGAACACATTAAATTTTTCACGATTCATCGCGTCGCCCATGTGAGCCAAATCCAGCAACTGTCGCTGATGATCTGTGAGCAAGTTTTCGATTACCTCGCTCGAATCGCTTCCTACGTCACGCAATAGACGCGCGAGATTATCCAACGAAAATCCATAGCCGTCGGTCACTTTCATCATACCATCCAAAGTCAAGCCATACAAAAGGAAACCTTCTTCGCTGACGTGCACGCCAAAATTTTCAATCTGCACGATGCCTGGGTCTTCTTCGGCGTGCACCTCAGCCTCAAAGTTGACGTACGACGTTTCGTCAAAGTCCAACACTTTCACTCGCGTCAAACCCGACGTCTTCCCGTTGAAGCACGGATTGTTTGGATCGTGATCCATGGTACTGGTGAAGTAACCGCCCGAGTTCCTATCAGACGAGCCGAGCTTGTCGTTTAGACTCAACACTTGATTCGCACCCATTGGAACCCATTCACCGACTAGCAAACGCAGTCTGTCCATTGACAAACACTCATCGAGCTCGTCGCGGATCGTTCCCGTCGCTTTGAGAAGAGCAGATGTCTTGTGCGCGTTACTCGAGCAGACCGGGCCCCAGCGACGCATACAGTCTGGAATGCAGGGCGAAGAAACGTATGACACTTCTTCAATGTCCGTCACGTCAGACTCACGGCGAGCTCCGGCTTTCGTCTTCAGGAAGAATTTCTGCCGTTTAGAGTCCCATTTGGCCACGTACAAGTTGTTGGGGCTCGGTGTGCTCTTATTCGAGTACACCACCTCTTCAATGGCTGCCCGGTCGCGTCGTCGAAGATGCGTGCGCAAGTGCTGCATGCCCTCCTTTGTGAGTCTCACGGCGGCGACGTTCCCTCCTTTTGCCGTACTCAACCGCATACCGGTGAGGAAACCAACCTCACACATATCGTCAATGTCATCGATCCCTTCTTGCGAAATGTTCAACCACACTCGACGTGTGCCGAGTGTCTCAGCCAACGGAGCGTAGTCATAGTTGAGCGCGCCTGCTCGAATGCACTCGTATATCATCACTAACAACTGGATCTTTTTCACCCAAAGCTCCCCATCGTCCTCCTGAGCGGCAAAGATGTTTCGATTCGTATCCGACGTGTACAGTGACACGAGAAACAAGAGTCGAGTGTGATCGACGCCGACATCCTGCTCCTCATCCTTGGCTTCAAACTGCTTCTTTGTCGGTTTACCTGCTCGATGTTTACGCATCGCCCGCATCACCGCCATTGGATTAAAATCCTCCTTAATCTTCCCACCCTCCGACGTGCTCAATTCAAGCAAAGACTGCGAGATAATTTTATCCTTTTCCAATTTACTATCCATCGCTCGTCTCAGCGACACCTCCATCGTCTTCTCCAACCGCTCTTCAATCGTCTTGGCGTATCCGTGATACATCGCCACAAACGCCGCGTCCGCCAGCCCCATCTCGTGTCCACCCCCGACAGCCGAATGCATCGTCTCCACCTTGGTCACCGCTTTCGCCATGGCCAACGACGCCTTTAGGTGCACCAACAACCGTCCCCAAAGCCTCCTGTACCTCGTCCTCGAGCTCGCGTGCGTTCCAGAAAACTTTGACTTCACCGCTTCGCTCAACGCCAAGTACCTCCGCCTCGAACACTCATTAAACAGCTCAGCGCGGACGAGTATGACATCCTCATCCACGTGTCTCCGTACCAACGCGATGCGTTTCGGCGGTCGCCACGTTCCCATTCCTCGTTGCGTCGTCGGCGTCGTCATTTCGATTGATTTCTTCCAAAATCCAAAATGTGCCAGTCAACCAATTTGAAACAACAACAACCCCTAGCTAGTTCCCAAAGACTCGAGCCGTCGTCGTCGTCGTCGCCGACGTCGTCGTCGTCAACGTCGTCTCTACTTTAAACCTCGAGCGTGACGATCGTCGTCACCGTCGCCAACCTTCACCGCGCGATCGCGCACGACTGACGACTGCACGCACGCGAAGAGAAAATTTTGATTTTCCAAATTGAAAACACATACATCGACGTGTTTATATGTTTAAACAGTGAGTGTGGTTTTGGAATCCAAAGTGATGCGAGCCCTCGAAACAACGAGGACGACGACAGCGACGCCAGAGACGGACGCCCACGACCCGCCGGGTGGTCGTCGTCGCCGTCCTTCTCGAGCGCATCCGCGTCCGCGCGTTCGATCGATCGGTCCCCGCGGTCGGGTCGAGCGACGGACGGACGGACGGACGGAAACCCGACGGAGGAACGACGAACGATACCCATGACGGACGACGCCGGTGCACCCGTGAAGCGAACGCTCCCGAAACTGACGTTCACGCTTAAACGACCGGCGGCGGTACCGACGACGAGCGGTCGCGATGCGGCGAACGGTGGCGACGTTTCGATATCCGGTGGTGGGAAAAAACGCAGTCGGGAGGAGTACGGGGGCGAAGAGGAACGTAGGATTCGAGAGCTTCGAAGGAAGATGGCAGAGCTGAGCGAGATGCTTCCAGAGGGTGAGATGGATGCGGTTGAGACAGCACCGACGCTGAGTGGGGTGCCAAGAGCGTTGCAGCGGGTGATGAGTGGGGCGCCAAGCGGGTTGGCGCGAGGAACGGCGCCGCGGGCGGCGATTTTCGGAATGGGGTTGGCGGCGAACGGCAGCGGCGAGGCACGCGAGGGAAAGCCGGGAAGAGTAGAGGAAGAGGCGGAGGAAGAGGACGCGGAACCGACGGAGCCGCAGGTTGGAGGACAGAATGTGAGTTTGGATCCGCCTAGGATGAAGAATGAAGCGCCAGTATCGAAGAAAAAGTTGGATGATGCGATTGGAAAGTTGCAAAAGCTCGACAAGACGTACATTTTCGCCATGCCAGTTACGGAGGACATTGCTCCGGGGTACTTTTCTGTCGTCACACATCCGATGGATTTTTCGACTCTACGGGCCAAGGTGAAGAATAATGATTATCCGCATTTTCATCCGTTCTGTGTCGACGTTGAGACGATGTATCGGAACGCGTTGCAGTACAACCCTCCGGCGACAGAGATTCACCAGATCGCGGCGAAAATGTTGATGCAGGCGCGAAGGATACTCAACAAGCTTCGGGGATTACCGATCAACGCCGGTTTTATCAAACCGAAAAAAGTAAAAGTGAAGCCGGTAAAACCACCGAAACCGCCGCCGCAGCCGAAAAAGACGCCAGCACCAAAGCCGGCCCGCACAAGCGCGCCCACTGGCGCAATTTCGACAATGGCGCACGCAGACATGTTCGCCGCCATACCTGTACCAACATTTGACGATGATAGCGTGGTGGATGACCTGAGCTTAGCCGCTGATCACTTTGATATTGGTTTCGATAGTTTCTTGGATGACTCATTCCCGATGATGGACATGCAAGATGAGATTGAAGACGCGTTGCGCATTGACGACAGTCTCATGGATGACGAAGTCGTGCTTGTCACCCCTCCGCAAGAGATGGTGACCAAGACTCTCACGACGACGAAGCGCCAAACGTTCCGCATGGCAAGACGACCTCGCAGTCTCATGAGGTTACCGGAGATGTTCGCCGAGCTGAATACGTACAAGCAGAAACTAGCGTCGGAGGGAAACGTTGTCATTCCGTACGAGTCAAACTCGACGCTCGACATTTACTACACATCGGTGCGTTCATTCTTTTCACCCATTTTGAGTGATGAAAAGGCAAAGGCGTTACTCACGCAAAAGTGGTCTGAGAGAGCGACTCTTCCAGATGTGAACATGGTTCCAGCCCCCAAGATTACCACGCCTCTGCCCGCACCGCCGCCGACGACTATGCCACCCGCGGCGCAGCGTCCACCGCAGACATCGCAGCCAAAAGCGTCGTTCCCGAGCTCTTCTGCGGCAGCTTCACAGCCGGTAAAGTATGACTATTCCAACATGACTCTGGCTACCCTTTTGCGGCAGTGCCCGAGCGATCCGACTCACCCCGCACGCATCAAGGCGGGCTTGGCTGGTATGCGAGCCATGCAACGCTCAGGAGAAGTCTTGCGCGGTCTAGTCGAGCCGCCGAACGAGAATCCATTGGACAGACTTCCCGCGGGTTTCATTCCAGAGAACAGGAGCATGGTTTTCGTCGTGTCCGTCATCGGAAACACCATTTCCCACTGCATGCGACGAGCCGGAGTCGAACAGCCCGGCGCAACCAAGGAGGAGGAGGAGGAGGACGCGGATAACAAGCCGACGCTCGACGAGGACGACATTCCCCTCTCCATGCTCGGCTCCTAGCGCGTCGCACGCGCGCGATTAGACTTAATTGTTTCTAGTAGAATTGACAAATGTACACTTCTGATTGATGATTACAAGAAAATAAATATACTCTGCGAACGACTCGGCAAACGAACGAACGAACGAACGAACGAACGAATGCGCTCGAGATTTACTTGCGCGCTCGAAACGTCTCGCCATCGATGACCAGCTTTTCACGATCCACCTTTTGATCCCCACGGACGACTGCTTCACCATCCATCGTCACCCTCGCGTTCGCCACCATCGTCTTCGCCTCCCCGCTCGATTTCGCGTATCCAAACTTGGTCAACACTCGGTCGACGCGTTCTAATCGCGAACGACCGTTTTCTCCTTCGTCGTTCTCCTTGTCGATGCCGACGCCGAGGAAGAGCGACTTGCGCCAACCGCGTTCGATGGATCGGTTCTCCTTGACGAACACCCAGTCTTGGTCGTTATCTTCGCACAGCGGCGGCATTGGTGGGATCGGGTCGGGTCGGATCGGGTCGACTGCGCTCCCTCCTCTGGCGCGGGTGCGTCGAATTCGTAACGGCCTGTTGTCGTTTGAAAAAAGAGAAGAGAGACAAAGGCGCCGAAGAGGATGGATGGATGGATTTAAAAGTTTGCTTTTTACAACGCAACATCGCGGAAAATGTGATCCTGGAGGCTTCTAAAAGTGTGTACTCACTCCCCGACAGTCATGCCGAAACCGAAACGATGGTTCTTATTGAAGTGATCGACTTCAGCGGAGACGATGAGGTTCAAACCGACGTTGAGTCGCTCCTCGAGGTAGGTGGAAACGACGCCGTGGTTGTCGATGCGACCGCGAATGCGACACTGTCGAAGGATGTAATCGTAACCAACACTCGCGGTGGCGTTGCGTTGGTTCCAGTTCCACAAGAAATCGCTCGCGAGCATAGCCTTTTCGCTCACCTTTGTGCAATAGGTGAGCGAAAGCAAACCCGTTGTCGCAATTTGGCCCGTCGCGACTGTTCTGTCATCGGCGTACCGAGCCGCGAAACCGACCCCAGATTTGCCTTGGCTGCCCAAATAGAAACCTTCACCACCCAATGCGAGCGTCGGAGTGACGCTCTGCAGATAATTCACCCCGTAGAACTGTCCATTACCGCACTTGATTTGCGCTTGGTAGTCCAAACCCTTGAAGTCCGCGTCGAGCATAACCGACGAAAAGCCCGTCTCCTTGGTCGATTGCAGCTTTACAGACAACCAATCCGAAAAGTCGTACTTCACCCGACCGCTCACCCGTCCATCCGTCAAAATCCTACCCACCAGCATGTAGTTTTGATCCACGACGTTGGCCCCAAACTCGTACGTTGACGTCGGAATCTTAATAATCTGTCCGCCCTGCGCCGGCACCTCCACGTTCCCCATGAAGAACCCGTGACTCAAGAAGAACTTTTGGTTCAACTGTTTGTTATAGTCAAACCTCGCCCCTTCAAACAGGTCCGCTTTGAGCGACATCATCACCTCTCGCTGCATTTCTTCATACTTTACCGGGCAGGGTAAATCGTTATAGTTCACCTTACCCGTCGTCGGCGCCGAGGTTTTCGCCGCCTCCGCCGCTGCTTCCGCCGCCGCATCTTCCGCCGTCATCGTCGCCGCCGTTGATCCGGCAGCTTCCATTCTCGACGTCGACGCCCCCATCGTCGTCGCGTTCTCCCGTCTCGACTGATCCTCGGTTCTTCGTGCGTCTGCGCCAGTCTCATTGTTTACAACTCGGGCCCATTTGAGTTGGACGACGTAACCCAGTCTGACGGTTTATGATTCGTCAAAAGAAGGAATGGGTCCTCACAGATCGGACCGGTTTTGAAAATTTTCCTTACTGTTTGTACATATGACATGTGTAAAGTCCACCGATGGAAGAAGCGGCGTCGTTCACCCAACCGAGCTGCCTCTTTGCGACGCAGCAACAGCAGCCATGGCGAGACGTCCGGCGCGATGCTACCGCGTGATTAAGAACAAGCCGTACCCGAAGTCCCGGTACTGCCGTGGTGTTCCGGGTGCGTAGAATCGACTCTCGCCTCTCGCTCACCTTCGCCAGTGGAACCGGAACCGAACCGCATCGCGCGTGTGGAACCCTAAAACTAAACGATGAGACTGACGATGCGCTGCGTGTGCGCGACGTGAACAGATCCGAAGATCCGCATCTACGACGCGGGTATGAAGAAGTACAACTGCGACGCCTTCCCGGCGTGCGTGCACCTCGTCAGGTACGTTGAACGCGATGCGCGACGGTGGTTTTGTGATCCACACGCACACTCGGGCGGGGACGTGTTCGCGAGACCCTACCGCAAATCTGAAATTTACGAAGACGCGGTCGTAACGCGCGACGCGACGCGCGAGTGTCGAGCGAGGAGACTGACGGTGATGCATGCTTTTTGTTATTCACGATTCGCAGTTTCGAAAAGGAACAAATCGGCTCCGAGGCTATGGAAGCCGGCCGCATTGCCGCGAACAAGTACATGGTGACCAAGGCTGGTAAGGAAGGTTTCCACCTTCGCGTGCGCTTGCACCCGTTCCACGTTTTGCGTATCAACAAGATGCTTTCGTGCGCTGGTGCGGATCGCTTGCAAACGGGTATGCGTGGTGCGTACGGTAAGCCGCAAGGTGTTGCCGCGCGGGTGTCCATCGGTCAAATCATGTTGTCCATCCGTACCAAGGATGTGCACGCCGATAAGGCCGTCGAGGCGTTCCGCCGCGCGAAGTTCAAGTTCCCGGGTCGCCAAAAGATTGTCAAGTCTAAGCAGTGGGGCTTCACCAAGTACTCTCGCGACGACTACATGAAGTGGAAGGAGGCCGGTCGCCTCTTGCCGGATGGCGTCAACATGAAGGTTATCGACAACCACGGTCCGCTCTCCGCCAAGCCGGCGGATCAGCTCTTTTTGGAACCTGCCCGCAAGTACAGAGTTGCGCTCTAGACGCAAGTACAGCGGCGGCGCTCCGATCGGTGAGAGGTGAGGGGAGCTCTACACATAGCACGTCCTTCTAGAGGGTTGTGATACACTTACTCGATACAAAAAAACAAGCATACACACGTACACACACTAATTACAAGCCCACTAATAAATCTTCCGGAGCATCTCCGGTGAGTCTACATCCTATCAATTGAAAAAAAGTATCGCTCGACCTCAGTCGGCCGCCATCTACCAGGCGAAGCGCGACGACGGAGTCGTTGGACGCCGATGTCCCAACGCACTCGAGCCTGCCGCAGAAGACGTACTGACCGGGTGGTCTACGAATGAATAATAGCGCGCTCTCGCTCGGCTCTCCCTCAGAATTCACGGTCGTCACTTCGGCAGACTTTGCCTGACGAACTCGCTCGACGTCCAAGTCGAGTGCTCCGAAAGCCGCGCCGTCCCATCGCATATACAACTCTCCATCCTTGTCCCAAAACGCTGTCGGCCCTCGAGTTTCAGGCCTGCCCACGGAGACGAATATCGAAGTTGCGTTCGCCCAGGTGTCAATGTTGCGACCGTCGTTTATGGAGCGAATCGGAACGCCCGGGGATAGAAGCTCTACGGCGCCCTTGCGTCCTCCGGCGATGGTAACGCCGACGTGCTCGAGCGAGCCGACAATGTCCGCATTCGCCCTATCTATCGCAGTCTCGCGCGCAAACTGGCAAGGTTTTCCTTGACCACCTCTCTTTGCCGCTTTTTTAGCAGCCTTTGCCGCCTTCATCCGCACCTTCTTCACCGTACGAGGGAGCCCTCGCGTGGGCTCGCCGATCTCCACCACCCGTTGCAGCACGCTCGCTACGTCGTCTTGATCTTCAATCATTGTCAAGCACTTGTCGAAAATCAAACATAAACTGTACCCATCAGCCGCTGCGTACGCAATTTGACTATCCTTGAGCGGTCGCTTCGACCAGTCGCTGCACTGTTCCTTTTTATCGAGCATGCATCCCAAAACTTGCCTCGTCAGCACGGCCAAGCCGCATCGAAGCGACGTCTTTTTGGGATTTGCTGCAAACGCCAACTGCTTGACATCGACGAGACTCTCGCACTTTTTCTCCCAAACTTTAAGATGCGAATACGACGCTTTCATCCTCTTGAGATCATAATTGAAACTAAACCCGAGCTTAAACAAAGCCTCCTCCCAAAGAATCGCTTGCAAGAGCTCGTCCACGGCGTCGTTGAGCTCGGCACCCTTTGACCTCGGCGCGCACGCGAGCAAATCAATCAGAAACACCTCATCCCGCGTCGCCACTTGTAACAACGCCACCGGTGTATTATCCCCAGGCTTCCACTCGGCGTCCAATCCCACACACGGCGGTGGTAGCGGCGGCGGCTTGGCGGCATCCTCCTCGGTTCTGCAGCTTGAGAGTGCCCGCACGACGCGCGTCGCCCGTCTCAACCCCTCCACGTCATCGATCCACCACACCCGGTCCGCCGGAACGCTCGGTAACGGCGCGTACCGCGACGGTTTCACCGCGTTCGGCGGTTTCGTCGGCACGTCGACGGCGGTGCGACACCGAACGACGGGCCGCGGCTGACCAACACCGAAACTGCTCGGTCGGCGGCGGCTCGAGCGTCGCGCGTCGCCAGACGCGACGAACGATGCGTTGTATCGTTGAAGCGCGACCGAAGACGCCGCGCTGGTACCGGTGGTCATCAGATGCGTCAACGCGGGGGGCGATGGGGTCCTTCAACGACGCGTCGCGCGCCGAAGAATGACAGGTGGAAAGCGTGAAAAAGCGCGCCTGCGCGACTACGTTACAACGGAAAGAATGCCTTTTTATCTAAAACCCATCGCCGGCGTCGTCTCTGCGACGCTGTGCGCGCATGTTGACCCATTTCGGTGCGCTCGGCGCGGATTTACTCTTTGTCGTCTCGGATTGCCGACGGAAATCACCCTTTGGGGCGTTGGCGGGCATCTCCATGCTCGGCGCGGATTTGTACATTTCCAAAAGTTTACGCTTGACGTCGTCATCCTTGACGCCGACGGTACTCATCTTCTTCGCGCTGCTCCACCTCGCGGATATCAACATTTCTTCTAATATTTCCTTCTCACCCTGCGTCGCCTTGCGAAGCTCCTCTACAAAGGATGGTGCGGTGACGACGTACGCTCCGCTTCCGCGGACGATTGAACTCAACGCTCCGTCAGACGTCGCCACGTACACCACCCGTCGTTGTTTACTCACCCCACCACCAACCCCCTTGAGTTCCTCCACCACTCGCGCCTCAATCCACGAATCCGCATCATTCTTCACGCTGTACACAATCTGAAACCCGTCCGTGGCTAAATCACCCTCGACGTCGTCTTCATCCTTTTCCCGGTTTCGATCCGCATCCCACACCAAGACGACGTCGTATCCAGAAAACGCCTTGAAATCTTTCACCTCCTTCACCAACGTCTCCCTCGCCGCGTCCAAATCCCCGCATTTGAACGCTGCGTTCGCTTCTTCCAATCCACACTCCTCTAGCCCGCAAATGTTGTATCCATCGACGAGTAAAAGCGGCGGCGATCCCGCGCCAGAGTGCGCTCGAAGCTCGCTCGCCAGTCGCGCCTCCTTTTTCTTTTCCAATCTTCGCCTCGCGAGCTCTTGTTCGTACGCCCGATCCCTCGGCGTCGAGGCGCGACGAACGCCATCGATTGGTTTCGACGACGTGGACGACGACTTGTTGACGGGCGACGACGACGATGAACCGTCTACGTTTAACGAGCGAAACCGCTCGACGAGTTTGAGTTGCGTCGAGACGCTCATGCCGTTTGACTTTCCCGTGATTCTCCTCGCCGGTTGCACCGACGGAACGGATGACGACGACGACGACGACGACGACGATGCACCACCGCCATTCTTACCCTCCGACGACCCCGTGCGTTTCTTCTTCTTCCCGGCGGCGACGATGACGGCGTCTCGACTTTGTCGTCTCGACGTCAGCGGCATCAGCATCGTGCGTTTCTTGTACGAGTTCGAGTCGCGTCGCACCTTTCCCAACGTCGACGACGAAAAAGACGGCGACGACGTGGACGCCACCATCGATATCGACGTCGCCGCCGTCGACGCCCGCATGAAGGTTCGAAACGGCGCTCGGGGAGTCGCACACTGCCGACGCTTAACTTTTCACTTCATCGATACACGCGCGCGTCACACGTCGACGACGATTGGTATCGACGGTAACCCACCGCTGCGCCGGTGTGACTGACGGACGCACGGACGCACGGACGCCGTCTTGATCGAAGACCCGCGCGATAGGCGCGAGCGATGAGCGCATCGACGACGACGACGAGCGCGCAGCCGCAAGCTGTGGAAAAACCCGCGCTGACGCTGACGGCGATCGCGAAGAGTTTACTCGCGGGAGGCGTCGCGGGAGGAGTGTACGTACATTGACGACGAAACGTGAATGCGTGGACGCGAGCGTGAAGGAGGGGGGACGAGGCGCGAGGAGCGCGCGGTTGATGTCCGCGACGGGGTTGATGGGGAAGATGATCGACGCGTGCGCACTCGCGGGGTTAGTTTGGAACGGCTGGGAAAGAATATCGTGCGTATCGCGGTGGTTTGTTCCCGTGGGATGGATGCGTAGATGAGAGTAGTGGTGACTGACTCGAATGCTTCGTTTCGATCGTGGGCGCAGGTCTCGCACGGCGGTGGCTCCGTTGGAGCGACTGAAAATTTTACAACAGGTGCGTCTGCGCTCGGTTAGACATTCGTCGCAACGCGTTCACTTTATACGCGAGGAAGACGAAGTGATTGATGCAGAGCCCGAGCGCTGACGATTGAGAACGTTCGTTATTTTTGCATTTTTACGACGCGTAGGTTTCGGGTGCAGGGGCGAATGGAGCGTACGGAGGGCTCGTGTCCGGTTTGTCTCACATGTGGAAATCAGAGGGGATGAGAGGCTTGTTCAAGGGTAACGGTGCCAACTGCGTGCGCATCGTGCCGAACAGCGCAATGAAGTTTTTCTGTTACGATCACATGGTGCACGCAGTGCTGGATATGAGACGGGCGGTGAATAAGGATGCGGAGATGGATGTGATGACGCGCCTGGTGGGTGGCGCCGGTGCGGGTATCGTCGCCATGTCGGCGACGTATCCGCTCGACATGATTCGGGGGCGTTTGACCGTGCAGAAGGCTGCCGGCGAGGGGGGGACAAACTATCGGGGTATTTATCACGCATTCACTGTGATTGCGCAAAAGGAAGGGTTCGGGGCGTTCTACAAGGGGTGGACGCCGTCGGTTATTGGCGTCATTCCGTACGTCGGATTAAACTTTGCCATTTATGAGACGCTCAAGGATCAATCAGTCAAGTTTCAGGGCTTGCAATCAGCCAAGGATTTGAGCGTATTCTCTGGTTTAGTATGTGGCGGCATCGCGGGCGCTGTGGGACAAACGGTGGCGTACCCGTTTGACGTCTGCCGCCGCCGTTTGCAGGTTTCCGGCTGGGTGCAAGCCGGCGTCCAATCTGGCGGCCCGGTGTACACGGGCATGTTTGACTGTTTCCGCCGCACCGTCGCCGAGGAGGGCGTCGTTGCCTTATTCCACGGTCTCAGCGCCAACTACGTCAAAATCATGCCCTCAATCGCCATCGCCTTTGTCGTCTACGACCAACTCAAAATCATCCTCAAACCCGAGGTGCACATTTCCAGCGGCGGATAAAACACTTGATTCAACTTTCCGCAACCCGAGGATCGCCCGCGGGCGAGACGGCGGAAGGAACGACAACACATAGAACCATAGTGAACGATATTATTCGATTCTTTTAATGTCATCGTTCACAGAACGTAGCCTAAATCATAAACCCGCAGAGTACGGACGACGCCGCTCGGCTGTCTTGTCAGCACATACCACAAAAGTATACTAATTACCCATACACTTAGGGATCACACAGATCACACGCGCCACGTGTACACGAAAAACGCCTCAAACTTCGAACGCGTTCGACACTTTTCCACTCGCGAGGGACGAAAGGAACGACGTAACCATGGCGAACCCGGTGTGCTTTTTTGACATTGAGATCGGCGGTCAACCGGCCGGACGCATCGAGATGACGGTACGCGCTTCCCGACGACGACGCGCGGCGACGCGCGATGCACGCGATGAACGACGACGCCGGTCCGGTCGATGGGTGGATTCCGATCGGATTGTTCGACACGATTATAATAATCTGGCGGCGAATGAGTGAGCGGTACACGACGACGACGATTCGAAGCGCGCGAATGACGGGAATACTGACGACGATGAAAAAACTGTTTCTTGTTACGTGTGTTAGCTCCGCGCGGACGTCGTCCCGAAGACTGCGGGTACGTGAAACGATTAAGAATCGGACGGGAACGATGGTTGCTGGTCAACGCCGATCGATCGATCGGTCGTTTTTTTGCCCTTTTTCCCACTCTGGAGTGAAACGAGACGCCAGAGAGACTGTCCGTGCCCTCGACGCCTTTGCGAGAGTCTGAGTGCATTCTTTGATTGAAATGTTGCGTCGTTTGGACGAAACGAAGCGACGCGCGAGCGAAAGAACGACGTACTGACTGAAATAATCCCGCTTCGACTGCGACTTTTCCGCCATACAGAAAACTTCCGCGCGCTCTGCACGGGCGAAAAGGGCTTTGGCTACGAAGGCTCGTCTTTCCACCGCGTGATCCCGGGTTTCATGTGCCAAGGCGGTGACTTCACCAACCACAACGGTACCGGCGGCAAGTCCATCTACGGTAACAAGTTTGAGGATGAAAACTTCACCCTCAAGCACACCGGTCCGGGTATCCTCTCCATGGCCAACGCCGGCCCGGGCACGAACGGTTCCCAGTTCTTCTTGTGCACCTCCACCACCGGCTGGTTGGACGGTAAGCACGTTGTTTTCGGCAGCGTCACCAAGGGTATGGATGTCGTCAAGGCTATCGAAGCCGTCGGCTCGCAATCTGGCGCGACCTCCCGCACGGTTAAGATCGCCAAGTCTGGCGTCTGCTAAATCGAACGCGCGACGAACGACAAGACAACTTTTACGAGCAATACACGAACGAGTTGATGAGTTTGAGTAGTTTACGAATCGCTCAAATCTACTAAGTAATGTTTACAAATTTCCCAATAATAATAATTTCATCTAAATCGCGAGAAGGCGTCGTCAAGTTCGCTGTTTGGACGACGTTTCCCATGCTCTGAGCGCCACGAGCGAGCACAAGTTGACGATCTGCGCCACGACGATTGGCGTCGGGAGTTCCGCCGGGACGATCAAATCCTGAAAGTCAATGCCTAAAATAATCTCCGTGCTCGCGATGACGGTAACCCCGACGTCGCCGACGAAGGACGCATTAGCAAGACCGAGCGCAGTTGCCGGACCGCCAAAGGCCCACAGCGCCGTCAACGCCTGAAGCGGCGTCGAGAGATCGCCAAAGGCGTCGACGCCGCAGGCATCAGAGATGACGCCAGAGCCAAATAAATCTGGTACGTGCAGGGCTCCGCCGGCGAAGAATAAAGGTCCGAGTACGGCGCGGTAACGAGATAATCCATCGCTCGCGTCTTTCGGTAACAGGCTAAACGACTCTGAAGTCGACGCCGACTGCGAGTCATCGCCCTCGACGGCGCGTAGGCGCGAAGAAGCGCGACGCGAATGCGTTCGTTGAGAAGAGACGACACGCGTGGACGCGTGGGACGCGTTCGTGGAGGTACGCATGGTGAAAAGTGAGGCGCACGGGAGAGAGCGAGCAGCGGCTTATCTTTACTATTGCATAAATCACATCAATTTAACTCAACGAACCCACGGCGAGGCGAGGCCGAACGGGGTGAGCGCGTCCATAACTTGCTTGTTCAACGCTCTGCCGAGGACGACTTGCGTCTCATCCGGTCGGATCGGGATGACTGGGTGTTCAATGCCAGGTCCCTGCGAGCCGCCCGACACAACTCCTCGACGCAAAAGGGAGTTGCCGGCTTCGATGCCGCACACGTACGCGCGCTCCTGGCATAGACCCTTGGCTCCGTGCTCTCGATCACCCATTTTCACCCAATCGCCAGCGCAGACGATGTTCTTCACGGATGTTTCCAGCGGAGGTCTCTTTGGATAACTACCCGGTGAAAACAACGACACAGCTCCGGGGTAGCGTCTCACTTCGAAATCCAGCGCCTTGACGCCCTTGAAACCCGGAACCGCGGCTGGGAGAAGTTCATCCGTCAATAAATTGACAATATCCTGGTTGCTCATGCAGGCGACAGCCGTGCCGTTGTAAAAGTCAGCCGCGATGACGCTTCCCTTCGGTTCTTCACCTCCCCACAAGGCAACCTCCGAGTCCTTCTGCAACTGATCGAGCATAAAGAACGTACCTCCAGCCCCTCTGAGCCCGTCGAACCGAGAGAAAACGTTCGCTGGATGTTCAACGTCGACGTACTGGTCCAACCAGATGCGCGTCGCGACTACATCTATTCCACCGAGCGACGCCGCAGCCGAAAATTCTGGAGCCATGCGAGCGAGTTCAGGAGAGTTCGCAACCACACTCTTCATACCCTTCGATCCTAAAGCGAACACAACTGCATCCACATTTTCGATCTTTCCAGTCTCGCCCGTCGTCTTGCTGAAATACTTGACGGCAGTTGCACATCTTGTCACTTCATCAACCTCAACTCCGCTCACAAAAGTTCCACCCATCACCTTGAGGCTATACTTCGACATCAGCAGCTCACTCAGCGGAGCGATGAGAATCTCAGAAATGCTCTTAGACTTGATCCATCGCACGTCGAACGAATCCTGGTGCGCCAGAGCGTAATAGTACAAGAGCTCCATCACCACAGCCGCGGAGAGCTCCTCTGGCGGCTTGAATAGTCCCACCAGCAGAGTGGGACGGATGAAATCGTCTACTAATCTCTTGCTAAGTCCCATGCGAATGAACAATTCGTGCGCAGTCATTCTGTCGTACGCCTCAAACGTCTTCTCGTCCCGGTTTAGATCTAACATTGCATAGAGTAATCCAACCATGCTCGCTCTGTCCGCAAGCGGCAGCCTTTTGAAGTTGTCAAAAGTCGCGAATACTTGCCCGAGCGGGCTCGGCAAAGCTAGAGAATCTCCAAACACTGGAGCGGTCGCCTCGAGACCATCCGGAGACCAGAATGCGCTCGATGTAAACTCGGTAAAAGCGTCCTCTTCCTTGACGCCAAGCTCAGCCGTCAGGCTGTTGATGTTTGGATAATCCTTCCAGAAGCCGCGCGTGCCAGGCTCGAACGGCTTACCGCTCGCCGTGCGATCGGGCGTCTTTCCAGTTGGATCATCTAGGGCATCAATCAGCGTGACGTTCACTCCAGCCTCGGCGAGACTCTTTGCGGCTCCCCAGCCTCCCCAGCCGGCACCGATTACGACGACATTCGAACCGCTTTCGACGTTCGAAGAAGACGTCGACGCTCGCGTGGCGGTGCAGCGAGCCCGAGATGTAACGTTCTTTCGTTCACACTGGGCACGAGACGGGACGATGACCCCGCGATAGACGGTGGACGCGTGTAGACTCGCCATCTTTTTGTGACGTCACGGTGGTACAGTTTTCTCAATTTTGGCCACATTTTTCACAGTGAGACATCCAGGGAGCCGAGGGGGCGCGCGAGTGGACACGCAACGGGGTTGGAGGAGACATATTAGTTGATCCGCGGTTGATTTGCTTTTTCGAAATGTTTTACACGCAATGATATCTACAAGCTAAGTATATGTTTCACGAGTCTTCTCACTCACCTTCGCCCCCAGCCAATGGGTGGCCCAGGACTGGGCGCCCCGGGACCTTGAGGTGTCTTCTTGGGTGTGCCGGCATCCTCTCCACTTGCTTCAAGGGTTTTCTTCACTTCACTCTGTTCTGCGATCACGCTCTTGAGAGAAGTCACGAGCTTGTGGCGTTTGCTAGCATGACGCTCGAGCTCAGCTTCAACCACTGCCTTACGCTCATCACGCTTCTTCTGGTTCTCCTTCAACGTGGTAGCGCGTTCCTCTCTTTCCTCCTTGAGCGTCTTCTCGATGTCCTTCGTCTCCTCTTCGAGCTCTTCTCGCAGCGCTCGTACTCTCTGTCTCGCTCGCTCAGCGTCGGCCCTCGCAGCCCTCACCTCCTCGGCAACTTCTCTATGACGGTTCGCCATCATGGCTGCCGTCGCTCGCGCCTTAGTACCGCGAAGCTCATGCTTGATAGCCTTGATTTCTTTAGCAATTGTCGTCTTGCTCACGATGCGCTCGCCCTTGATGCGCGCAGAGTCCCAGTAGTTGATCTCAGCCAAACGTCGCTTCAGCAAGGCAGACTTGAACGTCTCGAGCGGCATCGTGCGCGTTGGTGGCTCGTGTTGCGTGTTCGGAAACGTCGGTCGCAAGAAATCCGGTTCAGGCCTCGCCGGCATGGCCGCCACGGAGGCTTTAAGCTCCGCGTCCGTGAGCTCTCTGTCCATGTCTATTTTGCCCTAAAACTTCTAATTCTCGATTCACAGACGACGGCTCAAACGCGAGTCCAAGCCCAACTATAGACACGCACGCACGAAAATAATCAAGCACGACGCTCTCGTGATGAGATCGCACCGATGAGATCGCCTTCACTCTGTGGGCGCGCCGAGTTGTGATGCGTGGCCCCCCGCGCACTGACCGAGAATCTCTTCCAAGTGACTGACGTGACGCGAGATTTTTAATACTTACAATGTTTGACAGGCTTACGATTGGGTCGTCTACGCGACGGTAGAAACGAAATCAGCGAATGAACGCTCGCGCATCTCTGGGCACCCCGTGGTTGAGATGAGACCTCGATCGAGCGCATTGCGCTTGGTACCTTGTGTGTATTCGGTGGGGAATTTGTAGCCAAGACCGTCGTGGAATTGATGGTACACCTCAGCCGGGTAGAACGGCAGTTGAGCGCTGTCGTAGACCCAGACAGTGTTAATAATGTCCGTCTCGGTTGGTTTCGCGCCGCTCTTGACGATGTTACCGGTACCGGGGATCAACTTCATGCCGTTCACATTGGCGTCCTGGATTACCTTGAATAACGGCGAGTCCACGCCTCCCGGAAGGCCGATGCAGTTTCTGTAACCCGATCCCGCGTCTTGAGGATCAACGCGCTGCATGCCGAGCCCGGGAATTCTTTGAAAGCTACCAAAGTACGCATCTGCCATCACTTTCATCTCCTTTTCATCGGCGACGTCCACGGCGACGACTTCACAGTGTCCTAAGCGCTCGTAAACCGTCTCAGCGGCGCCGTAGTAGTAGCACACCGTGTCTTTGCTTCCAGCACCACCGGCACCGCCGGCGTAACCAACCACAGAGGTGATCGTGTCGTCCGTGCGGCCTATGGTGCGCTCGGCTTCGTAAAACGTGTGCTGTCTACCCCAGAAGCAACCGTTACCAAAGTACACGGGCCTAGCACCGGTCGTCGCAGCCTCCGCGCGCGCGGGTTGCGGCGCGGTGGCTGCTGTCGTACCGAACGCCATCGCCCCGAGCGCGAGCGCGAGCGCCTGGCGACGCGTCGGCGCCGTGGGAGCCACTCGAGAAGTGGATGACGTCGTGACCTCTTCACTCGGGGCTTGAGACACCGCGACGCGGCGCGAGCCTCGCGACGCGACGCGAGCGCCACCGCGGCGGGTTCCGAGACCCTTCGTGCGCGCGTGCGCGAACGCGAGGGGGATAGACGTGGCTAACATGTCGCGAGCGTCGGTTTGTGTGGTGCTCTGCTCCAGCGGAGTGGATAGCAGCTTTCACTTCAGGCGCAAAGAGGACATCAGATAAACATTGGCGTTGTCATTAAATCACGCGTAAGTAAAACAGATTATTCCGAGTAGGGTCGATCGAATGCGTCCTCAGTACTTTCTGAAGTTTAAGCCTTCGCGCTCCTTGAGCATGGCGCGTCCGTACGCTTCGCAGAATTTCTTCTTCGCGGCGTCTCGCGGCGTGCCTTTTAATTTCATCCGAAAATCCCACTTCTCGCGCTCGTCGTACGCGATGCCACCGTGCGAGGCCCACATGGGCTTCTCGCCCTCAACGTCGCCCTTTTCAACCTGCATCTTCGCCGCATACAGCGCATACCAATCGTCCGGGCGGCACACGGCGCCTCCGGGCTTCGGGAGCATTCTCCATTTATGCACGTGTTCCTTATCCCAATTCTTCGCCAAAGTCTCGTATTCATCCACGCTCGGACACTCCCACGTAACTTCATCATCGTCATTATCGCGCGCCTTTTCTTCAACGAAAACCTCCCCACCGACTCTCGGCGCCTTTAACGCGTTCGCCGCGAAGACTCGCTTAAAGTTGCTCAACGAGTTCACCGAAAACATTCGAAAAAACCCATCCACATCCGCACGTCGTCGAATCGGTCGATCACGATCGATCCCCGATCGCACGAACCCACACTTGATCGCCGTTTCGCACACGTCATCGAGCGTCATCGCCTTGACGCGGGATTCCGTGCCCGCACCAGATTTCTCAAAGTCCACACCCATCCCGACGGTTCGCGTCTCTCGCTCGATGTCGAACCGCGTCCGCGCGCTCGCAAAGGGTGCCAACTTTTGTGTGCCCGTTCGTCGTCGTCGTCGTCGACGCCGTCGTCGTCGTCGTCGATCGCTCTCGCGGTCGTCGTCCGTTCGCCGTCGGACGCGCTCGCTCGCGATCCTTCTTCTGACGCGAAAACGCGCGCGCGCGCGTCGAAAACGCCTCGTTCGTTGTTCGCTCGCGTCGTCGTCAACATCGAGGCACCCCTCGTCCGCGTTTAGTGTCCACGACGCGCCGGTTGGTTTGGTGCGCGCAACGTTCAAAAAAAGATGATTGACGGCGCGAGACGGGAGACCGCGACGCGCGATGGACGACGCGTGGACGATGGAAGCGATAGAAACGACGGTCGCGATACCGACGGCGACGGCGCGCGACGGCGACCAAGGGTGTCGGGGGTACGCGCTCGACGTGTCCGCGTCCACGTCGCCAGTCAAGTATGGTTTGGATGCTGCGTGGATCGTTAGTGAAGACGACGACGACGACGCGCGCGGCGTGGATGGAGAAGAGAACGAGGAGAAAGTGAACGTAAAGGCATCGCCTGAGATTTTACGAGCGCCAAAGTTGGGGGTCAAGGCGTTGAGTGATTCCGAGGATGATGACTCTGAAGATGACGACGAGGTTGTCAAACCGAACGACGGCGCGGTTCCTCGGGCGATGGGCGACGCGTCGTCGTTTTCGCTGATGAATAGGGCGTGGAGTGCGTATGATCCGAAGAAAGAGGTTGCGAAAGGGCGAGATGCGATCGATGCGCTGCGTAAAATGGAGGATGAGAGAGAGAGGGAGAGAGAGGAGGCTGAGGAGAAAGCAAAGGCGTTGCTCAACGCGAGAGGAAGGCCGAAGAGAGGCGCCGCGATACGGACCGAGGAGCGGAGCAAACGGGCAAAGACTAAGCCGCAGGAGCGAAAGGTTCATCACACGTTGGAAGAGAGCGAACACGAGAGCGAATCAGAGGAGGATGGTACCGAGATGCGGGATTGCAGAAGGCGCATCAGCGCGCCTGCAGACGCGAGTCCGTCGGGGCTACTCGAGCCGACGTCGCCGCCGAGCGAGCAGAGGCCGACACCGACTCTGAGCGCGGAGCAGGATGTACCGAGTATGAGCGACCGAGAAGTGGAAGAAGAGGAAGCTCCGGTCGAAGGCGTCCATCGCGTCCTGTTCTCGTCGGGTTTCAGCGAGAGGCAGTTAGAAGAACTGATTAAAAAGGTGCTCAAGATTGGCGGTTCCGTCACCACCTCCCTCGATGATTTTACCGTGTTCGTCACCGAGGCACCGCTCAAGCGCACGAAAAACGTCATGGCAGCGGCGCTTTGCAACCGGCCCATCGTCAGTGCGTCCTGGTTGGACAAATCAGCCAAGCAGAATGTCGTTCTCCCGCCGGAACGATTTCTCATTCGAGACAGAAAATTTGAGTCCTCACACGGGTACAACCCGCTCCTCAAGCGCGATCAATCCCGCTTCCGGGGTCTCAAGTTTACATTTGACAACACCGACGCCGCCACCACCACGATTCGCGAGCCCGACGGCGCGCGAGACGTCATCATCGACCTCCTCCGCGTCGCCGGAGCTCGCGTCTCGAAATCCGACGTCGACGCCGACTTTCGCATCCTCCTCACCAAATCCAAACGCGCACGCGCCGCCTCGAGGCGCGACTCGGGCGCTTCCATCCCGACGCACCATTTCGGCGACGTTCTCGCCGCTTTGCTCACCGGTCGTCGTCTCATCGGCGACGACCCCTAGCCCCCGCGTCTGTCTGTCCGTCAGACGTCCAGTGAGTGAGTAGCCCATCGGACGTCCAGTAGCCACTATTTTCACAGATATTTACCCATATACTAGCTATTTTTCGCATCTGAAAACCCCATGACGAATCACAATTCGTCGATTTCACCCCCCCCGCCTCCTCTGTCGGATCGCCTCTATCGGAGAAGACCTCGC
>Ga0181570_10000013_pt1 | contig 189488 bp, 138 predicted proteins | sample 101ome_18_FD_148667 | JGI IMG/M metagenome (GOLD analysis project Ga0181570, IMG submission 148667) | Coastal salt marsh microbial communities from the Groves Creek Marsh, Skidaway Island, Georgia - 101406AT metaG (spades assembly) | ecosystem: Environmental > Aquatic > Marine > Intertidal...
TCGCGTCGCGGATGAGAAAACGCCGAGGAGAAACGACGCGCGCGCCTATCGCGATGTCGTACTACGATTTTTTATCCTTCTTCGTTGTGATTAAAACGACGACGATTGCCGACGACCGACCGACGCGACGTCGCGATCGTATCGACCCCGGCGCGTCGGCGCCGTCGAATGAATGCGCCTTCGCCGCTACGCGACGTCCGCCGCGTTCGCGGTCGAGTCATCGACGAACGCCTCACCTCACGCTTAAAAACCGATAAACTTGGCGGCGAACACGTTGGCGTGCGCCGGATCCGCCACGTGCGCCATCAAGTTGGCCACCGGACCGACGCCGGTGTGGTCGTATTGCACCATGATCCCGGCGAAGGCGACCATGGCCAAGCGCCCGTTGGCGATCTCCTTCGCCTTCAACTTGGCCAAGTCACCCTTGGCGTATCCCAACGGATCAAAGATACCGCCCGGGTATCCGACGACACCTTCGGGCAATTTGTTCCCCGGAAACGCGGGATCGTCGTTCACGGACCCGGGCTTTCTCATATCCTGCCACCGTCTCACCTCGGCCCAATTCATCGCGAGCATTTGCACCCAAAACAACGTCGTCGCGTCGGCAAAGTACCCGTCGTACATCGGCGCGTCGTGCCAGTTGGGCAAATCACTCACGCCCATGTTGGTGAGAATCTCCGGCGCCGCCGCACCGGCGACACCGAGCATGGCCCATCGTCCGTGTTGCAACTCCGCCTGGACGTACCACTCCAAATCTTTCGAATCCTTCCCGAGCTCGAGCGGGTCGAAACCGTAATCCCCAGGGAGCGTGCCGTCGAGGTGCGCAGGGGCGGTGGCGCCGGGCATCCACATCGGTTGCGCGGACGCGCGCGCGGCGACGGTGACGCGTCGCGCGGAGGACACCGAACGCGCGGCGCGGAGTCTACACGAGGACGATTCGCGCGCGCGATCGCGGTCAGTCGCGGTCCTTCGTCCTCCTCCTCCATCATCATCATCGCGCGCGCGTCATCCCCGCGTCCGACGCGTCGACGACGACGCGATGACGCGACGCGTCGGACAAAAATTTTCGTGCGCACATCCCGTCATCGATCGCGCGACGTCGATCGCGCGAGTGCACGCCCGTCGACGCATCCATCGTCATCACCAATCCCGCGTATCTCGCCCCTCGCGCGTCAGTGGATACGATCGCGCGATCGATCGATGGATGGATGGATGGACGACGACGCGGTCGAGTCGAGACGCGGTCGAGTCGAGAAGACGCACCCGGTGAGCGCGGAGGAGGAAAATTGCGCGGTGGCGGACATGATGGCGGCGCGCGTACAGTGCCGCGCGACGACGCGCGCGACGACGATCGCACCGACGCGCGACGCGGGCCCGACCGTCGGTGCAACGTACTCTGGTTTGACGGCGATTACATGTACAATGTATGGTGTCTTTATCGACGGTTCACGACTCGTCAGTCATAGAGGGACGCTCGGCAGTCATAGAGGGACGCTCGGCACGATCGACCGATGCGTCGGTCGAGGGAGGTATCACATATATACTCGGACACACGAGACGTATACACATACATATAGACCGTATATGAAGGACACCCCTCCACCACCGGGGGACGCGCGCGACCGAGTCGTCCGTTCGGTCGCGAAATCCAAATCCACGCGCGTCGTCGCGCGTCACACGGACGCGCCGCGATGACGCGTCGCGCGCGAACGACCGTGGACGAGGAACTCGGTGCGCTCAGGGTACGTCTCGCGATGCGATGCGCGCGCGTCGACCGTGAGGGTGGGGGATGGGGGGACGCATCGATCGTCACCACCGTTCGCGTCGTGTGACCGTTCGTTTGTGATGATGGTGATGATGATGACGACGTTGACGACGACGGGAGACGACGCGATGACGCGTATGGTCCTGTATCTCTCGATGCGTCGTGACCGATGGACCGCGCTCGGAGGACTGACGAAGGAGACGCGCTGATGACGCGCGCCCGTCGCCCGTCGTCGTAGGGATTTTCGGCGTCGTTGCTCGAAAAGTTGGACGCCGCGCGCGCGGCGGGAAAGTTCGGTGAAGCCGAGATCGCGCTTCTCAAAGAGAAACTCTCCATCGTCGTCGGTGCGTTTCAGAGCGAACGGGGGAGGCGTGCGCGCGAGTTGGAGGCGTTGGGAAGCGCGGCGAGCGTGGAACTGAGCGAACGCGAGTACGCGCTGTCGAGCGCGCGTTTGGAATTGTGCGAGGCGAGACGGTTGATTAAGATTTTAGAGGCGCGAGAGGAGAGCGCGCGGGATGATTTAGACGAAGCGTTGACCGGGAATGAGATCCTCAAGGCGCAGTTGATGGATGAGCACGAACGGGCGGAGATGATGGGACGAGAGATGGGTCGATTGAGGGATGCGCTGCGAGACGCGCGCGCGGCGTTGGAGCGCGCGGCGGAGCGAGAGGAGGAACTCGAGGCGATGAAGACGACGACCGAGGCGGAGGATGTCGAGATGCGCGTGAAGCGCGAGGCGATGAACGCGCGATTGGCGCGATTGGAGGAAAAGATTGTCGATGCGAGAGAGGAGAATAAAGCGTTGAATGAGCGGTTGCGAGACGTCGAGGGGGAAAATTCCGTATTGCACCGCGCCGTGGCGGAACGCGACGGCGCGCAAAACTTTCTCAAGGCGCAGCTCGCGGATTGGAATCAACGTCTGTACGCGAGAGCCGATGGTGTTGAGTCCGAGGTGGTCGAAGGGACGACGACGTCGTACGCGAGTGAGTCGTCGGCGGAGCTTCGATCGCGACTGGATCGCGCGGAGATTGAACTGGGCGCGAAAACCGGCGCCGTCGTGGCGCTCGAACGTCGCGTGAAAGAACAAGATAAGGCGCTCGAACGCGCGCGAGCGGAGCTCGAAAAGATGCGCGAAAAGTTGCTCGCGAGAGACGACGAGGCGTTCGAGCGTAACCTCGCGGAGGGGGCGCGCGGACGCGAACGCTCCAAGTACGCCGCCGCCGCCGAGCACACGGCAGCCGAGGTGATGGAAACGTTGCGCAAATCTCGCGAGCGACAGGCGGAAAAGCGCGGTCGCGACGCGCGCGCGTCTCGTCGCGCCGGTGGACGCTCGACGAAGGGTGCGCAGAGTCACGCGGTCGAGCGGTCGGTCGCGAAGAAGCGCGCCCCGCCGTCCTCCGTCGTCATCGACGCGAGCGCGCCGTACCAACCGCCCGCCGCGAAAGACGACGACGACGACGAATACGTCGACGATGACGACGACAAGGAGGACGAAAACGACAGTGAATACGAAGAGGTGGATGTGCCGATCAAGCGCACGAGCAAATTGCCGTTGAAGAAGAAGAAGTCCATCCCGTCGACGGCGGCTAAGGAAAACGCCGCCGCCGACGTCCCCGCGCCCGCCAACGACGGGCCGCGCATGCCTCTCGGCATGCTTCAGATGCCCACGCTCGGCGCCAAAAAGAACAAAGGCGTCGACGGCGAACAACAAAAGAAGCGTCGTTTGAATCGACAATCCGCCATTCCGGAGGCGTTGCCGTCTCTCATGTTTGGCGGCGCCGTCGAGCCCGCGGCGTGAGCGCGCGGCGACACCGACACCAAGCGCGCGATCCATCGACGTGGCGTCGCGATACATACAACTTTTCAATACAATTACATCACATCACACTACCACCGCACCGCGCGCGCGTCGCGCGCGTCGTCATCACGTCGTCGCTCCGCGTCGACGTCGACGCGTTGCCTCGAACGTCCCGCGTCGTCTTCGTCCGCGCATCGACGCCAATCTCGCCACCAATCCCCCGAGCACGATCACACACACCGCGCACACGCCCACGAGCGCCTTTTTCGCCGACGCCGCGTCTCCACCGTCCCGCCACGTCCACTCGTCGAACATGACGTTGACGACGTTTGTCGCGTCACACTCTGACGATGTCCACCCTCCCGACCGTCGCGCCGCCTCCTTGCGCGGCGCGAGACGGTCGACGACGTTTCGTGTCGTCGTCCACCGCGCTCGCCCTCGCGTGGATCGCCCCGAAACCGTCGCGCGCGTCCCCAACGTTCGATGAACTCGAGCGCAGCGCAAAATCGGCATACAATCAACGCGACCTCGTCACCGCGCGCGACGCGCTGACGGCGATCGTCGACATGGAACCGAACGAACCCGTGTGGCTCGAGCGACGCGCGCAGGTTTACGTCGATCTCAAGCGATTCGAAGAGGCGATTTCGGATTACGACGCCGCGGCGAGGCTGCAGCCGCCCGAGTATCGAAGTCTGGGCGCGTTGTCGAATCGAGCGTTGGCGTACGAAGGATTGTCGAGATGGCGAGAGGCGGTCGATGCGTACACGGAGGCGATCACGTATTCGGAGATGATCGGGGCGGTGCCGCCGTACGTGTTGAATTCGAGAGGAAATTGTTTCGTGTCGTTGGGCGAGTACGCGCGGGCACTCGCCGACTACGAGAGAGCTGCGGAGATTTTTCAGCGGTCGAGAAATCTGAGCGGCGCCATCTACGCGGGGAGTAACGCGGCGTTGGTGAAGGCGCAGTTGGGACGGACGGATGAGGCGATCGCGGACATGGAGAAGATTAAGAGACGGGCGGCTGGGAGCGTCGACATGCGCGCCGCGCTGGCGGCGCTGTACTGGAGACGCGGCGACGAGGAGCGCGCCGAGGAGAATTGGAATTGGAGCTGCGAGAAAATCAACAGTGGACAATTGGTCGAGGGAGGTCCGGTGTTAGATGGGTGTGAATTGTATAGGGATTTTGATTGGTTGGCTCGCGTCCGACGATGGCCCCCGGTGATGGTCGAGTCGTTTCGCGACTTTACACAGCTCCGACATTAGAAATACTACTAGCATTACAAAAAGCAAATTGCCAAATTATTAGTTGAAATACCACAACGTTGTACCTTCGATGAGACCGAGCGTTTCCACGTTGGATTCGAGCTCGCCCTCGTGACCGGATCCTTTTCTACGCTTGGCCACGCACACGACAACGGGTAATCCTCTCGGAGCCTTTGAAAAGTGTACGATGGGCACGGGCGATTGGTCTGGAACCTGTGAATTTGTGTACTGACGCCCTGTTTTTCGCGGATCGATATCGATCATCGCCACGACTCGCGTGCGCGCCGACGAAGAGATTTCATTCATGAAGTTTTTGGCGTCGCGCCCGGCGCCCCAGACGACAAACTTTTCCCAGCTCGGCATGGATAAGATCCGCTCCTCGAACGCCTGCGCTCGAACTTGAAGCAAACGTCGTCTACTACATCGAGACGACGCGCTTTGAGGACTCCAGCGGTACAAAAGCACGGGATTGTGCGGATAATCGCCCGCGCGCAGCAGCGACGGCAAATCGTGCTTGGAATTTTCGGCGTAGTGCAACGCGAGATGTTTCTGGAAGAAGATGAGGTCTTCCGCCTCACCAGATCCAGGAGGCGCCTCGACGAATCCACCGACGGCTTGTGCGATCGATCTCGCCATGCACCACGTCGGCAAGAGGACCGTACACTCCCGAAACTGCTCGAGGTGGAGCTCTCGCTGAGTCATCATGTTCGCCCACGCCTCGTAGTGCTCGGTGGAGCCGCTCGGGTACCGCTTCCAGCATCCACCGACGATGGCGGTCCTATTGGTCGTGGCGAGCGGGACTTGAAGATCGAGTCGGTTCGGCATCATGACGTCATCAGAGTCCAAGAACACGAGGATGTCGCCGCTGCTCTGTTCTATGCAACGGTTTCTACAAAATCCAATGCCGCAGTTCGGAGCATCTTCGGCGACAAAGTTGGCACTCTCGCGCCATCTGCTACCATTCGCGACGAACGACAACCCGATCCTTTTCAACGTGTCCAACCACTTACGAATGGTCGACGCGGAATCATCTGTGCTCCCGTCGTCGAAGATTGAAACTTCAATCGGACCTCTATACGTCTGCGCGCAAACCGAGCTCAAGGTTTCGTCGAGCCAGCGCGAAGCGTTGTACACGGGCAAAATGATGCTCACACTCGGTAACGATGCGTCCGCGGGCGGTCGAACAGACTGATCAGTGGGTGACGTCGAAGGCAGGAAGTCCAACGTGCGCTTCATGTTTGGTTTCCCAGAGACCACCTCCTTGAGAATGGTTATGCCCTCCTTGTCGAACATTTCTTGCTTTATTCGAGCCATACCGTTCGCCAATAGACGAACCCTTGGTGTCAAGTTACTCGTTCCACTGTGAATCAGCCACGGATGGAGAAACGCGACGGTACCGGCGTTACCGCTCAATTGCTCTATGACGCCGTCGATGTCGTCTCGACTCAACGCGTTTTCGGCGTCGCGAGCATCCATCTCGTAGGATAGAGGTAATCTCCCTCCGTTCGAGAGCTCGCTCACCAACTCTATCGCCCATGAATTCAATTCACTGTGCACGACGCCTCTCTTTTGGCGCAAATGGGACGCGACCCATCTGTGCGAGCCCTTGATGAAAGCCGTGCCGCCGCCGCCCGCCTCGCAGTCGGATAGAAATATCAAAATGATCGCCCCCTGATACGGATGTCCCTCGGGCGTTCGCATCGCGTCGGTGGAGAACCCTGGACCGATGTCCAGATGCCACCCGCGATTGAGCATGCGTCGACGATTGACCGGATGCCAAGATTTCGCGGCCTCGACGCCGCGGCTCTCCACTCCGCCGCCGAGGTGGTGTTCCGGTTCCGCGCTCACCATGTTTGCCGATCGCTCGTCTATTAACATCATCGCTCTTCCTCTGACTTGCTTCTTCTTACACCCGCTTCGCACGCTCTGCATCAGCTGCGTGATGAGTTGCCACCGCTCGCCGTGTTCCGTAACCGCCGCCAAGAGCGCGGCGTCTTGTTCGGGCGTCCACACCGATTGATGATGCTCCTCGCACTGTTTCGCCGTCCACGTCAACTCGCTCGTGCTCACCATCTTCGAGATCTGGTCCCAGTTCCGTCCGTCCTCTCGCAATTTCTGCACGTTCCCGCTCATGCACGCCGTCCACATCGTCGGCGTCGGCGCGCACGACCCGCTCTCGCCGCTCGTCTTTCGTCGCTTTTCGCTCTGCGCTGCCCTCGCTCGATTCGCTCGCTCCTCCGCCAGTCGCAGTTCCACCTCCTCGGAATCGTGTTCGGGAAACGTGATCGGACAGTACCAATGTCTCGGCTCGCACGTCCCTCGCGCGGCGTCCACCTCGTTGAGCTCGAGCTCCCACGCCGACGTTCCCAAGACGGCGTCGAGCGCGTCTCGCAGCGGCGGCGAATCCAACACCGCCGCCCACGCCTCGCCCTCGCCCGGCGGCACCACCTCGATCACTCGTCGCGCGTTCCCTCGCGGCCACGTCGCCGGGTCCTCGAGATCGACGCCGTCGCCCGCGCCCGCACCGGACTCGGGACGAACCACCGGGTGGCGGAGCTCGCGCTTTAATTGCGAGACGATTTCGTCGACTACGGCGCGCGGAATGGCGTCGGGAACGACGACTAAGCCATCCTCGATGAATCGTTGGCGCATTTCGCGCATGGCGTGCGCGACCGCGCGGCGTGAGCGTGCGCGCGGGTGAGGGGCGCATGCGGTTCAGGGTACTTTTTGAGCGCTTCGCGCCGGCGAGACGCGCCGACGGGCGCGCGCTCGACGGCGTCATCGCGCGGTGCGTTAAAGACGAAACGGAGGCGAGATTCGAGCGAAAGAATATGTTTTGGTGTTACAGCGCGCGAATTCGTCGATAAATGGGGTCACACGGCGGTGAGAGGCTTGGACGGAGCGTCCGCGGCGGCGCGCTCGTCGGCGAGCTTGGCCAGGCGCGTGGCGAGCGGCGCGTCCATGAAGAGTTGGGTGATGTGGCACACGATGCACGGGATGGCGATGAGACCTTTGGAGCCGAAGGTGTCCTCGGGGAGGTACGCGATGACGGTCATGGCGACGGGGAGCGTCTTTTGACTGGACATCATGACGCTCGCCACGCGTTCGGGTCCGGAGAGACCGAGCGCGTGCGTGACGGCAAAGTTGATGGCCAAGAAGACGACATGAATCAAGATGGCGGCAAAGATGACGGCGAAAATGGTTCCAGCGTTCGTGTCGATGAGTTGTTTCGCGCTTCCAGAGATGGACATCCACACGATGACGATGAGACACGAGTTGTTGGCGAGCGTGAGCTCCGCCTTGTACGTCGTTGCGAATCGAGCCACGGATGGAAACGTTTCTCGCGCGATTTTCCCGGCACATATGGGTATAAGAATGGTGAAGATGAGCTTGACGAGCAATTTCAGCGCGTTGGACGTCATACCGCTCGTCGCACCCGTCGCGCCGAGAGACGGTCCCGTGGACACGACGGCGTTGAAATAAAACGGCACCGTAAACACCCCGATCAAATTCGTCGTCACCGTCAGCATCAGCGCCAACGCCACGTTACCCTTCGCGTTCCTCACCAGCGTCACCCCGCTCGTCAGCGTCGTCGGTACGCAACAAAACAGCGCCAATCCGTATCGAAACTCCAACGGCTTGTACGGCAGCTGCACTTGGATAAACCCGAGCAAGGGCGTGACTCCCAAAATCGCCACCCATCCGTACGCCAGCGCCCCGCGGCCGCTCTTCAGCGCCTCCGCGATCTCTTCCGTCTTCAGCGTCGCCCCGGAGATGATGAAGATGACGACGACGCACATCGTCTGGAAGACGCCCCATCCGCTGACGGTGACCGAGGCGAGCGCTTTTCCGGCGGCGGGGACGCTCAAACCGAACGTGAGGGCGAGACAGAAGCCGCAGACGAGAAAGTTTGCGAGGACAAACTTTTGTGCGCGCGCGAGCGCCGACGGCGGCGCGTCGGGCGGGGGCGGCATGGCGCAAGAGGCGCCGACGTCTGACGCGCCATCGTGTTCGCCGCGCGGGACGGTTTCTTCTTCGCGAACGCGTTCGGGCGAGGAGAGCGACGACGTCGTTCGTGCGTCTGACGCGATACGAAAATGTATACAAAACTACGCTATGTTCTTTTTCTAAGCGCACGCGTCACAGTCGGTCGCCGCCGCGGTGCGGTTTGACGTCGGACATGTCGCGAATGTCGCGTCCCGAGCGACCGCGCGCCGGCAAACCGGTGATCGGCTCGCGGCGCGCCTGGAAGCGGGACAGTTTCTGCGTCACGCTCAGACCCTGTAACCTGTCCTCTTGCCCGAAGGCGTGCTTGCGAACGTCGAACTTTTCGTCGTATTCGTCGAAATCGAGATCGGTGTAGTAGTAACCGTCGTCCTCGGTCATGCACGAGACGACGGTGACGATGGCCATGGACAAGGCGCCCACGAGGGCGACGGTGGTGAGGATGACGTACAGAATACCGTTGACGTTGCTCAATTGCGATTTTGGCGCCCAATCGACGTAATCGTTGAGACCGGCGACGTAGTTCGGGTCGCTGTAGGTCAGATTGCTGAGCTTGAGCGGGGCGACGGATTCGATTAATAATCCGCACGTGGCGTTCATCTGGCCGCCTTGCATTGCGATTCTGGCGAAGCCGTTCTCCCCCCACTGCGGACCCCACGAATTTTTTATGACGACGTACTCGAGATCGAGGTGTTTGTCGTACCCGAATCCGACGGCGACGACGGCGTGGTTGATCAGATTCGGCGCGTTGTCCCAATCCGGTTGACAGTCGTCATACGTCAACACGCCGCCCGAGTAAAATCTAAAACGTTCTCCGAGCGCGTTCACAGCCACGGAGACAGGTTGCATGTATATCGCCGACTTCAACTCGCTCCATGTATTCTCCAAGACGATGTAATCATCGATCGAGGCTGCGTGCTTGCGCGCTGTGTTCGATCGACATGGTCCGACTTCGCTAGTCTCGATCGTGTACGGGTGCACCGGGTAATCGCGCACGGACGAAATCCCCCCCTTCATCACGGCGTATTGGTATCCGGTCACCATGTTCCCACCAGTGCAGTCTTGATCGATTGGATCGCACTCCAAGAGCATCTGCGGTGACAGACTCACCTCTTCTTTCGTCCAAATGTAGTGCACGCCCTCGACGGCGGCGACGGTGGTAAACGCCCAGCACCCGCCGCACGCGCCCTGTTCCCAAACCTTACTCAGACCACCGATCTGGCGCCAATCCCAAGATTTCGGAAGGTGTCTGGAATCGAATAAATCTCCATCCGTCTTTCGACCACCCGTCCAGATGTCGGCGTTTCGCTGGAGAAATTCCTCGTGCATCTTTTTCCAACTCTCCTTCTTTTCGCGACTTCGATCGCGCTCCCTCGCCGGCGTCGGCGACAGACTCCCCGTACTCGACTCAAACTCCTCGCGCGTGCGATCGCTCCATATCGTCGTTCCGTATTTCGCTCTGGAATCCGACAATTCGTCCTCGTCTTCCTCGTATGCGTCTTCGTCGTCGCCATCCTCTTCGTCCTCGTCGTCCCGACGATGCGTACGCGAACGTCTACTCCCTAAAGGCGCCTTTCGATCCAACGCACGCGCGATGGCCACGTTCTCATAAAAAATCTTCTCCCGCCGTCTGCTCTCATCGCACGGATACGCGCCTTCGTTCCCGCAGTACTCGCGTCGTTTGTCCCCGCGCTCGACGAACGCGTCGAATTCGTTTCGTCTCGATCGTTCGCGCCACGCGCGCGCCACTTTTTCCACGAGCGACGAGTCACGCGTCGACGCCTCATCGTCACCCCGCGCGCGCGCATCGCGCGTCCCCGCCACCGCCTCACTCGTCGCCGTCGCCTCCCGCCCTCCGCCATGGTGTTGAATCACATCGTCATCCATCGACTCGGACGCGGCGACCGACGACACCGCGCGCGCGAACGCACAGACGGACGCGCACGCGACCGCACGCGCGAACGACCGCGCGCGATGCGCGCGCGCGCGTCGACGCATCGCGTCGACGTCGAGCTGTGCCGACGAACGACACACAGTGAAAATGAAGTGTGTTCTTTCCCTCCGCGTGCGTGTCGGAGACGAGGGACTCCTCTCGAGTCGTGACCCATCAATTCATTCGACAGGTCGGGACTCGCTACCGAGTCCCTCGTCTCTGCGGGGAAGGAACACGAGTCGATTTTCGCTATTCTTTTTTTGCAAAAGAGATGGGCCGGAATAAATTCGCCCCGTGCCGACCTCGCGACGCTATGCGTGCGAACGACGCGCTCTCAACCGCGAAAGATGGACGCATGACGTGAGCGAGAAACAATTTCACGAGCGTGGCGTCACGCGGTATCGCGGAGTAATACTTTGTACTTTGTATAGCGACGGCGGATATCCAGTTCGCCATACAATGCATCGAGCGCCTCCGCATCTGTGAGCATGAAATGACTTTCCATGACTTCATCCTTCACACCAAGCTTGCTCGCCAACTCGGCCGGATCGATCTCTTCGTGCGCCTCTTTGTTGTGCTGTTTGGCGCCACCGCCAGATCCATTACTCGATTTCTTTGAGCGTGTTTTCTGAATCCCACGAAAGTATTCACATAGCTCTTGATCTTGATGGAACTGCCTAAAGTAAACTTTCCAGCTGACGTGAACCCCACGGCACGCCTAGACAGAGACAAAGAACCGCATCGCTCAGATTTCGACTCTGGAAAACTTTGCCGGGTGGATTGTCGGTCGCGTTGAATTTTGCGAGTGAGTTTGTCGATCTCGTTGCGCCAGTTTGTGACGCGAAACGGATGAATGCGTTTGCTTTCTTTTTCCTTCAACACTTATTCGCACTGCCTGAGCGTAACGGACCTGTGTGTCATTTCAAAGGTGGTATTGCTCCAACGCTAACCCGGTGAGAAAGATACCGAGCGTCAAACGCATGGGGATCGTCTCGTGGTTCATGAAAGAATCTAGAAGCGCGACGCACAGCATGCTCAATGCCGCACAGAAACATTTCGCTACGTTATCCAAGTATTTGAGTATGAAGGACACTAAAAGACCACATATGGCGAGCGTGGCCACCGTAGCGTACGCAAATGCGTTGAACCCATGGAATGGGTTTTGGCCCGGTACTGAAGCCCAATTTGCGTCCATACGTAGCGATACGACACCAAATAACACACCGAACACGTACAACTGCATATTTTGCCAGTGTATCGAATCCTTGTCACCATTTGATCTCTGCGCAGCGGCGCCTTTACCTTTTAATAACCATTCTGAAAACACTCCACCCGCGCCAGACGCGACGGCACTCACGAAGACTAACGCATAGCCGGCTAAATTCGACTGATTGTTTGCGCGACTTCCTTCATCGCAACTCGTACTCAGTTGAGTCACCATACAACCGATCACGAGCATGATGAGCGCTTTCCATTGCAACCAAGACAATTTTCGGCCGAGAAATGTGTACAAGAAGACGCCAGTGCTGAGAACTTTCAGGTTATTCATGATTTGGAAAGTCGATGCGCCTAGATATCGAATAATGTAAAACATACAATTATTACTCACGAAATAACACAACGCTGGAAAGGAGTAAGCTACGAAACTCTGAAGACTGGAACTTGATAGTGGTTGTGAGTGCTTCTCCCAAGTGAGACGTTCGCGCAGGACAAAGACACTCGATACCATGAGTTTGACAGCCTCTGCGGCGCACGGTATGACAACCGTATTATACGGGTACGTGCCATCTTCGCGCTTACTGGCTTCCGTGAAAATCGTCGCAGATACGCTAAAAAACAACAGAAGAACACAACTGGTGATTTTCACCAGTCTGAAAGAGGGGTCAGACTCGCTCATTCGACAACTAGCGTGCGCAGGCGTTTCCACGCTTCTGAGCCCCTTTTACCGCCAGCTAGCGCGCTTGACTCACAATTACCATTGCGTGGACTCGACGTGTCGCGAGTTATCGCCGCGAGTCGTGAGCACGTGAGGAATCCGACCATTGGACATCAACGTACCGGTAGGAAAATCGATCGGTACAGGTTAAATACTGTGTTGATCGCTACCGGTATCTGTCTGCACGGATGAGTATGACGTGAGCACGTGACGCAAAATTTTACACGCACGACGTCCGTGAAGTTACCTGGACGTCATAACGTGCAACGTCCCAGTTCAACGATGTCTACGGCTCGAACGATTTTGGATACGAAGCGCGCTGGTTTCATCGGTCTCGGCCGACTCGGACTTTGTACGGCGCTCAAGTTTGAACAAGCTGGTTGGGACATCGTAGGTTCAGACGTATTCCCGGCGTACGTTGACAGCATCAACGAAAAGAGTCTTCGTTCGTCTGAGCCAGGAGTCGAGGAGGCGCTTCGATCGAGTAAGCGTCTGCGGGCGACTTTGAACTTGCGCGAAGTGATCGATCACGCCGATGTCATATTTATCCTCGTCGCCACGCCCACTGGTAATGGAGAGCAAGCCTACGACACGAGTGCGCTCAGTCGGGTTTTGAACGATATAAGCAATTTGAGGCCAAAGAACAAGCACGTAGTGATTTGTTGCACGGTATTACCTGGCTACATATCGAACACGGGATCGTATCTGCTCGAGAACTGTGAAAACTGTACGCTGAGTTATAATCCCGAGTTCATCGCGCAAGGTGAAATCATGCAAGGGTTGGCGACACCAGACGTTGTTCTCATCGGCGAAGCTAACAAAGAAATTGGGGATGTTTTACAACAAATGTATGAAACGGCGACGTCAAACCAGCCACGTATTTGTCGAATGTCTCCACAGAGCGCAGAAATCATGAAACTCAGTGTCAACTGTTTCGTGACGACAAAGATAAGCTTTGCAAATATGATCGGGGATATCGCGGACGCAACTCCGGGCGCGGATAAATTTGACATTTTGACAGCCGTAGGTGCGGACTCTCGCGTTGGAGGAAAATGTATTTTGCCAGGTTACGGTTTTGGAGGACCGTGTTTTCCACGCGACAATCGCGCGTTGGGCACGTACGCGAAAATGGTGGGTATCAATCCACTCCTGTGCGACGCAACAGATGCGTACAACACCTTACACGCAGATCTCATGGCAAAGTCATTACTCGATAGAGACCTAGATGAGTATAAGGTATCTGACGTTGCTTACAAACCGAATTGTCCAGTGGATATCATCGAAGAGTCTCAGCCCCTCGAGGTTGCTAAAAGACTCGTACGAGCGGGAAAAAAAGTGATCATTTCTGACCGAGCTGCAATCGTTGACTTAGTGCGACGAACATACGGACGGTTATTCGATTACGAAATATGTGATACTGCGACACAGGGAGTGGCTTCCATCCCGAATACTACCATGGGGAACCCGCTCTCGAGTTACGCGAAATAAAAACTCAATAATACCGCGGTGGGGAAATGTTACTACTTTGTAAAGTACTACGTAGAGTTTGTTTGAATCCGCGAGTCGCTCGCTTGTATTGGTCGCGTTACTTGTAGATTTTTCGGGAACCGGTTGCGTTCTGGTAAGTTGTTGACGATGTGTACTTGTATGGTACAAGCCCAGCATTCAAACGCTGAGCTGTAAGGTGATAATAAACATTCAAATATCAGCCTCAAAGCAGTTTCACCTTAAACTACTTGACTCAACACTAGTCTTTCATCAAGTAGCACATCAAGCAAGAGTTGAACGATTTCTCGGTATAATTCATCTGATTTTCTGTTCCCTCCCATCGCGCATAATTGTCATCTGGATGTCGTTGGTTATTGCAGGAGTAGAGTCTGTTGTGTTCCCCTTTTTGTCTTTTCAAATGTACCAAATATATATTTTAGCAGTCGAGCGATAGAATGACGACAACCACGTTCGTTCGTTCGTCTTCGAGCGCGCAAAAGTATGTGAAAATGGGCGTTTTGGACGACTACGGCGACAAAATATTACTGAAAGCAGCGACTCCAAACTTGAAGGAAGTGCCTACGCAATGAACGATTGGATCACAACATCTTCTCAAGACAAGTGCGGGTGAGTAACTCTGGCGTGGGACACGCCGTACCAATACGCCATGCTAGATACCAATACGCCATGCTAAGATAGATAGTCGCATGTACAGTACGGTATATTCAATTAAATCATTGTGTATCATTGCCGCCTAGCAGTTCCACTATGATCTGACTCCTCACTCGCAAAGGATCTTTCAGATCGTGACTGTGAACGAAAAGAGCTTCAGGCGTCGCGCCGCCCCACGTGGACCCGTCCACTGCCGAGCGACACGTCGTCAGTGACATGAGGTCGCAGTTACGAAGACTCGCTGACGTACGCATATGCCCGTTGGAGAGATTTCTAAAACTTCCGACTTCTTTTGCAAAAATAATCATATTCGTATCAAACGCCGTGTCGCCAGAGTTGACCGCCTTTGTGTAAAACCATTCCCTGTAACGTATCAGAAACTGACGAAACTCATCACTTTGCAAGTTGAAAGCCCCATTACCGTTGAAGTGGTTTCCACCGCGTTCATTTCTTGCGGCGTGTATCCACACGTCGCCCGATGTCGGTCTCAATATGTTTTCCAAGGCGGCGCCTAACCAGTTTGATTTCACCGGCACGGAGTCAGTTTCGACTTGAAGTAAAGCATCATATGTACGGTCTAAGTCGAGATGAAGCATCATCGTGAAAAAGCAAAACGGTGGTGCGTGTGCGTATACGTTGTAGCAGCTCGGAATGAAAGGTCGAAGGCGATACACTCGTTGAAAACAGTGCGCTCCGCTAAAGTCGAGCGACGGGAGGTCTGCGTCGGATAAGAAAATCAAATCAATGATTGGTGTGGCTTGTTCATCGGCAGCACACGGAGGGAAGATTTTCCATGTAGTCTGCATGACTTCGAGCTGCTTCGCGGTGTGCATAGGAACGACTATCGCATACTTTTCAGCCCGACCAACTTTCGTCGCGACATGATCGACACGTGGTGTCTCGCGTTTGTCCAACGAATTCGATTCGGTATTTGACGAGTGCGATTGCGATCGGATTGCGGGTGGCGCTGTGCTATTCGCAGTCGCGGCTGAAGTATCTTTCGAACACCCGCGCGTGTTCAGTTGTTTCACTAGTCCAGCTACAGGGACGAGGACAACGAGCGCCAGGATCACGGAGACACGTCGCTTACTCAATCCCATGTGCACGCGTGGCTTTTGCGTGGGAACGTCAGTGGTATGAACGTGTGCCCGACGCGAGAGCTTCTGAACGAACGTCGCCGACTGACGTGCGTGCTTGAGTTGGAATACGTCTACACGGTTTTAACTCTTGCAAAATGTGAAAGTATTACAAATAGGTGCGCAAGACAACACGCGATGCGTCGTCTTGTTTGACGAAACGCGAACCGCTGGTTGGAACATAGTGAGGAAGAACTCGGTACAATCTGGCAATTAGACTATTCGTCTTCAGTCGCATCTACCACGCGAGTGGACAACGTATCGAGTCATGTCAATCGACGGGATTGGATGGTAAAATGATACGCGTTTACATATGTGATCTTTGGTTAACGTCCACGGAGAGCTCTTAGCAGAGTGTTTCCGAGATACAAACGAGAATTTTCGTTCCAAGAAATGAATCCGTGACAATATTACAGGTGTGAGTGACCTGGGAAGCGCTTCAGCAATGATTCGTTTCAACATGTTTCCCAGTCGTCGTCATCACGGACATACGTACCCCCCGCTCGCCAAGCCGCGGATCCTGGCATTGGCGGAGCCAATACGAAATTGAAAGGCGAGATGAAGACAAAAGCCTCGTGCGACGCAAGTCGTAACGTTAGAGTACCCTCATCCCATTCTGTGGCGCAAGGACATCTATTCCCCCAGTCTGACGTCAGTCGAAATAACTTATCGTCATCTTTGTCAATGTCATCCAATCGCTCGCGCCCGCGAGGGAATATCTTCGACGTTGTGTTCAAGTCTAGTTTGAAATATGCATCGGCCCATGGCTTGGGTACTACAGCTACCATACTGTCGACCATGACGCAGCCCGCGTCCGCACACTTGCACTCTTCGCGCGGGCCGACTTGCCAGCTCAGGTGTTGGGATGTCACTTTACCCCGACTGATACGCCTCGCACGTAGCATGATGGCATCTTGGTGAAAAGGAAGCGTGATATCGTTCAGCCACATCATATCAGGCCGCGCCTTAAAAAAGTACTTGACCCGAGACAACATTTCCGGTGAGCTCTGCGTCACTCTTTCGAAACACTCGTGTGCTCTTGAAAATTGATCGGGACTGTTGTACTCGAAAACATCGCTCACATTTATATACTGTTCGATGTGTTTTCGCGTCGTTTCCGTCATCTTCTCGACGCAGATGTACGTCGACACACGAAACTCACGCGTCTCCAGGGGCGCGACGACGTGCTGACGCAGTGTCTTCATGCAAGGTACTAGCACGTTTTCTCTATGTTCTCTACCTATGACGAGCACGGAAACCTCGTCTTTGTTTTTTTGTTGGTGTGTTTTCGACGTCGGGAGCCCCGAATCGACGACGACGCGTTGATTTCGCACTGCGTTCTTCAGTGTAACAGTTCTCTCTCCAACGAGGTCTGCCGTCAACGTTCCGCGCGTTATCGCGAGCGCGAAGACCACGAGCGCCGCGAGTGTGACTGCACTCGTACGTCGATCACGCGCCAGAGCAATCATCATCATGAACGTGGGGTTTTACGCGTCTTCATCGACCTCTCGCGCGCGCGGCTGCGACTTCTTTTAGCGTGCACGAGTGTACACGCGAGTCGCGTTCTCAAGTCTCGTCTTCCTCACACGTCGCTCTCGTCATGCCGTGAGGGATGTCGGTGGTGAAGGCGCAAGCGATGACGACACGTGAACACGTGATGGTGGAGCACACGTCATCACGTTCGTCGACTTTACTCGTCCTCGCCTTCTTCGCTCTCGCCGTCGTCACGCTGGGCACGTTCAGAGTTCTTCACACGGACATCCTTTCGCTCGAGACTCTCAGCCGCGTGTCGACGACGCTACGGAACGCTTCTACGCGCGCGACGGCGGTGACCATCGCGACGTCATCGCACACACCTTCGCGACCGTCGTTCGCGGTGTGTGTCGTCGGGCAGGTACGCGCCATGGCACGTCGAGACGTGCGCGAACACGCGCGCGCGGTGTTGACGACGCCGCTCATCGAGGACGGTGGCGACGTCGAGGTGTTCCTTCACCTCGACACCAAGGGTATGGACGAAATGATGGAAAAAACGCTTCGCGAATTTTGGTCTCCGACGTCGCTCGAGGTGTACGACGTGGAGAATCGTGGAAACGTCGGACGCGCGGGGTGTTTGAGCGCGGGCTGGCCGCAGACATTTCGACAACGCGCGTGCGTGAAAGACGTTCGTCGACGCGAACGAGAGCGAAATAAAAGCTTCGATTGGGTCGTCTTGACGAGACCGGACATCGAGTATTACGCCAAACTCCCTCGAGCGAGCGCTTGGATGGGTTTGAAGAAGGATTTGGTCCTGAGCGGCATGTGTTGGTGGCGGGACGTAATTAATGAGAAGACCATTGGAAAAGGAAAACGACGAGTTGTGAGGGGTGTTGACGTGGAATTCATGACGGATGCGTTTGCAATCGTATCGAGGGACGTGATGGATCACTACACGTCCATCGCTGACGAGTTTGAGTCGTGCATACCTGTGACGCCGCCAAGTAATAATCTGTGCGGTGCGCGTTGGACGTGGTCAGAGTGTCGAGCGCAACACGTCGCGGGCAATCACACCGTCGGTCGTTTGTTATCGCAAGGAGATGGAGGTGAAATGTACCGATCCATCATATTTCGTTGTGACGACGCACGCTGTTCACACATGTACCGTGATTATTGTAAGATTGAACCGTGCGACGTCGACACGAGACCGCTCGACGTCGTCTTCGCCGAAGAAGACGGGAAACAAGTCTGGTTCACGAGCGAATATTATTCATCGAGGCCTATGAATACGTAGTATTCAACGTAAAATCGTGAAAGTACAAGTAGCAGTACATGATTTGTGATGGTGGCTTGTTAAGAGCGGTTGAGGCAAGCCGTCTTAGAAGCACAATCGTTCGAGGTGAACCACATTCAACTGGAGATGTCGACGCCGAAGGTGAAATCGCCGTTGTCGTGCAACACCGTCTTCATTGTCTCCAAAAGTTTCGCCTCGATTTCATCCGTGACGTCTTCGGAGCTTCTGCTGAAAGTGACACATGTTTCAAATCTTGGACGCACGTTGTCGCGAGCGGATACATGAGACCGTGTGATCGCTTCGTGAGCGCTAAGTTTAGCTTATAGGTACAATTCGTAACGTGTACCGGTCGTTTCGTGATGCACGAACCAACTATCGTCGGTTTCACTGTTGCTCGCGCACAATTCGAGTCGACTTGTCGCCGACGCGTTCTGCGACGTGCGTCTATCGTGTCACTTCTCGCGCGTTTCCGCGTCGTGACTCGCGTATCGCGCGCGTTCAAAGACCGTGCAACGCGTGATGAATTAGTATTGATCGTCCTCACTCGAGAGTCGAGCGCGACGCGCCCGAGCGCGGGCCAAAATTATCGTTTTTGGGTCTATCTCCCCATCGGCCTCCGAGTGCGTGTCGGAGACGAGGGACTCCTCTCGAATCGTGACCCGTCAATTCATTCGACGGGTCGGGACTCGCTACCGAGTCCCTCGTCTCTGAGGGGAAGGAAAACGAGTCGATTCGTCTTCGCGCGACTCGACGACGCGCGTCCTCGTCGCGCGACCGCCACCGACCGACCGACCGCGCGCGACCGTTCATCGTTCATCGTTCATCGTTCGTCGTTCATCGTTCGTCGTTCGTCGTTCGTCGTCGCGCGCGATGGGATTCTGGGACAGTCCCGCGCGCGACGCCCCCGGCGACGACGCGCGACGACCGACGACGTGGTTTCGACGCGCGCTCGAGCGCGCGACGACGATGGAGGCGTCGGTGACGCGCGCGACGTCGGTGTTGGACGACGCGATGGTGGAGGCGAGAGCGGAGGAGGAGGATGCGAACGGATGCTTTGAGGAGGTGAGACACTTGCGCCGACACGTCGACGCGCTCACTCGCGCGTGCGCGGACGCGGAGGCCAAGGCTGCGGCCGGCGCGATCGCGGTGGAGCGATTGGATATCGTTCGACGAGAGAACGCGTCGTTGCGAGGGATCGAGGCGGCGCGGGATCGAGCGGAGACGCGGGCCAAGGCGGCGGAGGCGCGCGCGAACGCGGCGAGAGACGCGCTGGTGAACGGTAAGCTTCGACACGAGGAGTCGTTAAAGAGGGCGTACCTGGAGCGAGATGAGAGCGTGGAGCGTATGAAGATTGAGGTGGAGAAAATGCGGTCCGAGTCTGTGTGCGCGCACGCGCGAGTGCGCGCGTTGGAGGAGAAGAACGCGAGTCTGGCGACGGAGAACGCGGCGTTGGAGGGCGACGTGCGCGAGTATCGCGCCGAGGCGGAACATCTGGACGAGATCATCGCGCAGGCGGAGGACGATTTGGCGAGAGTACTCGCGGAGAAGCAGAGTCTCGAGCGCGAGCTCGCGGCGAAGAGTGCGGTGAGCATTAAGAATCTTATCAAGTCGCCGTTTTCGCCCTTGACGACGGCGGCGGACGGAACGCCGCGACTCGCCGCAGCCATGCGTTGGATCGAGGACACGATCGCGACGCCCATTCGATCGCCGTTCGCCGATCTCAAGCGCAACTCGGGTGCGCCCGACGTGGAAGCCGAGACGATCGTTCCCGCGTCCGCGACCAAGCGCGCGGCGTCCGTCGGGAAATCGCGTCTCCGTCCCGGCGCGAGCCCGCTTCCGAAGACCCCCGGCGCTGCGTGCGAAGATTCTGCCGAAGACGCCGGCGCGTACGACACTGACGGCGAAAGCGTCGGCGGTGCGTCGCCTTTACCGCTCGTCGAGCCCGTCGTCACGCCGGTGACGGTGAAGGAGTCCCGTCGGTGGCGTTTTGGATTTGCCAAAGTGCCCGAGTCTCACATGTACGGCGTCCCGCTTGATCGCGCTGGTGGTTTCCGTCTTCGCATCGTCGGCGAAGTATCGCTCGTGCATCTCGTCGCGTAATTTATGTCGCATCTCGTTCGCGTCGCGACGCGAACGTGCATTGTAATAACGTCACCTTTTCAACTGTATCCGACGAAAGAACGAAGAGCGCGCGGACGACGGATTCGAGCGGAAAGAGACGAGATGAGATGATGAAATCCTCTCACAAATTGAGCTAGTGATGGTGCTACGAAGAGACGACCTACAAACGGCGACCACGGCGACCACCCTTTCTACGAGTAGAATCGGTCGGCGTCGGCGTCACGTCCTCGATTCGGCCAATCTTGATGCCGCTACGGGAGAGCGCGCGCAACGCGCTTTGACCGCCCGGACCCGGAGACTTCGTCTTGTTACCACCCTTCGCGCGCATCTTGATGTGCAACGCGGTGATACCGAGTTCCTTGCATCGCGCAGCGACATCCTGCGCCGCAAGCATCGCCGCGTACGGGGAGGATTCATCGCGATCAGCCTTCACCTTCATACCGCCGGTGCAACGACTCAGGGTTTCCTTGCCAGACAAATCCGTGACGTGCTGTGAGGGAAAAAGAGCGACACGCGAGTCGATGTCAGTCTCTCGCGTCTTCGTGGCGACGTCATCGACGATGAAACACTCGCGGTCATCCATCACACGCCTCGCGCGCGCTCGAGACGACGCGCGCGCGTCCTCATCGCGCCCCCATCGCCCCCATCGCGTTCACTTAGGGCTTTGCCTCGCGATCGCATCTCTCGTTCGCGCGGTCGCTCGCTCGCTCGCTCTCTCTCTGTGTCGCACGCACCACGAACGTGTCGTTGAAAGACGCAAAAATGTGCGCGACGCCGAAGACGAGCTCGCCTTCGCGCGCGTTGGGGCCGACGTACGTAGCCTGCGATGGGGAACGAACGAAGACGATCCGAGAGGTCAGTCTGGGTGCGCGATGGAACGGCGCGTCTCGACGCGCGCGCGAATCGAAACCGCGGTCGAGACCGCGACGAGACGACGAGACGCGATGACGCGCGAGTCACGCGCGCGTCGCGCGCGGTCGAGACGAGCGTCGCGCGCGTACCATGGCGTGTCTTGCGTCGCAGAGAGGCGGCTCGGCGGGGCTTTCGCGAGGCCGAGACCACGTCGGGACCGTTTGTCCGACTTTCGGTGTCTGATCAGGGATTTCCCAATACGTACAAAAAATCGGTAATTTTACACGGTTTGCCCATACAAATAGTCTGATAGTAGTACTTTGATACGCCGATACGGTACAGTATCGGTCTGAAGAGCGACCTAGGTTGGCATATACAACGTACATACTTAATATCACGAACACCTATCTAATGATGTACACATGTTCATGATAGCACTACATTGATTAATATACGCACTAATTCCAAGCTGCCTCAGAAATCGCCCATCACATACTTAACATAGTATATACTACTACAGTACAACGTTGTATGGGATCTGTAGTCCCGTTGGCCAACCTAGAGAGCGACACACTCGCACGCACACCGACGCGATGATTTCAGAGGCTGTGGGACGACTTCGGAGAAAATGGAAACCGTTCGGTGTGTTCGTCGTCGTCATCGTCGTCCTTATGGTCATCGCGCAGTGGCTATTCGTAGGCGCTCGAATCGTCTCGTCGTCTCGCGGCGCGCGCGGTTCGGAAACCGCGCGAGGGGGTCCGTCGAATCGACACGATGATGAGCGCGCAACCGTCGAACCAGTCTCCGATGACACGGCGATGCTGACGCCATCGTCCGTGACGACTCGACGCGACGCGCGAGGCGACGCGTGTTCAGACCCTCGACGCACGAAGGGCGACCAGCTCGGAAAGCTCGCGCAGGCGCGCGTCGCCGGGACCGAGTTCGACATGTTCGTGTACGGATCGAGTGGCGTTCGAGATATCGTTTCCGATGCCATAGCCGGCAGCGGATCGTGGGAACTCAAGGACACGGAAAAACTCATGTCGCTTCTTTCTCGCGACAATTCGACGAAGGGGTCGTTCCTCGACGTCGGCGCAAACATCGGCTGGTTTTCGATGGTGGCGTCACGTCTCGGGCACGACGTCGTCGCGTTCGAACCGTTCGATAGTAACGTCGATTTGATGTGCGCGTCGCTCGAGCGCGCGCGAGCGTCGTCGACGAAGGAGATGAATTTCCATCTACACCAAACGGGTTTAGACATCAAGCGTCGCGAGTGTGAGCTTTTTCAGCAAAAACACGTCAACATTGGAGACACGCACGCGGTGTGCGACGAAAAGACTCGCGCGCACTTTTTGGGTAACGGATACGCGTCTCTCGGTTGGATGAACACGACCACGTTGGACGACGCGTTACGTAAAGGCGCATTCGATCACATCGATCGCGTCGACGTCATGAAAATCGACGTCGAGGGTTTCGAACCGTCCGTGATTGCGGGTGGAAATCAATTTTTCGAGTCGAAATACGCCCCGCGATACGTCTTCATGGAGATGGTGTCGTCACTCATGGATTCTGCATTCGGGGCGAAAGGTCGCGGGAAAGACGAACTCGGCGCGACGTTACTTCACTTGGCCAATCACGGGTACGAGTTAGACGCGTACACCGATGGAGGAAACGGCGGCGCGGTGTCGCTTCAAACGAGCCCGATCGAAGACGTGCGACGCGTGGTGGATGGTAAGAATGCGCTTTTCGTACGACGAGACGATGATGGCGTTCGCGTTTGACGCACTGGTGTGTTTGTGTTATCAGTCTTTGTTTTTAGCATGCATTATTTCCTTCGTTGTCTCTTCGTGCCTGCAAAGTGACGAGACGTCACGATGCCTCGCGCGACGGCGACGTCGACGCGGCGTGCGCGGCGTCGCGACGGCGTCGTCCGATGGCGCGGTGTGGTGATGAACGCGCTCGCGTTGGTGTCGTGCGCGGCGCTGTTTCGCGCGGTGCGCACGCGATCGACGACGACGACGACGATGCGGACGGCGATGCGCGGACGGTTGGGCGCGCGCGCGGCGACGCTGTGCGCGTCGTCGCACGGCGCGTTCATCGCGCTCGACGCGACGACGAAGACGGCGCGGTCGGTGCACGAGGGACGCGGCGCGTATTACGGCGCCTTCGCGAGCGATCGGCGAGGCGAGGCGTGGGTGGTGGCGCGAGGCGACGCGGGGAGGCCGACGACGCGAAGAGGCGGCGGCGAGAAGGAGGCGCTCTTGCGAATCGATTTATCGAGCGGAGACGTGTTGGAGGAACGTCCCATTGAATCGACGTTCACGCACGATGTCGCTCGGCGAGGACCCACGGTGTTCGTGGCGGACACGGGCGGGGGAAGGATTTTGGAGCTCGAGTATCCGTCGATGAAGACAAGACACGTCGCGACGCTGACTGTTCACCAGCACGTGAACACGGTGGTGCCGGCGGATGTGGACACGTACGGCGAACACGCGGTGTGGGTGGTGCTTCATAATTTAGGACCGAGCGAGGTCGCGTTGATCGACGTCAAGACGGGCGCAGAGCTCGCGCCGCGATTGCGAAACGTCGGCAAAAAGTCGCACGGTTTGGTTTCGTACGACGCCAAGTTTTTAATGTTGAATAGCGGTGAGGGTGAACTCATACTCGTGGATCCCGTGACAGACGAATACGACGTTTTGTGGAGAGAACCGTCGCGAACGTTCATGAAGGGTCTCGTCGTGGTCGACGACGTGGCGTACGTCGGCGTGTCGGTGTTCGGGACGCGTTCGGAACGGGCTGATCCGGAGAAGACGAGCGACGTCGTCGCGTTTGACTTGCGTCGGAGAGAGGTGCTCTGGCGCGAAACGATACAGACGCACGGTCTTTTGAATTCTTTATTCGTCGTCGATCAGGCGCGGTGGCTCGATTTACGGAAAAAGGTGTCCCCGCTCGGCGCGAAAAGTATGGATGCATTATGTATCGAACACGACGCCGTGGATATTCGCCTGCTTCGCGAATACATAGACCAGCTTCCGAAGAATGCGTTCACACGAGAAGCGCAGCGAGACAATGCGTTTCTCGATGGAAGAACGAAAAATCAACAAACATTCAAACCGGGCGTCGACACCATGCACTTGATATTCTCCGACAGGTCGGGAGAAGAAATATTTCTGTTCCCATACTGGGAAAAGTTTAGACCGTACGTCACACCCTTGTTGACGTCGCTGTTCACGCGTCAACTCGGCGTGAAGGACCCAATCAAGCACATTGTGCGTCTGCAAATAGCCGTGATGAACGCGGGTGCGACGATTCATGCGCACGTCGACTCTGGACCATGGGCGACTCGCAATCACCGCTTTCACATTCCCATCGTCGTTCCTTCGGAAGCGAATGCGGCGCAACTCATCATGCTACCTCACGGATTGGGTGAAGTCGCAGTGACTCTGGTCGAGGGCAAACCGTTCGAGATCAACAATGCTGTGGAACACGTCGTGCGCAATCGCGCTTCGAGCTGGCGTATTCATTTACTCGTCGATTTTTCAGAGAACGAGATACCAAAGTCAAAGTTGCACAAGCTACCGGTCGGTGCGACCTGCAGCTACGCGACATTGGGTAAGGATAGATGCCACGCGGACGCGATGGCCTAGAATTAGCTAGATATTTAGCCGTTTATGTGTTTTACATGCTCGATCACATTATTTTTATAGCGCGTTCGAATCCGGATGCCTTGCCTTGACGGCTCGCCGGCCGACGAGGACCCTTGACATCGCGTTCGATGCCCAAGGTGTACTCTAAGAAACCATCTTTATCCTCACGAACAAACTTCTCTGATAGTATCATGTCGTCATCTTCAAGGAGTTGGTAGCGAGTGGACGCGCCCACGTGGAATTTCCACTTGGCAAAGTCGTCGTCGGACGCCTCAAGTTTGTCTTTGATGCGTGCCTTCATTTGCCCCAAGGTTTCGTCAGCCGATAAACGCAGCAAGAATGGCTCATCATAAGGATGATACTGACTTGGATTGGAGAGATCTTTGGAAATATTGTACACTCGCAGCAGAGGGGCGCCCTCGTCCTCGTCTTCGGGCACTTCTTCCGCGCGCAGAGTCCAGTATTGTTCGTTGATGTCGGCGATGCTCTTCTCTGTGTCGAAAATCTTGTAGATTTGCGAGTAAAACAATTCGAGCAAACGTAATTTGTCCCCTTTCAGACGCTCTCCGAGTTTTGAACGCAACTCTTCGAGCACATCCTGCACCTTGGCGTCCTTCGGCAGTCGTAACTGGAATTTCTCAATCAATCTCGTATTTTTTCCGTGGAAATATATTTGTAAATCCTTCAGCTGTTCGAGCTCAGGCAGTGGAATATCGACGATGTCGTAGTACAACACCTCGTTCTGTTGGTTGTCGAGCATTTGAGCCAAAGTTTCGACGCCTCTAAACTTGAATGGCGCGCTCTTCGGTCCGTTCGTGTAGATGTTGTGAGACGTGAAGCGGAGCAGCCTCGGATCTGACAACTCGAGGGCGTCCGCCAAGACTTCGGCGACCTGGTCATAGCTCGTAAGCTTGGTGAGTTCCAGTCTGACTTGATCAGTCTTAGGAGCGTTCAATTCACGACAAAGGACGACTTGGTGATTGTGTCTAAAATCGATGAACTGACGAACATTCGGAAACTTGAGCGTGTCCTCCATCTCGTCGGTAACGGCCGGCTGAACGATGAGAATGTCTCCGTTTCCTAGCTGCATCGTCTCATCGTCATCGTGTCCCTTTGCACAGAGCGGATTCTTTTCGATGTTCTCCTCCGTGATCAAGTCCACCGTGATGTCGTTGTCACGAACGAACGCAATTTCTTCAAACAGCTGAATGTCCTGCTCCGGAGAGAATCCGGCCAGCGATTTGATCTTACCCAAGTAATCGCTCAACGTACAACTACCGTCGGCGTAAAATGAGCCGCAGTACGACAGTCTCGCTTCGTGGGGATCATAGACTTTCAGGTGAAGACAAATGTCTTTCCCGGGAGTCGCCAGCATCGCCTCCTCGTCTTTGTCCTCGAGGTACAGCCTCAATTCTCCGTAAGATGAGTGACGATTTGATTTCTGAATGCGCATGTTTTCAACCGTCGCGTCCAAATTGAAATCATCACGAATGAACTCGGCGGGTCTGGTCGTCTTGTTCCTTCTCGGTTGATACAGCCAGTACCGCTGCCTCTCGATCGGAACACCCAACTCTTCCGCCACGCGCGCTTTGAACTTGCCAAACTTCGTCTTCTTCGGTAAACGGAAACGATGAACGTCGTTGAAGTTGCCTAGGTCAAAGAACTTCTCGGTCTCGCTTTGTCTATGTAAATCCTGCTGGCGCAAAACCTTGATTACCGTGTACAAGTGCGCCTCAGCCTTCTCCAGAGCCTGTCTTTCCTTTTCCTTTTGTTCTTCGGCAAATCTAGCTTGAAGATGTTCGGTGAGATGTTTCTTGTTTGCCTCGCACAATATCTCGTCCATGTCGCTCTCCCGAATGTAAACTAACATGTATGCACTGCTCACTTTCGCGAGGCGCAGGTTGGGCGCGATTCTCACATTTGTCACGTCATCATCCGCTTCCATGTCGTCGTCAGCCGCGGCTGATCCCCCGCTGCCGTATTGATCCACCACGGCCTTCTCTCTACTTTCCTTTGTCACGTGCTCATCATCAAATTTGTACCATTGTGCATCCTCTGACTGTAATTCTGGTCGGATGAAGGCATAGTAGTGTCCTCCGTTGATACCGCCACTGTGCACGAGTACGCTGTGAAGTTTGTACTTGTTTCGCACAGTCTTATCCGCTTCAGGGACGAGATACTTGCGGTCGCCGACATCTAAATCGAGTTCCTCGGGAAATTCGTATCTATCGTGGATTTTCACCATCGTATCACGGTGAAAATCGTATTCAAAACGCTTGAGCTGAATCTGCAACACGGGCGGGAAATCGTGAAACAAAGTTCCTTTCCGAGCGTCTTGCAAGCCGTGGCCCTCGGCGCGGTACTTGTTTTCGCCATCAAGATTTTCAGTCTCCGTGTAACGATCGAACGATGCATAAATATCTTTACAGCCCTTCACGTCGAGCTGAAGATCGAGAAACGCCTCCTTGCGTTCGCTCTTGTAATCGACATTTATGCATTGTATGAAATTCACGGTATGACCTTCGAACAACTTTTGAATGGTCCCCTCGACGGTGGTTTGTTTCATTTGTTCCTCGAGTTTGTCTTGAAGCACGCGGTTGAGCTCTTGCACGTCGTGTTGCATGAAGGAGTCGTACGAGTCCCAGCCAAACGAGCGCGTCAAGTCTTCGGTGGCGACGTCGCCATCCTTGGCGTACTGCAGACAATAAAAGACCGATTGCAACGCGAGGGGCATGGATGAGTGCGCCTCTTGCTCTTCGTCCGTCGGCATGTGATACACCGCTCGGCGAAACGATGGAATGTGGTAGAGAGTCTGCAACAACGAGTTCATGTAACACGTCGCGCCTTGATTCTTCAACCCGATCAATCCAGTCTCCTTTCGAGAGTCGTAATCGTTGTAGAATGAGTTGGCCATCGTCGCACGCTCCACCTCGTGCGCCTCGCACGGCATGACGTGCACGCGAAACGTCACCTTACCCTCGGCGTCCACGTATCCCTTTTCAAACATATCCTTCCGAGTGACGAAACTTGTAAACCCCCAATCCGACTCATTCTCCTGAAACGCGTGCGCCGCGTCGCGCGTCTCCAACATCTCCGGTTCCGTCGGATGTATCATCTGCAACTCAAACTTACACGCGCGACTCCACTTTTGACACAACGTCTCGTCTCGTTCCGGTCTGTCCACCGTGTCCAAAAACAAACTCAACGGACACTCATCCGCGAGCTCTCTGTCCTGCGTGTTCCCGCACGGAAACATCATCAACCGCCATTTCGTGTCTCCGCACTCGAACGCATCGCTGAACGCCTTCCCCTCGAGCCTCGGACCGCCTCTCGGCCCGACGTCCGTCCTCCACGTGAACCAGACATCCGCCGCGCGCGCGAACGCCGCTTCGCTATCGGACGCGCTCTCCATCGAATCGCATCCCGCGTCGTCAACGTCCGCGTCCAACACGTCTCGGTAATCCTCGGACGTCATCTCCACTGCGCGTCGTCGTCGTCACCGTCTCGTCGTCGGTCAGTCAGTCGTCCTCTCATCCATCATCATCCGCGATCGAAATTTTCTCGCGTCGCGTCGCGTCGTCGCGTCGTCGCATCGTCGCGCGCGCGTCGAGACGCATGGATCGCGCGCACCGTCGTCCGAACCCTCCCCCACGGCCGCGCGCGCCGTCATCGCGTCAGCCTGTGACGCGCCCTCGTCGGGGCGCCTCAACGACTTTGCGTTTATCACACTGGTGGCGTCGTCATGTCGGCCACGAAACGGGTCGTTCGCGTCGTCGTCGACGCGCGCGCGGGGCCATGCGCGGTCGTAACGATGTCTTCACGTGATCTAGTTCTTATTTTTGTGCGTGTGCGTGTGTATTCGCGCGCGCGTCGCGCGTGAGGAGTCGACGCGCGCGAGCGGGCGCGAAGACGAGCTCAGGGCGCCCTCGCGCGAGACCCCCGCGCGGATCGTCCACCGCCTCGAGATGGGCTGGTGACGGCGCGCGCGGTGGTGGAGTGTGTGTCGTGATGTGATGTCACCGGGAACGGATCGCCGATGGCGCCGTGGACGGAGCGTCGGAAGGCTGGGAAGACGACGGGGTCGCGCACTTTGGTGGAGAGAAATTTCGCCACGTCTGACTGCGAAGACGCGGACGACGGTGGCGTCGATTTATCCTTGGTGACCTTTGATGTGTCTTTCGAGCTATCTTTGTGCTCTTTCTTTTGCGACGATCGACGATTCTGTTGACTCGAGAGCGGTCCGAAGGCCGACGGCGCGCTCGTCGTCGCGGCGCGCTCCGACAGGGCAGCGTGCGCCGAAACGCTCGTCGAAATCGGACGCGGAATGTGTTTCCTCGCCCCATCGGACGCGCTCGCACCGCCACCATCGCTCGCCTTTGACCCATTCGCACCGTCGCTTTGCCTTTTCGTCCCGTCCCTCGCCGCGCGCTTGCGTTCGCGCTTGGATAACCGCTTGGTGACGACGAAGTGCGCCCTCAAATCCGACGATTTCGGGTGATGTCTCGACAACAATTGCGAAAAAACCGTCGAATCATCGATCACCAACTTTTTCCGCTCCCCTCCCTCCGCCTCCGAGCTTCGCCACACGAGCGCCACGTGCAGCAGCGCTCTCGCCAGCTCTCTCGCGTCCGCGGCGAGCTCCCGCCTCGTCAGATTCATCCCTCGCATCGCCTCCTCGTTCGCGCTCACCGCTCTCGCGACGTCGCGCACGAGCGCCGTCCATCGCGTCTCGTTCGAGATCCCCACGTGTCCGATCCGTCGCCCGTCGCCCGCGCGCAATTCAAAAGAAGTCTTGAAAGACTCCATGGAAAAGCGAGGGCGACACGAAGCGCCGAAAACGCGCGAGTCGTCACACCGCCCCGTCGCGCGTCCGTCCGATGTCTCGCGCGACGTCGACGCGCGCGGCGTACGGTCGCGCGTCGCGTTGTCCGCGCGCGTCCGCAATGTCATCGTCGTCCGCGACGACGCGCGTCTCGGAGGGCACGACGAGACGATGCGCCACCGCGATCGCGGTGACGACGGTCGCGACGGCGCTGACGCGCGTCTCGCGCGCGGCGACGATCGAGGCACCTCGAGGATACGACGCGCCGTCGTTCGCGTCGAACGGCGGCGCGAATCGATTCGAGGCGTCGCCGGCGTCGGGATCGACGTCGCCGAGGGCGTACGCGATCGATTGGCCGCGCGGGTGGTGCGCGCTGACGGATCTTCAATCGGCGCGCGCGGTGAACGTGGACGCGTCGTTTAAGGATCCGCTGGACGAGGCGTCGACGTTGGCGGTGTTCGTGACGCGAGACGTGCGAGAGCGGAGCGTGGATGAGCGTTTCGGGACGCTGCGGGACGACGCGCGGAGACGAGCGGAGAGCGCGGCGAGGCAACGAACCATCGGTGCGAGGGCGGGGGAGACGAGGTCGGCGAGCGGACGGGCGTTGCGAGCGCACGTGATCGAGACCGAGGTCGGGGGTGGGACGGCGGGACGGTTCGGGTCGGCGGTGGAGCTCGTAAAGGTGTTCGTGGACGCGGAGACGTGTACGGAGTATCTCGTGCGCGCGACGGCGAGCAAGGCGGCATGGCCCAAGGTGAGGAACGAGTTGCGCGCCGCGGTGGAGAGTTTTGAGTTTGTGCGGGAGTAGCGGTTCGGATGGTACATCACACGAATCGGTGGTTCGCAACGGCGTAGCGTAGCGTAGCGCGCGGTGGCGATGCAGTGTGATGAAGCTTTGAAATATTCTACGATGTGACGTCGTCGTCTCTACGCGCCGATTCAGCGCTCCTCCACGAGCCGTTTTCGTTCGATATCCGTGATCGTGTGCGTCGGTTTCAGCATTGGCGGCATGATGCCGATCTTGATGTTTTCCACGATGTGTTGGCACGTCGCGTTGAAAAATGGATACGGCTGCAGCCAGCTTTGTTTGATTTGCGCGTACTTTTCGGCGTGACCGTGGTGCACCATAAAGTGTCTAGCGATGCGGAACAAGTTGGCCTTCAATCCGTTGAAGTGGACGATGACCGGAGTCATGTTCGTCTCCGTGTTGACGACTTGAGTGTGCGCTCGATCGTAATACGCATCCTTGGCGCGGTACTGGGCGAAATTTGGCGATTCCAACTGCCCGTTGTACGCCGTCTGGAAGAGTCGTTGCATGTGATCGAGTTTGATGATATACGGACTGTCGATGGGCGACGTCTTGGCCGCGCTTTGACGCAAGAAGGCATTCGCGAGAATCAACTGATCGTCTTCGTTCACGCTCTGCATTCGTTCGACGACATCCCGAAGAAGCGCAGCCAGACCCTTCGCCCGTCCCATCAAGCTCCCAGAGTTGAGATACTTGTACGATGAGGGCGCGTCTGGGAAGGAGGCGCAAATATCTTTTCCTTTCGGCAATCTCTCCTTGCCGTGAATCATCCACGGCCAACAGTTGCGCTCGCTGCTCACCACGACGAGTTTGCCATCGCCGACTTTACTCTCCGCCTCGATTTCCTCGAACGCGCGAATCATCTCCGATCTGTGCTTAAAGTAGAGCACGTCCGTGGCGTCGCCGACAGATACGATGGTGTCGTCACCGATGCCAAACTTGTTTCTCCAAACCTCGTCCGTCAACGCGCGCAAGAAGGCGAACACTTTTTTCGTTTTCACATTCTTGACGTCTGGGAACGTGAAGGGATCGCTCGGTCCTTGCGCGCCGAGCATTTGTAAATCGATGTCGTTCATCGCCGCCGTTTCGGCGCTCGCGCACAGGCCGCCGGTGACGTGATCGCTGTACGTCAAAAAGATGGCATCCTTAGTCGCTTCACCGAGGTCGGCCGATTCACGACTGTTTTTACGATTTTTGACTTCCTCTTTTTTGAGCTCTTCAAGCTCTCGTTTCTTCGCCTCAGCCCTACGTTTGAGCTTGTCGAGCTTCTCATCGCCCTCCTCTTTCGCCTCTTCAATCCCTTTCTTTTCCTCCTCAGCCTTGTCTTCGAGCTTCTCTTTGCGCTCCTTTTCTCGCTTCTCGGCTTCTTCCTTTTCCTCCTCAGCCTTGTCTTCAAGCTTCTCTTTGCGCTCCTTTTCTCGCTTCTCGGCTTCTTCCTTCTTCTCCTGAGCCTTGCGTTGGATCTCTTCGCGCTTCTCGTCGCGATCGTCTTGACGCTTTTTCGCATCCTTCTCTCTGTCCTTTTCGTCCTCCTCGCGATCCTTCTCGCGCTCTTCTTGGCGCTCTTCAGCCTCTCGCTTCTTAGACTCAGCCTTGCGTTGGATTTCTTCGCGCTGTTCTTGTAATTTTTCGCGCTTCTCTTGACGCTCAGAGGCTTCATCATTTCGCTTCGAGCGAGCATCTTTCTTTTCGTCGTCGTCGTCGCGTTTATCTCGACGCTTTCGATCGTCGATTTTCTTGTTGGAAGCATTCTCGACGTCACGCTTGTGTTGACGCTCGGCGGCTCTGCCCGTGCTCTTCTCGGCGTCCTCTTGCTGTTCGCGCTTCGCCTGGCGTTTCAAGGCTTTCTCACGACTCGACGATCGGTCTTCGTCGTCGTTGTCTTCGTCGTCTTCGTCGTCTTCGTCGTCGCCCAAGCGATTTGCAACCATTCGCTTCGCGATTCTCTCCGCGCGGCGACGCTCTCTTCGAACCTCTCGCGGAGACACTTCTTCCGAGTCGTCTTCTTCAGTCGATTTCGCGCGACCCGTGTCCGTCGCCGCGACACGAGTCACGGTCGCCTCCTTCGCGTCTCTCGCCTCCTTCTTCTCCTCGACGGCGCGCGCAGCCTCGCGCGTCGCGCGGTGTTGCTCGCGTCGCGCCTCTCGAGCCGCGTCGTCGCCCGCGGACGCCGCCGCGCGAGACAACGAACTCGTCTCCGCGCGCGTCTCCTTCGCCTCCTCCGAAGCAGCCTCACGCGCGGATTCCACTCGCGCCGCGGCGCGCGTCGCGACTCGTTTCTGACGTCGAGCCTCGCGCGCGTCCAACACCGCGTCTTCGGCGGCTTCGGCGGCGCGCTCGCTCGCGAGACGTTCCTCTCGAGTCGGTTCGTCCTCGCTCCCCCGCGCGTGTCGCTCGACGTACGCGCGCGCGAACGCATCCTCGCGTCGTTCTTTCCGTCGCCTCGTTCGTCGCTCGCCCGCGCCCAACGCCGCCTCGTCCTCGTACGAGTCCTCCTCGACGTCGCGCTCGCGTCCGCCGAGCGTCGCCCGGGTCTCCCCCGCCGACGTCGGCAACCCACCCTCCGCGAGCGCCTTCGACGACGAGACGCCGTACGCGACGATCGCCATGATGATCGCAAACGTCAACGTGCTCGCGATGGTGAGCCAGAGGTACGAGCGTCGACGCCACGCGGACGATCGCGTGGAAGAGGCGCCAACACCATCGGACCCAGCCACCTCGACGTCGACGTCCCGTTCGGTCGCCGTCGCGAACGTGCCGCCGTCGCCGTCGACGCGCGAGGACGTCGCGAGGAGCGCCGCGCGCTCGCCCGACGACATGGCGTCCGGCGCGGCTCGGTGCCGGAGACGGAGCGAGCGTCGACGAGTTGTGCGGTTCGGCTCGTAATCGAACCGAAAGGCGAGGCCATCTCGTGCGCCATCACCGGTCGCGGAGACACACGTCGACGCGCGAGCGACGAGGAGTCGCGCGCGCGGAGAGACGATCGGAATCGCGCGGTGCGCCCGATCGCGACGAGGCACGCGCGCGGGCGACGCGACGGACGAGTCGGCGTCGATTCGTCGATAACACCCTTCGATATGGGCCGAGACGATGGCGACGCGAGCGAGTCGCACGGGCTGTTGACGGACGTCGAGAAGGTGCAGGGACGTCCATCGACGTCTCGTTCGTCGACGTGCGCGACGGTTCGGGGTGGGAAGTTGCTCGGAGCGTTGGCGTTGGCGGGATTGATGGGGACGGGGTTGCTGGCGGCGCGCGAGACGTTTCGGACGCGCGGGAACCGCGGACGAGGGGCGATGGCGGACGACGCGTTCGAGTTCACGGGCGTGCGAGACGTGTCCTCGTTAGGGGACGCGGCGACGAGCGAGTGGTTCGATCCCAAGGTTCGGGAGACGCTTCGAGCGTACGGACAAGGGTCGTCGGCGGACGTGCACACGATGCGGTGGACCCACGGCGAAGGTTTCACGTTTAATTCGCACGATCACGCGCCTGATTTAGCGGTGAAGATGCGAACGGCGACGGAGTTGATGGCGAAGACGATTCACACGTATTATCCCGAGCGATTGAAACCAAACCAACCGCCGTTTGAGATTATTTACGTAGTGACCGATTTCCCGCAGACGCCGTGCGTGCGTCCCGAGCGAAGAGTCGCCGCGGGGTGCGGGAACGTGGAGGACTGGGCGCCGATTTATACGTTTTCGAGCGTACCTAGAAACACATCGCTCTTACCGACGCTCGTCGGCGCGACGCTCATCACGCTCGCGGAGAGGGTGGAGGCGGCGATGGGAAAGCCCACCGTCGAGCCGAATAGAGGCATGTGGTCCAACTACGCGTTGTTCGATCTCACCGCGTTCGACGTCGACAAGCGTCGCGCGTACGAGTGGGATAACCTGGTGAACAAGACCATCTGGCGAGGGACCGATTATCCGTTCCTCGGGCCGGCGTACGAGAACGGCAAGGAGTCTATGTGTCACTCCATATTGGGCCGTTCGTGGCACTCAGAAAAGTGTCAACTGCGCGACATGTCCAAGCACGACGATCCACGAGAATCGTTCCGATCAATGCTCTCGTCCAGTGAGATCACTCCACGCACGCGCGCCGTGTTGATGAGCAAGCTCGACGACGACTCTTGGCTCAACGCGCGCTTCGTCAACCCCGAGTTTCTTCGCCACGGCGCCGCGGCGCGAGGCGGCGTCACCGCACACGGCACGAGAAACCAAGACCACGAGCGGTACGTTCTCGGCGCTAAATTCGGCGTCGACGCCGATACACCGATGAGCGGAGACGAACTGGCCACGTTCAAGTACCAGCTCGATCTCGGCGGGTGGGGCGGGACGTCGTGGACCGGGACGCTTCACAAGCTCTCCATGCCCGGCGTCTTGTTCCATCACGAGACGTCCATGAAGGACTCATACTTTGACGATCTCATCCCGTGGCGACATTACGTCCCGATCAAAGAGGATCTCAGCGACCTTCGCGCGAAATACGAGTGGGCGCGCGCGCACGATGACGTGTGCAGACAAATCTCCCTCGAGGCGAAGCGATGGCTCGCGCGCTTCGTCTCCGATCGAGGCTTACTTCGCCACAATTACGTCAAACTCGCCGTCCCGCTCGAGCGCGCGCTCGATCCCACGGGCATCGGCGCGTATTTGCTTCCGTTTCGCGTCGCTCACGAGCGTTTCTTCGACGCCGACGGCGATAATTTGTAATACCACCTTCCGCGACGCCTTCGTCTACTAAATTCAATAATCACTCTCGATCCGCACATCGAGCCTCATGCCGACGTCCGCGACGCCGTTCCCGCCTCCACCCGCGCACTACGCGCTCTACGACAACGACGTCGACGGACCGTCGCCTCCACCGCCGCCGCGCGACGCCGTGTACGCGTCGTTCGGCGCGCAACACGTCACCGCGCCCTGGCACGAACAAGACGCGAGCGGATTCGTCTACCCCGTCGTCGTCGACGATGGGGCCACCACGGACGCGCGCGAGGAGATCGTCGCGTGCGTCGAGAGCGCATGCGAACGGTTCGCGCGCGCGATGGCGGAGTGCGTGGACGCGCCGTCGAAGAGCGATCGATGGGTGACGGATGCGGGGACGCTCTTGAACAACGCGCACCGGGTGATAAACGACGACGTGCGTCCGAGTCAGGCGATGCGTGATTTGGAGTATAGGATAGAAGTGATGATCAAAGAGAAACGCGCGGCGGTCGATGCGCTGCGTGAGGCGGTGGAGAGGGGGCGCAAGGCGAGAGAGATGGCGGCGACGAGCGGCGGCGGGCGGTGACCGCGCGCCGGAAAGTGTAATACTACGTACTAGTGTCTTTACAACCGCGTCGCGCGTCTCGCGCCTCCCGCGTCGTCGATGGTGGCGATCTCACGTCCACGGGTAAAAGTTGGCGAAGAGCGCGGCGCCGACGAGCGCGAACGATAAGTAATACGTCGTCGCGAGAACGCGCCACGTCGGGCTCGAACTGCCGAGGTACGCGAGACCCCAATAAATGGCGGGAGACGTGCTGAGAAAGCGCGTGGACACTTGCACGTGCATCGTCGTCGCGGCGACGAGCGTCATGAGTCCGAGCTTGAAGAAGTACGCGCCGACGACGACGCGTTGACCATCCTTGACGAAGACGCGCGCGTCTTGAGAAAACGTAAAACTGCGAGAGAGGTGCGCGCCCAAAAGAATGGCGGGCGCGCCCAGGAGGATATTGCCGAGATTTCGAACGCGATAGGAGGTGAATAAACCGACGTTCCAGTAGTGTCTCTGCAGGAAGGCGTACATGCCGCTCGGAATTAAGCCGTATAGATTTTTCCACGACGCCGGGCGACAGTACGGCCTCGGCGCTTCGGCGAAGACGTCGGTGCGACAATACTTTTGATCGCCGTACATGGCGAACGCGTAGTGCGGGAGCACGATGAGGCACAACGCCATGATACCGCGCTTGAGAAACGACGCCGCACGGTAGTGTCGAGTTCTGTCCTTGTCGTTTCTCAGCAGTAGATACATCTCCCAGCCCACGTGGGTGACGACGTTGACGATGCTCAGTATCCCGTTGGATCTAAAACACGTCGCCAAACCGAAAAAGAACCCGCTTCCTAAGATTCTATTCTCTTGTAAGAGCGCTCCGGCTGTGAATTCGCTCAGCGCGTACCCACTCTCGGTGTATGCGGCGCCATAAAATACATTCGCGGGATTGAGCGCGTACAGATGTGCCGCCGCCTCGGATAATCCGTCGTCCTTCAACAACACCTTTGATAACGAATACATCGCCTCCACCGACGCCGCGAACGCGAACGTGTTGAAACCGACCGCCACCGAGTTCGCCAGACACTCCTCGTGCACCCCACCCTCGGGAACGCGCACGCCGACCATTCGCAACGCCCGACGCGCGACGCGTCTCAACGCGTAAATCGTCGACGGGTACCCCGGATAAAACGCGTGTTGATGTTCGAACGCGTACCCATCCAGCGACACCCCAACAAAGTGCGCCGAATCCCACGATGTCAACGCTTTGACTCTCTGACACGCGAACGCCCCAAACGAGTTCTCGATCGTCGTTCGCGGAGCGTCTCGTCCTCGAACGGCGTCGACGCGTCTCGTCGCCGTCGCGTGCGTAATCTCTCTCGACGTATCGTACGTCGGCAGCGTCATCTCCGCCCAAATCATCACCACCATCATCATCAATCGCACGTTGAGCGCTCGAGCGAACATTTTCGGTCGCCATCGCGCGTCGTCGTCACCGAACGCCGCCTGCAACTTTTTCGCCGCGCGACGGCGTCGCTCCGCGCCCATCTCTCTCCCCGCGAAAAACGTCCCGAACGCCACCGACACCGCGCTCCGTCGCCGCGTCGCGGACGCGAGGGTAACCCTGGCGGTGTTCTCCGCGTCTCGCACGCAGTCCGAGTCGTCGGCGTCGGCGTTGAGCGGTCGGCTCATGATTATTTCGCGTGAAATTCGCGTCGATTGCGTTCAAACGTCTCCTCTCTCGCGCCGACGCCTCCTCGCGCGTTGTCGGCGCCGTCGCCGAGTCGAGACGCGAAGTTGTCGACGCGTCGGGCGATGCGCGATCGCACCGCGCGCGACGATGGAGGACGCGCGCGGGGATGACGTCGAACGTCAGAATTCGCCTCGACGCTTCTCGCCCCGACTCGAGTCGTCTGCGCGCGCGCGCCGCGATGACGCTCGACGGCGGCGCCGATGACGACGAGGACGTCCTCGCGCACTGCGACGCGGGCGCGACGTACACGTACGTGGACCTGTCGGGCCAGACGCAGGGCCCGTTCGATGAGATCGCCCTCGCGCGGTGGCACCTCGCCGCCTACCTCGAGCGCGCGCAGATCGTTCGCGCGAGCGCGGACGGCGGCGAGACGACGGTCGGGGACATCGTCGACGCCGCGCGGGCGCGGGCGCGGGCGGCGCGGGTGGGAAGGGACGAGGCGGCGGGGACGGCGGCGGCGGTCGAGGTCGTCGGCGGCGAAACCGAAACCAAAACCGAAACCGAAACCGTCGACGCGCCGAGCGCACTGGACGATCGTCTGTCGAGATTGCTCGCCATCGGCGGTGGGACGTTGCCGCAGATGCCTCGAGACGCGATGGTGGGCGCGAGACCGCCGATGGAGGAGCCTGAGGCGGACGCGGCGGGGAGGGACGATGCGTTGGGAATCACGCTCGACGTGCGACACGTGCAGTTGGAAAAGTATAAGCGGCCGAAGACGTGGCGAGATATCCTGAGCGCGACGAGAGATCGGGTGAAGAAGGGACGGGCGGCGATGGCGACGCCGATGGCGGAGGATGGGACGACGAACGAGGCGTGGTCGAGGGACGTGACGACGGAGGCGAGGGATCCGAGGCCGGATTTGAGCGCGTTGGACGCCGAGGATGAGGACGAGGAGGGAGCGGTGCCGGAAGAGCCGAAAGCGTTGGAATTGCGAGAACCGTTTTGGGTGATCGAGGATCGAGAGCGGACGCAAGGGGCGCTCGACGCGGAGGGATTGAACGCGGCGGTGGCGGAACAGTTGAGAAATACATCCAAGACGCCGGGAAGCGAAGACGCGCGAAGCGATCGGTCTGACGTGAGCTGGAGCCATAAACCGGGCGGAGTGGAGCTTGAGGCGGCGGCCGCGGCGGAGCTCGAGGCGGCAGCGCAGAGAAGTCGAGCGGCGGCGGCGGCCGCGGAACGCGCGTCCGCCGCGGTGGCGGCGAGAGCCGATCAAATGGACGAGAAGGAGCGCGCGCGACTCGCCGCCGAAGAGGAGCGACGACAATACGAGGATATGATGCGGTATTTCGCCGCGAATCCGCTCGCGGGTCAGTGGTGGTTACCGGACGACGCCCGCGGCGGAGAATTTTCTCTTGGTCCGTTTTCGTACGACGAACTCGTGTCCAGACTGCCTCACGTCATGGTCGCGCATCGTCGAGAGGACGACGCGTGGCGCGTCGTCGGCCCCTACGCCGCGCGAGACCGCGTCGAAAATTACGGCCGGGTCGTCGACGGTGCCGTCGTCTCGTTCGGGCAAGAGGATGGAGAAATCGGCGCCGCCGCCGATCGCAAACTCAAAGTCGAGACTTGGTTCGAAGCCGTGACGGCCGTGATCGACGTGGAGACGGACGTCAAAGAGTCTTACGCGGGCGACGCCGTCGGAGACAGAAACGCGCTCTCGTCGTGGTTCGACCGGGAAATCGCCAAGGTGAAGGTTCCAGCGGGAACGGCGCCGATGAAGTCGTCCAAGTCTTCCCATCAACGCAAACGAAGACGCGGTTTCGAAATGCGAGTCGTCGCAGACGAACGACAAAACGCTATCTCGGCTCGCGTGCTCGGCGATTTGTACCAAGCCGTGATGAAGAATCGAAAGCGTCTGTTTGCGTCCATCATCGAACCCGTGCTCGACGATTGGGAGCGACACGGCTGAGAACAGTTCAATTTTTTCATCACCTACACAAAGTCTAGCTCATTCTACTCACTAGTAATAATCACTCACTCCTCTGTAGTCGTCTTCTTTTGCACTCTGAAGCGCGGCGTCTCTCGTCCCAGCGGACGTGGGCGCGGCAAGAGCGCCTTGCGGCTCCACTTGATGCTGCCCCGCGCGTCCTTGTTGACGCATTTGACCTCGACCTGATCGCCCACGGCGTACACGTCGCTCGCATTTTCCGTTCTTTCGTGCGCGATTTCGCTGACGTGCAAGAGCCCATCGTCGCCTCCGGCGGTGGTTAACACGCATCCGAACGGTAAGACTTCCTTGACGGTGGTGAGGTATGTTTTCCCAGCCTCGACGATGGAATTCTTCAATCCTTCCACGTGCGCCGCCGCGCGGTCGAACGAATCCTTGTTCTGTCCGAAAATCGCCAAATCACCGTCATCATTGAGAATGGACACCTTTGCGCCAGTGTCCTTCTCCAGCGCCTTGATGTTCGATCCCTGTGGTCCAATGAGTTTTCCTATGAGTGAGGGCGGAATGGTCATTCTACCATATCGCGGCGCGGAATCCTTTACCGCCGCCTTCGGTTCGCGCACCGCGCGTTCCATCACATCGATGACTTTTTGTCGCGCCGCAGACGCCCGATCGAGGGCTTCAATCAAAATATCGAGAGGAATACCCTCCGGTTTGCAATCGAGTTGGATGCCCGTCACGCCGGCGCGCGTGCCGGCAATCTTAAAGTCCATGTCACCCAAGACGTCTTCGAGACCCATGATGTCGTCCATGAGCGCGTAGCGCTTCACCTCGCCTGTTTCTTCGTCTTCGTCCATAACGAGACCGATCGAGATGGCGCCGACGTGTTCGGTGAGCGGAACACCGGCGTCCATGAGCGCCATGGATCCGGAACACACCGCCGCCATAGAGGACGAACCGTTACTCTCCAATGTTTCGGTGTTCACTCGCACGGCGAAAGGAAACGCATCTTCGTCCGGGAACACACCGAGAAGGGACTTCTCCGCGAGCGCGCCGTGTCCGACTTCGCGTCGCGAGAGACCGCGTGCGCCGGTTTCGTTTACGGAGAACGACGGAAACGAATAGTGCAACATCAATCGCTTTGACGTCGGACCGGTGAGGTTATCCAAACGCTGAGAGTCATCGAGCGACCCGAGCGTAACCGTAGCCAGCGCCTGCGTGCTCCCGCGTTCGAATAGCGCGCTTCCATGCACGATGGGCATCGTGTCCGTGACGCCGTCGAGCTCGCGTAAATCGTACAATCCTCGACCGTCGACGCGGATGCGTTCGTCGAGCACGCGCTCGCGGAGCACGCGCCCACACGCGTTGAAATACGCCGATCCAAGCACGGCCTCGGTCACCTCCCCGCTCTCGAGCCACTCCGGATGACTCTCCATCAATTCAGTCACGACTTGCGCCTGCAACTCGGCCATTTTTCGTCCACGCTCGTGCTTGTCTTGAATGTGTTCCTCGTAGAGCGCCAACACGCGCGACCTAGCGACTTGATAACACTCCTCTTTAATATCCGGTGTCAGAGGCGACGGTGGGAGCTCCTGCTTGGGCTTCCCGATCGCTTCCGCCAGTTCAATCTGCGCCGGAAGTAATTCGCGAACCGCCTCGTGCGCCTTGCGCAACGCCGCCGCGACCAAACGCTCCTCCAAACCACCAGACTTGTTGCTCTGCGCCTCGATCATCAGCGCGCGCGCATCGTTCCCGGCGTAAAACAACGTGAAATCCGACGTCTCCACCACCTCATCCGACGGTGAGACGATGATCTCCGGCGCGTCGCCAGTCGCCGCCACCGCCTCCGACCCGCCGCCTCTCACCACCGCCACTCGAACCGCCCCGATGGGTCCACGCCATGGTATGCTCGAAGCCATCAACGCCGCGCTCGCGCCGTTTACCGCCAACACCGCTGGATCCTCCACCCCATCGCTCGCCATCACCACACACTGCACCATGGTCTCCCTCCCGAACGTCTTCGGGAACAACGGCCTTGTCGCCCTATCGATGACTCGCATCGCTAAAATCTCTCGTTCCTTCGGCGCTCCCTCCCGACGCGTGAACGTCGACGGTATCTTTCCCTTGGCGTACGATCGCTCGCGATAATCCACCATGAGCGGGACGAATCCTTTCACCAAAGACGCGCGGTCGAGCTCGCGACTCGCCGTCGCCGCGCACAGCGCCACCGTGTCCCCGACGTGCGTCAACACCGCGCCGTCCGTCAAACGCGCGAGACGTCCGGATTCAAACGTCACGCGTCTCGGCGTCGAGCGCGTCGGATCATCGTCGCGCGAGGGCACGTGCGCGGCGACGGCGCCTGGAAATTTCGCCACCGAGGACCGCGCGCGCGTCGGCGCGCGCGACGCCGTCGCCCTCGACGCCGTAGTCGCGCCCACGAACGACGCGCGAGGCGACGACCGCGCGCACGCGTCGACTAACGCCCGCGCCAATCGTCGACGCGTCGTCGACGGCATCGACATCGCGCGCCTAGAACTCGCGTCGTCGTCGTCAGTGCGCGCCGGCTCGCGAATCCAATCAGTCATCTGTCATGTCGCCGCCCTCGCGCGCGCGTCTGCGCACGAGACTCACCGACCTCATCCCGGGTCTCGAGCACCCCGTGCTTCAGGGCGGCATGCACCACGTCTCGCGCGCCGAGCTCGTCGCCGCGGTGTCCAACGCGGGCGCGCTCGGCACGCTCACCGCGCTGACGCAACCGTCGCCCGACGCCCTGCGCCGAGAGATCGAGCGCACGCGCGCGATGATTACGAGGAAAACGCGAGACGGTCGTCCCGCGCCGTTCGCGGTGAATTTCACGCTGTTACCGGCGCTGAAACCGCCGGATTACGAATCGTACGCGCGGGTGGTGTGCGAGTGCGCGCCGGCGGCGGTGGAGACGGCAGGGGCGAATCCCGGAAAATTCATCGACATGTTCAAGCGAGCGGGCATCGTGGTGATACACAAGTGCACGACGTTGCGTCACGCGCAGGCGGCAGAGCGATTGGGGGCGGATGTGGTGTCGATGGATGGATTCGAGTGCGCGGGACATCCCGGGACGAATGACGTCGGCGGCTTTGTGCTCTTGGCCAAGGCGAGGACGACGTTGCGCGTCCCGTATTTAGCGTGTGGAGGCGTGGGAACGGGGAGACAGTTGGCGGCGGCGCTCGCGCTCGGTGCGGACGGCGTGTGCATGGGGACGAGGTTCATGGCGACGAGAGAGGCGCCGATTTTACCCGGCATTAAAGACGCCCTCGTCGCCGCCGACGAAAATCAAACCACCCTCGTCATGACCACCGTGAAGAATCACGAGCGCGTGTACAAGAACAGAGTCGCCGAAGAAGTGCGCGCCATCGAATCCGAAAAACCTGGCGATTTCGGCGCCATTCACCACCTCGTGCGAGGCGAAAACTATCGCGTCTCCTTTCAAGAGACGGGCGACCCCGAGTCGAGCGTGTGGAGCGCCGGCTGCGTCATGGGTCTCATCGACGACGTCCCGACGTGCGAGGATCTCGTGCGACGAATCGTCGACGAAGCAGTCGACGTCATCACCGATCGTCTCGCGCGCGTCGTCGCGCACGACGGTCGTCTGTGACGCGTCAGTCGTCATTCATTCCTTCGCATACTTTTTAGGTCGCTCCAGCTGTGAATTTTAGAAGAAAAACATCCCTCGAGACGATGATTAATAATCTCATCCAATCGTGCACGCACACGCCGACGCGGGAGACGCACCGACGCGACGACGCGTGGATCGATTCGAGACGCGTTCGTCGACATGTCCGCGCGCCCGTTTGATTATTCCAAGTGGGATAACATCGAACTGAGCGACGATGAAGATTCACATCCGGGGGCGCAATTCATCGAAGCGCAGACGCTTCGACGCATCAAGCGCGAGGCGCACGAACACCGCGAGCGAGAGCGCGTGGAGAAGATTGAGACGCTCGAAGTTAAGCGTCGAGAGGCGAAGCGCGCGGTGAAGGCGCGCGAAGAGGCGTTGGTGGCGTTGGCTGAGGGACTGCGCGGCGACGGGGACGAGTCGGTGGAGGCGGCGAAGAAGACGCGCGCGGCGGAGGAAAAGCGTCTGTTAGAGGAGAAGCGCGGTGAATTGGCGGCGATTGAGGCGAAGATTGGAGAGTTGGAGCGTCAGAAAAAGTTTAACGCCGAGGAGATGTGTTACGTGTCGAGTGAGAAGACGTTGGTGGGCGCGGCGTGCGCGCCGGAGACGCGCGTACGAGCCGAAAAGATGGATTACGAAACGTTTACGCGCGAGTACGGGGATGATTTGGACGAGATCGCCGAGCGAAACGCAAGCATGTCGTACGGTGAACTTGGAAATTGGTTTTCGACCGGTCGTTTACACCTTTTGTGCGAACACGCGACGGGATACTTGCTCTTGAAGTCGTTGTATCTGGAGATGGAGAAGAAGACGCGCGCCGCCAAGACGTGCGCGAGAGTGGCGTTCGCGTGTAAATCCATCGGTGAATTCGCCGAGGCTGGGAAAAAGAGCGAACGAGACGCCGCCGAACCCTTCTTTAGACGATTAGACTCGAACGCAGAGGCGGTGACGGCGTACGAGAAATCCTTTGAAGAGTACTTTGAAAAGCTCTGCGAACGCGCGCGCGTCAAGCTTCAAGAGGAAGCCGAGAAACTCACCGCCACCGCCGACGCCGACGGCCCGACGTCGCTCGAGGAGATTCCTCTCGAAGACCGGCTCGGCCCCGGCGGACTCGACCCCGTGGCGGTGTACGACTCGTTACCGCAAGAGATGCGAGACGCCTTCGATTCCGGCTCCGTCTCCGCGCTTCGCGACTTCGTCAACGCGCTCCCGATGGACGAGGCGAAGCGATACATGAAAGCCATGGTGGACTCGGGCTTGTGGGTCCCGACACCCGGCGAAGATCCCGGGCAGGCGTTGCGATGATGAGACGTGTAAAAAGTAAGAACAAAAAAGAAGAAAAACCGTTGACTCGAGCCCGACCCGTGCCGACACTCCTCCGCGCGTCTCGCGTCGTCATGTCCGCCGACGACGACGATGAATCGGAACCGATCGATCGCGTCGTCCGCGCCGTCTCGCGGTGGCCCTGCGTCACCGCGGGCGTCACGACGCTCGTCGCGCTCATCACCGCCGGCATCGCCGTCGCCGTCGCTGGCCTCGAGGTCCAAACCGAAGGCTGGACCGCGCGCGGGACGACCATCGCCGATCGGCAGACGGCGTACGAACTGTACTCGATCGATACGTTCGATGACGGAACGGTGAACGCGGCGTGGGAGACGAATCCGAGCGCGAGACGACGACGGAGGCGATTGTTGCAGGGACAACCGTCGTCGGGAGACCAGACGTGCGCGGCGCAGTATCCGACGAACACGTATTACGACGCCTGGTATGGGTTTCGATTGATATTCGAAGCGAAGGGTGACGTGGATTTGTTCTCACCGAACGCGTTCGCGGACGCGTGCGAGGCGGCGGAAAATTTTATGGAGATTTCAGTCGGCGGCGGCGACGCCGGCGACTTTGGGTCCAAGTGTTCGACCGAACACGCGTGCTCGGGGACGCCGCCGGGGACGTCGTCGTCGGATTGGAGCGCCGGTGGCACGTACAAGGGTGGTTGGGAGAACTGGAGGCGGGACGGGTCGCTCTATAAACGCTGCTCGAGAGCGTTATCGTACCCGACGGCGTTGTATTCGTCCCAGGGCTACGCTTCGTGCGACGAGTATCGAACGAATGCGGCGCTGCAGGCGACGCTCGCTCGAGTGAAGCAGTACATGCTCAATTGCTCGGAGATAAAGGCGGCGGATTCGAACGGGGACTGCGGCACACCTGTGGCCGATATGAAGTATGACGGACGCGCTTTGAATTCACTCTTCGGATTGAACGGGAACACGCGCTTAAGTCTGACGGCGAGCAATATTTACACCAGTGCCAACCAAGATGACGTCAATCAGTGGGGATACGACGCCTGGAAAAGCGGATGGAAGTACACATCCTCGTACTTCACCATATACTGGGACACATTCCAAGGCGAAGTTCGTGAGCTGTTTGTGGACGAACAGCTCTTTTCGGATATGCGCCTCGCCGCGGGCGCCGTCTTCATCATCATCGTCTTGCTTTGGTTGCACATGGGTTCTCTTCTGTTGACAGTCGGCGGAATCGTCCAGGTTCTTTTGTCGTTTCCAACGGCGTTGTTCTTCACCAAAGTTGTCTGCCAGATATCTTTCTTCCCGTTTCTCAACTTTATCGGGATTTTCGTCATCGCAGGCATCGGCGCGGACGACTGTTTCGTGATGTACGACAAGTTTCAACAGGCCAAGTGTCGCTGCGCACCGGGATCGAGCGCTACGGCCGTGATGAATCGATCATATTACGACTCGGTCTGGGCGATGTTGTTGACGAGCGCGACGACGTCGGCGGCGTTCTTTTCAAACGCCATTATGCCGATTGCGCCGATTCGAGTTTTCGCTATTTTCATGGGCTCGATGGTCATTTTCGATTACATTTACGACATAACGATCTTCGCGGCGCTTCTGTCGTATCAGCACAAGTTTATCGTGCGATACGAAGAGAGAAACGCGAACTCGTTCGGTTCTTGGACTTTGGATTTCTGGGGCTCCGTCGGGCGGTATCGCGCGAAACGAAACGCGAGTAAACAACAACAGTCTGCATCGACGCCTGAAATCATGGATTCCAAGCGCGATCACCGCTCGCACGCGGAAAGGATCTTTGCGGACAACGTCTTCCCCGTCATCCACAGGATCAGATGGTTTTTGGTGATTGTCCTGCTTGTAGCGTTCGCCGGCGGATTGGTGGGGGCTCTCAAGCTCACCACGCCGAAGGATTCGGAGGTAGCTCTGCTTCCCGAGAACCACGAATTCACGAGATTCTCGTATCTTAAACGTTCAGCGTTCAAGTCTTCTTCAGAGTCTCTCGTGTGGACTAAGATCGTCTGGGGAGTGTTCCCCAACGACGACGGCGATCATTTCGATCCGAAGAGTCTCTCATCATTCAAGTGGGACACCTCCTTCGACATCGCGCCGACTGCGAATCAGGAGTGGATGAAGACGTTTTGCAACAACACAAAGTACAACATGGCGAGCAATCTGCAAAGCAACTGCTGGCTGGAGTACTTTGAAAACTGGCTCGCATACCAATCGCTGACTGATACGAACTTTATCAACGCCTGCGGCTCGGCGACGGCGCTTCCGATCGCCGAGTCCAAGTTTTACGACTGCGCCTACCTGTACGCCACATCCGATAACAGTCCATGGATGGCTGAGCGGTCGCTCAGAAGCGCGTTTTATCGCAATGCCGCCAGTGAGTGGCGAATGAAAATTTTTGCCGTCGAGTTTGGGGCGGGAATAGCGTGGACCGCGCCGACAGATGACTTGAAGAAGGTTTGGCAAAAGTGGGAAGACTACGTCAAGACCTCGCTCGCCACGGCACCCACGGGATTGGCGAATGGGTTTCAAACGTCCGCCGCGTGGGCGTGGATGGACACGGTGAAGCAAATGCAAAACGGCGCCTACATCGCCGCGGCGACGACTCTCGGCATAGCTTTCGTGACGATGATGATTTCCACGCAGAACGTCATCGTGACGCTGTACGCCATCTTGTCTATTCTCACGATTCTCGTGACGACGATCGCCGGCATCGTCTCTATGGGTTGGACTCTGGGATTCCTCGAGGGAATATGCATCGTCATTTTGATCGGTCTTTCGGTGGATTACGTCGTTCACATTGGTCACGCGTACGCACACGCGGCGCGTCACGAGGGCGCGACCAGACGCGAGTGCGCGCGCGCCGCGCTCGGCGTCATGGGGTTCCCCGTTCTCAGCGCCGCCTTCACCACCTTGTGCGCGGCGCTCGCGTTGTTGCAAGCGACGATTGAATTCTTCACCAAGTTCGGAACGATCGTCGTGCTGTCGAGTATTTTCTCATCCATCGTCGCCGTCGTGCTGTTCATCGCGCTCTTGGCCGCCGTCGGACCGACTGATGGTTGGGGCGACGTTAAGCGTCTCTGCGGTCGCAAGAATCCGCTCGGCAAGTCCAAGAGCGTCTCCTATTGATGAATTCGTTAACGCTCATGGATTTATTTATGTATTGTACAATCCGACGTCACAGTGCACAGCGGTCCACATGCGGTCGGTTATTATGCTAGTCGCTACTTACTCGTACAAGTGCTGTACAATACTTACAATGTAGTTGCCAAAGTTGCGCATTGATTCACTCTTCGCCGGCGTTGGCGACGCGGCGAAGAAACCGCGCGAACGGTTCCGCGTACGCGCGTTGCCCTCCCCCTTCTCGAGGCTTTGGGTGCAGCGCGCACGTCTCTTGCTCGTCGTCGCTCGTCTCATCGCCCAGAGACGCTCGTACGAAGACCAAGTTCGGCTCGGTCGCTTCCGGATGATCGAAGCACTCCGTCACAGTCACCACGCCGGCGCCGAAGACGCGTCGCATCGCCTCCACCACGCGCGACCTACCCTGCGCGGGATACACGACAAAGAATTCACCGTTCGGCTTCATGATCTCCCGCGCGAAGACGCAAAAATCGTGTATCGTCGCCGTGCTCTCGAAACGGCCGAGCATCTTCTCCTCCGACTTTGATGTCGGCGTCCCGCGTTCTCGCTCAAAAAACGGAGGATTCGATAAAACGACGTCGAACCGTCCTCGCCACGTCCTCGCCGCGTCCGAATCGACGCAATCAGCCACGACAACTCGAGCGTCGAAATCGACACAATTCGCGATGACGCTTCGAGCGCATCGGTCCGCGCTCGCCTTTTGCTTTTCGAAAAAGACGCACTCGCACGCTCGCGTCGAGCGCGGCGACGCCGAGCAATACGCCAAGCCGACGGCCCCCGACGATCCCGCGCCGAGATCAGCCACCGACTCGACGAGAGAGAGACGATCGCGTCGCTCGCGCGCGCGCCACGCCAGCGCGAACGCATCGACCCCCGAGCGATAGCCGTCGACGGTTTGGATGGCCACGAGCTCGCTCGGTCCCAAGACGTTCACGCGCTCGTCGTCGGCGACTTCGACGAAACGCGTCGGGCGAGACCGGCGTCCGGGCGGTATGGAGAGCGTGCGCGCGTCGTTGGCACGCGCGAGCGCGGCGCGCGCGATGCCGCGCATCGCGTCGCGCACTGTTGTCAGCTCCAGTGCGGACGAAGGCTATAGCGAGACGAATAAGCCGCCGTACGTTTCGTTGCATTTCAAACGCCTAGGGGACGACGATCGCCTGTCTAACAATATGATCATCACACGTACACACTAATAAATCTCACGCTTTCTACACGGCGTCGAAGAAAAAATGGAACGGCGCGCGCGCGCCGCCTTACGCCGTCATCAAGCCCTTGGCCCGACGCAACTCGTGCTTGTACTTGCTCATGCGCGCCTTGCGTCGAGCACCGGTGTTCTTGTGCAAAACCCCTCTGGCGACAGCCTTATCCACAGCCTTGGTCGCTTCCGAGATCAACGTCTCCAAACCACTAACGTCATCATCCGTGCACGAGGACGCCGCCATGAGCTCGCTCTGCATGACGAAAACCTTCTTCATGCGCGTGGTAATCTCAGACTTGCGCGCCTTGTTGTACGTACGCTCCGCGCGAGACAAACGCACGCGAGCTTCCTTGTTTTGCGCCGCTCGCACGACGAACGCCCCTCTCGACGGCGCGGCGGTACCGACTGCGCGCGAAAAACACCCCCCTCAGGGTTAGGGTCAGTCTCTTATCCCACACCATCCGCCATCCGACCCAACCGTTCGCCTCGTCGCGCGACCGACGCGCGCGCGCCGACGCACGACCCGACTCGAACGTATGATTATTTTTCTCTCCACCATCGTCATCGAACGCGTCCCCGTCGCGCGCGAGACGCGCACGCGGTCCACCCCTCGGACCCATCGCGGCGGCGCCTTCGCGCGCGCGACCGCCCGTGACGTCGCTCTCGACCTCGACATCGCGCGTCGCCTCGTCGCGTCGTCGTCGCGCGGACGACGACGGACGTGATATAAAAAAGAAAGAAATACGCACCCTTACTCGCCAACGGCGCCGCGCGCGCGGCGTGGGAAAACGTGAGTCGCTGCGTCGAAGCGAACATCGTCGTCGAGTGACGACGCGGGCGCGTCGCGCCCGAGGGGAAGTGAGGGTTCGATTGTCCGAGTTTTTAGTCTGGTCGTCGTGGTCGTTTTGTGACGTACTGTGGGTTCTCGGTAATTGATGAAGACGCGCGCGTGTGTGTGCGTGCGCGTGGTGGCATCAGTACATATTAGTCATGGGGCACAGTGGGGTTTTAATATGTATCATGATATCGTATACTGTGGGACACGCGTCAAGTTTCTCGTGAAACGCGTGAGATGAGACCCAGCGCGGCGCCGGCAGCGCGCGGCGCGTCGGCGGCGATGCGGTCGCGCGCGTGCTCGAAGGCGTCCTCGGCGGCGACGTCCTCGGCATCGTCGTGTCTCTCTCGCGCGCTCGTCATTCTTCTCGCGTCGGCAGCGGCGCGCGGCGTCATCGCGCGGCCGTTGGATGCGTCCGCCTCGGTGGCGCTCGCGTTCGCTGACGGTGGACGAGGCGACGCGTCGCGGTGCGCGTGCGCGCGACGGGACGATCTTCGACGGAAGTGCTCGCCCGTGCTTCGCGAGGGCGCGCTCCCGCGCGCGGAGGCGGAGGCGCTGCGCGCGGAGGCGGACGGCGTCGTGGGCGGCTTTCTGGCCAAGGATGAGGCGTACCCGACGGCGGATGTCGATTTCGAGCGCCTGAGCGCGAACGCGAGAGCGATGGTGAGCGAAAAGTGGTGGCCGATCATCGTGCGAGAGATTCGAGAGAGGTGTGGGTACTCGACGGATGATTTCGTGTCGCCGTATCGGGTGGTGGTGTCGAGATACGGCGACGAGGTGCGAAAGATTCACACGCACGCCGACGCCGGGGACGTCACGTTCACCGTGCTTCTGAACGATCCGAGCGAATTCGAGGGCGGCGGGACGAAATTTTTCGGACGCGTGTACAAAGAAGGGTGGGTGCGAGACGTCGGGGACGACGCGACGATGTCGCCGAGAGCGCCGGGAGGTTTGGTCGTGCACGGAGGCGACGTGACGCACGAATCCATCGAGGTGATGCGAGGGGCGAGATACGTGTTGATTGGGTTCTCCAACGTCAATCGGGAGTGTTGCGTGGACGGCGACACAATGTTGAACCGAATCGTCATGGGATTGTGTTTTACGATGTTCGCCCTGTTGGCGTGTTGTTGGGATCCACCCGACGTTCGACCGGTTCGTCAAAAGAAGGCGTGACGCGACGCGCGCGAGACGACGGTCTTCGTCGCGCGAAACGAACGGCGTATTGTATAGAGTAATCTCCGATCGAGTCTCTCGCGATCGAGGGATGAATGTAATTGTGCACGTATTTTCAGCAATTTTTATTCTCGACGCCGACTCGACCGCCGCAGCGCGGGACGTCCTCGCGCGACATGTCGACGCACGCGTCGGCTCGCGCGTCTCGAGCGCTCGATGCGTCCTCGTCTTCGTCACCCTTCCGAAGCGCACCGCGTCGCTCGCACCGTCCGCGCGCCTCCTCCGAGACCGTCGAGGAGTACTGCGTGCTCGTGAATGAGCGAAACGAGGTGATCGGGTCGGCGACGCGTCGAGAGACGGTGTCCACGCGCGCGCTCGGACGAGGCGCGTTCGGTGTCGTGCTCAAACGCGCGCCCGCGACGCGCGACGAGGACGAGACGTTCACCGCGCTCGTCACGCGACGGAGCGCGACAAAAGATGTGTGGCCGAACGCGCTGGACGCGACGACGAGCGGCGTGTGTCAACGCGACGACGCGTCGTACGAAATGACGATGCGAAGAGAAGTAGAGGAAGAGCTTGGGATTGGTGCCGATGACGTGGAATCGTTGACGCGCGTGTTTACGTTTCCGTACGAGGATCGGTACATGCGCGTGTGGGGGGCGTGCTTTGAGATTATTTTACGCGACGACGTCGAGGTGTCGTACGTCGACGGCGAGGTGCAGACGGGCGCGTTTGAACGTCTCGATGATCTCGCGGTGAGTCTGCGTGACGGGCGAGAGGAGTTCACGCCGATAGGGAAGTACGTGTTACGGTCGTATTTGGAGCACAAGTCGACGGGGGCGACGCCGCCGAGCGAGTGGAACGATCGACACGTGGAGAGGCAATAACGCTCGTAGTGAGTCTGTAGTGTAAAAAATGCGAGTACGTACTCGATTTGGTTTAATTTTCGATGCCATCCGTGCGCGTGGCCGCGCCCACCTCCTTCTCCATGCGCGCGTACCACGGACCGATGGACGTGTTCGCCATGACGTCGGCGAACGTCTCAAACGTCTTCACCGCTCTCAACACCCCGAACACGCACAAATCCGCGTTATTCGGCGCATCTCCGCCGCAAAATTTTCGTCCTTCCAACGCCTCGTTTACGAACTTGTCGCACTCGGCGTATAAATCGGCGCGCTCGTCCTCGATGCCGTGTCTCTTTTTCAATACGCGATGCGCGATGACGTACATGGACGCCGCCCCCACCCACCTCGCGCTCTCGCGCTCAATGTACCCGAAATTCCCTCTCTTGGTGATGTAATCGAACGATTTCACCGCTTCGCTCCAGGTTCGATAGATGTTCGGCGTCAAGACGTGCACGAACCGCTCATCCACCCATTTCACCCACCGCGCCTCGCGCTCGAGGTACGCCGCCGACTTTTTCGCGCCAAACCATCCGTTCGATTTCGCGCTCGAACCGCTCGCGTCGAACCGCTTCGTGAGCTCGACGATGATGTCTGTCGAATCGTTCAATTTCTCATCGCCAACCATGACGATGGGTACCTTTTTATACCCATCCTCCACCCACGAGAGCTCGCCCTTCGTCATCGGATTCACCTCGACGACGTCGTACGGCACCTTGTGGAAATCCAAAAACGCCTTCACCTTGTTACAAAACGGACAGACGTCGTACTGATACAGCGTCACTCTCTGTCCACCGAGCGCGGCGTCCGCGGGGCTCGTCACCGCCGCGTCGGCAGCCGCGAACGTCGTCGCCGCCACTGCCGCCGTCGCCGCCGCCGCCGCCGCGAGTCCCCGCGTCGTCGACGCGAACGTCCGCCGCGCGCGCGCGCCGCGCTCGACCGCGTCCGAGAGCGTCGGCGTCGCGACGAACGCGGACGACGTCGGTACCGTCGCGCGCGTCGAAAGAGACGCCGTCATCGCGCGAACCGCGCGCGTCGCCAACGTCGAGGTTGCGCGGCGCGTCGACAACATCATCCCCCCCCCTTTCGCTCGGTGCTCACGCGCGTCTCGAACGACCGCGACGCTCGACGCGCGAAATGAAAGTCTCGCGTCTCGTCGACGCGTGCGTTCGCGCGCGCGTTGACGGTGCGCGCGTCGTCCACGCGGCGCGAGATGACGACGAATGGGCGCCCGACACGGCTCAACGTCCGTTACTCCTCGACGCGACCCGTTCGCGCGACCGGTCGCGCCGACGATGACGGAGACAACGCCGACGATGACGGACGCGCCGTGCGTCTTCGACGACGCCGAGACGCGCGAGGAGACGCGCGCGACGGTGGCGGAGATGGATCTCGAAATCGTCACCGAACGCATCGTTCGCGACGAGGTGGTGCGACGCCTGCGCGCGCGATATCCCGCGCGCGCATCCTTTGACGTGTCGAGAGACGTTGTGTCGAGCGAGATCGACGCCTTCTTACGAGGTCTCGGCGACGTCGAGACGGAGACGCACAAGCGCGAGAGAGACGCCGACGACGACGAGACCGCCGTCGCCGCCGCGACGACGTCGTCGCCGACGTTGGCGCGAATACACAAGCAGAGACGCGTCGAGGAGGGCGACGAGGACGTCACGACGCGCGTGCGTCGCGCGCTCGGGGCGTTGGGCGCGGAGGGCGGCGATGCGAAGTCCATCGCGGGACTTCTAAAAATAGACAAGAGCGCGGCGAACAGGGCGTTGTACGCGCTGCGCGCGCGCGGCGAGGCGACGGCGGACGCGTCGAGCGGTGGTGCGCCGCGGTGGACGGCGAGCGGTGGTGGTACGCCCGAGGCGGTGCCGGTGAGAACGGCGCCGGTGCCGGTGACGGCGACGGCGGCGGTGAAGGCGGAGACGACGACCGAGCCGGAGACAGAGGCGGTGGAGAATCAAGTCGTCGCGCTCGCGTCGAATAAGCGCGTGACGGTGCGCAAGTGGAAGAACGCAACGCTCGTGGACATTCGAGAGTATTACCAGATCGGTGGTGAGGGACCGTATAAACCCGGGAAGAAGGGGATCTCGTTGTCCACGGCGCAGTGGCGGGCGCTGCGGGAACGTCTCGGTGACGTCGCCGCCGCCGTCGAGGCGTGTCGAGCGTCGGGCGCGGAGACTACGGTGTGCGAAATGTCGAATACGCGACGGTGTTCGGTGAGTAAGTTCAAAGGTCGCGTCTTGGTGAACGTTCGCGAGTATTACGAGAAGGATGGACGGTTGTTGCCGGGCGCCAAGGGTGCCGCGTTATCGGCGGAGGCGGCGGCGATTCTCGTCGCGAACGCGGAGAAGATCGACGAGCGCGTGCGCCAGTTGGGCGAGTGAGAGACGTCGACGCACTTGAGCGGGTAGAGGAGGTGTACAACGATGTAACGATGAATTGAACGAAGAACGGTGCGGCTGAATCGCCTCTAGAGTAAATCTTTTCGAAGCCACACCGCGTAGTCGTCGCCGTGCGCGGCGAGTTCGAAGTCTGCGAGCGCGTCGAGGATGAACGTCGGCGCTTCGTATCGCGGACCGAGTTTCACGGCAACCGCGTCGTCCACGAAGGCGACGTACAGATCCGAGTCCGCGATCTTGATGTCTAAAACGCTTTCGCAACATACGCACGCGCGCGCACGAATGTCGAGAAGCAGGCGAATCTCCTCGCGAAGTCGTTCGACGCGGCGACTGGCGCTGCCACCGTCGTCATCGCCGCCGTCGTTCCAGAGATGCGAGGCAAACACCACGGGAATTCCAGGATGTGTGAGCGCGTACGCGTACCCCAATCCGAGTCTGTCCCTCGGAAATGCCCACTGTCTCGCCGTATCGTGGTTTTCGATGAAGACCGCCGCCGATTGCGGGGCCCATCCCGAGAGTCCCGGTTGACTGCGCTGCGAGTCCGCGAGACGCCAATACTCGCTCCGCTTGACGGCTTCTTGGAGAATTCCCTTGGTGGGGAAATCGAACAACGCGGCGCAATCGCCGGACCCGTCCAGCCAATCCACGAGCGCTCGACGCGGTTTGTCTTGATTGTACAGGAGGTAATCGTCGCTCCAACGCATGCCGACCCAGTTTTCCGCGACGCAAAACGTTTCAGCGCCCACCGTGCGAAGGACGTACTCTCTCGCGTACTCGCGCGCGTACCCTCGCACGTAATCGAATCGATACCCAGAAAATCCAATGTCCTCCTTGAGCCAATTCAACCACTCCACGATGGCTTCTCGAATCTCCTCGTTCGAGTGATCGAGATCCGGCGCGATGTCGATGGTATCGCCGGAATCGTCGCCCCCCTTACCCGGAAACACGGGATGGTCGCCGACGATGGCGAACTCACCCCAATCGAGTCGGCGACCGCTCGGCGACGTCTCGTCGGCGAAGGAGACGAATCGTCCGTCCGTCGAATACTCGGCGCACTTGTGATTGACGACGACGTCGCAAATCGCGTCGACACCGCGATGATTCAGCGCCTCGATCAACGTCATCAACTCGCGCTCGTCGCCGTAATTCGACGTCAAATCGTACCACCTCGTCGGCATGTACCCTTGTCGATCGACGGCGGCGCTCGGCGGGGGCAACCACACGTGCGTAAATCCCAAATCTTCGATCGCGCCCGCGCGCGTCTCCGTTCGCGCGTAAAACGACGCGCCATCCCTCGCGCGTCGTCTCCACGACTGCCAATCGAACGCTTGGAGAAGGACGACATTCGAGTACCCCGTCTTGCGTCTCGCGCACTTTCGCGTCTTGGTCTCTCGCGCGCACACCGCCACCACCTCCTCGTCGACGTCGCACGGCTCGACGAACCGTTCGATGAGATCTTTCGACGCGAGCGGATCGAAACGAGACTCGTCGGCGGCGTCGGCGTCGTTCGCGAGAGACCGAGAAGGACGACGAGACCGAGAAAGACGACGAGAACCGTCACGTCGATGCGGCGCGCGCGGGGCGCCGCGAGTCGACCACGACGACCGCGTCGTCGACGGAACGGTAATTCTTCGAAGCATTGCGCCCGCGTCGCGCGTCGCGCGTCGATGTCGCTCGACACTGCGCGATGCGTTCGCGCGACGAATTCTCGCGCCTAACAGCGACCGACCGCACACACCCGCGCTCGACCCCACCCATCGACTCCGCGCGCGCGTCGACATGCCGCCGGCGCGCATCACGGTGTTTTACGACACGAACTGCGCGCGCGCCCGCGCGACGATCACCGCGCTCCTCGACGCCGGCGTGATGTCGTCCGAGCTCAACCGCATCCCGATGGATCGTTTGACGCCCGACGCGCGCGCCGAGCGCGAGCGCGCGCTCATCGAGCGTACGAACGGGTGCGCGTTCACGCCGCAAGTCTTTTTCGGCGCCGAACACGTGGGTTCGGACGTGGAGATCATGCACATGGTGAGGACGGAGAAGCTCGCGCGGGCGCTGTTGGCGGACGCTGACGACGAACCGCTCGCCGAGACGCCGAGAGGGTTAGAGCGCGTGGATCCGCGCGAGATGGACGATCCGGAGGGTGTAAACGCGAGAACATTGTATGGGCGATCGAAATCCATCGCGCTGGAGCGACGGTCGGCGGACGAGGGGGAGGAGGAGAAGATGAAGACGAAGAAGAAGAAGAAGAAGACGCGACGAGCCGACGAGGGATACGTCAACCGGTACGTGCAAATGATGGAGACGATGAAACGCGCGATGCGGTACAGACGCGAAGAGGCGTCGTCGTCGTCGGAGATGGCCGCCGTCGGGTGTCTGTGTGGACGCGCGAAGAGTGTGGAACCGCCGACGATGTCCAAGGAGGAAATCGTCGACGCGTTGGCCGTGGCGGCGATGACGGCGAGCGGCGGCGAGGCGGATGAATTAAATCTCGAGGGACACGATTATCACGCGTTGCAAAAGTTCGTGAGGAACGGCATGTTGGTCGATCGCGGGTGCTCGAGGTATTGTCTTCCCATGGATGTCGATCGAAGGGTGTTGAATTCTTACAGAACCGAGTGGAGAGATCGCGTGACGTCGAAACCGGTGGACTGCGCGGCGTACCTGAAAAAGATGTTTAGCGTCATCGAATCGTGGCACACGGACGCCAAGACCGGTTTGGTGGATTACGGTGCCATCTCTCTGGACGATCAGTACGGTGAGTTTGAGGAGGCGACGTGCGAGTTGCGAGCGATTCGTCTGGACGAGGGCGAGTTGGCGAATGAAGATGCGAGAAAGGCTTTTTTATTGAACGTGTACAACATCGGTGTGAAGCACGCATACGCGAACGTCGGAATCCCAAGAACGCTTCGAGAGCGGCTGGCGTTTTACGGGAGCGTGGGATACGTAATAGGCGGTGATTTCTACTCGCTGGACGACATCGAACACGGACTCCTTCGAAGCAATTCGCCGCATCCCGTCAACGTGTTCGGTTCCAAGTACTTTAAAGATGATCGCGCGGCCAAATTCATGCTGTCGAAAAAGGACCCGAGGATTCACTTCGCGCTCAACTGCGGTGCAAACTCCTGTCCGCCCATCAGAGCGTACTCTGCGGAGAAGATTGACTCCCAACTCGAATTGGCAGCCGAGGCGTTCGTCAACGGAACTGTCGACGTGGACAAGGCGGCGTCGCGCGTCACGATGTCCAAACTCCTGAGCTGGTACGCGCGCGATTTCGGATCGAACACGAGAGATGTGCTTACGTTCATCGCCGCGCGCCTGAAGGGTGACTCGCGCGCCGACCTCGAGTCTATGCTCGCCGGCGGTAAGACGCCTCGCGTCGCGTACGCGGAATACGATTGGGGCACGGATTCGGCGCACGTTCGCCCATTCTCGTTCACGCGTTACGTCGGGTGACACGACGTATATATCATAGTCTACCATAGAATTACATTTTGCAGTTACATTTGCGTTTCGCTCAGTCGTCTTCTTCCATATCGTTGTCGTCGCGGTCGAAGCCCCGCTCTCTCGGCGCGGCTCTACGGTGAGGCGACAGATCATCTTCCGAGGGCACGTCTCTCATCGATTTCGCGCTCTGCGAGAGGAACCAACAGTGTCGACTCTGCGCCAAGTACTCCCGACACGAGTTTGTGAATTTCACGTCTGACATTTTCACCAAGGCCCCGTCGCACCACTCGGCGTGTTCCTCAATAAATCGCGAAAAACCGTGTTGCAGGACAAAGGCGTGCGGAAACGCGAGCGCGGGATAGGACGATACGTGATCCCGGCGATCGAGATTTCTCACGTGTCGCCACATGCGCGGCGCGCGTTCGCTGCTAAACTCGCAGTAAAACACGAAAACGATGTTGGCGCTCATCGCCGCGACGCTCGTCAAGAAGGTTTGCACGCTATGAGGGAGGTACATATTTACCGCTCCGCGCACGTGACCGCCCGCGTACTCGTACGGAAATCGACAGTCAATCACGCACACCTCCGGAGCTCCGCTCCCCGACGCGAGTCTGTTCGCCAAGAGCGAACAAAGCGTGCCGCCGTCGATCATGGGCAATCCCAACGCCGCGTCCAGTGCGCTTGGAATCATCGCGCACGGACCCGCCACCGCCGGCGTCGACGGTTCATCCGTCTCCACCCGCTGCGACGCGTCGTATCTCGTGTCTCCTCTCGAAGGCGTGTACCCGTACGTCATGTTTGGCGCGAGCGGTAACTTTTTCGGCGGCGCCGGCGGCGTCTTCATCGTCTTCATCGGCGTCGGCGACGCCATCGGTCGCGACCGCCGCGTCGGCTCGAGCGCGTCCGCCGCGAATATCCCGACGCTCGTCTCCGTCACCGACGCCTCCGCGAGCGCGCGCGCGAACGGCGTCGCAAACACATTCGCCACGTTCGCGTTCGCGTTCTCGTCGCTCCCGATTCTCGTCTTTCGTTTGAGCGTCGGCGTCTCCGTCGACGCGTTCGACGTCCCCGAACCGAATCCGCCATCCAGCGTCGTCCCCGCCCCTTTCGCCGTCGGCGTGTCGAACGCCGTGGACGTGCGCGCGTGCGCGACGCCGTCCCACGCCAGACTCGCGCGCGCGGGATCGGCGGCGTCGACGTCCGTCGTCGTCGACGCTCGCGGGTCGGGTTGGCCATCGTCGGACGCGAACGCGAGCGCGCGTCTCGCCCCGGGCGGCGGCGACGCGAACGAGGCGACGCGCGCGTGACGCGCGCGCTTGGCGTCCATGTCGTCCGTCGCGACGAGGATGGACGCGACCGCGAGGGCGACGCGGGCGGGCGGCGCGAGCTGTCGCGCGCGCGTTCGATTTTTCGCCCCTGGCGTCGTCTTTCGGGCTTTCTCTGGGTCTTGGATACACTTCTAGAATCTCATCATACGGTAAAGTAACTCGTACAGTGTACCGTGTTAACGTGAACAACAGCCAAATGGTCGTCGTGCGCACCGCGTGTGGCGATGTACACCGTGCATATGTCCCTAAATCGCGACACAGTACTTACCTTCTACCCGTATATAGTAAGCACGTACATCTAATAGGAATCGGTCGTCGTTTTGGCTGACGATCGGCCGAAGGTTTCGTCGTCGTCGTCGATCGCGACACGACGCGACGCGCGCGTCGAGCGAGGCGGTGACCGTGTCCGGGACCGAAAGCTCGTCGGTGTGGTTCCCCGCGACGCGCTCGCGACGTCGAGACGGGAGGCGAGACGACGCGCGAGAGGGTTGCGCGCGAGTCGAGAAAAGATCTGCGCCGGACGCCATCGAGGGACGGCGACGACGTCGAGCGCGCGACGCGAGGACGGAGAGCGACGACGCGGTGGGGCGAACCCGTTCGAATAAACGTTTTTGGAGATGTTGGTGGAGGATTTCGTCGTCGAGGGCGACCACGTGCGACGCGTGACGGGGGCTGACGGGAAGGAGTACGTCGAGAGCGAGCACGCGTATCGAAGCTCGAGGGTCGAGCGTCGCGCGGCGACGACGGCAAGGAACGGGGAGGTGAAGGAACGATATGCGTTCGTTCCTGAGGAGCGGACATTTACGATGCAAACGAGGGTGAGCGTGCCAAAGGTGGGAATCATGTTGGTCGGTTGGGGCGGGAACAACGGATCCACGCTCACGGCGGGCATGGTTGCGAACGCTCGCAGGATGACATGGAAGACGAAAGAGGGAGAGATGAAGGCGAATTATTATGGATCGCTCACGCAGTGCGGGACGTGTCGAGTCGGACACTTTGAGGGCGAGGAGGTGTACGTGCCGTTCAAGTCATTGATGCCTCTCGCGAACCCAAACGACGTCGTCGTAGACGGCTGGGACATCAGCGACTTAAATTTGGCGGACGCGATGGAGCGAGCGAAGGTTTTAGAGTATGATTTACAGCGTCAGCTTCGGCCGCTGATGGAGCACATGAAGCCTCGGCCGAGCGTGTTCGATCCAAACTTTGTAGCCGGTAATCAGGCGTCCCGCGCGAATAACGTCATCAAAGGGACCAAGTCTGAGCAAATGGAACAGATTCGCGCCGACATTCGTGATTTCAAGGCAAAGCACGATCTTAATAGCGTCGTCGTTCTTTGGACTGCGAACACGGAGCGATACTCCGAGGTCCGAGAGGGTGTTCACGACACGGAGGAGAATTTGCGAGCCGCCGTCAAGGCTGACGAGGCGGAGATTTCGCCGAGCACGCTGTTCGCGTTGGCTTGCATAGATGAACACACGCCCTTCATCAACGGGAGTCCTCAAAACACGTTCGTGCCGGGCGTCGTGCAGGCGGCGATGCGTCTGAACACCATCATCGGCGGCGACGATTTCAAGACGGGTCAGACGAAGATGAAGTCGGTGCTCGTGGATTACCTCGTCGGCGCCGGTCTCAAGCCGACGTCCATCGTGAGCTACAATCACCTGGGGAACAACGACGGTTTGAATCTGAGCGCGCCGCAAACGTTTCGATCCAAGGAAATTTCAAAGGCGAACGTGGTGTCGGACATGGTGAAGAGCAACGCTTTGCTTTACAAGGAGGGCGAGGAACCCGACCACACCGTCGTCATCAAGTACGTTCCGAACGTCGGCGACAGTAAGAGAGCGATGGATGAGTACACGAGTCGCATCTTCATGAACGGCGAGAACACGATCGTGATGCACAACACGTGCGAAGATTCATTGCTCGCGGCGCCGCTCATTCTCGACTTGTGCCTCGTCGCCGAGCTCTTGACGAGAGTGCGCGTCAAGAGTGACGGCGGAGACTTTCACAGTCTCCACCCGGTAGCCGTGCTCCTCTCGTACTGGAGCAAAGCGCCTCTCGTACCGAACGGTATGCCAGTCGTGAACGCCCTCGCCAAGCAACGAGCCATGCTTGAAAATTTCTTCCGAGCGTGCGTCGGTCTCCCTCCGGAGAATAACATGTTGCTCGAGTATTACGCCGCGAGTGACAAAGACGCGCACGCCTTGATCGCGTGAACTATCCTATTTAAGCGCGAAGCTATCCAACATAGAATATAGAGTATCGTGTGACGATTTGTTTCGTTTCTTGATGTATGCCTCGACATGGATTCGTCGCGGCGCTCGACACGGCGACGCGGTGCATGGGAGACGGGTACGCGCGGGCGCGCGCGCGCATGCTGGCGCATCTCGCGTCCGACGCGTCGACGTCGGCGGCCGCACCTCGCGCGGCGTGGGCGGGCGGCGCGACGACGACGGCAGAGGGTGTGAACGGTGAGGCGCCCGCGACGACGACGACGACGACGACGGCGTCGCCGGCCAAGCCTCGACCGAACGTGAATTTTCTAGGAAACACGATGCGCGCCATCGCGAGCGCGAACGCGAGGATGGATGGGAAGAAACGGACGAGGGACGAGGAGAGCTCAAAGACGGCCGAGGCGGAGACGTTGCAGCGACAGCGACGAGAACGCGAGGAACACGCTCGAAAACGACGGGAGAGGGACGATCGCGTCGAGGTGGTGAAGAAGACGAAACTACGGGGGAAGAAGAAGAAGACGAAGAAGACGGTGGTGAAGAAGACGAAGACGGCGGCGGCAAAGACAGCGGAACGCGAAGAGGGTGAGTTGTCCGACGGCGACTGAGAGAACAAAAATGTTTGTTTACAAGGAGAAAAATGGGTACAAAAAAAGAACGAAATCAATGGCGCCGTGCGATGAATGGAGGTGTGCATCGGGAGAGCGAGCGACGCGCTAGTCCTGGAGACCGAGATTGGCGCACATGGACGCCCACGCTCGGAAACCGTGCGCGTCGATCGGCCGTCTCTTGCCGTCGGGATCGACGATGGTGTCCATGACGTTTCGGAACATGCTATCGCGAATGAATCCACCGGATGCCGACGCGACGTTCCAAAATCCGACATCAATTTCGCTCTGAAGCTGCCCCGGAGCCCAACCCGAGTACCCGACGAAGAGACACAAGTCGCTCGGCGCGAGCGTTCCCGGCCCCGTGAATTTAGAATTCATGAGCGCCAAACTGTCCAGGTCCGTCACGACGTGTATCCCCGGTACGATCTCATCCGTTAACCCCGGTTGCTCTTTCGTCGTCAGCGCGATGACGGAGCGATCGTGCGGACTGGACAATCCCACCGGACCGCCTATGCCGACGACTTCGCTCGAGAGCGCGTTCCAATACAAGTTATTCTTTCGCCTCGACACCTCCGGACACTCCTCCGACAGGGTGGTCGACTTGGTGCGATTGATGATCACTCCCGTCGAACCGTACTCCGTGTGATCTGCGCGGTGCGAATAGAAAGAGTGAGTCATCGTCAGTCTGCCCGCTCGAGTCGCCTCTCGCCGCCTCCCTCGCGTTGCGCGGGCCCATCACCACCTCGAACACGCGCGACGATCGCGACGTCGATCGCGTCTCACCTAACAACAAAATCACCACGTGCGACCAAAAGCTCGCCGCGTCTTCGTCTCTCGCGACGAGAATCGCCCCCTTCTCCGCGTTGACCAACCCGTGCGCCCACGCCACCCCTCCCTCGCCGGCGGCTGCGTCCACGCGCGCCGCGAGCGTCTCGTTCGAGGTCTCTTTCGCGATCAGACGCGCGCGAAACTGTCGCCAATCCATCGCGCGCTCGCCCTCGCGCGCGCGCTCGTCGGCGTCATCGTTCGCGTCTTCGGGACGCGCGCGGCTGGTGGTTAATAACCGTCGCGCATGATTCGCGGCGTCGCGCGCGACGCGCGCGCGAAGACGCGGTGCGGAGACGCGGTGCGCGCTGTTCGCGTTCGCACGCATCGTTCGAGCCGTCGCGAGGGCGTTCGGTCGTCGGACGGCGCGCGCGGACGTCTCGGGACGGCCGTCGAGGGGTCGACACTTTTTTTCTCGACACGCTCGACGAAATAAAGGGCGCGAAGACGCGAGATGCGGTCGCGCGTGGAGCTATGGCGTGAACGCGCGTTACAAATGATGAATAGAGCCCGCGTGAGAGCGAGCTGTGAGGATCAGTGACGTTCAATCTCACCCAGGATGATTTGTGTCGACGGAGAGATTTTACGGAGCTTGTTGAAGACCCAGTACTTGAAGCCGATGTCGAGGGTGACGGGCACGACGGCGACGAAGATGCGAACCGCCATCTCAAACTTGTGGAAATCGAGACCGTAATGCGTGATGATCACCGCTAAGAGTGCCTGCCAACCATCTGACGAGTGATAACCGACGACCATGTCCGCGCCGAGCATGAGAATAAAGGCTTGCGTGGCGGCGTCGAGGCCGATGAATTCGTCGCTAATTTCACCCAGGAGACGCGAAATGTTCGCCTTTTGAAGCGTGACGATGGTCACCGTCGTGACGATAAAAATCATCGAACCAATCGCATTTCCCGTCGCTTGAAACGCCGCTCGCTTCTCGATGGCTTCTAATCGTCGCGCTTCCTCCACCAACAACTCTCGCTCCACGTCGGCGTGCAGACGCCCCGCCCCGCTGATGATTCTATCGTAATACAGTCTCTGTTCAAACTTTTGAATTCCATCCGCCACGTTCTGCCGCTGTTGCATGCTCAGACTTGAATTTAACTTACCCCAGTGCGCCCCCAACCACGGCGTCACCAGGATGCTCTTGACGCTCTGCGCGATCACGAAGGGCGTGATGAAGAGGACCAAAAACGCCCGCCACATTGATCCCAACAACCGCATCCATCGCAGGCGCTCCTGTTCTTCCGCGTCCGGATCGCTATCGTCGAATATATTTTTCAGCGCCGCCTCGATGGCGGACTTTTTCGATTTACTCCTTCCGTTTCCGTTTCCGTTCCCGTTCCCGTTCGCCGTCGACCGGCGGCCCCTCCTGGACGCGTTCGCGTCGTCGCCTCGCGTCGATCGTCTCTCGGCGCTGAATCGCGCGTCTCTGGCGCCGGACGCATCTGAAAGCCCATCGTCGCTCGCGCGCGCGTCGACGCGTCGAGTACGGCGCGAGACGCGCGCGGGGGACGTCGACGCGGCCGCCATCGTCATCGCACGAGGCGACGCGGTCGACGCCGAGCGCGCGCGCGACGCGATGCCGCGTGGAGCGACGGGAACGCGCGCGCCGCGCGCGATGGACGCCATCGCGTTCGACGCGCGTCCCGCGCGGCGCGTGAAGGCGTCGATCGACGCGCGCGCGTGGGAATGAATGCGGTGTGAGCTCGGGGACGCCGGCGGAGGGACGGTGCCGCCGCGCACGAAGAGACGAGCGAGGGACGTGACGACTCGCAAATGCGTCGAAGATGATATTACACGTACTGATACACGATGGGCGAGCGCGTGAGGCGAGCGCGCGCACGATTGAATTTTTGTCGCGTGGCGCGCACGGGCGGACGCTCACCGTTCGTCGACGGCGGCGAGCCGAGCGGCGAACGCTTCGAAATCGTCCGGTGGGTCTCTGCTGAAGTGGAGCTCCTCGCCCGTACGAGGATGGGTGAAACCGAGCGTGCGCGCGTGAAGCATCGGACGATCGATGGTGGTGAGCAACGCCTTGGCGCGTTTCGGATCGAAGACGCCGTATCGCGTGAGCGCACTGACTGCGGATCCACCGCCGCCGCCGTACGTGTCGTCACCGAGAATGGGATGGCCGATGTGTCTCGCGTGCACGCGAATTTGGTGGGTTCGACCAGTCTCGAGGCGCCACTCGACCAAAGACGCGTTTCCGTTCGCCAAAGTCGCGATGACTTCGTAGTTGCTCGCCGCGAAACGTCCTCCACCGGGCGTCACCGCCATTCGAAGACGATCTCGAGGATCACGGCCGATCGGAGCTTCGATGCGCCCTTTGCTCGCGCTCGGCACGCCACTCAAAATCGCGACGTACCTCCGACGCACCTCTCTCGACGCGAACTGATCGCACAGAGAGTTGTGCGCCGCCGCGTCCTTGGCCACCACCATCACGCCGCTCGTCCCTTTATCCAATCTGTGCACGATTCCCGGTCGTATCATCGACCCTCGCGCATTTGAATCCGACGACAAATCGTCGTCATCGTCCTCCTCGTCCTCGTCTGCGATCGAACGCCTCCCCGTGGGCACGATGAGCTCCGGTAAATCGCAGTGTCCCAACACCGCGTTCACCAACGTCCCGCTCGCGTGTCCCGCGCTCGGATGAGTCACCATTCCCGCCGGTTTATTCACCACCAACACGCTCGAATCTTCATACACGATGTCTAATTCGATCCAAGGCTCGGGAGTCGCCTCGCTCGCCATCTCCGGCGCCAACTCGCCCGCGACGACGTCGCCGGGCTTCAACGCTCTCGACGGTTTGGACGCCGTTTTCCCGTTGAGCGTCACCATGCCAGCCTTGATCGCCGCCGCCACGCGCGCGCGCGACGCCGACGCGTCGTCGACATTCGCCGCGACGTACGCGTCCAGTCTGGACGGTTCCACGGACGGTGAATCGCGCGCGACGCGCAATTCAAATCGTACCCCGCCACCGCCGCCATCGCTCACGGCGTCGGCGATCGTCGACCGCGCACGACTCCCCGTGCGGCGGCCGGCGAGAACGCGCGCCACGCGAAGATGCACGGTCGCGCGCGCCAACGCGCGCATGACGGCGACTCGAGACGCCGTCTCGCGCGTGTGTGACGTCGACGAATGCATTCGATTCGACGCAACCACGGGCGTTCGATCGACACTTTCGGACGCAGGCGACGCGACAGACATGGCAGACGGGACGAACGACGCGATGAAGACGCCGGTGACCATCGTCACCGGCTTCTTGGGCGCCGGTAAGACGACGCTCGTCAATCACATCCTTCGAGGACAGCACGGACTTCAGATCGCCGTCATCGAGAATGAGTTCGGCGCCGTGTCCATCGACGACGCCCTCGTGAGCGAAAACATAAAGGAGAAGGAAGATATTATCTCCATGGACAACGGATGCGTGTGCTGCACGGTGCGAGGGGATCTGGTGCGCGCGCTGTTGACGCTAAAGGATCGGAAGAAGAAGTTTGACGCGGTAATCATCGAGACGACGGGACTCGCGGATCCGGCGCCGGTGGCGTTCACATTCTTCATCAATCCGGAGATTGCGGAACATTATCGAATCGATAGCATCCTATGCCTCGCAGACGCGAAACACGTGGCGATGCACATGGAGGAGGAGAAGCCGGACGGGGCGGTGAACGAAGCGGTGCAGCAAGTCGCGTTCGCGGATCGAATTCTGTTGAATAAGATTGATCTGGTGAGCGAAGAGGAGATTTTGGATTTGGAAAAGACGTTAAAGTCAGTCAACGCGAGCGCAGACGTGATCAAGACGACCAACTCGGTGGTTGATCTCAACGTCGTGTTGGGCGTGAACTCGTTCAGCCTGGAGAAGACGTTGGAGACCGATCCGAGCTTCCTCGACGAGAACAAGGAAAACGTGCACAATCTCACGGGCGTGTCCTCTGTCGGCATCGCGGTGGAGGGTGAGCTCGATTTTGCCGCCATGAATGAGTTTATGATGAATCTCTTGCAAGCCAACGCGACGAACATGTACCGATCGAAGGGCGTCTTGTGCTTTGAGGGCCAGGGCGACGCCAAATTCGTCTTCCAGGGCGTGCACGAACAGATCAACTTCGGTCCGGCGGCGACGACGTGGGCTGAGGGCGAACCTCGGGTCAACCGCATGGTGTTTATCGGTCGTAATTTGGATCGCAAGGCGCTCGAGGCTGGTTTCAGAGGATGCCTCGCCAAGACGACGTGACGCGCCGACGCCGACATCCGCGCGCACACTTAGCCATTCAGTGCGTTTTCGCACCGATCAAAACACACACACACACATACGCACATCAGTTGGCGCGTCCATCGCGCATTCAAAAGTACATTACACGTTTAAAAACATAATACACACAAACGTCGACGCCGCGTCGTCTCGGAGAAAGAAAACGCCGCGACACACATCGACGCACCCTCATCCACGCGCCATCGATCGACGCTCGACGACGACTCGTCATGTCGACGCACGAACTCGCGTCTTCGCACCGGTCGCGCGCGCACGCGTCCCATCGACGCTCGCGCGCCTTCATCCGACTGTTTTTGTCCTCGACTTTGATTTTAGCGCCGAGTCTGCGCGCGAGAGGGAGACTCTTGGACGACGACGCGCCGTGCGACGCGTGCGCGTGGTCGGACGACCTGGCGCGACACAATGCACCCGTTGATCTCGTTCGAGTCGTGTCGCGCGTCGAGGCGGAATACGCGGGATGTGGACTCTCGGAATTTTTTGAGCGCGTTCGATACGACAACGCGACGTTCGATTTTATCGTCGCTTTCGAAGCGCGCGAACGGGCGTGCGCGATGACAAACGCGTCGCTCTCGTCGCGAATGAACGCGTTGGCGCCGGCGAGGCGGATGCTTTGGCACGCGGAGATGCTCGAGAGACATTTGAGCGTCTGTCGAACGAGAGACGAATCGACGGCGCGGTTGCGAGAGATGGCGAGCGAAGCGCATCGCGTCGTCGCGTCTGGATCATGTTTCGAGGCGACGACAAGAATATTGACGACGGATTTCTACGATAGAGGGGGCGGTGGCGTTCGCACGCTGGCGGAGGACGTTCGACGGAATTTATATCGCGAATTAAACGCCGTCGACGCGGGATCCATGATGTACATCGAGCGCGCGTTCATCTCGAACGAGACGTTGGCGCGCGCCGTTCCCGTGATATTCGCCGCGTTCGACGCGTGTCGGACCGAAGGGCGATTCTGGTCCTCGCCCGTTCCCGAGGACGCGTTTGAAGCGTTGCGCGCACACTATTCGACGTTGGATTTTCTTCTGACGAGATCTCTCGTCGATCGAGAGGCGAGCGGCGCTCGAACATTCGCATTCCTCGTCAACGCCGCCTACGACGCGCTTCGCGACGCCGATTCGTGCTCGGAGAGTCAAAAGACGCTTCCAGGTCGATTTTTCGTGAGCGACGTGTTCGACGCCATCTTGAGCGAGCTCGCTCGCGAGTGCGGCTTGGCCTTCGTGGGCTTGCGATTCCTGGACGAGTACACGAGAGGACAGGGCAGTCGCTTAATCTCTCACGAGCTCCGATCCATCGCGCGATACGTCGCCGCCTGCGACGACGCGAACGCGACGTCGGCCAAATCGATGCTCTTCGCGCTCAACGAGGGAGCTGTGTCTGCGTTAATAGCTGGACTCGATGCAATTCACGCCTCGCTCGTTGGATGCCGCCGAGGTCGACGAGATGAGACGACGGCGGGTCGAGTGGCAGCGGGTCTTCGAAACGCGCTTCAACGACTCCGCGAAGGAGGATGTTACTTTGCGAGCGAATCTGGAGTCGCGGCGTTGTTGGTGACGCGTGCGACTCGCGAAGCCGCGGACTCGACATCGTCTCAATGGTCGTCACCGACGACGCCGACGACGCCCGTGCGCACGCAAACGCCCACCGTATCGTCCATGATTCTCACCGCCGCGCTCACCGCATCCTTCATCACCGTCGCCGCTCTGATGATGTGGACGGCGCTTTGCGCGTGCCACCGACGATGGTCCGAGTCGTCGGCGACGACGCCGCTCTCACAGCCGCACCGAGCGCGCGAAGGGCGGTACCAAAAGTTCTTCGACGATATCGACGAGTCAACCGAACAACGCGACGAATCGTCTGTCGCCGCCGCCAAGGCACGCTCGCCCACGACGGAGCGTCGCCGCGCGCGCCGAAGCTCCTTTTGCCTCGCCGACGCGCCCACCGTTCGCCGAAGCAAATCGCTCGAACCGAACGCGCACGCGCACTTCTCGTAGACCCGACCGCGCGCGCGTCATCCATCCATCCTTTAAGCGCAAACAACCATGACCACCATTTTGGGGTAGTAATATGTTCTTTCATCGGTTCCCGTACGTAACATCCACCCGTCATCCATCCGTCGCCGTCCCGGTTCCGTCGGCGTCGGCCCGCAGCGCGTCCAGACGCTCCTTGTTCCTCTTCGCGATCCTCCGTCTCGCCACCTCGCGCTCGCGTTCGGACATCTGCTCCCAATTCGCGATTCGACTCAGGCTTCCGCTCGCGCTCACTGCGTCGTCACTCCGTCGTCAGTCGTCGGTCGGTCGAGCGGTCGGTCGAGCGTCGAGACGTCGCGCGCACCGACGATGGGACCGAGGTGATCCATGCGAAGCGTCCCGCCGGACGACGCGTCGAGTCGGGGGATCGCATCGTCGTCGGCGTCGGCGGCGTTCATCGCCGGAAGGGCGCGAGGGGCGGCGTCGGCGTCGGCGTCGACAGTCATGATGATGAAGTGAAATGAAATGAGACGCGGCGACGACTGGCGACGTCAGTCGGCGTCGCGCGCGCGACGCGGCGGTCGCGATGCGAGCGCGCGCGAGCGCACGCGAGCGATGGACGGTGTCGTTGGCGTCGTCGTCGGGGTCGTCGGCGACGGGCGTGGATGACGACGATGGTTTCGAGAGAGTCTTGGCGCGCGTTCGAACGAATCTCGACGCGAGCGCGCGTCGAGGCGCGCTGGGGACGGAGGAGGGCGAGGGTGAGACATGTTTCGCGTCGATGATGTCGTCGAGGAGGCGCAGACGCGAGGTGACGACGAGGGAGACGCAAGTGCGCGCGCCGTTGCGATTTCGGCTCGGCGTCGACGCGGCGGGACGCGCGGACGCGCGGTTCGATGTCGTGCGAGTGGACGCGGGCGAACGCGCGATCGAGGAGGACGAGAGGTGGTGCGCGCGGGGCGGTGGGGCGAGAGGGGCCGGAGCGATGAGACGGGTGGGGGCGTGGCTGGCGAGCGGCGACGCGCACGGGCTCGCTGCGGCGTTGTGTCTGCAGGTGGCGTTTCCGGAGACGATGCGCCGGGTGCATCGATTCGGCACCGCTGTGGGAGTGTTGAGGATGACGCTAAAGCACACGGAGGGGAGACCGGGACTCGGGGCGCTGGACGCGCCGGTGGTGGTGAGCGCGACGAGGGCGTCGATGGCGACGAGAGCGCTGTCGACGGGCGCGCGATGGGTGTGTCCGAAGCTGTACGAGCACGCGACGGCGGCGACAGCGCTGATGAGCGTCAAGGTGTTGTTCAAACAGCCACCGTGGTTGTACGGACTCGCGCGGGCGGTGAGTGGGAAAAAGGGTGAGATGAGCGAAGACGAGAGGATCGCGCTCTGGCATGCGCGGTATCGCTGGGCCGCGCTTAGATTAGCGAAGCACATACCGAGCGATCCGGTTCAAACGATCGACGCAGCCCCCCTGATGGGACTCATGGCTTTCATCGAAGGACTTTCGATGCGTCGCGGAAACTTGAACGTCATCGAGGGAAGCAATGGATCGTTTTCGATGAGTTTTGCCGCGTCGGTGAGCGACGCACGGAGAGCTCGTCGTCGTAAATCGTTTAGTTCGAAGCGAGCGATCAAAGAGGAAGGGAGGATTCAACCGAGCGACGTACTTTGTTTAGCGCGTGTGGTGTCGGTGCGAAGCGACGACGCGAGCTTGTGCCCACGAATAGCGGCGTCCGAGGAGGACTTTTCGCGACAAATTGTCCTCGCAGGAGACGCTGGAGGCGAGAGCGTCGAGCTCACGAACGGCGCGGATGAAGACGCCGACGCGAACATTTGGCGAGACGACCAACTCGTATCTGCGTCTTGGTCCACGAACGGGATGTCCATCGCGCTCATGATTCGGGCTATGTACCTCTTCGTCACGTGGTTACCGGTGCTCACCATCACTGTTCCGGTGTTATTCCTGAGCGGATTCGTCCCCCATCCCGTGAGTTCGACGATGCGTAAGCGCGCATGGGCGACACTTCACAGCGCGATCGCGCTATGTGGCGCAGCTTTCATCAAATGGGCGCAGTGGGCGAGCACGAGAGAGGATGTGTTTCCGAAAGATTTGTGTCGGCAGCTCGAACAACTTCATGACGACGCCCCGCAACACTCTCACAGACAGACGATGCGCATATTAGCGGCAGAATTAGGCTGCGATCCGAACGCCGTGTTCGAACACTTCCCAAAGAAGCCTTTAGCATCCGGTTCGGTCGCACAGGTGTACAAAGCGCGTTTGCGCAAGGAGGTGGCCGCTGTGTGCTCGGCGCTGGCGCGGCCGCGAAGACTCGATTTGAACGAGGACGGAACGCTCGACGTCGCCGTCAAGGTTAGACACCCCAACGTCGCAAAACGAATATTCCTCGACTTTCAAATATTACGAGCCGTCGCCGGAGTGGCGGACGCGCTCCCCGCGCTCAAGGGCATGCAGTTGAAGAACACGTTGGGACAATTTAGTCACACCATGACGGCGCAGACGGATTTGCGCAACGAGGCTGATCATCTCTTGAAGTTTACTCACAACATGATGGACGAAAGTCAGATCGCGGCGCCACGGCCTTTACCTGGCTTCGCCACGGAGGCTGTCTTGATCGAGACGTTCGTAAAAGGGGACGGTTTGGGCGGCGCGATAAAAAACAAATCGTCGAGAAACTCGGAGCTCTGTTCGCTCGGCGTGCACGCGTATTTGCTCATGTTGCTTCGCGACAACTTTATACATCAAGATTTACATCCTGGGAACATTCTATACAGCGTGGAAGACTCACGGACGGGTAACGATGGCCGCGTGAAGCTCGAGCTCATAGACTTCGGGATCGCGGATGAGTTGCCGCGCGCGGTTCGAAACAAATTTCTTGGATTTTTGTGCTTTTTGTTGCGAGGCGAGGGCGAAAAAGCGGCTGACGTCGCCTTGACATGGGACGCGAATCAGACGTGCACCGATCGATCGGCACTTCGTCGAGACATGGCTCATCTCGTTGCCACAAAAGGGGACATTTTCACTCAGAGAGTCGACCTGGACGGTCTCTTGAAGGATGTCATGCAACTTTTCCGCAAACACGCCGTGAGTATAGACGGTATTTACGCCTCTCTGGTCGTGTCACTGTGCGTCTTAGTCGGTTTCGCGACGAGCTTAGATCCGGATATTAATTTGTACGAAGTCGCCGCGCCGTCTGTCATGGCGTTCGCGCTCACAGGAGACGTCATCGGTCGCTTATTCGAGGGATAGTCGCCAGCGTTGTTTGATTTTTAGATGCGTGTGTTATTTGTAGTGGCCGTAGTGTAAAAAAGCTTAAAGCGTTTCTTTTTAGTTTAAGCGAGCGTGCGTCGCGCGATTCGTGCCTCACACGGACAGAATCATTCTACGAGGATCTTCCACCGATTCCTTGATTGATTTCAAAAACGTCACGGCTTCTCTACCGTCGACGAGTCGGTGGTCGTACGTCAGCGCGACGTTCATCATCGGCCGAGCGACGATGGCGCGATCGGGACCGACGCACACCGGTCTCCACACGATGGAGTGCATCCCCAAGATTGCGCTCTGCGGTGGGTTAATGATCGGCGTTCCCGTGAGAGAACCGAAGACGCCTCCGTTTGAGATCGTAAAGGTACCGCCCGCCATTTCGTCGATGGAGAGCGACCCGGCGCGCGCCTTTTTACCAAAAGCGGCGATGGATCCCTCGACGTCGGCAAAGCTCATCTTTTCGCAGTTTCTCAGCACGGGCACGACCAAACCTTTCGGCGCACTCACCGCGACGGAAATGTCGACATAATTTCTATACACAATCTCATCGCCGTCGATGATGGCGTTGACGGAGGGTTCCTCTTGCAACGCCTTGGCCGCGGCCGTGACAAAGGTGCTCATGAAACCCAACTTGACGCCGTGTCTCTCTAAAAACGCATCCTTATACTCGGCGCGCATCTGCATGACGTTGGACATGTCGATCTCGTTGAACGTCGTGAGCATGGCGTACGTGTTTTGGGAACTTTTCAGACGCTCGGCGACGCGAAGACGAAGACGAGACATTGGCACGCGCGTCTCCGTGCGCGCGCGAGCCGCGGACGCGCCTGCGCTCGGCGTCTCGCTCGGCGTCTCTCTCGCCGGGTCTGCGGGCGTCGGCGCCTTCTTCGTCTCCGTCGTCGTCGCCGCCGCCGCCTCGGCGCTCGGCGCCGCCGCGCCTGCGGTCGCGCGCTTCTCCGGTCCCGGTCCCGGCGCCACGACGGCGACGCCTCGTCCCACCGCCACCGTTTCCCCTTCCGTCACCAACACCTCCGTCACCGTTCCACTCGTCGACGCTCGAACGTCGATCGTCACCTTATCCGTCTCGATCTGCGCGATCACCTCGTCCATCGCCACCTTTTGACCCGGTTTCACGAGCACGGCGGCGACGGCGCCCTCCGAAATCGAATCCCCCATCGACGGCACCTCCACCGTCGTCGGCGGTCCGCTCGCCTCCTTCTCCTCCTTCGGTTCCCTCTTCTCCTTGGCCTTCTTCCCGGCGCTCGGCGAGACCGTCATCACCGTCTGTCCGACCGTGACCGTGTCCCCCTCTTTCGCGCGCACCGCCGTCACGCGTCCCGCGCTCGGCGCGCGCACGTCCACCGTCACCTTGTCCGTCTCGATTTGCGCGACGACTTCGTCCATCGCCACCTCGTCACCGACGGCTTTCATCACGCTCGCGATCGATCCCTCGGTGATGGAATCACCCATGGACGGCACCTCGATCGCCTGCTCGGGCTCGGACGCGGCTGCGCGCGCCGCGACGTACGCGCGTCTCGCCGGCGAAGGCGAGCGCAAAGGCGCCATCGTCGTCGTCATCATCATCGGCGGCGTCGCGCGCGCGTGAAGCGAGCGGTCGACGATCTGCGCGCGAAAAAAAGTGAGCGCGAGAGATGGCGTCGCGGACGTCGTCAGTCTTCGAACGCGCGAACGCGCATCGTGCGCGTGAATTCTCTCGACGGTTGATTTAAAATTTCCAACGACCGCGAGGGGCGACGACCGACGCGCACCTCGAACGTCGGCGCGGACGCGGAGGAGGAGGCCGAGGCGAGCGGTCGAGACGCGCGCACGCGTCGCGCGGCGTCCGCGGCGACGCGAGCGAGACGAGACGCGCGCATCGTCATCGGCGGCGATCACGGCGATCGCGGCGACGAAGACTGACGCGTCGGCACGTCTCGACGCGCGCGCGAGGTCGAGCGAGCGCGCGACGCGGCGAGCGCGGAGACCGTCATCGCGGCCACGCGCGCGGGATTCGTCGGACTCGGACGATTCGGCCCGCGCGCGGCGCTCGAGTTCGCCGAGGCGGGGTGGAACATCTCGGCATCGCACGCGTTTCCAACCGAACGCGAATGCGTGTGCCATCCACGTCGTGATGCGGTTTCGGCGGTCCGTGCGTTCCTCGCGATACCCGCGCGCTCGGCGCGCGCGCGCGCGCGGTGGGCGTCGACCCGACCATCCGCGACGCGACGCGACGGTCACCGTCGCCGACGGGTCCGCCGTCGTCGCCTCGGCGACGCGCGCGCGCGGCTGAGCGTTCGAGCGCGAGGTCATCGGCGTCGAGAAGACGACACCGTCCGCGACCGTGGGCGATCCGCGCGGTGGTTACGAAAAGTGAGCGCGTCCCATCTCGCGCGCTCGCGCGTCTACGCGCACTATTCCATCGCACATCCAACCGTTCATCCATTCTTTCATCCATCCGCTCGAATCGTATGAACGCCTCGAACGCCTCGCGAGTCTCCGGCGCCCCGACGGCCGACGACGACCACAGAACGCGGCGGTCGCGCGTCGATCGCCGCCGCGCGCGCGGTGAGTGTGCGACGCCGATGCCTAAAAAACGAGAGGAAACCGTCCCTCTCCTCGCGAAGGAGGTCGACGGCGTACAGGACGCGTTGGAGCGAGGCCACGAGACAACACCAAATGCGTGGCGCGGTGGTATCGCCGCGTTCGTAACTGCGGTGATGTGGTTTTGGATGAACATCGCGAACAACATCGCGCTGCAAAACTTTCGAGACGATATGGGATATGACGCGACTCGAGGCGACGGGATCAGCGCGAGGTTGCGCACGATGACGTTTGTGACGACGACGCAAATGTTGATCGGTACGGCGGCGGTGCTCGGTGTCAAGGCACTCTCGCGGAAGGGTGAATCGCTCGGGGAGATGTGGCGGGGAACGACCATGTTGAAGTTGGCGCTCGGTGCTCTGCACTCCGGAGGGTCGTTATTCACGAATAGCGGGTTTATGTTTGCGAGCGCGTCGTTTGTGCAAGTCGTGAAACTCGTGGAGCCTTTCGAGATGCTCATGTTCGACGCCTCGCTGAAAAACATGCTCGGTCGGCCGACGGTGATAAACGTGGGGGTGTTGCTCTCGGTGTCCATGGTGGTGGCGAGCGCCATTTTGCTCGCGCTGCAGGGCACCGTCGACGCCAAGAGAGTCGACGCCGTCGTCTTCGCCTTCCTCTCGGGTCTGTGCATCACGTGCAGGATCGTGTTGCAGAAAACCTTCAGATTAGCGAACGAGACGAAGATGACCGATATAGGTTGCGTCATCGACGAGTACCTATCGATGACGTTTTGCGCGCTGTTGACACTGCTCGGTCTGTTCACGTGTCAACTCGCCGCGGCTTCTTCGGATCGACTCGACGATCTTTTCGTTGCACTCGAGTATTTTCGCGTGGAATTGATTCTCTTCCACCCACTGTACAACTTCTTCTCCTTGATGACTCTGACGTTTGTCGCGTCCATCACGCACTCGCTGTTGAATGTGTCCAAGCGCGTCATCGGTTTATTGATTACGCTCGTGTGGTTCCACGAACCTGTGACGCACAGAATCATGATCGGCATCGTAGGTGCCTTCGTGGGCGGTGTTTGGTTCACGTTTGAGAAGCGATACGCGGCACTCGAGACGAGTCGCAGCTTCTGGACGATAGAGCTCTTGCGATGGCGGCGGCCGAGTGGCGGCAGAGGCCGCGGTATTTCCTAGCGATATTCTGTACAATACAACAAATTATTTCGGGTTGACGCGCGCGACATGTCAGTGTTCGGCGGTGGACTCGACGACGATCTCTCCGATGACGACTTCCCGCGCGTCATTGGTCGCGGTTGCGTGTCGTTTACGTCTCGTCTCGCTTCGATGACGCTTGAACGCCTCGGCCAACAACTCGCCCAGCGGTTCGTGTAAATTCTCCTCAGACGCGATGACGACGGGTAATCTCGGTAATCCCTGCGCCTCGATGGCGCTCACGACGACCGCGATTTCACCGAGATCCAATCCACTGAACACCAACGCGCGATGGCTTCCGTATTCGCCGCCTCGCGCGTCGGCGTCCCTTCGCGGCGACTCCCAGTCTGGTTCCTCGGTTCGACACACCTCATCAAGGCTCATCCACGCGTGTTCCGCCCTCGCAGGGATGACGGGAACGTCGTACCCACCGAGTTCATCGATCAACACGCGCACTCGAGGCCACTCCTCTGCGCGAAATCCCACGAGTGCCACCGCCGGCAGTCCCGCCGGAATGCTCGCGCCGTCGGCGTCCTCGCGTCCACTCCCGTACGCTGCGACGCCCAATATCTCCGCCTCCATCTCCTCGCTCAGATCGCCGTAGACGAACTCATCGTCCGAGTATCTCTCCCACGCCTCGTCGTCGTCGCGCGCGTCCGTTTCCGCGTCGTCGCCGGCGTCGCCGGCCCGCGTCGCCGGCGCCGACGTCATCCCCTGCGCATCCCTCTTCGCGCCCTCGTGACGTTCTGCCTCCATCGCGGCATCCATCATGCGATACAGCCACGGATCATCTCCACGACTGTCTTCCGAGGCGCGAATCGTCGTCCGCGGCGTCACTCCTCGCACGACGCGTTGACGTCCCGCCGCCGCCGCTCGTCGATGAAATTCACGCGAACTCGACCGTTGCGTCGTCGCCGCGCGCATCGGCGCGACGCGCGACGTGCGGGTACGGACCGTTTTCATTTTCTGGGCGACCGCGTTCGGTTTGGCGCGCGCGAGCGTGTGATTACAAAGACGACGCGAGACTACGAAGACTTGTCGCCGACGGCGCCGACGACGACACGAAGAGAAAACTCCAAAACGCGAATCGGTAAGAGCAATACGTTTAACGGAAAGGGCAATCTGAACCCGTACATGACCTGAGACCAGAATCCACACATCGCGAGGGTGAAGACGGCGAGATTGAAGGCGGCGCTCTTTTCGTCGACGGCGTCTCGCGCCAGGTACCGATGGCGCACGAGGTAGCCGAGCGTTCCTCGCGCAAAGAGCTGCGCACCTCGCGTCGCGGAGTGATAGGCAGATATGGCTTGCTGCACCAACCATGCGGCAATGATTCCAACGAGTTTACACGCGAATCTGACGCCCGGACCGACCCATTTCTGATACTCTTTCGGCGCGCTCATCATCAACGCCGGCGTGAGATTTTCGTCTACGATGTTGTGCACGATGTCACCCACCGCTACTCCCAGCGACACGCACGCCGCAAAGTGCACTCGCAGCGTCGCCACGACCGCCACAAATCCCATGTATATCGCTCCCACCGCATCGCTCACTTGTTCGGGATCCACCGCCTTGGCGACGACGCCCGCCTTGCGCAACACCAACGCCTTCGTCGTCAGCTCTCTCGCGTCCGGCACTCCGTTCCCATCTTCGTCCAACTCGTCGTCTTTGGCGTTCGCCACGTGTGCTGCTTCAACGTTTCGCCATATGATCATCAGAGCATCGCGCGTGGACGCATATCCCGTGATTCTGTACGCCTCCACCGCCGCCGTGAGCGTGGCAAAGTACCCGCCGAAGAAACACAAGAGAAATCCAACGATCGCCGGTCCGAACTCTTGCGGGTGGTACGGTTGGAGCGCGATCCACGTCCGGCGCGCGAAGGCGATGGATGCGGTGACGTAGGGCTCGGACGTCGTCGCGAGACGACTCGCGGCGACGAGGGCGGGCGCCGCCTTGTCCAATACCGTTGGAAGCGTCGACGCGACGGATGCGGTGGTGATGGTCGTCGCGGACGTCGGCGGCGGCGCGGACGACGACGGCGAAGAGGGCTCTGCAGGTGGTTTGGACGCCTTGGTGGCTCTGAGCTTGCGAGAGAAGACGGTCATCCCGTGGGAGGTGAGAGGCGAGGTGTGGCGCGAGCGCGCGACGAAGCGCGAGGAGCGACGTTGCGCATTTTTCGTTGCGAGTCGTAAATGGAGACTAGAACCTAGAGACTATGCACGCGGTCGAGTTGGTGGAGCGCGCGGGGCGATGCGTGAACGACGCGTCATCGACTACGACGACGACGACGACGACGGGAGGCGTTTTTTCAGCAAGATTCGGCGTTTTCCCAAGAGACCTCCGAGACCGTACCACCACGGATCTTCGCCGACGGCAATGTAGCCTCGCCGTTCATACATCGCACGCGCGTTCGGATTGTCGCGGTCGACGTGGAGCCACAGGTGGTCGTATCCCCAGAGACGAGACGCGCGTTCGCATTTGAGCAACATCGCGCTGGCGACGCCTCTCCCTCGAGCGTCGGCTCGAACGGCGACGTTGCTCACGTACGGCACGCGAGGTTTGGACGTTGGAAATGGTTCTGGTAACAACGCCTCTGGCGAGCACACGCGCAGACTCGCACTTCCGACCCAAGAATCGCCGGCGAGACGGACGCTGTCTTTGTCCTCGCCACCTTTTTCCTTTGACGACGCGAATCGGGAAACCAACGTCAAGCACTGCGACTTTTCTCGCAATCGCGCGGTCGTCGCATTCTCTATACCACGCGTCTTCATCATTCGCCTCTCTTTGCTCGCCTTTCTCTTCTCTTCAATCTGGTGCTTCGTCAGGTGCGTCAACTCTTTCCTAATCGAGTTGGCGTACGACGCATCCAGCACCTCTCGCACCCTTCCCACCACCCCCTCCAATCCGTCCGCATCCGCGCTCGAGCGCTCGAACCATACCGCCGCGTCGTCCGCGGTCGCTCTCACCTCCTTCTCGTCTCGTCCTCGGCTCGCGCTCGTCTCGTGCGCGAACGCGTCGCCGCACACTCTCGCCAACGCGTCCACGTGCGCACTCGTCGTCGCTACACGCGTGAGCACGACAGACGCGCGCGGTGTGGACTCGAACGCATTGAGCGCATCGTCCTCGTTCGTCGTCGTCGCGCTCGCGGCACGACATCGCGCGCGCGAATTCGTCCTCCCCACGTTGTCGACGGTGGTACTATCCACGCGCGTTCTATGCCACCCGGGTGACTTGAACGCCGTTGCGGCGCATAACGTGCGTGATATCCGGGTAGAAGCTGGATGACAAGGTGCATCGGAAACAGGTCGCACGGAGAAAGACATCGGGGTGTGTACCGTCGCGTTTTGTTGTGCTGGCAAACTTTCTGTGAAGATCCCTTGCACCTAAACCCTAACCCAAGGCATGAAAATGAGACTTCCCGAACAGTCACAGAAAATGAGACTTCCCGAGTCACAGACAGAGATTAAATAAGGTACTCCCGGGTGTGGATTCTTCTTGAGTCATGAACGGTGAGTGAAACCCGGTAGATCATGGCGTGAAAGCCAAAATCCACGCCGCCACTCAATACGGGGATCGAACCCGCGACCCTCAGCTTAGGAAGCTGACACTCTATCCACTGAGTTAATTGAGCGTGCGAGCTCGCGAAATTCGCTTTATTAAGTAGGAAAGGCTGACGGCGATTTCCTACTTAATGTCGAAATCGCACGGACGGGTACGGTAGACACTGTGGCCGAGTGGTCTAAGGCGCCAGGTTCAGGTCCTGGTTCGAAAGAGCGTGGGTTCAAATCCCACCGGTGTCAAGCTAGCTGTCACGTTGGTTACCCTCCCCGTACCCTTTTGCACTTCTTTTCGCACTGCGTCGCGTCCGTCCGCACGTCTGAACTAAGGCAGCGGCGTACGCGCCTACTGAGAACATTAGTTGACGGGCCCTGGGGGAAGCTAACCGTATGCACAAGAGGCGGAAAACCGCTACTTGTCAGGTACAGAAAACGAATGGAACGCTTAACCCACGTTTGTTTGAGACAGCGTTCGTGGAGAAGAAAAACGATGAATATGAGACGTCACAACCATATAAGCATGTACTTCTGAAAGAAGTTTGTGAGGATAGATTTCTAGCACAAGTTCTCAGAGAATTAGAAACTCATGTGACGTTAAGTTTCAAAGAAACCGACTTGTTCAAGGTCCTCCAGTCGGTAGACTTGGCCAGTTTAGACACTATTGAAGGACGAAAGAAATGCGCAAATCTAGCGAAGTTTAGAGATGCACTTTACAGTGAAACATTTCGTAGAGTCGTAGAACGGATGACCGGTTGCCCATCTCTCGACGCACGAGTGGACTGCTCGTGTAACGTCTATCCACACGGTGGACACCTACTTTGTCACGATGACGTTATCACGACACGCTGTATCTCGTACATCATTTATCTATCAGATAATCAAGAGGAATGGACAGCGGATGATGGAGGCGCACTAGAGCTTTACCCTGTTTCCAATGTCGTACACGCTACCCCAAGTGTCCATCCAACAAAGAAAATATTACCGTTGTGGAATACTATGGTATTATTTCGTGTTCAAGCAGGACAAAGTTTCCATGCTGTACAAGAGGTTTTCACGAAGTACAAGTCCAGAGTATCCATTTCGGGATGGTATCACGTGGTGACACATTCATCAAGTGCAACTCGAAATGCAAGTGCTCAGGCACTTGTTCGTGGTATGAATGCATACACAGAAACCACACATACCAATATTGAAGTAAAACTGGCGAATACACGTATATTTATGGAAAACAAGTTTTCCCCGACTTTCGGATATGAGGATCGAGTTTTTCTTCGGGAGTGGCTAAATGATGCTTACCTTGACGTAAGTGGAATGCTGCAACTAAAACAGCAGTTTTGCGAAGAGGGTATAATAGTACTTGGTGAATTTTTGAACGATAAAATTGCGGAAATTCTACGAGAGAAAATCAAGCAGAATATAACTGACGGAATTGAGTGTTTAGATGAATCGAGCAGTACAAGATGGGTTACGTGTGGACCCCCACACATCCGCCGTTTCCTTCGATGCTGCCGTGAGGAGACCAAACAAGAGCACCATACTGAATTGAGTAAACAGTCTATGGATTTCTCAAGTGTTCTGACTACAATATGTGATCGAGTGTTCAACTCAAGTTCGTTTGGAAAATGGCTGGCAAGCGTGGCTGGTACAGATCTAAGACTTACACAAGGGCAAGTTCGATGTTTTCGTCCTGGTCTTGATTACACCCTGGCGATACAGAACCCAACTTCAGGCAGTGGACAATTCTCACTTAATCTATGTTTTGTGAACGATTTTGGAAATGATGACAAGAAGTCTTGGTCTAGTGGCGATGTGGGAGGCTACTTGTGTCACATGAAGACGAAACCATCCAAGATAGACACACCAGCTGAAGTGTACACGGAAGAGACCGAGGAAAAAGTATCATCCGTTGATGCGACGTTCAATGCTCTGACGATCATCAAAGAGGACGAAAACAGCGTCAATTTCATCAAATATTTATCACAATCTGCCCCTAGTTGCCGTTGGGATATAACTTCGAACGCAATGTGATGCTGCTTTAACGCAGCAAAATAATGTAATAGATGAAAATAGAGCCTATTTTTCTGAAACACAGGCGGTGGAAATTCAATTCATCAGCCTCTGGTTAAGAAATCTATGTGCAAGAATATCAGCAACTGACATTCGCGTTTCCCTTGGACATACAAGCGAGTCAACAAGTTCCCAGCCAGCGTTCCTATCTGCACTAAGCAGAGCCAACTCGTCACTGGTACACTGACAGGCCCCTCTACACGCAGAGAAATCAAGTTTACAACGTTCAAGCTCGAGCACGAACGCTTTTAGATTTTCTTTGTCGCGCAGAGCTTTGGAGAACAGCTGCAATAAGATGATTCCTACACTAAAAGCATCAAAACGATCTGGCTTATATTGTTCCCACAGTAGAGGCATACTCCCTTCCAGCGGTTCAGGTGCACCTTCAGGGATAAGATAATTCTCACACTGTGCGCTGAACAGCGGATCCGCAGGCCCCGCTCCGGAGTAATAGTTTATGGAAGTCTTTAAACAGCTAGCAGATGCCCCAAGATCAATGAATATCGGACCCTCATCTGTCAGTAGAATATTCTCAGGTTTGACATCACGATGAACTACTCCAATGGAATGAAGTTTTGCCAATTTGGACGCCAAAGTACGAATGAACACTCTGATTATGTCAATTTTCTTCGTGTCTGGAGAAAGACTACAAGTGCGGCTCAGACCTGTGAGCAACGTTCGTTCATCAGCATAGAGTGACGCCAGAGTCTGAAGCCCTTGAAATCGCCACATCAGCCATAAACCTGCGCTTAATGTACCGTTGTAAATCTGACCTTCACTACGAGAGTCTATTTCGCAACAGCCGAGAAATGACGCGCATGTTTCTTTTGCATTCCTATGTACGAACTCATTTATTTCGAGTTCAGCGTCCAATAAGTCGTCAGCCCAGAGGACATTTTTCCGTGATGTTTTCAGTATTACCTTCTCGCCTTTCCATGTTCCCAGAAAGACTAACCCGAAGTTACCTTGGTTGAGTGGACCGTTTTTACTCACTCTAATATCATTTGGGACTACTCCAAACGTCCGTCGCAGCACTTTTTTTCCAGACGTTCGCTCGTTTCGCTTTCTCTCCCAATACGCGACTTCAGCAGAATCAGCAGAGTCAACAGAGTCACCTATTTCACGCTCCAACCGTTTAAGTTCGATGCGTATTTCTTTTTTATTTGCAAGAAGTGACATTAATTTGTCGAAATCCATTTCCTCGCAGTTTATTATTTCTCCTTGTGCTTCAATCACAGAGAACACATCACCGACTTCAACTTCGCCACTCTTATCAGCTGCTCCTCCTGCGACAATCTCTTCGACGTAAGCCCCTTTGTCGTGCTCACTGGCGAGTATTAAACCTAACGGGGGGCTGAGTTTCACAACAATTATCTTGTGTGTGGAGCATGCCCGTGTGTTTCTCGCGTTCGTGTTCGCGTCGCTGTTTCGTTTGCAGTGGGCTCCCCGTTCGCGCGAGCAACGTTTGTTGAGTAGTATGGACTGGATGCACGCACTCGAAAACGACATGGAGCGGACTTATCAACCAGCGGTGTGCTGTGCTCAGTACTTTTGAATCCGAGCCGACTTGATCGCGTGAAGTGCGGGAACAAAAAATGGCGGCCTTCTCTTGGTTCACTGCTGGTGTGGGTGTGCCCCTCAAGTCCCCTTTTCTCAAGAAACTGGTCCGAAGGATACTTTCAGTAGCTACTGTATCGCATAAATCACATCACATTAATTGTAGTTACAATTTTCTAGGGGTTAAACAATTTGAAAGTAAAGAGAAATCACTCTACTTGAGCAAATACTCCTCTTCAAGGTATTGCACAATATCATCACTCTCGAACAGGCTGACTTTGGTGTTCGGGTCTTCAAGATACGGAACTTGGAACTCAAAGGGAGTTCTACGTTGAAGCGTATCCCTCCTTACACTACCTCTGGCACAGGGACGAAGCACGTAAGGTATTTCCAACTGGCAAAGCTTCTTGCGCACCAAAGTACAAAACGGGCTTGCCTCGTATGCCCACAGTTCCAACGGTAGACGTGGTGACCTCGATGGAGACGCGTAGTGAGACTCTATCCTTGAGTTGCCGCTAAAAAGTAGTGCTAACTGCGCTTGTTTCTCATTCAGCCAAAGTGGTGGTGCAGCGCCTCCAGAATATTCTGAAAACAAAAATTTCAAAATATCTTCTGAACCTGTTATGTTTATCTCTTTCTGCGAGTCGCACAGGAGAGGTAATATAAGCTCAGACTCTCCCGCTATGCTCAGTGCCTCATTACGATGACGAGATGAACCATGTGGACACGGCTTGATTATCACAGCGACATCCAATATACTCAGGGCCTCCCGAACAACTTTGCACGAGCCATCATTTTCATTGTCATAAAGAGTAAGAGAAGGCGTGACAAGGTTGTCTTTGAGTTCTCGGTCACTCATTTCAGTGACGGAGCCAGTTTCTACTAATCGAAAGCCAAGCCAGCGCCAAAAGGAATACTTGGAAGAGTCATCTTTCCCTACAGATACACGCCACTTGTTGACAAACAACCCACTAGCACCACGCAGTATGCCCAAACTCACTGATTTCATGAGTTCTTTAATTTGGTGATTTTTGAAGGCGTACCTCTTCGGTGAATTAATGGACGCGTGTACTGCACTTGAATTCTTAGATATTGAGTTTAGACCTTCATCGGTGCTGGGTATCCATATTGCGTGTGCGCCATACGGAACTCGTTCTGGAAGGCCTATTCTTGTTACTGGGCCCTTTGAAATGTCCTGTGCATCAAAAATCATACAGTAGCTTTTTCCCAGGGCTGAATCTCTGCTGTCGTATTCGTCGTGCACGTATGCCAGGAGCCAACCGTCATCCTCAGCTGTGAAATCTTGTCTGGGCACGAATTGAGCTTCCATCCCATACAGTCCATTACCATATTCGAATAATTCACTCTGCCTTGTTTCTAAATCGAATTTGACTATTCCATTGAATTTTAGTTGGGCTTTCTCCGACATCGAATGAGAATCTATGATACTTGCGTATGCATAGCGATTTTTGCGCCCAGTGAAAGCATCATTGATTCTGGGAGTTTCTATCATGATATTGGAAACAAATGCTTCCTTGACCTTATTCAGAGCTGGAGTTACACGCCACTCGTGCAACCGTGGAATACAGTCGCCTTTTCCAACCGCATCTTTCACCCATTTTCGTGAGCCGTTCGCCTGCAGTGCGTGATGAAAAAAGCCATCTTCTCGTACTCCAGTTACAACTAACACCAGATTACCATCCTCGTCCATTTCCTCCCATGCATTCACAAAATGAAAAACCGACTGGTGTGTACTACACTCAATCCACTGAACTTCACCGTGTGAGGAATCATGCACATTTCTTTCAATGATGCCAAAGCGGGCTCTTCGCGCTACATTATATTGCAGAGGATTCTTACCAGAAAGTTGCCTACCGGGAACGATGTCCATACTCCCCTCATAGAGAATTGTGAAGTTCTCAGTGACAACGAAGTCGTGCATGAAAACACTGTTGATAAAGTGCGTCCATAACGGCTTCAATGATTTCACCGCTCCCGACGCGGAAATAGCACCGACGGTGCAGTGAGGTGGTAGAACTGGGTCAAAACCAAAAAAAATCATATCTCCAGAAACAGGGGCTACTTTTGGATGTGCCGTGAACGGCACATTTGGTGGTAGTGTGTGATTGAATGTACACTTTCCGATTGTCTGTAATGTGTGAGCATCAATCTCCCAAGGTGGTTGGGTATCCTGAAGTGTTAGCACCTTGTTTGCAAAGTAAAATATCGCCGTATTTGCGCTATCTTTTAGAAATGAACCAGTTCGCACGAAGTTGCAAACGGCGTTGTACATGAATGTACTACCAGAAGCATTCATAAGTGGTCTAAAGATACGTGTCTGCTCCATCGATTCTAACTTCCAACTAGTTGTGCGGACATATCTATTTCTGAATGTGACATTCCCCTCTCTTCCGAAATCTAAAACATAAACCATTCCATCACCTTCAAACCAGTGATGCCAACTTTTTCCGAATGGACTCGATTCTTGTCCCGGTCCCCTTCCCCATTCTTTGTAGTGATCTTGGTGAAACTTTGGATTTGGTCCAACGTACGCAAATTTGCCAACGGGAAAGTCAGGTGGAATTCGATCGTGTACGCACAAGCCCTGCTTGTCTTCAGCAAGAAATGCCGTAGTTGTAGTCCATTCCTTCGTTACAGGTGTATAGTTATCTTGTAAAAATGCGGCGGCGTGTTCACCGTATTCATCAACAGATAGGCCACCTTCAGTGGTGTTCGAGTATATCTCCGATACTGACTGTTCTGGCTGCTCTTGGGCCAGATTCCCGCGTTCCGCGAGTGCTGGTAAACGTCTGACGAATGACCTTTTCTTAGAAACGGATCTTGGTGCGGGTTGAGCGCCTTCTCGCCTATGTGCTCCCGATCCAGGAAGGGAAAGACGAGTGCGCTCTGCCGATGATAGCATCTTCTTCTAGAAGGGCGAATAAGTTTTCGTCGAGCGCAGTTGAATTACCAGGAAGATGAAAGCTAGGTTGAAAGCTCGACACCGTCGAGGCGGGCGGATGATGTGACGCTGAAGATTCGGTCTCGCGTCGAGGAGACGATATATCGCCACGGGAGCGCGGGATAGATATCGAACGCAGGACTCCGCCACCGTGCCTGATGCGATCCAAACACATCGTACAAACAAGACATAATGCTTATATTTTTCATGGATTCCAGGATTTGATCAATCACAAACAAACACCCAATCTGGGGACGACTCGATTCGACTCGGACGCCGCGGCGGCGTCCTGAAACGGTTTTTCGTCCCTTTTTCGCGAAGGCGCAGATGCTGAACTGCGTCGCGGGCGGGAGACTGCTGAAAACGGACGACGACTGCGAGAGATGCGCGCACATTCTCGCGCAGATCGATCCCGAATACTTCCAAGACGAGTTTCGTGTTTTTTCGAAGAGAGCGACTCGACGCGACGCTCGCAAAGCCAGCAACTCAAGGATCTCTTGCGCTCGCGCGCGGACGACTCCGTGAGCGCGGTGCGGTCCGACCGATCGCTCGCCGAGGTCGTGGAAGCCCAGCACACGAGAGAGACGGGTACATCGCGATGAACGGCACCTCGCGTCGTCGAGCGCAAGTCCACGAACGAGATCATCGAGGAAGAGACGGGCAAGATTAAGATTGAAGTTATCGCTGAAAACTTGCAAGACAGCGTCGACGAGAACGGCGAGCCTCGCCTCGTCGAGAGTTTGGTCGAAGATTTCAAAAAAACTTCAGGCTCTGAGCTCGCCGGTGTTGACGAACGCACTTCGTAAAAAGGCAAACACGCAGTTGTCGGTTAAGAACCGGCTCGTCATGGACGCAGAGTGGCGTCAATTTTGAGACGACGCGCGGACACGAATCCGACGCAACTGCCGTCGTCCACGCCGCCGCGCGTTCGACAGCTGTCGGAGAGTGAAGACGATGACGATGACTACGACTACGACGATTTCCAACGCAACTTTACTCCAGGATTCTTGCACTCAGCACAGCCAGACTCTTGGAGACCTCTCAAACACGCCGAGGTTGTGAGCCACCCGAGAGGAGCGAACGCATCCAGCGGCGCTGGACCAGCGCTGCATTCTACGGAAAATAGAGTAGTGTAAACCGATTCATTCACGTGCCAATTGTATTATTAGTACTCTACATTGTTTTAATACATACATTTCATCAGCGGCAAAGGCTCAGAATGTGATCGCCGACGACGCCGGCGGCGGTTTTCGATACCCCTCGACTTTTCCGAATTTACGTCTACACTCGATGAAATCTTTCGCTGTGCAAAGAACAAATGGAGTGTCAAATGAGAACCCAGGTGTAACTGCCTCGACGACGTCTGCATCAACTGTGGCGCTTCGTCTTGCTCATGCCCTCGAATGATACGTTGTCTATCGGACGATGGGTCACGACTCAAGGTCTGCATTTTTCGTCTAAACGCGTTTTATATGAAAAATGTTTCTATATTTTCGCGTTTTTCGCCTAAGGAAACCGTGTTTCTGGATAACACCTCTTTGAAAGAGATCAAAATATTTTTCCAAAATTTTGACCATGTCAAAATTTTGAAAGTCGAAATTGCGAACCTTTCAGCGAGCGCATGTTTTCGAGCTTGAAGGTAAGGACTTAGTGCACTTGGGCACAGAAGCGCGGCACTCGCACTGAACAGAGGGGTAACTCCGGAGCGGAGCTCCGAACTGCCAAAGGTTTTCACCGTTAAAACTGAGTTTGATAAATGATTACTTACACCACAGTATAGAACACAGCTGCGACAGCGCAACGTGTGCAGACGTACAATGGCTCGAGGAGCTCTCCACGCGGAGAGAGAATTGAGATGGGTTTATTGTGAGTTTTTGAAAGATATTGGGATGCGATTGAAAGTGTATGCATTTTATGTGATCTTTCTAGTACTGTGATCTGACAATTCCGCAGCCCCCAGTTGACGATTGCCACGGCAATTGTATTCTGTCACCGATTTTACTCCCATCATTGTATCAGTGTACACAAGAGCGATATATATGTACGGCTACTTCTTCATTATGTACGTGTATTCTGTGCTCACAGCAGTACTTAGATTATTGCATCCGCTTGCATGTTTCTAGCTGGAAAAGTAGAAGAAACTCCGAAGTCACTGAATGATTTACTGAAAGTATCCACTGCTGTTAAACACAAGGATGAGGACGGGAGAGCGTGTTCCTTGATGCAAGACTCGGTAAGTTGAGCGGAGTGTCATAGAAATGCACTGTGAATAATTTCGATTAGAACTTCGTCCAGGAGCAAAGAGAACTAGTTTTAAGGGCTGAACGGCGCTTACTTCACAGTTTAGCTTTTGACTTCAACATCGAACACCCTTACAAGTATTTACTAAGTACAGTTAAGCAGATGCAAGGATACTGCCGGATTTCTGAATCGAGCACACGTGAACTTGCTCAGACTGCATGGAATTTTGCAAATGACAGGTAACTTCATTACGGTTGATTGCCAACTTGCCCCGTTAAGCTACACTAAGCCTGAGAACAACTGTGTGTCTCCAGCACACTGCACAAGCGTGTGCCCATGCTGTGATATATTTAGGTACAATCTTCATCGATACTGCGCTATGACGATTCATGCTACCCTCATAGCAACCAAGTTCATGGGTTCAAAGCTCACTCTTCCCAAAGACTGGTGTACGGCACTTGACATGGATAGATATGTGTGTGAGAGCATAAGTAATGAGATTTTAGATCTGTATGAAATGGGGAATCGTGATGTTTACGAAAATATTGCAGACTTATCTGCTTTGCATGGATGAGGAAATTCGAGGTATCTTTACGTGATAACATCCATGCACTTAGCGCAACGTCAGACTCAGCTCAAGAAAATGAGCAAGAAGTATTCAAAATAGAAGAGCTATTTAGCGGTTTCAGATACAATAAAAACACATACACGATGCAATACCCTCCAAATAGACATGTAATACGCGTGTAACGACGCTGAGGATAGCTTATCTACACTCTGTGCTTTCGTCACGGTGACAAGTGCTGACCAAATGTGCCCTGTTACCTACAGGAGAACAGTTTAGTAGGAAAGCATTTACCCGCGCTCTTCTCTCACCAGCACAAAACGCCCAATAACTGTCTCACAGTATACTCCAGCTACCATACCACTACAGCGGAGTCGAAACACGTTGGATCGTTCATGATTTTGAATACATACCAAAAGTGAGCAAGTAGCAGTAACACAAAACATATGTGGAAGGTGTACGGCACCTGGTTTGATGCTTAGCGCGCAATAGATCTTACAATAGCGTCTTACTCCGAAACGAACACTGATGGTGTTGATACCATGTAACTTATCGCCAGAAATATCAGGCAAGTCCTACAGTTGTCTGAGCCATGGAAACACGCAAAGAAATTGTTACATCACCTTGAAAAGTGCTATAATGATGGAATAAATACTCATTATCAGCACGACCGTCCCCAATGTAGATGCCACGGATTCGGGTGCTAGTACTCCACTCTGTTGAAGTCTATACGACACCAATTCATCAAAGCTTTGTCATTTTAAGAAATGAGTCACCTTGCGTGCAAGAAAAAGCCAATGTGCACAGTAAAAGCACGGACTAAGACTATACATGCGGCCGCCAATAGAGGGTAACGCTAGTAATATGGTGCAATATTACTCAATCGCCCAACAATCAACATTTAACATACCTTCCATCGTAATAGTTTGTGATCTACAGAGTATAGTACTCCCAACATAAGACTACTAGTGAGGTGAATTTTGACGCAACAGTGAAACTTGCATACACACCTAACGAGAAGAGTGAACATTAAAGGGGTTGACTCAGACAAGCAACCTTCGATACGAGTCATAACAATGATCTGGATAGTTGCATATATTCACCGCAGATAAATGCTGCCATTATTGAGAAAGCAACGAAAAGAAGCGCCGAGTCTAAACTAAGTTCACCGCTCGCTACTGGCAAATAAGGTTTGTTGATCTATGTCTTAAACGTCAAGACTAGTCACGAATGGGGCAAATTCGCACTTGGTCAATTTTTTTATCGTAAATCTGATTGAGACCAACGATGGCAAAGTTCATGAAAACCGCTGGAACAAGCGCCTAAACGCAAAATGAGATAAATTGCCCGTCATGTCGACAACAAACCCATCGAACGAACCTACCTGCGCCAGAACGTAGGATGAAGATAGAAAGTTCGTATTAGCAGCAGCCAGAAACGTCATAGAGCACACGCTTATCTATGTGTTCACAGATGAGTATAGAACTGGAAATCTGAAACTGAAGTACCGTTGTTCCTACGACTGTATGAGGTCTTGAAAAGCGCACGAGCGCCGATTGACGTGGATAAATTGAAAATTCGGTTTGATTTCGGTCTCGTCCACATACATCTGCTGTAGTAGATGAATTACGGACACAAGCCACTTTTTGAGGCCGTTGACTTCGGTTATTTGACTGGTTTAGAGTGACCGCTCCGAGAGCCTGGTTATTTTGATAGATTCTTCCATATCGACACATTCGATGGACACGGAGGATACCAACCCCAACTGCAGTGTTGATCTGCGATGGTCGTGAAAGGCGAAGGGTGGAAAGACTGCGGACGGGTCGCTGAAACGAAACGCTCTTGTACGGAGCAGAGGCGTTTTTTGCCATTTTCAGATAACTAAGAGGTCACTTCAATAGTGCAGGTAAGAAATAGCTAATCGCGAGGTAGGGGCACTTTTAGTAATGGTACTCCAAGTACTACAAGATATAAATAACGGTACAAAATATATTATATGTACGTCTCCCGAAGTACCGGTAGTATTTGGACATAAAAGTAAATGCTCCAGATTTCCGAAATGATGCTCATACTGTTATCATGTGTTTAAATATGCAATTGTACAATTGTAGTCCTTCGGACCCCTCTAATAGTAGTCAACCCCCACCGCTGTCAATACTACAAAGCAGCGTTGATATTGATTGATATTGACCCAGCGCTAGCTCAGGCGAGTCTCGAAGTCAAAATCATGACCCGACCACAGACAGAGTCGAGCGTGTGTAACGTGGCGCGAGTTGAGTTGAAGCAACTGATTGGCTATGAGCATGAATCTTACAGAGTATCCACCGGAGAAAGAGGGAACTAAGACACAAAAACTATTTGCCGCACACGGAATATCGCTTAGTTCAATTTTATGTCACTTGAGAGATTTGAGCAAGGGCGACCCAACGTCGTCCGGTACGTACATTTTGGACAAAGCAAAGCAGAAAGAGATGACATCAATCATTCGTGCGCTCAGTAAGCACCATCGAACAAATTTTTTGAAGGCTGTAAGAGCCGTCGGCTGTGGTTTAGAACGAACTACACCATCTAAAGGACAGCCAACTCTGCAACGCCCAGAGAATATTGAAACATTAGTGAAACGCCATCCTGTTCCGTGGTTGACGGATGGAGCCCAGAGAAAACGAATAGAGACATTTGTTCGCCAACGATTGCATCTTCTTCGAAATCAGCACATGAAGTGCTCCACCGATGTTCTTGACCTTGTTCACACGAGCACGGTCACCCACGTTCAACAACTCCTTCTTTCTTTGGTACAGCTATCGATGCGCCGCCGCAAGTTGCCAACAGGACGTCGTAAATTAGATTCGCCCAGAAATTATGTACGGGCGAGCAACGCAACTTTAGAGGATGACAATAATTTGAGGGTTGAGGAGGAGCGCAAAGCCATCATGCTTGCCGGGGAGCACCTCACAAGACGTGGGCAACTTATCCCAGAGGAAGACGAGCACCTCAAAGAAAAGCTGACTCAGCTTTTACAAGAAGAGGAAGAAAGGGCAACGGCATCTGCAACCAATGAAGCTGTTCGCTCAGCTTTTGGTGGAGATGCGAAATACTTGCGATGGTCGCAGAAGTCACAGCAAGCGGTCGTTAAGACTAGTGCTCGTGCAAGTACGCTTAGTGTAGAAGCGAATAAAATGGACGACCGTTTTACACAGAATAGCAGCCAGGACAAGTTGGTTTCGAAGAGTGTATCGTTGATTGATCTTCACGTGCTTATAAGTGACGGAGCTTTCAGGCACCAGCGAACAAGGCGTCAGCAATTTTACACACAGATGAAAATATGCAACTAATGCACTTGTGATCGCGTGATATTTGTGTGACTTGTTGCTATATTTCGTGAGTTACGAATGTGGAGAAGTAGAGGGCTGAAAATTTTGGCTAACAGTGCTAATTCAACTGCAAAATACTCCCGAAGAGAAAGTGCTGCATCATAGGATACTTGTTCAAATACTCTTGCTGGGGGCGAGTGAGAAGTTTTAGACACAACTGATAGAAAATGGACCTGGTACATTTGAAGGAGACCCGAATTAATTTTTTTCCAGCTTTGTACTTGACTTATGCTGTATAGAAGTGGGGAAGTCACGCTGAGGGGTCTACCTTTCATCTGCTTACGTGGGTTTAGAACTACCATATGTTGCATTTGTATCACATTTACCTTGTATATGAACGAAATGCTCTCAAAATACATGTATGATTCGGAGTAAACCTTGATAAGATCATCGTCGTTTACGCTTGATGGTGATAGAAGCCCTTGGTGAAGTAGCTGTGCTGACCCCCTGGTGAATCATTCAAACTCGTACAAAAGTACAAAACGACGGTAAGTTGTAGCGCACCAATAAAATGGAAGAAAAAAATAGTCATCTAACCCCCAGCTACCCTTGGAACCAGCAGGCTCGAGCCTTGTCAGTGTAAACAGGAAAACAGTTACTTTCGCTTATGCGCACTCACCTAAATGACACTACAAGCTCGCGGACGAGCTCATTGTAAGCCGGGAAAACTCGCGCACCGATGCAACAGAATGTATCTGAACTAAATAGACCAAGTTTGAAACAACACAGGAGAAATGCACAGAAGGACAGTTCGTGCCCTGTCCCGTAGTCAAGCCGCACAGAGTCACCAAAACTAAAAATATGACGTTGGGTACACCACGAGAACGGAGCGCCTGAGATTTACCTCGCGTCAATATAAGCCGATAGTTCCGTGTCTGCCATCTACAAATGATGAACGTAGAACCTCGATTACGAACTATGCACAAACCTTCAGATTGTCAGGAAGTATTCTTGTTAAAAATGCTTCGGTGACTTGTGAAAACAAATGCAGTTAGTTGAAAGAGAACACGCACCATTTGACTCTTTTTGAAGGCGTGCATACCATTCTCGAAATGAAACATCACCATAGCGTCTTACTTGGGTCAATTCTGACCGTTCTTGTGCGGAATTTTTCAGTTTCTTGATAAAACCAAGAATTTCTCGTACAAAACAGCCTGCCTCACAGCCAACGTCTTGCAGCTTCAGGGAGTCGCTGATCTCCTTCGAGTGCGAGACTCTTCAGATATTTATCGCACGGAGTCGGGAAACACAAGTTACCTCAATAAATAAAACTAGTTCTGCTCGGGTTTTACTCTTGGAAAACTGCTCTAGTGTATCGAAGCCTACGATGAGTTTGCTTGGTCGTTGAAAGTTGCAGTTTCCTGAAACAGAAGACATCGTCCATTCGCTCCTAGGTCTCGCTAGAAATGTGCTTCTATCACTTGTAATACGTAACCAGTGAGACGGGCGGCAGGCGTATGAAGCCCCAACTCAGTTGTAGTTAGTTGGTTGTTCTAGACGACAAGTTAGAATCGACGAGATAGACTTGGGTTTGCATGTACCGGTACTTTCCATGTACTATTAACATGGACCATGTTACTACACTGATAGCACAATGTGGACGATATTATGTGGACCACATTATGTGGTTTATTAAGTAGTGATATCGTTAAGCGAAAGAGGTTCACCGCTCACTCTGCAGCGCGGCAGCAGGCAGCGGGACGGTTCGATAACTGAGATCACGCGAGCGGGAAGAACAATATTCAACGAACCGACCTCGTTGCCACGCCCTAATCCTTGACAATTGCTGGCAGCTACACCACCAGTAGTATTTGAAAGCATGAACATCTTCAGATTCGGTAAACGATTATTTTTCTAGTGTGATATAACCAACTAACTTTACTACGTAGCCGGAGACATGACCCACTTGGCTAGCATTTTGGTACGGGCCTCCTTTAAATTATTTTCTATCTTGAAAACGTTCACTCTTAGGCTTTGTTGTTAAAGATCCAGGCAACGAAATCTTGTGCGGGTGTATCGTTGAAGACACAGGAACTATATGCAGTCGTATTTGCGACGCGCTATTTGGACTTATTTTTTAGCTTCATTTCTATTTACAATACACTGATGAAAAGCTTCTTCATTTGTAGTAGTTGTTGTATCATTTGGTACATGCGATACCATCGTGTTGTCAGTCAAACATATGACAAAGAGCAAGATACTTTTCGAGTCACGTTCCTGATAATACCTTCTTCTTTACTGGCACTTATAGTAAACCACGAGATGTCTTTGGTTGAAGTTCTATGGACTTTTTCAATTTATCTCGAGGCTGTTGCGATCTTTCCTCAACTTGTTCTGTTACAACGAACCAAGAACATTGACACTCTCACCGGTAACTACGTATTTCTTCTAGGTAGTTACCGTGCACTTTACATTCTCAATTGGGCATATAGATATGTGACGGAGCCAGGCTACGCACAGTGGATAGTTTGGATCAGCGGCTTGGTGCAAACACTTCTTTACTGTGATTTCTTCTTCTACTACCTAGAAAGTTGGCGGAAGAATGAAAGACTTTCCCTACCCACGTGACCAAGCAGTGTTGCGCAAAAAGTATGCTCAAGCCATGTCGTGCAGACATATTGTACAGACGTATTGTAGTATCGAACGAAGAGGTGGCCCCTGGGAACAAGCCCAAAAAGTGCGCGTTTCTATTCGAGTCAAACCCCTTAACCACTCGGGCACGTCCGCTGCGGATATTACGCGGACGGCAGGATTCGAACCTGCGCAGGCAGAGCCTATTTGATAGCCTATAAACACGTTGACGCGCCCAAACATGATAACGCTGCTATAATCGAATATATCCTGCCGAATTACATATAGATAACAGCGTCTTCCTCTCCGGTCGCCAGAGCACCCACCGCGTGTGCCCGATCAGGTGGGGAGCTGGATGGGGTCAAATCGTCAATAGGAAAATGGAGTGTTCAACGGCATTCATGAAAGCACAAAACGACATCCATTGTACAAAAGAATTGTGGAATCACTACTTGCGATGTGCTTTTGAATTCTCACGAATCTTTCTCGTCTCAGGCGCTAAGCTAGGCGCTAAGGATTTAAGGAAGTGCTCAACACTTTATACAGAAGACTCCGCAGGTGGCTTACTAATATTGATCACTACTTTGTCTCTCTTCTGGAAAACACTCGCTCTGCGGAATGATCCTAGCGAACAAATCTTAGTATGTTTCAAAATAGCGCACGACGTACTGGGAGTGTGCTGCCCAGGAACGGAGCTGTTGATGAAATTGAAGTACAGTTTATCAAATGCGCTTGCCAGCGTAAAAAGCCAAACACTAAACTTTTCGGCAGATCGGAGTAGCTGCTCCGATGATACCTCCCAGAACCCCACTGATACGCTTCAGCACAGGTTGGCTGAACTGGAAATCAATATTATGGAAAAGCTCGACTTCAATTTGACTTCGAACACTCCTGAACTATCGTGCCTACATCTACGTTCACAGGGCTCCTGCGCCGCTCAAAGATGGTGTGCCAGTTGGATTTGTGTACAATTAACTAGTAGTTCTGCACATTTAAGCCCAGGGAGTTGTACGATCCTCTCTGAAAGCTTGTGTCGAGCTACTTTTGAGAGCTATCGGTCCCCGGAGTTATTCTCCGCACTTTGCGCAAAAACCTTTATTGACGTATTGAATGAGTTATTTATTCTTTATGATTTTTACACCTGAACTACCCGGTGTCATGACGAAATAGACGGTTGCTCAGAGTGTTGGAATGAACCGTGCCGCGGCGCGTCAAGGTAAAGGGCGTCTGTTCTTGAAAAAAGTGGAAATATTTTCAACGGAATCTACAGTCCCAGTCAGGGACTATCAGAGACTAAATTATCACTTACCGCCATTCGATTTATATGCTCACCATTTACATACTAAACATCTCTTCCAGAAGCACACTTGACAGTGCGGGTTTTCGTGCGCATCGTGACAAACTCTTCTGCACTTGAAGGATGAATTCCTACTGTGGCATCGAAATGTGTTTTGGTCGCACCGCACTGCAAAGCAGTAGCAAACCCCTGGATAATTTCAGGCGCATCAGGACCCACCATGTGTACACCTAGCACGCGATCACTGGAGGCATCCACGACCAACTTCATAAAAGTTTTTTCCTGTCTTCCTGCAAGAGTGGAACGCATAGGTGTAAACTTTGAACAATATATGTCGCAATCATATCCTTCGGTAAGTGCCTGATCTTCGGAAAGGCCAACAGTTGCAGCTGGAGGCTGTGAAAATATTGCACAAGGAATGTTTGCGTAGTTCGGCTTAGTGAGTGTTTTATCAATGACGCTACGCACGAATGCCATTCCTTCCATCAGCGCGACCGGTGTGAGATTGACTCTATTCGTAACATCTCCAACTGCCCAGATGTTTGAGACAGTTGTTCTGCTGAACTCATCCACAACCACGGCTCCGGCATCGTCAAGCTCAACACCGACACCCTCCAGCCCGAGGTCTGGGCGACTCGTGTTGGGTGCTCTACCCGTTGCGAACATTACTGCATCAGATTCAATGTTTCCGAGAATCGTCTTTGTGATCAGAGTTCCATCTTCCTCACGAGTAATCTCGAGTGGAGAACAATTCTGATGTACAGTTATGCCGCGTAGTTCAAGGTTTTCATGGATAGTTTCCCGTAAATCTTCATCAAAACCTCGAAGTGGAAGATCTTGTCTAAACATCAGTGTTACGTCAGAACCAAGCCCTTTGAAGATTCCAGCAAACTCCAGTGCGATATAGCCTCCACCCACTATGACTATTTTTGAGGGAATAGTATCTAGTACTAAAGCCTCGTCAGAAGTGAATCCAAGCTCTGCTCCAGGGATAGCTGGCTTCACGGCGGTGCCACCAGTCGCTATTAACACTTCTTTTGCACGTACCGTCTCAGTGGTACCCTAGTACAGTTTTGAGGAACTCAGTGCGTGTGCTAATTATTTCTTTCACTTACCTCCGGAGAAGTTATTTGGATCGTATTTTTGTCAACAAGTTTGCCAGCTCCAATGTGGACTTTCACACCCGAATTTTCAAGCAGTCGGGAATAAATGCCGTTTAGTCTAACAATTTCATGTGTTTTCGCCTCTACCAACTTTTGCCAACTAAATTTTGGCTCCTGTGGAAGCGTCCAACCAAAGCCCTCGGCATCAGAAAAATCTGATGCGAAAGAACTCCCATACATCAACAGTTTCTTCGGAACACAACCACGTATCACACATGTTCCACCAAGTCCACCTGTCGAATCAGAGCTCACAGGGTCGAACGGCAGCTCACACAAGCCAACTTTAGCACCTCCTTGCGCTGCCATTCGAGAGGCGCGAACACCACCAGACCCCCCACCTCTTAGGACGTGAGCGCAGCACTAATCAAAAAGACTGAAGTGGTTTTACCTATGACGAAGATATCATAATCCGTATGTTGCGCCATCGCTCGAACAAGACTACGCAACCGACTTTGGGGGACGTGGCGGTGAGGTGAACGCACCACCGCCACAAGACTACGACCCCGTGAAATTACTCGCGGGCCAGTAAGAGGGAGCAGCGTTAGTGCCATGTGCGGTAACCGCGCACGTTTATCAGCAGTGGCACTGAAGCGTAGTCACACCTGAGGGTTTCGAAACGCTCGTGACGACCTTGGGTCGCGCTCTTTCTGCGTACGAGGCTTTAAACCCCAAAATGAACTCCCACTGACTGGGGCCTGCTCCTCCGCCCAACTCGTGGGAACTATCAACATCCCGATATACAAGCAACGCCGGGAACAGTGATTGATTGAAAACGTTTCAAACGGTTTCATAAGGGATACTGGAAATTTTTTTCCAGTTTGGGGGGCGGGGATTTATATCCTTTTTTCTAGTCAGTTTTTAGGGGCTTATTACACGTATGTTTGTTTTTCACGAATTTTCAGTCGGGGCACAGAGATTAAATAAGGTACTCCCGGGTGTAGATATGATGTGATGCCAATTTCGCTAAATTTTGGCCCCACAAATGATACTCCAAAGATGTCACCATATATGACAAAGAGGAAGATTCCTTAGTGCAATGGGTCTATTGTCTATACGATTGCTTGCCTCGATCTAAATCTGATTCCGAGGCTTCTACTATGATAGTGCAGTACAAGTGATCGGTGAATTTGCATTTTTGGTCGCTGAGGAATATTAATAATACGAGCATACGAGCACGAGTACCAAGTTGTAATAGATAAGACAGATGGCTCATAGCAGTTTGTATCCAGATATTCTGGATAGTGAGATGCAAGCAGTGTAAAGGTCAGAGTCCCAGCTGCTCAGCAGTCGGATGCAAGATGAAGGGCCGTAGAAAGTCAGGAAAGGTGCTTTAAGAACAGTACAGTTACAAAGTGTCGAAATGGCGTGCACTCCATGCGCTATCGACATTTGGTTGCCACTTCTCATCTCCTACGTCATTAGATGGGACTAGTACATACTCCACGATAACAGAGGGCTGTCTGACCACTGAGTGTGATGCTGTGCTTAGTTCTAGTAGAAAAACTGGGTGACAAAATTACCTGGACCAAAGATAAAGTAGAATATTCAACCGCTGAGCTCGGATTCTCTGTGCGAATGATCTTTGACACACTAGCTCGCTCTACTCCTCCTTCAAACTCTTCAATTAGGTCGTCGGCGATGTCAGCTTCGTCGACCCAGATGGGATCGTATCCTTTGTCAGAAAAGAGTGAATACAGATGTTGTTTGTGAGATTTCAACTCACCGTCAAACCAGTCCACGAAGTACTGAGTTTGTGATGTCGTACGTTTGTCAATTACGGCTCTCGGCACGATCTCTTCAAACATATAACTTCTTAGTGCTGTTAGTACTGCTTCCATAGCTAAACGCTTCGTAAAAAGAGTCGTTGTCGCTGGAGTATTCTGCAGAAGAGCTTCGACTAAACTTAGTGCCTGGTGTGAAAATTTCCTTAGAAATCGAGACATATCCTCATGTGAGATTGGTACAACGCACCGAACGCCCAGAGTTATCTTCTAGTGTAGGATCCGCCCCATTTGTCATGAGAACTGATGCAGTTTGCTCGTGCAAATAGCCTGCAGCGATATGTAATGGCGTGTAACCATCCTTATCCTGATAAAATCTTGAGTTTTGCATTGATAAAGGTAGAATGCTTATTACCAGCGCGTCAATTTCCGCACCACACGCTATCATGGCTTTCACGACTTGAGTATCACCAAGTCCACATACATAGTGCAGTCCACTGTCACACATAAAATATTTGGCATGGGCTTTGACCAAAAGAGGAATGCTTACCTGCGCAGTTGCTTATCGCGTGCGAGAACCAACACTGCCCCACCACGATTCAGGAAATCCAGAACAGCACTTCCTCCCTGAAGAAAGTCAAGAAACAGCTTATGAACTCTTCCATTTTTATACCTCTCGGCAGGCGAGCCACCATGAAATCTCATAATCTCGACGGAGATCTTCTGATACGTTTGATGTTTCGAGCCTTTAAATTGGAAAATTAGATACAAATAAGAAGTCTGAATATCAAGAGTGGACATATCATATCCTAATCAGTGCGACTTACCACACAGTTTTACCACTCTTCAACTGTACTAAGAATTCGACACTTGCGACTATATGGTGTGAATGATTCCGCATACGACATCCTACAATTGATTCTGCGGAAGTGAACGCTTGATCCGAAAACTTGCCACCGCTTTTTGCCTAAAGCAAGTTAAACGAGGACAACCGAAGCTCAGGGGGATACGCTTACCCCACTAGTTACAACCCTAGCTTGCCGTGTGCGGCGATGGTGAAACGAATGTAACCGTAGACAGTTCTGTGACAGGAGACGTGTCGTATGCGAGGACATACCTCCACTCGCTCTACGCACGTAATAGTGTCGGTACACGCTACCCGTTCGCGCCTGTTCGTGCGTGCGAGTCTTATCCCTGTGACGAAAAAGCATTTTTTCTACACTTAGATCGTTTGATAGCTATCTATGTTATGCACGTTGTACCGGATATTTCGAGTAGATACTTCTATTTGATTTGAAACACATCATCGAGTTGCGCGCGGCAGTGGTCCACTAGCAGTGGATCCATCCATATAACTGTATAACTGTAAGTATATTGATGGATCCATCGCTAACTGCGAAAAGTTTATATATCGCCGCTTGAGAGAGTCACTACATGACTGACGAGTCCTGAACCACCAAATATGTCATACCTTGTGAATTTTAGCGCTATCAAACCATTACGTCGCACCTACTCCCGGGTGTTTCCACCACGTTGAGAAATGCCAGTCAGGGGACAGAGATTAAATTAAATAAGGTACTCCAGGGTGTGGAATCTTCTTGAGTCATGAACGGTGAGTGAAACCCGGTAGATCATGGCGGCGTGGATTTTGACTTTCACGCCGGTTCGACACCCGGGAGTACCTTATTTAATCTCTGTCCCCTGACTGGCATTTCTCAACGTGGTGGAAACACCCGGGAGTAGGTGCGACGTAATGGTTTGATAGCGCTAAAATTCACAAGGTATGACATATTTGGTGGTTCAGGACTCGTCAGTCATGTAGTGACTCTCTCAAGCGGCGATATATAAATTTTCCCGCTAACTGTATGTATAGAAACGATATAATTCAAAATGCGTCCGAAGAGTTCCTCAGGTAACTAACAACCCACGGTAAGACATGGGGGTCATGTCACGGGCGGTCAAAACGGTGACCATTTAACGGTCACTTGAGCCGGCCGACATTTTCGCTCTCGAGGAGGTTGGCTGCACGCGGCGTCATGTACCTCGTTCAGATCCGGACATGCGATTCGCCGATGCTTCAATCTTATCTTAGATACTGTCGTGTACAGTCTACCAAGAACCCTTTGCGAGTTGGCTTGAGAACTGTTGGTTCTGTTAGCTGTTCTAGCAGTAGAAACGTCCAGAGTGTAGACGTGATGGTCTTTGACGAGAATTTCGAAGAGGTAAAGCGAACGCAACCAACCATTTTTCTGTTTTCACGACTTATTTGATAGGAGTTGACACTGTGTGTTGAAGGGAACATAGGTGTCGGGAAGACAACTTTCCTGCAGAGTCTATTGAGTGAACACTCGAAGGTGGGGTACATCATGTGTTAATACAGCTATTGAAACGTATTTGAGTAACAGGACACTTTTCAAATAGTTCCAGAACCCGTAGATCTATGGCAAAACGTGCTTGGGCGGGCGAGTTCAAGTCGAGTATTCAACATACTTGATGCGTTCTATGCAGAACCCTCACGATACGCTTATACTTTTCAAAACTACGTATTTATGACTAGATTTATTCAGGAGAAAACGACTCGGGGATCTGGTTGTCCTATTCGAATCATGGAGCGGAGTGTACTTTCAGATAGGAATGTTTTCACTGAATCCCTGTCGGACAACAGTTGGTTAACAGAGCTCGAGTATGGTCTTTATCAAGCGTGGTTTGATCCGATGATCAAGGTATGATGAAAAGTGCAGTCAATTGTCTAGTTTTGATGAGAAAGCCCTCTAGAATTTCCCGACATTGGTCCCTGATGGATTCATCTACCTTCGTGCTGATCCTGATACGTGCATGCGGCGTCTGAGAAGAAGAGCCCGTTGTGAAGAGCTACATATAGACCTGCCGTATCTCCTGTCCCTTCACGATAAACATGAACGATGGCTTAACTGCTTTCATGCAGGTAAGTACGTGTATTTTGTCAATTGACTCGAGTAACGGAACGAGTAGAAGCCTACAGGTCACAAAATCCTGCAAAACCTGATATTCACGAGGTACTTGTGGAGACAGATCGCATGCGAAAGGTAATGCTGCTTTGTGCTGGAGAAAATTGCTGCGTAATTTCTTATTAGGTGCCAGTGTTGGTAATCGATTGCAATACTGATATGGACACTTGCGTTGAGCGTTCGGAGCCAAGTACTCAGCATCAACAAGAAATCCTAAATTTTTGCAAATACATACGAGAGCGAGCGCATAGACGATCAGAATAATTTTAATGATAGTTGGATTCATGTATTGTATCGGCGACTGAAACTGTGCTGTGAAGTGGAGACGTGCGCCTTCGTGAGCACTCAATATCTACCTGTTGCACACAGAAGTTGCTAGAATACGGTTTAAGACGCGGCGAAGGAGGACTATTACACTGCGTATTGCAACTCTAAGTTGTGCGCTTATTGCTTAGTGCTGTACGCTGTTTCCTTCGGTAGATATTTACGTCCTTTCTTTGCAACTTTTCCTCTGCGTGTTTTCAGAAAGGCATCTATTTTACCGCTTTGGTGCAACTGTGAATACTGCTCCAGGAGACGTTCCAACTTGAGTGTCGCTTGGATTTATATTGGTTAGTGCAGTTTAAGTGAAACGGAAATGATGGCTTACATTTTTTCTTGTAAAATGGCAACTTGACTGCAACTTGACTTTTGTCTGCCGGTGTGCTTGTGTAGAAATAAAGAAGTGCCTCGTTTGTGGAATGATGTATACCTCGTGAGCTTGCCATCGAGTTGTCCTGTGATCATTACTCGTGTCGCATGTCTTGATTTCGGCCCTACGCGCCACGAGTCAGGTCAACAGTGTCGCGTTCACGGCGCCCTCAAACGGGCATTAGTTATATATTATTCTAGTTTATTTCATGTTGGTAAATTGTACAGCGTACAATACATACTCGTATATTTATCCATTTTTTAATAAATGGGTGATGGGACTGAACCAGAGGTGGACTGCAGCGCCGCCGTCAAGGGGAACGGACAAGACGGCACTTTCGACGCCAACTCGAGCAGATGGCGACGAGACTGTGCTTCGAGAATAGGTACGTTATACAGAAGCGGACGTAACTACATGAATTTAAATTGAATCGTAGTAACGAAATCGGGGTCTTTAGTCTTCTGACCAACACATATTGCTTAGTTGCCAATGGAGGGTCTGAAAACTTTTACAGGTGTGTCCTACACGGTCGAGGTTTTGCGTTTTCTAAAAGTCACGCCCAGCATCTTTGAAAATGAGCTGTCAGCAGACATTCCCGTGGTGAAAGTGAACTTGGGTGGCACGAGGCTAGTTGGAAGAATGGCTGTTGGTATGCTTACTACGGTGAAGAAGGAAAAGCGCTTCTTGCTCATACTTTCTCTGACAGGAAATAAGAATGGACTACTTTTGCCAAATGGTACCAGTGATCAAGGTGGGTTTTCTATATTTTCGGAAGACTAGGAATGAATTTTGGCACAGAGGCGCTTCACATTCGAAACAGTTTATCAGACGATGTTGTTGTTCAGAGAACACATGAAAGACTTTCTGGTGCGCTAATTAGATTTTGGTATCCTGTACATTAATGACGACACGTTGAACAAGCTCTCGGAAATTGTATCGCTTGCAACGATTATGTCGCCCTGGTTCACCCGGACATAGACCAGGAGACCGAGGAAATCATTTCAGACGTACTCGGTGTGGAAGTTTTCCGACAGGTGAGATAGAGTCACACATAACTGAACGAGTCTTTACGTGAGCACACGCAGTCTATTGCTGGGAACGTTCTTGTTGGTAGTTATTGTAGGTTTACGAACAAGGGCGGGATAGTTCATCCAGCATCCAGTCTTGCTGACTTAGAAGAATTGTCATCACTCTTGCAGGTAAGTTGACAGGCAACTCAGTAACAACACATCATGCGCATGTAGATCCCCCTTGCTGCTGGGACGGTGAATCGAGGGAGCGATTTTATTTCATCGGGACTCGTAGCGAATGACTGGAGTGCATTTTGCGGACTGGATACGACGACGACTGAAATTGCTGTAGGTTCCGTTCAATGTGTTTACAGGAAACTCCCTCATGGTGTAACATAGGTTATCGAGAATATGTTAGAACTGAAAGGAAAACAATGCAGTGAAACCATAAGTGGGATGCGATCTGCTCTCGTAGATATGTTAGTTTAAAGGCGTTACGAACTTTTGTCAATGGATATTACAGAATATGAACTACCATTTCACCACTTCAGTTGTGACCAGTGTATCGATGTGTAATATCGCGGAAAAATGACAGTCGCTCGCTAACAAGTAGCTGAATCTAGCAACTTACGATGCGATGTAGTTGCAATCCATTTTAGGTGAAGCAGCGTTCGCCTCGCGCAATTATGACCACACCTATCCGTTGAGAACCTTTCGACGACTCAGTGGAGAAATGTCAAAGCTGAATGACTGACATACCTGGTCGATTATACCATAATCTTTTGCTTCCCAAGCGTCGAAATATCGAGGACGATTTATATCCTGGGCAATATCTTCTGCTGATTTCTGTATGGTCTTGGATAGCACTTCGACCTTGAAAACAAGATCAGAACACGACACAACTAGTTAGGGATATGAACATCCACCTACCATCTGCGCCTTGGTATTCCGCATCTCTCGCCTATGAATTTCTAACTCCGAAGCCTTTGAATACGTGAGAATGACAACCAAAGAGAAGAAAAATACGTCTCACCTGACCACGGTACGAACTAATTGGTTGCTTCAGCATGATGCTTGCACCTGGGAGAGCTGAACGATTTCCCTATACCCATGTCAGAAATATTCGATCATTGGGAACACACGTACTTTGGCTCCAGATGCAAGTAGCATCGCCGCCTCACCCCAGGCGGTACCCACTGCCACAGTATGAACAGGAGGCTGGATGTACTGAATGGTATCATATATCGCAAAAGCTTCAGTATCATATCCATACTTCTGGCCGTCCTGTAGAAACCTTAGCTCCGCGAAAGATAAATACTTTGATGTGTATTATTTACCTTCGATGTTCCCGTAGAATTGATGTACAGTTGAACGGGTTTCGCACTGTCCTCATACTGCAGATAAAGTAGTTCAGCTAAGATCAACTCGGTCACAGATGGCACGAGTGTCATCCCCTAAGTTTGAGTTAAATCAGTATGAGGAGAACATGAAACTTCATTTTGGACACTCACCAAGTACACGATTCGCTCCTTGAAGATATAAGATGGTAAATCTGGTGGTGACTGCGACGATGCGTCCCCTTGCAGACTAGGTATGACCTACAAACTATCAACAACAAAGAGGCAAAAAAAGGGGTGGAACTTACCGATGTGATGATGGAATGTCGGTTCACAGAGCGTCCGTGCTTTGTCCAAAAGTTGAAGTTTTTAAATGACATATGCGCCGACCGTTTCCCGTTGCTAGCGATAACTCCAGGTTTGTGTGAACTTGACTAGGTGAAGGGACTCAACAGTGTTGTGGTAAATACATAGACACAACTCACGAATATCGACATGTCGGCGGTCTTCAGAAGATGATGGATACGTAACAAGCAACTAGCGCGTTAGTGCGCGGTACGCGACAGTGCGAATCCGCCCTCCGGCGAACCCCGAAAGCTTCGCACCCAAGGAAAAAGAATGCACCAGTCGTCCATAATTTATTACTACTATCCTCCATTCGGTGGAAAACGTAACAAACAACTCGTGATGACCCGGTGATTACCCGATGATGTCGTGTAGCCCCGCGGGATAAATTTATATCGCACGGCTTGGGAGGAGTCCCTCCGATACCAACGAGTCATGAACCTTCGAATATTACAGTACATTGTGTCCTTTACCACTATCAGATCATTACGCCATATCTACACCCGGGTGTTTCTACCTTGCGAAAATTCGTGAAAAATTTGACGCGTGGCAAACACGAGTGAAATCGAGCGACGCGACGCAAACTTTAGACGACCAACCGCTCGCAAACAGTGACATATACTCTGCGTTACACAAGTTAAGCAGTTACGCTTCGTCAACACACTCACACGTGCGCCCACTGTATCATTTGTATCGCAGTTGCTCTTCATCGTGAACCTCCCTCATCATTGCGTACATACAATATTCATTTTATCTCTTCCATCAAGCTGTGTACCTCTTGTTTGTGTTCCATCAGCAAGTCAAGACCTGCAAATACTCTTTGCTGCAGGGTGTGCTTTTCACGCGCATATCGTTTCTGAGACTCCGCTAACACTGCCTGCCAGGTACTTAAACTGATCCCGTGAAACATCTGTCCATGACGCTTACCTTGATATTTTCCACGTAATCCGTGGGTGTTGGGATTAGTTTGGGTGCCTAGTAAAATATATTCAAGAAGTGGTACAACCTTGAATACGCAAACAGACCTGTTCCATTAAATCTTCGAATTTGGATTTAAGTGCAGATATATTTTTTTCAACACGATCACGCGCTTGACAGTACTTGGCTTCTTTGTCGTGTAGCTCAGCTTGAAGGCGAGCACACGTATCACTTCTACAAAGCAAACGGTCAGCACTACACTTTCTACTTGTTGTCGATTACCTCTCCATCAAAGTTGTGGACACGCTACACTTCAGAATACTCTGCGCATCTACCCTCGAGCATGAAGCTCTATACGTTCATAAGCCACCGTGGGTACCCTGGTATATTTGAAACGTACCTCAGAAGTGCTTCTTCATGGCGCAGTAAGGCACAGGCCTGAGTCTCTGAAACTCTCTTTGACTGCAAGTAAATAATACATTTCACGAAAATTTCAGCAGTCGCGCACCTGGTACATAGATTCGGTTCCAGCCCGCGACACCAAATTATGTGCTTGGTCGCTAGACACAGACAGCTTGAGCTGACTGGCCAATGAGTCAGCGTGAGCCGCAAGGCCAGTGATTTCATGTGTCAAGTCGCGCATCTGTTGCTGTAGCGTAGTGTTGTAGTCATAGCAATCTTGCACAGTCGTATCGAGTGTTGCTCCCTTCCAAAACTATTTCAAATCAAATACATTCTCTCAACCAAAATTACCTGGCCTCGGATATCTTTCACTACGCGGCGTTCAAATTCATTTGCTGCCCTCTAATATGCAATTATATAGCGGCAACTTACTCGCATCACAACAACTACATTTACCTGCTTGTTGTGCACCGCGTAACTCTGTAAGGCGTGACGCTTCTCTATGTCTAACAATTGCCGTGCTTGGTTTTCTAGTCGTTGCTTCTGCCATGTTTTCCTTTTTTCAAGATTATCCTTATAAATAATACTTTAGAGGTCTGACAACGAACGAACTTAAAAATACTCACTATTTTGACTTTCACGTCATCATCGCAAATGCGATACAGCGTGTTGCCATCGCTGGAATGCTTTAGTTCTGCATTTTGCTGTTGCAAGGTGAGTGTGAACAATTAAAATTTACCATCGCACTCACCTGATCGACGCATAAGCGTTCTCTTGATATCTCTTCTATTTGATTTCGCACATCGTCGAAGCATGCGCTATACGCGGCAAAACTTTCCTGATCCAAACCACCAAGAAAAAACTACAACTTATGAGCAAGTAGTCGTTCTCGAAATGGCAACTCACCTTGTAGGCCGACACGTAGCTTTGCATGATGGTACCATCATTCTGGACCTATGTGATCGTTTTATTTGAATCCCATCAGAACTACTGTGTATCCGTACCTTAGCTAGCAGCGTCGTTTCATAACCTTCGATGCGGAACAACCAACTCAGAGCAAGTAGTGGCCCTGGGCTTCGATCTTGAATCAAAATGGATATGGTGTTCGAATAAAAGGGATAGAGTAAGTACTGCAGCGTTATGACAAAATCCTCCTCTACCCTAGCTTGCTTGTTCCGTCGAATATGAAGTAGTTCAAGTATATATTCCACAACTTTTTTCAAATCGTTAGCATCCAACTGCTTCACGTACGATTCGGCGAAGTCCGTGCATTCACGAAGCCGTTGAGTGATGTAATTTTCCGAGTACTTCAACTCGTCTTCACGCCTAGGATCCATCATCGTACTTAGTTGCATCGAGCGTGCGCTGTCGCGGCGCGTCACTCAATTAGGACGGGAGTTTCTACTAGCTGTCACTAGTGTTGACTTCTAAGGGGGATGTGGGGAGCGGGAGGCGAGGGTTGTGTTTCGCAGTGGAAAAATGAAAAATACGCGGTGTCGAAATAATATGTGACTTCCAACTCCGCCGAAAGCGCGACTAACGAAAAACTAACTGTCAACAGAACATACTGCTCCGAAGTGTTTAGAAACTGGTCATTACAAGCTTATCTTTCTACGTCGGGTAGTGGAAATTTAAGCCTGAGCTGACTGATACTGCTCAGCCATTTTCTTCAGGTTCGCCAGATTTTCCGGTCCTATGAAGCACAACTTGTTAAGACGGAAAATACACTAAGCTACGTATACACACCTAGTTGGTTGACAATGCCTGGTAAAATATCTTCCAAACCTTGTAATAGAGTTTATTCTAGGGGTGATATGATTATGAGAGGTAGAACTTACGCTTCGTCTCAGGATGGCCGCTGACTACATAAGCATTGGCAGGGGGAGATGCTTGCACTAAACGAGAGTTGAGAAGAGTGTACTAGTGTGAGAAGCCTGAAAAACCCTACCTTTCGGGTTGACGAACTGTGTGACGCTATCCGAGTGGAAAATATTTACTTCTTGTATGCCAGGTATGGAATTCATGCCCATCTTCTTCAAAACCGACTGTAATCGTTTATCATCATTGCTGACCGACTTGTGCATAGCCTTCTTTTTCCTAAGAAAAACGTGAACCGGGTTCGGTGTCGAGTTTTCCTGTTCGCTTTACCTTCTCATCGATCCCTTTCCACCCATCCGGACTGCGCCCGCCAATCGCTGCAATTTATCAGCATCCATATCTATATTCTTCCAGTGTGCACCGGCTAACGTCGACTTACGGTGCGGTCACGTCTGCAACCACACGTCCCTCTTTTGTAAGTCGAATGGTCCGTCCCGGTCCTGGTTTGCTTTTGCGGGTAGGTGTCGGTATCTGTCATCAGATCTATCGTTTGTTATTTACGAAGGAAAGTCGCCAAAAACGTAAAATGCTCGTTTATCCCGGTCATTTATGTCGTCATGACTTCCATGTAGAAGTTTAATTCACCAAATACTTGCACAAAGCGCAAGAAGAACCAGTAAGTAACGTGAATGGTGATGGTATAAAGAACTCCGCCCGAGACGAGCCACGACACGCAGTCGTTACACCCTTCTCTCGTGAGCTTACCTACCCAACCGGTTCCTGTCACCAAGTAACATCTCATGCGATGGTACGGGTTACGAAATGCATTTAACGGCGCATATTATAATATATGCAAGGGTTATTCCACATACGGCGCGTCGACGGTACCGTTAACAACCCGCAGCACTTTAACTTCGCTGCAGCACAAGTACAAACGGGGTGAACCTATCACAGCTATAACTGCCTACGACTATCCCAGTGCGGTTCATGTACGTCTTCACATCTTAGTTGTAAGTATGCATATCATCGATTTGTAGGTGGATAGAGCAGGTTTTGATATAGCGCTTGTTGGTGATTCTGCAGCTATGGTGGTGCACGGCCAGGATACAACTTTACCGATGACACTTCACGATATGATCACGCACTGTCAAGCAGTGAAACGAGGAACGAAACGAACATTCATAGTTGGCGATCTCCCATTTGGATCATACGAGAGTAGTGCGAACCATGCACTTGAATCTGCCTTACGACTTGTGAAGGAGGGTGGTGTGGACGCAGTTAAACTTGAGGGTGGCTGTGATGCGCGAGTACTTGCTGTGAAAACGATAGTAAGCGCTGGTATTGCTGTGGTCGGTCATTTAGGTCTCACGCCTCAAGCCATAGGAGTTTTTGGTGGTTTCAAGCCTCAAGGCCGGACTGCCAACTCTGCACTAGAAATTTTCAAGGCAGCACTGAAACTGCAAGAAGCAGGGTGCTTTGCCATCGTATTGGAGTGTGTCCCTAAAGAGGTTGCGGATTCAATTACATCTGCGCTGCACATCCCGACTATTGGAATTGGCGCCGGTAGTGGAACAAGTGGGCAAGTTTTAGTATTCCATGATTTACTAGGCTTCCTACAACATCCTCACCACGCAAAGGTGTCTCCTAAGTTTTGTAAGCAGTACGCTCGTGTAGGTGAAAACATCCAAGGTGCCTTAGCAAAGTTCATTAATGAAGTGGATACACACCAATTCCCGGATGAACGCTTTACACCATACACTTTCGAAGCTGATGAGCTTAAACTTTTCAAAGACGAACTTGCTAAAGCAGGTTTTTCCTGATGTAGTTGTAAAGCATTATTATGCTATATGAAAATATCCAGTATTTGTATTCGAACCCACATTGCAAAAATAAAACGATACGATTGGACCTACAACGCATTCAGCTCCATGATCTCGCTTTCACTCATGCACCTTGATGAAATCCCGTCTCCTTGGAGAGTGATTTCTATGAGCTCAACGGTGTCATAAGAAACAGTAGTGACATCCATGATCTTTTTCAGAACTTTTAAAGCAAGCTTTTTCGCGCCATCTAAAGATAGGTTTGGGTTATAATCCGATTTTAGAATTGAATGTGCCGTTTGGCTGTTGGCACCAATTGAGGTTGCCTAACAAAAGTTGAAAAGTGAGCCTTTTCTTTGTACTGTCGAAACTGGTGAACTTCCACTCACCTTCCATCCTGCATAGTTTCCAGAAGGATCGCTCTGATAGAGCTGAAAGCCTAAATATTGGTCCCTGTTAATTTTCATAAAACATAAGCTCAGTCGATAAGAGAGTGACCCACGCAACTCACCATCCTGCAAAAATGAAAGACACGCCATACGGCCGAAGCCCTCCAAATTGTGTGTAGCCTTGTTTATGGTCTGCTATGTGTTGAACGAGCACTTCGACCGGTATCGATTGTCCGTACATATGCTTGTGTCGCAGCGCCATAGCTCTGTTACAAATTTGAGGTCACGTTATAACCAACTTATTAATTCGTTACCGTGCTGCTTGTATCAAAATCTCAGCATCTGCGTTTATGCCAGCTGAAGCTGCAACTACATGTGAATCTATCTGATGTAACTTTTCAGCGAGCGTTTTCTCGAGAAGCTGAGTGTAAGGTGATTTATTTCACAGACGATATCTGCTGATGCAAAGACAAACCTTCGACAGAACTCTTTTTTCTGTTGCTAAGATCAAACCACCATCCGTTTTGATTCCTACTGCAGCTCCTGCATGGTTGATTGCTTCAACCGCATACTCGACCTATTGATGATTATTGATGCTTAGACACATATTGAGCTAAATCTGTCATCTCTTGCCTGATACAAGCGCCCCTCAGGACTGAAAGTCGTCGTTCGCGAGTCGTATCTATGCATCAGGTAATGCCAGTGTATTCCGAGAGAACTTGCGATTATACCTCCGCGCCATCTCTATGTAAGTAAAAAACGTAGACAATGAGCAAGTTGCGAATGAACTAGATCCGTCAACCTTCAACTAGCCTCGTACGCTGCGCTGCTACGCTGCTGTACATATCGGTCAACGATCGGCTACTCTAGTCAACTCGACGAGTACAATTTTAAAATTTAATAATATCCTCCCTAACTTGGAAAACCTGACTAGAATTCATATTTAGCTCGATCTTTGGTCTGTGATCATGTCTAGCCACGCGTTCGAAAGCTCTCACCAATTGCTATCTAATCATCGCATTTGCGCTATTCTTTTTGTTTCGAAATACGCCGGAATCGAACGCTGAAAATTTTGCTCATCGATCAAAATGATAGAAAATGGGTAAAAAAATTGAAAAAGTCCGAGCTGATTTCCATAAGTTTTTAGCACTCTTAGGGTTAATGACTGAACACTACGGCAACCGCCATCGATCGAAGATGTTGACAAAGCGTCCCCTTCCGCGCGTTAGTGGCGCGCGCGCGGCACGGCCGCCGATCCGGCCGGGCATGGGCGGCGCGCGTGCGAAGTCTCAGCGCGAACGGCCGCTTCGCGTGCTAAACCGAAGCACCGGGGCGCCGGGTGTCGAAGATGTGTCGACGCCACCGAATTCAAATCGCGCGCGACGGCGGACGCAAAAGGAGGTACACGGCGTTGTGAGGACGCGACCGACGAGCGCACGCCTCACGATGGCGTCGAAAACACCCAGTGTGATGAGTTACCACGCGTTTCCGAGTCCATGTAGGCCTACGCTGGCCACTGTAGAGCGCGGAAGACGACAACTCACGGACGAAGAGAGGACACAGCTCGCGACCGCGGCTCGTTTCGCGCGGCATACTGGCACGCCGAGCATAAAAGAGCTCGCGAGAGCATGGAGAATCAGTCCCCAAGCTCTTTACGATATCATAAACAGACAGCGTCTGACAGGAAGCGCGGCTTCGCTCCGCAGAACCGGTCCAGCACATGTGTTAGGAGACGCTGACGAGACGGTTCTTGCAGAGTTGTCTGAGGAGCTAGATGGAGAGTACACATGGGAAGAAATCACGGAACGTTTCAACCAGAAAACGGGCAAAAATGTGAGTACAATGACCGTGTTTAGATTTTGTAAGAGTAGAGGATGGCGTGAAGTTTGTGACAAGTACGTACCGTGCTTGACGAGTGCAGACGTCAAAGCGCGGCGAGAGTGGGCAGAGCAGCACGTGAATTACCCCTGGATTGGTCGCGAAAACTTGCGACATGACAACCTACGGGACGATTGGAAGAAGGTTGCGTAGATCGACATCAACGAAAAGTCGTTTTACATGCGTACGCTGAAGAAAAAGAAGTTGCACAACGGACAGAAAAATCAAAGACGGCCATCAAGTCGAAGCGTTTCATTGACAAGGTCATGGGTCTCTATGCCGTCGGACGCCCTCAAGGCGACTTCGACGGCATTATTGGAATACATCGGTGCTCCGAAAAGCGGCAAGCGGAGCGGAACAGCTAGTTTCACGCACGCGGCGAGTGGTATGAAGCTGACTGCGAGGTGAATGGTGAAATGTTTCGCCGCACGGTGCAGACCAAATTGATACCTGACATACAACGTAAACTGCTGGGGTACGATTGCGTGTACGTTCAAATGGACGGCGCTAGAGCGCACGTGAAATTCTGTGACGAGTTGAACGAACTCGGCGCCAGGCGCAGGCAGATCGACGGCCAGAAGACACTCGTCATCAGGTTTGTCAGACAGCCGGCAAACTCGCCCGACACAAATGTTCTCGACCTCTGCTTCTTTCGGTCACTCGCAAAGCTCGTGTCGAAGAAAGAAAGAAAGTTCAAACAAGGTCATGAAGGCAAGGAAGCCTTTTGGAAGCACGTCGTGAGGACTTTCCACGACTATCACGACGACGAAAGGACGATGGACAGGTGCTGGAGGACGAAGAGCGCCGTCGTCCAATCGATCCTTGGCGCGCACGGGTCGAATGATTACGAGCTTCCGCACGGCTACATCGAGTCGAAACCAATTGTTTAAGAACTCAGCGACGTTTCGAGCGACGAAGACGAGCCGTTGGTGCGCACGCTGTGCTACGAAGACGCCCAAGGAGTGCTCCCCTGCTCTCTGCCCCACTCTCTGCCGCGATAAAAAATTCAAAAAGTATCGCACGCGCGTTTTTTTCGATTTTTACACTACTGTGATGCTCCACAGGACTATATAAAATAATCTATTTTGCCATAAAAAACGCGAGGAGGAAAATGACGAGTCACAGACCATCAGGTTACTTTTGTTAGTGGGGATAGTAAATTTTTCCTACTTTATTGATGAATTTTTCGTCTAAAGCCCTCAACTTTCGCCTAAAAGGAAACCGTGTTTCTGATAAATACCCCTCTGTTAGTCAGCGTGAATACTCCCCATAATTAAAGTAGGAGTGCAATAACAATTGCACTCCCAAGTAGGAGTACAACAAAAAGACAAAAAGTTCGGTCCACTCCGCCGCCGCTTAACGGACGGGACTTTAAAGTCCGTGGCGCCGACACCCCGCAATCTCACACACAACGCTCGGACAGTAAATTCACCATTGATTCAAAGTGACATTGTCTGAGGCCTTGCGCGAATTCGCGGAGTACACTTCGCTGTAGACCGGACTGTGTGACAGTGAGTATATCTTTTGAGGGTGAAGAGGATGAGACAGAAAAATGACGTTCTGAGAGATATCACGCGGCCGCACATTGAAGCGTATGACAAGTTTATACAGTATGGTTTACGGGAAATTGCCAGAAATATTGATCCAGTGACTGTACCTTTGGGTCCCGACCGGTACTTGACTTTCTCTCTGGAGGAAGTAAGGGCTGATCAAACTGTGCTGTCTGGTCTTGCAAAGTCTGTGAGTCCGAAGATGTACCGTGAGGGTCGACAAACATACTCGACGCCACTTGCGATTTCGATATCTTGGTCATTAAATGATGGCAAGCGTACAGTAAGTCCAATGTTCGACTTGTGCGACATACCTGTCATGGTTGGGTCATGCTTGTGCAAACTTGGACAAGCTGGTGTAAATGAACTTTTAAGTTATGGGGAAGAGGCAAATGAACTTGGAGGGTACTTTATTGTCGGAGGAATTGAACGAGTGGTTCGCCTCCTGATCCAGCAGCGACGACATTACGTGATGGGACTGGTTCGCAGTTCTTTCAGAAACAGAGGTTCCCTTTTCAGTAAGTATGCTACTGCAATCCGATGTGTCGACAACTGCGAGCGCTCTAGTACAGTTAAGCTTCACTACCTTTTGGATGGATCTATCAGTGTGGGCCTCGCAATGTCTCGGAAAGAAATATTTCTTCCCGTTGCCCTTGTAATACGCGCATTAACAGATATATCTGACCATGAAGTACATGAACTTGTCCTTCAGGGAATACTTGCAGGGGGCAAGGTGGAAGCGGGTTATGCTCAAGAGACGCTAGAAAAGATATTTGACAGCACTTCTCAACATGTGGTTCGAACACGTACTGAAGCCATTGAGCACATCGGTTCCCTATTTCGAACGACATACGAGGGAGTGACTCCAGATACTTTCAGCACAGGAGAGCACATGCTGCGCAGTTGTCTGTTTATACACTTAAAGACGAATGGTTCGAAATTAGATTTGCTTATTTTTATGCTCAATAAGCTGCTTTCTTTGGTGTCTGGTTCGTGTAAAGAAGATGATCCTGACTCCTTAGTGCACCAGGAAGTTCTTCTACCAGGCTTTCTTCTGCAAACCATGTTACATGAAAAGTTATATGAGGGTATGTTGCGCGTGAAGTCGGATCTTGAAAATGTGGCGAAACTACATTCAAATGATTCAATTGATATGATCGAGCATTTGTTCGTATCGGCCATGAAACGAATAGATATTGGTAAGCAGCTGGAATATTTTCTAGCTACTGGAAACTTAGTGAGCAAATCAGGACTTGGTCTCAGTCAAACCAGTGGCTTCACGATTGTTGCCGAAAAGCTCAATTATTTACGTTATATATCGCATTTTCAATCAGTTCACCGCGGTGCATACTTTGCGGAATTAAGGACGACAACAGTTAGGAAGCTGCTACCTGAGTCTTGGGGATTTATTTGCCCTGTACATACACCCGACGGGTCTCCATGTGGATTATTGACACACGTAAGTGCGTCAACTAAGATAGCACTGGGCGACAAAAGTATTGATTCTGTTGTGCTGACGGCTGTTATAACGGAGGCTATATCGACGTGTAGTCCATTGCTCTTACTTAATGACTCGGTGAACCGACAAGTAATACCTGTGCTGCTCGATGGCTTCATCATTGGCTACATACCGACAGAGAATTTGTCGAAAGTCGCTGCAAAGTTGCGAACTTTGAAAGTTTCTTCAAAATCAGCCATACCTAGTGACATCGAGATCGCCGTCTTGCCAGATTCTGAAGTTTCCAGTGCGTATCCATGTTTAGTTCTTTTCACTGGGAGTTCAAGGCTACTTAGACCTGTGCGAAATTTGAGCATGGGTAGTTTGGAACTTGTAGGCACGATGGAACAAAATAGTATCCGCATTGGCTTGTGCGGCGACACCGTTTGCAGTCACGATGCATTTTCACACTGCGAAATTTCATCGGGCCAGATGTTGAGTATTGTTGCAAGCTTGACTCCGTGGTCTGACTTCAATCAGAGCCCTAGAAATATGTATCAGTGTCAAATGGCGAAGCAGACTATGGGTGTTCCACTGCATTCCTTCATATTTAGATCTGACACAAAGCTGTACCGTTTGCACAGTCCACAGCGGCCTATAGCGCTTACTTCTGCATACGATAAGTTTGCTGTTGACAGCTATCCACTCGGTACTAATGCTGTGGTTGCAGTATTGTCACACACGGGATACGACATGGAAGACGCTATGATTATTAATAAGGCTGCAGTCGAACGCGGCTTTGCGCACGCCACCTTGTATAAAACAGAACCATTACTTCTGCGAGCAAACGAACGCTTTCAGGGCAATGAGGGAAATATTGAATGTGGATCGATTACATCTGTACATAGCGATGGCTTACCTCACATTGGTCAGAGGCTGAAGACTTCTTCCATAATGTATAGGTCATTTGATACCGTATCGAATAGCTACAGAGAAGTCAAACAAAAAGCCACTGATGACAGCTTTGTCGATAAGATCAAAAGAGTCAGCACGGGGAAAGGCAGTGACACAGAAGAAGCGAACGTTACCCTCAGATTCAATCGAAATCCAATCATTGGAGATAAATTTAGCAGCCGGCATGGACAAAAAGGCGTTTTGAGTTTTCTGTGGCCTGATGAAAGTTTGCCGTATATTGAGCGAACCGGCATTAGACCCGATATCCTTATAAACCCTCACGCATTTCCGTCGCGGATGACAATTGGTATGCTCGTCGAAAGTCTAGCGTCAAAAGGTGGAGCGCTGCTAGGCAAGTCAGTTGACGCATCTGCTTTCTGTCATAGGAAGTGGAGCCCGATAGACACAAACGGAGCTTTACTTAGCGAGATCGGATACAATCGCACTGGTTCAGAAACCATGATAAACGGCCACACTGGCGAGATCTTCAACGTAGATATCTACATAGGATTGGTTTACTATCAACGCCTAAGACACATGGTCAACGACAAGTTTCAGGTACGCTCAACTGGGCCAGTCAATCCAGTTACGAAACAACCTATCAAAGGCCGCAAAGCTGGTGGAGGTGTACGATTTGGTGAGATGGAGCGTGATTCTCTTCTTGCTCATGGAGCCGCGTATCTGCTGCGTGATCGACTTCATTTGTCCTCTGATACACATATATCAAGTGTATGCACATCGTGTGGAAGTCTGATTTCAACTTTCTCGAGAGCTCTTGCAATGGGCACGCAAGCAGTTGCAACGAATACCATTCAGTGTCAAGTTTGTAAAACGAGTTGTTGCATTGAAACTGTTGCGTTACCGTTTGTCTTCAAGTATTTAGCCGCCGAATTAGCAGCAATGAACATTCAAATGAAAGTGTCATTAACTTGAGGCTTCCTCACACATGGTGTTTCATGGTTGAAACTTGAGATCGATGAGTTTTGTATTCAATATTTCTTTTTAATTCTAGCCATGAATTCCACTGGTATCCTCGTCTCCAAAATATCATCAGCTTGAACGTAAATCGTATCGCGTTTTCGTTCTAACGTATTCAGCAAAGCCTGCAGGTGACACCTTTCAGAGTGAGAGCACAACGTAATTGCAATACCAGTGGCGCCTGCACGAGCGGTGCGTCCTACACGATGTACATACGTTATAAAGTGATCAGGTACATCGTACGAAATTAGTAGCTTAACATCAGGCAAATCTAACCCACGTGCAGCTGAGTCAGAAGCAACCATGACTTTTGAACGTTTCGTTGAGAATACTTCAATTGCACTCAACTGTTGACGCTTTGGCAGCGAACCACAATATTTCACCGGAAGTGTATCCGGATGGTGCTTTTTCAACCATCGCCACACCTCAGTGCAATTTGAAACTGAAGATGTGATTATCAAGACTGATACTTCACCAAAAAGAGGTAGTAACTTTCTTAGAACTTCAAACTTTTGAGCGTGTTTGGAAAGAAGCACGATTTCCGTAAGACCTGCTGCTAAACATATCTTAGAATGTGACTCGTTCTCGAGTACGTTTCGGACCGCCAAAGTCTGAATAGTTCTGATTGTAGTTCCATTATGGCACAGTGTGGCAGATGCTAAAATGGTGTGCATCCGCCTGCACACTCGTTTACCCACGAATGCTTGTGCCGATTCGTACGTCGAAAGAATAATACTGTTCAGAACGGAAGACAAACCTTGATGCATCTGGTACATCAACTTATCTGCTTCATCTATGATACATGTTTGAAGTGTGTTCTGGCGGTAAAAGCTGGCAAAATGCCGCAGTTCAGTTGGCGTCAAAATGAGGATATCCTTCTGCTTGGAATCGTATTCAAGATGATATCCGCGCGGTTGCGTCGCTGCTGCAAATCTCGCTTTTCTTCGAAATCGACCCAAGTTCGAGCATTTCTTTCGAGTAGCCAGTCGGTTTACCACTACAGTCGCTCCTACAGCCTGGGCAAAAGGATGAAATACTCCTGCCACCTGTCTAGCGAGATCAAGGGTAGGGACAACAACGAGGACTTTTCCATCTTTATCAACGCATTTCCTCAAAGCATCAAGCGTTGGGAGCACGTACGCTAAAGTCTTGCCTCTGCCAGTACTTGCAATTATCTGGTAGTCTCTTTCCACGGGCCCACCTCGAAAGTGTCGCCACGCGGAGACCTGGATAGGCATCGGTTGTAAACATCGTAGACGCTGCAAGCGTTCGAGTAATCGCGCGTCGACATCATACCACGATAAAGAAGTTCCGTACATATACGCTCGGTTTGTGTCGCTCGCGGGTCTCCTCTGGCAAAAGTTCTAACGCAGTAACGCCGTCGTCCAGAGCCTACATGTATCTGCATCGCTTCCTTGCGCATATGCACCATTAGTCCAACGGTTAGGATATGAGCCTTCCAAGCTCGAGACCCGGGTTCGACTCCCGGATGGTGCATGATGCACGACGCTGCTTGTCTTCTGACCTTTTTTTGTCGACTGTTTTTTAAAGGTCTCTACACAACACGAGCACATCTCACCGGGACGCGAGAACTCACAAGCAACTTAAGTTTGTATCTGATAATCTGAACGTGATTTTGCAAACAGCACGTCGCTGTACACATCGCGACTATCATAGCTTTATCGCCTGTGTAGCCATGGCGCGGTCCGCTGCTCTTCGTTTTCTTGTGTGCACGCTAGGCAGATGTTTCCAACCAGGTGTGTAGACAGAACATAAAGAGGAAATAAATTGACATTACGTCGTTGCAGGTGCCTTTCGGAAGTTCCGAACGCTTCTGTACGCTGTACATCTTTCAAATAGCTGCTTGTATCTGTATTTAAATAGTCCACAGGTCGCCGTTGTTGATAGAAAACATTCACGCAACATTGTCGTCCGAAAATATTTCAGGCCTTGTGTTTGGAACCACGTACGTATTTGATGTTTGTTCATGAGTCGCTGAAATGAAAGCGTGAAAATAAAGGTCCTGGAAGTTGCAATACCAGTCGCTATGCCAGGTCTGAGCCGAATGCTTACTTTCTACAGTCACTTTTTCCCAATTGTTGCGGGTTATCTGAAAACAAAGTACATGTATCGTGTTGAATTAGTGCTATAAGATTCTGTTTCACGATTTCACGCGCAGGGTTATTCCATTATTAGGACGAGATAACTCTACAGCTGAGGTACGGCGAACGGTTGTTTAGGCATCCTATTTTCAAGTCTCAAAACAAGTTGATATGGAATGCACGGCACGAATGGGGTGCGAGTAAATCAGTGAAAATGTTACGCGAGCTTTCTGGTTTCTATCTCAAGGTGAGCGAACTATTTTCGTCACTTTGTGACTAAAATTTTAGAAAGGTTGCCCAAGTGTTTGCGACGAAACACGACTTTTTACCTAAACAATACATCCAAAAACTAGCATTTGTTTTCGAGAAATGTGAGCCCATGTCAATTTTAGAAGTTCGAGACATAATCCAAAATGATCTGCCATCGGTAATGAGGGATCTTGTCGTAGATGTTGAAGAGAATCCTATCGCGTGTGCCACTATTGCTCAAGTCCATCGAGCTTCAATTTCTGGTACAGCCCAGTCTGTTGCTTTGAAAGTCAAGAACGTGAAGAGTCAAAACGTAATGAAGTCGGATATGGCAAATATGCTTTTGGTCTCGAAAATAATGGATCTATTGAACATTCAGCTACCGTTTGACCATACTAGTGTTCTTTTAGAGTACAAATCTGAGGTATGTTCACCTGAAATAAAACTTTCTCTTTCACGACAGCCTGCTACAGGTACCAAAGGAGTTTGACTTCCTGAGAGAATGCAGCATGATGGATCTTCTTGGACGCTCTATTCGCGCGAAGTTCGTAGATGTTTACGTTCCTACTCCTTTGCCAGTTGCGTGCTCAGATAATGTCATCACGATGACTTTCATGAACGGGTTGAGTCTAGCGACGTTTCTTTCTGATAACTCTTCATTAGCAATAGACGGTACATGTTTGTTGCATTTTGCAAACAAATTGCTAGAAGTCTACGCCTTTCAAATTTTTGAGCTTGGAATATTTCACAGTGATCCTCATCCGGGCAACATTTTGATAAGTTCAACAGGAGCTCTCACGCTATTGGATTTCGGTCAGGTGAAGGTGCTAAGTTCTCGGACTCGCGAAAATCTTGCTCAATTAGTTGTTTCTCTTGACCAAAATTCACCTCTATCAGGACAATTATTGGATAACATGGGTGTTAAAGTTGAAAATACTAGTGCTTCAATGAAGGCGGCAATTGCTTACGTTTTATTTGACACTCGTATGGATATAGCTGAAGCTAAAATGAACCCATTTGACAGCGATTTACCACGTGAAATTCGGCAAATCAAGCTTTCCAGAATTCCCAGAGAGACCTTCATGCTTATAAGAGTGGTTGCCTTGTTGCGAGGTATTCTTTCAGCTTTGAACCTCGATGTTCACGCTCGATCAATTTGGTCCAAGTATGCTACGAAGTTTCTCCGAGGGCAAGACATACGGAATACTGGTTCTAAAGTCCCTCGTGTGCCAAGGCAAAACAACAAGCAACAAGTTAAGGAGATGGCGGAGTGGTTAACCTCAAACGGGTTGCCTGCTAGTAGAGAGCACCTCACACCACTGGCTCTTGCAGGAGTTTGGAATATTGAGGATCTGTCAACTTTACTTAGTTCAAATGAGAAAGAAACTATAAATAGTGCACTCAAATATTATACTTCGTCAGAACGCTTCGTGCTGCAAAGCAAGTTTGGTGATAAGAATGACAAGTTCTGACCTAGTATCTTGACTGATATGGGCTGAAATGCAGTACCTGCTGTATGATTATATTCTACTGACCGGTTGCATCCCTATTATGCTAAAGCATTTCGCCAGGATATTCAACGTGAGCACACACATGGTTAAGCGAGCTTGTTCTTCCTGAACGTCAAATACTTTGCACTCAGAGTAGAAATTGTTAAATAGCACACATAACGTGTAAGTATATTCACACATTTTCGATGGCATCAATTCAGCAAGTGTGGTATCGACAGCATCTTCGAACCTAAGAAGCTGTAATAGCAAAGCCCGTTCCTGTAAGGCAGAGCAGATTGGCAACGCGAGTTCACTAGAGCGTGGCCCGGTTTGCAAACCAGCCCGCTCCAGAATAGAGTGAACTCTCGCATATGTGTACTGAAGATATACCGCTGTGTTTCCTTTCAACTCTAGCATCCTTTCGAATGAAAACATATAATTTGTTGCAATATTGTTGCGAAGATCTGCATATTTCACCGCACCGATTCCCAGTTTGCTAGCAGATTCAAGTAGTATTTCTTCACTTGAATCAGCACCACGAGCTTGAAACTGATCAAAACATTGTTTCTTTGCCTCTGCAAGTAAATCTTTTAGTTTGACTGTTTCACCTGAGCGGGTTCGCAATCTTTTTCCATCTTCACCCGTTACCAGGCCGAAGCCAACATGGTCCACCACGGTCACTTTCCTTCCATCTAACCAACCCGCACGTCTACCTGCTTCGAATACTGCATTAAAGTGCTGACTTTGACTCACGTCTGTCACGTATATGATCCAATCCGCTTGTTCAATTTGAGTTCTATAGTATAAAGCGGCCAGATCGGTGGACGCATAATTGAAGCCACCATCGCTTTTCCGACAAATTAATGGCACCTCTGAATCTTGACCAAAAATACAAAGGGCACCCCCATCTGTAACCGCGATGTCCTTGTCTACGAGTTGTTGAAGAACCTCTGGTATCAAAGTGTTGTAGAAACTTTCGCCGCGCTCTTCTATCTGTACGTCAAGTTGGTCATAAATTTCTTCAAACTCTTTCCTGCTTGCCTGACAAATATGCTTCCACATGCTGTAAGTCTCTTCATCATACGCCTGAAGCTGAGTAACTACTATTTGCGCGCGTCTTTTAAAATCATCATCCGTGTCGAATTTTACTTTTGCGTTCTTGTAGAACTTCTGAAGATCAGAAATATTTTCTGTAAAAGACGTTTCATTTTCACGCATGTATGCAATCAGCATGCCGAATTGGGTGCCCCAATCGCCGACATGGTTGAGCCTAGAAACTGTAAATCCACGATATTCCAAAGCTCGACATAATGAATCACCGATTATTGTACTACGCAAGTGACCCACGTGCATTTCCTTTGCTATGTTTGGAGATGAGAAGTCCACGATGACATGTCTGCCAAATGTTTGCTTTGAGGAGGAGCCAATATTTTGCGCTAACTTAAGAGCTTGCTGAGAGATAAATGTATCAGAAATATGGAAATTTATGAATCCTGGACCAGCTACTTCAATCTTGTCAAACATATCTCCGCGCTCTAACATATTTGATATCGTGACCGCCAAGTCACGAGAACTTTTGAATTCGTGACCGTCAGTCAACTTCGAAAATAACTGCATGGAGCCGCTATATTGGTAGTCACCGAACGAAGACCTTGTTGTTTCCACTATAGAGACGTCAGTCGAAAGCGCAGGATTGACTTTTTCAACACCAGCAGAAACGACATCGGCAATTTTATCCTTCAACGTAGGCCAGTCAGACATTCCACTGGTCTCTTTTAAAACTTCGTAGTTAGATTTATCACTGCTTTGCGATGTTCTACCCGATTGCGATGCCGAAAGTGTTTTCAAGCAGCGCCGAAAAGGTCGAACAATGCGGGTTCGTTGTCTGGACTCTGAACCTAGACGCCGTTCGGACGTTTTGAACACTTTCAGAACCCCAGGTCCTAGAGCGCCCAAAGTGCGTAACATGACTAGTATCCGGTAGAGTGCGAGCAGCAATAAAACCTCAAGTATATAGAAGTTCACAGAAAGCACGAAAACACTTGACGTCACCTTGCAGGATACGGCGAGCCGCGAGCGGGCGCTGTATGTGAACACGCGTACGCATCGACAACCAGTCAAAGGAAGCTACTTTTTCACCAACTCCAGGCAGGGTTTGCATTTGCATATGTTCGCCAACCAGCAACGTATGGTAGGGCTACGAGAGACCAATTCCCGTGGAACGCGTTTTTTCTCTAAATGGCGAGTCATGACTCAAGATGGGGGGACTCGGAAGGTGCGCACCTGAAAGATGGCTTACAAAACCGCTTGTATGAGGACGACACATGCAAAAACAGAGATGTGACAGATGGCGTCACCGCGGATCGAACGCGGGACCTTTAGATCTTCAGTCTAACGCTCTCCCAACTGAGCTATGACACCGACTGATCCCAGGTCTTACCCAGGTACAAGGTCACCGCTATCCTCGAATGTTTCGAGGCGCGCTTCGTTACGACGTCTGTGAGGGCAAACGAATAAGTATGTTTCGCATTCAATTTACACAGGACAGTGAGACGATGTTCTGAACTTGAGCGGAGTTACTACTCAATAGCCGCCAGTAAATGAAAGCTCTATCTCGAACATCCGGATTTTCGCATGAAGAGGCTTTGCGAAGCACATGCTGTGCGTTGTGCTGAGACCGAGAGTCTTTCAGTTGGATGAATGTTTTCACCGAGGTTGTCAAGAGTTGCAGCTGAACGGTTTCTGGCTCATCGGCGAACATCTCAGAGAAAGTTTCTATCAATGACGAAGCGTTTTCAATCCGACCAGCGTATTCACCAACTATCCATATGAGTGCTGCCTTTGCTTCAGGTCGATCTAAGGAGGTTAGCCCTTCACAGAGAGTTGGTAACGTATACTCAAAGTGGTCCGGGTATGCTCTAAAGATATCCTTCATAACGATGATAGCTTCTTGGACGACGTAGTTGATTTTACTTTCGATCAGTTGAAGAAGTATAGTGACCGCGTCGCGTGCAACGGCTCTGAATTGAATGGCACATGTGCCTATCGCACGGATGGCCTGTCGAACAAACTCAAGGTCCACCTCTGCAGAATACTCCTTCAATTCCGCCAAAACCTGACTTACGGTCTCATCCGATACTAGTTGCAGCAATATCTTAAGTTTTTCATGTTTTATATAGTAAGGATCGTTGTACTTGCAGAAGAAAATCTGTGAGTAGTTCAAAGAAGTGAGCTTTCAAAATTTTGTCTGTTGTGTGAAGTAATATTACCTCAAGATTCCTTTGAAGCTCGCATTTGTACACCGACAAATTTGAATGTACCGTGTGAAGAGTAATATATTGGATTTCTAATTCACTTCCCAAAAGAGTAACCATAGAAGATGCTATTTGCAATCTGATCGTTTGTTGCAGAGAATTTGAGACAGTCTATTGAATGTCAGTTACTTGTTCATTTGGCAGCAATGGAACACAACACCTGTGATAGTCTTGCTAAAACATTCATGCTTGCTAGAACAACGGCACCGTTCGAGTGCTGTAGATGTGCACTCACTCGCTGAATGATAGCAACAGCCTCTTCGTGACTGGAAGCTGTGTATTCCTCCAGCGCACTCAGTATATAGACCTGTCCCCACCTACATGACGGTTATATATAATAGATGTAAAAAAGATATCATCGCTTACTCGGTGCACTCCGTTAGCATTTCAGTCAATCTTTGGGCCAGTCTCGCATCGACGGTAAGGATCTGTTTTGAGGTCGCCTTTGAAATTTCAAAAAGGGACGCCATAGCATTGGAGAGCACAGTTGCATTATTTTCACTATAGATGACGTCCTTTAACATCTCAATAAATCCACTTTGAGAGAACATTAGGTTCAATAACTGAATCACTTTCTGCACTCTCCACTTACCGACTCTCCACAAGCTCCTGATCAAGCCCAAACAGTTTTGCAACACAAATGACAGCACTCTTCCTCACATACGGATCCGTGTCCTACAGAAGATCAAGCTCAAAAATATTACGACTAACTCATGAACGCATACCGTGAGTGCCACTTGCAAAGGATCACACAAATATTCTGTGATACGGTGTACACGAATACAGCCCATCGTTCGCACTGCGAGCGCACGAACAAGAGGGTTGGGATCCTGGGCATCCTGCAAAACTGTGAAGTAATATCTGAAGAAAGCGGGATGGGATTACCTTGATGAAGGTATTCACAGCCAAGATTGTGAGTTCAGGTTTCGATTTCGCATAGTTTATCAAGTACAGGTAAATGAGCTTCTTCAATTCGAGACTGGTGGTCTGCATGCACTGCAGGACATCAGGGAAAAGGCCAGACACGTCTTTCCCTACTGTCATTGCCGCGATCACTTTGTTCGCGGATCAGACCAGTAATAATAATAATCAGGAGCATTCATATACCTTTTTTTATTGCCTGCTTTTGGGTGGCCAGGTCGGTACTTCTCAGTTCCGCCCGCCACTCTGCAATTTCACCTGTCGTGGCGTAGGTAACGTATAGCTCACACCCTCGAAAGTTGAATGTTACCTCGTCGTTGTGATTGGAAGAAGCGCGCATCATTCGACATTGCAGTCCCGAGCACGCAAGGGGTACTCGACAGACGCAACGCACCAATCGACACTTAAAGAAAGACCACGCCAAATCCAGTCGCAACGACGATGATTTTTATTTTGTCTAATTTGTTTTTTAGTCAGCTGTGATACACTTAGTCCAGTCGAGCTTCAAACTAGGGAACGTGTTTCTGTGATTTCCAACCTAAAATCTCAATATTGCAGCTCTGAGAGTTAACCCGTCTTCTTCTTTCCTCTTTCTGGCGAGGCCTGGTTCTTGTGGGTCATAGCCTCTTATCACGAACACTGAAGGCTGAAAAGTGCGCGACGAGCTCTTTCCCTACGGCGGGGATAGCGAGTATCTCGAGACTAACGTCCTCAGGGCGCTTCGCGATGTGCCACTACGTGTCGAACCTAACGACACGGTTTGAAATCAGTTGTCACGTTCTCCGACACGGTGCGCAAAGACGCCGAAACGTGCCCTATAGATGCATTAGTCACCGCAACAGAAAGCTTGCGGCCAATTCCGTACCAGAGTTCGCAAGTGAACACAATATATTGGCGTTATCACTACTGAGTGCTCTTGCTACGTTTCCCGTCTTGCAAGAAAGGAAGAAAGGTGAAGCTCTCACAAGGCAGGCCGAGCCGGCACAAGATGTTAGCAGTGCGCAACAAGTGACTCGGAATGTCATTCCCTCGATCGAATGGGGAGGATTTGATGCTGCTGGTCCACGAGATGAGATGGAAGATGCTTGGTGTGTGCGCACTGTGAACTCTCTTAGTGGAAGAATCCTATATGTTGGTATGTTCGATGGACACGGCGGTGCAGCGAGCTCGTTTTTCTTGAACAACAACATGCTGAAGTTTACAGATGACGTCGGGATCAAGATGTGCTCGAGAGCTGTGAAAGGTGATATATCTCTTGAATCCATAGCAGATGAGACGAACCCCCTTTCCCTTGCTTTTGAGCGAGCAGATAGTGCCCTGCTAGACCATCTTGGTTCTCTGGGTGATCCGGAGTGTTGGAGTGGAAGTACCGCCACTGTGTGCTTTATTAGTAAAAAGCACATTATAGTTGCAAATGTTGGGGATAGTCGTGCAGTGTTAGGGAGAAAAAGCCGCGCTATTCAACTGAGTAGTGACCACCGTCCGATAGGCTCCTCAAAGTCAGGTAGGAGTGAAATTTCACGAGTTGTCGCGAGCGGTGGTTGGATATCGCAGATGCGCGTTTGCGGTATCTTGGGGGTCACCAGAGCCTTTGGTGACTACGAATTCAAGGGCGGAAGGGAAGAATTACTCGAAGAACTCGAGGCAAGTGGCGTGCGTTGTCAAGGTGACATGAAACGACCACCCGTGATCGCTATACCAGATGTTAGAGTGTTTGAGCGCTCAATTGATGACGACTTTTGTGTCGTCGCTACAGATGGGCTTTGGGATGTGATGAATGCTGCACAAGCTATCACTTTTGTCAGAACGATGGTGATAAAAAATGGCGTTCGAGACATGACCACCGTGGCGCAGGCGCTTGTTCAGCGAGCAATAGAAGGCCGCACGCAAGATAATGTCTCTTGCGTTGTACTGGATCTTCGCGCGAATAGGAACTAGCCACAATCGAATGGAACAGTTTTAATTGGTTTACATAAGATAGTTCATATTGTTCCCTATTAAGAGTCACTTGAAAGCCCCTCTGTCAATAGGTACTTTCTCTTGTGAAATCAAAAACAATCAAGCTGACTTGCGTATGCGTGAACTGAAAAGATTCTCACGCATTTGCAAGAATCTGCCAACGATGAATCGCAAAAATGGTATGAACAGGCCGAGGAATGCAGAAGTTGGTATACACACTGGACCAACACAGACCTTGTACAAATGTCAGTTTAATTGGAATAGAGAACAGCAAGTTTTACCATAAAGTGGTTCGCTAACTAGTTACTATCTATTCGTACATATAAGTTGGGATGGGTGTGTTAGTGGTCCCGTACGCCTTCAACTGTTTGTTGTTGTCACAGGAAGTTTTGAACAGCGAGCGAGTCATGAACAAGTTGTTCAGAACAACAAAAGGTGCGAGTATAATACTATCCTCCATCCCATGGAAAACTTCACAAATGTACCTTTGTAGCCCGATATTCGGCCTATCTATGATCACGCCCAGCCCCGCGTTCGAATGCTCTCACCAAATGCTGTTTAGGTTAACTAAGAGATGCGAAATTCGAAAATAGAATTGGCAATTTATTCCGATAAGAGCCGTTTTTGTCGGAATAAATCTTATTCTGACAAGCTTCTTATCGGAATAAATCGGGCCGATTATTACTGCTCCGATACTATTGTTGCTCGATTGTTGATATATGATCATATTCCGACATATAATTATCTATATACCCTCCTGCCATTTAGCTACAAATTTCGAAATACTATCCTCCATATCAAAAGTAACCTATCTGGTGCCTCACCCAGGCGGCGCCTCACCGCTGGGCACTTGACGTACTCATGAAACGAGTGTTTCGTTCTCTATGTCAAGAATACTACGGAGTTGACGCCTCAGTGGTCTGTAACACTCTGTATCAGTCAAATGGTAAAACTTTTCAACAACTATGCACAGAGTCACGACTTTCTACAAGGCGCTGTGCAAAAGCCCTTCACACTTTGTTGAGTCACTGTTGCGTGAAGCAAACGTCACTTGCGACACCAACATCGTTACATGACCCTATGTACCATCTTAACGCGCGACGTATATTCCACATAGAGCGGGCTGCGTCGTATTTACAGCACGTAAAAAAACGTTTCGGAGGTCGAGCAGAAAGATTAACATTTTGCTTGTTCGTCTGCGGTAGTCTCACTTTGAGTGAGCTGGAGAAATTACTACACCACGGTAAAATATCAGAGCGGTATCGCAAGCAATTGAGGAAAACATTAATAACACTATGTATCTGCGGTATCATCGAGCTCCCGGTCCATAATGAAACAAAACTGGTAGGCAACTGCTCTGCCATTGAAGAAGCAATATGTAGTACACCACAGCTGGAAGAAAGCTTCAACCATGCTTTCATATCGCTTAATTCAGATGGCATCAATGAAAAAATGCGCGAGTATGAATCTGTATATTCTGTTGCATCGGCTCTCGATGATCATCATGCCCAAATCCTGTCATACGTCAATACGAAAAGTTCTGACACACTCGATGGATGTATCACTTTGTCTGCTCTTACTTCATACTGTGAACATACCGCGAAATTATCGGCGAAGCAGGTGTTGAATTCAGTGAGACTTTTACAACACTGCGGTAATCTTTCGATGAGTCATCTTAATGAGCGCTCCGACGAGGATTGGGTTAAACTAAATCCTGAGCACGCACTTCATACATCCCTTTCCCAACTAGCCCAGACCACAGTGAGACACCGGTTTGGGGATATCGCGTGTCGTTTGTTCCGTCTTCTCCTTAAAACACCTCATTTGGAACAAAAACAGATCTCAGAGCTAGCGATGATCCCAATCAAGGATTGCCGCGAAATTTTAGGCAAGCTTTTAAAGCATGAATACGTTCGCTTGCAGGAGGTTGCTCGAACAACTGATCACGCACCTTCTCGAACGAACTACCTTTGGAAAGTTCATTTACCATCAGTCATCTCAAAAATGAAACGAGAATTGTCAGAGACGTTTGTCAACTTGAAAACGAAGCACATCGAAGAGCGTAAAAGATGTACAGCGTTTACTGAAGTTAGGGGGGTCCGTCGCACTGCGCACGAGTTAGAGGGTTCGGTACAACAGGTTGAAAAAATGGAGACTTGTCTACTGCGAATAGGTAGAATGATGATAGTTTTTGATTGTTAGCGATTACAGTAGACATCGTAAGTACCATTGTCTTGTCTCGGAAGGCCTAAGCAACTTGTTTGGCAAGTTCGTCAGCTTTGGCAACAGCCTCGTTCATGTCACCGACCATGTAGAAAGCCATCTCTGGGAGGTCATCATAATTTCCATTGATCAAGCCCTTGAAACCAGAGATTGTATCTTTCAAATCGACATATTTGCCTGGACTTCCAGTAAAAACTTCGGCGACATGGAAAGGTTGAGACAGAAAGCGCTGCACTTTGCGAGCTCGTGAAACTGTTAGCTTGTCATCCTCTGAGAGTTCGTCCATGCCGAGAATCGCAATAATGTCCTGAAGGTTCTTGTAATCTTGCAAAATCTTTTGAACACCGCGCGCTGTTGCGTAGTGTTCTTCACCAAGCGCAAGCGGAGACAACATGCGTGAGGTAGAATCCAACGGATCAACAGCCGGGTAGATTCCGATCTCAGCTATTGACCGAGACAGAACAGTCGTGGCATCAAGGTGAGCAAATGTCGTCGCAGGCGCAGGATCGGTGAGATCGTCAGCTGGCACGTAAATTGCCTGAACCGACGTAATCGATCCCTTCGTAGTAGTTGTGATGCGCTCTTGCAGACCACCCAAGTCAGTGGCAAGAGTTGGCTGGTAGCCGACAGCAGACGGGATGCGTCCAAGAAGTGCTGACACTTCAGAGTTAGCTTGAGTGAAGCGGAAGATGTTATCTACGAAAAAGAGAACATCTTGTCCCTCAAAGTCACGGAAGTATTCAGCAACGGTCAGTCCGGTCAATCCGACTCGAGCTCTTGCACCTGGAGGCTCATTCATTTGCCCGTAAACTAAAGTACATTTCGAGTCCTTCGCTTGTTCACCAAGCTTGATGACACCACCTTCGATCATTTCATGGTAGAGATCGTTCCCCTCACGGGTTCTCTCACCAACTCCAGCAAAGACAGAAAAACCACCTGAGAGAAATGGTTAACAGAATCTAGTTTAGTAAAAGCATTCAAACGCACCATGGCCCTTCGCGATGTTGTTGATCAGTTCCATAATAAAAACTGTTTTACCAACACCAGCACCACCAAAGAGGCCAATTTTTCCTCCTTTTTGGTAAGGAGCGAGGAGATCAACAACCTAATTCCGACACATCAGAAGTTCTAGACGATGCGAAAATTCAACCTACCTTGATACCAGTGACGAGCATTTCCATTTCGGTGCTCTGATCAACGAAAGGTGGTGCTTCTCGGTGAATCGCAAGAGTAGAATCGGAAACTGTGTCGACAAATATAAGTACAGTACATAGATATACCGAACATGAGTACGCTTCGCACGTCGAGGATTGGATCGGCGCAAAAGGATGGGGACTTACCTATTGGCCCACATTCATCAATGGGTTCACCAATTACGTTCATGATGCGCCCCAAGGTGGAGCGGCCAACTGGGATCTATGTTTTGGAACTCATCTCGTCAGTAAAGGGCGCATGATAGGAATCATTGAAACAAAAAGCCTCCTGCACTTTGCATCCGAGCGAAATCGTACCTGGATCGGCGAACCCATGTTGAGCACGGGCTGACCGCGCACGAGACCTTCAGTAGTGTCCATAGCGATCGTCCGGACAGTGTTTTCACCAAGGTGCTGCGCGACTTCGAGTACGAGTCTGATTTCATGACCCTGAACTTCAAGTGCACTTAAAATTGGAGGCAGCTCCCCTTCGAATTGCACATCCACTACGGCACCGATGACCTGCGTAACCGAGCCCGCCGAGGGGTTTGATGCGAACCCGCGGGAGAGAGTGGCTTGAACGGCGTCGGTACTTGGTCCGTTTCGATGCTGAAGCAGACGATTTGATGCACTCTCAAGTTTCGTTGCGAGTATGCCAAATGATCGTCGCATGTTCTTTAAGCGAAGATGCTCGCGAGTGCCGCACTGTCATCTGCTCACACGTACGGCGCAGGCGTGCCAGCGGCAAGGATAGCGCTCCGGCCGAGCTCGTTCTCATATTTATGAACCACGTATTAGGGTTAATGACTGAACACTACGGACATCGCCATCGTTCGATTCCGGCGTATTTCGAGAGAAAAACAATACCACAAATGCGATGATTATATGCCAATTGGTGAGAGCTTTCGAACGCGGGGCTATACGTGATCATAGGCCAAACATTAGGCTAATAATGGACTGTAGTCAAATTTTCCATGAACTGGGGGATAGTAGAAAGTTTTATGAAACGAGAGCGGGACGTGCTCGCCGTACGCCCGCGGAGGACACAGACATTGTAAACAACTAAACAACTCTCTTCTCAACGGACGATGGCCAGAGAGCAGGACCGATTCCTCCCTATAGCAAATATAAATAGGATCATGAAGAAGGCATTACCAACCAACGCGAAAATAGCCAAAGACGCAAAAGAGACCGTACAGGAGTGTGTTTCAGAATTCATCAGTTTTGTGACGAGCGAGTAAGTATTCGCGACAAACGCTTTGCAAACTCCCTCCACTAGATCACTTCTGATTTCGCATTATGCTTACTTTCTCTTAGGGCAAGCGATAAGTGTCAACGAGAAAAGAGGAAAACGATAAATGGTGACGACTTACTTTGGGCGATGAGTACTCTCGGTTTTGAAGAGTACGTAGAACCGCTCAAATTATTTTTGAGCAAGTATCGCGAGGTGAGTCCTACACTTGATCGCTTCCAATGTTCTAATACGAAATTAATGTTGTAGAGCGAAGGAGAAAGAGCCCAATCGTAGAACAGAGAACTTTTACTACATTACAAACACGAACACTGAACACTACTTTCGTCAATAGAGCTCCAAAGCAAAGTCAACTATTTCTGTTGTTTGGTCGCCTTCACTCCTACGTCATGACTCTAAACTTTACTTCGAAATGAAATTTCTCGAGTTGTGTGTTAGTGCTCTTCGTGATGTGATTGATTCAATCAAGGTGAGAGGTTTGGGATGGAGATTTCTACATCCTCAAGCACATAGTCATCTTCATAACCAACATCTTCAGGCTCACCGGTGATCGGATCGAGTTCTTTTGCGGTGTAATGCAGTGAGCATGCAAAACGTACGGTCGCAGCAGTACACTGATGAGAAGTGGAATGATTGATAGTTAACTCCTCTACATAGCCACTCACCTTAGGCCGCTTAAGATAAACGTAAGTAAAGCCAAGTGTGTTCACACGCAGGCTTGGTAAAGGTATGCAGGTCTGCTCGTCAAGATCGACTGAGACGTCACCGATGGGTTCCATATTTACGACCACATTTTCGAGAACTTGTTCCTCTATCGTATTCACACAAGCAAACTGGAAAATAATGTGCTCGCTTGTGAGATAATGGACGCAAGTCACCTAAAACAGTTTGAGAACAAAATATTTAATGGGAAAAACGTCACAAACCGTATACTCAGTCTCAGTCTCCGTCAAGGGAATTGAACTTGAATGCTTCTCGAAATGTCAGACGTATTTCTGAAATATGCTGTACTTAGAAACGTACCGTTATGTCCCCACTCAGAGGAAGATGCGCGAATTCAGGGTGCTGTTTTAATGCTTTGTGGAAGGGGGAATCAGTCTCTACTCGATTCGCCTCCGTGTGATCTCGATCTTCTGCCGTGATGTCCGTAGTGGCTGAAGTGCATATATCAGCCATACTGAAGGAAGATTCTGTCCTCAGCTGCAGATACTCTTTAAGGGCACTTTCAAGGTGACCCACTGAAGAAACGCAAGGGACAGTGACCGTACCCTCAGCTTTCAACCAGTGTCTGAATAAGGTTGCGCGATCGCGAACTTCGTCATCTGTATCATGAATAGAACGTAGCAGGAGGATAGCAAGCTTGCTTCGTAGGGAGCTACAGTGCATTCCAAAGCTGGTCAGTGCAGATAGCGCTGCCGCACGAATAGCAGCGTTTTCAAGGAAGAGCCTGTTGTATATGTACCGAATAAACTTCGTCGGGTCATCCGTTGAAGGTGCATGTACACCTAAAATATGTAATATCCGAATGGACAGCTGCGTATACTCACAGTCTTCAATGAACTCGCTTAGATGAATGAGACCAAGCTCTTTGATTTCAGCATTCAAGTCAACAATGTGAAGCATACAGTCAACTATTGACAGCTTGTATTCGTACCCACCTTCTTCACGCAACGATGCAGACAAAAACGAAATGAATGATCGATGCTTCGACGGATACTTCGAAGACAGCGACTCAATCGTCTTGATAATAGCTAGCTTATATTCATCCTACTTGGATGCTCAGAAAATTATCATGCTCACAAGTGGTTTGTTTACCTGGAGTCCAGAGAAGAGTGATGAAATTTGTAACATGAGACGATCTACTGAATTTTCACTTCCAGTCCGAAGTAGTGTCGTGACAGCTGCTGTTGAAATTGATTTGTTGTCGTCTGCAACGAGGCTCTCCAGTTCTACGTTGCACAGTGCTACTGTCGCTGGATTCTTTACTGCTATTGAGTTTAAAGCTCTCACTGCACCAAATCGCAAAATAGTCTTGGGGGACGAAAGAAGAAGTTGCAACACCATCATCGAAGAGTGCAAAATTCTGGAATCGACTTCAGACAACAGCGCGATATTTCTGAAGCACAAAGCATGAGTAAACAAAGTGACTATATAAACAAACGTACTTTGCTGCTTCGAATACCACCATCTCTGATTTATGTCGAAGACAAGCTTCAAGGAAACCGTAGTAAACGTCTGCGTCGGCACCTGAGACATCTTGTAACATCTACACAGAACTGTTAGTAATATACTCCACACTTTCAGTGATACAAGGTACCTCTGATGAATATCTGATCAGAGTACATATCGCTAATGGAGATCTGATGTTGCTTCTGATGCTATGTAAGACCAATTTGCTCACTGCTAAGCGATCGGTTTGCTTGATTTGATGCAGTAGGGTGATCGCATGAAACTGAACCATGGGATCTTCCGAACTCGCAGCTTCCTGAACCTCGCTACTCCACCTCCGAACAATTTCAGGATTGAGCTAAAAGTTATATCAGTGACATTTAAGGATATGCCGATACATCAACAAGTACCTTCATGAGCCTGAGACCAGACACAAGCGCAGCAGATGCCACAATTGGACTCTTGTCCACAACAGCTTGTTTTAGAAATCTCTCTATCTGGCTCAACAAGCTGGAGTCCGTGATACTGCAGAGCACGCGAATAGAGTTCGCGCGGTACACATCGACTTTACTATTCATATCCTTCATAAGAGACGATGTCACTATGATAACCTAAAATCCAAGAATTAATGCGTTGCAAGACTCGGAATAGCCGAGTGTTTACCTCATCAGCACTAGGGTGAATCTCCTTTATGATCAGATAGAGCAAGCGTCTCAAGTTTCCGTCTGTGGCGTGAAACAACTTCGTCACTGAAAAGAATACCTCCGTAGACTCAGTCTTCAGAAATTGTCAGAACAGACACTTCTTGGATCGAAATGGCAGCTCACCGTAGTGAAAAGTTCTCCTTGACTGTAAAGATAGAGCAACTTGGTGATGACCTACGCGATAAAAATGACGGATGTTATCATGACACGTGCCAAGGCTGATACCTGTTGACATTTTCTTGAGGAAAGCTGTATGTCGTTGAAGCAACGCGCTTCTTGTAGAACGGCTCCTTTCTCGATCGCCCAGAAGGGAGAATGTTCGTCTCAAACAAAACCTTAGTCGTGGTATGTGAGTGATGATAACTGCAGCATACCTTGATACGAGTCTTCGTCTCTTTTTTTGAAAACCTGACCTTCCCTTTGGACGGACATGTTGTTGTCGTCAGCTATTATTTGTGCAAGGAAGACGTTTGATCAAGAAGATGTCTACTAGTTCGAAACGTGAGGATTGACGTCTTCTCCGGGCAAATTGAACAGGTATGGTGCCCGATATGAAGGATGGAGTACGTGTAGGTAGATGATGTAAACTAGCAAAATCACGACGGACACGCGCGTGCAAACCGTTGCGCGCGCGTTTTTCCTGACTCGAACAAGTTCAGCTCAACTTGCGTTACTTTAAACGTCTTCTTCATTACTATCGATAGTATTTTTTTGTCATACAGTAACCAAAGTTCGTGGTAGTGTCGTAGTAGGTTATTTCTCAGCATAACGAATAGATAAAATTGGTTTGGTCGTCCGCTTGCGAAAAAGCAAGTTCGACGGGTCTGCGGCCCACTGTGTTATGTCGGTGCCTGCATTCCTGGTGCAGACAGCTATTGTTTGACGCCGTACATTCAAACAAATCTGCCAGTAATTTACCGCCAGCAAATCCCGCTACACGCCAGTGGAAAAGCTCAAACGTGACAACGTGACAAGAATTCGCCAGGTCAGGATGGATACGGCCGGTTTGTACCATCGCGTCATGCGCGATGTCCTGGCTCGATCCAAGGTACATCACTTCGCAACTTCTTCATGCACAATTTTCAGCCCAAGTCACACAGAAAGAGTTTGCCGCCGAACATTTGTCCGAAAACATTCTAGGGAAGCTAGCAGCGGTGTGTTTCAGTTTCTCGCTCATCGTTTGATAAAGAATAACGAGCATCGTCATATTTTAGCTTTGGGAGGAAAAATTACTCAATGGCCTGAAATCTGATAACTCAGCAGGTTGTGGTGAACCGACCTCGTCGACTATTGATCCAGCACACAGAACTGAAGACAAGGTGTGTCCCTACGTTTCCTTCTTTATATGCGTTATATGTGAAATTGAAATGTAGATAAAGCGTTGTAGAGAGGCGGAAGAGGCTGAAGATTCACCCAAGAAAAGAACCAAAACGGTAGATCAAGCTATTGAGACGGTGAGTTGCCAACATCGCTCGAGTATGTGTCTCTAACTAGATAAGTCAATAGGCCGAAAACACTGTGACCGAAACGGAAGACAGTGAATTTAGTTCAGATAGTGAAGATTTGCAAGGCGCGTATACGGTTCTTGTTCTTGTTTTTATCGCTCAAATGTTTGCAGGTCTCGGTGACTTTGATAGCACTGATATCCTTTTGGGCCAGTTCGAGAAGGTATCGCATACGAAGTCAAAATGGAAGTGTCTCTTGAAGGATGGCATCTGCACAATGAATGGACGAGATGTGGCCTTCTCTAGGGCCCTAGGAGAATTCAAATGGTCGTAGCCGTGTTACAAATAGTTAGTCGCTTCTTTTGTTACAATAAAAAAAACATAGTGTCTTGTCTTCAAACTTTGCACAAGCAGTTACTTATTCAATCCCCGTTCGTCTTCAAACTCAAGTTCGCGATGTTTACGAGTGGACCTGACTCGCTTACTTATTGCCTATTTCTCATCGTATTTAGTGACGTATTTGATTCGCTTTGTTTACGTACTTCATTATGACTCCTTCCAGACGAACTGATGTCGTGGAGGTCTTCAAAATATCTTGCAGAAGTGAACTTGTATGCAGAAGAGTCATAGACGCCAGTGCTGAGACGTTTCTAGCATGAATGATTTTAAGACGATGGCATTCAGAAGAGTGTTAGTATTCGTTACCAGTAGCTGCGTTTCAATGCTCGTATTGAGTCTCGCTGCTTTCTCAGCCTAAAGTGAGAATAAGTGACGTAGTATCGGACGGTTTCATAGAACCGTTACCTTTGCTTCCTTTCTAGTATCTCGTTTCATTTCCCGGCGAGGCATTGTAATGAGTTCGTTACTGAATGCCAGTTTGAATTTAAAATATGATACGTCTGCTTGTGAGATTATACCTAGCATTTTTGTTCAGACGCCTACAACGTATGAGGTATTGAGCCAGTTTAGTCAAACGTTGTTTGTTTTTGTGAACTAGAAACTTCGGCCTGTGGTAGATCATCTGAAAATGTGTTGGCGACACTGTACAGTCTTACCAGTACTTTAGAGTGTTGGCTACCTGCTCAAGAGCACTAGTATAATCGGTTTTCAACTGAACTCGCTCCCAGAGCCGCGCTGGAGTGTGTGCTCGTTCTACAGTTTTAGTCACTAGATACAACTGCCCTACACTCAAAATCACACGACGGTGCAGACATAACGTTTCAAAAATTTACCGTGATCCTCCAGGATCGTAGCATACTGGCTGTTTGCAAGAGGGCAGGAACTTCTATTGCACAAACCTGTGACGTTGTACTCATTCCTGCAGAAGTTTTCTTTTTCGCTTGCACAGTTCTTGTAGCTACAGTGTGAATGGTTTATTATCTAACAGAACTGATCAGAATTCTACGGGACTTGAGTAAAAGTATCGTACCTGCCAAACGACCTCGTCGCTCTGCATGTCGGAAAGTGTTTATAAAGTCTGGTGACACTCGAGGTTTGTTTCGGTGTGCTTCAGTGGTGCTCCAGTCTAGATGGAACTTCAAATTTGATGTGATTGTAGGACGTTGGTTCTATCCTGTGGAATGAAATCGTTGGACACGGCGTCGTTGGTGGATCTATTTTCACGCCGACATTTCCCTCTGCTTGCGACGATCTTTCATTTTTAGCTTTCGACAATTCGCGATGCTTAGCACCGTTGTATATGCAAACATAGCATCGGATTGTACAACGTATTCGACCTCTGTATGTGCTATATACAATGTGAAGTCGTAGGCTTTTCAGTACAACATAACACGGATGCTTTATCTAACGTTTAATAGACCCATTGCACTAAGGAATCTTCCTCTTTGTCATATATAGTGGTATCTTTGGACCATCATTTTTGACGCAAAAATTTAGCGAAATTCGCAGGTGCCCCAGATCCAGATGGCTTGGGGAAGCCCATCTGACAGCTGACATCAAACTTGAGCGTCGACGGTTTTGGCTTGTACAACGTTCGGGCGCCTGTATCTTGTATATGAAAATGCATACACAATATGGTGTATTATATTGTAGTCCTGAGGACGACCAAGACTTGAACTCCAAGCCTGGAGTCCGAAGGAATTCACCGTGCTTGCGAAAGCGAACAAATACCCGTCGAGAGTGTGATTAACACAAAAGAACAGCTAGAGACCTCTTTCACGTTGATACTCTCGGAAAGGGACTAGAGACGAACGCTAGTGGAATGTCTGCACCGGCAGACTAGATTTTCCATCATCGACAGTTTTTCGCAACGATGGAGTGTCAACTTACTCGAGCAGGTGTTTTCAGCCGACCTGCCTGTCCTATGTTTAATATCGGGTATGCTCAGACGTGTAAGTTTCAAATGCTTGTACTTCGTGTGAATGTTTGATAATGGATTTCATAACAAGTGGTTATCATTTGTAGTGGAACTTTGCAGTTCGAAAGTTAGCTTTGTTTTCACGCCTCACACGTCGCGCTGCTCTGGTGGGGACAGTGTGCTATAGGAAACATTTGGCAAGGAAGATGGTTTACTGAATATTGAAAGGACTTCCAAATGCGCGAATCTTGATGATTGTAGAACCTTAAATCCGGTTCTGAGCTCATACATATGGCTAGAGATGTGTGTTTTCATGCTTCAGTTCTGCAGTTTGATGCAGAAAACTTATGGAGTCAACTGTCCGCTTTCCTCACATTTTCTTGCACCTAATCTCGACTTGCACACAGTATTCGGTGCAACTAGGAGAAAAAGTAGTTTCAGCGTGTCATGTGTGAGAACTTCACGCTGAAGAAAGATGAGCAAGCGCGTGGAGTAGAAGTTCTGCCACCTGAATCACCTGTGTGTTCACTTTCATTTGCGACGGCTGTCAAGCAGCTAAATTTGGTTGATATGAGTGCTTACGGTGAAGATTGGACTATTGACGAAAGAAGACGGACCTATATTTTCGTCGCGTGTTTGATCTTATTCTGGATATTTCTAGTCTACCTTGATGAAGCTGTGCTTTTTCGACCAGATATTGTATTTTGGTCCAAACTTGTCTTGCAAAACGTCGCACTGGCTGCTGTGTTCACGACCTGCGGTTGTTATGTCGTATTTTACCATCTAAACGAAAGTTATAGTCGAAAGATTTGTCATATGTTCGCGTACGCTTTGCCCATCTCTCTACACTTCACCTGGCCTAGTCAAAAACCGGGCCTTCCTCAAGTGCTTGAACTGACCTGGGCGTGTTGGTTGCAATTTTTACCATTTTTGGCGCTAATCAAACCAGTTCGGCGAAAGTATGGTGTGCTTATGATAGCATTTCGTTCCATCGATCGCGTGAAAGATCGTCCGTATACCCTGACATGGATGCTTTCTCAAATTTGCGGGAACTATGTCGCTATTCTACTACTCAATTTGTACTTGGTATCCCAAAACGATGAAAGCCGAATAAAATTAGCTATTTTACCCATGATCATAAATGTGTTTGGTGATGGACTAGCCGAACCCATCGGTGTACGTTGGGGAAAGAACAAGTACAAAACGTCAGCCCTTTGGTACGAAGGTTCACTTTGTTCAGGCACGTTTGAAAGAACTTATGAAGGAAGTGCGTGTATTTACTTAGTCTCTCTGCTTGGGTTGGTACCATTTCGAAAACAGTTTACTTCTTCACAATTTCTATTCTCCTTAGTCCTGTTACCTATTACCATGACGATCAGTGAGGCATGGGCTCCTCACACATGGGACAATCCTTTCTTGACAGCGGTGTGTGCTCTTTTTTTTGTATGTGTTTTTGAGCTAGTCCCTTAGCAGAACAACTATATGACTGAGTGAATAAAAAGACATTCTGTCGTAAGATCAGGCACCTGACGTTCGTTTATGTGATGCGTAGATACGTCATTGTTCGAAATGCTTGCAAGACAAGTAGAGGTTCCACCTGTTCTCGAGCAGTTCTGCATTAAGCGCACGGTCTCCTGAAGTACTTGCCATGGGTTTCGACTGAAAACTATTGGATAACGACTTACCAACTTGTGCACTCAGCATCAGTGCAAAAAAGATGGCCGCCTGGAACATCTCAGCCTCCATGCAGTGCCATAGGTAGAAGAACGAACCTCAAGCCAGGTCAAAGCCTCGCATGTCCTGCATTCTAGAATGAGTTCATTAACGGTGGTGCAGGGTTCTAGATAAAACAACATGAGAAATGATATAGAGTTCTCGAAGACGTGATACCATTTTCGGCATAGCAAGACATGAAAAATTTGAATGATTCCTCCTTGTAAAACTTTTACTTGGTAAACATCATGAAAGCAAAGGCTTACTGAAAATAACTCTGCTTTCGTGCGAAATAACTTCATGAGATCGAATCCACGGTAATTGGGACCCGCTAACTCTAAATCAATTAACCATATCTCTTGCGGTGATCAACTAAAGAGTAGAAAAAGCAATGATGTGACGTACCTGCTCGTGGTTCAATAATAAATTTGAAGGTTTCAGATCCCCGTGACAAAAGACAATCGGAAGATTATTCGTCTAAGAGGTCACATCGAATCGATGGATGGGTGCACAAAATCGAGTTTGGCGCACCTTTATTATATTTTTCATCTGTAATACCTCACCCTTCAGGTCCTTGATGACATATGTAAAGATGTGTTCACAATAAAGCAAAACGGTGTGACCACCTCCAGGGACACAAAATCAGGTAGATCAATCTGTCAGCTAACGAGTCACCACTCAAATCAACAATATAGAAAGTATTATACCGAGATAGGATCAATGTGAGCTAACATACATTCGAACCAGGTCCAGATCAAAGGGTCTGTTCCTGTCGGTGCCGTCAATCAACTTTCACAAAACAAATAGATCGTTAGATCATTACCATATGGCCGTGGTACCTCTAAAGTATGAAGTGTGTGAATTCTGCGTTTGAGGATGAATCGTGGATTCAAATGTGATAATCAGATATCGCACTTTCTTGAAATGTTGTGAAGCAGTTCATCACTTGCGTTATGCAGTTCCTCCTCTGTGAGGACTTCACCACAAACAAATTCATGCGCTATTCCGCTGCTTGATTTCTTCAATACATTCGGGGATAATTTAAGATCTGCACATAAGATATCTGCTAAATTTCTACTCAAGCAAACGTGAGTTTAGCTGCTGCGGTTATAGTGCAGCATACACACCTCAGCTCAGGTCGTGTGCGCAACTTGGAGACAGAACTGTAAAACTTCACAATCTGCTTGCCAGAAGTTGCATTAACCTTCACAGATATTCAGCTCGTCTTCATTTTACACCGCATCCATGCGACGTTCGAACCTTGAAAACTTTGTTGCAAAATCCTCCCGACAAAACTAGAACATCGTTTTCTTCAAATTCACTGTTGTCCCTGAATCTCAATACTATTCATTCGTTTGAAAATACTCACCAGTCGCATAAAAACTCCTTGAGCTTGACGACGTCATCCAACTCTGGTCTTCCACTAGCTGCGTGTATTCGGTTCCAACCTCGTCTCAAGTTCCCACGTGCGCGCTGTCTTGATAAACACTCGCTCAGCTGCTCCTTCAAAAGTATTTTCGAGAGAGAGCGCTTCATGGTAAATTTGACGACAAAGGATTAGAGGTTTGATCTTGGCGCACGTTCGACGTCAGTTACTGGGAACACACAGGTGTTTGTGCGGGTAAAGCAGGCAGCAGCTATTAGTAATGTAATTTAATTAAATTTGGAGTTTCCCTCTTCTATGCGATTAAGAAGAAGGGAGCACGTGTATAATATGTCGAGTCGATATACCGTGCGGATAGTTGTGCTTCTTTGCCTTTATTTGGCTTTTTACAGTCAAAGATCATTCACGGAGGGAATTGATGGTGCACGAGGAGGGTGAATGCTTTCTGCAGGAAGGTCGTCAACTCCTCCACCTGGAATGTTGCAAGATTTTATGATTTCATACTCGTATGAAACTTGTTGCCATATATACTCTGCGAGAGATTCACTATCTACGAAGTCGGTGACAACCACTTCCTCACCTAGAGCTAATCCCGCACCAGTATAATTGACGATACGTTTCTCCCCGATTTGCTTTTCAGAGGACGCTGGCGGAGGCATTATGTCGTACGTAGCCATAGCAAGAGGGTAAAAGTGCGTTTTCGCGGCACTTGGTTTCGTGCCCAACTTGCGCATCATCTCGATGGCCTGCGGATCGAATTTGTCCGGATAAAGTGTACCATCAGCGCCACGTCGATCTCGGCCACCTGCTGGAGCTATCCATATCAACATACCACCTTTGTTCAACAGGCGTTGCATTTCTTTCACGGTTGCCAAATTCTGTTTCATTTTTTTTGACTTCTCTTCAGGAATATCATTCATGTGTTTCTTTGAGTGCACGCATAACAAATCTTTACCCATACTGAAGGGTTTCGCGAGAAGATCGCTAACAACACGATCGCCGGCCACATATGTCACTCTTTGCCCGAGCCCGGGATGTGTTAGTTCCGTAAATAACGGGATAAATGCTGCATCACCTTCACTCTGATGATTTGCAAACAACACGACATTTTCACCACTGTCAAGCTGGGATTGAATCGTCGTCCAGCGGTCTGGGTAGCGCATAATAGAGCGTTCAAAATCTATGAGGTTGCCAATGTACATGTTTGCCATTTGAAAGTAGTCATAGGGTGCACGGATGGCCCTGTGATAAGATGGAAACTCGTATGGAGTGCCAAGAAGTTGACCAGCATATGCCTTGACCATATCCTTAAAAATGTGTGTCGTAAGCACCGAAGCGGCCATTTCATCTTTAGTCGCTATGAGCATCTGACTTTTGTAGCTATCTAGCAAGTCGCAGAAAGTCCCTCGGATTTTTTCCGGAAAAGCCTTCGAGAGTGTCCTCAGGCCGTGTTCACCTGGAACTAGGTCCACAACAAATTGAGCGACCTGAACCTTCAACGGAGTATTTGTGGCGCCAGCGCGAACGGCACACGAAACTCGTCTTGTGCGTCGATTTGAAGTACCAACGCTCGTACGCAAGCGCTGTACTTCAGAAATACGGAATGTGGGAACGCCTTGCATCCTGCCCTGCACACCAGCCAGCTGAAATATTATCGCGAGCTATTCCAGAGTCGAGTACAACACCTGATCAAGTATGACGCGACGGCCACTTCGGATAACCTGCGTAAAAACTTTTGCGAATTCGGCGCGAGGAACACGGAGCGAGAAGCTAACGCGATATCCCACGATGTATTTCGTCCGAATGAAAGGGGGATTTGACTGTTATGTACGAATGATTTTTTCCCATAAATATGCTAAAATTTATTTAGCTCATCCCTACTCGACCAAACCCTAACATGCAGTCAGAACCGGACCCACCGAACGATAGCGCGACGCGAACTCGGCCTCTACACGTCCCAGTTTGAAGCTAATCGTATCGAATCGTATCAAGGCGATATGAGTGATCCAGCGCAGTCGTTGAAACATCCACTAGAGCATACATGGACTTTGTGGTTCGACAACCCCAATGGGTACGTCAACTATTCAACTATTAGACGACCGTGTCAAAACTCTGAAAAAATTCTCGCAGGCGCCAAAAGCAGACCACGTGGGGGCAGACACTTCGAAGTGTTTATACGTTCAACACAGTTGAAGATTTCTGGTGCTTGTACAACAACATTCTCAGCCCGAGTAAACTCATTATGGGAACTGACTTCCACCTTTTCAAGGAAGGCATTGAGCCAAAATGGGAAGATGAAAAGTGCGCAAAGGGGGGCAAGTGGACTTATTACTTCCCTAAATCGAAAGACACCGGTGATCTAGATGATAACTGGTTGAGTCTCCTACTTGAGTTGATTGGAGAACAGTTCGCGGAGTCAAGTGACATATGTGGAGCAGTTGTCAGTGTGAGACAGAAGCAACACCGCATATCACTGTGGACAAAGACTTCTTCGAACGAACCTGAACAATTGGCGATTGGAAGACACTTCAAAACTGTACTTGGAGTTCCAGACTCAGAAAAAATCGGCTACATGGTACATGATGACGCAATCAGACTCGAGCGCCGAGCAAAGGAACGGTACACCGTTTGAGAAACTTAGAGTATGGAATACGATATTGTAATACAGTAAAAACAATTACTTCGTTACATGAAACCTTTAAGAAGTGTCACAAGCCGCGAAATGACCTAGCGAAGGACCACATGCAAATCCGCTTCGAGACGTTGCCTCACTTGACTTTGTATTTGATTGACTTCGTCGTCAGTGAGTGAACGCTCCATGGACCGATAAGTAAAACGGTAGCAGTGAGAAGTCCGTTGGAGTTTTTTATTTTCAAATTCATCAATCAGCTTCACTTCTTCAACTAGAGTCCCGGCTATGCTTCGAACAAGTTCGCAAAGTGAATTTTCTGTGAAGTTTTTGTCTTGTGGTAACCAGAAAGATACGTCTTTGTAACACGGTGGATACTTCGAATAACTTGAAAACTTTTTCATGCCCGCACCGCCGGCTCGAAACATTCCAGATTTGAACTGCTGAGAGAAACGAGGATCGGGTGTCCAAAACAAGCGAATGTCTGGAATGTCAAATAAGATCATTGCAAGACGTTCTAGACCAAGACCAAAAGCCCAAGCACGATGTCCATCCAGCTCTGCCGCATCAAGAATACTAGATTGCATCACCCCGCAGCCTAGAACCTCCAACCACTCTCCCTTGAAAAATATCTCCAATTCATATGATGGTTCAGTGAAAGGGAAATAGGCATCTACCCAACGCATCTCACACTCTCCAAAAAGATGTTGAACAAGACCTTCAAGCGTCGCCTTCAACTCTGTACTGGCGAGTTCTAGACTTGACAATTTTTTCGACTCCCATTCATGTGGTTCGAAGACTCTCACACCTTCTACTTGATGAAAGACTGGGAAATGTGTCGCGTCAATTGTATCACGTCTGTACACATCCCCCGTTACTAAAAACCTCTTGTGTCCGTTCTTTAAGAGCTCGAGCTGATGAGCGGAAGTGTGACAACGTAAAACACTATCTTTCGTAACGTAGTAAGTGTCATTTGCAGAACGCGATACATGGTCAGCTGGGACTAAAACAGAATCAAAATTTGCATATGTGGAAACAATAGGACTTAGGTCATCCAAGAAGGTGAAGCTCACAGAGGGGTCAACTTCACAGAAGTAGTTCTCGATGACATTCTTCAATATACCTAATGGATGATCCGGAAGTCGATGGAGCCCTTTATCCAGTTTATCGTATATATATTCGCTGACATTGTTTTGGGGGTCAGCTGTAATGACATCTTCACGGGGATTATTGAAAAAAAACATTTGAGAAGAGACACGCACTCACCTTCTCGCAACAAGGACGTGCGTGCCTTACAGACCAGCTTGGACGAAATCAAGTTAGAGGAATAACGGCCTACAGAAGAACCTCGCCTATTTAGGAGGCGGTGCTCTTCAATATTCGCTTGGCGACCAACCACCCTGGTGAAAGAGTTAGATAAAGTGACGACTGCACGCAGCTCGGCGTACCTCACTGCTCTCAGCGCTAATCTCATACTGTTGCCACACGTGCGGAAAGCGGTTACGGAAACTTAGGTAGGCAGTTTACCTACAAGCTAGGCGAATTGTTGACAGCTCTCGCCCAGACTGGCGTACCGTGAGTTTCGACTCGCCTGTTTCTCTGAGGCCGAAGGAGAAAAACGAAACACTAAGGCCGACTAAGGCTGATGGGGAGATAGACCCGAGACGAAAAATTACATCATGGGCCAAAATTATCGTTTTTGGGTCTATCCTCCCCATCATCCTAAGAGCACCAAAATTAGCATAAAGTTATCGAAATCACATAAATTTGACGATAACTTTGCCCAAAGTTGTGGTCAAATTTAAGGTTTGATGATAACTTTTACTCGTCAATCCTTGAGTTAATTAGAAGGGGGTCAAAGTTATGTAAAAGTTATCGAAGTCAGCTCTTAGTCCCTCGACGATAACTTAAGTAATTTTCCCAAATGCCCGCGAATTTCAATCGCGCAACGGCCGACGCGACGGTTCACGACTCGTGAGCGTGGCGAAGTTAACGAAAAAGTTATGAAAATTAGCTCTTAGTCGTTTGCGCATAACTCGGGGTATAAAGTTATCAGAACGCTTTGCTCTTAGTCCAATGGACGATAACTTCAGCATTAAGTCGGAGTTATGGGGAAAGTTAACTACGGTGCTCTTAGTCGGCCTAACTAAACTAATTATTTTATTACCTCCATACTTTATTTTACGAATCAGGTCCACTGTAGTATGAGATGTGAAAGACTGAAATGAAAGACTGACTGCAGAAACTATTTCTGTATTTCCTATCCGACCGTCGGATACCGACGGAACGACGACGGGAAAAAAGACCGCGTAGGCAGGTGCGCGTTATTTGCGTACGCTGTGGTTGGTGGTTAAGGCGAGAACGAGCACGCTTGAAGTTCAAGTTAGTTCAGACGTGAACAAGTATTTACGAGGATACTCCGATACCAGTTAACAGTACTTCAGCGCTCATTCCCGTTTCTTGGACGGACTGTCGGAAACGATTGTGATATTGTGCAACGATTATATTCCCGACGATGAGACCAGCGAACGTTCCATCCATCAGCGGTATAATCATCCTCGACGATGACAGCAAAAGAATTGCTGCGAAGTACTACAACTCCTCCACAAGGTAAGCCGTATGTTGTTGTCAGTCGAAGCAGAACTCACAAAATCTTGATACAGGAGTATTGAACAACAACTTGCCTTTGAACGAACTGTATTCAATAAGACTGACTCAACAAATGGCCAGGATCTTGATATTTTAGTACTTGAAGATAGTATAGTCGTTTTCCGCAGCGCAATAGATTTCCGTGTCTATGTTGTTGCACCCCAGTGTGAGAACGAAGTAATTGTTGCAGCTATTCTGCAGGCGCTGTATGGCGCCTTGATGTCACTTACGAATGGAATCATGGAAAAGAACACGTTACTGGAACATTTTGACGAGTGCATGACAGTGCTTGATGAACTTATTGACGATGGTTATATCCTCGAAACAGATTCCGATGTGATATGCGATAGGGTATCAATGCGTCAGAGCTCAACTGAAGTAGGTAGTGCCGACCACGCACTCTCGCAGGCTTTTGCCAACGCAAAAGAGATTTCAAGAAGTTTACTACGTTAGCATTAAGGTTGACTAACGATTGACGATTATTATTGTTCTTAGAACCGCTCGTTTGTAATAACAACTGGGTCGACTATAGTTGAGATCCTAGTTCAGTCACTTGCCCTCAGCAGCAGCAGTCTTTCTACTAGACTTTCGCATGAGATTACCCATCTCTTCCCTCTTCTTTTTACCGCGCAAGTGAGTCCCGAGCTGAAGTTGGTGCGAACACGAGAAACGTTAGTCTTTATTTCATCTTTCCATCGCGGGTCTCCTCATCCAGCTCCGCGCCGTGCTTATTGGAGGAAAAATCGTGCAACGACAGGAGGCTTACGAAAAAAACCCTAGGAGGTGGGAACCTCACCTTTCTCTTCGCAAGTTTCAGGGCGCGCTTGTCCCGGCCGTTCTTGAGAAGCTCAATCAATCGTTTTTCGTACGGTGCGGATCCAGCTACTTCTCGAATGAGTCCACGGATCATTCCAACCCGCTTGCCACAACGCTGCGCGACGGTGAGATTAAAGACGACAGTAAGGTGACAAACCTACCCCTTTACGAGACCCAGGGCGCGGTGCGAGAGTACGCTTCGTCACAGCGTGACCTTTGGAAAGACCAACCGAAATTCCTTTCGACATTGCTACAGTTCGCGGGACTTGGTCGCGAAGGTGTGAGGTGGCACGCAGCGTGCCCCGCCGCAAACTTCACATTTAGCAGAGGGTGACAACTATACACCTATACAAATGTACATTATTATATGATATAATACGTCATATAAGGTATCTTCTTAAAGCTTTGATGGGGCGATTGACTTTGGGCGTGGCTAAAAGTCATGACGAAGCAACTTTTTATCGTTTTACTCATACGTATTTAGTATACGTTAAAGTTTATCTTATTAATATAAAATACACTTTAATATAATCACATAACACACTATCTAATCAAGCCATTATCCCTGCGAACCATTCCGCCGGATCTTGGGTGGATGATTTTCCATTCAGCGAATGAGCGTTCTCGCGTTAAACTACTGTGTCTGGGCGTTTCGTCTGTTGAAGTTAGATAGCGACATTTTCGCCTGAAGTCCTAAATTGCGTAAAGAAACTGAAAATCACATATTCGCTATACCCCCTATTTGTATAAATACTTCTGCAAGTTTTGTAGTAATATGCAATATTTTGCATATTGGATATTTTATGCGATCCAGAACTCTCCGAAGTTCCAACTGTTAGAACATTCAGCACCGTGCCCGAAGAAAGTTTTGTCAGCTCGCTTGACGTCTTGGATTTTCGTCGCTGCGTGCAGTAGATACACGTTAGACGTGGATGGGATAACTTCCACTTCACAGCTGAAAGTTATGGTTCATCAAACCGCTAGTAGAGTAGCGACGAAACAGTTGAAGTCGAAAGGTCTACAGAAGCTACGTTGGTACTGTCAACTGTGCGAAAAGCAGTGTCGAGATGAAAACGGTTTCAAGTGCCATTGTGCCTCGGACGCTCATTTGCGTCGAGTGCAACTTTTTGGTGAAAATCCAAAGCGGGCCATCGACGAGTATTCCGAGACGTTTGAGCAAAACTTTTTGAAACACCTGCAGCTATCGTAAGCTAGAAAGAGTCTACCTTTGTGTGTACTAACGTTTGTCGTAGACATCGACACGCGCGAATCGAGGCGACAAAAGTGTATAATGAGGTTATATCGCACAAATCACACGTTCACATGAATGGTATGCAATTTCATGAATTCACAGCTGTTCTTTAAAAAAAAAATAGCGACGAAGTGGACCACTCTCACTGAGTTCATCAAGCACTTGGGGAATAGACCAGACTGTACCATCGAAGAGACCGTAAAGGGTTGGTTCATTTTGTATGAGCCGATCGATAAAGAAGACACCGTTCGACAACACATGCAATGTAAGCGAGCTCGGGAAAACACCGACGAGAGAGAAATAGAGAAGGTGAGAATATAGCCATGTTTCGAATGGGAACTCAGTTGTTGAGTACAGATTATCAAATTACAAGCTTCGCGATGTAAAGGAAGCGTGCCAAGTGAAAATGTACATTTTCCAACAGAAATGAAGGAGGGTATCGGAAGTTTTGACCTCAAGGTGACCAAATACAATGTCTAGTTTCCAGGACCTTTTTTAACTGTAACAAGTAGAAAGCCCAAGTTAAGAGTAATCACCTTGACATACGACAGCCACGATCGCTTCAGAAATTGGATTACCAAGCCATGAATAAACGGGATGCGATCCAAAGAGATAGAACAAAAGATGACATGTGGGTCCTACCAGGCCTTGTTGTGAAGCACAAGGAACTCCGCAAAGGGGTCATCCTTGCCGTCAAGGCTCACTATGTGGCAAATGTGAGCTTCACTGATAAAATAGTTGATGTCAAGCAAGCAGATTTAGAGCCAGTGATACCAGTACGTACGTTTTTATTGCTCAAGAAAATAATCAACTCGACATAGAAACTGAGATCGAAAGTTGTCGTTACGAAAGGTCGCCTCCGAGGTAGGCAAGCACAACTACTGGGTATTGAGCCGCACATGGCACGGGTAAGGACTAACATTGCTCTATTACTATAATCTTATGTGTGTTTAGGCTACACTTTTAACAGACGATGGCGTGAATTTGGCAGTTCATGTACATGACATATGTAAAGTTAAGGAGTGAATGATTGCAGAAATTTGACGGCCTGCAGCACAACGCAATGATACAGTTAGAGCATAGAAGTGAGCGGTCACAGAACACGAGAAATTTTTTGTAACATCATATTTTGCGCAATCCCGTTTGAGCTCAGAGCGAATCTCAACGTCAGATGGAGGCGACATTTGAGAAGTATAATCCAGCCATGCCTCCTTTTTTTGAAGCAAGTTTGAAAATATAGATACGGTTTTTTCGTTTCTTGTCTTGCCGACTTCGGAAGCCAGAACTATTTAAGTTACCTCAAGTGCGTGCGCGCTACAGCAAGGAGGAAATTTCGATCGTTGAGCTAGCTGGATCACAGGTGCGCCGATCCCGTAAACCTTTTCATTTCGGCATACGGACGCCGATCTACATGAGCTCGAGAAAGCACAAAGATGCTTTCTCACTTACCACTGCGCAACTGTCAAAGCGCCCGAGATGTGGCGAAGCGGGGTGTTCGCGCACAGGATATGACCAGACACTTTGGGTTGAGAAGTACAGTCCGAACGACGTCACAAATCTGATAGGAAACGCGGCTAAAATCAAGGCACTCAAAGACTGGCTGTTGAACTGGCAAAGTTCAGGGCAGGGCAAGCGTGGGCGGTTCACTAGAGCGTTTCTAGTTAGTGGACCACCAGGTGTGGGGAAAACTACATCAGCAAGACTTGTCAGCACACAACTCGGATACAATTGTTTCGAAGTGAACGCCAGTGACTCCAGGAATAAATCAAGCTCCTCAGTAAGTGAAGGTGTGAAGGGCAGTCTCAGCAGTATGGTCCGGGAGCTGATCACAAACTCTACTATTGGATTTGCTGATGAGATCAAGCCGAGCGTTCTCATCATGGATGAAGTCGATGGTATGAGTAGTGGTGATCGTGGAGGCATCGCGGAACTAATAAGTCTGATAAAGATAACGAAAATTCCTATCATCTGCATCTGCAACGACAGATACTCAACTAAGCTGAAGAGTCTTTTACCCCACTGCGAAGATTGCACTTTTCATCGACCAATGCGTCCACAGCTTGTGAAGTACGTAAGTGAGATTGCACAAAAGGAGCATATGCAGATCACGGACGAAACATTGACATCACTCGTCGAAACTTGTGAAGGCGATCTACGCCTTTTGCTAAACCAGTTACAACTTCTCAAACTCAACTCAAGCTCGAATAAATTGTTCAAACGACCAGTCAAAGATGTTCCCGGAAATCCTTTCACAAATACTGACAGACTTTTCATAGGAGCAGCAAAGGCTGGAAATACAGTGCAAATTAGAGAGCAGTGTGCTCTGTCAGATGCTGATCTCATATCGTTATTCGTGCACGAAAATTATTTGAATATGCGTCCAAGTGTGGCTTACACAGATTCTTCGAGGCTTAAGTTATTGTCTGCTGCTGCTTGTCGCATATCAGATGCAGAAGTTACTGGCAAGGCGGTGTATTCTGAACAGAAATGGGCGTTATTGCCTGTGTCCACTATTTCAGGTTCAGTCTTGCCAGCATCAATAGTTTCGGGTAAAAGAGAAGTTCTAACAAGTTCGCCATCTGAACGAAATTTCAATAGATTCCCATCAGTTCTTGGCAAACTATCCAGTAAAAACAAGGCCCACAGGCTGTGCCACGAGCTATCAAGTCATTTTTTGTCCAGTGTGCCCTGTGCGCCAACTGCTAGGCAGATTAGGCTCGACTACTTCCCTTTGGTGCGAACAAAAACTTTACGTGCGATGACGTTTCTCAGCAAAGGGGGGCGAGAACTTGCTGGCATAGACAATATTGTCGCATTCATGAATGAGTATGGTCTTACTAGAGAAGACTGGGATACCCTTCACGACCTGACGCGTTTCAGTGGAAAAGGACCCATATTTCAAAGTACGACAAGTGTGCTTTGTAGCAAAGTGAAAGCTGCTTTTACAAGAGCATGCAAAAAGCAATCACGTCCATGACGGTACTTAATTGCGATATGCAGCGCGCTTCACATCCTCCTGCCACTTCGTTGTGTGAATATATAGAGTTGCGTCAAGCTCTGATTCTAGGAGCTCAACCCACTGGTTCATAGATTCAGTTTGTAGGAATAGATCGCGAAGTCGATGCACAACTCTTCTACCGTACTGTCGTGCTTCCTGATTAGCATCATTTGCCTTTAGTGGGATCATTTACAGGAGTTGAATGACTCAAGCCGGACTTACCAGCATGAAAATGGACGAAACGAACTCTCGCTCGTATGATAGAACGTTCTGCGATAAAATCAGATTCGAGATGGGAAACAAACATTAAATTACCATCAGCTGCGAAGCATCGGCCCTTTCAAGGGTACAGAGCAGCGACAATGCAACTTGTGCTCTGAACTGTGGTCTGTTGTGCTTGACGAGTGGTAAAGCACAAGTGATGATCCGTTCGACAGGTAGCACTTGAAGCAATTGCTGTAAGGCACCACGAGCCTGTTTCATCACAAAGTTTTTTTCAAACGAACTTTTCTCGAGTAGAGTATAGTATAATGACGACTTTTCACTGGTGACAAACGGACCAACTAACTCACCACAAGTGTTAACAAGGTCTGTGACACATATTAAGGCAGCTCTTACAACAGCACTGCGAAGGCTCGATAGACATCGAATAACGAGAGACATCCATTTCGCGAAAGTCGCTTCGTTGACTTCTTCCCGGTGGTGAGTTACGAGCACACGTAGTTGAAGTAGTCCTTCACAGTTACTCGACCAGTCGTTTGACCCAAGATTTGCGTCTAGTGAACGCGCGACTGCGCCTGGATCAGCGAGCCGCTCCAAGCGGCATGTGTCAGCGTGAAACTCGATCGAGTCCATGGATCAGGCGACATGCAATCGCACAATCGATCGCCGAAAAACCTTAGGCTCGCCTACTCACAGTGCGACGCCGTTACGCCCGAATCAAGAAAGTTTCTTGAAGAAACGAACGTTCAACAGTATACAGTATATCAAGCATAGCACTGTAATTTGTTCTGTAAAAGTAGAAGTGATTTCGAAAATAATGTATGAGGGTAAAAAAAAGAAATTAGTTACATCCTCGTTTTGCCGCGCCGTCGCGCGTCACACCGCGCCGCGCGCACGTCCGGGCGGCGCGGAGTCAACGGATCTTCCCGTGTATCGCGTTTTCCGACGGTTTATGTTTGAATTCTACGCGTGGGTGTTGGCGGAAGACGACGATTGCGACGATCGCAGGATGTAACTTTTGGGGCTAGATTCCGTGGCGCGTGTCGCGCCCTCGCGCGCGCCGAACCGCGTCTCCGACCGTGTCGACGGCACTGAAAGGGTCTATGATGGCTTCGCGACGATGTTCAATATCGTTAAGGGCCGTGGGAGCGGTTGCATGCCTTGGGAAGGACGTGGGCGATGACAAGGTACAAGTCGAGCGTGACGTCGAGGAAGTTGCGCTCTTTGGGCTCGCAAAGCAAGCGGTATGGCGCGTTCGGACGAAACCATTCGCAAGGTGAGGGTCAGTGGACCTTTTAAGAAGACCGGACGCTAGCACGCGTGTCAAATACCAGCATCAGCGTTCGAAGTTCATGTACACCTTCACGTGAGAAAACCTGAATCACAACACTAGGCGGTAGCACCCGCAACCGGGGAGTGCGATTGGTCTCCGAATTTTTCAGATTACACTGCTGGTGACGAAGAAACAATCACCTACACTCTAGTCGACCGGGCGTTGGCGAATCCGTAGCTTTGTTTTGAGCGTGCGGTGTGTCAAGTGAGTGGCGTGTCTTCAGTGTCGAAACAGTCGTCAAGACAAACCTGTGCAAGGTACGTGTTTGAGACGCTCACGACTTCCTACTTATCGTTTACAAACGACGCAACAATGATAATATCGCCACCATGAGAAGATGACGTGAGATTACGCGCCGAAACGATCATTTTAACGAGGCGATTGGCGCAACGGTGGTCCGCTCGCCGAGCGCGCAAGACACACGTGAGAAAACGAAAGCGAGAACGTGCTCTGGATCCCAAGATGTCAGCAATACTCGATTCCAGGCCACCTCGTACGATTTTGAATGCATCGCGATGCTCAGGAATGCCTGTAAGGGACCATCTCGCCGGAGAACGCGTTACGAGACTCAAACCTGTGAAGTTGACGAGAGCAAAGCGAATTTCTCTGCCTCCATACCCGGACGCCAAGTTCTCGCGAAACAATCGGAAAGAGGTCGATAGAGCGATAAATGAAGAAAGCATTCATTATTATTGCGTGCAAAGACGTCACGGTTCAAGAGATCGCGTCAAACGTCGACTGAGGTCGGTGGAAGTGAACACTGTGCGATGAACGTGCGTCTCTGGAATTTGATTGTAACCTATAACGGGATAGGACAACACGTGAACCGGCCGAACACAAGCTCAAAGTGTACGACGTATGGATGTAAAATAGTATTTTTAAGTTTACTGCGAAGTTTCAGCGCGCTTCGCATCCGGGAGCCGTCGGTACGTTCGCGCAAAGTTTGTAATTCTAGCTCCTGGGCAACTTGAAAATCACCCCAACACCGTTTTCATTATTTTTGATGAAATTAACCTCAAAATTCATAAATTTCGACGGAACCTCGACGATGCGATACTTCGCGCGAAACGACGAACGATGGCGCGTTGGAAAGCTCTTACTTTTTTACAAAAATATATCCGCGAATCAGCGCGATCGAATCCCGCGTCGCGACGCTAGACGCGCGCAAACGCGAAAATTAACGTTTTTCATGTTTTTTTCGAAATCACGTGTACTGTGACAGTACTACTGTCTGACTGCTAGTGCAGTAGTAGCAACTTCACGAAGTTTTTGCCTACACCCCGACTCGCGCTTGCCGTCCCTGCCCCACTTCCTCGACGATGAAGGCGAGGCAAAAAGGCGGTGGGCACGAGGAGATGGATAGCGTCTTATTCGACGAGGTACGCGCACGATATCCCAACTGATGAGTTTGACGAGTCGCCACAGCTGTACTCGGAAAGTGTAAAACACCAAGGTAGATCGCCTCAGGACCAAGGTACTCCCGCAACGTACAACGCGCGCGAGCGCGCACGCACGCACGCACGCACGCACGCACGCACGCACGCACGCACGCACGCACGCGCAATTATCAGATCATACTCGTGCCTCTGTGCATTCTTGTACGGAAGCCTACGTTGACTCACGCAATCACTCGCACTTTATACAGGCTCAAGTCGAAGTACGGTACCACCTGTACCTGCGCCTCCACCTGGCGCTCCGAAACAACAGGAAACTCGTCTCATTTACTTTCCAGATGGGCGAATGAACACATACAACGGTCAGCCACCGAATGCACGATACAATGGTAAAGGGCAGCGTATTCTTCCAGGCGGCGGCGGAGGTGCTCGCTTCATACCACCAGACGAGTACAAGGAATTTTTACAGCTTGGCCATGGGGGTATATTTGACCTAGATTTGGATAATATAGATGTATCTCCCTGGAGAGAAAGAGGTGTTGACTTAAGCTCTTACTTTAACTACGGCTTTGATGAAAGATCGTGGCGAACTTATACGAAGGCAATCAGGAGGGCTCGTCTCGAGCAGCACCTACAGAATAAAATAGAGGCATATGTGGTGGATGCAGTAGACGCTCCTGGCTTAGATTCCGACCTTCCATTGGAAGTAAGAATGGCGATTGTTGGTGTAGACTCTTCTTCGGTTCAAGATGCACCAATAACACCCCGTCATGGACATCAAAGGAAGCAACGTGAGCCTCCTTGCTCAACTTTTTCAACGCATCAGGTACCTAAAGTGCTAAATTCAAATAGAGCTGGGACTCCAACCGGACCCCCTAGTGCTGTTGGAGTCAGTGTCTCGAGTGATCAAACAACTGGTTCAGATCAAAGTGAACACATCACTGAGTTTGATGGCCTGCAAGTGAAAGTGGAAGCTCTTCAGCAGGAATATAAGAGTGCCTTAGAAAGTGGGCAGATGACACCTGAGAGAAACTTCCAACTGCAGCAGCAAATGTTGCAACTAAAAAGAAGAATGATGAAATTTGCATGAATGTGGGCATTCGGCTGCATCTTTGCGCTCTTGTCAGGGTCAGAATACATGATCTTGTCACTTCACATAGTTTTGCTGTTTTCCTTTAGTTTCGCTTTAACATGTTCGACGCTTATAAATTGTAAATTGTTAGCAAATGAATTTCGAAAATAGTATTGTAAGAGTGTTATAACTATGCGAGATAAGATTGATCCCAGTATTTGTCGTCTACTCGGCGCGACGCAACTAGCACGAGTTGGTCACGTAGCACGGGTACGTCACCATCGGCGCGAAAGCGCCTTGGGCGAAGAAGACGGAGGTAGAAATACCAACGACGACGAGCGTGATGACCCAGCCGGTGACAGTCTTGCCGATGATGAACCAGTTGATACCTTTGCGACCCTCGAGCATGGCGACGCCGACGGTGGCACCGACTTGGCAGTGAGTGGTGGAAAGCGGCCAGCCCATGCGAGAACCCATGATGATGACACAGGCGGCGCCGAGCTCGATGCAGATGCCGCGGCTGGGCGTCAACTTGGCGATCTTGGTACCGAGAGCGTGAAGGATCTTGTAACCGTAAAGAGCGAGACCGGCGACGATACCAGCGGCGCCCAAACCGAGAATCCAGTACGCGTCCGAACCCATGTCAGCCTTCGACTGCACTTTGCCCGCCTTGAGAATGACTATGATCGCGGCGAAAGGACCAATCGAGTTGGCGACGTCATTAGCACCGTGCGCGAAAGAGTCGCAGCACGCGGTGAGGATTTGCAAGTAACGCATGCAGAGTTCAGTCTTTTCGTCGAACTTTTCTGCGTTCGCGTGAATCGCATTCACAGCCATGTCCTCTTCCAAAATTTCAGAACCCTTGTGAGCGAGAGAGGTTTCGAGGTGGTCTTGAATGGCGTACCACAAACGCGTCGGCGCACCGAAGACACCAGTCGGGTATTCTCGCGGTTGACGGACAACGGTTTCTTCGACCTTTGCCGCGCCAGAGCCAGCTTCAGCCTTCTCAAGCTGCATCTTGTCGTAGAGTTCATCCGTAGCTTTCTTAATGTACGGGACGATCGTAAAGTACGAGATAATAGCGGCACCGCCTCCAACGCCAAAGCCGATGGCGCAAGCCTTCCACACAGGCGTCTTGTCGAGTTCGAGGAACTTCGCCCCCTTGTACACGATGAAGAAGATGTTGATGCACAGCGTGCAACCAAGCAAGATAGGGAAGGCGACGGCGGTACGTTCGTAAGACTTCTCCGAGCGCATAACAAACGTACGCAAAGAGATGAAGAAGACGAAGGCGAAGCCGCCGGAAACCACAGGGGAAAGGAGCCAGGAGATGATGACAGCGACGACACCCTTGACGTACGGGAAATCCGTAGACTTCTTGGTCCAAATGACGCAATCGGACCCACGGGCAATCATGGTCATACCGATCATACCACCCACGCAGGAGTGCGTGGTGGAGACGGGCATTTCGAAAGCAGAGGCAACGACGAGCCAGATGGAGACGGCGAAGATGACGCAGAGGCAGCCGTACATCAAAAGGCCGGGATCACCAATCGTCGACATGGACGGGTTCGCCGGATCGGTGACAAAACTACCATCGAAACACTTTTGGTTGGCGATGCCTTTACGAATAGTCTTCACGACGTGGCCACCCATGAACATGGCGCCAGTGAACTCAAAGACAGCCGCGAGCATGACGGCGTGCTTGATGGAGAGAGCACCAGAGCCAACAGAGGTGGCGAAAGCGTTCGCGACATCGTTAGCACCTGTGGACAGCAAAGTTCGACAATCGTCAGTACATTCCTCTTAGGGCACGATCAGGTGCATCGGCAAAATTGCAAAATTTCTTCAGAGATCGCACGATGCAACGCTCCAACTTACCGATACCGAACGCAGCGAAGAAGGCGAGGAAACCACCGATAACGGCGATCCATTCGAATCTCTTTGTCGCAGTCGCGGCACCTAAAAGGTGGCGGGAAGCTTGGTCGAGGGCTTGAGACGCACTCATGGCGGGTGCGAAGCGGCAGGCAACCTTCGGCGACTTGTGCCGTCTGGTGGTGGCGGCGGTGCGTGAGAGCCCCGAAGAGTCGGAAGATTCGCAGAATATTCCTTCATTGTCTTGAGTCACAACCCGTCAAATACTACTTTCTGGTGAAAAAAGTGCCCGGGGAATATTCCAAGAACAGTTGGGAATTGGGGGAATTCTGCCAATTTCGCTAAATTTTGGCCCCACAGATGATGGTCCAAAGATACCACTATATATGACAAAGAGGAAGATTCCTTAGTGCAATGGGTCTATCCTTTTTTAGTGCTATGGGTCATATATGACCCATAACGCGAGAAATTTCGACACTAAAAAAGGATATGTTTTTTACGATAATTTCGTCTCATTTCCATCATCCCATCGAGAATAATTCCGTCGCGGACCAAAATTATCGTAATCGGGTCTATTTCCCCAGCAGCCTTAGATAACGTCTTTGTGCTGGCACAAGTCTTGCTGAATCTTTGAAATTTTCAGTGGCAGCAGCATCATACAGCTTTCTTGTGTCACGCACGAAAATCGCCAGTCAAAGTTGGTACGAGTAGCAGACTTGAGGGGAGAAGCCTTCTAAAGGAAAGTCCGTTGCCACCAGCATGCACTCATACCACACTGACACTGGTGTCAGCGACGAAGAACAACGCTACCATAGATTTGCTAGTGAGAACTGTGAGTGAGCACCTAGCACCTGTAACTATGCTGCTGGAGGAGTTCATCGCAGCTACTAAAGGTGGCTTAGTCGTGTACACGTGGCGTTCTAAGCGTGATCAAGAGCTCCGAAATTCCTTGGTCAACGTTCTAGAAGAAGTCTTACACACAGGGCGTTCTGGAGAGCGAGCCATGGCGGGTGCGCATAGCAATTGTCCTTTGCGCGTTGAGTGGCAAGTGAATAACACACTATCTATAGTATTTTTGGCTGTGTTCGTATCAGGCGAGCGCTCCCCCAACAAGACTTTGTCTTTAGATCGCATCGTAGAGGAGTTTGTGGAGCACTACAACCCCAATCATCATCTCAGTGAAGGCTTCCTGGAATTCCTCAACGCGCTTCAGACGTCAAAGTCACAACGTGCAGAGGCCTCTGAGAATGTTATCAAGAAGTCAGTCGTACAACAGCATCGTAACATGGAAAGTATGTCTTTAAATGTACAAGACAAAGAAGACTTTCTGGGTCAAGAAGAAGACTTTCTGGGTCAAGAGTTTGATTCACAAGTGGTGGCTTTTCAGAGCACAGTTGCTCCAAGTAAAAGCACACGTGAGAATAAAAGCAATTTGGAAAAGCGAGCTTGGCTGTGGAACTTTGATCAGATTATTATTGACAAAGTATCATGGAACAAAACGGTGTCGCGTGACCGACTAGATCCGATTTTGAAAACGTTACACGAGTTATTAGTGCATAAAAATGTGGCATCACTTTTAGCTAATCAGGTTTGTGCAGACATCCACTCCGCCCTCGTACACGAAAATATTTCAAATAAAGAGTCACTTAGCGAAGTCATCGATACAACGGTGAGGAGATCATTGAGGCAAATTTTATCTCCTGGACAGTGCACGGACTTACTTGCGCAGATCAATACAACAAAATTGAAGAAGGTACCCTTCACAATCGTATTCATTGGTGTGAACGGTGTGGGAAAGAGTACAAGTTTGTCAAAAGTTGCAGCTTGGCTCAGATCGAACAACTTTTCCGTCTTAGTTTCTGCGTGTGACACATTCAGAGCTGGCGCTGTTGAGCAGCTCCGCACGCACTGCTGTCGACTGGGTGTACCTCTTTATGAACGTGGATATGAAAAAGATCCTGCTTTAATCGCACGCGATGCAATAGCACAAGCGAAGAGACAAGGCATCGACGTAGTGCTAGTCGATACAGCGGGGAGGATGCAAGATAATGAGCCGCTAATGCGCTCGTTGTCAAAACTTATTGATACGAATTCACCTAGTCTTGTTCTTTTCGTCGGAGAGGCACTTGTTGGCAATGATGGTGTTGATCAACTACTGAAATTTAATCAGTCTTTGGCAGATTTTTCCACTCGTGGTAAAAAGCAGGTCATAGATGGCATCGTTGTTTCTAAGTTTGATATGATAGACGACAAGGTGGGCGCCGTCTTGTCGATGGTGCACGCGTCGAGAGCTCCTATATTTTTTGTAGGTAGCGGGCAAACGTATCACGATTTACAAGTTCCAAACGTGGAACACTTGATTGACTCTTTGCTGAGCTCTACTTGATGTCTTCACCAAATATTCTGTCGTCGAGGCGGTGACTTTTGTATTCACAATTTTGTCTGGGGACTCAGTGGGGCAGTGGGGAGGACCTTCTGAGAGTTGGATAAGCTCTTGCGATTGCACTTCTTCTGCAAAACATCTTACTGTATATACTGCCGAAAGAGACTATGAGAAAATCCATACTCGACGTTCGAGTATGTGCAGGAGGATGTATAAGGGTTTTGCATACCGTAACACGCACTTAATATCCGATTCCAAGCGCGCGCGATAGGACTCGACCAGAGCCGTAGGTATTTCAAGTCTAAAAATAGCGTGAGTGACTCACGCCTGCACCTCTGATTTTAAAAAAGCAGATTTTGTAAAATACAAGAGAATTTTGACTACATAACGGCGTATGTCTCACACGGTCTCTCGGGCTAGGAAAGAGATCGTTGATTTTATTCAGACGAATTTCGTCCGATGAAATTCCAGAGTTCTGGAATTTCAATTTTGCTGTTGATAAGCCAAGGCTTTGAGCTATTGTAGCTTCAGTCCGTGCAACTGCAGGGAAACCTCAACGTTTCAGGCTGAGGAACGAAAGCAAAGAATCCGTCCACAGGAATCCTCCATAGGAAAGGAAGTTTCTATTCTTTGTACAGTGCTACGATTGTGCGTATTTATTCGTGAGTTCTACGAACTGGGAGAACGTTTCAACACCCAAGCCGCGAAGTATTGAATGAATTTAACTATGAATTCGAATTCTAAACGCGCAAGACGCGATAGGTAAACTCGTTCACAGCTCCGAAACGTGTTTGACCTAATTTTTCATGCTATGCAGTTCACTGGGTCTGTTGACTCAACGTTTCTTAGATCTCTTGACAACCAAAAGTCAAAAGTATGTAGACCTGAACCACGCAGCCAACTCGCTTGGTGTCCAGAAGCGGCGAATATACGATATAACAAATGTTTTAGAGGGTATAGGACTCATAGAGAAAACATCGAAGAACACTGTTCGATGGAAAAGAACAAACCAATCCGATATTGAAGTACTAGATAGCTCTGCACACCAGAGCAAGGTTGACAGCGTACTGAGCTCCGATAGACTGGAGAACGCCATCGTGAATGCGACTGAATTGTTATCAGCTCAGCTCGATCAGCTTTTATCGTGTGCTAACTATGAGGTCCTGCACAAACAACAATCGATGATTCTCACTGAAATTTCCTACAGTCTGTGCTCTTCATAACTGAAAGCAGCCTATCTCAAGCTTCCCAGTTACAGTCCCACACGCTTTTAGCACTTAGGGCACCTGGAGGTACTAAATTAGAAATTCCACATCTGACTGATCCGTACCAGCTTTGGGTATCATCGAGTTCTGGGCAAGTAGAGGTTTATGCTGTTGCGCTGCCATCAGCAACAAAATGTTTAACTGGCGAAGGTGCGAAAACAATATTACATATTATAAGTCTCAAGTGAACCGCAGGAGAAGACTTTGCGCTCAATACTCTTCATGATGAGTTGACGACGGGCACGCCGCATTATCATCTAGACAAACCGAGTTCGAAAGATCAGACCAGTAACTTTCAATCTCAACAGAGCTATTTATCAGATGTGTATATAGAATAGAAATTGCAAGGCCTAAGTTCTAGATCTAGACATTAAATTTGAACAGAAGAACATCTCCTTCTTCCACAACGTATTCTTTTCCTTCGAGTCGAAGTAAACCTTTTTCCTTTGGGTTTTATTTTAGTTAAATGTTACTTATATAGATGTCGCAACAGACCTTCGCAGCAGTGTAACCCCCGGACTCAACAAAGTCATCGTAGCCAACAGTTTCACATCTTACATGAAAATTAAGGTGATGAAAAAGGAAGAAAATGGTCTACGCGTACTTAATGAAGCCACGTTCGAAATCTGAGTGAATAACTCCCGCGGCTTGGGGAGCAGTATATCCACACTAATTTGGATTTTTTAGTGTAGGCCTTCACAGAAGTGAGGAACAAGACAAACCTTGATGGTCCATGCTCTGGTCTCTTTTTTGCCAGTAGTAAAGTATGTTTGCAGTCCCAGCTGGTCATATGTAGCTCGTATCTATGAACATTGAATGTGACGTATTGAGTTAGAGGTAGAGAAGAAGGGCTGAGCTTACCAGGGATTCGAGGCCACTGCCAGAAACACCCAGATCATCAAGAAAAATTTTCCGCTCAGCTTTCTCTAGTTGCATTATCTCTGACTCGACCTAGAAGAATGAAATGAACTTGAGCATGTGAGTGAACTCATCTGTGCAATTACCTGAGCTGAAACAATCACCACACTTGCTCCTTCATCACTTGCAATTTTTCTCAAGTTGTTCACATTCAAATTGTTCGATCCCTGAGAGCCCAACGTTTCAATAATAACCCGTATTTCGAACATGGACTTACCTTATTTGCCAGTTCATCCTCGTTAACATTGGCTGCGTAGATACATGGCTTCATAGTCAGCAAGTTCAAATCGCCCAACATAGTTAGCTCTTCCTGTTGACGCGGTCATTTGCGGGTACTCACAACACAAAAGTCAACTCACCTCAGAAAGTTCGACTGATCTTGCGGGCTTTCCTGACTCCAGTGCAGTCTTCACCTTCCCATATATCTCTATTTTGGTACTGTAGTCCACCATCTATGACATGTAGGTATCAAGTATTGAAACGTGCAGTAGAAATCTCACCTTGCCCTTCGTTTTTGAAGCACGTTCGATGACTCGTTCCATTTGAGACAAATCGGAAAGGATCAACTCAAAATTAATCACTGAAATATCCCTTTCAGAATCAACGCTCCCGTCTACATGAATTATCTAACGACCGATTAGGTTGAGTTCCAAGGTAAGTGATACATTCACATACGTTTGTATCCTCAAAACAGCGAACAACGTGTACAAGTGCATCACATTCTCGAATATTCGATAGAAATTTATTGCCTAGACCTTGACCATCTGCTGCACCCTAAGCACGGTCATTTTATTTACATTTTTTGACTTTCACTCACCTTCACAAGGCCAGCAATATCAACAAACTCCACAGTCGCTGGAACGATTCTCTCAGTATTGGAAATCGCAGCCAGCGTGTCAAGTCGATTATCCGGCACATTCACGATACCAAAATTCGGTTCGATAGTACAAAACGGGAAATTGGATGCCTGGAATTAAATTCAAGAAAGAGTTTAGAAAGAGCTTCGTTCACTCCTTGCTCTGGATACCTGTGCCGCACTGTTTTCAACGAGTGCATTGAATAGAGTACTTTTGCCAACGTTCGGTAAGCCTGACGATGTGACAATCAAGGATATTGTATGTTGAACGTTTCGATTACGTACCTACGATACCAGTCTTCAACGCCATCGAAACGTGTTTCGATGTGTGAAGATGACGTGTAGCGCCCCTTAGGCGAAGTTCCTAACACTCTAGCTGAGTAATCTTACAAGGTGACCGATGTAGATACGCACCTTACGAAGCGTTTGGCGCGTAAACGTACGCTGAAACACGATACGTGTGCATTGGAAATTCATTAGGAAAGAAGAGACGTTGTGACGAGACGTCCCTCTATCCTCCTCTATCCGCGAGTTTTTGTCAAAAATTTCCCCTGACAAATCGAGAAATCATATTGTGACGATGGATACCATAGGTCCACAATGTTTGTTATACAACGTAAAAAAGTTCTCAACCGTGGCGGCGCGGTGAACAAGTTCGAAGAGCGTCGTAAAGGTGTGCGCTCAAAGATCGTCGCGGGCGACTAAACATGCCCAAGAAAAAATTCATCACTGCTCCTGTTGCGAAATACACACTGCTTCCTGGAAACGGAGCAGCTGCGGCTGATGGAACACGCTGGATAAGAACGGACGTGAATGACCATTTCGAACCTTTCCAAGACTCAGGCAAGGCCACAACTCAGGAAGGATCTGCGTCTAATAGTGCTGCCGGACACTCCACCACTCACACGAAACCTCTGAATTTGAACTCAGAATCACCCCTTGATCACTATGACTACGACTATCATTTACGTGCCATCGGTACCGACCCCTCAGCTATTTTTTTCTCTGCAAGGCAAACTGAGGGAGTTGGAAATACTTCATCTCGTGATATCGCAACTCGAGCGTCATCAACAGCACACCGTATCGACAAGTTAGATAGTGGAGAACCTTCTGGAAGTGAAATCGATCTCGAACTCACAGATATTGAATCAAATTCTACTAGCGCGGGCGAGGAATATGAAGATTTTTTCCATCAGATACTTGGGACGGGCGGAAGAGAACAATCAAATACTGCGTCAGCAGGTTCACGTGCGTTGCCGTATATAGTACGGTCCTACGACACCAAAGTTGCGAAGAAAGTTGACGAATCACAAGGAAAGGCATCGACAAGTGCAGAGTTTGATGCAGTGTTACGTACTTACGATGATGATTCCCTACTTGATGTTCCTGCACACGGTAACAACGTCGACGTACTAACTACTCTGAGTAGTTTGAAGCTATTGCATGAAGCGCAGTGTGATACAATACCGATAGAGCGCGCTCCGCCAGAACTTGACCAAAGGAAAATCCAACGGGGACACGCAAGTACAAGAGAGGCGAATGACAGTTGTGTGTACAACATACGATCCAAGTTGGACTGCGAGACCGTTGTTAGTTCATACTCCATCTCTGAAAATTTTCCTAGGTTATTACCACTCAAAGAATCGCGCACAACACACATTCCATCCACATCAACGATTTTGAACCCTGAAAATTCACATTCAGTGCCGGCAACACGCCAAGTCGCCCAGAATATCTTAAGAAAAGACGAAGTTTCTTGGAGACAGAACACTAGGAGAAAAGGTGAAACGCGCGACGAGAAAAAGTCGAGAAAAGCCGCGGTCAAACTAGGTCGTCAGGAGGCACGACAACACAAAAAGCTCTTAAAGCATGCTTTCAAAGAAGCTACTCTTTCATCACACTTGCATGCCAGTTCCAATGTTTCAACGACTAGTTTTAATTGATTTACTCGACATACTGGTATTTTATTTGACACATTTAGGACAATCATGAACAAGACAACTCCAGTCCAGTCACTTGCGTTGCAAGTAACTTTTTGCTCCAGTGAGGGGTAAAAGTAACATCACTCCAGTTGTACACGCAAGGAGAAGTGCAGCGAAAAAGGCGTCCCATCCATACTGTTGCACGAGAAGTGACAGAGGAATACCCGCATTTGCAGCACCAAGATAAGCTACCCAACCGAGAAAGCCTTCGCTTGCACCGACAGAACGCCTGCCAACGATCTCAGCACCACAAAGGCCTATTAACATCTGTGGACCATAAAGGAAAAAACCTATAAGGAATACGATGATCGCTTGTAGACTTGCAAGACCGGTTGGCACCGCTTTGAAGGCCAGTAGCATCATGGCAACACCAAAAAGGTAGCCAATGACTATTTGGATTCGTTTACCAACTGCACCGCCTGTTCCACGGGCTATGTACCAGTCACTCAGTTTACCAGCGATCAGGCTACCGACTAATCCACCGAGCTCAAGACCGGACACACGAACTGCAGCCGCGCCAGCGTCGATCACCCCTTTCTCCTTGATTAAGTAGAAGATAGACCATGAAGTAATACCTTGTCGCACAACGTATACACAGAAATAAGTGAAGGCAAGACCCCAAATGAAAGGGTTTGAGAGTACATTATGTAGTAAGTTCTCCACGAGACGTGGCTTAGCATCTTGTATGTCGTTTGTTTGTTTCGCTACGCTCATAGTTTCCAGTTCTACAGGCGGAAAGCCGCGATCTTCAGGTGCATCACGAAGGGTAGTCACAATCACAGTACCCACAAGAACTGCTATCGCAGCAGGAGCCCACAGCCCCCAACTCCAACCGAATGTGCGAGCGGCAGTTCCTGCCAAAATTGGCGCCGCGAAACCCCCAAGATTATGTGCTATATTCCACATACCCCAGTACGTTCCACGCTCCTTGGCAGCAAACCAAGAAGTCAATATTTTTGCACAACTTGGGGCCCCAAAGCCTTGCAATATTCCATTCATGGCCCATAATGCGCAGAAGAGCGGTAGAGAAGCGCTCAATCCAAATAAGATATTCACAATACCCGTTGCAATTAGTCCTCCACCAAGCATGATCGTTGGTGAGAGCATGTCACCAACAACTCCACTTACAAACTTGCTACAGCCATAACATAAAGGGAATATGGAGGTAATCACTCCAATCGATGTTATATCGAGACCAAGACTCGGTGTCGCTACCATAGCTGGCGCAGTAAAAGTTAGACTATTCCGCGTAAGGTAATAACAAGAGTAGCCAAGTAGGATACTAATGAAGACACCAAAGCGGGCTCGAAGAAATTCTTGCCCGTGACCTGTTTCTGACTCTGTTTCAGCTGGGTTTGTACCGTTTGCACAAGCTATGATGTGTCGCGCTCGTTCACGACTCTTTGATGTACCAGAATTACCGCATTTTCTGCGCTCACTCGAAAATTTTCGAACTTTTTGGGCGCCACAAACAGCGTGTGACTTAAGCAAATTTGCACCACGTACGGGCAACGAGAACTTCCGACACACAGCCCGAGTTTGAGGTCCGTCGTGACCTCCCGACGGGAAGTAGAGGTATGAGGATTGCACAAGCGCCATCGCACTGCACGCGTTTTCCCGTGCGTTTTCTGACGTATGCGTACGCGTCACAGCTCCAACGTCTCGACGATGCGTTCACAAAACGTCATGTTTATCAACAAGTATGGGGATCACCATGATATTTCATTTACTGCAATATCGTAATAGCATGTAAGGAGCCGTTCCTAGTACTAGTACCCCAAAGGAGAAAACAGGCTAAGGAGTATTTTATCTTCGTAATCGCCAAACCTCCATTAATTTAGCCTGTTTTCTCCTTTGGACCTCTCTAGTAGGAACCTAGGTATGGCCATAGTCAGATACTACATACTTCGACGTTGTATACTCGTAGTAAGATACTACGTACTAGGGACAACCTGGCAGCGTTCGCTACTGCTATATTATGCTAGCTGCCCGAAACTCTGCTCTTGAGTCGAAAGTGTCGACTCGGTGCTAGCGCACCGCAGTCGACGCACGCGAGGTAGTTACTAACATAAACCTGATCTACAACTCACCAAGTAAAACACCGCAAATATTCATACGGTCATACATACAGCTGTGAGTTCTAGGCAATGGAAGGCAGTTTCAAACGATCGCTTCACCTGCAACTTGTAGCGAAGGTGAGTTAAAATGCGCACAAGTTCCACCATTTCAAACGAAATCAGATATGTGGGACTAATGGCATCGTGAAAGAGACCACTTCAGAAATTTTCTCGCAAGTTTTAGCAACGTAAGTATTCCACCAAATCTGGGACACCTGAGTCTGATAGAAGTGATACCAATAGCTACCTGCAAGAAATTACCATCGCTACAAAGAACAATGCAAATGTTGGAGTGAGCATTAATAATATTTTTCTTAGCGTGCCATAATTCGAAGAACATTAGGGTCGCACAATTGTGAACGCCACAGACGTATTGGCAACCGTTGGCGACGTTTGTGACCTGTTAGAATATTTTGAGAAGACAATCAAGAAGCAACAAACAGCTATTGATAGGCCTTCTAGTACATATACGCGCAAGAGACCACGGGTAAGTATCCAAAATTCTTACGAAACGAAGAAATCAGAACTCATTCTTAAGTCGTACAAAGATGCGCCCAACACTTGCAGCAACTGGCATCGAGCACCCTGGATACATGCCAGCTTTCTTGCCAGTTTTACCAAGGAAGGAAGAATTTCGTACGGGAAAAGAGCCCTCTAATTTTCGAGTAAGAAGTTTACATTTATCTAAAGAATTACTGTGACTAAAGGTGCAAATGTAAGACCACGACGGATGCGCAGAAGCGAATGACGCCGTTCTATAACAGTCTGAAACGGCAAGAAATAGAGAAGTTTGACCCCTTCATCAAGGGAACTATATCGTAGGTGCTTCTACTGGTCAATGTCGCGATACTCACCCATTAAAAAGATCAACTGATGAAGCTCCTCCCCCAACTCAGTCTTTGCGAGTTTCACAGAAGGAACAGGGAATTACCATCAAAGCAAGTACTTTGGTACATGGTTCTGTACCAGTGTTGGATAACTCTTGATTTTTTGCTTCAATCCTCGACTTCAGCGATCAAGAAGTGCATGAAAACTTCACGGTGATCTAACGTACAAAAGGACAAGAGTCCTCAGCAACACAAGTAGACTCTTTTTAACAGGGTCAGATGCAGCTATTTTTTCATACAATAGACTGCGTAGTCGTAGTAAACTAGATATTGTGAAAAAAAGAAATGGAACAATCACCAAAACGTATGCATACTCAGGCATTCTGGCATTGCAAAGTTTCTTCGGCAAAAAATCAAACAACAGAGTCAACAGTCAGTTGACAACAACAAAAGTGTTGTAACTAACGATACTCTTCGACACTTGCCATGAAGTCACTTTCCTCTTTTACAGGACGATATCTACGACCATGCTGGAAAAGAGGGTCCTCGTTCATCTTTCGTGCGAGGACTTGTCTCTGCGTCAACTCATTCGACTCGGCTGGTCACGTGAGCGGAGAGCTTTTCCTCATCCCTAAACCAATAGACAAAGCTGTCTTTAAGCCGTACGGTCAGGTGAGACAAAAACATTTGTCGGGTCTTTCTACATCTTAGACGGTTACTTAAGATTCTAAGCTGGGAAGAGGATGGTAAGCCTTATGATGCACAGGTATGCTAACAGGCAACGATGGAAGTGAAGTGAAAAGTCAAGCTAGGACTTGTCGCTGCAAATTTGTGACGGAACTCCTCGCTTGTACATATTTAGATCACGGAATCGTGGCCTAAGGTTCAGTGAAATAACATATCACGAAAAAGTCTCACAATGTCTACTGAGTATGAGCAATGAGTGTTGGTAAGACATGTAGCATTGTGCACTGTGAAACTCACGTGCGTGGCAGGTATCTCGCTGTAGCAAAACCAACCTTTTCTCTAGAGCAATTTCCGACAGCTGAAGATATTGAGGTTTTCCAAATCGAAGGTTGAGACTCACGTTGTGAACCTCTGTGCATATTCTAAGTCGTTCCAGGTGACACAATAGTTAAAATGGAACCTGGAGTTTGGCATGCAGGACCCATGTTTCTCGTACGTTCTTCAGCATCAATTAAAGATTCGTCACACACGTCAAGCAGGATGCGAATTACATGGATTTCTTGAGTTTAGAGCTCAGCGATACGAACATTGAAGATCATAACACACACGTTTACACTAGAGACGGGATAGCGTTCTCTGTCCAATTGGAAGAAAGGTGACGCAAAAAGTATACACGTTATTTGTTATCTTAAGTCTGGCGAAGATTATAAAGGAGCACTCTACCGCGCGCATTTCCTAATGCCAAATGTGTACCTAGAGGATGAAAGTCTCCCGATAGAACGTAATGCAAAGGTGTTGCCTTTGTTGGCCATGTTGACAGTGTATGACGTGTCACAGTGTCAACAATCCGTACGCCATCTGGTTGTCAAGCTGATTCGATAGAAAATGTAATAGCCAAAATATATACCTTTTAATTGACTCGACGATGTTAACAAAAGAGCACCAGTACTGTCGAAACGCAAGCTATCAATCTTTGTCTTTAAACTCTGCACCACCTATCACACAAAATGTATGTAAGTTGCTATCAACACATAATTCGTATCGTAACCATCCACCTTAACAGGAGAGAGCACATCATCTTTACAACTCGTATCCCTTTGATCATTCAGTGCCATGTCAGATTAGTATTGAAATTCGTACCAGCCAGTCTGAAGGCCCACAAGTCCGGAGGCTGTTCCAACCGCCATCAGTCCTGTATCACATATTTATTATATTTGTAATTTTCAAGTACAGGGACGCGCCTTTCTTTTCGCAAAAAGCAAGAGTAGTTGCATCATAAAATGCAGTTTCTTTGACTTTTTGCTTACACCTATTCATTCGTAAATCCCTGCAAAAGATAGTAAACATACGCAGCCTGAAACATGAAGTGAGTATACCAGACATAAACTGTGCCCTCGTGGTTAACTGTCATCAAATCGCGCTCGCACGCGCCAAAAGTGACCCCAGTGATATATCCTTCAGCTGACAATGTGGTCAACCTTGTGCGTGAACTCAGGGAGATGACAGCAACACTTCCTTGATCCCCTGGCACACAAGCTATTGCAGGCTTTGTGTTCTGATGGGTCTATATTGAATAGCAGTCAGGTCTTAGCTAAAATTTTCATGATGACAACGCACCACGAAAGACGATGGGCGCCAATTTCCATGCAGTCGAATCTTTTCGATTGTGCTCGTCTCAATATCACTCAAGTAAAGTGAACGTGACCCAGCGAGCATAACCTGCCCATAATTGTTTGTGGTATCACTTTGCAGATGAGAAGAAGCGTACCTGTCCGTTAGTTCTTCCCAAAAATCCTGCGCGATATATTGGAACCCCCTAATAATGATGTAGGTGATGAAATATTTGTCTTTAGACAACATCTGAATCTACCTCAACAAAAAGGGAGTGCCTGGAGTCGTAACTGTCACTATTAACTTGTTTCGCAAATATTCTAACGTGTGCATCGAGCCCAGCCGTTAGTAGTAGCTGCAGAGTTTACATTTAATTCTAATGTAATTTCCATGCTGATAAACGCACCCTTCCCGTCGCATCAAATTCTGTACTACAGATGGAACTATCACTTGGGCAAGTTGAGTTCACGTCCCGCAACCGTCTGAAGGATAGGTCACTCTTGCGCATTGACTTTTCCCAATTTACGTGACGTGGATGATCTTCGTCGGGTTGGATATGGGTTGAAGTTCGACTGATCGACCATTTTGGTCTACAAAAGACGTTTTATCTCCGAAAAAAGTGAACAGCGAGTGAACTCACCTTTTCCGCACTCTGTCCCCGTTTCCCTCTAAAGAATCGTCAGTCACACCAGGAAAACTTTGCCTGGGGGACAGCATGTTCTGCGTACGTATCTTTTGTGGACTCGGTGTGGCGTTCACGCACGCTCACGCACCCCTGCGTACTCGTTCGGTCCCGCCGACACTCGGCACAATGTGGGAAAGGCAAGCCCCCGTTGTTTAGGTTGCTAGAACTTCATAACTTGGGTCATAACGTCATAACGTCATAACTTGTACTTTATGGCCGAATGGGCGTAGAGCACCTATATAACTAAAGAAGTGTATGACTATGACCCGAAGTGGGCGAAAACGACCAACAGTAAATTCTCGTCATAACTCCATAACTCGGGGGGTGGCTAAATCTCACCGTGAAGCAACTTTTTATCAATTGACCAATGTATAATGTATTGAATTTCTAAAGTATCAAACAGCGATAAACCTGTAGTACAATGTAGTACAATGTAGAGTGGACCGTTGGAACTACTTGGAAGTTCAAAGCGTTCGCTCCCCAGAAGGCCCAAACGATTTTTTGTACCCGTACACACAAACGCAACGCACAAAAATGTATCATAGCCTGGTAATTTGACGCGAAGCGCAATTGCTGTGTGAGTATGCGTACGTTGTTGGTTCTTTCGACCGGTAAACGGGGTTCTGGTTACCAGTTGACAGGCACACATGAAAAGAGCTGGCTGTGTGCACGTACGCTGATCTCTACAAAACATCGTGGAATCCACAATCAGGCTAGTCGGCGACGTCTTAGTCGATCAACACAAGTAGCCTCTTCGAGCTGCAGCCAAAGTACTGATATCCCTACGGTTCTTCACTCGAGTCTAGACCACTGCAGTAACATCGCAGTGGCAGAGCACTTCTTAAACCCACCACCGTTAATGGCTATTGGTGATGAATTTGGAATCATCCCATCACACTTCGTTCCAATTTTAGTTGCGTTTTGTGCTGGTGTTGTTTGCACTGCTCTGGCACTGCAATTTCAGCAAAAACATAAGAAACAACTTCAAGTACAGTCAAGTAGTAGACAGATTCTGACTGAAATAAGTCGTTTAGATGTAGATGAATCAGAAATTCTTGAGCTGGTCGAGGAACTACCCTCTTGGTTAATTTCGCGTGACTTTGAACGTGGTGGCTGGCTCAACAAAGTTCTCTCGGCTGCTTGGCCGTATCTAGACAAAGCTACTTCAAACGTTATAGTTAGCGCTCTAGATCCGATATTGGGAGCAACAAGACCAAATTTCCTCACCTCGCTCCAGTTTGAACGTTTTAGTTTCGGCAGTGTACCTGCAATTATCGAAAGTGTCAAAGTGTATGAAAGTACAGGAGAGGGTGCTGTTGAAATTGACCTTCAGGTTTCTTGGGCAGGAGACCCGGACGTCGTCCTGGGTGTGCGTGCAGCTCAAGATACCCTTGCAGTACCTGTTTCACTAACCGAGGTGCAGTGTAAGTTTACCCTACGTTTAATTTTTGCGCCTTTAATCGGCAAGTTCCCTTGCTTTGGTGCCCTAACCATTGCTTTAACGGAAGAACCGGAAGTAGTCTTTGATCTTCGCGTTGTTGGCAGTGATATAACTCTAGTCCCAGGACTAGCGCAACCACTACGAACATATATTAAGGCATTGATATCGTCGTATTTGGTTTGGCCTCGGTGTATAACAGTGCCGATTCCAGGCACTGGATATACACTGCCATCAAGCAACAATCAACTAGATCATTCTGGTTTGCTTCATGTGGAAGTTATTTCTCATAATTTACTCATAGCTCAGCCTTGTGACATTGGACTACAGGTTTGTTGGCCTGGTGTCTCAGCAGTCGAAGAAGCACGTGTACAAGCTCTCTCTCATGGCAACATGAACTCGTTGAAACCTATAAGTTTGCGTGTCGCAGATCCAAGGTATCAGGTATTGAAGTTGAAGTGGTATGGCCTGTGCCCGAGTGAAGGAAAGGTACAGAACGTCATGGAAGCAGAATCTGTAATAGTTTTGGAAGACCTGGTGCGCTTAAGCTTATCGAATAATAAATATGCCATCAGTGATGTTGCTAAAAGCTGGGGACCCATCACTGTAGTAGCTGAGTTAGATCCAGTCGAAAGTGGTGCAGAAACATTCCCTAGTGTGAGTAGAGTACAAAATATAAACCCTCCATTGACTAGACGTGTTTCGAACATCTGGAAATCTACGAAAGGCATTTTCGTCAAGAAGCATGTTTCAACTTCTACGATACCTATAGATACTAGTGGCGAGCATGAAACCAGTTTGAACAGTCACAGTGGCGCCAAAATGATTCAGCTGACTCTTCGTTATCAGGCACTACAATGCAGTGTAGATGGGACTGACAGCACACATCGTGCGAGCTCTTACGACGATACGCGAAACGAATTGACTACCGAAGTTGGTGCGAATAGTTTCAGTGATGGTATCAACGAAAGTTCTCGTATGTCATGAGCGAAGGAGTTGAGGCTCTACTTGTGCGTGGGGGTTGGTGATATCCTGATAACATGGTAAATAGTGTGGTGTTGCAAATTCCCGATATAATTATGTACACTAAATTCTATGGATTTGGTCGCACTCATCAATCATTATCTTTCCGTTGTTTTGAAGAGTTTGCAAAAACGATTTCACGTCTTCTTCAACTATATCACTGCATCCATCCCAAGTATTGACAAGTTCCTCTAGAGTGGATAACGGGACAGAGGTACTTCGCTCCGTCAACTTTGAAAGTTCCCGACAGAAGTAATCAAACGGCTGAAGTGTGTGAGAGAGACACGGATCAACTGCTTTCACCGTCTTAACATCACGTTCCATGATGGATGTTATGATTTCCAGGGCGACTGTAGCGTCAAGCTTGTCCACGGTCTTTGATAAGCGTAATTTTGCGTGTGCTGTAGAAAGTCGGATCATCGTCTCAAGTGTTCTAGCTGTCACCGGAATATCATGATGTGCTCTTGATTTCGAATTCCGCCAGTTGGAGTAATATTCTGCCAGGCAACGTTGTGCTTCGATGGTCAGTTCTGGCACCCAAGGTCGCTTCTTGACGTAGAAAATGAATTTTTTCAGAAAATCTTTAGAGAGTGTGCTCTCTCTGGAGGAAGTTCTCGAAATATTTGCCGTCACATCCCTGCCACGGACTGAAGAAAGTGAGGTTTCACAGGCGTGCATGGCAAGCACGTGGGAAGAGATTATGCGATCATTCCATGTACTTGACTCATCAAGTACCACAAATAGAATATCAAATCTAGACAGGAGTGAGTCGGGTAAATTGATATTCCGTTGTACAGGCTGAGAATGGTCGTATGTGCCATAAATAGGATTTGCTGCAGCTAGAACGCTGCACCTAGCGTTAAGAGAAGCGTGAATCCCCGCTTTTGCAATAGTGACTGTTTGTTGTTCCATGACCTCATGTATTGCCACACGATCTGCATCATTCATCTTGTCGAACTCATCAATACACACAACCCCACGGTCAGCCAGTACCATAGCTCCTGCCTCCAGTCGTTTCTCGCCTGTATCTTGATCAGTAGAGACAGCAGCTGTGAGGCCAACTCCAGACGAACCTCTGCCTGTGGTACTTATCGCAAAAGGTGCAACGCCCATGACACATCGAAGAAGCTGAGATTTTGCCACAGAAGGATCACCAACCATTAGACAATTTATGTCGCCACGAATGTGTGTCCCATTTTGCAAATTTTTTTCTACCCCACCGACAAGTAGCAGGACTAGAGCTCGTTTAATTGTCTCGTGACCAAAGATAGAGGGTGCCAAAGAACTACCCAATAAACCTAATAGATCGTGAGGATCTCTTTTCGACAATTCTTTCATCTTTTCGACGTCTTCGCTCGTTAGATCCGGTACGCTTATTTCACCTGATAGAGGAGTGATATTGACTGCCACAATGAGTGTACGGAAGGTACCACTAGTTGTGGGCACATTTGATAGCTTCGAGGGAATCACTTTGTAGACACCAACTACATCAACCCGATCACCAGGTTTGCACATGTCAACTAGATCGCCTTCAAGGACTACGTCTACAGATCTCGGAAGTTGTCCACTTGGCGCCTGTTCAGGCATTTCTTGGACTGTGATACACTGTTGATCACTGTATGTACTGAGACCATATTCGGTTGTCAGCTTGTTTCCGGATTCATCCCTTGAGACTATGGCAAATGATGTAGGGGTACCTTTGAGGGTTGTCGCATCTCGATAGACTCTTGTTGAAAATGTCTGTGTAGCTTCACAAAACTGACGAATTTTCGTAAGTTTTGGACGGACCGCTGTACACTTTGTAACGATTCCCCTCACATTGACTATTTTTTCAACGTAGTGCGAGAGTAGATTGCGTGGCGAAATTGTACGACTGCCAAAGTGGCCCTTCAGATAAACCTTGATGTCACGCTGCACTTTCATGTTACTGTTACGGTGAAGTTCTACTTCCTCCACGGCTGCTGTGAGGCTGGCCAAATACACAGTGGGGTTGTCAAGCAGTTTCTCCACTAAATCGCGGTGGTTTGCATGCTCTAAATCGTTACAGTAATCACGCAACTTATCCAAATTAACCGCACAGCGGCCAGTATCGGTCGATATCTCGTAGCTTTTTTCAGTTTGCTCAAGGAACTCGACGAAGCTCTTCTTTGCGGCAACTATATCCAACTCGTCTGCGGACATTTCCTATTCAATAGACGCGGACACCGCTCCTCTTACAAATCTCCTTGGTGTCGTGTCCCTGAAGCGGCTGAAGCGGCACGCACTCGTCCTTGTGTGTGCGCAGCGGTAGTGGTTCGGGAGTGAACGCCTCGTTTCAAAATTGAACCGACTGTGACAGGTGCGATGAAGTTGGTGAGATTCAAATTTATTTTTGGGAATCAAAACGAATGGTAGAAAGAGAATATATATATATATTATGTGCTAATCAGACCATGTATAGAAATAATTCAAAATGGTCAATTCCCTTAGATCCCATCATACAAAGAGTAGCCATACTACCAACTACACATTTGTACTCAGTAGTACTGGACGTCGTACTTGTACGTGGTTCATAGGTTCGTATAGAGAAACGTTGTACGGATGCAGAAAACTGTCTCTCGACAAAGTGGATGTCAGGCTTACCCGCGTAGTCAACTCTGAAGTCGAATAACGAGCGGCACACAGGTTACACCTTGTCTCTTTGATCATCTCTGGAATCTGGAAGTGTAGGTGTCATGACTTCTGGTTTCTGTCACAAACACGTACCACCCCGCCAGTTTTCTGCTGAACTGAGTCGCAGAAAACTTGGTCTACTGGGCGCTGTTTGCATCCGAGCGCTGACATCCAAGCGCGCTTTGGTACGTATCGCGGTGTTTTCACCAACTTGATACATAACTTCACGAATGGCTCATAGGCTTCGACTCCAGGGAGAGTTCCCGGTTTTTCTCCGCGTCCGGATGGCACACAGACATATCTTCGACCACGTGATAAGAGTGGTGGACATGGAACCGGCTGGAGTGAAATAACGCCATACCAGTTTGTTACGTACGAAGGCTGGGAAGAAAAACCTGTAAGTATTGCTGATCCTGAGGGCACGGAAATCGATGCGAAGTTCTCCAGTGAGCAAGACGGCGAGATAAAGATAATACTTGCACCTATTCTCAGATTTGTAGACTTCCCTGCTGAGGTAAGACAATTGTAGTACAGTGTGTACGACGGTGTGACATTTGTCTTCGCAGTCTAATCCACGGATTCAAGATTTTCTTACTTTGTCAAGCTTCATTCAAGGTTTTGGTCCAGAACTAGTTGGTACACCTGTACAAGAGGAGGATGTAGTAAAAAGTTATGAGGATGAACGTGAAGGCCTAACATTTTACAACTATGAGTTGAAGAATCACTGGCTAATCTCGGCTACGGTCTACCAGCGAAGAGTTTATATCATAGTACTCCATAGTAGTGCACTGCAGTGGCGAAGGTCGTATGCAAAACTCTTGAAGACTGCAGCTTCCTTTTCCATACCACCCTCGAAACCTTGATCTTACGCAACGCACTGAACTACGCGCGTACTAAGAAAACCATGATCTCACACAGGTGGCCAGATCGGCAATCCCTTGCGATGTACCGAAAAGTTGTCACCATAGCTCTTTGGCTTCAGTTCTTTCCGTAAGGCTCCACTTATGATTGTTGAGCCGTGTCGTTGGGTCAGTGACTCGATGCCCGTATCCACTATATCCAAGCCATAGTGCGCGCAATAATTAGTCGCAGCGTGCTTTGTAGAAAATACGATGGGTTCTTTGTAGAGGTTGGAAGGCTGCCCGATGCTTGACCAACCAGTCAACGGGTTCTGCCAACGTCTCGCAGCCAGCTTTGGTTGCACTTTCCACGAAGTTGTACACGAGCCCTGCTGACACGTTGTAGATATATTTTGCTCTAAGATGACCTGGTTTCATCAATAAGTCGAACAGCGGCAGATTAAGGTAAAGGTATTGACGCACACACATACCTGGGACAACTCGGTTTGAGCCGATAGGTGTCGTCCTAAGGGAAGGAGTGAGGAACGGGGTGCAGACATTCGACAGAGTGTAGACATCTCGAAGTGCTTCCGAACAGCGCTCTATCGGTGATAGCCGCAGCGACAAGTGTCAACCAATACCGCGTGACCAAGTGGCAGCGACAGGAGACGAGGAAACGACTCGTTTCAAACGAGTGCAGAATCTGCAATGCAGATATACTTTTCATACTGTTTATTACGACATTCGAAGCGCACGATGTTTTGAAATTAATTCGGGCTGTTCACTCCTAGTAAGGTTGACGAAGAGATGGGAAATTCGAAAATAGAATTGGCGATTTATGCAGATAAGGGCCGTTTTTTTCATAAGAGATGGCTTATCGGCATAAATCTTATTTCGTCACGCGGAATCGTGGAAAACGATAATTTTTACGATAATTTCGTCCCATTTCTATCTCCCCATCGACAAAAATTTCGTCATGGGCCAAAATTATCGTTTTGGGGTCTATCTCCCATCAGCCTAAATCGGGCGATTTTATGCCGACAAGAACCTTGTTCGCATAGTGACGACTCGTCACGTGACGAGTTAATCGTTAGGGGGTCCTATGCCGATAACGCTATTCCGGCTATCTCTTGTGAAAAACAATTCGAAGCGTCACCGTCGCCGCGCCAGTGCCGCGCGCGATTGTGGAAGCCGTGACGCGCATTAATTAACAGTAACGCGCGCGCGCATCGTTTTCAACCGCTTCGTAGTCGATAGCGGGCAGCCGCGCGCGCCGTGCACTGTTTTTTGTAACATCACTTTGTACCTCTTGTGGGAAAAAGCACCTCAAATTGAATGAGCGCGCACCACCGTGATATCGGTCGAGCCGTAACGCCACGCGCGTGAAATTGTGTCTCGCTCACGTCATGCGTTGTTCTTCCGCGGTTGAGCGCGCGTCGTTCGCGCGCATCGCGTCGCGAGGTCGATACGGGGTGATTTTATTCCGGCCCATCTCTTTCAGAAAAGAAAAGCGAAAATTGGAAAATCACTCGCTATTCCGACAAGGAATTTCTATCTCTTACTCGCCCTCACTCTGACAAGGGATTGCACCCTAATCAAAAGAAATATAGCAGTCATTGATGATATTGTACTGCATGGCATATCGCATCGACATTACATGCTGAGAGTGGGGTTCGAACCCACGCAGTCAGTGACTACCAGAACGCTCTTCGCTCACTTGTTTCGGCGAAGTCCTGCTTACGAAGACTTGAGTCTGGCCCCTTAGACCACTCGGGCATCCCAGCGTAACTGCAGTGGCAAAAAACGACAATATAACTTGATGGAGTTGTGGAAAGTCGGATGTGGTAGGACTTCGTAGAGGACTGGACAACGGGCCGCGCCAACACACAGCGTGTGTGCTGCGCTTGATTCATGATACCGTGTCAGTTACGTATAACTCCTACTCAGAGCATTCAAAGATGGACCAGGGCACGATACGATGCAAACACGTGCTCTTCTGCGCGACACACGACCTCCGCAGTAACTACCAAAGTAACGAAGACACTTCGTTGTCGAGAGACTGCAGCGAAAAGTGTCGAAAGTACTGACGACGAACATCCAAACGTGCTTTACATGGAGTCGTAAGTGATACAACAACTAAGAGCGACGAACTTGACCCTCAAATAGTGATACCTCTCTGAGTTCGCAAAGGTTACCTCGCTTAAGCGACAGGTGAATGAACAAAATAGAGTGAACAGCCACGAATCCTAAGAAAGAACCATCGTAGTGGCGATGCTCACAAATTTAGGATAACAAATGCACTGAAGATGTATGGATCAGGCGGTGCTTTAGCCTACGGATTCTTGAATGCAATTTTCTATGGTTTCGGTATTGCTTTTGTGTGGATTTTTATCTGCAAGGTGCTTGAACTTATTTTTCTCTTTATTCATCATGACTTCATAAACAAATAGATTCCTCTTGGGCTGAGTGTTGATGAGTTTTTTCATGCTTTAGCTAAAGTTGCTACTTACACTTGGGTTAGTTACTCGCTTGAACTTTCTCCAGCTGCTCACTTGCTTGATACAGGCCTTCAGCCAGATAACGAAGGGTGCGAGAGGTTTCGCAGCTGTTGCCTTGGCTAATCCTATGAACGGCGTAATCCAGTGTGTCTCACGCCATTTTAATCTATCATTTAAGACGGTAACATCATTGCTGTCGCGGTGCTACTGATAAACTAACACTGTGGTAGATTTTTCTCACCTTAGTGAGTCTTTGCTTTTGCTTTGTGTTCACCATTATTGTGCTGCTAGCAATGGTATGGATAGGATAATGAAGAGAGATCTCCAATACGCCTCCTATCCTTTTTTAGTGTCGAAATTTTTCGCGTTATGGGTCGTATATGACCCATAGACACTTCGCTAAATAGACAATTTTGAAGCTGAAAACTCGTACAAAGGTAATTACAGATCCTAGCTATCATCTATTCTCGTCGCGTGCCATTCCGTCATGCAGTCGACGCACAAGTGGCTTCCACATGCGCCACAAGCCGTGAAAACTTTGGATTCGACGTGTTTTCGTCTCCAACAGTTTTTGCATCGCGCGCGTCGATCCACGGTAATCGGATCTAGCCCCGAGCATCTCGTTCCCGCGTCAAGAGATGCTCGCTTCCGATAGACCGGCGCATTTTCGACCGTCTCTTTGCCGTAATGCTCTCCGTCATGTTTGAGCTCCTCGACAACACTTTGGATGAAATCGAAACGATTCATGGGGGTTCTGTTCTACCTACTTTCTCTTCTTCTACGGAGTACACGTGATGTGCATTCACCATCGTCGTATCCAGAATCCACCAGAGTGACGCGTGCCACCACTTCATTGACATGATGTTGCATGTTGCAGTACCCCGCAAACTATCTAGCTGGTCTACGCCACCCATGTACTTGTTGTAATCGACCGCCACCTGCGGCGCTGAACGGGCTTGTCGTTCCCTCTGTCCTTTCGAACGACGAAATACACTTGATACCTCCTCAGGATTGTGAAAGTTTGACAGAAACTGCGTCGGAACGGTGTCATGCCAGAGGATAGCAGTGATGCCATCATCTGACATGCGCCACGTGTACTCACCCTTTGAGAGGTCCTTGACAACATCTTTAGAAATGGGCCGTGGAAACCCAAAATTTGTGCGCGCAGTGCCACATAAGTATACAGAAATGTCTCGCGCATCGCGTAGAACCCGCAAATTGATGAATAAGTTGTCTGCGTAAACACGATGCCAACGACCTTGCACGTCGGCGAGGAGACTCATCATCGCATCTTCCCGGGCACGCAGCGCGTCGCCAAATTTCGTCGCGAACGTAACCAAGTAGCCTGATCCGGCCTCGCATACGCTATAAATCTGAATTCCATTGTATTTCTTGTGTTTGAGTATTTGTCGGAGTGCTGTGTACCGCGAATCAGTCTTCGCAACTTGCTCGTTGTAAGAGAGGTGCTCACCGGGCTGGTAAACTTGCTTGCATCTCTCGCGAAACATCTCAAGCAATACTTCGATTTTCGCGATATCGCGATTTGATCCCACCCCACCTGGATATACTTTATCAATATTTTTCACGTCGCATGATAAGTTGGACTTGATACGTTTGAACTCAGTGCATGACATTAACTTACTCACCCACGGGACACCCATCAACCAACTGCTACTGAACGCGCTGTTGATGCCGCGCTTGTACGACACGCCGAGGCCGTAGACGATTGAAAGCCATTGTTCCAATCTTACTCTTGTCATTGGTTTCTTCTGCTGCGATGTCTACGCTCGCGGTGGCCAATTTTCGACGCCAAATCTTTTTGCATACCAACTCGTAGCACCGCCCGCGATACGCTCTTGCACACGTCGCTTTGTGGCGACCACTATGGCATCGAGCATGTCGTCCGTGATGAATTTCCGCCAGTAGTCGATGGGTCGCATGTTTAAGTCACGCGATGAGCGTCGACCGCGTCCAAGGTCTTCGCGCATACCACGTTCACCGATGAAATCAAACTGCTGGCGCCGTGAATTGATTCGACTCCAAGACGCAGCGTGTGTACCTGTTTGGTAGAAACGATGCGCGTGTCGCTGTATGCGCAGAGTTTCCACCTCAGTGACATCAAACACTTCTTTATCTTCAATGTGATATTCATTTCGAAGCGAAACAGGCCGTCCTGGTAGTTCGAACGCTCCTAAATCTTAATCTTCATCAACCTCCTCTTCGGTTGTTGCACCATCGTCCCAGTTGCCGGCAACCGTGCGCGCGACTTCTGCCAGCGTCGGCCAGTTCGGGCTAATGTTACGATCAATAGGTTGTAGGGGCGCCATCCTCTTGGATCAAACCGTGTCTATGCTACTCCGCGCCACCGTCGGGAATGTAATTGCCCGCCGATGCAAATTCAAATTTCCGCGATTCTCGATCGCTTCGCGCGAAACTTTCACGTCGTGCCGCGTTACCGAACCGCTCGCAAAGGACGCGAGACGCGCGATCGAACGGCGAAGAAACGATGTCGTTCCGACGTCTAGTGCGCCTTGCAGCGCCGTCGACAGCGCGCCGCCACCTTATCAATGAATTCCACTCATGCGCGCACAGATGTGCGGCGGCGACGCAACGAACCCCGGGCGCGCGTGCGGCGAGGGGCAACGTTTTTTTAAAGGATGTGAAAAGTTGAAACCGCATGCAGTCGACGTAAAAGCGTTTGTTACACGTGATTCAATCGCGTTTGTCTCGCAACGCGCCGTACCGACGACGTACGCGTGGACTAAAGTTGAGCATATTGTAGTACTTTAGTCCAGCTGCTCAACCTAGAGATGGGTCAGTGTTGATTGAGTTAGATGGTGCAAACTGTGCAGACTTGGCAAGCACTTCGTTTACAAGGTTGTCTATTTCAATTATCGCGCAGACCTCGTTGGATTGCTTGGCACCAAAAGGGGAAGTTTTACTTGGCTAAGAGTAGTACGGAAGAACCTGCGTGAGGATGTATGACCACGCAACTCCAGACAAACCGCCGACGAGCCAGCCAGAAGTGAAAGAGGCCCAGCCATCCGCACTTTGGAGGGGATCCTTAGAGATCGTTCTACCGCTCAAGGTCTTGACACCGACGACCTCATCACGTTGGAACGCAGTGGCACCATAGATGCTCAGGCACGCAGTGAGGATCAGTACAAGTCCGGCACCAGACAAGCACCCTGCAAGTTCAGCCGCGTCCGTAGCTCTAAGAGGACCGAGCTTGATGAAAGGACCGGTCACGAAAAAACCGTGGGCGAGCCCAACTTCAACACCTCTCAAAAGTGGTGCAACACCAGTTCGATAGGCTGGCAAGTTGGAGAGGAAGTTGGCCACGTCAGGCGAAGACGTCACCGGCGTCTCGAGCATGCCGATGAAAGGATCGCCATTGATTGGCTTGATTATTTGCACCTTATCTCCGGAAGCAGAGGCGATCGTATGCTTGCTTTGTCTGTTATGCCAAAAGAATCACGCAAAGCGGGTTGGTCAGTAAACGGAGCCCGATCAGCTGCGGCAGAGCGAGATTGCAAGACAGAACGAGTCGCTGCAGTGAAATAAAAAATTTCGGAACTTATGGAAGAGTACCGCGCGCCACACGGACCTCGGATGAGCTTGAGCGGATCGGATGGAAGTACCTCGCGATCGCAGCTGAAACGGGAAACGAAGGGTGTCAGTCAACTGGAAAAAGTCTTCGCACAATATTGCGAACAACTTCGATTGAGAGGAAACGTCATACCTTAGTCAACGCAGGCTTTGCCACGCCAGAAAGTTGGAGGGAGTGCATTTTAATCCGTGGTTCGACGCGATTTGACGCGCTCGATCCGCACCGAGTTGTTGATCGATCTCGCGGAGAGATACGATACGATATGCGTATCCCGCTGAACCTGTCATCAGTGTCATTTACATACTTTAGATATATTTATAGATTCAGCAGCCATGCATGTACAGCATTATAAAAACAATATCGATGAGGGTGGGGCCCTGGATTTCCTGTTTCGACTTACGGATAGATGGGCTCTACCGAGATTAGATGCGCCAGTTTCTTCAGTGTTACAATCGCCAAAACCGGTTCCCAGCTTGTCCTGGATAGACTTTATTTCATCATACCTTGAGTATGAGATTTACATATCATACAATATTCACCCTGAGGGCGAGTAAGAGATAGAAATTCCTTGTCGGAATAGCGAGTGATTTTCCAATTTTCGCTATTCTTTTTTTTCAAAAGAGATAGAAGACCCTTGTCGGAATAAATCGGCAAACTCTATTTCCGAATTTCTATCTCTTACTCGCCCTGAAAGTTTTTTATGGGGATGAGGAAAAACGTTTTCCAGAGTAGCCGTGTCGCATCTTTCACTACACGAAACGGAAACGTCCTCGCAAGCTACCGCGATAGAGATTTCCCTTAAGTTTCCAACTACTGACATAAATGAGTGTTCGCGCGGGCTCCAAGTTTACACAAACTCTCCGCACTGGCGGTTCAGACAAGGCTGTGAAGGGACTGGGGGGCTTGATACCATGGCGAGTGACAGGACCCGTCTCTCATCCTGAGTGGAAGGATGTCCCTATTTCGTCTAATGAGTATCGCACAGTATCCCCGTCGTCCGTGTCCAATAATGCGAAGATTCCTCAGGCTTCTCACAGGCTCATTTACAACGTAGGCTATTTTCCAAGGGATTCTAGAAGGTTCAAACTATTTTCAGAAGAAAGCGTGAGAAGTATTTCGCCCAGCTCTTTAAATGGGATGTCCTCGAGGCTGTATGAGAAGAATCCACTACCACAAATTTCATTCAGTAGGCTGGAGAGAACCAGTTTAGTTGATTATCCTGACGGTGGCTATAGCTGAAACTGCTGTTGCTGTTTGAAAACACTTATTTGTCGCGATTTCACGTCTCGCTAGTTATGTCGTACGTCAGTGCGTACACATTTGTAAAAATTAGGTAGAAATTCGCTTGATTCGCTATTCATTCTGAGCTAAAGGGTGCTGAGCTTAGCATATCTAAGAGTTCATCTGGGGACTCCGCCACAAACAATAACTCCCTCGCCGACTTGCTTATGAAACCTGATGACACTGCTTCATCTAAAAACTTCAATAATGCGTCATAAAATCCGTCAACATTCAATATACCAACTGGCTTGGAGTGGAAGCCGAGTTGCTTCCACGTAATCATCTCAAAGAGTTCTTCGAGTGTCCCAAAACCACCAGGCATGGCAATAAAGGCATCGGCGAGAGAAGACATCTGTTGCTTTCTTTCATGCATGTCCCTTGTCACAATCACTTCTCCACATGTTTCGCCGCTAATTTCTTTAGGTTTTAGTTTCTCTGGAATCACTCCAATAACTGCACCACCTTGCTCATGTGCTGACTTGGAAACTACCCCCATGAGTCCAACGGAACCCCCACCGTAAACCAGTCCTATGTTTTGACGGGCCAACTTCGTTCCTACTGCTTTAGCGGCACTTACAAATTCAGCTTTCAAACCTGTGGATGAACCGCAGAAAACACATACGCGCCTGAGTACCATGCGTGCAAATTTGTGAAGTGGTGTGGCTCAAATATTATAGTCTCATCATCTCATAATATGTATACGTGTGAAAGCAGGTTGCGACGTCAGTCTTCACGAGAGGCGTGATGTTTTACTTCAAGTCGGTTGCAATTTCTCTCGTCACTGCGTGATTAGGACATGCAGCAGAAAACTTATTTTTTACAAAGTGTTTGAAGTTCTAGCAAGGAAATTTAAGCATATAGACACTTCCAACGACTACTCCGAGAATTGCGCCACACGTCACCTGGAGTGGACTATGCCCAAGCACTTCTTTCAACTTCTTATCACTGATAGTAGAACCATGGAATAAATCTTCCACAATTTTGTTGAGAACTTCAGCTTGCTTACCTGCGTGCCGGCGGACACCAGCAGCATCATACATGACGATGAGCGTAAAGGCAAGTGATAGTGGGAAATAGACACTTCCTAATCCATATTGATACGCGATTGCGGTTGTCAATCCGACAACGAGTGCAGTGTGAGAACTGGGCATACCGCCACTGTCAAACATGACTTTGTAGTCCCATGTCCCCTCTCGGTATGAAGAAGTGAAGAGCTTGGCTATTTGGGCGAGAAGCCAACTTGAGAAGGCGCTCATAAAAATATGATTCCCAGTCAAATCTTGAATTGCAGACGAAAAACCGGCAAGTAGCGGTGCTGTGCAGAGAACTGTCAAGTTATCAGCTTTTTCTGTGGAACCTGGAGAGTGCTGTGTGGCTCTTCTCAGAGCTTTGTTTGGGGCGGCGAAAGAATTTGCGAGTGCAGAGCGCTGGAAGACGTAGTCGTTGGTGATGAACGCGATATGCTTGCAAAACCCTTGCAGAAAATGCTGACTCCAAACCAGGTTGGGTTGTTTGGGTTGATTATGGTTAGTCTTTCTCTGTGGGGGTTCCAACGAAGAAAGCCGTGCACAGCTGGGCCCTGAGATGGATGCCACAGGCGAACGAATGCACGATCGACTGCGAGACCGAATGTTTGTTGGTCGACGTTTTGTGTATCCTATTTCAACGTCCCCTCGAAACGACTTTGCGCGGTCGTGCTCATTTGCCTCCCTTCGAACTTGTCGCTGGGCTCTAAGCACAAAGGTGACACGCGCTCGTGACATTTTGCATCCTGAGCTCGAGACATTTTGCATCCTTACAGTTACACGCGAATATGTGACAGCTGAACCGTCGCAGCGCTGCAAACTCCCGGTTTCACCAGGTTCCCTCTAACCCGGTGCAGCAAGTTGGCAAGTGCTCTCCAATTTCACATTACCATATATTATCCATGAAGTTTCCGTATGCGTAAGCTCAAGTCAGTTCATTTCAAAGTCTTTTTAGCCGATCGTCACCTAAAACAATTTCCCTTCGAGATAAAGCGGTTGGCTAACCCCTCTTAGCAAACCCCACAACTGCAACGTGCGTCTCGACAGCACGTAGCTGGAATTCGTCTGCACTCGGTGCTCTAGTTAAGGCGAAACATTAACACACTAAGTGATTGTTCAAGGTAAGGGTACAGAGGAGTAACACTTGCGCGAGTCGCAGGCCTTCAAACGTTGAGAAAACGAACGACTACCATTCCCTTATCTGAACAAACCGACATCGTCCACCCGCTGTATTCGTTCTTGAACCGGGTAGATCGCGTGAACATTAGTTGAAACCTTTTACAAGTTACTGATAATTGTTTCTTCTCGCTCACTAGGCGCGCTTCTCGACCACACGTCAGCAGAGTAGAAAAAACATAACTGATGAAGTCTTTTACAAGCAGACAACCGACCCAGCACGTCCTGAATGGAAGCACTCAAACTTTGCGGCGGCGTTCGAAGACTCGCGTGGCCGTCATCGCGATGGCTCGAGAGACTAATCCGAAGAAAAGAGTGGTTATTACTGGGATGGGATTATGCTCAGTGTTTGGCAACAACTACGACAACTACTACGCCAAGCTTCTTGCTGGTGAAAGTGGGGTCGCCCCAATCGACCGGTTTGATACCAGTGATTTTCCGACAAAGTTTGCGGCGCAGATCCGTGATTTTGACAGCGAGGGATATATCGATAAGAAGAACGACCGCCGTCTTGATGACTGCCTCCGGTATGCGCTTGTTTCTGGCAACAAAGCGTTGGAAGACGCAGGTCTTGATTCTGCTGCGATCGAAACACTTGACAAGCAGCGTGTTGGAGTCCTTGTAGGTAGCGGTATGGGAGGTCTAACCGTCTTCCAAGATGGTGTTAAAGCTCTTGTTCAAAAGGGTCCAAAAAAAATTACCCCGTTCTTCATCCCATACGCAATTACGAACATGGGCGGAGCGATGCTCGCCATCGAAAAGGGATTCATGGGGCCGAATTACTCCATCTCGACCGCATGCGCAACGGCGAATTATGCATTCCATGCTGCTGCAAACCATATCAGAAATGGCGACGCCGAAATTATGCTAGCTGGTGGGTCTGAAGCCCCTATCATTCCTGTCGGACTCGGAGGCTTCGTGGCCTGTCGAGCGCTCAGTCAAAATAATGACGATCCTGAGGGTGCCTCTCGGCCGTGGGACAGATCGAGAGATGGCTTCGTTATGGGCGAAGGTGCTGGTGTTCTTGTCATGGAAAGCTTGGAGAGTGCGAAAAAACGTGGAGCTCGTATTCACGCGGAGTATCTTGGAGGAGCTATCACTTGTGATGCACACCATATGACTGATCCTCGAGCTGATGGTCTGGGTGTCTCTTCGTGCATAGAGCTTGCCATCAAGGACGCAGGAATAACTGTCTCTGACATAAACTACATAAATGCTCATGCCACCTCAACGTTGGTTGGTGATGTTGCGGAGGTTAACGCTATTCGCAAAGTATTCAAGGACGTTGAAAATGTCAAAATGAATGCAACTAAATCCATGATCGGCCACTGTCTTGGTGCTGCAGGAGGTATGGAGGCCATTGCTTGTATTATGGCCATAAGGACTGGAATGCTACACCCAACACTCAACCAGCACGATTTGGAACCCATCGTTGAAGGCATCGATACATGTGCGAATCAAAAGAAAGAACATCAAGTCACCGCTGCTATTAGTAATTCCTTTGGTTTCGGTGGTCACAACTCGTGTGTGATATTTGCACCTTTTGAAGAGTAGTGTTGGTGAAGACCAAACACGAGAAAATCGCAGCACTCTCCCACCACCGCTTCGAGACGTTTAAAGTAATTTGAAGATATTTTCCTATGAAGTTGTGAAATGAATTAATAAATATTTTCAGTCCTTCGAGCTGTTGAAGAATTCAGCCTTTTTAGCTTTATTCGCCTTCCACCTTTTGACCTGGGTGACCTGCATGTTCCCTGATTTATTAGAGATGTTCCTCGATAGGCAAATGAACTTAAGGTTCTACCGTCAGTTCCCCAATAACGTGCCTTAAAATGTTACGGTCGATTTGAGCGACGCCGCGCGCCGCGCCGCGCACGTCGTGCGCGACGATCGACGCGGCGTTCGCGTCCGCGTTCGACCGGCGCGCGTCGTCAAAGTTGCCGATTCTGGTCGATGCAAAAATGTTACGCTGTGACAAAAACGTGCGAGACCTTTCTCCATAACTCGCGTCGCCGGAGGGACAAAATCGCGAAATCGGCGAGTTATAACTCAAGAAATGAAAACGAAAAAACGAAATGAAGGTCGAACGACCTCATGTAATGTTGCGCCTGGTTGAC